>Ga0180221_1000027_pt1 | contig 397224 bp, 365 predicted proteins | sample eDN5th37CKraftMG_FD_151339 | JGI IMG/M metagenome (GOLD analysis project Ga0180221, IMG submission 151339) | Enriched Miracle-Growth compost microbial communities from Emeryville, California, USA - eDNA 5th pass 37_C Kraft MG (version 2) (version 2) ... | reverse complement strand
TACTGCCACATCAAGCAATGGCGAGGACTCGCCACCCGCTACGACAAACTCGCCGTCGTTTACCGCGCCGCCGTCATCCTCAACGCCGTCATCGCCTGGACCCGGCAATTGTCAGACACACCCTAGGGGCTCGTCGACTCGCGGATGACGAGCTCGGGTTGGAACACCACCTGGCGCGGCGCGAGGTCGGGGTCGTCAGCCTCCTCGAGCAGGATGCCGAGGGCCGTCTGCCCGATGAGGCGGCTCGGCTGGCGCACGGAGCTGAGCGGAACGATCGTCGCGCTCGCGAAGTCGATGTCGTCGAAGCCCACGATCGCGATGTCGTCGGGCACGCGCACCTCGCTGCGCATGACGAGCGCCTGCAGGAGCCCGACCGCGAGCAGGTCGTTCACGGTGAAGACCGCGTCGGGGCGCCGGGACGCGGGCCGCGCGACGAGCTGCTCCCCGATCCGCCGCCCCTCGAGCACCGATGACGCCGCGCACTCGAGCACCTCGAGCTCGGCGCCCGGCACTGTGGCGACGGCCTCGCGAGCGCCCGCGAGCCGATCCGCTACCTGACGCAGAGCGAGCGGGCCGCCGACGAAGGCGATGCGACGTCGCCCGAGCCCGAGCAGGTGCGCGACCGCGGTGCGGCCGCCCGCCATGTCGTCGACCGAGACGGAGCTGAGCGAACTGTCGGATGCGATCCGGTCGACGAGCACGACGGGGGTGCCGAGCGCCCGCATGCGGTGCAGGCGCTCCTGGATGTCGCCGAGCGGCGAGACGAGCACGCCGCGCACGCGCTGCTCCTCGAAGAGGTCGAGGTAGGCCGCCTCGCGCTCGGGCTTCTCGTCGCTGTCGCCGAGCAGCACTGCGACGCCGTGCTCGGCCGCCGCATCCTCCGCGCCGCGGGCGACATCCGTGAAGAACGGGTTGCGCGCGTCGAGCACGACGAGACCGACCGAGCTCGAGCGCCCCGCGCGCAGCTGGCGGGCGGCGTCGTTGCGCACGTAGCCGAGCTCGCGGATGGCGCGCTGCACGCGCTCGACGACGGCATCCGAGACCCGGTCGGGGCGGTTGAGCACGTTCGAGACGGTGCCGACCGAGACGCCCGCGCGCTCGGCGACGTCGCGGATCGAGACGGCCATCCGAGTCCCCTTCCCGTGAGGTCGCCAGAGGCGCACGCCCCGGCGCCTCGAACACTAGCGGACGACTTGACGGCCGCTCGGGTGCGGCCTACTGTAGCCCTGACCGTGAATCGTTTCAACGACGAGACAACAGGAAGTGCCATGACCGACCTCTCCGCCATCGCCCCCCTCCTCGACGAGCAGGCCATCGAGCTGCCCTCGTGGGCCTTCGGCAACTCGGGAACGCGCTTCAAGGTCTTCGCTCAGCCCGGCGTGCCGCGCGACCCCTTCGAGAAGGTCGCCGATGCCGCGCAAGTGCATGCCCACACGGGCCTCGCGCCGACCGTCGCCCTGCACATCCCGTGGGACAAGGTCGACAGCTACTCCGACCTCGCAAAGCACGCCGAGGACCACGGCGTCGCCCTCGGCACGATCAACTCGAACACCTTCCAAGACGACGACTACAAGCTCGGCTCGGTCACGCATTCCGACCCGCGCATCCGCCAGAAGGCCATCGACCACCACTTCGAGTGCATCGACATCATGAACGAGACGGGCAGCCGCGACCTCAAGATCTGGCTCGCCGACGGCACGAACTACCCGGGCCAGGACGACATGCGCGCCCGCCAGGACCGCCTCGCCGATTCGCTCGCCAAGATCTACGAACGGATCGGCCCCGAGCAGCGCCTAGTGCTCGAGTACAAGTTCTTCGAGCCGGCGTTCTACCACACCGATGTGCCCGACTGGGGCACGGCCTACGCCCAGGTAGCCGCCCTCGGCGATCGCGCCGTCGTGTGCCTCGACACAGGCCACCACGCGCCCGGCACCAACATCGAGTTCATCGTCATGCAGCTGCTGCGCCTCGGCAGGCTCGGCTCCTTCGACTTCAACTCGCGCTTCTACGCGGATGACGACCTCATCGTGGGCGCCGCGGATCCGTTCCAGCTCTTCCGCATCATCGTCGAGGTCGTGCGCGGAGGCGGCTACGGCACCGACTCGGGCGTCGCCTTCATGCTCGACCAGTGCCACAACATCGAGGACAAGATCCCGGGACAGATCCGCAGCGTGCTCAACGTGCAGGAGATGACGGCGCGCGCGCTGCTCGTCGACCGCGAGGCGCTCGCAGCGGCACAGCAGGCCGGTGACGTGCTCACCGCCAACGGCATCCTCATGGACGCGTTCTACACGGATGTGCGCCCGGGCCTCGCCGCCTATCGCGAGTCGCGCGGCCTGCCCGCCGACCCCATGGCGGCGTACGCGGCATCCGGGTACGCGCAGAGCATCGTCGACGGTCGCAAGGGCGGCGCGCAGGCGGGCTGGGGGGCATAGGCCCGGCAGCTCCCCTGCGCCGGCGACCTTCGGCGGCCATGCCGACCGGGCGCTACGGCAGCTCGAGGCGCGCTGCGCGCACGCCGACGCCGTCGGGACGACCGAGGGCGACGTGCACGCGAGCGTCCGGATGCCACGGCAGGATCTCGAGCCGCACTCGCGTCGCGCCCGCGAGCTCCGCGGCGCCGATGCGCCACTCGCGGCCCGTGAAGAGCGCATCCGAGACGAGCCGGTCGTCGTGCCAGAGCCGCGCGACGTCGCCCTCCCAGTCGACCACGAGGCTCGCACCCGGCACGTCGCCCCACGAGAGCTCCGCCGCCCACGCGCCCGACCAGTCGCGCGGGATCGAGGCGCGACCGAGCGGGCCTCCCCTCGTCGGTGCGGGTGCCGCGCCCACGGATCGCAGCTCGCGCAGCTGTACGGCGGGAAGCTGAGGATCCGGCGCGCCCGGCACACGTGTCCAGCCGTCTTCGCCGAGGCGCGACGTCGATCCGTCTGCCTCCTCGAGCACGAGGGCTCCGTCATCCACGGCGAGCCGCAGTGCGTCGGGCTCCGTGAGCACGAGCACACGGGCGAGGGTGCGCCCGCCCGCGGTCACGACCGACCAGCGGCCCGGCCCCGACCCGCCGGGCGCGGCCACGGCATCCGCATCGCTGCCGGCGGCCCAAGCGAGCCGCGCCTCGACACCCGGCGTCTCCGCGAGCACGAGCAAGGGAGCGCCCTGCCAGTCGACGACGGTCACGGGCTGCGCTGTCGCCCACTCGAGAAGGGCCTCGCCGGCGGGGAGCCGCAGCGGCCACACGAACGCCGAGCCCGCAGGGATGCCGACGGGCGGAAGCTCGATGACATCCCCCGCGAGCCGGACCGCGAACACCGCATCCGGATGCTCGGGCAGCTCGACGCCCGGCTGATGGTTGACGACGACGAGGAAGCCGCTCGTCCCGTCGGAACGCACCGACCACCGGAGCGAGCTCGTGTCGGGCACGGTCGGGGCGTCCTCGGGCAGCACTGCGGGCATCGTCGCGAGCGTCGAGCCGAACGCGGCGAGCAAGTGGTGCTGCAGCCGCAGCCGCGCCCAGCTCTCGCGCCGTGCGCCGTCGACGGCGAGTGGGGCGCCGAAATCGTAGCCGAGCTCGGGGAAGTCGTTGCGGCCGCCGCTCGCGTGCGACTCCTGCATCCCGCGACGGGGGTTCCGCCCGTCGGCGTACATGTAGTAGCCCTGCCACACGCTGCCCGAGCCGAGCTTCGCGAGAGCGAGCGCGGCGACATCGCGTGGCGCGGCATACGGCCGTCGGTGATACGCCGAGACCATGCCGCCGCCGAGCTCGCATGTGGCGTAGGGATACCGCTCGAGGTCGAGGTTCGAGGGCATGAGCGCCGCATCGCGCGTGTCCGCTCCGACGCCCACCTCGTCGCGCTCGAGGCTCGGGTAGAAGTTGCTCGCGCTCGCGGCGTCGAAGCCCGCGTCGGCCTCGATCCAGAACGCCTCCGAGTAGCCCGCGAAGAGCGGCAGCAGCTCGTCGGGCGGCAGCTGTGCGCCGCCCCACGCCGTGCCGGTCCACAGGGGCGCATCGAGCCCTGCCTCGCGCGCGAGGCGCTTGAGTGTCAGCAGGTGCGCAGGGTCGTCGTAGAGCTCGTTCTCGACCTGGAGCGCGAAGATCGGGATGCCGCGCACCTGCTCCGCGACCGCACCGAACCATCGGGCCGCGTGGGCCAGGTAGGCCGGGTCGTCGCTGCGCGGCACGAGCGGCTTCTCGAGCAGCCAGTCGGGCAGCCCGCCGTGTCGCACCTCGCCGTGGGCGTAGGGGCCGAGCCGCAGCACGAGCTCGAGGCCGTGCCGTCGCGCGGTGAGCAGGAAGCGCCGGAGGTCGAGGTCGCCCTCGAAGCTCAGCTCGCCCTCGACGGGCTCGTGGTGGTTCCAGATCGCGTACGTCGCGACGTGCGTCACCCCGCCGGCGCGGGCACGATGCAGCACCTCATCCCACAGCGCCGAGGGGATGCGGCTCGCGTGCATCTCGGCGCTCACCGGGATGACGGGGGTGCCGTCGACCTCGATCCACCGACTCGTGAGGGCGACGCGCTCGTCTCCCATCGGCAGGTGCGCGCGCAGCGGCTGCGCGGGGACGGGCGCCGCGAGCTCGTACCGCATCCGCTCACAGCCCCCGGCGAGCGATGACGTCGCGATACCAGAGCGCGGAGTCCTTGGGCGTGCGCTCGAGCGTCACGGGATCGACGTGCACGATGCCGAAGCGCTGGCTGAACCCCGCGGCCCACTCATAGTTGTCGAGCAGCGACCACACGTAGTACCCCCGCAGGTCGACGCCGTCGTCGATCGCGCGGAGCGCCTGCTCGAGGAACCCGCGCACGTAGCGGATGCGCTCCTCGTCGCGCACACGCCCGTCGACGACGCGCTCGTCGACGGTGGACATGCCGTTCTCGGTCACGTAGAGCGGAAGCCGGACGCCGTATTCCTCGCGCACCATGCGCGTCGCGTCGTAGAGCGCCTCGGGATAGAACTCCATGCCGTTGGCGAGGAAGTTGCCGCCCGGATGCGCATCCGACGCCTCCCACCAGCGCGGGTTGTAGTGCTCGGCGCTCACGACGACGCGCGAGTACACGTTGAGGCCGAGGTAGTCGATCGGCTCTCGCGCGAGCTCCAGGTCGCCGTCGCGGATGACGGGCATGCTGCCCTCGGCCGCGAGGCGCTCGCGCATGGCCGCGCCGTAGCCGCCCGCGAAGAGCGCGTCGAGGAAGAAGCGGAAGCCGTCCTCCTCGTCGCGCCGCGCGATCGCGCGATCCGCCTCCGAGTCGGTCGCGGGATGCCGCTGCCAGATGTCGAGCACGATGCCGATCTCGCCGGGCGACCCCGCCGCGCGGAACTCCCGCACCGCTCGCCCGTGCGCCACGAGCGCGTTGTGCATCGCCTGCTTGCCCGCGAGCGGATCGCGTCTCCCGGGCGCGAACACGCCGAGCCCGTAGCCGACCCACAGGGCGATGGGCTCGTTGAGCGTCGACCAGCGGGGCACGCGATCGCCGAAGCGCTCGAAGGCGAGCGCTGCGTACTCGGCGAACCAGTCGGCGACATCCGGCTCGGGCCAGCCACCGCGATCCTCGAGGGCCTGCGGCAGATCCCAGTGGTAGAGCGTGACGTTCGGCTCGATGCCCGAGGCGAGCAGTTCGTCGATGAGACGGTCGTAGAACGCGACGCCCTTCTCGTTCACGCGACCCGTGCCATCCGGGAGCAGGCGCGGCCAGCTGAGCGAGAACCGGTAGGCCGGGATGCCGAGCTCGCGCATGAGGGCGACGTCGTCGCGCCAGCGGTGGTAGTGGTCGACCGCGACGTCGCCCGGTACGTCATCGTGCACGCGACCCGGGGTCTGGCTGAAGGTGTCCCAGATCGACGGCCCCTTGCCGTCTTCGTTCCAGGCGCCCTCGATCTGGTAGGCGCTCGTGGCCGTTCCGAAGACGAAGCCGTCGGGGAAGCGGGAGTTCATGTGGATCCTTTCGTCACAGCGGATGCCGTGACCTCGGCCCCGTACCTCGGGGCGCGCCGCAGCCGCACAGGGCGCAGCAGGAATGAGGGGTGCGGCGCTCGGCGCGGCGCCGCACCCCTCGGTCTCATGGCGGGCTACTCGACCGTGAAGCCCTGCTCCTCGGCGTACTCGACGATGCGCTCCTGCCAGGCCGCGAAGCCGTCGGTGATGCTCGTCTTGCCCGAGATGGCGGCGCCGACGGTGTCCTTGTAGACGCTGCCGACATACGGCTGGAACGGGAGCCACTGCCATCCCGTCACGGAGTTCTGCGCCGACTCGGCGAAGATCTGGCGCGCCTGCTGGCCGCCGAGGTACTCGATCTCCTCATCGACGAAGCCGGGGTCCTCCCAGGCCGCGTTCGTCGTGGGCAGGAGCCCCTGGTCGTTCTTGAGCGACTCGACGGCGACCGGGTCGGAGTTGAGCCACATGGCGAACTCCGTCGCGGCCTCCTTGTGCTTGCTCTGCTCGAGCACGACCGTGCCGGATCCGCCGAACTGGCTCGTCGCGGTGCCGCCGGCCTCCCACTGCGGCTGCGGCGCGACGCGCCACAGGCCCGCGTTGTCGGGGAGGTTGCCCGTGAGCGCCTGGAGGCCCCATGCGCCGACGATCCAGGTCGCGATCTGACCGTCGCCCATCTGGCGGAACCACTCGTCGGCGCCCATCGTCGACTCGAGCAGCAGGCCCTTCTCGTTGAGCCCGGTCCAGTAGTCGGCCCAGCGCGTCGCCTCGTCGCTGCCGAGGTCGATCGACACGGTCGATTCGTCCTCGACGCTCCACGGCTTGGCGTCGAGCTGCCACAGCCCCATGTAGGCCGCATCCACGAGGCCCGGGTCGATGAAGGTGATGTTGCGGTCGGGGCTCGAGGCCTTGATCGCCTCCGCCGCCGCCGCGTACTCGTCCCACGTCGTCGGCACGGCGAGGCTGAGCTCGTCGAAGATGTCGGCGCGGTAGTACATGACGCCCGGGCCGAAGTCCTGCGGCACGCCGTAGATCGCGTCGCCCCGCTGCACGAGGCTCACGACACCCGGCAGGAAGGTGTCGGGGATGTCCTCGCCGCCGTACTTCGTGAGATCGGCGAGCGCGCCCGTGAGTGCGAAGTTCGGGATGGCGTCGTACGTCATGTGGGCGACGTCCGGTCCCCCGGATCCCGCGTCGACCGCGTTCTGGATCTTCGTGTACTCGTCGACGCCGACGCCGACGTTCTCGACCTTGACGGTGATGTCGGGGTGCGCGTCCTCGAAGAGGTCGACCGTCTTCTGGATGTCGGGCAGCCAGCTCCAGAAGGTGATCTCGACGGGGCCCTCGTCACCCGCGTCGCCCGCGGAGCATCCCGCGAGCGCGAGAGCGGCGACCGCGGTCGCGGCGGTCAGGGCCATCAGGCGGCGCGTGCCGCGCGATGCTGTGGTTCGGTTCATGGATTGTCTCCTCGATGTAGGGGCCGGTTCGTCGTCGAACCGGGTCCGCCGTGCGATGACGACCGCCGCATCGTCATTGCTTGACGCCTCCCGCCGCGATGCCGGACTGCCAGTAGCGCTGCAGGAAGATGAACGCCACCACGAGGGGGATCACCGCGAGGAGCGATCCCGTGATGACGAGGGGATAAAGGGGCTCTGCGATGTTGACGCCGCCCGCGTTGGCGAGCTTGTTCCACAGGCTGAGGCCGACCGTGAGCGGGAACTTGTCCGACTCGTTGAGCACGATGAGGGGCAGGAAGTAGTTGTTCCATGTCGCGACGAGCTGGAACAGCAGCACCGTCACGAAGCCCGGCGCGAGAAGCCGGAACGCGATGGTCCAGAAGATGCGCAGCTCGCGAGCGCCGTCGATCCGGGCCGCCTCGAGCATCGACTCGGGCACGGCATCGCGCGCGTAGACCATCATGAGGAAGAGGCCGAAGGGGCTCGCGAGGGCCGGGATGATGACGGCCGCCTCCGTGTTCACGAGGCCCCACTGTGCGAAGAGCATGTAGGTCGGCACGGCGAGCGCCGTTCCCGGCACGGCGGTCGCGCCGAGCACCGAGGCGAGCACGCCGCGGCGCCCCACGAAGTCGAACTTCGCGAGCGCATAGCCGCCCATCGCGGCGATGAGCGCTGCCCCGCCCGCGCCGACGACGGCGTAGAGCACGGTGTTGCCGAACCAGCGGAAGAAGATGCCGTCCTGGTAGCTCGCGAGCGCCGCGATGTTGTCGAAGAGGGCGAAAGTGCGCCCGAAGGCGAGACCGAATCCCGTGAACAGGTCGCCGTTGGTCTTCGTCGCGTTCACGAGCAGCCAGACGAGCGGCACCATGAAGTAGGCGAGCACGGCCCACCAGATGACCGTGAGCACGGGCGAGGTGCGCCCGAAGAGCCGTGCGCGACGGCGGCGCAGGATGCGCGCTGCCGCGCGGTCGGTGCGCACGTCGCGGCGAGCGCTCGTGTCGATGCGGGGTGCGTGCGTCGTCATCAGATGAGCCGATCCCTGCGCGCGACGACGAGCTGCACGACGTAGGCGATGACGACCGTGAAGCCGCCGAGCAGCACCGCGATCGCCGCGGCGTAGTTGGTCTGGCCGCCCGAGAAGGCGAGCGAGTAGGCGTAGAGGTTGGGCGTGTAGTTCGTCGTGATGACGCTCGGACGCAGGGCCTGCAGCACGCTCGGCTCGTTGAAGAGCTGCAGGCTGCCGATGACCGAGAAGATGAGCGCGAGCGTGAGAGCCGGTCGCAAGGCCGGCAGTTTGATCGACCACGCCTTGCGGATCTCGCCCGCGCCGTCGATCGCGGCCGCCTCGTAGACCTCGGTGGGGATGCTGCGCAGCGAGGCGTAGAAGATGAGCATGTTGTACCCGACGAACGACCACGTCACGACGTTGCCGATGCTCGAGAGCATGAGCCCCGGCCCGAGGAAGTCGGGGGCGTCCGCCCCGAAGAATCCGAAGACCTGACGCGCGAGCCCGAACTGCCCGCCGAAGATGTAGCCCCACATGAGCGCGGCGACGACCGCCGGGATCGCGTAGGGCAGGAACAGCCCGATGCGCACGACGGGGCTCCCGCCGAGACGCCCGCTGTCGATCGCGAGCGCCGCGAGCAGGGCGATGACGAGCATGATCGGCACCTGCACGGCGAGGAATACGAGCACACGCAGCACGCCGTCGTGCAGGAGGGTGTCACCGAGCGCCCGCGCGTAGTTGTCGAGACCGACGAAGACCGTCCCGCCGACGAGCTGGCGCTTGAACAGGCTGATGACGAGCGCGTACCCGAGCGGGATGACGATGCTCACCGCGAACACGACGAGGAACGGCGCGAGCAGCAGGTACGCCGTGCGGCTCGCGCGGGCGCGCGGGTTCGGGCGACGCCGGCGTGCACTCGGGGATGCCGCGGCAGCCAGGACGGCGGGGGCGGGCGCGGTCATGCGCTCACCTCCCGCAGCACGCGCACGTCCCACGGCCCGAGCTCGATGCGCGCGCCCACGGCGACGGCGTCGCCCGTGAGCACGTCGTCGAGCGCGACAGGGGCCGTCGCGGTGCGCCGCGACTCCGAGAAGTTGTGCACGAACCAGAGGCGCTCTCCGGCGCCGTTGACGGCGCCGTGCACCTGCACGATGCCCGGCACGAGCGAGTCGCGCCACGGGTGGGCGGTGCCGTGCTCGGCCGCGAGCCAGCGCCCGAGGCTCTCGGCGAGCTCGAGGTCGGGGAACGCGCCGAGGTACGTCACGCGGCCGCGCCCGTGCTCGTGGGTCGTCGCAGCCGCCCAGCGCCCGAAGTGCGGATGCTCGTACCCCGCCACGACGCGCGCGCCGCGCGGCTCGAGGCCCTCGAGCAGCCGCTCGGCGGAACCCGTGAGCTCCCCCGTGACGCGCACCGGCGCGACGAGGTTGCTGAACTCGTCGTACCCGGCCCCCGCGGCATCCGCGAGCCCGGCGGGCTGCGGGGCGCGTCGCACGCGGCCCGCGTCGTCGGAGGTCGCCGTACGGATGCCGAGCACGAGGTGGCCGCCCGCCGCGGCGTACGCGCGAAGCCACTCGGCGAGCTCGTCGCCCACGAGCACGAGTGCGGGGACGACGAGCACGGGCAGACTCGCGGCGAGGGATGCCGGATCCTGTCGCTCGAGCTGCTCGGCCTGCCACAGGCGCACCTGGTGCCCCGCGCGATTGAGTCCGCCGTAGAAGCGGTAGACGATGCGCTCGTAGGCCGCGCGGTCCGGCCCGCCCTGCTTGCGCGGGTCGACCGCCGGGTCCTGCATGGGCGGGTGGAACTCGAACGCCCAGCGCGACGGCATCGAGAAGACGAGACCGACCCCGGCATCCGGCACGATGCCCTCGACGGCGCTGCCGGCTGTCGCGATCTCACGGCCGAGCTCGGCGATCTGCCGATAGACGCGCCCCGGCTCGAGCGAGTGCGGCAGGACGCCGCCCCAGTAGCTCTCCCACGATGCGTGCATCGTGTGCCAGTGCCAGTACTCGATCGCGCGGGCGCCGCGTGCGATCATCGCCCAGCCGACCTGCCGCCACTGCCCGTCGTAGCCCGGGTGGTTGAACCACGGGAAGCCGATGCTCGACGCGTTCGTCTCGGTCACGAGGAACGGCTCCTGCCGCATGCCCCAGCCCCGGTCGCTCACGAAGAACGGCGCCCAGCTGCCCGAGGGCGGAAAGGCGTAGTCCCCCACGACGTCGCCCGCGAGCTCCGACTGCGTCGCGAGGTACTGGTTGGTCGCAACGACGTCGAGCACCTCGGCGAGCTCGCCCTCGTGCACGGCCGCGCGCATGGGGTCGATGCACGTCGTGATGAACTGGTCGTCGCGCGCGTATTCGCGCACGATGCGCCGCTGCCAGTCGATGTACTCGGTCGTGCGCTCGGCGTGGAAGCGGCGCCACGCGAGGTCGTATTGCGGCACGTGGTTGCCGTCCGGCAGCCAGAGCTCGTCGATGTCGGTGAGCCGGTGCGCCCAATGCGTGAGGTTCCACGCCTCGTTGATCGCGTCGACGTTGCCGTACCGCGCGAGCAGCCAACGGCGGAACTCGGCGAACACGTGCGCGTTGTGCGGCACGAGGTTGCCGGGCTCGTTGTCGACCTGGTAGCCGACGATCGCGGGGTGGCCCGCGTAGCGCGGGACGATCGCACGGATGATGCGCTCGGCGTGCACGCGGAACGCGGGGTGCGAGGTGTCGGTCTCCTGACGGGCACCCCACGGGGTGGGGCGGCCCGTCGCGTACTCTCCCGCGATCTCGGGGTGCTTGCGCATGAGCCACGGAGGCACCGCATACGTGGGCGTGCCGAGCACGACCGCGATGCCGTGCTCGTGCGCCGCGTCGAGCACGGGCTCGAGCCACTCGAGCTCGAACTCGCCGTCGCGCGGCTCCCACGTCGACCACACCGACTCGCCGACGCGGATGAGGCTGAACCCTGCTTCGCGCATGAGGCGCAGGTCGGTGCCGACGCGAGCGAGATCGAGTCCCCCGTTCACCGCATCGCGGTCGAGGTACTCGGGATAGTAGGCGGCCCCGAAGAGGATGCGGTCGCTGACGCGATACGTCGCTGGCTGGGTCACAGGTCCGGGACACTCCCTCGTGTGTCCGGACGGGGTGACCGGACGCTCCAATTGTTTGCGCAAACAATCCGCTTGTCAAGCGGAGCTGCGGACGGCCGATCCGGCCCGGGGCGTCAGCTCGGCGCCGGGCCCGTGCTCGCGCGCACGACGAGCTCGGGCACGATGGGCGCGAGGCTCGGCGGCTCCGCCCCCGTGAGCCGGGCCAGGAGGGCGTCGACGGCACGCCGTCCGAGCTCGTCGAAGTCCTGCCGCACGGTCGTGAGGGGCGGGATCATGTACGCGGCCTCGGGCACGTCGTCGAAGCCCACGACGCTGAAGTCCTCGGGAACGCGTCGCCCCGCCTCGTGCAGTGCGAGCAGGAGCCCCTGCGCCATCCGGTCCTGCGCGACGTAGGCGGCCGTCGCGCGCAGATCCTTCGCGATCTCGAGGCCCGCACGATAGCCGCCCTCGGCGGTCCAGTCGCCCACGAAGGGCTCGGGCGCCGGAAGCTCCGCCTCGCTCAGGGCGAGCCGCCATCCACGCACACGCAGCTCGCTCACCTCGAAGCCGGGCGGACCGGAGAGGTGCAGGATGCGGCGGTGCCCGAGCTCGATGAGGTGCCGCGTCGCGATACGCGAGCCCTCGACCGAGTCGACCATGATGGGCTCGTCGTAGCCCTCGTCGAAGCCAGTGAGGGTCACGACGGGGACGCCCTGGATGCTGCGGTACGCGGCCCGCACCGCGGCATCCTGCGGCGCGATCATGACGATGCCCTCGACGCCCTGGCCCACGAGGGCCTCGAGCGCGTAGTCGATCGTGCGCGTGCTCGACCGGCCGAGGCTCACGACGCTCACGCCGTAGCCGGAGTCGTGCGCGGCTTGCTCGACGGCCCACAGCGCGCTCGCGGGACCGAAGCTCGTGTAGTCGCTCGCGACGACGCCGATCGTGCGGGAGCGGCTCGTCGCGAGCGTGCGCGCCGCGACGTTGGGCCGGTAGTCGAGCACGGCGATCGCCTCGAGCACGCGATCGCGCGTGTCGGGCTTCACGAACTCGTAGTCGTTGAGCACGCGCGAGACGGTCTGCGCCGAGACGCGCGCGAGCCGCGCGACGTCGGCCATGGTCGGCTGCCGGTTCTTCGGCCGCTGCGTGGTCATGCGGTCCCCTCGTCGGCCGGAGCACACTCCGGCGTGTTGTGATCGCAAACAATGCTACCGTCGTCATGCGCGCTCCCCGTGAGCCGCATCGGCGCACCGGTCATCCAGCGACCCCGGAAGGCGCCATGCAACGACTGTGCTTCACCATGCGGGTGCATCCCGCGCACCTCGCCACCTACGAGCGCATGCATCGCGAGGCGTGGCCCGAGCTGCTCGTCGAGCTCGACCGCACGGGGTGGCGCGACTACTCGCTCTTCCTCGGCGGCGACGGCATGCTTGTGGGCTACCTCGAGAGCGCCGACTGGCCGCGCTCGCAGAGTGAGATGGGTGACACGGCCGTCTCCGCCCGGTGGTCGCTCGAGATGGACCGGCTCGTCGTGCCCGGCACGCGCATGCGCTGGCTCGAGCTCGCCGAGCAGACAGGGGGCGATGAGCCGCTGTCCGCGGACGCCACCCGCGGCGTGCAGTTCGCTCCTCCCGGCGAGCGCCTGCCCGCACCCCCGCCGGCGCCCGCATCGGCGCGCATCGCGACCTTCCGCGACCCGGACGGCACGAACGTGCGCTACCTCGAGCTTCCTCCGGGCATCCGGCTGCCCGAGCAGCACGGCTTCCGCCGTGTCTTCGACCTCGCCGCCCAGCTCGCCGCGGCGACCTCCGGAAAGGACACCGTATGACCACGACCGCTCATGAGCTGCTCCCGCCGCACACACGTCGCCAGACGCGCATCGGTCTCGTCGCCGGCGGGCTCGGCGCCTACTGGCCGCAGTTCCCGCAGCTGCGACCCCAGCTCGAGGAGTCCGCACGCTACGTCGTCGGCCGGTTCGAGGCGATGGACGCCGAGGTGATCGACGCAGGCTTCGTCTCTGATGCGCAGGAGGCATCCGTCGCGGCCGAGACGCTGCGGCGCGCCGATTGCGACCTGCTCGTCATCTTCCTCACGACCTACCTCACGTCCTCGATGGTGCTGCCGATCGCGCAACGCGCGGGCACGCCCGTGCTCGTGATCGACCTCCAGCCCGAAGCCCGCATGGATCACGCGAGCTTCGGCACGGGCGAGTGGCTCGCGTACTGCGGCCAGTGCTCCGTGCCCGAGGTCGGCAACGTCTTCCGCCGCGCGGGCATCCCGTTCCGTTCCGTCTCGGGCTGGCTGCGCCAGGATGCGGCGTGGGCGCGCATCGAGCAGTGGGTGCGGGCGGCGCACGTGCGCGCCGGCCTGCGGCACGCGCGGCATGGCCTCATGGGGCACCTCTACCCCGGCATGCTCGACGTGTCGACCGATCTCACGCTCCTGCCCGCGACCTTCGGCTCGCATGTCGAGGTGCTCGAGTTCGACGACCTGCGCACGCGCGTCGAGAAGGTCACGGATGCCGAGGTCGCCCGGCGCATGGAGCTCGCGCGAGAGGTCTTCGAGCTCGATGCCTCGGTCGTCGACGAGGACTTCGCGTGGGGCGCGCGCGTGTCCGTCGGTCTCGATCGGCTCGTCGACGACTTCGCGCTCGACTCGCTCGCCTACTACCATCGCGGGCTCGACGGCGAGCAGCACGAGAGGCTCGGCGCGGGCATGATCCTCGGCGCGTCGCTGCTCACGGCGCGCGGCATCCCCGCGTCGGGAGAGTACGAGCTGCGCACCTCGGTCGCGCAGCTCGTGACGCAACTCGCGGGAGCGGGCGGCTCGTTCTGCGAGATCCAGGCGATCGATTTCGTCGACGGCGTCGTCGAGATGGGGCACGACGGGCCGGCGCACCTCGCCGTGTCGTCGCGGCAGCCGCTCTTGCGCGGCCTCGGCGTCTACCACGGCAAGCGCGGCTGGGGTGTGAGCGTCGAGTTCGACGTGCGGCACGGGCCCGTGACGCTCCTCGGCCTGGGTCAGGACCGTGACGGCGCCCTCTCGTTCATCGCATCCGAGGGCGAGGTCGTGGCGGGTCCGCTCCTCGCGATCGGCAACACGACCTCGCGCGTCGACTTCGGGCGCGATCCCGGGGAATGGGTCGACGAGTGGTCGGCGACAGGCGTCGGGCACCACTGGTCGCTCTCGCTCGGCCATCGTGCGGCCGACTATCGAGCTGCCGCCTCGCTCCTCGGCATCGACATCCGCGAGGTGTGACGGCGGCGGCTAGAGCGCCGCGAGCTGGTCCTCGAGGTGGAAGACCTCGCGCAACTGGGGCGCACCCTGGTCGGGGCGCCCTTCGAGATCCTCGAAGAAGCCGGCCGACTCGGCCTCCCACCGGGCCGTGCGCGGATCGGCGGCGAGACGCCGAGCGGCCTCGGCGTCGTCGTCGACCTCGTAGTAGCCGATGAGCGTGCCGTCGTCGTCGAGGAAGATCGAGTAGTTGCGGCGTCCGGAGTCGGCGATCGCCTGCAGCATCTCCGGCCACACCGCTCGATGCCGCTCGACGTACTCCGCCATCCGCTCGCGCTTGACCTTCATGCGGAAGCAGATCCGCTCCATGACACCTCCTGTGCGACGAGCGGGAACCGCTCCTCGGCATGCTATCCGCGGCGAGACCGTGCCGCGGCGTCGGTACGGCAGAATCGCCTCATGGCTGTGCGCGTCGACCTCAACATCTCCCTCGACGGATTCGCGACAACGACCGATCAGACGCCCGAGAACCCCTTCGGCGACGACTGGGGCCGGCTCACGGCCGCGTACGTCGCGACGCGCACGATGCAGGAGCGCGTGTTCCACGACACGAGCGGCGCGGGCACGACGGGCGTCGACGAGGCATACGCGTCGGCGTACTTCGAGAACATCGGCGCCGAGATCATGGGCGCGGGCATGTTCGGACTGCACAACTTCCCCGACGACCCGGATTGGCGCGGCTGGTGGGGCGAGGAGCCCCCGTTCCGCGTGCCGGTCTTCGTGCTCACGCACACGCCGCGGCCCTCGATCGAGTTCGCGAACGGCACGGTCTTCCACTTCCTCGAGGCGACACCTGAAGACGCCCTCGCGCGAGCGACGGATGCCGCATCCGGTCGCGACGTGCGCATCGGCGGCGGCCCGACGACCATCCGGCCGTTCCTCGCAGCCGGCCTCGTCGACCGCCTGCACGTCGCGATCGCGCCCATCCTGCTCGGGCGTGGCGTCCGCTTGTGGGACGAGCTGCGGGGCCTCGAGTCCGGCTACACCGTCACATCGGAGACGGCCGAGAGCGGCACGATCCACGTGACGTTCGCGCGCTGACCTCGCGTCAGGGGCGGGGCCGAGTAGAGGCGCGGGCCACGAGCTCGGGCCGGAAGACGGTCTGCCGCGGGATGAGGCCGGGGTCGCCCACCTCCTCGAGCAGGATGCGCAGCGCCGTCTGGCCGATCGCGCGCGCCGGCTGCTGCATCGACGAGATGGGCACGGCGGCAGCCGCGGCGAAGGAGATGTCGTCGAAGCCGATGAGCGCGATCTGCTCGGGCACGAGTAGCGAGCCCCCCGCCGAGAGGGACTGCAGCACGCCGAGCGCGACGAGGTCGTTCGCGGCGAACACGGCATCCGGACGCTGGCCCGGCGGGCGCTCGAGGATGCGGCGGCCCGCGGCCACGCCCTCCTCGACCGAGAGGGCGTCCGTCGCGATGACCTCGAGAGACGCCGCGACATCCGCGTTCTCGACGGCCCAGCGAGCGCCGTCGAGCCGATCGCGCACCTGGCGCATGTCGAAGGGGCCGCCCACGAACGCGAGGCGGCGGCGGCCCTGCGCGAGCAGGTGCTCGGCCGCCATCCGCCCGCCCGCAACGGAGTCGGTCGCGACGGCGCTGAAGCGGCCCTCGGGGTTCATGCGGTCGACGAGCACGACAGGGATCTGCCGTTCGCGCAGCCTCTCGAGGCGACGCGTGATGTCGCCGTAGGGCGAGATGAGCACACCGCGCACCTGCTGCTCCTCGAAGAGGTCGAGGTAGAGCTGCTCGCGGGCGGGGTCCTCGTCGGTGTTGCCCACGAGGATCGCGATGCCGTGGCGGGATGCCTCGTCTTCCGCGCCGCGCACGACCTCGTTGAAGAAGGGGTTGCGCCCGTCGAGCACGACGAAGCCCACGGTCGAGCTGACGCCGACGCGCAGCCGACGGGCTGCGTCGTTGCGCACGTAGCCGAGCTTGTCGATCGCGGCCTGGACGCGCGCGATGGAGTCGGCCGAGACCTCGTCGGGCTTGTTGAGGACGTTCGAGACGGTCCCCACCGAGACGCCGGCCTCGCGGGCCACGTCGCGGATGCTCACGACCATCTCTTCCTCCGGGTAGGACGGGAGGACCCGGCCGGCTCGCACCGGCCGGGTCCCGTGGCGATCTCGATCAGAAGTCGAAGTCGCCGATGTTGTCCTTGTCGAACACGAACGGGTCGCCGAGCAGAACCGTGCCGTCCTTGCCGACCGTGTAGGAGCCGAGCTTGCCCGCGTCGAAGGTGTCGCCCTCGGCGCCCGTGATGTCGCCCTCGATGAGCGCCTTCGCGGCATATGCCGCGAGGTAGCCGAGATCACCCGGGTTCCACAGCGCGAACGCCGTGACCGTGCCGTCCTCGACGTAGTCGCGCATCTGGTTCGGGGTGCCGAGGCCCGTGAGCGCGACCTTGCCCTTGTACTCCGAGGTCGAGAGGTAGCGCGCCGCAGCCGCGATGCCGACCGTCGTGGGCGAGATGATGCCCTTGAGGTCGGGGTAGGTCTGCAGAAGCGCCGCCGTCTTGTCGAACGACGTCTGGTCGTCGTCGTCGCCGTACACGACGTCGACGAGCTCGATGTCGGGGTAGTCCGACGCGAGGTACGACTTCATGATGTCGATCCAGGCGTTCTGGTTCGTCGCGTTCGCCGACGCCGACAGGATCGCGACCTGCCCCGAGCCGCCGATCTGGTCGGCGATGAGGTCGACCTCGGTCTTCGCGATACCCTCGGCCGCCGCCTGGTTGATGAACAGGTCGCGGCAGTCGGGGTTCGTGTCGGAGTCGAAGGTCACGACCTTCACGCCGTTGTCACGCGCCTCGTTGAGCGCGTCGCAGATCGCCTCGGGGTCGTTCGCCGAGACGACGATGCCGCCGACGCCCTGCTGGGTGAGCGTGTTGATGAAGCTCACCTGCGCATCCGGGGCCGCCTCCGAGGGGCCGACCTCGGCGTAGGTGCCGCCGAACTCGTCGATGGCCTCCTTGCCGCCCGCATCCGAGGTGTCGAAGTACGGGTTGCCGAGGTTCTTCGGCAGGAAGGTGATGGCGAGGTTCGCCCCGTCGCCGCCCGAGCCGCCGTCGCCGCCGTCGTCGGACGCCGCGCAGCCGGTGGCCACGAGGGCGACCGTCACGGCGAGCGCCGTGAGCGCGCCCGCGCGCTTGGTGCTGAACGTCATTGTTTCTCTCCTCTTGATGTGTGCCGATGTGATTGCATCGACGTCGGGGGGTCCTCAGTCCTGCGCAGGTGCCGGGGGCCCCTTCTTGATGCCCGCCCCGATCCGCTTGCGGTGGATCCAGGCCAGGACGCTCGACGACACCACCGAGACCACGAGCAGGGCCCCGGTGATGATGTTGATGACATCGCTCGTGACGTTGGCGAGACGCAGCGCGCTGCCGACGATGCCGATGAGCAGCACGCCCGCGATGACGCCCAGGATGTTGCCCCGGCCGCCGAAGATCGACACGCCCCCGAGCAGCACGGCCGCGATGACGCTCAGCTCGAGCCCCGTCGCGTTGTCACCGCGCGCGCTGCCGAAGCGCAGCGTGTAGTAGATGCCCGCGAGGGCCGACACGGCGCCGCTCAGCACGAACAGGATGAACTTGGTGCGCTCGACGCGCACGCCCGAGAACCGCGCGGCCTCGCTCGCGAGCCCGATGGCGTAGATGCCGCGACCGAAGGGCGTGAAGTGCAGGAGCACGGCGAAGACGATCGCGAGCACGACGAAGAGCACCATGACGCTCGGGATGGGCGTGCCGGGGATCTTGGACTTCGCGAGGTCGGTCCAGAACTCCGTGAAGTCGGTCACGGCGGTCGTGCCGAGGAGGCCGACCGCGAGGCCGCGGAAGAGCGCGAGCGTACCGATCGTCACGGCGAGCGAGGGCAGCCCCACAACCGTCACGAAGAAGCCGTTGATCGCGCCCGCCACGATGCCGACGAGGATCGCGACGGCGCCCGCCGCCTCGATCGGCAGACCCGCCTGGTGAAGGGTGCCGAGCGTGACGCTCGAGAGCCCCACGATGCTCGCGACCGAGAGGTCGATCTCGCCCGTGATGATGACGAGCGTCATCGGGAGCGCGATGAACAGGATCGCCGCGACGTCGAGCAGCAGGTAGGTGATCGTGATGGGGGCCGCGAAGGCGCGAACCGAGACGGCTGCCACGACGTAGACGATCACGAGGAGCGCGATGATCGCGGTCTCGCGTGTGAACAGCAGGCGGCGCCACAGCGGATGCGCGTAGTCGCGGTAGCTGCGCGTCACGGGCGCGTGCTGGATGTCGGTCGTCATGAGTTCCTCGCCTCCGTGAGCCGGCGGCTCTGTCTCACCGAGAGCACGCGGTCGAGCACGATCGCGCCGAGGATGAGCACGCCGACGACGGCGCGCTGCCAGAAGTCCTGCACCCCGATGACGGGGAGGGCTCGGTTGATCGTGAGCAGCAGGTACGCGCCGATCGTGGCACCCCACACAGTGCCCGAGCCGCCGAAGATCGCGACGCCTCCGATGACGGCCGCACCCACGGCATCCAGCTCCCAGCCCGATCCGGCCTGCGAGTTGACCGTGCCGTAGCGCGCCGCGTACAGCACGCCCGCGAGCCCAGCGAGAGCCCCGCACACGACGAAGGCCGCGAGCACGCGCTGCGTGACCTTGAGGCCGTAGAGGTGGGCGGCATCCGGATCGGAGCCGATCGCATAGAGCTCGCGCCCCGCTCGCTGCGTGCGCAGGAACCACCCGGCGATCACGAGCACGACGAGCGCGAGGATCGTGAGGTACGGGATGCCGACGAGCGAGCTCGTGCCGAGCGCGAGGAACTCGCGCGGCATGTCGGACGAGTTGATGCGGTCGGAGCCCGTCCACATGACGTTGATGCCGCGGTAGATGTAGAGCGTGCCGAGCGTGATGACGAGCGCGGGCACCTTGGCGAAGGCGACGAGCGCGCCGTTGACCAGCCCGAGCAGCGCGCCGAACGCGAGGCCGATGAGGAAGACGAGCGGCCATGGCACCCCGGGGAGGTCGATGAAGACGCGACCCGTGAGGTAGGCCGAGAGCCCCACGACCGAGCCGACCGAGAGGTCGACGTTGCGCGTGATGATGACGATCGCCTGACCGACGGCCACGAGCATGAGGATCGACGGCGTAAGCAGCAGGTCGCGCCATCCGTCGGTCGAGAACAGGAACGCGGGGTTCTTGACCGTCGTCGCGACGATCACGAGCACGAGGGCGAGCAGGATGCCGGTCTCGCGTGCCTTGAGCAGCTGGGCGATGCGCATCACGCGGCCTCCCCCGCCGCATGAGTGGCCGCGAACATGACGGACTCGGCCGTCGCATCCGCGCGGGGGATATCGGCCGTGATGCGTCCTTCGTGCACGACGAGCACGCGGTCGGCCATGCCGAGCACCTCGGGCAGCTCCGACGAGATCATGATGATCGCGAGACCCTGACCCGCGAGCTCCGAGAGCAGCCGGTGCACCTCGGCCTTCGTGCCGACGTCGATGCCGCGCGTCGGCTCGTCGACGATGAGCACGCGCGGGTCGGTCGCGAGCCACTTCGCCAGCACGACCTTCTGCTGGTTGCCGCCCGAGAGCGTTCCGACCTCGGTGTCGAGCGCCGAGGTCTTGACCTCGAGGCGGCTCGCCCAGATGCGCGCGCTCGCGTTCTCGGCAGCACTCGTGATGAGGCCGAGACGGGCGAGGGCGCGGCGGATGGCGAGGGTCGCGTTGCGCGCAACGCTCGCCGAGAGCACAAGGCCCTGTTGGCGCCGGTCCTCGGGCACGAGCGCGATGCCCGCCGCCATGGCGGCCGAGGGGTTGCGCTTGGGCAGCGGGCGACCCGCGATGCGCACCGAGCCAGAGGCGTACGGGTCGACGCCGAAGACCGCGCGCGCGATCTCGCTGCGTCCGGCGCCCACGAGCCCCGCGAGCGCGACGATCTCACCCGCGCGCGCGGCGAAGGTCACATCCGCGAAGACGCCCGGCTGCGTGAGTCCCTCGACCTCGAGCACGACATCGCCGATCGGCGCCTCCTGCTTGGGGAAGAGCGTCGTGACATCGCGCCCAACCATCTGCCGCACGATCTCGGCTACGGTCGTCTCACCGATGGGGCTCGTCGCGATGTAGGCGCCGTCGCGCATGACCGTGACGGTGTCGCACAGCGCGAAGACCTCCTCGAAGCGGTGCGAGATGAAGAGGATCGCGCGGCCCTCGTCGCGCAGGCCGCGGGCGACGGCGAAGAGCCGCTCGACCTCGACGCCCGAGAGCGCGGCCGTCGGCTCGTCCATGATGAGCACCTTGGCGTCGAGGGAGATGGCCTTCGCGATCTCGATGATCTGCTGATCCGCGATCGAGAGGCCGAGCGTCGGGCGGTCGGGATCGATGCGCACGCCGAGCCGCTCGAAGAGCGCGAGGGCCTCGGCCCGCATGGCGCGGCGGTCGATGACGCCGAGCGCCCCGCGCGGCTGCCGGCCCATGAAGATGTTCTCGACGACCGAGAGGTCGGGGAAGAGCGTCGGCTCCTGGTAGATGACGGCGATGCCCGCCTCCTTGGCCTGCGCTGTGCTCGTGAAGTCGACGCTCACGCCGTCGAGCAGGAACTCCCCCGCGTCGCGCTGGTAGAGGCCCGCGACGATCTTGACGAGGGTCGACTTGCCCGCGCCGTTCTCGCCGACGAGGGCGTGGATGCTGCCACGCTCGAGGCGCAGCGTGCCGTTGGTGAGCGCCACGACGGCGCCGAACGCCTTGGCGATGCGGCTGAGCTCGAGCACCGCGTGCGCGGCGGGCACGGGCGCGGCGGCCTCGGGGGTGTGGGACATCGTCGTCTCTTCCGGATGGTGCGGGATCTGGAGCCTGCGCGTTCTGAATCGTTTCAGATCGCGTTCAGTTACTTTAGAACGCCTCGCCCCGTCGCGTCAAGGACGCTCGCTGCGGCGATCCGGCCATCGCGCCCCAGCGCACCGCGTCGTCTACTTGCGCTCCCGCGACGCGTGGACTACCGTCGCCGTCAATCTCCTGAATCGATTCATCATCTGTTCAGGCGATTCCGCCCTCCGCGGCGGCACAGCCCCCGGCCGCAAGGCCTCATCCGCCACTCGATGGAGTAACGCAATGAAGCGTTCTAGTCTGCTGATCCCCGCCGCCGCGGCCCTCGCCGCGCTGATCGCCCTCCCCGCGGCTCCCGCCGCCGGAGCACCGGCACCCGAGCTCACGGTGACCTCGCTCACGGTGGAGCGGGTCGCCTCGCCGCTCGGCGTCGACGACCCCAACCCGCTGCTCGGCTGGCGTGTCGAGTCGCCCCGCGCGGGGACCGCGCAGTCGGCGTACGAGATCACGGTCTCCACCCGGTCCGATCTGAGCGGCACCGTCTGGGACACCGGGCGGGTCGAATCGTCGCAGTCCTTCGACGTCCGCTACCAGGGAGCCGCGCTGGCGCCGCAGACCCGCTACTTCTGGCACGTCCGCGTGTGGGACGACCGCGGAACCGCCTCCGACTGGAGCGAGATCGCGGTGTTCGAGACCGCCTTCTTCGACGACGACGCCTTCGGCGGGGAATGGATCGGATCGCCGCACCGGTCCCCCGGCATCCCCCTCACCGGTGCGAACTGGATCTGGTACTCGGGCGAGAACCCGACGGGAACCGTCCCGCCCGGAGATCGCTACTTCCGCCGCAGCATCGACATCCCCTCGGCAGCCGACGTCACATCGGCGCAGTTCCAGCTCACCGCCGACGACGCCTTCGTGCTCTACGTCAACGGCTCGGAGGTGCTCGCCTCGCCGATCGAGGACGAGGCATGGCGGATCGTGCGCATCACCGACATCGCCGCCTACCTGCACGACGGCACCAACACGCTCGCGATCAAGGCGAGCAATGCGGCGGGGCCGTTCGGCGTCGGCGGCGCGGCCGGTCTTCTCGGGCGGCTGCATGTCGAGCTCGCCGGCGGATCGACGATCGACGTGCGGACCGATTCCGACTGGCTGACGTGGAACACGGACCAGGCGGGGTGGGAGACCGAGGGGTTCGACGACAGCGCGTGGACCGCGGCCGTCATCGGCGCGGCCTACGGCTCGGGACCGTGGGGGAACGGCGCCGCCGCGGCGACGCCGCCCGAGGCCCTGCTCCGCCGGGACTTCGATGTCGACAGGACCGTCGCCTCCGCGCGCGCCTACATCTCCGGACTCGGCTACTACAAGCTGTACCTCAACGGATCGCGCGTGGGCGATCACGAGCTCGACCCCGGCTTCACCGTCTACGACAAGACCACGCTCTACTCGACGTACGACGTCACCGACGCCCTCGAGCACGGTGGCAACACCGTCGGCGTCAGCCTCGGGCGCGGCTACTTCGGCCAGATGCAGCCGGACGAGTGGGTGAGCTCCGTGTGGCACGACGACACGAAGCTCAAGTTCGAGCTGCTCATCACGTTCACCGACGGGACGACGCAGCGTGTCGTGAGCGACACGTCGTGGGCGGCCGCCGACGGCCCGACGACGTTCGAGTCGGTGTGGTTCGGCGAGAACTACGACGCCCGGCTCGAGCAGGCGGGCTGGAACGACACCGGCTTCGACGCGAGCGGGTGGCAGCCGGCGGTGCGGGTGTCCGGACCCGGCGGCGAGCTCCGGTCCCAGCTGTTCCCCGCGATCCGGGTGACGGAGGACCTCGAACCCGTCGCGGTGACCCAGCCGGCTCCGGGAACCTTCGTCTACGACTTCGGCCGCCCGACGGCGGGATGGGCGCACGTCGCCTTCGACGGACCCTCCGGCGCGAAGGTCGACATGAAGTACGGCGAGAAGCTCCACGCCGACGGAACCGTCGACAACGACAACGTCTTCTTCACCATTCAGAACTACGCGTACACGCTGAAGGGCGACCACGACGGATTCGCTCCGAGCTACAGCTACGCGGGCTTCCGCTACCTCCAGGTGAACGTGCCCGACGGGGTCAGCGTCGGCGACGTGACCGGGATGCGGGTGCACACCGCCGTGGAGCGCACGGGCGACTTCGCGAGCTCGAGCGCACTGCTCGACGCCTACGACGAGGCCCAGGCGGACACGATCCTCAACAACCTGCACTCGATCCCGACCGACACCCCGATGTACGAGAAGCGCGGCTACGGCGCCGACGCGTTCCTGACATCGGACTCCGCGATCGCCCTCTACGACATGCAGAACTTCTACGACAACTGGATGCGCACGCACCGCGACGATCAGAGCCCCGACGGCACGTTCGGCAACACCGTGCCGGGAAGCGTCGGATCGAAGACGACGACGGATCCCGTGTGGTCGTCGAGCTACATCGAGATCTGCTGGGACCTCTATCAGTACTACGGCGACACGCGAGTGCTCGAGGAGAACTACGACGGCCTGTCGCTGTGGATGGACCACTACGCCGAGAACATCGCGGCGACGGGAGACATCTACACGGGCTTCAGCTACGGCGACTGGCTCTCCCCCGCCGGCGCATCGGCCCCCGAGGGCACGCGCCTTCTCGCGACGGCGTACCTCTACCGCGGGGCGACGACGATGTCGGAGATCGCCGACGTGCTCGGTCGGGGAGCCGACGCCGCGCGGTTCGACGAGCTGGCGACCGGCATCCGCAACGCCTTCAACGCCGCGTTCTACGACGACGCGCAGGGCGTCTACGTCGACGATCCCGCGGCGGGGTACCGGCAGACCTCCAATCTGCTGCCCCTGAGCTTCGGGCTGGTCCCCGACGAGCACAGGGCGACGGTGCTGGGGAACCTCGTCCGCGACATCGAGGACCGCGGCGATCACCTCAACACCGGGGCCATCGGCACGAAGCTGCTGCTCCCGGTGCTGACCGAGAACGGATACGCCGACCTCGCGTACAAGGTCGCGACCAACCCGAGCTACCCCGGGTGGGGCTACTGGTTCGGCGCGCTCGGCGCGACCACGATGTGGGAGGAGTGGGGCGAGAGCTCCCGCTCGCACGACCACTCGTTCCTGGGCACCGTCGTCGACTGGCTCTACCAGGACGTCGCGGGCATCCAGCCGACGGCCCCCGGCTACACCGGCATCCGGATCCACCCCTATGTCTTCGACGGGCTCGAGAGCGCGGAGGGGCACGTCGACTCGCCCCTCGGCAGGATCGGCTCGGCGTGGACGCGCGACGACGAGGCCTTCACCCTCGACGTCACGGTGCCCGTCGGGGCGACCGCGGAGGTGTACGTGCCGATCCGTGACGGCGATCAGGTGGTGGTCGATCCCGAGCTGCCCGCGTCGTCCGCGCCGGCCTCGAGGTTCGCCCCGACGGAGATCGAGGCCGGATTCGCACGGTTCACCGTGGGCTCCGGAAGCTACCGGTTCGTCGCGAGCGCCGCGGTCGATCCCGGCGACGGAGGTGACGGCGACGGCGACGGCAGCGGAGGCGGCGCCGGTGCCGGCAGCGGCGGGGGTTCCGGCCTCGCGTCGACCGGGGCCGACCCCGCCATCCCCATGACGATCGCGCTCGTCCTCCTGCTGCTCGGGGCGGCGGCGACCATCCGTCACCGGAGGGCGCGAGCGCAGCGCTGACGCCCGATCGCGGCGGCGGCGCCGGGGAGCCCCGGTGCCGCCGCCGCTCCGGACGCTCAGCCCTTCAGGGCGCCCCCGAGACCCGCGCCGTTCAGGAAGAGACGCTGGAAGACGAGGAAGAGCGCGATCGGGATGATCGTCGAGATCGCGAGGGCCGCGAGGAAGACGTCGAGCTCGATGAACTGCTGCAACTGCGGCAGGCGCACCGAGAGCGGCTGGAGCGCGGGATCCTTGAGCACGAGCAGCGGCCAGAGGAAGTCCTTCCACGCGCCGATGACCGCGAACACCGAGACGACGCCGATGATGGGTTTCGACATCGGCACGACGATCGACCAGAACAGCCGGTACGGACCCGCACCGTCCATCCGCGCCGCCTCGAACACCTCGCGCGGCAGCGAGTCGAAGAAGCGCATGACGAGCAGCACGTTGAAGGCATTCGCACCCGCCGGCAGCCATACCGCCCAGAACGAGTTGATGAGCGACTGGCCGAGCAGCGGAGGGTCGACGATCGTGAGGTACAGCGGCACGAGCAGCACGATGTTCGGCACGAGGAGCGTCGCGAGCACGAGGCTCACGATGAACCGCCCGTAGCGCGGGCGCAGGACCGAAAGGGCATAGCCGCCTGTCGTCGCGACGACGACCTGCACGAGCCACACGCCGAGTGCGATGACGACCGTATTGAAGAAGTAGCGGTCGATCTCGACGCGCGACCACGCCTCGGCGAGGTTCGCCCAGTCCATGCCGTTCGGCCAGAGCGCGAGCGGATCGCGCAGCGTGTCCTGCGTCGGAGTCACGGCCGACTTGGCGAGCCAGAGAATGGGCCCGAGTCCCACGACGGCGAGCGATAGGAGCAGGATGCCGTGGCTGATGCGCGTCGTGATCCGTGCTCGCGGACGTCGCCAATCGGCGGTCGAGAGGATGCCGCGATCCGCTGCGTCGGCATCCTTGCCACGTGCGCGCCCCGCACGCGTTGCCAGGGCCGTCATGACGTGCTCCAGTTGCGGGTCAGACGGAAGTAGAGGCGCGAGAACACGGCGAGCACGATCGCGAGCATGATGCTGAGCGCCGTCGCCGCGCCGTAGTCACCGCCGAGGCTGTTCTGGAACGCGTACTTGTAGATGAGCAGCAGGATCGTCATGGTCGAGTTGGCCGGCCCCCCACCCGTGAAGAGATAGGGCTCGAGGAACACCTGCGCCGTGCCGATGATCTGCAGGATGAAGGTGATGAGCAGCACGCCGCGCAAGTGGGGCAGCGTGACGTACCATACCTTCCGCCAGATGCCTGCGCCGTCGACCTCGGCGGCGTCATAGAGCTCGGACGGAACCGAGACGAGGGCCGCGAGGTAGATGATGATCGTGCCGCCCGCCGCCGACCACGTCGCGAACAACACGAGCGAGGGCATCACGAGCGCCTGATCCGAGAGCCAGTTCTGCGGGGGGAGGCCGAACCATCCGAGGATGACGTTGAACACGCCCGTCGGCGATCCGTCGTAGAAGAACTTCCAGAGGAGCGCGCCGACGACGGGCGGCACGATGACGGGGAGGTAGGCAAGGGCGCTGTAGAGCCCACGGGCCCGCCGCACCTCGCTCATGAGCACGGCCGCGACGAGCGGGATGGGGTAGCCCATGACGAGCGCGAGCAGCGCGAAGTAGAGCGTGTTGACGACGGCCGTGCCGAGCAGCGGATCCTGCAGCACGTTCGCGAAGTTCTGCAGGCCGACCCACTCGGGGGCCGTCACGAGGTTCGTCTTCTGGAATGACATCACGACCGAGCGCACGATCGGCCACCAGGAGAACAGCCCGAAGCTGAAGAGCAGGGGCAGGAGGAACACGAGCGCGTGCGGCGCATCGCTGCGGAACCAGCCGCGCACGCCGCGGCCGGCGCGGCGCTCGCGCGCGTGGACGACCGCGCCGACCGTGGCGGGCGCAGGCGGAGCCGACCGCGTCGGCGTGAGCTGAGTCATCGGAAGATCCTGTTCGGGTGGATGGTTCCCCGGGGCGCCGCGCGGGCGCCCCGGGGAGGCGGTTACTGCGCGGCCTTCGCGTAGAGCGCGTCGGCCTGCGTCTGAGCGTCGGCGAGGAGCTTCGCGATGTCGGCGTTCTCGTCGGTCAGCACGGCCTGCACGACCGTGTCGAGGAGGGCGTACACGTCTTGCGTCGCGACGCGCGGCTCGGGGATGAGCGGCTGGTCGAAGATCGACTCCGAGTACGGCGCCATCTGCTCGACAGGCACGTTGACGAACGGCGCGATCCACGACTGGTACTGCTCGAACTGCTCCTGGTTGAAGATCGGCAGCTCCGGCGCCCCGACGGGCTGGTCGAGCGAGGCCGCGAGCTCTGCGGTCTCGCTGGCCGTCGCTTCATCCGTGATCTTCGCGAGGTAGTAGAAGTCGATCCAGTCGACGGCCGCCTTCTGCTCCGCCTCGCTCGCCTTGGGGCTGACCGCCGCGAGCGTGCCCCCGCCGAGCAGGCCGGGGTCGGAGCCCTGGAGCGGGAGCACCGCGAGACCGTAGTCGTCGGGGTTGAGCGCGTTCTGCGTCACGAGGTTGCCGTAGTTGCCACCGCCCGAGACATACATGCCGATGCGACCCGCGGCGAAGTCCTGGTTGATGCTCGCCCAGTCGTAGAGGAAGTTGGCGCCCATCGAGTTGTCGTCCCAGCGCAGCTCGTGCAGATACTGAAGCACCTCGGCGACCTCGGGCGAGTCGATCGTCGGTTCCGTCGCGTCGGCGTTCTCGGTACGGCCGCCGAACGCATCCGTGAGGGTCGTGAGGATCCAGCCTCCCGTGTTGCTCGACGTCATCTGGGCGTAGCCCGCCTGGCCCGTGGCATCCGCGATCTTCTTCGCGTACTCGCGCACCTCGTCCCACGTCGTCGGCGGCACGTCCGGGTCGAGACCGGCCTGCTCGAAGAGCGTGCGGTTGTAGTGGAGGCCCTGTCCGTAGGCGGCGATCGGGATGGCCCACATGCTGCCGTCTTCCGCCTCGCCCGCCTGCGCCACGTTCGGGTTGAACTGGTCGGCGTAGGGGAGCTCGGCGACGTACTCGCTGATGTCGGCGAGCTGGCCGCCCGCGATGAGCCCGCGGCCGTCGGTGAACGGGATGGTGAAGACGTCGGGCAGGGTGCCGCCCGCGAGATCGGCCGTGAAGGTCGTCGCGGTCCAGGTGTATTCCTGGGCCTCGACGGTCACGTCCGGGTGGGCCTTCTCGAAGACGGCGACGCGCGCGTCGAAGTTGTCGCGCGCCTCCTTCTCGAGTCCCGCGTCGATCGAGACGGTGATCGTCACCTTCCCGTCGGCGGACTCGCTCGGTCCGCTCGTGCAGCCGGCGAGCAGGACGCCCGCCGACAGCAGGGCGATGCCCGCCGTGCCGAGCCGCGTGGTAGTCGACCTCATTGTCTGGTCCTTTCGTGCTGTGTTGATTGTGACGCGTCGGGGTGGGACGCCTCTCCGGGTTCCGCGATGCTCAGACGGTGAGCCACGCGGTGGAGTCGGGGGGCAGCTCGCCGCCATCGAGCGGCGTGCTGCTCAGGATGAGCTCGCGGTGCGGCGGCAGCGCGAGGGGGGTCGTGCCGAGGTTCGCGACGACGAGGGTGCTCGCGCCGCGCTGGAATGCGATCGCATGCTCTCCGAGGTCGAGCCACTCGAGGAGCTCGGAGCGCAGGTCATCGCTCTCTCGCCGGTGGGCGAGCGCTGCGCGATACAACGAGAGCATCGAGCTCGGGTCGACGCTCTGCGCCTCGACCGTGAGCGACGCCCAGTCGGGCGGTTGCGGCAGCCACGTCGGGGTGCCGTGTGCAGTGCCGAAGCCATAGGGGGCGGCGTCGCCCGACCACGGCAGCGGCACGCGGCATCCGTCCCTGCCCGGGTCGACACCGCCCGAGCGGAAGTGCATCGGGTCCTGGAGCACCTCGACGGGCAGCTCGACCTCGGGGAGCCCGAGTTCGTCGCCCTGATAGATGTAGAGGCATCCGGGCAGCGCCGCCGTGAGCAGCGCTGCCGCGCGGGCGCGCTTCGTGCCGAGGGCGAGGTCGGTCGGCGTGCCGAAGCGCTTGCGCTCGAACGCGAAGCCGGAGTCCTCGCGGCCGTAGCGCGTGACGGGTCGCGTGACGTCGTGGTTCGAGAGCACCCAGGTGGCGGGGGCTCCCACGGGAGCGTGCTCGTGCAGCGTGCGCTCGATCGAGGTGCGCATCGCACTCGCATCCCACGGCTGCGTCATGAAGTCGAAGTTGAACGCGGCATGCATCTCGTCGGGCCGCAGGTAGGCCGCGAAGCGCTTGGGGTCGTCGAGCCACACCTCCCCGACGAGCACGCGCGGCTCCTCGTACGCGTCGGCGATCTCGCGCCACGAGCGGTAGATGTCGTGCAGCTCGTCGCGGTCCATGTGCGGATGCGCGCCTGGCGCGGCCGTCGCGAGCGAGGGCAGAGCGGGGTCCTTCACGAGGAAGGCGGCGGAGTCGATGCGGATGCCGGCGACGCCGCGATCGAACCAGAACCGCAGGATCTCCTCGTGCTCGCGGCGCACCTCGGGGTTGTCCCAGTTGAGGTCGGGCTGCTCGGCGCTGAAGAGGTGCAAGTACCACTCCCCCGGCGTGCCGTCGGGGTTGGTCGTGCGCGTCCAGGTGTCGCCTCCGAAACTCGAGACCCAGTCCGTGGGCAGTTCGTCGCCCGCGGGGCCGCGCCCCGCGCGGAACCAGAAACGGTCGCGCTCCGGCGACCCCGGCGCGGCGGCGAGGGCCGCCTGGAACCACGGGTGCCGATCCGAGACGTGGTTGGGGACGATGTCGACGATCGTGCGGATGCCGAGCTCGCGCGCCTGGGAGATGAGCTGCTCGGCCTCGGCGAGCGTGCCGAACGCGGGGTCGATTGCGCGGTAGTCCGCGACGTCGTATCCGCCGTCCGCAAGGGGTGAGGCGTACCACGGCGTGAACCAGATGGCGTCGACCCCGAGCTCACGCAAGTACGGAAGGCGCTGCCGCACTCCCGCGAGGTCGCCGGTGCCGTCGCCGTTCCCGTCGGCGAAGCTGCGCGGATAGATCTGATAGATCACGGCATCGCGCCACCAGGGCTCGGCGAGCGCGCTCCCTGGGCCACCCGTCGTGCGCACCTCGTGCGCGATGCCGGGTGCGAACCCGCGATCCTCATCGACCATGCTCGTGCGGCCCCCTTGTCCGCCAAAAGGTTTAGCGATATACCTTGCTGTGAAGCGAACATAGGCGACCCCGAGCCGGGTTGTCAACTCACGAGAAGGAGGGGGCTCATGGGCCCGACTGGCGAGGTCGCGGTGCTCGCATCCGCGCGCCACGCGAACCCTGCTCGGCAGCGGGATGCCGTCGAGCTCGCGGCGCGCCTGAGGGTCGATGTCGGCGGCTACGGCCGACGCGTGCGCATCGGCCCCGCCGTGACCGCCGACGAGCTGCCGGCCGCGTGCGCGGGAACCGACGGCGCCGTGCTCGTGGGCTTCGACGACGACGAGCTCGAGCGACTCCCGCGCCTCGACGTGCCGGTCGTCGCGGTCGACAGCTACGCGCGCGAGGCGTGGTTCTGCATCGTGCGGTCGGACGACGCGGAGGGCGGACGGCGTGCCGCGACGCACTTGCTCGCACTCGGCCACCGCCGCATCGCCTTCGCGGCCGCGGCCGGCGACCGCTCTCGCGTCGTCCGCGAACGCCGTCGCGGCTTCGCGCACGCGCTCGCGGGAGCGGGCGTGCGGATGCTGTCGATCGAGACGGCCGACGCACGCGAGACGGGGCGCGAGCTCGCCCGGGATCGAGACGGCGCGACGGCCGTGCTCGCGGCGGATTCGACGATCGCGGCCGAGCTCGTCGCGGGTCTGGACGACGAGGGCCGTCGAGTCCCGAACGACATCTCCGTCATGCGCTTCGACGACCTCGCGCGACCGGTCGAGGGCGAGCCACGGCTCTCGGGCGTCGCGCACGACGCGGCACGTCGATCGCGGCTGACGGCGGATGCCCTCTTCGGCTCCGCGGCATCCGCGACGCTCACCGTAGGGGTCGTCGTGGTCGACCGTGCGACGGTCGGAGTGCCGGCCCCGCGCTGAACGCGACGGGGCCGGCATCCGGTTCACCCGCAGCGCACGCCGTCGAGCGTGAACGCCGCCGGCTGCGCCGCGCGCGAGGAGTTCGCGGTGCCGACGATCACGAAGGTGCGGCTCTGCCCCGCGCGCAGCGACGCCGAGCCCAGATCCACCTCGACACGCGTGCCGCTCTGCGTGACCTCCGCTCCCGCGCCGAGCAGCACGGCCTCGCCGCTCCCCGCATGCCACGAGAGCGAGGATGCCGCGAGCGGCGACGAGCCCGTGTTGCGCAGCGTTACGGTCGCCGCGAACCGCCCCCCGACGGAGCGTGTCGAGTGGAACGACACCGCGCAGCTCGCAGTCGCCTCGGCGAGCAGTCCCGTGTTGCCTCCCTCGTCGATGAAGGTGCCCCACAGATGGTTGCGGCCGTCGGCCGGCTCCGTGACGCCCGAGACCCGCACGTTGTGGAAGCGGTGGTCGCCGCCGACGCGCGCCGCGACCGCGTACGAGCCCGTGCCCTCGATGACGACGTCGCTCACGCGCAGATCGTTGACCCAATGACTGCCGCTCACGAGGATGCCCTCGTAGCTCGAGTCGATGATGCGCGTGCGGGTGATGACGACGGGCGTCGTGATGTGGCTCGTGTCGGCGAACACCCAGATGCCCCCGAACGACGTGCTCCAGTTGGGCTCCCAGCCGCCGCTGCGGAACACGTCGTTGTCCTCGACGACGGTCGTGCCCGAGAACGGCACGGGGTTGAAGCGTGTGCTGACCGCGATGCCCGCGGGCGCCGTCAGGGTGTCGCTGATGACCGAGTGCGCGATGCGGTTCGAGTCGCCGCCGTAGATCGCCGCGCCGTTGCCGAGCAGGGGCGACTGCACCGTGTTATGCGTGAACACGCCGCGCGTCACGGCACCGCCCGCCGACCACATCGCCATCGCGTCGTCGCCCGTGTTGCGCACGCTCGACTGCTCGACGCGGGCATCCGTGACACCGCCGTGCAGGTGCACGCCGTCGGCGTAGCTGTCGCGGATGCGCAAGCCCGTCGCGAGGAGGCCGTCGGTGCCGGCATCCACCCAGAGCCCCGTCTTGGTGTGCTCGACCCAGACGTTCTGCACGAGCGACCCCTGGCCGAAGTTGCCCTCGATGCCCGAGTCGTACGCGGCGTCGTCACGGCGCCGATTGTCGCCCGCGATCATGAGGTCGGCGATCGTGACGCCCGTGCCCATCGCATAGAGGCCACCGCTTCCGTCGCGCCCCTCGAGAATCGAGTACCAGGGCCCCGCGCCGCGGATCGACACGTCGACGAGCCGCACGCGGTCGGAGATGGTGAAGCGCCCCGCTGGCACCCAGACTCCCGTTCCCGCCGCTGATGCCGCGTCGACGGCCGCTTGAAACGCCGCGGTGTCGTCGCCGCCGCCGTCCGCCGTCGCGCCGAAGTCCCGCACGTCGAGGTAGCCAGCCGGCTTGTCGTAGGCGGCGGCCCTCAGCTCGGTCTCGACGAGGTCGACCGTGTAGGTGATGGGTCCGGATGCGCCCGTCTTCACGAGACGCAGCGTGGCGCCGGCGGGGAGCTCGGGGAAGGTCACGCGCGTCTCGTCGAAGTACCGCTGCGCGCCGCCCTGCGACGGATCGTTGCCGTAGGGGTAGGCGCCGTAGACCCACGCGTAGCGGCTCGTGATCGGCACGTCGGCGATCTTGCGGTTGCCCGCGTAGAGGGCGAGCGCGCCGTCTTGTCCTGCGCCGTCGGCGGTGTCCGGGATCGAGACGCGCACGGTGACGGCGTCGGCCGACTCGCGCAGGGTCCACCGGATGTCGTCGCCCGTCTCGGCGAGCACGACAGCCTGACGCCCGGATGCCTCCGCCGCGATGTCGTGGAAGGAGCGGCTCGCGGCGAGGATCTCGCCGCTCGTCACGCCGTGCTCGGCCTCGTAGCTGTGGAGCCCGAGCGTCGCCCCACGATCCGCGGGCGCCGCACCGCGCTGCAAGCGGACCGCGTCGACCGAGAGCTCGCCGTCGTGCGCGTCGCCGATGCGACGCAGTTCGAGGGTTCCGAGCCCCACCCGCAGGGGGAGCGCCACGGCGAGCTCCTGCCATCCCCTCCCGGGCGGAAGCGTGACGACGCCCGCGGGAAGGCCGTCGGTGCCGACCACGAGGCGCACGGCGGATGAGCCCGTATTGCGATAGCGCAGAGTCACGGACTGCGCACGCGGGTCGTTCGCGAACGTCGTCACGACGAGCCGCGCGCGTTCCGCGGTGAGGTCGACGGCATCCGCTCCCGCTATGGCGGCCGCGGTCGCTCCGTTCGCGAAGAAGGCCTTCTCGGCCTCGTACACCTGGCCGCCCCGTGGCGCGCGCCTCGTGGCGAGCTCGTGTGCGACGTCGTCCCAGCGCGTATCGGGGCCCGCTCCCGGCACCTCGCCGGGGTCGGTCGCGCCACCACCGGGCGTGCTCACGTCGCCGACCGTCGTGAGCGCGATCGCGTCGAGGTTGACGTTGCCCGTGTCGTCGGCGTCGAAGCGGAACGTGACGTGCTGCTCGCCCGCGGGCAGCACGACGACCTCCTGGTGGACGAACCACTGGCTCCAGCCCGCCCCCGGCGCCGACGGCAGCACGAGCTGACGATCCTCCTCGCCGATCACGAGCGAGAGCGTCATGTCCGACCCCAGTCCGTTTGCGTAGCGCAGGTTGAGGCCGTACTCCCCCGCGGTGGGAACGTCGACCGTGAACGTCACGCCCGCTTCGCCCTGATGATCGATGACGAAGCCGTCGACGAAGCCGGCTCCCGAATACCCCAGGTGGTTCGCGTTGACGCCGGCTCCGCCGAAGAGCACGGCGTCTTCCGCCTCGTACTCGAGAGCGCCGTCGGCGATCGCCGGGCTCGCGGTGACGAGCGATGCCATGAGCGCGACGAGGGCGGCCGCGGCAGCGATGGATGTCGTGGCGGGGGCATGTCGATGCATGCGATCTCCTTTGATCGGATTTAGCGATAAATCAGGTGGAACGCTAGACCTCGCCCTCTCGACCGTCAAGGGCGGCCCTAGGATGGCTGCGAGGAGGGCCCGTGACCGTCAAGCTGAGCGACATCGCCGACGCGGCTGGAGTGAGCGTCATGACCGTCTCCAACGTCATGAACGGCAAGCGTGCGCGAGTCTCCGACGAGACGATCGCGCGCGTGCGCGAGATCGCCGACCGGCTGGGCTACGTGCCGAACATCCCCGCGCGCAGCCTCGCGGCATCCCGCTCCCACATCATCGCGGCGCTCGTTCCGGTCGGCGAGAACAACAGCCTGCTCGTGAGCCCCCACACGGTCGCCGTCATCGGCGGGCTCGAGCAGCACTTGCGGCATCGCGGCTATCACGTGCTCTTGCGCGGCATCGAGCACGAAGACGAGATCGGGCAGGCGATCCGCGGTTGGTCGCTCGACGGCGCGATCCTCGTCGAGTTCACGGATGCCGAGATCGACCGCATCCGGATCGACGGCGTGCCGCTCGTCGCGATCGACAGCTACTCTGCCAATCCGCGCACGATCGGCGTGCGCACCGACGACCATCGGGGCGGCTGGACCGCGGGCACGCGCCTCATGGAGGCGGGCCACCGCCGCGTGCTCTTCGCGGGGCCGCCGTACGAGGGCATGGGCGTCGTCGGCCAACGCTGGGAGGGCTTCCGCGCGGCGTGCGTGGCCGCGGGCGTCGATGCGGCGGACATCGCGGTCGAACACGTGCTCACGACCTTCGAGGACGGGCGCGAGCTCGGGTTGCGCCTGCGGCGCGACCACCCCGATGTGACGGCCGTGTTCGCAACGGCCGATGTGCTCGCGGTCGGCATCATGGCGGGCCTCGCGGAGACGGGGCACCGCGTACCCGACGAGCTGTCGATCATCGGCTTCGACAACCTCGACGTGAGCGCCTACACGACCCCGGGCCTCACGACGATCGCGCAAGACATGCCCGCGAAGGTCGCGGAGGCGGCGCGCATCATCCTCGACGAGATCGAGAAGGGCGAGGGACCGCGTGCGCCCGTCTCGCTCGGCGTCGAGCTCATCGAACGCGGGACGGTCGCAGCGCCGCGCGCCTGACGAGCGCCTCGGTCGAGTCCGCTCTTCCATCACGGTTCGCGCTCCGCTACGGTTTATCGCTATACCAGCGACGAGGGCGTCGAGGGAGACGCCACGCGCCGGAACCGACCGCGCATCCGCCCGGTCGACCGATCGAACGGAGTCCCCCATGACAGGCATCCCCCTGAGGCGGTCTCGGCCCCTCGCCCTCATCGTGGCGATCGGGCTCGCGAGCGCAGCGATCGTCGCCGCCACCGCGAGTCCGGCGCACGCCGCGACGACACGCTACGAGGCCGAGAGCGCGACGCTCACGGGCGGCGCGGCGACCGCATCCGACCACGCGGGCTACAGCGGCACGGGCTTCGTCGGCGGCTACGTCGATGGCAACAAGGGCACGGCGACGACGAGCTTCCTCGTGTCGACCTCGACCGCCGGCGCTCACACGCTCGCCCTGCGCTACGCCAACGGCACGGGCTCGGCGAAGACACTCACGCTGCTCGTCGAGGGCACGGCCCAGCAGGTCTCGCTCGGTGCGACCCCGGGTTGGGACAGCTGGGCGACGCACAGCGTCTCTGTCACGCTCGCGAGCGGATCGCACACGATCCTCTACCGCTTCGGCTCGGCGGACTCGGGCAACGTCAACCTCGATGCGCTCGACGTGACGACCCCCTCCGGCGGCGCGGGCTACTCCGCAGGACCCGTGTTCGAGGCCGAGGCTGCGACCCTCGGCGGCGGGGCGACCGTCGCGACCGACCACTCCGGCTACTCCGGGTCCGGATTCGTCGGCGGCTATGTCGATGCCAACAAGGGCGCGGCACAGACGACGTTCAAGGTCGCCGCCGCCACCGCGGGGGCCAAGACGCTCACCCTGCGCTACGCGAACGGGACCGGATCCACCAAGACGCTCACCTTGCGCGTCGACGGCGCGACGCAGGGCCAGCTCACGTTGCCCGCGACCGCGAACTGGGACAGCTGGGCGACGATCACGACGAACGTCACCCTCGCCGCGGGCGACCACGACATCGCGGTCTTCTTCGGCCCGTCCGACACGGGCAACGTCAATCTCGACAAGATCGAAGTCACGGATGCCCCCGGCGGCGACCCGGGAGGCGAGGGGGATGACTATGCGACCGGCCCCGTCTTCGAGGCCGAGTCGGCGACGCTCACGGGCGGCACGACGACCGCGAACGACCACACCGGGTTCTCCGGCACGGGCTTCGTCGGCGGTTACACGGATGCCAACGCGGGCAACGCCGCGACGACCTTCAAGGTGCGTGTAACCGAGGCCGGCGCGAAGGACCTCGTCGTGCGCTACGCCAACGGCACGACGACGACGCGCACGCTCTCGCTCGTGATCGACGGCACGAGCACGGGCCAGCTCTCCTTCCCGGTGACCGGCGACTGGAACAGCTGGGCGACCGTCGTCGTGGCGCGCACCCTCACGGCGGGCGACCACGACATCCGCCTCAGCTACACGACCGGCGACAACGGCAACGTCAACCTCGACCGTCTCGAGGTCGCGGCCCACGTGGAGCCGCAGCCCGCCGGACCCGGCGAGGTCGAGGGCGCCTACCTCTCGGGCGGCGTCGTCGCGGCGCACACGACGAGCGGCTACGCGGGCACGGGCTACGCGAGCGGCTTCACCGCCGTAGGCGCGCGAGTCGTACGCACGGTGGCGGCGGATGCGGCAGGCACCGCGACCGCGACCATCCGCTTCGCCACGACCTCCGGGGCCCGCAGCCTCGACCTCGTCGTGAACGGCCGCACCGTGGGTGCGGTGAGCTTCGCGAACGGCAGCGGATGGCGCACCGTCACGGCGAACATGCCCGTGCGCGCGGGCGTCAATACGGTCGGCCTGCGCGCCGCGACCTCCGGCGTCGACGTGCTCGTCGACTCGATCGCGGTGTCGGGCGAGGCCGCGCTCCAGGCGCGCGGCGCGACGGCCGCCTACACGCAGTACGAAGCAGAGGCAGCGTCGACGAACGGCTCCGTGCTCGCGCCGTCGCGCCTCTACGGCACGGTGCAGGCCGAGTCGAGCGGCCGCCGAGCCGTCCGACTCGACGCCCTCGGCGAGCAGTTGAGCATCGCGCTCACGGCGCCCGCCACGGGTCTCGTGATCCGCTACTCGATCCCGGATGCCGCCGCGGGCGGCGGCCTGAGCTCTCCTCTCGGCGTCTACGCGAACGGCACGAAGGTCACGGATGTCACGCTGAGCTCGGCGCACAGTTGGGTGTACGGCGCATACGAGTCCGGCGAGGGTGGGAACACCTACTCGAACAACCCGGGCGCTGCCCGCCCCGCCGACAAGTGCGGGCCGAACCTGGCCGCGTGCGTGCCGCACCGCTTCTACGACGAGCTGCGCGTGCAGCTGCCGACGGAGCTCCCGGTGGGCACGGTGCTCAAGCTGCAAAAGGATTCGTCGGCGGTGACCTACATCGACATCGACCTCGTGGAGGCCGAGGTGATCCCCGCGGCGCTCACGGCGCCTGCAGGGGCGATCTCGATCGCCACCTACGGCGCGGCCTCGGGCGGTGGGGACGACACGACCGCGATCACCCAGACAGTCGCGGCGGCGAAGGCGGCAGGGGTTGCCGTCTGGGTCCCGGCGGGCACGTACCAGGTGAGCACGGCGATCGAGGTCTCGGGTGTCTCGGTGCTCGGCGCGGGGCCGTGGTACTCCACGATCCAGGGCAGCGGCAACGCGGGCGGCTTCTACGGCACGGGAGGCGGCGTCACGATCGCCGACCTGTCGATCACGGGCAGCGCCACCATCCGCAACGATGCTGCGGGCCAGGCCGCGATCGAGGGCGACTTCACGAGCGAGACGCTCATCCAGAACGTGTGGATCCAGCACACGAAGGTCGGCCTCTGGGTGCGCCCCGGCTCGAAAGACGTGCTCGCGGTCGGACTGCGGGTGCGCGACACCTATGCCGACGGCGTCAACCTGCGCTCGGTGTCGAACACGATGATCACGCAGTCGACCTTCCGCAACACGGGCGACGACGCACTCGCGATGTGGTCGTCAGACGGTCCGGGCTCGAACAACGTCTTCGCCTTCAACACCGTGCAGTCTCCGAATCTCGCGAACGGGCTCGCCGTCTACGGCGGCGGAGGCGGCAACCGCATCGAAGACAATCTCGTCTCCGACACGGTCGAGGCAGCCGCGGGCATCGCCGTCAGCACGCGGTTCGGCGTGCCGTTCACCGGCACGACGACGGTGCAGCGCAATACGCTCGCGCGCACGGGCAGCATGGAGTCCGGCTGGAACGCCCAGCTCGGCGGACTCTGGGTCTATGCCGACGTGTACGCGATCGACGCGCCCATCGTCATCCGCGACAACGCGATCGCCGACAGCACCTTCGCGGGAGTGCTCATGTCGTGGCAGAAGTCGATCCAGCAGGTGTCGTTCGACGACGTGACCATCACGGGCTCGGGCACCTACGGCATCGAGATCCATGCGAGCGGGAGCGCGAGCTTCACCGACGTGTCGGTGTCGGGCTCGGGCACCGCGGGGTTGCTCAACGACGGCGGCTACGTGCTGAACAAGGTGAGCGGCAACTCGGGGTTCTAGGGGTCCCCGAGGCCACGGTCGGCCCCGGCCTCGTCGCAAGGTCGGGGCCGATCGCCGAGTATGCACGGAGCCCGGGATACTGCCGCCGAGCGCTCTCGTCCGCTAAGCTCGCATTGGTTCATTGAACGAACGGAGGCCCATGGCGAACATCCGCGACGTCGCGCGACGCGCGGGCGTGTCGGCGGGCACCGTGAGCAACGTGCTCAACCGACCGAGCTACGTCAACGTCGAGACCCGCAAGCGCGTGCTCGAGGCGATCGAAGAGCTGCAGTTCGTGCCGAGCCGCAACTCGCGCCAGTTCCGTCCCGGCCGCGAGCGCACGCTCGGCTTCGCGCTCGCCGACATGGGCAACCCCTTCTTCGTCGACGTCGCGCTCGGCGCCGAGGCTGCTGCGAAGGAGCTCGGCGTCGGCGTCGTCATCGTGCACAACGGCGAAGACGTCGGGCGCGAGGAGCAGAACCTCGATCTGCTCGTGCAGCAGCGCGTGCACGGCATCATGATCACGCCCGTCGACGAGCGCAACCCGCGCCTCGAGCACCTCGTGCAGCGCGGCGTGCCCATCGTCTACGTCGACCGCATCTCGGGCGATCGCCCGTGCTGCTGGCTCGCGACCGACGACCGCGCGGGGGGCGAGCTCGCGGGAGCGCACCTGATCGCGCAGGGCAACACGCGTTTCGCCTTCATCGGCGACGACCGCATCGCGCGCCAGGTCGCCGATCGACTGCGCGGCTTCCGAGAGGCCATCGACGCGGCCGGCCTCCCCCCGCAGGCGATCACCGTCATCCCCACGAGCTCATGGAAGATCGCCGACGGTCGCAAAGCGGGTCGGCAACTCGCCCAGCTGGCGCCCGCCGAGCGCCCGACGGCCGTCTTCTGCGCCAACGACATGATCGCGCTCGGGATGCTGCAGGAACTGCTGCACGCCGGCATCCGCGTTCCCGACGACATCGCGCTCGTCGGCTACGACGACCTCGAATGGGCCAGCGTCTCGACCATCCCGCTCACGACCGTGCGCCAGCCGCGCGAGGAGTTCGGACGCACCGCCGTGCGGATGCTGCTCGACGAGGTGGAGCAAGGCGCCGCGCACGAGCACGAGCACGTCGTCTTCATGCCCGAGCTCGTCGTGCGCGAGTCGAGCAACGCGAAGCGCTGAGCCGCCTCACGCCACGTCGGTCCACGCGCCGCCCGACGCCGCCGAGCGCATGATCGCGTCGACCGTCGTCTCGACCGCGAGCGCCTCCGCGAAGTCGGGGCGCGCCGCGGGCCCTCCGGCGATCGCGCGCAGAAGGTCGTGCGCCTCGAAGATCTTGAGCTCGTGCAGTCCGACGTTGATGCCCGACATGGGCCACAACGCCCCGAAGTGCCCGTGCCCCGGGCCGATCTCGATCGTGCGGAACCCGTGAGTGTCGAGTCCGTCCGAGGCGAGCGACACCTCGAGGCGGTAGTTGTCCTGCTGGGAGAAGCGGATGGCACCCCGTGTCCCCGTGAGCACGAACGACACCTCGAAGGCGCGGCCGGTCTGCACGCGGCTCGCCTGCATCGTGCCGACCATGCCGCTCGCGAACTCGACGAGCGCGAGCGTGTGGTCGTCGTTGTCGACCGCGTGCGGGATGCCGTCGGCATCCCGACGCTCCGCGACGACCGTGCGCGAGAGCCCCGCGACGCGCGCGATGTCGCCCGCGAGCATGCGCGCGATCGAGGTGAGGTGCGAGCCGAGGTCGGCGACGGCGCCGCCACCCGCGCGGGAGCGGTCGGTGCGCCATGTGAAGGGCACCTCGGGGTCGATCATCGTGTCGGCGCTGAAGAAGCCGGTGAACGAGAAAAGCTCCCCGAGCTCCCCGCGTTCGACGAGTTCGCGCGCGAGGGCGAGCGCGGGGTTGTGGAGGTAGGTGAAGCCCACCATCGTGACGACGCCCGCGCGACGAGCGGCATCCGTCATCCGCCGTGCATCGCCGAGAGCCGAGGCGAGCGGCTTCTCGCACCAGATGTGCTTGCCCGCCTCGGCGGCCGCGATCGCGACCGCGGGGTGATGCACGTTGGGCGTCACGATGTCGACGAGCCCGACGCGCGGGTCCGCGACCGCCTCCTCCCACGAGGTGCTCCAGTGCTCGACGCCGTACTGCCGCGCCGCGGCCTCCGCGCGGGCCGGGTCCGGATGCACGATGACCTCGAGGCGCGCATCGAGCGGCACCTCGCCGAAGACGGGCCGCACATTGCGCAGCGCCATCGTGTGCTCTTTGGCCATGAGGCCGTCGCCGATCACGGCGACGCCGATCGTGGGCTGCGACATCGTCGTCGTTCCTCTCGCGTCGGAAGAAAGAAGGGTGGATGCGGAACGCTCCCGCGCCCGGACGCTCGGCCCGGACGCGGGAGCGCCGGATCACATCGCGGGCTCGAGCGTGTCGACGTTCGAGGCGTCGACGATCGTGTTCTCGAGCGGCACCATGGCGTCGACCTTCTTGCCCTGCATGACGGCGATGAGGGTCTCGATCGCGAGCTCGCCGTTGCGGTACGGCGGCTGGATGATCGTGCTGTACTGCGTGCCGGCCTTGATGGCCTCGAACGCGCCCTTCTCGCCGTTGATGCCCACGACGAACGGCTTGATCGAGAGGCCGCTCTCGGCGAGCGCTTGCGCGAAGCCCTTCGCCATCGTGTCGTCCTCGGCGTAGACGCCCTTGATCTGGTCGCCGAACTTCGTGAGCAGGTCACGCGAGGCGACGAGCGCCTTCTGCTGGTCGAAGTCGGCGTTGACCGTCGCGAGCACCTCGATCTTCGAGTCGCTCGCCTCGAGGGCGTCCATGAAGCCGCCCGTACGCGCGATCTCGGTGCCGTTGCCCGCCTGGCCGGCGATGATGACGACGCCGCCCTCGCCGCCCATGGCCTTGTCGAGCTGCTCGAAGCTGAGCTTGCCCTGGTCGTACTTGTCGGCGCCGACGAACGACTGGATGAGCTTCATCGACTCCTCGCCCGTCGTCGTGTCGATCGCGACCACCGGGATGCCCTCCTGCTGCGCCTTGAGCAGGCCCGGCAGGTAGCTGTTGTCGTCGAGCGGCCACAGCAGGATTCCGTCGACGCCGCGCGAGACGCACGAGTCGAGCTGCTCGGCACCGGTCTGGGGCGAGAACTCCTCGCTCACGATCGTGAGCTTGACGCCCGCCTTGTCGGCGGCAGCCTGCGCGCCCTCGTTCGCCGGCGTGACGTACGGGTGCGAGTTGGCGGCCGTGATGTAGCAGATCTCCTTGCCGGCGACGTCTCCGCCATCCGCCGATCCGCCCTTCGCACCGCCGTCGGTCGAACACGCGGCGAGGGTGAGGGCGGCGGCAGCGGCGACCGCGACGGCGAGGTGCTTACTGCGAGGGAGCATGTGATCCTCCTAGGTTCACTTCGGTGTTGGGGCGACCAGTCCGCGACGCCGCGGACGGGACGTGTGCGGGGCGTCATCGCTCACGAGCCTGTCGAGAGTGATGAGCGCGATGAGGATGAGGCCCGTGTAGATGGCCTGCGTGTAGGCGGGCACGCCGTTGAACTCGAGCATCATCGTGAGCGCTCCGAGGGCGACGACGCCGCCCACGGTCGCGAGCGAGGAGCCGCGACCACCCTCGAGCCGCGTGCCTCCGATGACGACGGCGGTGATGGCGGGGATGAGCATGACCGCCCCCGCGACGGGCGAGCCCGTCGCCGTGCTGAGCGACTGCAGCACACCCGCGGCTCCCGCGAAGAACCCCGAGATGAGGAACGTCGCGACGAGGTAGCCGTTCGAGCGGATGCCGGCCGACGTCGCCGCCGCCGGGTTGCTCCCCACGGCGTAGAGGTTGCGACCGCTCGGCGTGAAGCGCAGCCACACGAACATGAGCACGGCCGCCGCGAGGAAGAGCGCCGAGCGCGGCGTGAAGACCGCGAGCAGGTCGCCCGTGAGGGGGAGCCCGAAGAGCGGATCGCTCGAGCTCACGGGCTGCGAGTTCGTGAGCAGGAGGGCGAGCGACGCGAAGATGAGCGAGGTCGCGAGTGTCGCGACGAGCGAGCTGATCTTGAACACCACGACGATCACGGCGTTGACGAGGCCGATGCCGAGCCCGACGAGCAGGCCGACGCCCGCCGCCGGGAGGCTTCCGAGCACGGGTTGCAGCCCGATCGTCGTGATGCCCGCCATCGAGAGCACGGAGCCGATCGAGAGGTCGATCTGGCCCGCGATGAGCACGGGCGTGAGCCCGAGCGCGAGGAACCCGACGACCGTCGCGCGATTGAGCACCGACTGGAGGGTGTCGATCGTGAAGAAATCGTCGATCGTCACCGCGCCCAGGATCGCGACCGCGACGAGCAGGATGAGCAGGCGATAGCGCACGGCCGAGCGGCCCGCGATCGCAGGGGTGATCCGGTTCATTCCCGACCCGCCTTCCGTCGGAAGTACACGTCGACGCCGACCGCGACGAGCACGATCGCCCCCGTGATGAGGCCCGTGGCCTGCGTCGGGAGGCCGACGAAGATGATGAGGTTGCTGATGAGGGCCGTGATGATGACGCCGCCCACGGTGCGCAGGATGCTGCCGCTCCCGCCGAAGAGGCTCGTTCCGCCGATCACGACGGCCGTGATCGCGACGAACTCGTAACCCGTGCCGATGATGGGTCGCGCCTGCCCGTTGCTGAGGCCGAGGAGCACCCCGCACGCTCCCGCGAGCAATCCCGTGAGCAGGAAGGCCGCAGCCTTCGTGAAGCGCACGGGGATGCCGCTCGCCTCGGCCGCCTGGTAGTTGCCGCCGACGGCGTGCGTCCAGCGTCCGAACGCCGTGCGCGAGAGCAGCGGCGTGAGGATGAGCGCGACGATCGCGAAGATCCACACGAACACCGGGATGCCGAGGAGCGACCCGCTCACGGCATCCGCGAGCGCGTTGGGGGTGCCGTACACGATGCCGCCGCCCACGATGAGCTGGCTGAGGCCGAGGAGCACGGTCCCCGTGCCGAGGGTCGCGATGATGGGGTTGATGCGCAAGTAGCCGACGAGCACCCCGTTGACCAAGCCGCCCGCCGTCGCGACCGCGAGGCCGAGCAGCGCCGCGAGCTCCGCGCCGAGCGTGCCCTGCATCCCGAGGGTCACGAGGGCGCCCATCGCGACGTTCGCCGGCACCGAGAGGTCGGCGAGACCGCCGACGACCGCGACGAACGTCATCCCGAGTGCCACGAGGCCGACGGCCGCGTTGGCATTGAGCACATTGAGCAGGTTCGACGTCGTGAGGAACGACGGTGACACGAGCGCGCCGACGATCACGAGCACGACGATCGCGATGGGCACGCTCAAGCGCGACACGAGCGTGCCGGCCGTGACGGCGCGCATCGTCGACATCGTCGCGATGTTGGTCGTCGCGAGGGGAGCCTTCTCCCGCGTGCGCGCGCTCATGCGGCCACCTGCCCCGTCGCCGCATGCATGACCGACTCCTCCGTCGCCTCCGCCCGCGGGATCTCGGCCGTCACGCGCCCCTCATGGAGCACGTAGATGCGGTCGCACACCGCGAGGAGCTCCGGCAGTTCGGAGCTGATCATGAGCACCCCTCCCCCGTTCGCGGCGAATTCGCCGACGATCGAATGGATGTCGGCCTTGGCGCCGACGTCGACGCCGCGTGTCGGCTCGTCGAGGATGAGCAACTGCGGCTTCGCGAGCAGCCACTTGCCGAGCACGACCTTCTGCTGATTGCCGCCGCTGAACGCGTTGAGCGGCCGCTCGATCTGCGGCGGGTTGACCTTGAGGCGGTCGGCGAGCTCGCGCACGATCGCGCGCTCGCGGCGCAGGAAGACGAGGAGCCCCTGCGTGAGCCGCTCGATGACGGGCAGCGTGAAGTTCTCGCGCACCGTCATGCCGGGCACGATGCCCTGACCCTTGCGGTCCTCGGGCACGAGCGCGATGCCCGCGGCCTTGCCCGCGCGGGCCCGGCGGATGCGGCGCACACGACCGCGGATGCGCACCTCGCCCGCGTCGGCGCGGTCGAGCCCGAAGATCGCCCGCGCGATCTCCGTGCGACCCGAGCCCACGAGGCCAGCGAGCCCCACGATCTCCCGCTCGCGCACCGTGAGCGAGACGTCGTCGAAGAAGCCCTCTCGCGTGAGGCCCTCGACCGCGAGGATCTCCTCACCCGGCTCGAGGTCGAGCTTCGGGAACATCTCGCTGAGCTCGCGTCCGACCATGAGACGCACCATCTGCTCCGGCGTCACGCCCGCGACGTCGCGCGTCTCGATGCGGGCGCCGTCGCGCAGCACCGTCACGCGATCACCGATCTCCATGACCTCCTGCAGGCGGTGGCTGATGTAGAGCACGGCGATGCCGGCCTCGCGCATCCGAGCGATGATGTCGAACAGCACGCGCGTCTCGCGCTCCCCGAGCGAGGAGGTCGGCTCGTCGAAGACCACGATGCGGGGCTTGTCGGCCATGACCTTCGCGATCTCCACGAGCTGCTGCTGGCTGATCGAGAGGTTGCCGAGGCGCGTGCCCGGGTCGATGTCGGCGCGCAGCTCGTCGAGCACCTCGCGTGCGCGCTGGGTCACCTTCTTGTAGTCGACGAACGGCCCCCGCATGGGCATCGCGCCGAGACTGATGTTCTCGGCGACGCTCAGGTCGGGCACGAGGTTGAGCTCCTGGTAGATCATGCCGATGCCGCGCGCGAGCGCCTCGCGCGGGGTCCAGTGCGACACGGGCTCGCCGCCGATCTCGATCGAGCCCTCGTCGGGCTGGTAGAAGCCCGCGAGGATCTTCATGAGCGTCGACTTTCCCGCGCCGTTCTCGCCGACGATCGCGTGCACCTCGCCGGCGCGCACCTCGAGCTCGACGTCACGCAGCGCGCGCACGCCGGGGAAGGACTTCGAGATCCCCGACATCCGCAGGGCGAGTGGGGCGTCTGCTGTCACGGTGTCTCCTTCGCTGGAGGCGCGCTCACGAGAGCGCGCTCGAATCGGATGGCGACGTCGTAGGCGACGCTCTCGCCCGGGGCGAGCTGCGGAAGCCGACCGCTCGCGCGCGCATGCGAGCGACCGAAGACGTCGGGGGTGTTGGCGGGTTCGATGCCGAGGGCGTAGTGCCCCTGCCCCTGCATCTTCCATTGGAACACCGCGGGCAGTGCGGCCCCGTCGAACCGCACCTCGGCGCGCAGGCCGGCATCCGGATTGACGATCGCGACGACGTGCTCGCCCGGGTCGTACTCGTGGATGAAGACCTGCTCGCGGAATCCCGCGACGGGCGCCCCGAACGAGGGGAAGCGCCCCGCGCCTTCCGCGGCATCGGCATCACGTGGCGTCGTGCTGCGCGGATCGAGCTCGATGCGCGTGCGGTCGCCGAGCAGCGGCCAGCCGAAGTTGAGGTGGTACAGGATCATGTGCGGCTGCGCGACGAACGCCCGGTTGGTGACGACGTCGCGGATGCGCACCTCGCGCGATCCGGATGCCGTGCTGATGCGGCGGCGCAGCTCGAGGTGCTCGCCGAACACCGTCGCCTGCCGCACGACGCCCTCGACGACGACCTCGTGCTCGTCGGCGTCGAGGCGCGTGACCGTGGCCCGCTGCGCGCCGATGCGGCCGTGCTGGCCGAGCACCTCGCCCGCATCCTCGTCGGGCGGGCCGAAGGTGTCGAGGCCGCACGTCGCGAGCAGTCCCCCGCCGAAGGTGCGCAGCCATCCGGAGCCCGCCGGTTCGTACGCCTCGGGCCCTGTGACGCCCGTCGGCGAGATCCACGCGACGGGCACGCCGTCGACGGTCACGCGCCCGATGTCGAGCGCGCGATCGGGGTGCACCTCGATCTCGAGGCCGCCGCCGTTGACGAGCCGCACGCGACGCGAGCCGTGGGCGACCCCGTCGGTCTCGACGAACGACTCGGCGCGCACGATCTGGCTCAGGTGCCCGATCCTCTCGCGCACGGCGGGGGCCCCGAGACCGAAGTACTCAGGCATGCAGACCGAGCTCCTCGTTCTCGGGACCGAAGTGCTTGAGGATCACGAGGTCGTCGGTGCTCGAGTGGTTGACGATGCGCACGCCCTCGCGCGCGGCCGCCTCCGAGACGAAGAACTCGTCCTGGCTGAGCTGGCCGTAGCGGATGAGGGTCGCGGCGGCGACCTCGTGGGCGCCGATCTCGCCGTGCCCCTGCACGACGATGAGGCCGTAGGCATCGCGGTCGGTGATCGTGACCGTCTGGCCCGGGCGCACCGTGAGCTCCTTGGCGCTGAACGCCGTCGAGCGGAAGACGATCCACTTCTCGACGTAGGCCGTCTCGCCGTCGGCGAGCGACTGCTCGGTCGAGTACGGGCGCATGAAGCGGTTGGTCACGAAGTAGGGGTCGACGTTGAGGTCCCACTCGAGGAGGCTCACGATGAAGTCGAGGTCGCCGTGGTGCTCGGCGGGCACGTCCTTCCAGAGCAGCTCCTCGGGCACCTCGCGGTTGTTGCTCCACGACTCGCACATGCAGAAGACGTCGCACGCGGCCTGCGGCTCGTAGGTGCACACGCTCGCGGGCGCGTGGAGCACGCCCGCCGGCACATCCCATCCCGTGCCGAGCTGCGTGCGATAACCGAGGGCGAGGTCGGTGATGCGGTTGTCACCGCCGTCGGTGAAGCGCGCGAGGCGCTCCTTGACCTGCTCCTTCGTGACCTCGGCCTGGAAGCCGAGGAAGGAGATGGGCTGGTCGCCGAGGTGGTTGTTCATGTGAGGCGAGTAGTAGTACGCCTCCGGCTTGCCGGGCTTGTCGACGAGCGCCGCCTTCTCGTCGGTGTGGTGCACATGGAAGGGCAGCGCCTGCTGGTTGTCGAAGAACTTGGAGTACATGGGCCACTTGCCGTGGCGGTCCCAGAGGCGCGAGCCGATGAGCTGGCCCTTGTGCTGCGCGACGAACTCGTCGAACGGCAGGAGCGCGCCGCCGTCGGGGTCGACGACGAGGCTGAGGCCCTCGTAGGGTCCGGTCTTCGGGCCGTTGTCGGCGCGCACGGCCGAGGCGAGCCACCGCTCGTCGACGCCGCCGCGCCCTTGCTCGAACGGGAAATAGTCGTCGGGGTGCAGCCGGATGCGGCGCCCCGGCGTGCAGAACGCACGCGGAACCCATGCGGGCGCGAGCCGCACGATGCCCTTGCCGGCGTCGAGCGCCCGGTCGATTCCCGATGCCGTGGATGCGACGTTGTCGTACGCGCCTGCTGCTGCCACTGCGGCTCCTCTTCGTTGAGTCTGGTTCATTGAACCTGAATTGTTCAGTGAACCTATCACTAGCTACCATTCGTGTCAACGCGATCTCACAGATGGGGAGCCGATGGTCACAGCAGGCAGCGTTCAGGCGGAAGGACGCCGCGCTCGCATCCTCGCGATGCTCGCCGAGGAGGGCGCGATCCAGCTCGATGCGACGGCGGCCGCCCTCGGCGTCTCCCCCATGACGGTGCGGCGCGACCTCGATGAGCTCGAGGCCGCCGGCCTCCTGCGTCGCGTGCGCGGCGGCGCCGTGCTCGTGACGGGACCGCAGCCGTTCAGCGCCCGTCGCGCGACTCACGCTCGCGCGAAGGACGTGATCGCGAGCAAGGCCCTCGCCTACGTGCCCGCCGACGGTTCGATCGCGATCGACGCCTCGACGACGACGGGCACGCTCGCGGCGCAACTGCGTGACCACGCGGGACTCACGGTCGTCACGAACTCCTACGAGAACTTCTCGGCCATGCGCACGACGCGGGGCGTGCGCTCGATCCTCGTGGGCGGCGAGGAGGAGCAGACGACGGGAAGCCTCGTGGGGCCGCTCACCTATCAGTCGGCGCTCTCGATGTACTACCGCGCCTTCTTCACGTCAGCGGCCGCGGTCGACACCGAAGGCACCTCCGAGGTGTCGCTCTCCGAGAGCCACGCGAAGCAGGCCTTCGCCGATCGAGCCGAGCGGGTCGTGCTGTGCGTCGACTCCTCGAAGCTCGGCAAGCGCTCGCTCGCGACCGCCTTCGGCTTCGAGCGCATCGCCGTCGTCATCACCGAGCTCGATCCCGACGATCCGCGGCTGACCGAGTACCGCGAGCTCGCCGAGTTCGTGTAGCGCGCACCCATGTCTTGCGTCGCTCTCGATTGATGTTGTTATATTTCACACAAACGAACATCGAGGAGCAGCAGATGACGTCCACCCCCGCCGAGCTCATCGCGCGCAGCAATCGCCTGGGCGCGAACCCGGCCAACACCAACTACGCGGGCGGCAACACCTCCGCGAAGGGCACCGCGAAGGATCCCGTCACGGGAGACGACGTCGAGCTGCTGTGGGTCAAGGGCTCGGGCGGCGACCTCGGCACGCTCACCGAGAAGGGGCTCGCTGTGCTGCGCCTCGACCGGATGCGCGCCCTCGTCGACGTCTACCCGGGCGTCGAGCGTGAGGATGAGATGGTCGCGGCCTTCGACTACTGCCTCTTCGGCACGGGCGGTGCCGCGCCGTCGATCGACACGGCTATGCACGGCCTCGTCGACGCCGCGCATGTCGACCACTTGCATCCCGACTCGGGCATCGCCTTCGCGACAGCGAAAGACGGCGAGAAGCTCACGAAGAAGGCTTTCGGCGACAAGGTCGTGTGGGTGCCCTGGCGACGCCCCGGCTTCCAGCTCGGCCTCGACATCGCGGCGATCAAGCGCGACAACCCGCAGGCCGTGGGCTGCATCCTCGGCGGACACGGCATCACGGCGTGGGGCGACACGAGCGACGAGGCCGAGAGGAACAGCCTCTGGATCATCGAGACGGCGCAGAAGTACCTCGATGCGAAGGGCAAGAAGAACCCCTTCGGCAAGATCGTCAAGAAGAACGCGGCGCTCCCCGAGGCGGAGCGCCGCGAGAAGGCCGCCGCGCTCTTCCCGACGATCCGCGGCCTCGCGAGTCACGACAAGCCCATGGTCGGCCACTTCACCGACGACCCGCGCGTGCTCGACTTCCTCGCATCCGAGAAGGCTCCCGCCCTCGCGGCGCTCGGCACGAGCTGCCCCGACCACTTCCTGCGCACGAAGGTCAAGCCGATGCTGCTCGACCTGCCGGCGAACGCATCCGTCGAGGACTCGATCGCGCGCCTGCGCGAGCTGCATGAGGCCTACCGCGCCGACTACACGGCGTACTACGAGAAGCACGCGACAGCCGACGCGCCCGCGATGCGCGGCGCCGACCCGGCGATCGTGCTCGTGCCGGGTGTCGGCATGTTCAGCTTCGGCGCCACCAAGCAGACGGCCCGGGTAGCGGGTGAGTTCTACCTCAACGCCATCAACGTCATGCGGGGCGCCGAGTCCATCTCCTCCTACACGCCCATCTCGGATGCCGAGAAGTTCCGCATCGAGTACTGGGCGCTCGAGGAGGCCAAGCTCCAGCGGATGCCTCGTCCCAAGTCGCACGCGACCCGGGTGGCGTTCGTGACGGGCGCCGCGTCCGGGATCGGCAAGGCCATCGCGACGCGGCTCGCGGCCGAGGGGGCGTGCGTGGTGATCGCCGACCTCGACCTCGAGAAGGCCCAGGCAGTAGCCGCCGAAATTGGGGCTGTGTCTACTAACAGCGCCGACGTCGCGGTCGGCGTGCAGGTCAACGTGACCGACGCGGCGCAGATCGACGCCGCCATCCGGGATGCCGTGCTCGCGTTCGGCGGCATCGACCTCGTCGTGAACAACGCGGGCGTCTCGCTCTCGAAGCCCCTGCTCGAGACGACCGAGCAGGACTGGGACTTCCAGCACGACATCATGGCGAAGGGCTCGTTCCTCGTGTCGAAGGCCGCGGCGCGCGTGCTCATCGAGCAGGAGCTCGGGGGTGACATCGTCTACATCGCGTCGAAGAACTCGGTGTTCGCGGGCCCCAACAACATCGCCTACTCCGCGACGAAGGCCGACCAGGCCCACCAGGTGCGCCTCCTCGCCGTCGAGCTCGGCGAGCACGGCGTGCGGGTCAACGGCATCAACCCGGATGGCGTTGTGCGCGGATCCGGCATCTTTGCCTCAGGATGGGGCGCGAACCGCGCGAAGACGTACGGCATCCCGGAGGAGGACCTCGGCAAGTTCTACGCGCAGCGCACAATCCTTAAGCGCGAGGTGCTGCCCGAGAACGTCGCGAACGCCGTCGCCGCCATCACGGGCCCCGACTTCTCGCACACGACCGGCCTCCACATCCCCGTCGACGCGGGCGTCGCCGCGGCGTTCCTGCGCTGAGGCGGGAGAGGAGCATGGGCTCGAACACCGGCACCGTCGCGGCCGTCGACCTCGGAGCGACGAGCGGGCGCGTCATCCTCGGTCACCTCGACGACGGCGAGCTGCGGCTCGAGGAGGTCGCACGCTTCGCGAACGCGCCCGTGCGCACGCCCGACGGCCTGCACTGGTCGATTACCGAGCTCTACCGCGACCTCGTCGAGGGGCTCGCGGAGGCCGTGCGGCGCGCTCCGCACCTGGCATCGATCGGCATCGACTCGTGGGCTGTCGACTACGCGCTCGTGCGCGAGGGACGGATGCTCGGCGAGCCCTACTCCTATCGCGACGACCGCAACCTCGCGGCGGTGGAGCTCGTGCACGAGCGCGTGAGCGCCGCCGAGCTCTACGCGCGCAACGGCCTGCAGCACCTGCCGTTCAACACCCTCTTCCAGCTCACGGCCGATCGCGTGGCGGGATCCCTCGAGCGGGCGGACAGCTTCCTGCTCATCCCCGACCTGCTCGCCTTCTGGCTCACGGGTCGCAGCGTCGCCGAGCGCACGAACGCCTCGACGACGGGGCTCGTCGAGGTCAGCTCGGGCGAGTGGGACACGGCCCTCATGGAGCGCCTCGAGCTCCCCGCGAACCTCGCGCGTGGGCTCGTGGACCCCGGCACGGTGCTCGGGCCGCTCCTGCCCTCCGCGCTGCGCGGCACGGGCGCGACGGACGCCGTCGTCACGACTGTCGGATCGCACGACACGGCATCCGCGGTCGTCGCGGTGCCGTCGACCGACCGCGACGTCGCCTACATCTCGTGCGGCACGTGGTCGCTCGTGGGCGTCGAGCTCGACCGACCCGTCGTGACGGAGGCGAGTCGCCTCGCGGGCTTCACGAACGAAGGCGGCGTCGACGGCCGCGTGCGCTTCCTGCACAACGTCATGGGGCTGTGGCTGCTCTCGGAGTCGGTGCGCGAATGGGAGAAATCGGGCGAGCGCGTCGACCTCGGCGAGCTCCTCGCAGCCGCCGAGCAGGTGACGGGCGAGGTGCCCGTGTTCGACGCCGACGACCCCGTGTTCCTCGCGCCGGGCGGCATGCCCGAGCGCATTGCTGCGTGGTTCGGCGAGCGCAGCCTGCGCGCGCCCGGATCCCGCGCCGAGCTCGTGCGCTCGATCCTCGTGAGCCTCGCCGAGGCGTACGCGAGGACGATCCGAGCGGCATCCGAGCTCTCGGGCGTGCCCGTGCGCACCGTGCACCTCGTGGGCGGCGGCTCGCAGAACACGCTCCTGTGCCGGCTCACGGCCGAGGCGACGGGCCTGCCGGTCGTCGCGGGCCCCGTCGAGGCGACCGCGATCGGCAACGTGCTCGTGCAGGCCCGCGCCCACGGGCTCGTCTCGGGCGACCTCGAGGCGCTGCGGGCGCTCGTGGCGCGCTCCTTCCCCGTGACGCGCTACGAGCCCTGAGCCGGCGCTCGACGCTGGTTTCGAGACGCGTCGCACTTCGCGCGGCGCTCCTCAACCAGCTTGAGGGAGTTCGAGCAGCCGTACCAGCGGCTTCTCCCAGCCCGCGTCGCCCTAGGGCTGCACCCAGGGGCTCGGCGCCGGCGGCGCCACGACCGGCGGACGGTCGTCGCACGTGATCGTGTTGGGCAGCTCCCACGCCGCCATCCATGGTCCCGTCGTGCCCCCGCCGTCGTTCCCGCCGAGATCCGTCACCGTGAACTCGCTTCCGGTCGGCGGGAAGTTGAAGCTGCCGCAGTTGTTGATGCCCACGGCGCCCACGTTGCGTGCGTCGACATTCTCGAAGCTCGCCGATCCCGCGACACGCGCGCTCAGCACCGAGGTTCCGGTTCCGTCGACGCGGATGTCGGCGAAGTGCACGCCCTCGATCGAGTAGAGGTCCTTCACGGGCCAGTCCGACACGAGCATGATCGCGTTGTAGGTGCTGTCGAGGTAGTGGTCGCCCCGCACCTGGATGTCGGCGTCGATCGAACGGTCGAGGGCGAAGAGCCAGATCGCGCCGAGCCCGATGTTCCAGTTGAGCTCGTAGGTGCCCGCCCGCACGGTCGTGTTGTCGAGCACCTGAATCGTGCCGTCGAACGGCTGGGCGCCGAAACGCGCACCGAGATGGATGCCGGAGCCCTCGCGGATCGGGTCGGCTACGAGGTTGCCGCGCACCGTGATGTCGGTGCCGCCGTAGATCGCGATGCCGTTCGCGAGGGTCGGCGTCTGCACCGTGTTCGACTCGAAGGAGTTGCGCGCGTTCGTCTCCGTGTCGGCCCACATCGCGAGCGCGTCGTCGCCCGTGTTGCGGATGAAGGAGTTGCGCACCGTCGAGTCGGTCACGCCGCGGTGGAAGTTCACGCCGTCGGCGATCTGATCGACGATGACCGTGTCTGTGATGGTCACGTTCGACATGGGCCCGTCGAGCCAGATGCCGACCTTCGTGTGCTGGATGTAGAGGTCGTCGATCGTCGAGTCGCTCAGGGCGCCGCCGATGCCGTTCACCTGGTCGGTGTCGATGCGCTCGCGCACGTCGCCCTGGATCGCGAAGCCCGAGAGGTGCACGTTCGCGCTGCCGCCCTCCGCGGCATCCTTGCCGTAGAAGCCGACGCCCGTGTGCCACGAGCCGTCGGGCGCCTGCTCCGGGAGCGCGACCTCGGTGCCGCGGATGGTCGTGTACCAGCTGCCGGCACCCTCGATCGTGACGTCATCGACGATGATGTGGCGATTGACCTGGTAGACCCCCGGCGGGATGTACACGGGAAGGTCGCGCTTCTTCGCCCACGCGATGGCCTTCTCGATGGCGGGCGCGGCATCCCGACGGCCCGTCGGGTCGGCGCCGAAGAGCAGCACGTTGGCGGCCTGGAGGCGCACGTGGGGCGCGCCGACCTGGTGCGAGTCGAGCAGGTCGATGATCGTCCACGCCGCGTTCGAGTTCTGCGGCATCGTGAGGCGGATCGTCGTGCCGGCCGGGTAGGTACGGCCGAGCAGCATCCGCTGCTCGTCGTAGAAGTGCATGGGCCGGAACGGCTTCTGCACCTCGTAGCCCTCGCCCGGAACGCACGCGCACTCGGTGATCCACCAGTCGGGGTGCAGGAGCCCCGCGTTCGGGTCGTTCGTGAAGGGGTACTGGTTGTAGAGCCACGAGTACTGCGAGGTGAGCGTCATCGTGCGGTTCGGGCCGTGCTCGATCTTCACCTTGAGGGGCGCCGTGATCCCGCCCCCGTTCGGTGCATCCGGGATGCTGTAGCGCACCGTGATGGCGTTCGCGGCGGCCGGCAGCGTGAACTCGACGTACTGGCCGCGCGCGAGCTGCACGGCGCTGCGCCCGGAGGCCTCGGCCGCGAGCGTGTAGGCCGTGCGGTCGGGCCCGATGACCGTGCCCGTGTGCCGCACGTTCTCGGCCTCCTGCTCCTGGAACCCGAGGTCGGCGCCGCGCCCCTGCACGAGGGCGGGGTCGAGCGCCGCGCGGGTTACCCGGGTTCCGGATGCGGTGGCGGATGCGGGGGCCGCCCCGGCGAGGAGGGCGCCCGCCGCGAGGGCGGCGGTCAGCACGGCGGCCATGGCGGATCGGGTGCGGGTCATCATCGACTCGTCTCTCTCTCGGGGGTGAGAATCGAGGCGACTGTAGAGCGGGCCCGCACCCGACCACAAGTGGTTCTGCGGAAATGCCGCGAAACTGTCTGCTTCTTGCGGAATCCGTGCAAGCGATCCGCAAGAAGTGTCAGCGGGCTTTCCCTATGAGCGACCGGCGCGGCGCTTGTTGTACACGTCGAACGCGACGGCGAGCAGCAGCACGAGGCCCTTGACGGCCTGCTGCCACTCGATGCCGATGCCCATGATCGACATGCCGTTGTTGAGCACGCCGATGATGAGGCCACCGATGATCGCGCCACCGATCGTGCCGACGCCGCCCTGCACGGCCGCGCCGCCGATGAAGGCCGCCGAGATGGCCTCGAGCTCGAAGCCGTCGCCCGCCTTGGGGCCCGCGAGGTTGAGGCGCGCCGTGAAGATGAGCCCCGCGAGCGCCGCGAGCACACCCATGTTCACGAAGAGCCAGAAGTCCACCCGGCGGGTCTTGATGCCCGAGAGCTCGGCCGCGTGGCGGTTGCCGCCGATCGCGTAGATGTGGCGGCCGAACACCGTGCGGTTCATGACGACGCCGTAGATGAGCACGAGCACCGCGAGCACGATGAGCGTCACGGGGATGCCCTTGTACTGCGCGAGCGAGTACGCGAAGAACGCGATGGCCGCCGAGACGAGCACGAGCTTGGCGATGAACCAGGCGGCGGGCTCGACCTCCTGGCCGTACTTGATCCGTCCGCGGCGCGTGCGAAGCTGCTGCACGACGAGCGCGAGGATCGCGAGCGCCCCGATGCCGAGCGTGAGCGGGTCGAGCTCGAACTCGCCGAAGAGGTTCGTGAGGAAGCCGTTGCCGAGCGCACGGTACTCGGCCGGGAACGAGCCGATGTTGGCGTTGCCGAGCACGACGAGCGCGAGGCCGCGGAAGATGAGCATGCCCGCGAGCGTCACGATGAAGGCGGGGATGCCGACGAAGGCGATCCAGAATCCCTGCCACACGCCCACGAGGGCGCCGATCGCGAGCGAGAGCACGATCGAGAGCCACCACGGCAGCCCCCAGTGCACCGCGAAGACGCCCGAGCACGCGCCGATGAACGCCGCGACCGAGCCGACCGAGAGGTCGATGTGCCCCGCGATGATGACCATGACCATGCCGATCGCGAGCACGAGGATGTACCCGTTCTGCACGATGAGGTTCGAGATGTTCTGCGGGCGCAGCAGGATGCCGTGGGTGAGCACCGAGAACAGCACGACGACCGCGACGAGCGCGATGAAGATGCCGTTCTTGCCGAGGTCGGAGAGCACGTGGCCGAGCCACGAGGTGAATCTGTTCTCCGTCGGGTTGATGTTGCCGCCGACCGCCTGCGACTCCGTCGGGGTCGGGGTAGTGGGGTTGGACATGGATGCGGTTCCTTCTCTTCGCCCGCCCGTCAGCGGGGACGTTCCATGGTCATGAGGGTGAGCACGGCCTCCGGTGTGGCGTCCTCGATGGGCAGCTCGCCCGTGATCCGTCCCTCGGAGAGCGCGTACACGCGGTCGGAGATGCCGAGCAGCTCGGGCAGCTCGGAGGAGATGACGATGATGCCCTTGCCCTGCGCCGCGAGCCTGTTGATGATCGTGTAGATCTCGTACTTCGCGCCCACGTCGATGCCGCGTGTGGGCTCGTCGAGGATGAGCACCTCGGGATCCGAGTAGATCCACTTCGAGAGCACGACCTTCTGCTGGTTGCCGCCCGAGAGCTTGCCCGTCTTGACGAGCACGTTGGGCGCCTTGATGTTCATCGAGCGCCGGAACTCGTCGGCGACCTTGTACTCCTCGTTGTCGTGCACGAGCCCGTACTTCTCGAGCTTCTTGAGCGACGCCATCGAGACGTTGCGCTTGATGTCCTCGATGAGGTTGAGGCCGTAGGTCTTGCGGTCCTCGGTCGCGTAGGCGATGCCGTTCTCGATGGCCTCGGCGACCGTGCGCGTCTTGATCTCCTTGCCGCGCAGGTAGACGCGCCCCGAGATGCGGGTGCCGTAGGAGTGGCCGAAGAGGCTCATCGCGAACTCGGTGCGCCCGGCCCCCATGAGGCCCGCGATGCCGACGATCTCGCCCGCGCGCACCGTGAGGTTGACGTGGTCGACGACGACGCGGCTCGTGTCCTGGGGGTGGTGCGCCGTCCAGTCCTCGACGCGCAGCAGCTCCTCGCCGATGTGGGGCGTGTGGTCGGGGTAGCGGTGCTCGAGGTCGCGCCCCACCATGTCCTTGATGATGCGCTCCTCCGAGACGTCCTGACGCGCCATCGTCTCGATCGTCTTGCCGTCGCGGATGACGGTGACCGAGTCGGCGATCTTGCGGATCTCGTTGAGCTTGTGGCTGATGATGATCGACGTGATGCCCTGCTCCTTGAGGTGCAGGATGAGGTCGAGCAGGTGGTCGGAGTCCTCGTCGTTGAGCGCCGCGGTCGGCTCGTCGAGGATGAGCAGCTTGACGCGCTTCGAGAGCGCCTTGGCGATCTCGACGAGCTGCTGCTTGCCGACGCCGATGTCGCGGATCTTCGTCGTGGGGTTGTCGCGCAGCCCCACGCGCGCGAGCAGCTTCTGCGCCTCGTGGTTGGTCTTGTTCCAGTCGATGAGGCCCGAGCGGCCCTTGACCTCGTTGTTGAGGAAGATGTTCTCGGCGATCGACAGATAGGGGCTCAGGGCGAGCTCCTGGTGGATGATGACGATGCCCTTCGCCTCCGAGTCGGAGAGGTCACGGAAGGCGACCGTCTCGCCCTCGAAGACGATGTCTCCGTCGTAGCTCCCGTAGGGGTAGACACCCGAGAGCACCTTCATGAGCGTCGACTTGCCGGCGCCGTTCTCTCCGCAGATGGCGTGGATCTCGCCCCGCGCGACCTCGATCGTGACGTCGGACAGCGCCTTCACGCCGGGGAATGTCTTGGTGATGCCGCGCATCTCCAGGATGTTCGTGGTCATCCTCGTCCTCTCGTGGACCTCGTCGTCCCCGGGCGGCGGGGGTGCCGCCGGACGCGTCCCATTCTCGTCGGGAACCGCATCCGGGGCACCTCCGCCGTCTCACGGGGTGTCGGTGCCGATCAGTCGATCAGCCGTTGATCTCGTCCTCGGTCCAGTAGCCGCTGTCGACGAGGACCTCCTGGATGTTGTCCTTCACGACGATCTGCGACTCGAGCAGGTACGAGGGGACGACCTTCACGCCGTTGTCGTAGTCGCTCGTGTTGTTGACCTCGGGCTCCTCGCCGTTCAGGAGCGCGGTCGCCATGTCGACGGCCACGGCCGCGAGCTTGCGGGTGTCCTTGAAGATCGTCGCGTACTGCTCGCCCGAGTTGATGGCCTTGACCGAGTCGAGCTCCGCGTCCTGACCCGAGATGATCGGCCACTCGTCGCCGACCGAGTAGCCGGCGTCGGTGAGGGCCGAGATGATGCCGCGCGAGAGGCCGTCGTAGGGCGAGAGCACCGCGTCGACCTTCGAGCCGTCGGAGTACGTCGAGGTGAGGATGTTCTCCATGCGCTCCTGCGCGACCTCGCCGTCCCAGCGCAGGATCGCCGCCTGCTCGAAGTCGGTCTGACCCGACTTCACGACGAGCGTGCCGTCGTCGAGGAAGGGCTTGAGCGTGTCCATCGCACCGTTCCAGAAGAACGTCGCGTTGTTGTCGTCGGGCGAGCCCGCGAACAGCTCGATGTTGAACGGGCCCTCGGGCGCGCCCTCGATCGGCGTCCCGTCGAGGTCGACGAGGCCGAGGCCGTTGAGCACCGAGTTGGCCTGCTGCACGCCGACCTTGTAGTTGTCGAACGACGCGTAGTAGTCGACGTTCTCGGAGTCGCGGATGAGGCGGTCGTAGGCGATGACCGGGATGTCCTGGTCGGCGGCCTCCTGCAGCACGCTCGTGAGGGTCGTGCCGTCGATCGACGCGATGATGAGCGCCTCGGCGCCCTTCGTGATCATGTTCTCGATCTGCGAGACCTGCGTGGGGATGTCGTCCTCGGCGTATTGGAGGTCGACGGTGAGGCCCTGCTCCTCGAGGGCCTTCTTGACGGCGTCGCCGTCCTGGATCCAGCGCTCCGAGCTCTTGGTCGGCATCGCGACGCCGATGAGGCCGCCGTCGCCGCCTCCCGAGCCGCCATCGCCGGTGCCCGAGCACGCGGCGAGCGCGAGCATCGCGCCGGCCGTGATCGTGGCGAGAACGAACTTCTTCGTCTTCACGGTCATTCCTTTCACTGTGTGGTGCGGACGTCGTTGTCGGGGGTGGTGCCGTTCGAGCCCGGTGTCGTCCATGAGCCGGTCTCGCCGCCGGACCGGGAGGTCCCCGGTCGGGAGGTCGGATAGGAGCCCGCGAGCGCGAGCTCGGCGACGCGCTCGGCGTCGCGTCGTGCCTCGTCGGCACGCAGCCGACGGGCGCGGATGGCCTCGACGTCGTCTGCGTCGAGAGGAGGGATGCCGACTCCCGTCGCGCGGGCGAGCTGCACGGCGCGCGCGGCGTCCTCGAGGAGGGCCGCAGCGCGCACGGCGTCGCGCGGCCGCTCCCCCACGGCGTAGGCGCCATGACGTTCGAGCAGCACCGCACGGCTCGGCTGGGTGTCGAGCACGCGCGCGATGCCGGATGCGACATCCGCGTCAGGTCCCGCATACGGCACAAGCGGCACGGGGCCGCCGAACTCGTCGGCGACCGTCGTCGAGAGCGCGGGCACGGGCTCTCCGCGCAGGGCGAAGGCCGTCGCGTAGGGCGAGTGGGTGTGCACGACGCCGCCCACGGCATCCGAGTGCCGATAGAGGTGCGCGTGCACCGCGACGCCGCGCGAGGGCGGGAGCTCGCTTCCGGGGGTTCCCGCGACGACGGCGCCGTCGAAGTCGACGAGCACCATGTTGTCGGGCGCGAGCTCGGTGTGGTCGAGGCCGCTGGGCTTGATGACGAAGAGCTCGGCACCCGGCACGCGGCCCGAGACGACACCGCTCGTCCAGCTCGTGAGGCCTCCGCGGACGAGCAGCTTGTGCAGTCGGGCGACCTCGGCGCGAACACGCGCGATGGTCACCTCGATGCGCGGCTCGAAGCGGTTCACCCGGCCTCCCGACCTCGTCGTCCCAGAATGTGACCGGTCACTGTGACCGGTCACATTCGAGCACTATACGTCGCGACGGGCGACGCGTGTCAAGTCGGCGAGGTCTCGAGACGGTAACGGCGGCTACGCATCGACGATCGCCGTGGACGAGCGCACGATGAGCCGAGGGGCGATCGTGTGGGCATCCGCGCCCAACTCGCCGAGCAGGAACGCGACGGCGCGCCGACCGAGCTCGGAGAAGTCCTGACGCACGGTCGTGAGCGGCGGCCAGAAGTGCGCGGCCTCGGGGATGTCGTCGAATCCGACGACGCTCACCTCGCCGGGCACGTCGACGCCTCCGTCGCGGAAGGCGTGCAAGAGGCCGAGCGCCATCTGGTCGTTCGAGGCGAAGACCGCCGTGAAGTCCCGCACGCGCAAGAGCTCCTGCCCCGCGAAATAGCCGAAGTCCGCCGTCCAGTCGCCGAGGATGGGCGCCGTCGTCGCGGCATCCCACGCGTTCATCTCGTCGAGGAAGCCCTGCATGCGCGCGTCCGCCTCGATCCAGTCCTGCGGACCCGTGAGGTGGTAGATCGCGCGGTGGCCGAGCTCGAGCAGGTGCCGCGTCGCGAGACGAGCGCCCGCGTACTGGTCGAAGAAGAGCGCGTGCCCGTCGTCGCCGACCGACTGCAGCGTCACGTAGGGCACCTCGAGCGGCAGCATCGCGAGCGCCTCGAAGACGCGCTTCTGCGGCGCGACGACGACGATGCCCTCGACCGCCTGTGCGCGCAGCTGGTCGAGCGCATCCGGGATCGACCCCTCGATGCTCGGGTCGATGTTCGCGATGCTCACCCAGTAGCCGCTCGCGCGCGCCGCCGCCTCGACCGAGGCCATGATCGACGCGGGCCCGTAGTCGGTGCTCATGGCCGAGAGGATGCCGATCGTGCGCGAGCGGCTCGACGCGAGAGCACGTGCGGCGCGGTTGGGCCGGTACTGCAGCTCGGCCATGACGTCGAGCACGCGCTGCTTCGTCGTGTCGCGGATGCTCGGATGGTTGTTGAGCACGCGCGACACCGTCTGGTGCGACACCCCCGCGAGCCGCGCGACGTCGCGGATGCTGGGTGGGCGGCCGGGGGCCGGTTCGAGCGTCAAGGGAGTCCCCTCGGGCGGGCGTCGGCACAAGCGGGTGCGGGGTGCCGTGCGGCCATGATCGCACAGGACGCGCCGGCAATGTGACAGTCACATTCCGCGTGCGCCTATGCTCGGCAGCATGTCCGAGCTGTGGCGCGAGCTCCCCCTCTTCGGTCGCCCGCGCGGCGACGAGTCGGATGTCGGGGGCGGCTGGGCGACCGAGCTCGCGGCCGTGCGCGCCGCGGCGGAGGACGCCCTGCGGGCCCATCCCGACGCGGATGCCGCGGCCGCGTTCGATGCCGCCCTGCGCTCGCCACGTGCGCCCCGCCCGCGCCGTGACGGACGCCCGCGCCGCATCCGGCTCGCCGAGCTCGACCGTGCCGTCTACGCCTACCTCGAGCTCTGCACGCGCATCGGGGCCGAGCCGCGACTCCCCGACCGCGCGACGGGGGCGGTCGTCCTCGGGCGTGCGGCATCCGCTCCGACCGAGATCCGGGCCGTCATCGCGGGGCACACTCTGCGTGCGAGCGACGCCGACTGGAGCTTCGGGCGCGGCCCCGTGCTCGAAGACACAGCCGTCGCGCTGCTCGAGTTCCTCGGGAAGCGCAGCATGCGCGCACCGCACCCTGCCCCGGACGAGCGCCCCGACCGCCCCTGAAGGCACCCCCGTTCGGGCGATGCCCGCTGTCCGGAGCCCTTGCTACCGTGACGCCATGCCGGCGTACCCCCGCAGCGACGTGCATCTCATCTGCGATGCGCTCGTACCGCTGCCCGCGGGCAGCACGGCATCCCACGTGACGTCGAGCCTGCTCGAGCTCTTCGCGAGCGGGTCGATCCCCCTCGGTGTGCGCCTTCCGCCCGAGCGCAAGCTCGCCGAGGTGCTGCACGTCGGCCGCTCGGCGGTGCGCGAGTCGCTCGCGACGCTCGAGACCCTCGGCGTCATCGAGGCGCGGCCGGGAGCCGGCACGTTCCTGCGCGCGACGCGCACGGCCGTGCTCCCCGAGAGCGTGCGCTGGAGCATGCTCATCGGCGAGCGCGACCTCGACGAGCTCGTCGAGCTGCGCACGGCCCTCGAGATCCACGCGGCGTGGCTCGCGGCCGAGCGATCGGATGCGGGAATCGCCGAGCGCCTCGCGGAGCACCTCGAGCGGATGCGCGCGCGGCTCGACGACCTCGACGCCTTCATCGACGCCGACCGCGGCTTCCACCGGGAGCTCGCGCAGTGCACGGGCAACACGACGCTGCAGGATCTGCTCGAGATCACGCACGGACTCTTGCGGCAGCGCGCGGTCACGAGGCCCGACGCGCGGCACCACGCCGACGTCGCACTCGTCGAGCACGCCGCCGTCGTCGATGCGATCCGCACGGGCGAGCCACGCGCGGCATCCGACGCGATGCGCGCGCACATGCGCACCTCGGCGGCGTTGCTGCGCGATAGTGTCGCGCCGTGACCCGCATCCTCGTCGCCGGTGCCGTCTCGTGGAACCGGATGGTCGTGCTCGACGCCCTGCCGCAGCCGGTTCCGCACATGGAGTTCGCGCGCGCGTGGTTCGACGCGGTCGGCGGCACCTCGGCAGGCAAGGCCCTGCATCTGCACGGGCTCGGCCGCGAGGTCGTGCTCGACGCGCTCCTCGGCCCCGACGACGCGGGCGACCACGTGCGCGAGGCGCTCGCGCGCGCAGGGGTGTCGCGGCGCCTGCACGCGGCGAACGCCACCGAGCAGCACCTCAACCTCATGACGCCCGCGGGCGCGCGGCTCTCGCTCTACCTCGCGAGTCCCGACGACGCGGATGCGGCGGCCACCGATCCGTCCCTTCTCGACGGGGCCGAGCTCGCCGTGCTCGACCTCGCGCCGCGCTCGGCCGAGCTCATCCCGGCGGCGCGCGAGCGCGGCATCCCGATCTGGACCGATCTGCACGACTACGACGGTGCGAGCGCGTTCCACCGCCCGTTCCTCGAGGCCGCCGAGGTCGTGTTCATGAACGCCGACCGCACCGACGACCCGTGGGCGCTGCTCGCGCGCTGCCTCGACGCCGGCCCGCGGATCGCGGTGTGCACGCTCGGGGCAGAGGGCGCGATCGCCCTCGACAGCGACGGTCGGCGCACCTCCGTCCCGGCTGCCCCCGCGCAGGTCGTCGACACCAACGGCGCCGGCGACGCCTTCTTCGCTGGCTTCCTCGACGCGCACCTCGCGGGCGCGGATGTCGGGGCGGCCCTCACGGCTGGCACGCGGCAAGCGGTCGTCGCCCTCTCGACGCGGCAGCTGCATCCCTCGCTCGAGCCCTGACGCGCGCGCCGCCGTTCTCCCAGGTGCTTTCCAGGAGCGCTGGTACCCTGGACAGGCGCCGCCCCCCGTTCGGGCGACGCCGGAACGCGTATGACTCATCCCCCGGCAGATCGCACGTTGCGCGAGAGGTTCGACGCCTCCCGCGCGAGTCGGCGAACGCGCGGGGCGCTCGTTGCCGGGGCGTCGACGGCGTGCTTCTGCATCGTCGCGTCGTTCGCGCTCGCGCCGCCCGCGCCGCCGACCCAGGCGGCTGTACTCGCGGCCTATGCCTCGGAGCACGCGCAGGATCTCGACGTCTCGACCCTCTCGACGGTCGAGCACCTCGAGGCGACAGGGGCCGTCGCGCGCGACACGTACGAGGCGACGGAGGGCATCGAGTCGCTCGTCGCATCCGGCACGAACTACGACTGGGCGAAGCTCGTGCTGCTCTTCGCGGGCTTCCCCATGACCGACGCGAACGTCACGGTCATCACGCGCTGGATGCGGCAGGAGAACTACACGGATTCCTGGTGGAACCGGAACAACCCGCTCAACAACGGCTGGGGCGCGAGCTACGGACCGGGCGGCACGGGCAGCAACGTCGACCTCGTGGCCGCGGCCCGCAACGCGGCGGATGCCCTCGTCACGAACCGCGGATACGCGGGCATGCGCGCCGCGTTCCAGCAGGGCACCGACACGGCCGCGATCGAGGCCGCCATCTGGGCCTCACCGTGGGCGTCGGGGCACTACGCGAACGGCGCGCACTGGCACTACAACCCCGTGCCGGTCGTCACGGCGCCCGCGTCGGCCTGGGGCCGCTGAGCCGCGCATCCGCTCACGCCGTGAGCGCCGCCTCCATCGCATCGAGGTTCGCAGCCATCCAACCGAGGTAGTCCTCTCCGTCGGGCAGCAGCTCGGTGAACGACACGACGGGCGTGCCGGCAGCCTGGGCGGATGCGAGCACCTCCTCGGTCTGCGGCCCCACGGTCTGCTCGTTGTAGGCGAGGAACGCCACCGAGCCGTCGGCCACGAGCGCGACGACATCCTGCAGCACGAGGGGCGGCACATCGGTGCCCTCCTCGACGGCCTCGCTGAACTCCTCGGGCGTCACGTTCTCGAGCCCCGCGTGCTCGAGCAGGTAGAGGGGCACAGGCTCCGTGATCGCGACGCTCGCTCCCGCGTGCGCGTCGGCGATGCCGGATGCGCGCTGCTCGAGCTCGTCGAGACCGTGCGTGAAAGCGTCGGCATTGGCCGTGAACGTCTCGGCGTCGGCCGGCTGCAGCTCGCCGAGCGCCGCCGCGAGCTCGTCGGCGAGAGCCGCCATGGCGTCGAGGTCGTACCAGACGTGCTCGTTGAACTCGCCGTGATCGTGGGCGTGCTCCTCGTCCTCGTGCTCGTGCTCGCCCTCGGCATCGCCGGAGTCGTCGTGGTCGTGCGCGTCGTCGGGCGCGTCGTCGGGCGCGAGGCCCGACAGCTCGACGGCGTCGAGTACGACGGCGTCGTTCTCGTGCGCCTCGAGCAGGGTGTGCATGAACTCGTCGTAGCCGCCGCCGTTGACGATCACGAGGTCGGCGTCGGCGATCGCGAGCGCGTCGCGGGAGGTCGCCTCGTACTCGTGCGGATCCTGCGTCGGGTCGTGGATGATCGAGGTCACCTCCGCGGCGTCGCCCGCGATCGTCGCGGCGACATCGCCGTACACGTTCGTCGACGCGACGATGCGGATGCCGTCGTCGCCGTCCGCGGGAGTCGTGCTCGAGCAGCCGGCGAGAGCGAGGGCCCCCGCCGAGAGCACGGAGACGGGCAGGACGATGCGGGTGCGGAAGGTCATGATGCGACGCTAGCGCTTATTGATAATGATTGTCAAAACGGATAACCCGGTGCGCCGATGACATCCGCGCCACGACATCCGCCTACCCTGGCACCGTGGAGACCCGAGCCGCGCGCGTGCATCCCGCGTGGTGGGCGGCCGTGGCCCTCGGCGTGCTGTCGGCGCTTCTCGGCCTCCGCGTCGCGACCGGGTCGCTTCCGGTCGACGGCCTGCCGAACGCCGTGCGCGACCTCGTGACGCTCGCGGCGAGCGTGCTCGTCGAGTCGCTGCCCTTCGTGTTCCTCGGCGTGCTGCTCTCGGTGCTCGTGCAGGTCTGGGTGCCCACCAAGGTCTTCGATCGCCTGCTGCCGCGGACGCCCGTGCTGCGTCGCGCCGTCATGTCGCTCCTCGGTGTGCTGCTGCCCGTGTGCGAGTGCGGCAACGTGCCGCTCGCACGCGGGCTCATCATGCGCGGCCTCACGGTGCCCGAGACCATGACGTTCCTGCTCGCCGCGCCCATCCTCAACCCCGTCACGATCATCACGACGTACCAGGCCTTCGGGTGGGATCACGGCATCCTCGTCGGCCGCATCGCGGGCGGCTTCGTCATCGCGAACCTCGTGGGCTGGCTCGTCAGCAGGCACCCGCGGCCGACGTCGCTGCTCACCCCGCGGTTCGAGGCGAGTTGCCGCGCGCATCGCGATCACCCCGCGAGCGGTGCGCGCATCCGCCGCAGCGCCCTCGGCTTCGCCGAGGAGTCGACGGCCATGCTGCCCGCGCTCGTCGTCGGATCGCTGCTCGCGGGCGTCATCCAGGTGGGCGTGCCCCGCGAGGTGCTCGTGGCGCTCGGCTCGCACCCCGTGTGGTCGGTGCTCGCGCTCATGGCGCTCGCGTTCGTCATCGCGATCTGCTCGAACGTCGACGCCTTCTTCATCCTGTCGTTCGGCTCGACGTTCATGCCGGGCGGGATCGTCGCGTTCCTCGTGTTCGGCGCGATGATCGACATCAAGATGCTCGCCCTGCTGCGCACGACCTTCACGACGGCGACGCTCGCGCGTGTCACGGCGGTCGTCGCGCTCGCGTGCCTCGTGCTCGGATTCGGGGTGAACCTCGTTGCGTGATCGGTTCCTCTCACACGGCCGAGGGCTCGTGCTCGTGCTCGTCGGCGTCGCGTGCATCGTGTGGCTCGCACTCTCGGGGCGGCTCGGGCTCTACATCCATCCGCGCTACTTCGAGTTCACGGTCGTCATGGCCGTGCTCGCGGGTGTTGCGGCGATCGTCGCGGCAGCATTCCTGCCGACCGCGCCGCGCGAGGACGAGCACGAGCACGAGCACGAGCACACCCCCGCGACGGCGCGGCGAGGCGGCTGGCTCACGGCGGCGTCGATCACGCTCATCGTCGTCACGACGGGCGTGCTGCTCGTCGTGCCGCCCTCGACGCTCACGAGCGGCACGGTGGCCCAGCGCGACATCAACGCGAGCGCGGCGGGCTCGGCAGACGCGGATGACGCTCCCGCTCTCGTCGCGGGCGATGGCAGCGCCCTGAGCGTCAAGGACTGGGCGGGCCTCATCCGCCAGGGCACCGACGCGCAGTACCTCGCGGATGCCCGCCCCGACGTCACGGGATTCGTGACGCCCGATCCCGATGACCCCGAGAACGTCTTCTACGTCGCGCGCTTCGTCGTGACATGCTGCGCGGTCGACGCGCAGCCGGTCGGCGTGCCCGTCTACCTGCCGGGGTGGCGGGAGCAGCATCCGGTCGACAGCTGGGTGCGCGTCACGGGACGCTTCGTCGAAAACCCCTCGATCGCGAGCATGCAGCTGCTCGCGATCGACCCCGCCGACGTCACCGCGATCGAGCAGCCGGCGGATCCCTATGTCTATTGAGCACGGCGACCCGTCGGATGCGCGCGCGGTGTTCCGCGAGCGCGCGGCCCTGCGGCGGTTCCGGCGCTCGTGGATCGCGGTCGTCGCCGTGCTCGCCGTCGGCGCCGCCGTGCTCGGCGTCGCGAGCGTCGCCCAGGGGCCACGCCTCTCCTCGGCGGCCGTCAACGCCGAGGCGGCCGTCGAGCGGCCCGGCCAGCGCCTCGTGCTGCACGCCGACCAGCCGCTCGCACTCGTGGATCCGGATGCCGTGACGGTCGAGCCCGACGCCGCCTTCGAGCTCACCCAGGACGGCGCCCAGCTCACGGTGCGCTTCACGGGGCTCCTGCGCTACGCGAGCGAGTACCGCGTCACGATCGCCGTGCGCAGCGCCGCGACGGGGGCCGGCGCGCGCCTCGACTACCGCTTCTCGACCCCGGATGTCGCGAGCTACGCGCTCGTGCGGCACGACCCGGCCGACGCGTCGGGCACCGACCGCGTCGTGCGCCACAGCCTCTCGGGCGCCGAACCGGATGCCGTGGTGCTCGAAGCGCCCCGCATCCAGGAGTACGAGCCCGTGGGCGCCGTCGTCGCCGCGATCGTGCAGGATGCCGATGGCGCGCCGTCGCTCGAGCTCGCGGCCCCCGGCGACCCCGTCGCGACGCCCGTTCCGACACCGCCCGCGCGCGGCATCCGTGGGCTCCACGCCGCGTCGAGCGGCGACCTCATCGGGTACATCGTCGACGGCGCGGGCGGCGGCACGGGAACGCTCTTCGTGCTCGACTTGAGCGACGCGTCGTGGGTGCCCCTCGAGGTGCGCGGACCTGGCGATGCGCCCCTCGCGGTGCTCGACTGGACCTTCGTGCCGGGCACGACGTCGCTCGTCGTGCAGGCCGACGACCTCCAGCTCTACCTCGTCGATCCGATCGCGGGGAGCGAGCCGATGCCCCTCGGGCAGCGCACCGAACTGCGGGGCTTCCTGCCCGGCACCGTGCAGCTCGTCGTGGCCGACCCCGACGGCGGCGCGATCGTCGACCTCGCGGCGGGCACGACGACGTCCCTCGACCTGGCGCCCGCCGAGGTGCCGCCCGGACTGTATCCCGACGACTTCGTGCTCACCTCACCCACGAGCTACGTCGAGCTCTTCAACGACCCGATGGGCGACGCGGGCGTCGGCGCGCGCTCGATCCTCTACGCGGTCGACCCGCAGGGCACGCGCGAGCTCTTCCGCCCGGCCACGGCGACGAGCCGCATCGGCGCCGTGTGCCTCTCCCCCAACGGCCAGTACCTCGCGGTCGAGGTCGTGCCGGGCGGGGCGACGCCCGACAACTACGCGAACGCGCCCGGCTGGTCGGGCACGACGATCTACTACGTCGATGCGGTATCCGGGGCGACCTCGCGCGGCGTCACGGGGATGTCGCCCGACTGGTGCGCGTGATCTCAGCGACCGCCCGGCGGTCCGACGAGCAAGAGCACGGTGAAGATCACCGCGACGGCGAGGGCGATGAGGGCGGCGAGCGCCCACGGACGACGCAGGAACCAGCGGAGGAGGCCGTCGTACCAGCGGCGGTCGGCATCCGGGGCGTCACTCGTGCGCCACTGGCCCGCGAGGCGCCCCGTGCGCGCGAGCCACAGCTCGGCGGGGATCGTCGCGTAGGGCACGACCGCGCTCGCGAGCGCCACGACGAGGGGCACCGGCCGCCAGCGGTTGTTGAGGGCGACGAGCACCGCTGTCGCGCCGTAGGAGAGGAAGACGAAGCCGTGGATCGTGCCGCCGACCGTCACGGCGATCGCGAGTCCCGCGGTCGCGCGGAGCAGGAGGCCGAGGATGAGCAGAGTCCACGAGATCGCCTCGGCGATCGCGAGCACGCGGAAGAGTCGCTGTGGAGTGCGGAACATAGCTTCAGTATAACTGAAGGCTATCAGTCTCCCTGAAGGTCAGCCGTGAACGGATCCTCGTGCAGGCCTTCGAGCGCCGCACCGAGCCCGGGGGCGTTCGCCCGGAACTCCGCGTCGAGACGCATGAGCATCCCGTCGGCGTCGGCGAGCACGCGCTCCCCCGCCGCCGTCACGCGCAGCACGGACGCCGCGCCCGCGTGCGCCGTCGCGTCCGCCACGACGCCCGCATCGACGAGCGACCGCACGGCCGCGTGCGCCGACTGCACGGTGATGTGCGAGCGGCGAGCGAGCTCGGAGAACGAGATGCCGGGCGTCGCGCGGATGTGCGCGAGAAGACCGTACTTGCGCGTCGTGAGCCCGAGCGCCCGCAACTCGGCGTCGAGACGCGCCTCCCACACCGCCGAGACGGTGAGGAGCGACACGACGGGGCTGAAGGGCGGTCGCGTGGCCTCGCTGCTCATCGCCGCTGTAGCTCCAGCACGGGGATGACGCGGCTCGTGCGACGCTCGTACTCGGCGAAGCCGGGGCTCCGCGTCGTGAAGAGCGACCACGCGGCGTCGCGCTCGGCGCCGTGCAGCTCGACCGCGTGCACGGCGACATCGCCCTCGTCGGGCGTCTCGATGACGACATCCGGATGCGCGCGCAGGTTGTGGTACCACGCCGGGTTCTCGGGCGCGCCACCCTTCGAGGCGGCGACGAACCATCCGTTCGCGCTCGGGATGCCCATGACGGGCGAGACCCGCTCGGCGCCCGAGACGGCGCCGCGATGGTGCAGGAGCACGAGGCCGCGCCCGAAACCCGCGGATGCGACGGCCCCCCCGTTCGCCCGGAACTCGTCGATGATGCGCTGGTTGAAGTCGGACACGCAGCTCCCCTCTCGCTCGCGCCAGCCTATCCGCGGCGACGCAAGCGAGAGCGGACGACAATGGAACCATGAGGATCGTCGTGGTCGGCGCGACCGGGCTCGTCGGCAGTCGGCTCGTCGAGCTGCTCGCGCACGACGGCCACGAGGTCGTCGCCGCCTCGCCCCGCACGGGAGTCGATGCCGAGACGGGCGCGGGTCTCGCCAGCGCTCTCGCGGGCGCCGAGGTCGTCGTCGACGTCTCGAAGCCCCACGGCTACGCCGACGATGCCGTGCTGCGCTACTACCGCGAGAGCACCACGAAGCTCCTGCGGCTCGGCGCGGATGCCGGCGTGCGCCACCACGTGACGCTCGCCGCCGTCGGCACCGACAGGCTCACCGACTCGGGCTTCTACCGCGCGAAGCGTCAGCAGGAACGACTCGTGGAGGCGTCCGACACGCCCTTCACCCTCGTGCGCTCGACGCAGTTCTTCGAGTTCGCCATCGGCATCGCCGACGCCTCCACACGTGAGGGCGCCGCGCACGTGCCACCGGCGCCCGTGCAGCCTATAGCGTCGAGCGAGGTCGCGGAGGCCGTCGCACGCGTGGCCGTCGGAGCACCGCGCCTCGGGGTCGTGGAGTTCGCCGGGCCCGAGCGCCTCACCCTCGACGGCTTCGTGCGCACGGTGCTCGAAGCTCGCGGCGACCCCCGACCCGTCGTCACGGATCCGGATGCCGCCTACTTCGGCGGACATCCGGGCGCCGATACGCTCGTGCCGAGCCCGGATGCGGAGCTCGGCACCGTGCGGCTCGCGGACTGGCTCGCGGCGCACACCTGAGGCCGCACAATAAAAACCCCGGCGGTGCCGGGGCTTCTCGGTGGACCTAGCGGGAGGCTTGTCGAAACTTGCCCCGGCACTGGCGCGAATGGTCGCGAGCCACGGAGCTATTCGGAGGCGTGCGTGTCCACCACGCCCACGGAGGCGTAGCCTCCTTCAGCGGTCTCGACTGGATGAGGCTGCCCTTCAGGAGGCGGAAACTGCGTACCTGTCGGGGCGGTCGTTCAAGGCGATCGCGAAGGATATTGGGATCGGGCATGAGCGGTTGTCGCGCCTCCTCCGCGAGCGCGGAGTCAAGCTACGGAACCAGTCCCCTACTCGGGAAGAGATTGCTCAGATGAAGACCCGCTACACCGAGGGCATGTCACTTGAACGCATTGGAGCAGTGCTGGGCTACTCGCCTGGCACTGTCAGGGCTCATCTGCTCGCCGCCCAGGTCGTCATGCGCGATTCGCATGGGCGGTAGGCCTGCGCGATCAGGCCGACCCGTAATCGTCGGGCCTGGCTTCCACTTCGTCGAACAGTGCGTCGTGAACGAGGAGGCGGGCCTCGGCGCTGAGCGTCCGATCCGAGTGTCAGTCTTCCGCTTACTCGCCGACGTCGATAGCCGCGCCGGAGGGATCGTTCCATCCTTGCTGGGCCTCACCGCAGCTGGCTGGAGCGCCGTCACGGTGCGACCAGCCTCAACATCAGGATCCCTGAACGACTGCCCGAGCGGCGCGCGCTCCACAACACACAGCATCTCGGGCTGACAGGATTTGAACCTGCGACCCCCTGACCCCCGGTCAGGTGCGCTACCAAGCTGCGCCACAGCCCGTGGCATGGATTTTTAGTTGTTCGGGCCGACCAGAGCGGGGTAAACCCCTTGACCCCCAGAGACCGCCCCGCGCTGACACGTGGTGACATCGCGTGCCGGGGAGTAGTCGAGTGTTGGCTCTCCCCGGTGCCGGTGGGCTCCCTCATGACAACCCGTGACAGGCAGTGATCGGCAGTCTGCACACACATCTGCACACACAACAGGGGCGTTGCCCTCCCTACCGTCGCCGCCCTATCGCTCCCGAGAGAACACATGATGCTGACTTTCCGCGACGCGCTGCGTATCGCCGTCGAGCACTTCGGTGAGCCGTTCGCTCGCGAAGGCTGGGAGGACGACGGCGTCTTCCTCGTGACGCCGCAGCGCGTGGTCGACGACCAGAGTCGGGGACTCGTCATGGCGGGCGGTCCATCGGGACCAGATGCCGGATATCGCGGAGCGCAACTTAGCTCCCATAGAGTGGTGCCGTGTCGGCGATTTCGAGGATGAGCGAGCCCCGCACCGGCGCTCCCGTCGTGCGCGGTTTGCCGACACGTGGGACCGACTTGAAAGAGTTCTTCCACACGTCAGTCATCCTGGCGATCGCAGCGGCGGCGGGGTGCAACGCCCGGCGAATCCGTCATCGAGGAGATCAGCAGAGGGGATGCCGCGAGCGCGATCCCATCGCCGATGTTGCTCGTCTACGACGACGCCAGGAGCCAGCGGAAGTCACGTCCCAGGCGCCGGGGCGCGACCCACTCTCCGATTCCCACCGAAAGAGCTTACGTGGGGCGACGCGCGGCGGATGATGCGACATCTTCTCGATGGAGCGGACCGACCCGATGACGATGGCAGAGTCATCGTGCGCTTGAAACTTCTCGAAGCCGTCGGCTGTCCGGCTCGCCTTCACAACGATCACGTCGGTCGGTTCCGATCACGCTTGGGCCACGATGTCGGGGTTCGACTCGATGAGCTCGGCCTGCTCGGTCCACGACAGGCCCACGATGCTGAGCACGACTCGCGCGATGGCTGACGGACCACTCTCCGCGTCCAGGCGAGTCTGGCGCAGAGTGGCGCGCGCTGTCTCTTCGATGAGGATGGCGAGGACTTCGGGCGAGACGTCTCTTCGGAAGACCCCCGCTGCAATGCCGGCAATTGAGAGCTCGCGGACACGTCGTCGAAGGGGCGCGAGCGAACGGACTGTCTCTGCGACATGGGCTTCACTGAGGGCGATATTGGCGGCGGCGCGCACTGCTGAAGCTTCGCGCCAAAGGCGCACGGCGAGGCGGGCCAGAGCGACGCGCGGGTCGGTGTCTTCGATGACGTCGGCGATCGCATTGAACCGCTCAGCGCCGAGCGCGATGACCTCTTTCAGCAGGGTCTCCCGGTCGGGGAAGTGGCCGTAGAGAGCCCGTCGCGACAGGCTGGCTGCTTGCGCGATGGTGTCGAGGGATGCCTGTGGATTTTCGGCGAGCACCGCTTGCGCAGCGTGCAGAAGTGCTTTGTGGTTGGTTGTGGCGTCACTTCTGCGCTCGCGCGTAGGAACCGAGTCCGGCCGGGCGGGGGACTCTTGCGTGGACATGATCACCTCTCGCGGACGCTCACATGAGCTTGGTTGATTCAAGCGCCTCCGACATGCCCCGGTTGTATGCGATCAGGGGCCGCCGCAGCACCAGGCCGAGCAGCAAGGCCGGAACGATGAAGAGGGCGAGGAGGAGAAGCGAGATCCAGAAGTCCGCCGCGTAGACGCCGGCAATCGCCGAGCGCATGGCCTGGATCGCATAGGTGGCTGGCAAGAACGGGCTGATGTTCTGGAACCAATCCGGCAGCAGCTGGAGAGGGTACGCGCCGCCGGATCCGGAGATCTGGATGACGAGGAGGAGTACGCACAGCGCCTTTCCGGCATTGCCGAACGTGACGACCGCGGTGTAGACGATGAGGGTGAAGACGAGGGAAGTCAGCCATCCGGCGAGGACCATGAGCAGTGGGTGTGCAGGCTCGATGCGGACGAACAGGATGAGCCCGAGGGTGAGGAGTGTGCTCTGGGCGAGGCCGACGAGTCCGAAGATGCCATATCGTCCGAGGTACTTCTGGGTCGTCGTGAGTGCTGGGGCGCCAGGAAGCGTGTTGTCGTTGACGTCGACCCGGATGGTGACTGTCATCAGCAACGCTCCGACCCAGAGCGCGAGGATGGTGTACAGGGGCGCCATGGCAGCGCCGAAGCCGGCGACGGGGAATACCGCCGTGCGGTCGACCCGGACGGGTTCTGCCAGTGAGGCGGCGAGGACGCCGGGGTCGCCTCCGATGATGTCGCGGAGTTCGCTGAGATCACCGGTGTCAGCTGCGGTTCCGAGCGCCTGATCGAGGTCGCCGAATCGGTCGGCCAGTTCGTCCAGTGAGGTGGATATCCCGCTGGCGACGGTCTTGCCGCGATCGATGGCCGTCAGCACGGAGTCCGCTGAACCGGACAAGCTGGCGGATACGCCGGCGAGGTCACTACGCACGACTGAGACGTCCGAGTCGAGGCGCGAGAGCGTCGACGACAGGAGATCCAGTTGCGGCTTCAGATCGTCGGTGTACGCGCTCTGCGCTTTCTGTACAGCAGTCTTCGCTTCGGCGATCGCGACGAGGATCTCCTGGTGGGAGTCCTGAGCGGAAGCGTTGTCCCCCTGAACGTCCGTTGCAGCTTCCGCGAGGCGATCGTGGACGGCCTGCTGTCGGGCGATCGCGTCATCGAGAGCGGCGATGACGGTGTCGAGGGCGCCTTCCGCGGCTGCGGGGAGCGTGGGCCGGACCTCAGTGTCGAGGGTGTCGCGGATGGTGTTGTATCGGTCGATCTGATCTTGGACTCGTGCCGCGATGTCGGTGAGCACCGTCACGCGGTCGCCACTGAGACGATCGATGTCCGCGTAGAGGTCGTCGATGCGATCGCCCACCGCGTTGTAGCTCTTGGTGGTCGCAGACAGTGCGTCGGAGACTCCCCGCGTGGCGTTACGCAGGGCGGAGGCGACGGAGTCGACCGCATCGCGCCCGCTGCTGGCAGCGCCGGCGGCGTCGTTGAACGCACCTCCTGCGGCGTCGACGAGTTGGGAGGCGCTGTTCACCAGAGGGATGCTGGAGTCGAAGAGGGCGGAGAACATGTCGGCGGTCTGCGCACCGGCACGCAGTTGCATCGACAGACCGGACACACGCGCCTGGAGCCGGGCGAGCGCAGCCTGGGTGTCGTCGTCGGTGAGGTAGTCGGAGAGGGAGGAGAGCAGCCCGAGCGCGATCTCGCTGAGGGTTCGGGTGAACGTCTCGGAGATCTGCGCAGACACACCGTCGGCGCCCTGGCCGGTGATCTTCGGAGCGAGGGCGTTCTTCTTCTCGTTGGTATAGAGCGCGATGTCGCTGTGCTCCGCACCGTCGACGTAGAAGGTCATCATGTCGCTACTGAAGGACGGCGGAAGCACGATCGCGGCGTAGTAGGCACCCGACTTGGTGCCGTCGATTGCGTCGTCTTCCGTCGTGACGACCCAGTCGAGGTCATCGTTGGCGCGCAGCGCGGACAAGACCTGTTCGCCGACGTCGATCCGGAGGGGAACCAGATCGCTTTCGTAGCCGGTGTCGGTGCTGGCGACGGCGACCTTCAAGTTGCTCGTGTTCGCGAAAGGATCCCAGCTGGCGATCACGTTGAACCAGGTGAACAGTGACGGGATGACGACGAGGCCGAAGATGACGATGCACGCCATCACATTCCGTGTCGCGTGACGCACGTCTCGCGCCACCAGCCGCAGGATGACCCTCACGGCTGCTCTCCCTTCCCCGGAGCGCGGTCGTCCTCCTGCTGAGCTACGCCTTCGCTCTCCTCCGCTTCGGCGGGCTCAACCCGGCTCGCCGCCTTCTTCTTCGTCTCGGGCGTGTCGACGTCCCGCTGGGCGGAGTCGTCAGCCTCGAGCGACTCGTCGGCTTCGGGCGCATCCTGGAACCACTTCGCCACGACATCATCCGCGTCGTCACTGATGTGCTCATCCGCATCACCAGTGGCAGCGACGTCAGCGGAGTGACTCTCGTCGAGAGAATCACCGGAGCTGAGGTCCTCCGCGAGCAAGTGCTGTGCGCCGGGAACGGACTGGCGTGCCGTGCGCGACTCCGTGGAGGCGACGGCGGCGTGCGCATCCGCGCCCCCGGCGAGGACCGCCTTACGCAGGTCGGCGTCATCAAGCCCGGCGATCTCTCCGGCTTGCGCGAAGCTCCATCTGATGTACTCGATGGCGACAAGGAATCCGATGATCAGAAGGCACCAGAGGGTTCCGATACCCAGCAGCAGCGCCTTGGCGTCCGCGACTGTCAGAGCTGCCGCGGAGACCAGCGCAAGTCCCGCCAGTCCGACGATCAGCGTCGCCCGCAGCAGCACGGGGTAACGGTGAGTGAACGGGTGCGCTCGGCGGGTGAGCTCGACCCGGTATGCACGGCGATTCGAGAGCGCGCGGATGATCTCTCTCAGCCGGTAGCCCGTACCGGCGACCTGGACGTTCTCACCGATCAGCAGGTCGGTCGCGGCCACCTCGCGATTGAACAGAATGTGGAAGCTGGCGAGCCTGCGCCGCAGGACCAGTCCGAAGAAGAATGCGAGGGCGACGAAGACGGCGAGTGTCCCGAGGAACCGCCAGTAGTGGCCGCCGTAGAACCCCGCGATCGTCTCCCGCATTGCGTCGATGCCGTAAGAGAACGGCAGCAGCGGATAGATCGCGCGGAAGAAGTCGGGCATCAGCTCGATCGGGTACAACCCCGACGCGCCCGGGATCTGCATGACTACGAGCAGGATGCACAGACCTCTCCCGACGTGCCCGAAACCGACACAGAGCGCGTAGATGATGCTCACGTACGCCAAGGCGATCAGCACAGCGGTCCCCACGAAGGCGACGGCGCTCACGGTCTGCACGCCGATGATGAGGTTGCCGATCGACACCACCAGCGCCTGCCCGACGGCGAGCAGCGCGAACAGGCCGAAGCGTCCCAGGTAGGCCTCTCGGACCGTGACTCCCTCGACGCCTTCCGTGTCGACCTCGATCTTGAAGATCACCATCAGCACGAACGCGCCGATCCAGAGGGACAGGTTCGTGAACAGCGCCGCCATCGCAGACCCGTAGGAGGACACCGGGAACATCATCTGCTCGTCGACAGCGACCGGCGAGGCGATGAAACGGGCGATGTCGTCCGGGTTCAGTCCGGTGATCGTGCCGAGGGCACCCCACTCCGCCGCGGCGGCGACCGCTTCGATATCGGTACGAGCCGCCTGCAGATTCGACTCGATGCTCGTGATGTCGGCGTCGAAGCTGTCGAGCGCCGTCGAGGTGGATGCCAGCTGCGAATCCGCGCTGCGCAGCACATCCCCGACCTGGGTGAGGACCTGTCTCTGCGAGGCAACCGCGGCCGAAAATTCTCCCGCACTCGAGGACAGCCGCGCCATCGCACTGTTCAGCGCCGGAAGGTTCTCGGTCAGCACCGTCCGCAGATCAGATGCCGCAGTCTGTGTACCGTGGGCCGCCTCGTCGAGGGCATCCGAAGCCGCCTGCAGCCCCTTGACGGCGTCTGAAGTGCCGGTGCTCAACTGCGACAGATCCGCGACGAGTTGCTGATCTGCAGCGTTCCGCTCCTGCAGTGCCTCGATCACCCCGGACAGACGCTGCGCCGTCTCAGGATCGAGGTCGGCGTCATCGAGCAAAGCCTGCACCTGTGCGATCGCGGCCTCGTTCGCCTCGAGGACGGTCTCGACGTCGCCGATCGCCGTGTCCACCCGTAGCCGTGCAGAAGTCAGAGCTTCCGTCACCTGACTGACCGAGGAGTTCGCGGAGGCAGAGGCCTCCGCCAACAGCGACGTGCCTGTGAGGTACGCGGCCGTCGCGGCATCGGCGAACTCGATCACCTGGTCCTGTGCTTCGGCGATGATCGACCGTGCTTCCCCGGCGGCCTTCTGAACGTCCGCCAGCGTCGAATCGACATCCGTGAGCGTGTCGCGGGCATCGGACAGCGTCACTCGGGAAGCGGCGATTCGCTTCTGGAGGTCGGTGATGCTGTCCCGCGCCGATGCCAGCGACTGCGAAGTGCTGTCGAAGGCGTTCAGCGCGTTGTCTTTCGCCGTCAGCAACCACGACTCCACGTCGTCCCCCGCGTCCCGCACCGCGTTTGTCGCGGCCTCGGCGACTTGCTCGGTGAAGGCAGCCGTGATCTGCCGATCGAGCTGGGACGCGCCGACGTCAGTGATCTTCGGCGCGATCGCGCTGGCCTTCTCGTTGACGTAGTACTGCAGCGCCGGCTGGGTGAACTCTCCGCTGGTGATGCTGAGGAGATCCTCGCTGAAGTCTGCAGGGATGACGATGGCCGCGTACACGTCGCCGCGCTTGACCGACTCCATGGCCTCCTGCTCGCCCATGAAGACCCAGCCGAGCTGATCATTCTCCTCAAGCTGCTTGCTGACCTGATCCCCCACGTTCAGCGAGCCGGTGAGGTCCGAGGATGCACCCTCATCGAGATTGACCACCGCGACGTCGATGTTCTCGGTGTTCGCGTACGGGTCCCAGAACGCGTTGATGTTGAACCACGCGTACAACGCCGGAGTGATCAGCACGCCGATCACGATGATCCATGTCTTCCGGACACGGATCAGTCGGGTGACGTCCCTCCTGAAAATCCGCCAGCTCATCCGCACCTCGCAAGCATACGCAATTTGCACAGCGCTGTGCACGTTAACGACGAAACGTCTCGCCGACCATCCGCGCGGGGCCTCCTTGCCGTCTGCAAAAAACTGAATACGCTCATTCATGTGAACGGGTTGTGCCAGCCGTCAGAGCTTGGACGAGCTTCGGGCGTCGGGGAGATGGAACCCCGCCGCGAGCAGAACATGCGAATCAAGCGGGAGCGGATCTTTCGCGTCGCGTCTGATCTCTTGCGCGCGCGGGGATTCTCCGCGGTGACGACGCAGGAGGTGTCCGCGGCGGCCGGAGTCGCGGCGGGCACACTCTTCCGCTATGCCGCGACGAAGAGTGAGTTGCTGCTCATGGTCTACAACGAGGCACTCCGGTCGTCGATAGCTGACGGCGCCGCGCGTGCGGCGTTGATGGCGGATCCTGCCGATGCGGTATTCACTCGCCTGCGCCCGCTCGTCGCCGCCGCTGCCCGAGAGCCGGAGAACAGTGCTGCGTACCAGCGCGAGCTGCTGTTCGGCCCTCATGAGGCGAAGTTCCGGGCCGAGGGCATGGCTTTGATCCTCGCGCTCGAGGCATCGCTGTCTGACACGTTGCGCCGTGCCGCGCCGACCCTCAGCGACGGGGAGGCACGGGTCGCAGGGTCGGCGCTGTTCGCCGTCACTCACCTCGCGATCGCCCGGATGACGGCTTCCGGCATCCCCGAGGCCGACGCGATCGACGACCTCAGACGTCAGGTCACCCAGATCGTGACCGGCGCGCTGCAACACACCCCGGCGGCCCAATCGGCCGCGCGAGAAGAAATGAAGGAGACAGAACAATGAGCAACATCACACACGTGACCGTCCTGGGGACAGGGGTCCTCGGTAGCCAGATCGCATTTCAGACCGCCTTCAGCGGCTTCCAGGTCACCGCATATGACATCAGCGACGACGTGATCGCGGCAGCCAAGGCGCGTTTCGATGCTCTCGTCACCGCCTACAAGGAGGACGGAGTCGCAGGAGCGCGCGAGGGAAAGGCCGACGAGGCGCTGAGCCGCGTCCGATTCTCCTCCGACCTCGCCGAGGCGGTCGCGGACGCGGATCTGGTCATCGAGGCGATCCCCGAGGTGCTGTCCATCAAGCAGGACACCTACCGCAAGCTCGGCGAGCTCGCACCTGAGAAGACCATCTTCGCGACCAACTCGTCGACACTCCTGCCCAGCGACCTCAAAGACTCCACCGGACGCCCCGCCAAGTTCCTCGCGCTGCACTTCGCGAACCGGATCTGGAAGTTCAATACCGCCGAGGTGATGGGCACCGCCGACACCGATCCGGCCGTCTTCGACGAGGTCGTGGCCTTCGCAGGCGACATCGGCATGGTTCCGATTCCCATGCACAAGGAGAAGTCCGGCTATGTGCTCAACTCGCTGCTGGTGCCGTTCCTCAACGCCGGGTTCACACTCGCCGCGGGCGGATACGCCGAACCAAAGGACATCGACAACGTGTGGCGGATCGGCACGGGAGCGCCGATGGGCCCCTTCCAGATCACCGACATCATCGGCCTGACCACGCCGTACAACATCCTCGCCCACGGCGGAGAGAAGGATCAGACGCTCGCGGCCTGGCTCAAGAGCGAGTACATCGACCACGGCAAGCTCGGCGTCGCCACCGGCGAGGGCTTCTACACCTACAACTGACCCCCCAGCCGCAGCAGAACGAGCACTCCACGAGAGGACGTCGGAGCCCGACCCATCACCTCACCCTTGGTGTCCGGCAAACCGGGTCAGACTCCGGTCGATGTCGTCACCTCTGAGTTCGATAGGCGCTGCGGAGGAGTACTGAGGCCCCAATACAGACGACGCCTGTCAGGGACAGAACCCAGTGCGGTTCACCAAACACCCGAGCACTCGTCCACGAGGCACGACACGCACAACCCAACGCCATCCCCGACATCACGGGGCAAACAAGAGAGCCCGCCGAAACCGGCGGGCTCTCCCTGGACGTACTGTCCGATCAGTTCATTGCTCTTGTCGAGGGTTCGAGTAAGAGCATCATGGTGGACCCAGGGGGATTCGAACCCCCGACCTTCTCATTGCGAACGAGACGCGCTACCAACTGCGCCATGGGCCCGGACTGCCTGAACACGATATCACCTTGCGGCGGGGCCTCCTGACCACAGGCCCGGAGCGAGCGCGCTCACGGAGGCCGCCCGGTGCCGAGTCCGGGCGTCAGCCGACCGAACGGCGGCGGCGCAGCGCCTCGTCGAGATCGGGGACGGTTGTGTCGACGTCGTCGACGATCCCCATCGCGGCGAAGCGGCTCGCATGCGATGGCTGGGGCGTATCGCGCGTGCGGAACGGCACGACCTCGGGCTCGGAGTGCGCAGCGGCGAGCGCGCGCTCGGCCTCCGCCGCGGCGGCACGAAGCAACTCCTCGGCGGTGACCGGGGGCACGACGCTCACGCGCGGCGCCTCGCCATGCTCGAGGTAGAGGGGCTTCGGAAGCGGCACGGGCGTCCACTCGCGCCGGCTCGCCTGCGCCGCGGGCTCGGGGTCGATGAGGGTCGACTCGACCCGCTCGCGGCGCGGGGCCGGTATCCGCGTGAGAGCGCGAGCGCGCGCGGCGATGCTGCCCTGGAGCCGCAGCGACACGATCGCCGCGGCGACGCATCCCGCGATCACGAACCAGGCGCCGAGCGCGATGCCCGTCGTGGCCATGAGCCACAACTGGATCCCGCCCACGACGAGCGCAGCGAGCAGCAGCAGTCCGGCGAGCCTGCGCGCGCGACGCAGGCGATCGAGCGCACGCGTCGGGGCGCCCGAGACGACCGACGACACCGCCGGGCTTGCGCGCCGCTCACGCGCGAGGCGCTCGACCTCCGCCGCGTGCGCCTCGGCGGCCTTCGCCCGCAGCTGGGCGGCCCGCAGCTCGGCGCGCGCGAGGGCCTCCTCGCGGCGACGCTCCTGCGCGAGCAGACGCTCGGCGCGCGCCGCGTCACGCGCGCTCGCCTCGACCCGCAGCTCGTGCGGCGCCTCGGCCGACTCTGCCATGACCCGGATGGCGCGCTGCAGCCGCGCCGCGTTGCGCTCCGTCGCGAGGAACTCGCGTCGCCGCATCCAGCTCGGAAGGAGGCAGAGGAACCACAAGACGGCCGCGAGCGCGACCATGATCGCCGTCCCCGCACCCGAGATGTCCATGCGCTCCAGGGTAGGAGCGGATGCGCGTCCCGCCCGTGAGGCGCGCGCGGGCCGCCCCGGGCTCGCGTCAGTACCGCAGCGGCCGACTCGCAGCCTGGAGGTCGGCATCCGGGATGCGCGCCGCGCTCTCGGGCGCGCGCCCGTCCTTCCAGCGCCGCAGCACGCCCTGCGGAACCTCCTCGACGACGAGCGCGAAGCAGAAGTGGTCGCGCCAATCGCCGTTGATGTGGATGTAGCGCCGCCGCAGCCCCTCGTAGCGGAAGCCGAGCTTCTGCACGACGCGCAGGCTCGGCGCGTTCTCCGGCCGGATGCAGATCTCCATGCGATGCAGACCGAGCCCGAAGAAGCAGTGGTCCGTCGCGAGCGCGACCGCCGTGGGCGTCACGCCGCGTCCCGCGAAGCGCTCGGCGACCCAATATCCGAGCGTCGCGGACGAGAGCGAGCCGTAGGCGATCCCCGAGACGTTGAGCTGGCCCGCGAACTCGCCGTCGCATTCGACGGCGAACGGCAGCCCGGCTCCCGAGCGTGCATGCGCCTGCAGTGAGCGGATCGACGCCTTGACGTCGAACCCCGCGGGCCCGTGCGGGTTCGTCGCCTCCCACGGACGCAGCCACGCGCGATTGCGCATGAGCTCGTTCTCGAGCACGCGCGCGTCACGGATGCGGATGGGGCGGATCGTGACGCGCTCGTCGGTGAGTGTCGGCGTGGCCATCGGCGTCAGACTACTGGCGCGCGCACGCCGACGCCCACCGGCACGCGCGTGAGCCGGCGCGGGAAGCCGGGGCCGGCGCGGTCAGCCCTCGCCGCCGTCGGCGACGCGACCGCGCAGCGAGTCCGCGAACTCGATGAGCCACCGCTCGAAGTCGGGCCCGAGGTCGTCTCGATCGCTTGCGATCTGCACGATCGCCTTGAGGTAGTCGAGGCGGTCGCCCGTGTCGTAGCGACGTCCGCGGAACACGACGCCGTGGACGCCGCCCGCCCAATCCGGTCCGGTCGCGAGCTCGCTCAGCGCATCCGTGAGCTGGATCTCGCCGCCCTTGCCCGGCGCCGTGCGCTCGAGCACCTCGAAGATCTCGGGTCGCAGCGCGTATCGGCCGATGATCGCGAGGTTCGACGGCGCCTCTCCCGGCGCGGGCTTCTCGACGAGTCCCGTGATCTTCACGACGTCGTCGCCCAGCTCCGTGGGCTCGACCGTCGCGATGCCGTAGAGGTGCGTCTGCGCGGGATCGACCTCGAGAAGCGCCACGACCGAGGTGTTGAGCTCCTCCTGCACCTCGAGCATCCGCGAGAGCAAGGGGTCGCGCGCATCGATGATGTCATCGCCGAGGAGCACCGCGAACGGCTCCTTGCCCACGTGCATCTTCGCCCGCAGCACCGCGTGGCCGAGTCCCTTCGGATCTCCTTGGCGCACGTAGTGCACGTCGGCGAGGTCGGTCGAGTAGTTGACCTTCTCGAGCTTCTCCTCGTCGCCCTTGCTCATGAGCACAGCTTCGAGCTCTCCCGCCCGATCGAAGTGGTTCTCGAGCGCCGTCTTGTTGCGGCCCGTGACCATGAGCACGTCGTGGAGCCCGGCTGCGACCGCCTCCTCGACGACGTACTGGATCGCCGGCTTGTCGACGACGGGGAGCATCTCCTTCGGCATCGCCTTGGTCGCGGGCAGGAACCGGGTTCCCAGTCCCGCTGCAGGGACGACGGCCTTCGTGATCTTCGTCGGCATGGGCGTCAGGCTATCAGCGCCGTCTGCACGGCCGGTGAGGGCGTCTCCTACAATCGGTCGCATGCCCGACGAACCGGAGAACCGGAAGCGTGCCTTGCGTGCGGAGCTCCGCGAACGCCGCCGCATCCGCACGATCACCGAGCGCGAGACGGCTGAGGATGCCATCACGCAGCATCTCGTGCAGCTCACGAGCGACCTCGGCGCACGGTTCATCGCGGCGTACCTCTCGACGCCCGACGAGCCCGGCACGCGGGACTTCCTGCGCTGGGCGGACGAGCACGGCATCCGCATCCTGCTGCCCGTCTCGCGCGAAGACGGCCTGCTCGACTGGGCGCCATACGACGGCGAAGACGAGGAGCAGGACATCCTCGGGATGCCGACCCCCACGAGCGAACTGCTCGGCCCGATCGCGATCAACGGCGTCGACCTCATCCTCGTGCCCGCCGCGTGCGTGGCCCGCAACGGCATGCGCCTCGGATGGGGGCGCGGCTACTTCGACAAGACGCTCGGGTCGATGGAAGGATGCCCGCCCGTCTACGCCCTCATCTACGACGACGAGCTCGTCGACGAGGTGCCCACGGAGCGTCATGACATGCCCGTCAACGGCGTCGTGACGCCGAGCGGCATCGTCTCGCTCCCTGTCGGCTGAGCGGGCCGTAGCCTGGGATGGCCGACCGCTCGGCCGGCGACCAGGCAGCGTCAGCTCGACAGAAGGGGAGCCACGTGAAGGGGTTCAGGGACTTCATCCTCCGCGGCAACGTCATCGACCTCGCGGTCGCCGTCGTCATCGGCGCGGCGTTCACCGCGATCGTCAACGCGATCGTCAACGCCGTCATCAACCCGGCGATCGGGGCGCTCTTCAAGGCCGACTCGCTCGACAAGGCGCTCCCCGTGACGATCCCCACGACGGATGGCGGCGAGGCGACGATGTACTTCGGCGCGGTCATCGGCGCCGCGATCAACTTCCTCATCGTCGCGGCCGTCGTGTACTTCGTGCTCGTGCTGCCGGTCAACAAGCTGCGCGAGCGCCAGGCCGCCAAGAAGGGCATCGCGGAGGAGGAGGCGGGGCCCACCGAGACGCAGCTGCTCGCCGAGATCCGCGATCTGCTCGCGGAGCAGCGGGGGCGGTAGGGGCTGCCCCGCGGCTGGTTGAGGAGCGCCGCGCGCGAGCCAGCTGGTTGAGGAGCGCCGCGCGCAGCGCGACGCGTCTCGAAACCAGCCCCACAGCATCGCCGCCTCTGCACCGACGGAGGCTTCGAGACGCGTCCGCTGGGCGGGCGCTCCTCAGCCACCTCGACAGAGAGAGGCTTCGAGACGCGTCGGCTGCGCGGCGCTCCTCAGCCACCTCGACAGAGACAGCGCGCGGCCGGCTGCGCGGCGCAGAAACTACCAGTGCGGCGGCTTCTCGCGCCGCATCCGCTCGTCGTTCTCCGTCGGCGCGTGCCGCGGCGGCTCGGGGGCCGGATGCGGATCGCTCCCCGGCGGGGGCGGCGTCGTCACGCGGCGGCGACGGCGCGGCCTCCGCTCCTCCTCGGGGTCGGGCTCAGCGCGCGGCGTGTCCGGCAACGACGGGGATCTCCTCCGTGACGGGACCGCCCGGGAGCCCGACCATGCGCGCGATGCGGTCGGCGACGGCATCCGGGTCGGTGAAGAGCTCGAACGCATGGACGCGCGCGTAGTGCCAGCCGAGCCGACGCAGTACCTCGGGCCGCAAGCGCAGCGCCTCGCGCAGGCTGCGGCCGACGAGCACGGCATCGGTGTCGACGACGACGCACATGCCGCCGTTCGCCGCGACGAGCCCGAGCTTGCCGCGGTGACCGAGTGCGACCCGCAGTCCGCGCGCCTCGAGACGGCGTGACAGGTCGACGAGCATGGGGTCGGAGTCGTCGGGCAGCGGCGGCTCGGCGCGACGCGACGCGATCTCGCCGAGCAGCTCGGCGAGGGCGACCGCGCCGTGCTTCATGCGCGTCTCGTCGAGATCGGAGGGCTGCACGCACGTCACGATCACGAGCGAGCGACGGGCGCGCGTCATGGCGACCGCGAGCAGACGCTCGCCACCGGGCAGGCCGAGCGCGCCGAAGTCCGAGAGCACGCGCCCGTGCGGCGTGCGCCCGTAGCCGAGCGAGAACACGACGCGGTCGCGGCTGTGCGCGACGGCACGCTCGACGGGCAGCACCGCGAACGGCTCCGCACGCTCCCCGACCATGAACTCGCTGAGCTGCGGATGCGTCGCCATCTTCGCGACGACCGCGTTCATGACGCGCACGGCGTGCTTCTCGGATGCCGTCACGACCATGAGGGATTCGCGCGGCCGCGTCTCGGCGTGCTCGACCACGAGCTCGACGACGCGCGCGACCTCGGCGTCGACCGATTCGACGGCGCCCGTGTCGGGGTCGGGCAGACCCGTACCGTTCTCGATGTAGTCGAGCGAGAGGCTGCCGTGGCCGAGGAACGACCCGGCCCATGGCAGGGCGTCGATGCGACCCCCGTAGAAGCGGCGGTTGACGAGCTCGGCGAGATCCTCGCCGCCCGCGCGGTAGCTGCGCGTGAGCGAGAGCACGGGGAGCACGGATGCGAGCTGCGCGAACGCCGAGCGCCCGTGGAGGTCCGTCTCGGCGTCCTCCGGCCCGTTCGCGTCATCGGCGACGTCGTCGTGAGTCTCGGGGTCGGCCGGGGCCGCCGCGTCGTCCGCGCGCCCCTCGTCCGGGCGCTCCGCGTCCGGGCGCTCCACGTCCGCGTCCGACGCGTCGGCATCCGCGTCGTCCGCGCCCACGAACCGCACGGGCATTGTGGCGTAGGGCGAGGGATAGGCGACCGCGACGGGCGACTCCTCGCCCTCGTCGAGCCCGATGCGGAACGGCGCGGGCGTCTGCGTCACGGGATCGCCGAACGCGATGACCTGCCGTGCCCGGCGGATCGCACCGACGTTCTCGGCGATCGTCGTCGCCCCGGCATCCACGAGGATCACGACGTCGACGGGCATCGTGTCGCTCACCTGGTCGATCTCGTAGGGCGAGGCGAGCCACACGGGCGCGATCGTGCGCGAGAGGTGCGGGGCGAGGCGCTGAAGCGACTCGGAGGTGAGCGCGCCCGTCGTGATGAGCTGCTTGAGGGCGGCCGCCTCGTCGGGCCAGTCGACGATGCCGATGCGCCAGCTCTCGGCGAGCTGCCACGCGAGCAGCCCCGCGCTCCCCTGCTGGTGCGCCTCGTCGACGAGCCGGAAGTCAGCCTCGAGACGCTGCAACACATCCGTCTTCGCCCCGAGCAGGGCTCTGTCGTTGACGAGCAGGCCGTCGAGCGCCGATCGCCACCATGCGAGCTCGAGCTCGGCGGCGACGCGATCCTCCGGCACGTGGCGCGCCGCGAGGTCGGCGATGAACTCGTCGAGGTCGAGGTCGCGCAACTGCTGCATGAGCGCGCTGCGCTCCTGCAGGTTGTTGAGCACGTCCGACTCCTCGGCGAGCTGCTCGAGCAGTTCCGCGAGCTGGTGCAGCGGCAGGTTCACGAGGCGCGCCTCGGGTGCCGTGCGTCCGAGCGGGCCGTCGAGCTCGGCGAGGTCGGCGGCGACCTGCTGCCACGCGACTTGCACATCCGAGATGCCCGTCGGCACCTCGGGCGTCACGCCGGCTGCGACATAGCGCTGCCACAGGATGCGCTGCTGCTGGATGGCCGTGAGCGCCTCGTGCAGGTCGCCCACATGCATGCCGGGCCGCACGTACTCGCGCGCGAGCTTCTTGAGCCGCCGGCGGTTGGCACCCGACATCTCGGGGGTGTCGCGCCGCGGTGCCGTCGCGACGATGAGCTCGGAGAGCGAGCGGTCGAAGACGCTCGCGTCGAACTTGTCCAGCGTGTCGCGCAGCTCCGAGAGCAGCCGCAAGTAGATGCCGAGCTCGGCGATCGTGGTGAAGGGCCGCATGCGCGTCGAGCCGATGAGCTCGTTCGCCTTGAGCAGGAGGCGCGGAAGCGTGTCGGCGTCGAGCTTCTTCGCGAGGGCGTGGGCGCGCGCCGCGTCGTCGCCCGAGGCGAACTGCGCGCCGTACCAGGGAGAATCGCCCGGTCCGTAGCGGAACTCGCCGAGCCGAGCGGCCTCGACCATCGTCGCCGCGACCCGCGCGCGGTCGCCCGCGAGGGCACGCACGGCTTGCGGCGAGAGCCGCGCCGTCGTGGTCGGCGGATGCGGCAGAAGCGCGAGACGCGAGAGCTCGGCGACGCAGTCGAGCACCGACACCCACAGGGTCTCGTCGGTGCGCGCGAGCGCTTCGCGATAGTCGATGAGCACGCTGCGCAAGCGCACGAGCGCCTCGTCGACCTCGGCGAGCTGCGGCTGCACGGCCTTCTCGTTACGCGCGATCGCGCGCACGACGTCGCGACGCAGGGAGGCGGGCGACACGGCCATCCCGGCGAGGCCCACATCCGCGAGCCGCTGCGCGATGCCGCGGAGGCTCGCCCGCCGCGGGCTCACGACGAGCACGCGCTTGTTCTGACCGACGAGCATGCCGAGGGCGTTGACGATCGTCTGCGTCGCGCCTGTTCCCGGCATCGTGCGCACGACGAGCGAGTTGCCGGCGGCGATCTGCGCGATGATGTGCTCCTGCTCGGCGTCGGCGTCGAGCAGCAGGACGTCGGTCGAGGGGTCGCGCCGGTCGGGATCGACGGGCTCGACGGCCTGGTAGCCCTCCTCGAGCGCCCACTTCGCCGTCGCGTCTCCGCCGACGGCGTCGAGCACGGGATGGTCGAGATCGCCGGCGTCGGCGACGAGCGCAGGCGCGACCTCTTCGAACGACGAGACGACGAGGCGGGGCTGCACGACGATCTCGCCGAGGTGGCCGGTGAGCCGCCGCAGCTGGTCGATCACGGCGTTGGGCTTGAAGGTGCCGTCGTCGTCGGACAGCGCGACGAACGTCGCGGCGTCGAGCGAGATGCCGTACTGCGTCTCGAGCGCGCGTGCGAGCGCGGGGTTGAGCACCGCGGCACCGCGCAGGCGCAGTTCGAAGTCGCGTCCATGGCGGCGGATGGCGAGCGGCCGCAGCAAGAGCGGCGCGCAGTAGTCGACGCGTTCGTGCGTCCAGCGCACGACGCCCACGCCGAGGTGCACGGTGTCGAGCCCGCGCGTCGTCGAGAGCTCAAGGCCCTTCGCCGTGATCCGCTCGGCGGCGACGCGCGCCCGGCGCAGGGCGAGGTCGTCGCGGATGAGCTGCGACAGCAGGGTCGGCTTGCCCGTGATGAAGCGGGCCAGGCCGCCCGGGTGGGTGGTCGACAGCTCGATGCGCGTCGTCGGCGCATCCACGAAGTGAAGGAGCGGCGAGCGCCCCCCGAGTTGGGCGAGCTCCGCACGCCACGCGTCACGAGCCGGATCGGCGACCGCGCGCACGGGGGCGGGAGCGAGCAGCGGCGGCGTCGCCGACTGCGCGGATGCGTCAGGGATCACCGGGAGCTCCCCGGAGTCGTCATCCCGTCGGTTGGCAGGCCACACACGGCCACGATAGGTCGAGCGACCCGCGCAACCCGGCAGCGAAACCCCTGTCTCCCCGAAGTGCTGCCCGGGCCCCGTGGAGTCTCAGTCGACGAGCTCGAGCGTCATGAAGACGCTGTGGGGGTCGAGCACGTAATCCGCGAACGGGCCCGTCTCGACGAACCCGTGCCGCGCGTAGAGCGATCGCGCCGGCAGGAAGAAGTCCTGCGTACCCGTCTCGAGGCTCAGGCGACGGTAGCCACGCGCTCGCGCCTCGGCGAGAACGTGTTCGAGCAGCAGACGACCGAGGCCGCGGCCGCGCACCGCGGCATCCGTGCGCATCGACTTGAGCTCCCCATGCTGCGGGTCGAGCTCCTTGAGGGCGACGCAGCCGAGCACGGCGTCGCCGTCGGCGAGCGCCCAGAACGTGACGGCCGGATGCTGCAGCCCCGACACGTCGAGTGCGTGCACGCTCTCGGGCGGCGACGTCGCGTACATGTCGGCGAGATGGTCCTCGAGAAGACGCAGCACGCGCGCATCGCTCAGGTCGCCGAGGGCGATCTCCGGGGTGCTCATCGTCCCATTGTGACGCGTGCGTGCCACAGGCGCGCGACGCCGTACGCTCGTCCGGTGCGTCTCGCGATCGTGGGAGCCGGCCTGCTCCTGGTCGGGGCGATCGCCATCGCCTCCGGCGTGCTGCCGGTCGCCGATGCGGTCGCCGTGGGAGCGCGCGTCTGGCCGGTGCTGCTCTTCGCCGTCGCGGTCACGGTCGTCGCCGAGCTCGCGGACCGCGCGGGGGTCTTCGCGGCCGTCGCGGAGCGGCTCGCGCGACTCGGTCGCGGGCACGGCTGGCTGCTGTGGGTCCTCGTGGTACTGCTCGCCACGGGGTCGACGACCTTCCTCTCGCTCGACACGACGGCGGTGCTGCTCACCCCCGTCGTCGTGCTGCTCGCGCGACATCACGGCTACCCGCCGCTCCCGTTCGCGCTCACGACGGTCTGGCTCGCCAACACGGCCTCGCTCCTGCTCCCGGTCTCGAACCTCACGAACCTGCTCGCGCAGCACGCGCTGGGCTTCGCGGACCCCGCTCGATTCGCGGCGCTCATGGCGGTTCCCGCGCTCGTCGCGGTGGCCGCGCCGTGCCTCGCCATCGCCGTCGTCTTCCGTCGTCAGCTCGGTACGCGCTATACCCCGGCCGCCGCCGATGACCCGCACGATCGCGTGCTGTTCTGGGTCGCGGCATCCGTCGTGGCCGTGCTGATCCCGCTGCTTGTAAGCGGCCTGCCGGTGTGGATTCCCGCCACGGTCGCGGCCATGGTGCTGCTCGCCGCGTTCGCCGTGCGTGACCGCGCGTTCGTGCGCCCGCGGCTCGTCCCCTGGGGGCTGCTGCTGTTCGCCTCGGGACTCTTCCTCGTCGTCGAGGCGGCGCACGCGCTCGGGTTGGCATCCGCGCTCGCGGCGCTGACGGGCACCGGCGACGATGCGACTGCGCTGCTGCGGATGTCGGCATCCGGGTTCGTGGGGGCGAATGCGATCAACAACCTGCCCGCCTACCTCGCGCTCGAGCCGCTCGCGGATTCGCCGTTGAGGATCGCCGCCTTGCTCATCGGGGTCAACGCCGGTCCCCTCGTCACTCCGTGGGCCTCACTCGCGGTGCTGCTGTGGCACGACCGGCTGCGCGCTCTTGGCGTCGAGCTGTCGTGGGGCCGTTACATCGTGCTGGGCTCGGTCGCGGCGCCGGCGACTGTGCTGCTCGCGACGCTCGCTCTCGTCGCCACGGCGTGAGCCGGGGTCAGAGCCGCTCGAGCAGGCGCGACACCTTGTCGAGGCGCTCGCGCGGAAGCGCTGCGGCGGCATCCGAGGGCGCGCTCTTCACGGCGCTCGCGAGGATGTCGTAGATCACGAGCTGCGCCCAGCGCGGCGCGTCCTCGTCGGACTGCGCCCGGATCTGGTGCTCCATCGTGCTCGTGACCTGCCCCGTGGCGGGGTCGTACTGCACGAGCAGCCCGCGCCAGGTGTCGCCGTCGGGAAAGCAGACGGCCTTGACGCCCGGGAGCACGTCGAACTCGGCGCAGTGCTCGAGCCCCTCGGGATTGGGCGGCAACGTGCCGAGCTTGGGACTCATCTCGGGCAGGTCCCACACGAGGGTGTCGACGAGGTCGCGCGCGCGCTTCTTGTCCGCCCGAGTGGCCATGCGACAAAACTAGCGGTTCGCGGCGCATGCGGACCCCCGCCCATGAGGGGGACGCGTCAGGGCATGCTGAGCACGAGCTCGACCATCGGCAGACCCTCGACCCGATGTCCGATCGCCTTCTCGATCGCCCCGCGCAGCACCTCCCAGTCACGCGGATGCTCACGCTTGTAGCGCCCGAGCGCATCCGCCGCCTCTGCCTCGGTGAGGAAGCGGGCGACGGCGGGTGCGCGCCGCATCCGTCCGGTGCTGACGAAGCACCGCGGGTCGGCCTGCAGATTGCGGTACCACTGAGCGCGCTCACCGAAGCCCGACACGATCACGAGCCGATCGGAAGCGGGCCGCTCGACGATCTCGAGGCATACGTAGCGCGGCTGCCCCGAGCTGCGTCCGGTGTGCTCGAGCATGAGGATGCGACCGCCCATAAGCCATCCGAGCCCGTGACGGTACAGCCAGATGGGCGCACGCACGAGCCAGCGCGTGCGAAGCACGCGCGCGCCGATGCCGGAGAGCGTGAGATCCACGGCATCGACGCTACCGCGCGGCCCGCACCCGCACCCTCGCTCGGAAACCGCGCAGCCGCAGGCTATTGCCCACGACGAAGACGCTCGAGACCGCCATCGCCGCTCCCGCGAGCATGGGATTGAGAAGCCCGAGTGCCGCGATCGGGATGGCCGCGACGTTGTAGGCGAACGCCCAGAAGAGGTTGGCCTTGATCGTGCGCAGCGTTCGACGCGACAAGCGGATGGCGTCCACGGCACCGCGGAGGTCGCCTCCCACGAGCGTGATGTCGGATGCCTCGAGCGCGACATCCGCGCCCGTCCCCATCGCGATGCCGAGGTCGGCCTGGGCGAGAGCGGGCGCGTCGTTGACGCCGTCGCCGACCATCGCGACGACCCGGCCCTCGGACTGCAGGCGCGCGACGACGGCGACCTTCTCCTGCGGGAGGACCTCGGCGACGACATTCGCGACGCCGACCTCGCGCGCGATGCGCCTTGCGACGGCGTCGTTGTCGCCCGTGAGCAGCACGGGAGTGAGACCGAGTGCCGTGAGTTCCGCGATCGCGTCGGCGCTCGTCGGCTTGACCGTGTCGGCGACGAGGAGGATGCCGCGCGCCTCGCCATCCCATCCGACCTCGACGACGGTCGTCCCCTCGGCCTCCGCGCGCTGCTTCGCGCGCGCGAGCTCGGGGCTCATCCGCTGCGCCCAGTCAGCGAGAAGGGACTCGCGCCCCACGACGACCGCATGCCCCGCGACGATTCCCTGCACGCCGCGCCCCTCGAGGTTCTCGAACCCCTCGACGGGCGGAAGACCGCCGAGCCGCCGGGTGGCACCGGTCGCGATGGCCCGGGCGATCGGATGCTCCGACGCGTCCTCGAGGGCGCCCGCGAGCCGCAGCACCTCGGCGGCATCCGCTCCCGGCTCGGCGACGACGTCGATGAGCGTCATGCGTCCCGTCGTGACGGTGCCCGTCTTGTCGAGCACGATCGTGTCGACCGCGCGCGTCGACTCGAGGATCTGCGGCCCCTTGATGAGGATGCCGAGCTGGGCACCGCGCCCCGTGCCGACGAGCAGCGCCGTCGGCGTCGCGAGCCCGAGGGCGCAGGGGCACGCGATCACGAGCACGGCGACCGCCGCCGTGAACGCGGCCGACGCCGGGAAGCCCGCGCCGAGCCACGCGCCGAGGGTCGCGAGCGCGATGAGGATGACGATGGGCACGAAGACGCCCGAGACCCGGTCCGCGAGGCGCTGCACCTCGGCCTTGCCGCTCTGCGCGTCCTCGACGAGCTTGGCCATCTGTGCAAGCTGCGTATCGGCGCCCACGCGTGTCGCGCGAACCACGAGCCGACCGCCGACGTTGATCGTCGCGCCGGTGACCGTGTCACCCTCCGAGACCTCGACGGGAACCGACTCGCCCGTGAGCATCGACGCGTCGACGCTCGAGGCTCCCGCGACGACGATGCCGTCCGTGGCGATCTTCTCCCCCGGGCGCACGATGAACTCGTCGCCCGGCTGCAGCTCGGCGACGGGGATGCGCAGCTCGCGTCCCGCCCGCACCACCGCGACATCCTTCGCCCCGAGCTCGAGAAGCCCGCGCAGGGCGTCGCCCGCACGACGCTTCGCTTGCACCTCGACGTAGCGTCCCGCGAGGAGGAACATCGTCACGCCCGTCGCAACCTCGAGGTAGAGGTTGCCGGCGCCGTCGGAGGGCGCGAGCGTGAGCTCGAACGCGTGCGTCATGCCCGGCGTTCCTGCCGTGCCGAGGAAGAGCGCGTAGAGCGACCACAGGAACGCGGCCGTCGTGCCCATCGAGACGAGGGTGTCCATCGTCGCTGAGCCGTGCCGAAGATTGAGCCACGTGGCGCGGTGGAACGGCCACGCGCCCCACACGATCACGGGGGCGGCGAGTGCGAGTGAGAGCCACTGCCAGTAGGTGAACTGCAGCGCCGGGATCATCGCGAGCGCGATGACCGGCACCGTGAGCGCGACCGAGACGACGAGCCGGTCGCGCAGGGCGCGCAGCTCGCGATCCGGCGCGGCCTCGCCGTTGGCCTCCGGTCGCGTAGCCGCGGGCAGCTCGGCCGTGTAACCGGTCCGCTCGACCTCGGCCACGAGCAGTTGCGGATCGAAGCCCACGGGCACCGCGACGCGCGCCTTCTCCGTCGCGTAGTTGACGGTCGCGGTGACGCCCTCGAGCCTGTTGAGCCGCTTCTCGATGCGCATCGCGCACGACGCGCACGTCATGCCGCCGATCTGCAGCTCGATGCTCTCGTCGGCGCGTGCGACCGGCGCCGGGGCGCTCATCGCACCCTCGCCGCGTCGAGCACGAACCGGGCCGTGTGCACCTCGCCGTCCACCTGGAAGTCGAGGTAGAGCAGGTAGCGGCCCGCGGTCGGCGCGCGCAGCTCGAACGCGATCTCGGGACCGGATGCGGCGTCCGCCTCGGGCTCCTCGCCCGCCGGATGCGCGTGCAGGTACGCGAGATCGCCCTCGCGCAGGGCGACCAGGTGGCCGAGGGCGCCGAGGTAGGGCTCGAGCGCCGTGACGGGCTCGCCGCCTCGGCTCACGGTGAACGTGAGCTCGCCCGCACCGCCCGCGACGAGCTCGCCCTCGAGCGAGACGTCGAAGCCGTCGACGGCATCCGTGCGCGACGTGCCCTCGACAACCGCGGGCTCGAACTCGCCCGCGACCTGCACGAGGCGCGTGAGCGTGACACTCTCGTGCGCGTCCGTGGCGCCCGGCACGAAGTCGGCGTACACGCGGTAGCTGCCGGCGGCATCCCACGTCCACGGGATCGACCACGTGCCGGATGCCGCGTCGAGCGCGGGATGCACGTGCCGGAAGCCCGCCCCGTCACTGCGCACGACGATGAGGTGCAGGCGCTGCTCGTGCGCGACGGTGTACGAGGTCACGGCCTCTCCGTCAGCGTCAAGGATGCGGAAGCTCAGCTCGCCCGGCTCACCCGCCGCCGCGGGTGCCGTGACGGGCGAGAGCTCGTATCCGGATGCCGCGAGCACGAGGCCCGCGGGCGTCGCCGGCATCGACTCCATGCCTCGGTCGTCGTGTTCCATCTGTGCAGGTCCTTCCCACTGCGTCGCGAGTTCGTCGGGCACGACGGCGGCCGCGAGGCCGAAGGCGCCGGCGAACGCCGCCGCCGCGCCGACGGCGAAGAGCCCGAGCCGCGCCCCCGCGTTCATCAGGCACGCACGGCCGCGTAGCCGGCCTCGTCTACGGCGGCGAGCACAGCTGCGTCATCGAGCGGCTGCACCGAGGTGACGACGAGCCGCCCGGTCTGCGCGTTCACGTCGACGGCCTCGACACCCTGGATGCGGCTGACCTCGGTGCGCACCGACAGCTCGCAGTGCGAGCACGTCATCCCGGTCACCTGGTACTCGTTCGTGGTCATGTCACGTCCTCTCGTCGGATACCCCGGGTGGGTATGCCGCCACGCTAGCACATACCCTGCGGGGGTATTGGGTCGCGGCTATACAGCTCGCTAAAGACACGTGAGTTCGCTCGACCTACAGACGATTGCTAGCCCTAGCCCTGTCCCGACGGCGTAGCGGGGCTGGCGTCTTCGCGCATCTGCTCGGGCCAATGCAAGCGCAAGTTGCGAGCTAGCTGTCTCCGCTAGCGCCCAACCCGAAGAACCGCTCGAAGAACTCGCCGAGCTTCTCAAGGACGCGCTGGCGGCGCTCGCCGTAGCCGCCGTCCGGTGAGAACCGTGAGGTCGGCGGCAGCACCTTCGTGATGGCGGTCCCAGTTACCTGTATCGAGCCGTCACGGAAGGCAGTCTCGACGAAGGCACGGGTCTCGTCGGGCTTCAGGTTCTCGGCAGCGATGATCTGCTCGAGTTCGGCTTCGCGGCGACGGGCGATGAAGCGGTTCCACTCGTCGTCGATCTCGCCGGTCGCCGACACAGAATCGACGAACGCTTCGATGAGGTCCCTCTTGTTGCGCAGCGTCGGGCTTGCGTCGATCGCCCGCGTGATCTGGGCGCGGATCTCCACGTCGTCGCCATCGCCGCGCTGTTCGCGGTACTGCTGCACGAGCATGAGGATGTAGTCGACGTTGATCTCGACCTGCTTGATCAGCTCGATCTCGAAGACGATGTCGTCGTTGATGGACTCCTTCTCGGTGTCTTTGGCGGCGCGGAAGTCGGCATACAGGTCGAGGTAGACGGAGCGGTAGTCCTGCCCCTGGCGCTCGGTGAGCAGCTCGTTCCCCGCGAAGTCATCGAACGACGTGAGGATGTTCTCCAGCCGCAAGATGTGGCCGAACAGGGCGATGAAGTCCTTCTGCGCCTGCTCCCCGATGATCGGTTCGCCAAGCGGAAAGGTCGCCAGCAGCGTCTGCACCTGCTCGGCGTACTCGGCGTAGTAGTCGCCGTAGGGCTTGAGCAGCGCGATGCCCTGCGCGTCTTTGTTGCCGAAGAGGGCGAGCGCGTCGTTGGTCGCCTTCTCCAGGTCACGGAAGCTGACGATGTTGCCGTAGGTCTTGACCGAGTTAAGGATGCGGTTGGTGCGCGAGTACGCCTGGATGAGACCGTGGGCGCGCAGGCTCTTGTCGACGAACAGGGTGTTCAGCGTCGTGGCGTCGAAGCCGGTCAGGAACATGTTCACCACGATGACGATGTCGATCTCGCGGTTCTTCATCCGGAGCGACAAGTCCTTGTAGTAGTTCTGGAACTTGTCGTCGCTGGTGTCGTAGCTCGTGCCGAACAGATCGTTGTAGTCCTGGATCGCGTCTTCGAGGAAGTCGCGGGACGAGGCGTCCAGCGCGGCCGTCTCGAAGCCCTCCTCATCGAGCGCGCCGTCCTCGACGGCCTCGTTCGCACCGTAGGAATAGATCAGGCCCACCTTCAGGCGGCGATCCGGCGGCAGCTCCTGCTGCTGAATGGCGAACTGGTTGTAGTACCGCTTGGCCGCGTCGATCGACGCCGTTGCGAAGATGGCGTTGAAGCCGTTGACGCGCTGCGTCGCCTTGATCGCCTCGATGCGGTTCTTGCTGCCGGCGACCTCGCTGACGTTCTGGATCAGCGAGTGGACGTAGCCGCTGGCCCGCTTCGTCTTCTGGTCGAAGTGCTCCAGGATGTAGGCGACCACCTGGCGCAGCCGCTCGGGATCGAGCATAGCCTTCTCGGTGTCGATCGCCGAGACCTGCTTGTCGGTGAGGCCCTCAGGCAGCTTGATCGTGTTGACGTAGTCGATGCGGAACGGCAACACGTTCTTGTCGTTGATCGCGTCGACGATCGTGTAGGTGTGCAGCCGCTCGCCGAACGCCTGCTCTGTCGTGCGGAGCTGGACGTTGCCGCCCGACCCCATGTTGTCGGTGAAGATCGGCGTGCCGGTGAATCCGAACAGGTTGTACCGTTTGAAGGCCCGCGTGATCGCGGTGTGCATGTCGCCGAACTGCGAGCGGTGGCACTCATCGAAGATGATCACAAGGTGGCCGTCATAGATGCTGTGGCCCTTGTTCGCCGCGATGAAGGTGGCGAGCTTCTGGATGGTCGTGATGATGATCCGCGCGTCCGGCGCTTCGAGCTGCCTCTTCAGCACCGCCGTGGACGTGTTGGAGTTCGCGGCACCCTTCTCGAAGCGGTCGTACTCGCGCATGGTCTGGTAGTCGAGGTCTTTGCGGTCCACGACGAAGAGAACCTTGTCGACGTCCGGCAGCTTCGACGCGAGCTGCGCCGTCTTGAACGAGGTCAGGGTCTTGCCGGAGCCGGTCGTGTGCCAGATGTAGCCGCCCGCAGCGACCGTGCCGAGCTGCTTGTAGTTCGTTGAGATCTCGATCTTCTGCAGAATCCGCTCGGTCGCGACGATCTGGTACGGCCGCATCACCAGCAGCATCTTGTCGACGGTGAGGACGCAGTAGCGGGTGAGGATCGCCAGCAGCGTGTGCTTGGCGAAGAAGGTCTTGGCGAACGCGGTCAGGTCGGTGATCGGCTTGTTCTGCGCATCAGCCCACCACGAGGTGAACTCGAACGAGTTACTCGTCTTCTTGACCTTCTTGGCACCGGCCGCATCCTGCAGGTGCTGCCGCCGCGTGGTGTTCGAGTAATACTTCGTGTGCGTGCCGTTGCTGATCACGAAGAGCTGGACGTAGTCGAAGAGCCCCGACCCCGCCCAGAACGAGTCCCGCAGGTAGCGGTCGATCTGGTTGAACGCTTCACGGATGGCGACGCCGCGGCGCTTCAGCTCGACGTGCACCATCGGCAGCCCGTTCACGAGCACCGTCACGTCGTAGCGGTTGGAGCGCGCCGCGCCGCCGTCGCCCTGACCGATCTCGTACTGGTTGATCACCTGAAGCCGGTTGTTGTGGATGTTCTTCTTGTCGATGAGCAGGATGTTCCGGGTCGCACCGTCATCGCGCGTCAGCGGGTACTGATAGTCCTCCTGTAGCCGGTAGGTCTTGTCAGCGATCCCGTCGCCGGACTTCGCAATCCACCCGGTGAACAGGGCATCCCACTCCTTGTCCGAGAAGGTGATCCCGTTCAGTGCCTCGAGCTGCGCGCGAAGGTTGGCGACCAGCTGCGCCTCGGAGGTGATGGGCAGGTACTCGTACGCCTGGCCTTGGAGGAGCTTGATGAACTCGGACTCCAGTGCCGCCTCGGACTGGTAGGCGCTGGCGGCCTGCGCATCCGGAACGTACTCGGCGACGACCGTCGACTCCGAAGAGACTGCGATCGGGTCATAGCGCGGCACTCGGCTGGTCGAGCCTGTCGAGACCTCGCTCATGCAGCAGCCTCCTCGAACGTGAGGAGCTTGTCGCGGTAGTACTCATACTGCTTGCGACGGGCGTTGAGCTCGGCAGGCAGGCCATCGCTCAGGTCGTGTACGAGAGCGTCAAACTTGTCGAGGATGCCTGAGATCCGCTTCTGCTCTACGAGAGGGGGAACCGGCACAAGGTAGTTCTCAAACATTGGCTTCCGAAGTGAAGTCACAGACGCGTGCACTGAGGTCATCGCGAGATAGCGCGAGAAGTCAGTAACGAGGAAGTGGTAGAGGTATCGAGCGTCAAGCCGCTCATTCGGCACGATTCGATAGGCGCGTTGGTGAAGGGCGTACTTGCCGTCGGCGAAGTGAAACACCTTCCCGACTCCGACGCCATCGCCTGCAGTGATGATGGCGCGCTCGTCGAAGTCAAACGAGTCCAATCGAAGAGGCTCGCGGCCACGGGCATAGAACACGTACTCGCCATTGACCACGGCGTCCTGAGTGTCATGGCTCCCAGTTCCAATGGCCGCAAGTTCACCCATCGGAACCCTCCGGACCCCCGCTTCGGGGAAGGTCAGGAGCTGGTCCCGATAGAAGGCATACTGACGGCGCCGCGCTTCCAGCTCCGCTTCCAGCTCCGCTTCCAGCTCGGTGAAGTGGTCCAAGATTCGCACGATCTCGCGCTGCACCTCGAGAGGCGGCACGGGGATTCGGACCTTGTTCAGCTCACCCTGAGTGAGACTCGGAACGCCACCAGCCTTGTTCATCTCTTCAAGCCGCTGGGTGGCGAGGAAGTAATAGAGGAACTTCGCAACTAGCTGGTTGCCGATCTCCGTATAGAAGATGGTGTCGACCGTCCAGAACGGCTCATCAACGTAGTACAGCTTGCTCAGGGAACCTTTGCGGGGAATGAGTACCGACGGCAGGTTGTAAGCAGCTGTGTCGACGTAGGTCATAACGCCGCCCGAGCCATAGACCGGGATCTCACCCTCCCCGAGGTGCTTGTAGTCGCGTCCGTTGCGGATACGCACAAGGTCGCCAAGTGACTTGTAGGCGACGCCCTTCGGGGCCAGCTCCTTGATCAAATCGTCGATGCGGCTCATGACTGCTTGCCCCCGATCTCGCGCTGGGTTCGTTTGACGGTCTCCAGGTACTGCGCTTCGACCTCGGACGGCACCGCGTCGAGCTGGGTGCGGTACTTCTCGTACTCGCCTTCGGCCTTCGCGACCGCATGCTTGTGGCTGACGGAGCCGGCGCCTGTCAGGGTCGGCGCGTCCATCGCGGTGATGAGCCGGTCGAGGTGTGCGAGCCAGTCCTTCATGTAGGTCGGCTCGTGGTTCTGCGCGCGGAACTCGGCCGCGTCGAAGTAGGCGGAGACCAGCGTGTTGAGCTTTTTCAGCTCGGATTCGTCGAGGTAGTTCTTCGCCACAGAGACATCCGACTTGCGCGGGCGGTCCCCGGCGAACGAGGTCAGCCCCATGTTCGGCTGCGTCGCATCAGCACGGGCGGCGATGACCTCCGCGGCGGTGCGGCCGTGCGCGGCGTAGTGGAGCTTGTTCTGGACGATCTTGAAGAACTCGACCGTCTCCTCCGCCTTGGGGTCGTAGTCGATGCTCGTCGCGTACAGGTCGAGCACCTGCCGGTAGAACACCTTCTCGCTGGAGCGGATGTCGCGGATGCGCTCCAGCAGCTCGCGCCAATAGTTGCCGCCGCCGAGGTTCTTGAGCTTCTGGTCGTCCATCGTGAAGCCCTTGACGAGGTACTCGCGAAGACGCTCGGTGGCCCAGATGCGGAACTGCGTGGCGACCTTGCTGCGGACCCGGTAGCCGACCGAGATGATGAGGTCGAGGTTGTAGAACGGCAGTTCACGCTCGACCTGGCGCGAGCCCTCCATGCGAACCTGTCGGAAATTCCGACAGGTTGCCGCCTCGTCGAGCTCGCCGTCTTCGTAGACATGCCGGATGTGCTCGACGACGTTCGTGCGCGAGGTCTGGAAGAGGTCGGCGATCTGCTGCTGACTCAGCCAGACAGTGTCGGCGTCGAGACGAACCTCGAGTGCGGGGACACCGTCGTCGCGCTGGTAGAGGATCACTTCCCCGGACGGCTGGTCGGTCACGCCGCACCCCCCTCCAGATCGGCGACGATAGCGTCGATGGCGGTGCGGAGTTCGGACTGCCGGGCGACGATGCGGGCGATCTCGGCGTTCAGCGCCGTGATGTCGGTGGCGACGCGGGTGTCCTCCGCCTCGACGTAGGACGAGACGGAGAGCAGGTAGTCGCGCTCGGCGATCTCGCTGTTCGTGACCACCCTGGCGAAGTGGTCGACGTCCTCGCGGGCGATGAAGGTATCGAGGATGCGCTGCTGGTTGCCTTCGGTGAGCTTGTTCTTGTTGCCGCCGCGGACGAACTCGGCGGAGGCGTCGATGAAGAGGATGTCGTTGGACCGCTTCGACTTTTTGAGGACCAAGATGCAGGTGGCGATGGTGGTGCCGAAGAACAGGTCCGGCGGAAGCTGGATGACCGCGTCGACGTAGTTGTTGTCGATCAGGTACTTGCGGATCTTCGCCTCGGCCCCGCCCCGGTACATAACGCCGGGAAACTCGACGATGGCGGCCGTGCCGTTCACCGCCAGCCACTTCAGGATGTGCATCGTGAAGGCGAGGTCGGCCTTCGACTTCGGCGCGAGGACTCCGGCCGGCGCAAAGCGCGGGTCGTTGATCAACAGCGGGTTGGCGTCCCCGTCCCACTTGATGGAGTAGGGCGGGTTGGAGACGATCGCCTCGAACGGCTCGTCGTCCCAGTGGGCCGGGTCGGTGAGGGTGTCGCCGTGGGCGAGGTTGAACTTCTCGTAGTTCACGTCGTGCAGGAACATGTTGATCCGGGCCAGGTTGTAGGTGGTCAGGTTGATCTCCTGACCGAAGAACCCCTGGCGGACATTGTCGAGACCCAGCACCTTCGCGAACTTCAGCAGCAGCGATCCCGAGCCGACCGCCGGGTCGTAGACCTTGTTCACCTGGGTCTTGCCGACGACCGTGATCCGGGCGAGCAACTCGCTCACCTCCTGCGGCGTGTAATACTCGCCGCCGGACTTCCCGGCCTCCGAGGCGTACATCTGCATGAGGTACTCATAGGCGTCGCCGAAGAGGTCGATCGAGTTGTCCTCGAAGTTGCCCAGCGGCAGGTCCCCGATGGCATCGAGCAGCTTCACGAGCTTCTCGTTGCGCTTCGCTACGGTCGGGCCGAGCTTGGCGGAGTTCACGTCGAGGTCGTCGAAGAGACCCCTCAGGTCGTCTTCGCTGTCGGCGCCGACCGCGGACCCCTCGATGTTGCGGAAGACCCGCTCGAGTGTGACGTTGAGGTTCTCGTCTTTCGCGGCACGCTTGCGGACGTTCACGAACAGCTCGGACGGCAGGATGTAGAAGCCCTTCTCCTTGACCGTCTCGGCCCGCCCGAACTCAGCATCCTCGTCTGCGAGCGTTGCGTAGTCGAAGTCGTCATCACCCGCCTCGTGTTCGCCCTTGTTGATGTAGGCGGTCAGGTTGGCCGAGATGAACCGGTAGAAGAGCATGCCGAGGACGTAGCTCTTGAAGTCCCAGCCGTCGACGGACCCGCGCAAGTCATTGGCGATGCGCCAGATGGTCTTGTGCAGCTCGGCGCGCTGGGCTTCTTTGGTGGTCGGTGGCATTCCGCAGTTCTCCTCGGCACAGGTACATGCCCGTTAGTTGATCCCCCGTCTCCGGTGCGACCAACCTATCGACGGGCGGGGACACCTCGGCATAGGCCGGACCCGATGCTTCGACATGCATCGGACTGTGACCTAAGACTCGAGACATGAGCGACACATCATCTGTGACCCATGTCATGAACCCAAACACGGGGTGCCCCTGGAGGGACTCGAACCCCCAACCCTTTCCTTAGGACGGAACTGCTCTTCCATTGAGCTACAGAGGCTGACCGCCCGAGTCTATCGAGCAGCAAGGGGCGCCGGGTGCGAGCGGGTCAGCGCGGGGGAGGCGAGAGGTAGATGGCCTCGCTCGCGTTGATGATGCGCTGGTTGTAGATGTCGGGGCCCCAGTTGTATTCCTCGATGAACACCGAGCCGTCCTCGAGCACGCTGTTGACATAGGCGACGTGGTTGCCGCCCGGGAACCAGGCGACCCATCCGGGTGCCGGCGTCGTGCTGATGGCCCAGCCGTGACGCTCCCACTGGCTCTTCCAGGAGTAGGCGCTTCCGCCGCCCGGCGTGAGGTACGACCAGTCGTACTTGAAGGGGGCGCTCGTGCTGCCCGCGTCGCGGTTGAGGCGCCACGCCACGAAGTCGGTGCACTGCCGCACGAAGTACCGTAGCGGCGAGAGCCCGCCCCCCTGGCTCATGCCGAGCTCGCCGGCCCACGGGTAGTCGTCGCCGAGCTCCTTCGCGCCCGACGCGAGGTACTCAGCCATGCGCTGCTCGCGGAGCGCGTCGCGGTACATGCGCCGCAGATCGGCGGCACTCGTGGAGTCGTAGCCGTCGCGCGCCTCGGTCGCCCCCGCGGCCTCCACGGCGCTGTCGTCGAGGGCGAGCGTCTGGCTGCCCGTCGTCGCGGCGACCGTCTCGGCGGCGTCGCCGGAGAGGTCGGTCGCGGCATACGCCGGGAGCGTGAGCGAGACGAAGAGCCCCCCGACGAGCACCATCGTGCCCGCGGCGCTCAAGCGCTTGCGCGTCGAGGCAGCAGAGGAGGTGCGCACCGACGCCGTCGAGACGGATGCCGTGGCTGGCGAGATGCGCGGGGCGCTCGACGCGGGGCCATGGTCGCGCATCGACCGGCGCGTCGCCTGCAGAGCGGGGGGCACGTCGAAAGTGCCGAAGGGCGCCGCAACCGAAGGCGCCGGGGCCACGGGCGGCACGGACTCCGCCGCGACGCGCGCCTCGCGGACGGCGCGGCGCGAACCCGGCTGAGCCGGTGCCGAGACCGTGGGCGCGGCATCCGGTGCCGTCACGGGCGCAGCCGACCGCAGCGAACGACGTGAGGGGAATTCGACATCCCCGCGAGCGACCGACGCCGGATGGGGGTCGCCCGGCTGCGGAAGCGGCGCGGCCTCCGAGGACTTCGCGGCCGGCTCGGTGAAGCCGAGGGCGGCGAGGGTCTCGTAGTCAGTCACGTGGTGAAGTGTCTTCCGGGTTGAAAACGACCCGACCGACGTTACGCGACATCGCCGCAAATGTCACGTCTCGATAACGACCCGTTTTGCGGGGCAGACCGCTCAGTTCGCCAGCGTTTTCCCAGCTTGAGGCGGCCTCATACGACGGAATCCGTCGTCGAGCCTGCACGACGCTCACGCGCGACGTCATGCTGCGGGCGCGAGGTACTCCTGCCACTGCGGCTGCGCGCGCTCTGCGCCGCGCACAAGCCACGCCGTGCCATGCGGCGGGCGCGGGGCGAACCGCAACGTCCACCCCATCTCCTGCGGGGTGCGGTCGCCCTTGATGTTGTTGCACTTGAGGCAGCAGGCCACGAGGTTCTCCCAACTGTCCGCCCCGCCACGCGATCGCGGGATGACGTGGTCGATCGTGGACGCGTGCACACCGCAGTAGGCGCAGCGCTGGTCGTCACGGCGCAGCACCCCCCGCCGCGACACCGGGACGGCCCGGCCGCTCGGGATGCGCACGTAGCGGCGCAGGAGGATCACGGACGGCCGATCCCAGTCGCCGTCGATGCCGTGCACGGGATTGTCGTCATCGCTCGCCACGACGACGGCCTTGCCTGCCAGCACGAGCACAAGGGCTCGCTTGAATGACACGACGGCGAGCGGCTCGTAGCCGGCGTTGAGAACCAGGGTGCGCAACGGGTCTCCTCTCGAGGGAGCCTGCATGGCGTGCAGGCTGTCGAACATCCACGGCGGCCCGCGCGTCGGGATCCGAGAACAGAAAAAGGCGCCGTCGCGAACGACAGCGCCTCACTCGACCGCGACGTGACAGTGCACGTCGGGCCGGCTGCTGAGCTGTATGCGGAACAGCGCGCGCACATCCATGGTGCGGATGCTGTGCGCGGTTCGCATGGTGCCCTCCCCGATCCGAAGACCTCCGAGAGCACCAGGGTAACCCCGTCGTGTGAACGCGCGCGGAACGACACGTGAGCGGATGCCGGTCTGGACGAGCGGACGCGTTCAGCCGGCCCGCAGGACTCCTCGGTGTTCGCACTCGCGAGGGCGGCCGCTCGCGCGCGGCCGCCCTCGCGGCGAGCGCCGCGGATGATCGCGGCGCCGGAAAGCTCAGATGCCGTACCGCACGAACCAGGCGTTCGGGTCCCAGATGTTGTGCACCTCGACGGTGCGCCCGGGTCGCGGCGCGTGCACCATCGTGTTGCCGCCCATGTAGATGCCCGAGTGACCGCCGCCGTCCATCACGACGACGTCGCCCGGGAGGGCATCCTCGCGTGCGATGAGGTGGCCGCCGCCGACGCCGCGCCCCTGCGCGCTCGACGAGTGCGGAAGGGCCACGCCGAACTGGGCGTAGACGAACATCACGAGGCCCGAGCAGTCGAAGCCGGCGGGCGATGCGCCACCGTAGACATAGGGCACTCCCTGGTACTGCAGAGCGACCTGCACCACCTGGTTGAGGTCGAACGAGGGGTAGGGCGGGTTCGCGAGGTAGTCACGCACCGTGGGGCCCGAGTAAGCCGCGAGGGCGGCGCGCTGCTGCGCACGACGCAGCTCGGCCGCCGACGTGAAGTCATAGCCGTCGCGCGCGGTCGCGGCGAGCTGCACGTCGCCGACGGGCACGTCCTGAGCGCCTGCTTCGCGCAGCTGCTCGAGCGCGTTCGCCTGGCCCGCATCGTCGGATGCGGGGGGCTGGTACGCGTAGGCCGGCAATGCGACCGTGGCGAAGAGGGCGGGGACGACGAGGGCGATGATCGAGATGTTGCGAAGCGATCCGACAGCAGATCGCGTCGCCGACGGAGAAGTCCGGCGATCCGGGTTACCTGACAAGAGAGAACTCCCGCGCTCCGGCCGCTCGAGGCGACGGCCCCATCCCTTCCGTATGTCACGTCACCGGGCAGAGGATGGGTGAGACGGAACGCCCTGCCTGGCGGCCTCCGGTCTTCCTTGCACGACCGAGAGGACCTGGCGAGTTTAGGTGACGCCCCTCGGCGATGTCACATCGACGCGGCTCGCATGGAGCACATCCCCAGGTTCGCGGGGCTGGGAGGAGGGGCGCTCAGGCCTCGACGTAGATGTGCGAGGCGACCTCGACGGGCAGCTCGAGCCCGTCGCCGAATCCGTCGACCTGCACGATGACATACGAGCCCGCGGCCGACATCGTGGCGGTCGCGCCGGGCACGACGCCGGCCTCACGCAACTGGGCGAGCAGTTCGGGCTCGAACTGCACGGGCTCGCCGAGGCGACGGATGATGCCCGTCGTCTCGCCGACCGCACCGCTCGTGCGCGTCACGAGGTTCTCGACGCCGTCGAGGAAGCTGCCGGCCGGCTTCCCGCCGATCTCGTCGAGGCCCGGGATGGGATTGCCGTAGGGCGACTCCGTCGGATGGTCGAGCAGCTCGAGCAACCGCCGCTCGACCTGCTCGCTCATCACATGCTCCCAGCGGCATGCCTCGTCGTGCACGTACGCCCAGTCGAGCCCGATGACATCCGAGAGCAGGCGCTCCGCGAGACGGTGCTTGCGCATGACGTGCATGGCGCGCGTGCGCCCGTCGGCCGTGAGGGCGAGATGCCGGTCGCCCTCGACGACCACGAGACCGTCGCGCTCCATCCGTCCGATCGTCTGCGACACGGTGGGACCGGAGTGGCCGAGGCGCTCGGAGATGCGCGCGCGCAACGGCACGATCCCCTCCTCTTCCAGGTCGAGGATGGTCCGAAGGTACATCTCGGTCGTGTCGACGAGATCGGTCATCGTGGCCTCCCTGCACGTCGCCATCAGCCTACCTGCAGGTCAATAGACTCGTCGGTGTGCCGGACATCGTGATCCCCCAGGAACTGCTCCCCGCCGACGGCCGCTTCGGTTGCGGCCCCTCGAAGGTGCGCCCCGAGCAGCTCGCCCACCTCCAGGCCAACGCCGAGCTGCTCGGGACCTCCCACCGGCAGAAGCCCGTCAAGCAGCTCGTGGGCCGCGTGCGCGCCGGGCTCGGCGAGCTCTTCCGTGTTCCCGAGGGCTACGAGGTCGTGCTCGGCAACGGCGGGTCGACGGCGTTCTGGGATGCCGCGGCCTTCTCGCTCATCGAGCGCCGCAGCGAGAACCTCACCTTCGGCGAGTTCGGCGCCAAGTTCGCGCAGTCCGCAGCCGCACCGCACCTCGAGGCGCCGCACATCGTCTCCGCTCCTGCCGGGTCGCGCGCCGAGGTCGAGGTCGTCGAGGGCGTCGATGTCTACGCGTGGCCGCACAACGAGACCTCCACGGGCGTCATGGCCGAGGTCGCGCGCGTGCACGGGGATGCGGGCGCGCTCACGGTCGTCGACGCGACGAGCGCCGCGGGCGGCATCGACCTCGATGTCGCCGAGACGGACGTCTACTACTTCGCCCCGCAGAAGAACTTCGCCTCCGACGGCGGGCTGTGGTTCGCCCTCATGAGCCCCGCGGCGATCGAGCGCATCGAGCGCATCGCGGCATCCGGGCGCTGGATCCCCGAGTTCCTCTCCCTCAAGAACGCCGTCGACAACTCGCGCCTCGACCAGACGCTCAACACGCCCGCGATCGCGACGCTCCTGCTCATGGAGGCGCAGCTCGACTGGATGAACGCCAACGGGGGCCTCGCCTTCGCCGATGCGCGCACGCGCGAGTCGTCGGCGCACCTCTACACGTGGGCCGAGGAGCGCGCCTTCGCGACGCCCTTCGTCGCGGATGCCGCCCACCGTTCGCAAGTCGTCGTGACGATCGACTTCGACGACTCCGTCGACGCCGCGACCGTGGCATCCGTGCTACGCGCGAACGGCGTCGTCGACACGGAGCCCTACCGCAAGCTCGGGCGCAACCAGCTGCGCGTCGCGACCTTCGCCGCGATCGAGCCGGACGACATCCGCGCGCTCACCTCGGCGATCGACTACGTCGTCGGAGCGCTCTAGGCTCGCGGCATGCGGTTCTGGCTGAAAGACGGCGAACGGCGTCCGGACCCGGAGCCGGTGCCCACCGACGACCGCGCCGCGATTCTCGCGGGCCTCGTGCTGTGGGTGCTCGCGCTCGCGGCGCTGCTCGTGTTCGTGGGGCCGCTCGTCGAGTCGGGCCGCGTGTGGTGGCTGTGGACGTGCCTCGTCGGCATCGGCGTGGGACTCGTCGCGCTCGTGTACGTGCACCGTCGCAATCGCCACAGCTGACGCTGGTTTCGAGACGCGGCGCTGCGCGACGCTCCTCAACCAGCTCGACAGCCAGGTGGTTGAGGAGCCGCTCAGCGGCGTCTCGAAACCACCGTCAGGGCGTCACTCCGCCTCGTCGTGCTCGAAGTCGATGCCGTCGTCGGGATCGTCGCCGAAGTCGTCGTCGAGATCGTGCTCGTCGAGGTCGTCGTCGCCCTCGTCGTCATCCTCGTCGTCGAGCTCCTCGTCGCCCTCGCCCTCGGCGTCGCCGTCGTCATCGGCCTCACCCTCGTCCGAGCCCTCTGCCTCGGCCGCGGCAGCCGCCTGGGCCGCCCGGTACTCCTCGAGGCGCTCCGACCATGGCACCCAGTCGGGTGCGATGAGCGCGCCCTCGCCGGGCAGCAGCTCGGCCTCGAGCACCGAAGGTGCCTCCCCCGGAAGCTCCGCGACGCTCACGGTCCAGTGCCATCCGGGGTAGCCCGGCATGGTCGCCGCGAAGGAGAGCGTCGTGACGCCTTCCCCCTCCTCGGTCTGAGCGACGAGCTCGCCGACCGTGGCATCCGGGGTGATCTCGCGCAGCGCCTCGCGGGCGAGACGCGCGCGTTCGTCGTCGGTCACCGCCGGATCACGCGTCCAGATCGTCGGCGACCTTGCGCAGCACGGCGGCGATCTTGGCCCCGTGCGCACGGTCAGGGTAACGGCCGCGGCGCAGGCCTGCGCCGATGCCGTCGAGGAGCTTCACGAGATCCTCGACCACGATCGCCATGTCGTCGGCCGAGCGACGGTTGAGCTTGCTGAGGCTCGGCGGTGCGTCGAGCACGCGCACGGAGAGCGCCTGGGCGCCCTTGCGCCCGTCGGCGATGCCGAACTCGAGGCGGGTGCCCGCGCGCACGACGGCGCCGGCGGGGAGCGCCGAAGCGTGCAGGAAGACCTCCTGGCCGTCATCGGACGTGACGAAGCCGAAGCCCTTCTCCTCGTCGTAGAACTTCACCTTGCCGGTGGGCATTCCGGACCTCTCTCGCTGATCATCGGGCGGGGATGCGGGGCATAGTGTTGTCTCGTGCCCGAGAACGCCCCCGTCCCGCTCAATCGTACCGAACGCGTCCTCGCCGCGATGATCGCGGGGATCGTCGGCATCTCGATCATCGCGATCGTCGCGACGATGATCGGAGCGGGCAGCGGCGCCGACATGTCGGGCGGCGTATGGCCCACGGTCGTGCTCATCGGCTACATCGGCCTGCCCCTCGCGTTCCTCCTCATCGTCGCGTTCCTCGTGACGAGCACGACGCGGCGCCGCCGCCTCGCGCGGGGCGGTGAGCGGTAGCAGTTCGCCCCTCGCGCTCGCGGCCTCGCTGCGGGCGCTCGACGACGACGCCCTGACGGCGCTCGTGCGCGCTCGTCCGGTGCGCGAGGCCGGCATCCGAGACGTCTTCGACCTCGCCGAGGCGCTTCTCGATCCCGCCTCGATCCAGGCCGCGCTCGCGCACCTCGACCGCACGTCCCTCGGCGTGCTCGCGGCGGCGACTCTCGCATCCGCTCCGGCCGAGCTCGAGGCCGTCGCGGCCCGGATGCGACGCCCGGCCGCCGAGCTGCGTCCCGTGGTCGGCTCGCTCGTCGCACTCGCACTGCTCGTCGACGACGGCCGCGTCACGGTGCCGGATGCCGTCGCCGAGGTGCTGCGCGGCTGGCCCGCCGAGGGCTTGCCCTCCCCCGCGGAACTCATCGACGAGGCGCCCCCCGCAGCCCTCGAGGCCGTCGATCGCGACGATCGGGCCGCCGCGGATCGGCTCGCGGGCGAACGCGCCTTCGCGGCCGTCGTCGCGGTGGGCGAGCTCGTGTCATCGCTCGAACGCGAGCCCGCGCGCCTCCTGCAGCGAGGAGGCATCGCGCTGCCAGACTGGCGGCGCCTGCTCGCGGCCACGGGCGCCGACGATGACCCCGAGCTCGACGCCCTGCTCGCCCTCGCCGCCGATGCGGCACTCGTGAGCTCGGCGGAGGGCGCCTGGCGCGTGACCCCGGATGCCGTGGCCTGGCAGCAGTCGTCACGCGTCGAGAGATGGTCGATCCTCGCGCAGGGCTGGCTCGCGCGCGTGCCCCACGAACTGCGCGAGCAGTTGCGGGCACGCGCCGGCACCCGCTGGGGCGACGGCCTGCTCGCCTACCTGGACTGGCTGTATCCCGCGGGATCCGAGTGGCTCCCCGCACGCACGCGCAACGTCATGACCGCCGCCGAGGTGCTCGGCATCGCGGGGGCATCCGTGCCCTCGACGCCCGGAGCGGCGCTGCTCGCCGACGGCCCGGCTGCCGCCGCGAACGCGATCGAGCAGTTGTTCCCGCCGGATGTGCGCCAGGTCTACATCCAGCACGACCTCTCGGTCATCGCACCGGGCCCGCTCGCCGCGGACATCGACCGGCGATTGCGCGCGGTCGCCGACGTCGAGTCGGTCGGACTCGCCTCGAGCTACCGCATCACGGCGGCATCCGTCACGCGCGCCCTCACGGCCGGCGAGACGATCGAGCAGGTGCGAGGCTTCCTCGCCGAGATCTCGCTCACGGGCATCCCGCAGCCCCTCGAGTACCTCCTGTCGGAGACCGCGGGCCGGTTCGGCAGCCTGCGGGTGGGGCCCCTCGACGACGAGGCCGGCTCGCCCGACGCGGGTGCCCACAGCTACGTGCGGGGCGACGACCCCGCCCTCGTGGGCCAGCTCGCGATCGACCAGGCGCTCGCTCCGCTCGCCCTGCGGCGCACGGGCGACCACCGCGCGGTGAGCCGCTTCGATGCCGAGACCCTCTACTGGGCGCTCGTCGACGCACGCTATCCCGTCGTCTTCGAGGATGCCGCGGGCGTCATCCGGGTGGTTCAGCGCGCCGCCGTGCGCGCGTCGGTCGTCGAGCCCGCGCCCGACCCCGCCGAGCGCATCGTCGCGCGCATCCGCGAGGCGGCCGAGCATCAGCCGGCCGAGAACGACGCCGCGTGGAACGCGCGGCAGCTCGAGCTCGCCATCAAGGCGAAGCTCGAGGTGACCGTCGTCGTGCGGATGCCGGACGGCAGCGAGGTGCCCTACGTGCTCGAGCCTGCCGCCGTCGCGGGTGGCCGGCTGCGCGCACGCGACCGCCGCGCCGACATCGAGCGCACGCTCCCCCTCTCGCACATCGTGGCGGTCGAGCCGCCCTGACCCCTGAGGGGTCGCAAAGTGCTCCCTCGTCGGCGTGTTGAGAGCGCTTTGCGACCCCTCACGGAAGGGGGCCGCTCGGCGCGGACAGGGCGAGCGCGGGTAGGCTTGCTCGGTTATGAACGGACCGCTGATCGTGCAGAGCGACCGCACGGTGCTGCTCGAGGTCGCGCATCCGGAGGCCGAGGAAGCCCGCCATGAGCTCGCGATCTTCGCGGAGCTCGAGCGCGCCCCCGAGCACGTGCACACGTACCGCATCACGCGGCTCGGGCTCTGGAACGCGCGCGCCGCGGGCCATGAGGCCTCGCAAATGCTCGCGACGCTTGAGCGCTACGCCAAGTTCCCCGTTCCGCAGACCGTGGCGGTCGACATCGAGGAGACGGTCGGCCGCTACGGCCGCCTCGTGATCGCGCGTGACGACGACGGCGAGCTCGTGATCCGGGGAACGGATGCCGCGGTCCTCGCCGAGATCACCCGCAACTCGAAGGTCGCGCCGTTCCTCGGCATCCGCCGCTCCTCGACCGAGTGGACGCTGCAGCCCTGGGCACGCGGGCAGGTGAAGCAGGAGCTGCTCAAGGTCGGCTGGCCCGCCGATGACCAGGCGGGCTACACGCCCGGCACACCCCACGAGATCGAGCTCGTCGAGGACGGCTGGACGCTGCGCCCCTATCAGCGTCAGGCGGTCGACAACTTCTTCGCAGGCGGCTCGGGCGTCGTGGTGCTGCCATGCGGCGCGGGCAAGACCCTCGTGGGCGCGGGCGCGATGGCCGCGGCCGACACCAACACGCTCATCCTCGTGACGAACACGGTGTCGGCTCGCCAGTGGCGCGCCGAGCTCCTCAAGCGCACGAGCCTCACCGAAGACGAGATCGGCGAGTACTCGGGCCAGTCGAAGGAGATCAAGCCCGTCACGATCGCGACGTACCAGATCCTCACGGCCAAGCGGAAGGGCGAGTACGCGCACCTCGCACTCCTCGACGCGCTCGACTGGGGTCTCATCGTCTACGACGAGGTGCACTTGCTGCCCGCCCCCGTCTTCAAGCTCACGGCCGAGCTGCAGGCGCGGCGCCGCCTCGGCCTCACGGCGACGCTCGTGCGCGAGGACGGCCGCGAGTCCGACGTCTTCAGCCTCATCGGCCCCAAGCGCTTCGACGCGCCGTGGAAGGAGATCGAGGCGCAGGGCTTCATCTCCCCGGCATCCTGCTTCGAGGTGCGTATCGACCTTCCGCAGTCGGAGCGCCTCGAGTACGCCGCGAGCGCCGACGACGAGCGCTACCGGCTCGCCGCGACGGCGCCCGCGAAGCTGCAGGTCGTGAAGGACCTCGTGGCGAGGCACGAGGGCGAGCGCATCCTCGTGATCGGCCAGTACCTCGATCAGATCGAGGAGCTCGCGGATGCCTTGGGCGCCCCCCAGCTCACGGGCTCGACGCCCGTTGCCGAGCGCGAGCGGCTCTTCCAGGAGTTCCGCGACGGCACGACGAAGGTGCTCGTCGTGTCGAAGGTCGCCAACTTCTCGGTCGACCTGCCCGAGGCGACCGTCGCCATCCAGGTGTCGGGCTCCTTCGGATCGCGCCAGGAAGAGGCGCAGCGCCTCGGCCGCCTTCTGCGGCCCAAGGAATCGGGTCTTCCGGCGAACTTCTACACGCTCGTCGCGCGCGACACGGTCGACCAGGACTTCGCGCAGAACCGCCAGCGCTTCCTCGCCGAGCAGGGTTACTCGTACACGATCCTCGACGCGCACGAGCTCGCTGCGTGAGCAGCTAGGCGGTGCGGGCTACCGCCGCCTCGCGTAGCGCAGCAGGAGCGTCGAGCCCGAACGCAGGATGTGCACGAGGTCGAGCCCTCGGGGCTGGGGCAGGAGCCCCGCGGCGATGCGGCGCGCCGTGCCGGCCTCGAGCGTCGGCTCGAGCGTGAGGCACAGCTCGTCGACGACGTCGGCTGCGAGCAGCGCCCCGAAGAGCTGCGGGCCGCCCTCGCACAGGATGCGCGTGAGTCCGCGCTCGTGCAGCGCAGCGACGGCGGCCGCGGCGTCGACGATCTCGCCCGACCCGGTCTCCACGACATCCGCGACCTCGGCGAACGACGCGGTGTCACGACCGCGCGCCGTGACCACGACGGGGCGCACGGGTGCCTCGGAGAAGATGCGCGACGCAGGGTCGAGATCGAGCGATCCCGACACGATCACGAACACCGGATGCGGGGCGAGGCCGTTCTGGACGCGCCAGTCCGCCGACGCGTCCGACACCCGCATAGGCCCGTAGCCCTCGGCGCGCACCGTTCCCGCACCGACGAGCACGGCATCCGCGGCCCGGCGCAACAGCTCGAAGTAGCGCCGGTCGGCGGGGTCGCCGAGCCCGCCCGAGAGTCCGTCGCGCGTCGCAGCGCCGTCGACCGAGGAGACGAAGTTGACCCGGAGCACGGGGTCGGGGCGACGTAGCTCGGCGACGAGCTCGTCGTCCGCAAGCGCCCGTGCGGGGTCGGGCCAGACGCGGTCGATCGTCACATGTTGTGTTTCAGCCATGCCGGCTCCCGCCATCCGAGGATCGCCTCCGTCATGCGCACCGCCGCGACCGAGGCTCGCACGTCGTGCACGCGCACGATGCGCGCGCCGTTCATGATCGAGACGACCGCTGCCGCGAGAGAACCCTCGAGGCGCTCGTATTGCGTGCGGTCGAGGGTCTCGCCGATGAAGTCCTTGTTCGAGAGCGCGACGAGCACGGGCGGCCCCAGCTCGGCGACCTCGCCCAAGCGCCGCGTGAGCTCGAGCGAGTGCAGGGTGTTCTTGTTGAGGTCGTGGCCCGGGTCGACATAGAGGTGCTCGAACGGCACTCCCGCCGCGAGCGCGGTCTCGATGCGAGTGCGCAAGTGCTCGACAACCGTTCGCACGACGTCGTCGTACTGCGGCGAGGGGTGCGCCGTGCGCGGTGGCGTGAGCGAGTGCGTCAGCACGATGTGCCCGCCGCCGGCCGCGACGACCGCCGCCATGTCGGGGTCCCAGAGCCCCGAGGTGTCGTTGACGACATCGGCTCCCGCGGCGAGCGCAGACTCGGCGACGCGCGCGTTGAACGTGTCGACCGAGATGACGACGTCGCTCACCGCTCGGATGGCCGACACGAGCGGCACGATGCGCTCGAGCTCCTCGGCGAGCTCGACGACGGGCCCGCGGCCGAACGGCACTCCCCCGACGTCGACCCAGTCCGCGCCGTCGGCGACCGCCGCGAGCGACGCCTCGACCGCACGCTCGAGGGCGAAGGTCGCGCCCTTGTCGTGGAACGAGTCGGGCGTGCGGTTGACGATCGCCATGACGGCGACGCGGCGCGAGAAGTCGAACTCCCGCGCGCCGATGCGGCGCACGGGCGAGGCGTCGGGGGTCACCATCCGATGGTAGGGCGGGCTGCGGCCGACACTGTCAGACGTCCTCGAGCGGCACGTCGGGGTCGGCGAGCCGCTCGACGTCGACCGCATGGCCGTCGAGGCCCGCGCGGACGAGTCGCTCGACCTGATCGGCGACATCCCAGATGTTGACGTTCATGCCCGCGACGACGCGCCCCTCGCGCAGCCAGAAGGCGATGAACTCGCGCGAGCCGCGGTCGCCCCGGATGGTTACCTCGGCATCCGCGGCGAGCTGCGGGAACCCCGTGTATTCCATGCCGAGGTCGAACTGGTCGGTGTAGAAATACGGGATCGCGTCGTAGGGCGTGTCGTCACCGAGCATCGAGCGCGCGGCCGCGGGCCCCGTCTTCTCGGCGTTCGCCCAGTGCTCGCTGCGGATGCGCGCGGGCAACCCGGCCGCCTCGAGCAGCGGATGCATGGCGGCGGCGATGTCGCCCGCGGCCCAGATGCGCTCGTCGGACGTGCGCAGCCGCGCATCGACATGCACGCCGTCGCCCGTCTCGAGGCCCGCGGATGCTGCGAGCCCGATCGCGGGTGCCGCGCCGACCGCCGCGACCACGACATCCGCGGGCACGAGCTCTCCGCCGTCGAGCAGCACGCCTGTCACGGCGCCACCACCCTCGTCGTCGACGAGCTCGCGCACCGTCACGCCGGAGCGCAGCACGACGCCGTTCTCCTCGTGCAGCCGCGCGAAGTCACCCCCGAGCTCGGCCCCGAGCTGCGAGGCGAGCGGAACCTCGCCGCGCATGAGCACCGTCACGTCGTTGCCGAGCGTGCGGGCGGTCGCGGCGACCTCCATGCCGATCCATCCCGAGCCGATGACCACGACGCGACGACCGCCCGGCGCGAGCGCGGCGTGCAGGGCATCCGCCTGCTCGACGGTGCGGAGCAGGTGCACTCCCTCGAGCCCGCCACCCTCGACGGGCAGCGCGTTGGGCGTCGAGCCCGTCGCGAGCAGGAGCTTGTCGTACGCGATCGCCTCGCCCCCCGCGATCGCCACGAGCCGAGCCGCACGGTCGAGCCCCACGGCGCGCGTGCCCGGCACGAGGCGGATGTCGTGCTCGGCGTACCAGCCGAAGGGGTGCACATCGAATGACGCGCGTTCGTCATCGCCCGCGAGATACCCCTTCGAGAGAGGCGGCCGGATGTACGGCGCGTGCGCCTCGGCGCCGATGAGGTGGATCTCGCCCGCGAAGCCGCGCTCGCGCAGCTCCCCCGCAGCCCCCGCGCCGGCGAGGCCGGCCCCGACGATGACGATGCGCTCAGTCATGGCCCGATGCTAGGCCCGTTGCGGCTCGCGATGCTGGCGCGTCCGCCCGGTCGACGCGCGTGGCGGCCTCAGCGCTCCTCGGGGCGACGCAGCACGCCGGCCCGGTTCCGACGGAACGGGCGGGAGCGGAAGGCCACGAAGCTCGCGACGAGCGGGTCGAGGTCGAGCTCGTTGACCGCGAGCAGCACGGAGCGGTGCTCCTCCGGGATCGCGGCGGCTCCCGAGAAGGCGCCGCACACGCCGCCCGCGACCGCCCCGATCGTGTCGGTATCCCCCCCGAGGTTCGCCGCGAGCAGGGCGGAGCGCACGGGGTCGCCCGCGGCGCGCACGACGAGCGCCATCGCCGCAGGCACGGTGTCGATCGCCGCGACGCTCGCCCCGACGAGCTCGTACACCTCGGCGAGGAACGCGTCGTCGTCGACGGGTCGCCTCGCGACCTCGACGGCGAGCTCGACGCGCCGCAGCATGCTCGGGGCGACGACCGGCGTGCCGCGGCGCAGACCCACGGCGCCCGCCGCGAGCGCCGCCCGCACAACGGCATCCACTCGCGCGTCGACGGGATCGGATGCCGGGCTCTCGATCGCCGCCGCGACGGCCCCCGCGATGACCGCGGCGCCCGCGAGCGCGACATCCGTCGAGTGGCTCATGAGGGCGGATGCCTCCACCCGGTCGGCGAGGTCCTCGAGGTCCGCCGTCGACGACACGAGCCCGACGGGCGCGATGCGCATCGCCGCGCCATTCGTCTCGCCGCGCATCTCGACGTCCCACGGCGAGACGCCCCGCCGCAGCGCGTCGATCGCGCGCGCCGAGCTCGGCCCGAGGAAGTTGCCCTCGCTCGCGCCCACGCGGTCCGCCCAGGCCACGAGGTGCGCCGCGACCGTCTCGGGCACGACGTCGCCGTCCTCGGCCGCGATCGCCCCCGCGAGCATGAGCGTCTGCTGGGTGTCATCCGTGATCTGGCCCGCGCGGTAGCCGTCGACCACGAAGTGCCCGTCGGGCCCCGGGAGGAAGCCCTCGATGCGCCCGAAATGGGCGAGCACCTGCGCGCGCGGCCACAGCTCGCCCGGCATGCCCATGGCATCCCCGAGGGCGACGCCGAGGAAGCAGCCCCGGATGCGGTCCTCGAGAACGGTCGTGCTGGTCATGGCGGCGGCTCCTTCGGGGTCGCGGTCGGTCACAGGATGCCCCAGCCCGCGATGCGCGCCGCGATGCCGACCGCGAGGGCGAGGAGCAGCACGACGAGCGCGACCGCGTCGCGCGCCGCGGCGTGCAGGGTGAAGAGGGCAGTGGGACGCCGCGTCGCCCCCCAGCCGCGGTTGATCATCGCGGCCGCGAGGTCGTCCGACATCCGGATGCCGCTCGTGAGCAGCGGGATCATGACGGGCACGTAGGCGCGCACCCGGCGGATCATGCCGCCCTGGTCGATCGTCGCGCCGCGCGCGCGTTGCGCGTCGAGCACCTGGTCGGCGCGATGCTGGAGCGTCGGGATGAACCGCAGCGCCGTCATGACGATGAAGACGATGACGTGCGGCACGCGCGCCTGGCGCATCGCCGCGACGAAGTGCTCGATGGGCGTGCACAGTAGGAGGAGCGAGGTCGCGAGCACCATCGTGATGATGCGCAGACCGAGGCTCACGCCGGAGGAGATGCCGCCGACCGTGAGCGGGAGCACGCCATCCGGGAAGGAGACGACGACCTCGCGGCTCGCGGCGAGGCTCGCGGATGCCGGGTTGTAGCTGTAGGCCCCGAAGATCATGACGATCACGACGATGATGCTGAGCGGGCCGAGCAGGGTCAGGAGCTGCCGCGGTCTCGCCCCCGCCCACAGCATGAGGGCGACCGCGACGAGGCTCAAGCCGAGGTTGAACTCCCACCGCGCCCAGAGGAACGTCAGCACGAGCAGCACGACGAAGCCGACGAGCTTGACGCGCACATCGAGGCGGTGCAGGAGTGAGGTCCCGGGCTGGTACTCGATCTTCACGACGTCACCTCCGCACCCCATTCGGCGAGGAAGTCGGCGACCGTCGCGACGGGCCGGGGGCAACCGAGGGCCGCCGCGAGACGCGTGATCTGCGGCGCGACGAGCCGCCCCTCCTCGAGCACGTCGGGCCGGGAGAAGAGCGCGGTCGGCTCGTCGTCGGCGATGAGCCGACCACCCGCGAAGACGAGCGCACGGCGCGCGTGACGTGCGACGAGCGTCATATCGTGCGTGATCATGACGATCGTGTGGCCCGCAGCGTTGAGCTGCTCGACGAGGCGCATCATCGCGTGCGCTCCCTGCCAGTCCTGCCCGGTCGTCGGCTCGTCGATCACGAGCACCTCGGGCTGGAGCGCGAGCACGCTCGCGACCGCGAGCCGCTGACGCTCGCCTTTGCCGAGGGTGAACGGATGCCGCTCCGCGTACTCCGGCATCCCCACCTGTTCGAGCACCTCGGCGACGCGCGCCGCGATGCGGTCCTGCTCCCACCCCTGGTTGCGCAGGCCGTACGCGACCTCGTCGCCGACGGTCGTCGCGAAGATCTGGTGGTCGGGGTTCTGGAACACGTAGCCCACGTGACGCGCGAGCTCGCTCACGGGTCGCTCGCCGACCTCCTCGCCCGCGATGCGCAATGAGCCGGAGCTCGCGCGCAGCAGACCGTTGAGGTGGCGCGCGAAGGTGGTCTTCCCGGCGCCGTTGCGGCCGAGCACGGCGACGAACTCGCCCGCGCCGATTGACACGTCGACGCCCGCGAGCGCCTCGACGCCCCCCGGATACACGTGCCCGAGTCCGATCGCCTCGATGACGGGCTCGCCCGGGTCGCGCCGGGTGCGCTCGGGTCGCGGTGCCGCTCGCTCCGCGTCCCAGCGCGGCAGCACCTCTGCGGCGCGCGCGAGCGTCACGGGGATCTCGCCCGCGTAGCCGATCGCCGCGAGGCCGCGGGCCGCCTCCGCGACCTGGGGCGGCCGGAGGGCCGCGGCTTCGACATCCGCGGCCGAGGCGAAGAAGCCCGCGGGGGCGCCGTCGTAGACGAGGCGCCCCTCGCGCAGCACGAGGAGGCGGTCGGCCCATTCGGCGATGAGCTCGGGCTCGTGCTCGACGAGCACGAGGGTCGCGTCGCGCTCGGCGGAGAGCCGGTCGATGACCGAGAAGACCTCCTCGGTGCCCTCGGGGTCGAGCTCGCTCGTCGGCTCGTCGAGCACGAGCACGTCGGAATGCATCGCGATGATGCCGGCGATCGCGAGACGCTGCCGCTGTCCGCCGGAGAGCTGCGTCGTGTCGCGTCCCTCGAGCTCGGCCATGCCGACGGCGGCGAGCGCCTCGCGAGCGCGCGTGAGCACCTCGTCACGCGGGAAGCCGAAGTTGGCGGGGCCGACGGCGGCATCCGCGAGCACGGTCTGACCCGTGATCTGCGCCTCGGCGTCCTGCATGACGAGCCCCACGACGCGCACCGTGTCGAGCACGGGCGCGTCGGCGACCACGTGCTCGTCGACGACGACGCGCCCGTCGAGCTGGCCTTCATGGTGGTGCGGGATGAGCCCGTTGAGCGCCATCGCGAGCGTCGACTTGCCGGCGCCCGTGGCCCCCATCACGGCGACCTTCTCGCCGCGGCGGATGCGCGTGGCGACGCGCTGGAGCTGCCACGCGCCCGAGCCGGTGTAGCTGAAGCTGAAGTCCTCGACCTCGATCATCGTGCGAGCCGTGGTCATGCGAGGTCACCCAGGTGCGTGACAGGCACGGCCCCGTCGACGAGCGCGTGGACGTGCGGCACCTCGGAGGCGCGAACCGTCACGAGCACGCAGCTCGCAGGCCCCCCGCTGCGGGCGAGGTCGAGGTCGTGGTCGACCGGCAGGAAGGCGAGCCCGTTGCTCTCGGCGAGCACGCCGAGCTCGTACCCGACGCCGCGCGATCCGACCGGAAGCGCGTCGCCGATGCCCGGGAGCGCGACGAGGCGCGCGAGCAGCGAGAGCGAGACCATGCGCGGGTCGCCGATCTCGATGCGATCGTGCGGTGCGCTCGTCGGTCGTCCGATGCACAGCACGCGATCTCCCGGACGCGCCGTGCCGGGGCGCAGCGCGTCACGTGTCACGCTCGCGATCACGGTCACGCCGATGCCGGTGGCATCCGAGGGGACGTTGTCCTCCGTGCTGCCCGTCACCCGCTCGGGCCCGAGGCCGAGCTCCGCCGCGATCGCGCGGAACTCCGCGATCATCTCGGCACCCGTCGGGTCGAGCTCGACGCTCAGGGTGTCGACGAGCACCTCGGGACGGGCGCCCGCGGCGAGCACCTCCACGAGCGGCACGCGGGCCGCGAAGTGGGCGGCGGTACGCGCCTCGGCGGGATAACGGTCGGCCGGCTTCGGGCCGATCGAGCCGACCGAGTCGCACGCGATCACGAGGAGGCGCTCGTCGTCGAGCTCCATCACCGTGAGGTCGCGCACGCGACGGACGGGCAGCACGGGGGACGCGGCCATCACTCGGCGGAGGGGCGCTCGGGGGAGGGGCTCTCGGCGGATGCCGCGTCGGCCGGCGGGGTCTCGAGCTTGGCCGCGGCCGACTTCTTGCGCTTGGCGTTCTCGGACAGCCCCGTGAGGTCGAGCACCTTGACGACCGCGACGGCGATCACGACGTTGATGAGCGATCCGACGAGCAGCGGGAGCACGAGCGTCGCGAAGATGCCGATGCCGTAGATCGGGATGAGAAGCGCGGCCCCGCCGACGCCGTTGAGGATGATGCCGACGACCGCCGCGACCCACACGTTGATCTTGCGCGCGACGAGACCGTAGAGGAACACGAAGACGGCCATGGATGCCGCGACGAGCAGGTGGATCGGCAGCCCGAGCGGGAAGCCCGTGACGAGCGCCGAGAACAGATGCCCGATCGCGCCCACGATCGCACCCTCGCCCGGGCTGAACGCGGCACCGGCGACGAACGCGGGAGCCGAGTCGAGGGCGACGGTGCCCGTGGGGCTCGGCAGCTTGATGAAGGCCCCGACCGCGCTCAGCGCGATGAGGATGGCGACGCGTGCGATGCGACGCGGCGTGAACCAGGTCTTCGGACCGGTTCGGGTTGTGTCGGACATGATCCCTCCTTTGGGATGCGTGGTGTGGGGTTACTCGACGTCCGGGTCGGCGGTGATGCCGGGGGTGTCGAGGTCGAGCTCCGCGCTGAACGAGAAGCGGTCGGCACGGAGAAGGCTCTTGACCGCCTCGATGGGGCGGTCGTCGCGGTCGTACGTCGTGCGCTCGACGAGAAGCGCCGGGTCGCCGGGACGGCGGTCGAGCTCGCTCGCCTCGAACTCGTCGAGCACCGTCGCTCCCAGTCGCTCGACGGCGCGGTGCGGCTCGATGCCGAGCTCGCGAAGCGTCGCATAGAGCGAGCGGTTCTCCATCGCGATGTCGAGAAGGGGTGCGCACCGCTCTGCCGGCATCCACACCGTCTCGAGGGTCGCGGGTGCGCCGTCGAGCAGGCGCACGCGACGGAGCATGACGGCGCTGTCGCGCGCGGCTCCCGTGCCGAGCGTGTCGCGCACCGCTGCGGGCGGCGTGACGAGCTTGAGGTCGAGCACGCGGTTGCGCACACGCAGGCCTCGCCGGCTGAGCTCCGACGTGAACCCCGTGAGGACGCGCAGGGAGCCCTCGAGCCGTGGCTCGGAGACGTAGGTTCCGTCCCCCTGGCGACGATGCACGAGCCCCTCACGCTCGAGCCGGGCGAGAGCCTGCCGCACGGTCTGGCGACTCACGCCGATGCTCTCGGCGATCGACCGTTCGGTCGACAGACGCGTCCCGGGCGTGAACGGGCCCGCCCCGAGCTGCGACCGCAGGCCCTCGTAGAGCTGGTAGTAGACCGGCACGGGGCTCGTCGGATCGATCTCGATCCCGGTCATCGGGTCGGCGGGGTCGCCCATCGGGAGTCCTCCGCTCTGCATTGGGCCAAGATTGGTACACCACTATGCACCAATGAAAGCCCTCTGGCAAATCGCGGCTCACCTCCGTCCAGGCAGCATCCAGCGAACATGCAGATAATGGTCGCCATGAGCGACGGACCCAAGATCCTGATCGTCGACGACGAGCCCAACATCCGCGATCTGCTCACCACGAGCCTCCGCTTCGCCGGCTTCGCCGTGCGCGCGGTCGGCAACGGCGCGCAGGCCATCTCCGCGGTCCTCGACGAGGAGCCCGACCTCATCATCCTCGACGTCATGCTGCCCGACATGAACGGCTTCGGCGTCACCAAGCGGCTGCGCGCATCCGGCTACACGGCGCCGATCCTCTTCCTCACGGCGAAGGACGACACGGAAGACAAGATCACGGGGCTCACGGTCGGCGGCGACGACTACGTCACGAAGCCCTTCTCGCTCGACGAGATCGTCGCCCGCATCAAGGCCATCCTGCGCCGCACGATGCAAGACGAGGAAGACGCCATCATCCGCGCGGGCGAGCTCACGATGGACCAGGACACCCACGAGGTGACGGTCGGCGACACGCCCGTCGAGCTCTCGCCCACCGAGTTCAAGCTCTTGCGCTACCTCATGCTCAACCCCAATCGCGTGCTCTCGAAGGCGCAGATCCTCGACCACGTGTGGGAGTACGACTTCAACGGCGACGCGGGCATCGTCGAGAGCTACATCTCCTACCTGCGCCGCAAGATCGACCAGCACTCGACCGAGCCCATGATCCAGACCAAGCGTGGCTTCGGCTACATGCTCAAGACCGCGAAGGCGTGACGCCCCCGGTGCGGGGGCAGCGGATGCGGGGCAGCTGATGGCCAAGCTGCACGCCTCGTTCGACCGGTGGTGGAACGGCATCTCGCTGCGCACCAAGATCACGGGCGTCACCGTGCTGCTGCTCACGTTCGGACTCGCCGTGGCCGGCATGGGCACGATGACGGTGCTGCGCACCTACCTCTTCGACCAGCGCAACCTGACCGTCACCTCATGGTTCCAGCAGGTCGAGCAGATGGATCGCAGCCAGGTGCTCGGGTGCACGGTGCGCTACCAGCCGAACGGCTACCTCGTCGCGGTCGTCGGCTCCGATGGGCACGTGCTGTGCGACAACGTGCCCGAGGACTACCCGCAGCCCGACCTCGCGACGATGAGCCTCTCGTGGGGCTACCTGCACGACGGAACCTTCTCCGACGTCACGGATGCCGCGGGCAAGATGCAGTGGCGCGTCGTGACGAGCGTCTACGTGACCGACGACGGCACCTTCGGCACGCTCGTCGCGGGCATCGACGTCACCGACATCGATGCGACGATCACGCGCTACACGCTCATCTTCTTCCTCTTCGCGATCGCGGTCGTGCTCCTCGGAGCCGCGGTCACCCAGCTCCTCGTGACGAGCACCTTCGCGCCCCTGCGCGATGTCGAGCGCACGGCCGCGCGCTTCGCGGCGGGCGACTACAACCAGCGCCTCGGCGGCGCGACGCCCAACACCGAGGTCGGGCGCCTCAACCGCTCGCTCAACGCGATGCTCGCGCGCATCGACCTTGCGCTCGCCGACCGCCAGCGCGCGGTCGAGCAGATGCGCCGCTTCGTGGGCGACGCGAGCCACGAGCTCCGCACGCCCCTCGTCTCCCTGCGCGGATACGCCGAGCTCTACCGCATGGGGGCCCTCCAGAACCCCGATGACGTCGCCCAGGCCATGGACCGCATCGAGCGCGAGGCCATCCGCATGGGGGGCCTCGTGGAGGACCTCCTCGAGCTCGCTCGGCTCGACGAGCCGCGCACTGTCGTGCACGAGCCCGTCGACCTCCTGCCGATCGCCCAGGATGCCGCTCTCGATGCATCCGCGTCGGCTCCGCAGCGTCGTATCACGGTCGTCGTGCCCGAGCCCATCGAGCCGGTCGCGGCGGAGCGGCCCGCCGAGCCGGCGGACGCGGATGACCCTGCCGCGGCATCCGCGCCGGAGCCTGCTCCCGCCACGACGCCGCCCGCGACGACCATGACGGGGCCCATCGCATTCGCGGGGTCGGCTCTCGCGCGCTTGCGCAGGCGGCGCCCCGCCGCGGTCGAGGCGACGGCCGCGACGACGACCGAGACGGCGGCACCGCTCCCCGAGGTCGGGCCCATCGTGCGAGGCGACGAGGACAAGCTGCGTCAGGTCGTCACGAACCTCATCGGCAATGCGATGCGCTTCACCCCCGACGACAGCCCCATCGAGCTCGAGGTGGGCGTCGATCGCGCGGGCGGCTACGGCGTCATCTCGATCGTCGACCACGGTCCCGGCGTGCCGCCTCAATTGCGCGAGAAGATCTTCCAGCGCTTCTGGCGCGCCGACACCTCGCGCACGCGCGAGACGGGCGGATCGGGGCTCGGGCTCGCGATCGTCGCGGGCATCGTCGCCAAGCACGACGGGCATGTCGAGGTGCTCGAGACGCCGGGCGGCGGCGCGACCTTCCGCGTGAGCATCCCGCTCCTGCACAGCATCGAGGAGCCGAAGCCGTCCACGGATGCGGAGGCGGGCCGCGGGTCGGCGAAGCCGCGCTCCTAGCGTGGCGGCATGAGCACATTCCAGGTAGACAGCGAAGCCGTCCTCGCACACGCGGCGGCCGCCCGGCAGACCGTCGGGCGCATCCAGGGTGAGGTCGGCGCGCTCCACGCGCAGCTCGAGCAGCTGCAGTCGTCGTGGACGGGCGGCGCCGCCGCGGCGTTCCAGGCGGTCGTCGCCGAATGGCGCGTGACTCAACAGCGCGTCGAAGAGAGCCTCACCGCGATCGGTACGGCCCTCGCTCAGGCGGGGCAGCAGTACGCCGAGATCGAGCAGCACAACATGCGGCTGTTCTCCAGCCGCTGAGTGAGCAGCGGCGCAGCCGCGTGTCGAAATACGCAGCACCGGACGCGCAAAGCCCTGTCAGGTGGTTGAGGAGCGCATCGCCGTAGGCGATACGCGTCTCGAAACCGCCGTCGCCCCGGCAAGACGAAAGCGGGCGGCTCCTTGTGCGAGCCGCCCGCTTGTCGTTTCGGCGTGGGTTTCGAGACGCGTCGCGCTACGCGCGGCGCTCCTCAACCTTGACCCTTCAGGTGAAGGTTTCTACGAAACCTTCACCTTTCGGGTCAAAAGTCCATGCCGCCCGTCGGGTCGCCGGCCGGGGCCGGGGTCTTCTCGGGCTTGTCGGCCACGACCGCCTCGGTCGTGAGGAAGAGACCCGCGATCGAAGCCGCGTTGAGCAGCGCCGAACGGGTCACCTTCACCGGGTCGCTGATGCCCGCGGCGAGCATGTCGACGTACTCGCCCGTGGCCGCGTTGAGACCCTGGCCGACCGGCAGGTTGCGCACCTTGTCGACCACGACGCCCGGCTCGAGACCCGCGTTGAGGGCGATCTGCTTGAGCGGCGCGTCGATCGCGACCTTGACGATGTTGGCACCGGTCGCCTCGTCGCCCTCGAGCGAGAGCTTCTCGAACGCCGTCTTGCCCGCCTGGATGAGGGCGACGCCACCACCGGAGACGATGCCCTCCTCGCCGGCCGCCTTCGCATTGCGGATGGCGTCCTCGATGCGGTGCTTGCGCTCCTTGAGCTCGACCTCGGTCGCCGCGCCCGCCTTGATGACGGCGACGCCGCCCGCGAGCTTGGCGAGGCGCTCCTGGAGCTTCTCGCGGTCGTAGTCGGAGTCGGTGTTCTCGATCTCCTGGCGGATCTGCTTGACGCGGCCCGCGATCGCGTCGGCCGAACCGGCACCCTCGACGATCGTCGTCTCGTCCTTCGTGACGATGACCTTGCGCGCCTGGCCGAGCAGGTCGAGCGTCGCGTTCTCGAGCTTGAGGCCGACCTCCTCCGAGATGACCTGGCCGCCCGTGAGGATCGCGATGTCCTGCAGCTGAGCCTTGCGGCGGTCGCCGAAGCCGGGGGCCTTGACGGCGACCGACTTGAAGATGCCGCGGATCTTGTTCACGACGAGCGTCGCGAGCGCCTCGCCGTCGACGTCCTCGGCGATGATGAGCAGCTGCTTGCCCGCCTGGATGACCTTGTCGACGATCGGCAGCAGATCCTTGATGTTCGAGATCTTGCTGTTGACGATGAGGATGTACGGGTCTTCGAAGACCGCCTCCTGGCGCTCCGGGTCGGTCACGAAGTAGGCCGACAGGTAGCCCTTGTCGAAGCGCATGCCCTCGGTGAGCTCGAGCGTCGTGCCGAAGGTGTTCGACTCCTCGACCGTGACGACGCCCTCCTTGCCGACCTTGTCGATCGCCTCGGCGATGAGCTGGCCGATCTCGGGGTCGGCGGCGGAGATCGACGCGGTCGCCGCGTACTCCTCCTTGGTCTCGACCTCCTTGGCGTTGGCGCGCAGCTCGGCCTCGACGGCCGAGACGGCCTTCTCGATGCCGCGCTTGAGGCTGATGGGGTCGGCGCCGGCCGCGACGTTGCGCAGACCCTCGCGCACGAGCGCCTGGGCGAGCACGACGGACGTCGTGGTGCCGTCACCGGCCACGTCATCCGTCTTCTTCGCGACCTCCTTGACGAGCTCCGCGCCGATCTTCTCGTACGGGTCGTCGAGCTCGATCTCCTTGGCGATGGAGACGCCGTCGTTCGTGATCGTGGGGGCGCCCCACTTCTTCTCGAGCACGACGTTGCGGCCGCGGGGTCCGAGCGTGACCTTCACGGCGTCGGCCAGCGTGTTGAGGCCGCGCTCGAGGCCGCGGCGGGCGTCCTCGTCGAAAGCGATGATCTTAGCCATGGGTTAGTGTCGTCCCTCCCGGACGTGATCCACAGTGAACTGGCACTCACAGATGACGAGTGCCAGAGATCAGTCTGGCACTCGGGCACGGGGAGTGCAAGCCGAGGGCGGGCGTGTGCGCGAGCCGCGAACGCGATCCCACTCAGGCCGCAGGAACGGGGCTCGCCGAGCCGCTCGTCGGCACGAGCTCGATCCAGCTGTTGCCGGGGGCGAGGCGGATGACCGCGCCCGAGTCGTCGACGAGTCGGATGGGCGCGAGGCGGTCACCCTTCGACCACGTCGCGTGCACGAGCTTGCCGCCCGAGAGCACGAGTGCCTCCCCGCCGCCGATGAGCTCGGTCTTCGGCACGCCGAGCCCCGTGGAGACAGGCACCCTCACGACGATCACGTTGGCCGCTGAGAGCTGTGCGCCCGCTGAATCGAGATCGGCCGCTCCGTTCTGCGACCGCAGCCACCGACCGGCCGCGGCATCCCAACGCCACGAGGGGTGGGACGGTTCGCCGAACACGAGGTCGATCCCGCCGACCGGCTCTCCCTCGCGGGTCGCCGTCGCCCCGGCCACGGCATCCGCGTACGAGAACTGCTGGGGCGGCGGCGCGAGGTCGGCGTGCATGCCGATGAGCTCGGGAGCCCGGACGAGCACGTTGTGGGGCGCCGCCTTCGATGGCGTGCGGTACATGACGGCATCGGTGTCGCTCGCCCCGTGGATGGCGTTGTACACGTTCGTCTCCTGCATGAGCAGCACGAAGCGGTACTGGCCGCCGGAGTAGGCGACGATGCCCCCGAAGGGCGAGATGATGTCGGGGTCCATGGGGCGGATCGAGCGCACGGGGCCGATCTCGGCAGGGACGTTCGAGTGCCATACGGCCACGTATCGCGTGAGCCCACCCTCGACGAGCTCCTCGAAGACGAGGTCGGTGGCTTCGAGACCCACTTGGGGCCGTGCGTCCTCGTGGTTGTCGACCTTCGCGGCGAGCGAGGGATGCGCGAGGCGCGCGGGGTCATCGACCGGCAAGCCGGTGAGGGGCGCGAACACCGTCGGCGCGGGCGTCTCATAGCTCGAGGTGTAGCTCGGCGTGGGCGTCGGCGCGGGCATCGGGTCGGGCACGGCGCACCCCGAGAAGACGAACGCCGTACCGGCGAGGGCGGCGATGCCGAGGACTCGACGCACGCTCAGCCGCATGGGGCCATGGTAGGGCGCACACGGTATCCGAGCTCCGCACGGGCGCGGCGCGGCGTCGCGCGTGGGGTGGCGCGCGTCAACCGGCCGCGGGCGGCTGGTAGTCCGCCCCGAGCACGACCGTGATGGACGATGGGAACGCGTCGGACAGCTTGACGTCCGCCGCACCGAGGAGCTGCATGATCCCCCGCGCGACGCCCTCGTCTTCCACGCTCGTGTAGTAGACGTACGTCGATTCCTCGTCGTTCGCGGATGCCGACGCACGGCTCGGGTTCGGCCATCCCACCGCGGCGATCTGGTCGGCCGCGGTGTTCGAGAGGCCCTGGGTCGGGGTGCCGTTGAGCACGGCGATCGTGAGGTTCTCGAGGTAGGCGGGATCGAGGGTCGACGGGTCGGTCACGGGCGCCGCCGTCTCGACGACCGTCTCGGTTGCCTCCGGAGTCGGAGTCTCGCCGGCGAAGGGCAGCGAGAAGTTGGGGTCGAGGAACGAGAGCCCGAAGAGCCCGGCGACGGCGAGCACGACCGTCGCGACGACCGCCCAGAGGAAGCCGATCCACCCGCGCCCGCGCGGTCGGGGTGCGCGATGTGCGCCGACGCGGTCGATTCCGGTGGGGATGTCGTCGAAGCGGTCGGGCGGGAAGCTTGCCATCTAGTCGGTCGGGTCCTGGGTCTCGATGCGGAAGGTGCGCGAGGCACGAGCGGCCGCCCGAGCGTCCCGCATCCGTTGGAGTCGGCGCACCAGGAGGGGGTCATGGCGCAGCGCGGCCGGCGAGTCGAGTATCGCCGACAGAAGCTGATAGTAGCGTGCAGGCGCGATGTCGAACTCCGCGCGGATGGCCGACGCCTTCGCCCCCGTGCGCCCCGCCCACGCGCCCTCGAATTCGAGCACACGCACCGAGAACGCGTCGAGGAGCTGCCCCGATGGCTCGGGCTCGAGGCGCGCGGCGCCGCTGCTCGCGCTCATGCGTCACCTCCGGGCCTCGTCCGACGGCGTCAGCCTACGATCGCGACGTCTCCTCACCCGCGCGACCCGCGGTCGAGTCTCGATTCCGCGGAGTGGAGGCGGTCGCCGTGGGGCGAGCCCGATGCGAGGGGCTCGCCGTCGAGCGCGAGCACGAAGCCCGCGTCCGGGTCGCCCGCGCCCTGAGCGAGGAGCTCGTCCCAGCGGTGCGCGACGGTCGGCAGGGCGGACCGCGCCTCGAAGGTGACCGCCCGCGCGCCGAGCGCCGCGATGGCTCCGAGCATCCGAGCGCGATCGTCGGGCGCGAGATAGACGGCCGTGCCGAGCGAGACGACGACGAGCGTCGCATCCGCGGGGGCGCGAGCCGCGAGCTCCGGAAGGGTCGCGAGAGCGTCGCCCGCGACGACCGCGGGCGCATCCGGAGCCGCCGTCGCGAGGGCCGCGCGCAACCGGGCGCGACGCTCGGGGCGATCGGGCGGGAGCGAGCACTCGAGCCAGCGCACGGCCTCGACATCGCGCACGTCGAGGGGTGCGAGATCGATGCCGCGCCGCCACACGATCTCGGGCAGCGCGCGCGGCGCGGCGTCCGCCTCGGCCTCGAGCACGGGCGAGCCGTCGCCGAGCTCGACGACGCCACGCGGCGTGCGAATGCGATACCGATAGCGCTCGGGGATGAGGCACAGGCCGGCGGATGCGCCGAGCTCGATGAGGGCGAGGGGCCCCGGGATGCGGTCGAGCGCCATCACGAGCGGCACGCAGCGCCCGGGCTCGTTCGTCTGCACCCGACGGCCGGGCAGCTCGGCCACGAGCGACTCCGCACGGGCGAGCACGGCATCCGCCCACTCCGCGTACGGCGCATCGGGCGCGCCGAGGAAGGCGGCGACGGCGAAGAGCAGCGAGGGCTGGCGCGCGGGGCGCGGCACGCGCTCGAGCAGGTCGAGCATCCGCGGGTCGTCCGCGACGCCCGCGCACCACTCGACCTGCCGCGCGGAGGTCGCCGCGAGCTCGCGCTCGGCCCGCCGGTACCACTCCCGCGTCTGCTCGATCATGCGCCCATCCTGCGGGAACTCCGAGACGTCCCGCGACGTTGCACTCAGCGGAGCCCGCGATGCGGCTCCTACGATGAGCGAGGAGAAGGGAACGCGATGGGGTACAAGGTCACCAAGACGGAAGAGCAGTGGCGCGACGAGCTCGGCGAGGAGCGCTACCGCGTGCTGCGTCAGGCGGGCACCGAGCGCGCCTGGACGGGTGAGCTGCTCGACGAGCACCGCGCGGGTCTCTACACCTGTGCGGCGTGCGGCGCCGAGCTCTTCAAGAGCGGCACGAAGTTCGACTCCGGTTGCGGCTGGCCGAGCTTCTACGACTCGGTCAACCCGGATGCCGTCGAGCTTCTCGAAGACACCTCGCTCGGCATGGTGCGCACCGAGGTGCGCTGCGCCAACTGCGGAGGCCACCTGGGCCACGTCTTCGACGACGGCTTCGGCACTCCGACCGGGCTGCGCTACTGCATGAACTCGCTCTCGCTCGGCTTCCAGCCGCAGACCGAGTCGCAGGACGAGCCCGTCGAGAGCTGACGATGCCGACGAGGGGGACCGCGGCCGACGCGATGCTGCGGCGGCGGTCCTACTCCTCCGTGGGCGACGAGGCGCCGAGCGACAAGGAGCTGCGACGCGCGATTGAGGTCGCGGGCACCGTCGCCGATCATGCCGCCTTGCGCCCGTGGCGCATCATCGCCATCCGCGGTGAGGCGCGCGAGCGTGTGGGCACGGCCATCGCCGAGGCGAGCGGCGCCACGGGTCCGGATGCCGAGAAGCTCGCGCGCAAGCCGTTGCGCGCTCCCCTGCTGCTCGCGGTGGTCGTCTCACCGCAGCCGAGCGCCAAAGTGGCCGACTGGGAGCAGGAGGCCGTGGCATCCGGAGTGGCGCACGCGCTGACGCTCCTGCTCGACGAGGCCGGCTGGGGCGTCATGTGGCGCTCGGGCCATTACACGCGCTCGGATGCCGTGCATCGCGCCCACGGTCTCGAGCCGCACGAGCGCCTGCTCGGCTGGCTCTACGTGGGATCGAAGCCCGAGAAGAAGAGCGGGCGGCGCACCCCGATCGCGGCGAAACGGCATCTCTCGAGCCTCTGACCGCATCCGAGCCTCCTGTCGGATTCGAACCGACGACCCTCGCTTTACAAGAGCGACGCTCTGGCCAACTGAGCTAAGGAGGCGTGTTCGCCGCACAGACGACGGCAGTGACCACCTTACGGCGTCGTCGCCCAGCGGAATGCCGAAGCTACGGCGCCGGGGTGTCCGTGGCGGACGGCGTCGGTGTCGGCGTCGCCGTGTACTGCTCGCCCTGCACGTTCGTCACGAAGAGCGCGAGCTCCTGGGGGTCGAAGTCCTTCGTGTAGGCGAACTTCTTGCCGTCGACGATGATCGTGGGCGTCGTCGTGATCGCGGGGATGTCGGCGTTCGGGATCGGCCCGTTGAGGGCGCGCACCGTCGCCTCCTGCACCCAGGGTGCGAAGCGCTTCTTCTCGATGCAGGCCTTGATCTTGCCGGTGTTGGTGACACCCGCCTTCGTCGCGCGGGCCACGAGCTCGTCATCACCGAGGCCCTCCGAGCCCTCTTCGGGCTGGTCGAGGAAGAGCGCCTCGTTGAAGTCGAAGAAGGAGTCGGGCGAGTACTCCGCGACGCACGCCGCGGCATTCGCGGCACGCAAGGAGTACTGCGTGCCCGCGGATTTCGTCGTGAGCACCGCGATCGGGTGGATCTCGATCGTCGCGGCCCCCGATTCGACCCACGTGCGCAGTTGCTCCACGTTGTTCTGCGTGAAGGTGCCGCAATCGGCGCACAGATAGTCGACGTAGACCTGGATGTCGATGACGTCGACGGGGTTGGGCTCCGAGGCGACCGGAGTCGCGCTCGGCTGAAGCGCCGGCGTGCGCACCGCCTTGAGCTCGGCTCCGATCTTGATGCCGTCGCTCGCCATGTTGTACGGCCCGCGCGCAGGCGACTGGTTCATCGTCACGAGGGTCACCGCGACGACGCCGATCACGACGAGCGCGCCGCCGAGGATGCTGAGCTGGAGCACGAGGCGCCGCCGGCGCTCCTGTTTGCGATGCAGGGTGCGCAGCTCGCGGGCGCGCTCTTTCGCGGCAGCCCGGGCATCACTGCCGCCGGACTCCGCGCGATCGGGCTCGCCGTACGTCATCGATCCTCGTTCTCGGGTGTGGGAGAGCGCGATCGAGAGAATACGACGCGCGCCCGGCGGCGCACCAATCCGCGCCGGCCGCTTTGCGATGCTAGGGAGCCAATCTGGGAACCGTCCGGACGGATGCTGAAGACGGTCGCGCTGTCGCGCTGTGTCATACTGAGCGAATCGTCGGCACCGACGCCGACGGTCTTCCATTCACAACGGATCGTCCGGCACGTACCTGCCGGTGAAGGAGAAACGATTACCCATGGCATCCGTCACTTTCGACAAGGCCACACGCATCTACCCCGGCTCGACCCGCCCCGCGGTCGACGCGATCGACCTCGAGGTCGCCGATGGCGAGTTCCTCGTTCTCGTCGGTCCCTCCGGCTGCGGTAAGTCGACGACGCTCCGCATGCTCGCGGGCCTCGAGGAGGTCAACGACGGCCGCATCCTCATCGGCGACCGCGACGTCACCGACGTGCCGCCGAAGGACCGCGACATCGCGATGGTCTTCCAGAACTACGCCCTCTACCCCCACATGACCGTGGCGGAGAACATGGGCTTCGCCCTCAAGATCGCGGGCGTCGGCAAGGAGGAGCGCGCCCAGCGCGTGCTCGAGGCTGCCAAGCTGCTCGACCTCGAGCCGTACCTCGGCCGCAAGCCGAAGGCCCTCTCGGGTGGTCAGCGTCAGCGCGTCGCGATGGGCCGCGCCATCGTGCGTCAGCCCCAGGTCTTCCTCATGGACGAGCCGCTGTCGAACCTCGACGCCAAGCTCCGCGTGCAGACCCGCACCCAGATCGCGTCGCTCCAGCGCCGCCTGGGCGTCACGACGGTCTACGTGACCCACGACCAGACCGAGGCGCTCACGATGGGTGACCGCATCGCGGTGCTCAAGGACGGCATCCTGCAGCAGGTCGGCTCGCCGCGCGACCTCTACGAGAAGCCGAACAACGTGTTCGTCGCGGGCTTCATCGGCTCGCCGGCCATGAACCTGTTCCAGGCGGATGTCGCCGAGGGCGGCGTGAAGTTCGGTACCGCCGTCACCCCGGTCGAGCGCGACGTGCTCGCCTCGGCCAAGGGCGGCAAGGTCATCGTGGGCGTGCGTCCCGAGGACGTCGCGATCTCGAAGTCGGGCGAGGGCCTGACGGTCGAGGTCGACGTCGTCGAGGAGCTCGGCGCCGACGGCTACCTGTACGGCCACACCGAGCTCGAGGGTAACCGCGTCGACATCATCGCGCGCGTCGACGGCCGCAACCACCCCGAGGCCGGCGAGAAGGTCGTCGTCACGCCGGTGCCGCAGCACGTGCACACCTTCGACGTCGAGTCGGGCGAGCGCCTCAACGCGCCCGTCGCCTCGAGCGCCACGGCGTAACCGCGGCGCCCCCGCTCCCGGAGGCCGCATCCTTCCCAGGATGCGGCCTCCGTCGTTTTCTCTGCCAAACGCTGTAGCTCTTCGCGCGGCGCGGCCGACTTCTCTGTCGCGCGAGGCCAACCGCTGCAGCGTTTGACCCATAGGCTCGAGGCGTGAGCTCGCTCTCGATCACCTCCGCCGTGCCGGATCCGGCGCTCCTCGACCTGCCGTGGGATCTCCCGCTCGAGCTGTGGCCCGAGGAGACGATCGCTGCGCTTCCCAAGGGCATCTCGCGCCACCTCGTGCGCTTCGTGCACCTCGAGGGCTTCGTCGTCGCGATCAAGGAGACGACCGCCGAGCTCGCGCGCCGCGAGTACGACATGCTGCGCACCCTGCAGCGACTCGACGTTCCGTGCGTCGAGCCCGTCGCCGTCGTCTCGGGCCGTGTCGCTGCCGACGGCGAGGAGCTCTCCCCCGCACTCGTCACGCGTCACCTCAAGTTCTCGCTCCCCTACCGCGCGCTCTACTCGCAAGCCCTGCGCCCCGACACGGCCACGCGTCTCGTGGACGCCCTCGCCCTCCTGCTCGCGCGCCTGCACCTCATCGGCTTCTACTGGGGCGACGTCTCACTCTCGAACACGCTCTTCCGGCGCGACGCGGGCGCCTTCGCCGCCTACCTCGTCGACGCCGAGACGGGCAAGCTCTACGACGGCGGCCTCTCGAACGGCCAGCGCGAGAACGACCTCGAGGTTGCGCGCGTCAACATCGCGGGCGAGCTGCTCGACCTGCAGTCCGGTGGGCGGCTCGACGATGCCGTCGACCCCGTCGAGATCGCCGACGGCATCGTCGCGGCGTACCGCTCGCTGTGGCGCGAGCTCACGGCATCCGAGACCTTCCCGCAGTCGGAGCGCTGGCGCATCCGTGAGCGCGTCGAGCGCCTCAACGAGCTCGGCTTCGACATCGAGGAGATGTCGATCCGCACGGATGAGGACGGCACGCGTGTGCGCATCCAGCCCAAGGTCGTGGATGCCGGCCACCACTCCCGGCGCCTTCTGCGGCTCACCGGGCTCGACGCGGGCGAGAATCAGGCGCGTCGGCTGCTCAACGATCTCGACGCCTTCCGTGCCGTGCGCGGCAAGACGGACGACGACGAGGAGATGGTTGCGCACGAGTGGCTCGTGACGGTCTTCGAGCCCGTCGTGCGCTCGATCCCCAAGGAGTTGCGCGGGAAGCTCGAGCCCGCCGAGGTCTTCCATCAGCTGCTCGACCATCGCTGGTACCTCTCGCAAGAGCAGCAGCGCAACGTGCCCCTCGCCGAGGCCCTCACCTCGTACGTCGACACGGTGCTGCGGCACCGTCGCGACGAGGTCACGGTCGTGGGCCCGCAGACCTCGGCGGTCACGCTTCCCGTGGCCGTCGTCGACGAGGGGGAGGAGGACTGGCGTGCCAAGGTCTGAGGGGCCACTGCCCGAATACACCGTCGCGGATCTCGAGCGCGAGGAGGCGTTCGATGTGCCGTCGTTCGACAACGACGACGCCGTCGACCTCGGTCTCACCGCCGTCGAGGTCATCGACGAGCGCGAGCTCGACCTCGCGGTGCGCATCGTGCTGCGCGGCGACATCGTCTTCCAGTCGAAGCTCGGCGCATCCGGCCCCGGCAACGACCCGTGGCTCGCGGGCAAGGCCGCGGTCGCCGAGCGCTTCGGCGAGCCCTCGCTGCTCGTGCGCCGTCGCCACGAGGAGGCCGGCACGCCCTTCGAGGAGCGCACGGATGTCGACCACACGCTCCTGCGCGCGCACGGCGGCTCGATCCCGCTCTTCGTCGGCGGCGAGCTCGTCGGTACGATCACGACCTCGGGTGAGCCCGACGTCGTCGACCACGCGACCTCCGCGGAGGCCGTGCGTCGCTACCTCGCCGCCCGTCAGGAGAGCTGAGCGCTCAGCTGCACGTGCTCGCGGGCGCGGGCTCGCCGGCGAAGCGGTCGTCGGTCCACGTGAGCAACTCGGCCGAGTAGGGCGAGTCGTCTGCCACGACCGAGAGATGGTCACGCCCGGGGTACTCGCGGTACACGAGCTCCTGGCCCGCCTCGCAGCGGCTCTTCACGTACTTCTCCTGCACCGACGGCAAGATGAGCGGGTCGCTCGCACCTTGCGCGATGAAGAGCGGCGCATCGATCATCCTGGTCGGTACGTTCTCGTCGAGGCGCTCCCCGAGCGGGCCCGTCGCGGGATCCGTGCGGTACATCGTGCCGTGCATCGTCATGGCCGTGAGGAGCGTCACGGTCTCGTCGCTCTCGGGGATGCAGCGGCGCGAGGCGGCGGCGTAGATCGGGTACATGCGCGGATCGATGTAGTCGGTCGCGACGACGTCGTCGTAGGTCTCGGCGTAGGAGCGCACGGCGTAGGGTCCGAGCACTTGGCCGATGAGCGACTCGCCGAGTGAGCCGATGAGCCCCTTCACATCCGCGGCGGGTGCCGCGGCCGAGACGCCGAGCAGCTCGATCTCGGGCGCGTACTCGGGCGCGAGTCCGCCCGTCCAGAGGGCCGCTTGCCCTCCCTGCGAGTGTCCCCACACGACCGTGCGCCACGAGAGCTCGAGCTCCGTGAGCTCGTGTGCGGCACGCACGGCGTCGAGGGACGACCTGCCCTCGTTCTCGCCGATGAGGTAGCCCTGCGGTCCCGCGGTGCCCATACCTGGATAGTCGGGGCCCACGAGCACGCGCCCCTTCGCGAGCTGCTCCTTCATGGCCGCCATGGGCGCCGTGAGGGGAAGCGGCTCGGGCAGGAGGGTCGGCGCGCACGTGCGGTCGGCGCCCTGTGTGCCGTGGGTCCACAGCACGACGTCGAGCGGATCGGACCCGGGGTTCTCGGGCGCCATGACGAAGGCCGAGCCCACCGTCGGCTCGCCGCGCAGATCCGTCGTCGTGTAGAGGATGAGCCAGCCGCGCGCGCCGGTCGGCACGGCCTGCGTGTAGGGCTCGCTGCGGATGAGGTGCCCGGGCCCGTCGGGAACGGATGCGGGAGCGTCGTAGAACGCCGTGGGCTGCGTCACACCACGGTGCAGCAGGATGCTGCCCGCGAGCGCGACGATCGCGACGACCGCGAGGAGGGCGCGCCCCGCGAGGTCGAGACGCGCGAGCGCACGCTGCCGCCGCGGCGAGGCGACGCCCGGGGCACGCCGCAGCGCGCCGACGACGAGTCCGATGCCGAGCACGACGAGACGGATCGCGAAGACGACAGCGATGACGATGAGCGAGACGTCGACCCACAGGATCGCGAGCACGCCGAAGATCACGAGCGCTGCACCGCGGAGGGCGTCGGCGACGCGGTGCCCGGAGCGGCGGGTCCATGCCGCCGACAGGTCGGCGACGCCGCCGACGATGAGCACGGCTCCGACGATGATCGCGAGCCCCGCGACCGAGAGGAACGGCAGCGCGACGATCGCGATCGCCGCGAGCACCTCGACGACCCCCGCGATCGCGGAGGGAACGGGCCGCGGCAGCGTGCGCGCCTCGACGATCCGGGCGAGGCCCGCGACGGCGAGCGCGAGCGCGAGGGCCGCGAGCAGGAGCGTGAGCGAGGAGAACGGTCGCAGGATGACGAGCACGCCCACGGCGGCCACGACGATCCCGAGGATCACGCGGAGCCACCGCGGCATCCGCTCGATCCACGCGTTCACACGGACGAGGAACGACGTCGCCGAGGATGCTGCCACGGCTCGAACCTATCGAGTCGCGGGCCCCCGTGGTGGGCCGACGCGCTCAGCCCGCCGCGCGCAGCTTGGCGATCTCGTAGAGCGCGACCGATACGGCGATGCCCGCGTTGAGCGACTCGGTGTCTGAGGAGATCGGGATCGACACGACGGCGTCGCACGTCTCGGTCACGAGCCGCGAGAGGCCCTTGCCCTCCGAGCCCACGACGATCACGATCGGGCGATCGGCGAACGAGATGCCCGGGAGGGGCGTGTCTCCACCGCCGTCGAGGCCGAGCACGAAGAGTCCCTGCTTCTTGAGCGCTTCGAGGGTCTGCGTGAGGTTCGCCGCCATCGCGACGGGTACGCGGGATGCCGCCCCCGCCGAGGTCTTCCACGCCGAGGCGGTCATGCCCACCGAGCGCCGCTGCGGCACGATGACGCCGTGCGCCCCGAAGGCTCCCGCCGAGCGGATGATCGCGCCGAGGTTGCGCGGATCGGTCACGCCGTCGAGTGCGACGAGGAGCGGCGGGCGATCGGTGCCATGCGCGCGCTCCACGAGGTCGAGCGGATGCGCGTACTCGTACGGCGGGACCTTGAGCGCGAGGCCCTGGTGCACGGCATCCGGACCGCTCATGCGGTCGAGCTCGGCGCGCATGACCTCGAGCACGGGGATGTCGCGCTTCGTCGCGATCGAGAGCGCCTCCTTGACGCGGTCGTCCATCTCGACGCGGGCCGCGACGTAGAGCGCCGTGGCCGGGATGCGTGCGCGCAATGCCTCGACGACCGAGTTGCGGCCCGTCACGAGCTCGTCCTCGGACTTCTTGGCGCGCGGCGGACGCTTCGCGGGCGCGGCGGTCTTGCCGTGGCGCGCACGCGCCGCCTCGAGGCGCTCCTGGGCGGCCTTGCGCTTGCCCGCGACGTGCCAGCTGCGGTCCTCGGCCTTGGGCGTCGGCCCCTTACCCTCGAGCGCCTTGCGGCCGTGGCCACCCGTGCCGGCGGTCGCGCCCTTCTTCGACTTGCGCGCCCCCGGGCGTCCCGGCTTGGCCATCAGCAGCTCCCCTGTGTCGTCTCGGTCACGCGAGGCTCCAGCGGGCCCCGGCGGGTGTGTCGTCGATCGCGATGCCGGCCGCGGCGAGCTCGTCGCGGATGCGGTCGGCCGCCGCGAAGTCCTTGGCCGCCCGCGCCGCTTCGCGATCGGCGAGCAGCTTCTCGACGAGCGCGCTCAGGGCCGTGCCCGCGGCATCCGAACCGCCGTGCCGCCACTCGGGCGAGGTCGGGTCGACGCCGAGCACGCTCGCCATCGCGCGCACGCGCTCGCGCAGCACGGCGACCTCGGCGAGGTCCCCCGCGTCGAGCGCCGTGTTGCCCGCGCGCACGGTCTCGTGCAGCACGCCGAGCGCCTGGGGAACCCCGAGGTCGTCGTCCATCGCCGCCGCGAACGCGTCGGGCACCCGTCCGTCACCGGGCCCCGCGATCTGCGCGGCCTCGAGAGCACGGCCGGCGCGCTCGAGGAAGCCCTCGATGCGATCGAGCGCCGCCTCGGCCTCCTCGAGAGCGCCGGGGTGGTAGTCGATCGTCGAGCGATAGTGCGCGCTCGCGAGGTAGTACCGCACGACGACGGGCGCCGCGAGGGCGAGGAACTCGGATGCGTAGATCGAGTTGCCGAGCGACTTCGACATCTTCTGTCCCTCGACCATGACGATGCCGTTGTGCACCCAATAGCGCGCGAAGGCGTCGCCCGCTGCGGTGGATTGCGCGAGCTCGTTCTCGTGGTGCGGGAAGCGCAGGTCGAGGCCGCCGCCGTGGATGTCGAACTCGGCGCCGAGATAGCGCTTCGACATCGCCGAGCACTCGATGTGCCAGCCGGGTCGGCCCGCGCCCCACGGCGACGCCCAGGATGCGGAAGCCGGCTCCTCGGGCTTGCTGCCCTTCCAGAGCGCGAAGTCGCGCGGGTCGCGCTTGCCGCGCGTCGGGGCATCGGGCGACTCGGCCATGTCGTCGAGCCTCTGCCTCGTGAGCTCGCCGTACGAGGCCCACGTGCGTACGTCGAAGTAGACATCCCCCGAGCCGTCGTCGGCGACGTAGGCGTGCCCGCGCTCGATGAGCGCCTGGATGATCTCCTGCATCTGCGGGATGCTCGCGGTCGCGCGCGGCTCGTAGCTCGGCGGGAGGATGCCGATGGCGCGGTACGCCGCCGTGAACTCGAGCTCGACGCGGTAGGCGACCGCCCACCAGGGCTCGTGCTCGGAGGCGTTCGCGAGCACCTTGTCGTCGATGTCCGTCACGTTGCGCACGAAGGTGACGTCGTAGCCGCAGTGCGCGAACCAGCGCCGCCACAGGTCGTAGGCGAGCGCAGAGCGCAAGTGCCCTACGTGCGGCGACGACTGCACGGTCGGCCCGCACACGTACATGCCGACTTTGCCGGGCTCGAGCGGCTCGAAGTCGCGCAGCGCCTGGGCGCGGCTGTCGTACAGGCGGATCGTCACCCGCCGAGTTTACCGGGGCGTTCCTGCAGCGGCGGCGGCGTCGCGAATCGGGTTCGACATCCGGATGCCAAGACGGTAAGGTAAGCCTTACCTGAGTCCTCGCGATGGTGCGCGTCGCGTGACCGACCACATCCCAAGCAACGGAGACCCGTCTTGTCGTACGCGCCTGCCCGCGCGCGCTCACGCGCGCCCTGGACCGCCTTCCTGCTCATCCCGCTGCTCGCGCTCGCGAGCGTGCTCGTGCCCACGGCCCCCGCGTCCGCCGCGCCCGGCGACGTCGCGGGTGCGACGCTGCAATGGGGCGTCAAGCAGAGCTTCCGCTCCTACATCACGAGCGCGATCGCCCATGGTCACGTCACGGGCACGGGCGTCGACACCGCGAACCCCTACGGATGGTCGGACGGCACGGGAAGCGCCTCGAACGGCGGCGGCGTGGTCGCCTACCCCGGAACCCTGCAGTTCCAGGGACACCAGAACGCGAGCACGGGTGACTACGCCCTCGACATCACGCTGAGCGATGTGCGCGTGCGCGTGACGTCGCCGTCTACGGCCGAGATCCAGGCGGATGTCGTGTCACGCGACATGACGACGCTCGCCTTCACGAGCTATCCGGATGTCGCGCTCGCGACGCTCGACCTGTCAGCGGGGACGAGCACCTCGACGGCCACGACGGTCGCATACAGCAACGTGCCGGCTGTGCTCACGGCGGCGGGGGCTCCCGCCTTCGCCGGCTTCTACGTCGCCGGCACGGCGCTCGACCCCGCATCGTTCAGCTGGCCCGTCGAGCAGGCACCCATCGTTCCGACGCTCTCGGTCTCGCAGACCGAGGGGCTCGACCCCGCGAGCGCGACCATCACGATCACGGGTTCCGACTATGACACGAGCGGCCTCGCCCTGTATGGGCCGAACGCCGGCGCGCCCGCGGGTGTCTACGCTCAGATCGGCTGGCTCGACTCCACCTGGCGCCCCTCGCAGGGCGCCGCATCCGGCAACCGCTCCAACGCCTACTCCGTGTGGGTGCAGGGCAACAGCGACACCGCGCCCTACCTCGCGTGGAGCATCGACGAGAACGGCCGCGCGGACTTCAGCTGGACGGTGACGATCGACAAGCGGACGCTCGATGGCGTCGCGCGGGCGGGCGCGACGCTCGCGGTGTTCACGATCGGCGCGGGTGGCGTCGTGCAGGCGGGCAACGAACTGGCTGTGCCCATCTCGTTCGCCGACACGACCCCGACGCTCGTCGTCTCGCCTACGAGCGACCTGGATCCGGCGGGGGACACCCTCACGGTCACCGGCACGAACTTCGACCCCGACTTCCTCACGACGCGCGGCACCGTGCCGGGCTTCTACGCGCAGGTCGGCTGGATCGACGAGGAGTGGCGCCCCTCGGCGGGTGCCGGGTCCGCCTCGCGCTCGAACGCCTACTCGGCATGGGTCCAGGGCGACAACGATGCATCGCCCTATGTCAAGTGGACGATCAACGACCACGGCCTCGCCGACTTCAGCTGGACGGTCGACATCACGAAGGCCGACCTCGACGCGAAGGCGCGTGCGGGAGCGACCCTCGCCGTTTTCACGGTCGGAGCGAGCGGCGTCGCGCAGGCCGTGAACGAGCTCGCGGTGCCGATCGCCTTCGCGGTGCCGAGCACGGGCGGCGACGGCGGTGGCGGGGGCGAGCAACCGCCTGCGCTCACGGCGGGCAGCCTCAGCTGGGGCGTCAAGGCGAGCTTCCGCTCGTACGTCACGGGCCCCATCGCGCACGGTGCCATCACGACGAGCGGCGTCTCGACCTCGAGCGGCTCCTTCGTGTTCCCGCAGGCGGGCGACGCCCAGCTCGCGAACGGCACGGGATCGGTGTCGTACTCCGGCTCCGTGCGCTTCACGGGCCACGCGGGCGTCCTCGACTTGCGCCTCTCCGACCCGCAAGTACGCATCGACTCCCCGACGAGCGGCACGCTCCTCGTGCGCGTCAACGGCGGATCGCGCGTGGCCTTCGCGACGCTCGCCCTCGCATCCGGCACCACGACCACGGATGCCACGGGTGCGATCCGCTACGCCGGGGTACCGGCGACGATCACGGCGGCGGGCGCGAGCGCGTTCAGCCTCGAGGGCAGCACGTTCTACCCGGCCGGCACCGCGCTCGACCCCGTGACCTTCGTCGTCGGCGCGGCCGGTCAAGCCTCGGGCGCGACCGTCGTCGTGGCCTCCGCGAGCGCACCGCGCGCCGCCAACACGCCAGACGCCACTCCCCCCGCGACCGAGGGCATCACGGTGACATCCGGCGACCCCGTCGAGGGCGGCGAGATCACGGCCGAGGCGGATGGGTTCGAGCCCAACGAGTCCGGCATCCTCGTCGTCATCTACTCGGAGCCCACCGTGCTCGCGACCGACGCGACGGCGGATGCCGCGGGCCACGTGAGCTGGACGGGCAGCCTCCCGCGCGGGCTCACGGGCGAGCACACGCTCACCTTCCAGGGCTCGGTCGACCGCGGCATCGTGCTCGACATCGCGGCGGCGCAGGAGCTCGCGTGCACCGTCTCGGACGCCCGTCTCGTGTGGGGCTTCAAGGAGAGCTTCCGCGCCTATATCGACGGCTCGATCGCCAACGGCGAGTGGACGACGGACGGCGACGTGAGCTACGCGACCCCCGTGTTCACCTGGGCGGGCGGAACGGGCGGTGCCGACGACGAGGGCGCACTCGACGTCGGCTTCACGGGGTCCGTGCGCTTCACCGGCCACGGCGGCGTGCTCGACACGACGATCGCCGATCCGCGCATCGTCGTCGACGGCGAGCGCGCCGTACTCCTGCTCGACGTGCACGGCACGACCCAGGAAGGCGAGGCCGTCGAGCAGACGGCCGTCGAATTCGCCGAGCTCGACCTCTCGAGCGTCGAGGCGACGCGCGACGGCGAGCTCGTGACGTGGAGCGATGTTCCCGCGGTGCTCACCGCGGCGGGCGCTGCGGCGTTCGGAACCTACCCCGAGGGCGAGGAACTCGACCCTGTGACGATCTCGGCGACCGTTGTCGGCGGATGCGCGACGACGTCGCCCGAACCGACGCCGACCCCGACGGCCCGCGACATCGACGCCGAGTCCACGGGCGCCGGGTGGCCGGTCTGGGCGACCGTGCTCATCGCGCTCCTCGCCGCCGCGCTCGTCGCCGCCGTCGTGATCGTGCTCGTGCGTCGCCGCCGGGCTTGAGCTCCGCGAGGCTCCGCCCGTCCGACCCTCGGCGCACCCGGGGTCGGGCGGGCGGTTTCCGCGTGCGCGTCAGTGCGTCACAAGGGCGGTCGCGATCGCGACGAGCCCCTCGCCGCGCCCCGTGAATCCGAGCCCGTCGGACGTCGTGGCGGCGACGCTTACGGGCGCGCCGACGAGCGCCGCGAGGCGCGCCTCGATCTCGGCGCGGCGCGGCGCGAGGCGCGGCCGGTTCGCAACGACCTGCACGGCCACGTTGCCGACGCGATAACCCGCGTCCGCCACGAGCGCGAGCGTCTCACGCAGGAACACCTCGCTCGCCGCGCCCGCGTATTCGGGCCGCGCCGAGCCGAAGCGCGACCCCAGATCGCCGAGGCCCGCGGCCGAGAGCAGCGCATCGCACATCGCGTGGATGACAGCGTCGCCGTCCGAATGACCCGCGAGCCCCGGCTCGCCTGGGAAGGCCACTCCCCCGAGCCACAGCGGCGCCTTCGGATCGAAGGCGTGCGCGTCGATGCCGATGCCGCTGCGCATGCGCACCCCGGCATCCAGCAGCTGCTCCGCACGGCCGAGATCCCACGGGGTCGTGATCTTGAACGCCCGCGGATCGCCTGCAACCGTCACGACGCCCCGGCCGGATGCCGCGTAGAGGGCGGCGTCATCCGTGTGGTCCTCGCGTGCCTCCGCATATGCCGCTTCCAGGGCGGCGCGCGGAAACCCCTGCGGAGTCTGCACGTGCACGAGCTCACTGCGGTCGACGGCCGCGACGACGCGATCGCCCTCGACTCGCTTGACGGTGTCGATCACGGGGAGGGCCGGGATGACGCCGTCCGATCCGCCCGCGAGCACGGCCCCCGCAACGCGATCGATGAGCTCGCTCGGGGCGAGCGCACGTGCGGCGTCATGCACGAGCACGGCCTCGACACCGGGCGCGAGCGCCGCAAGCCCTGCCGCGACCGAGCGCTGGCGCGTCTCCCCGCCCGCGACGACCGTCAGGAACGCGGATGCCGCTCCCGCGGCGCGTTCGCCTACCTCGCGTGCGCGAGCGACGAACGCGGGCGGCGCGACGATGATGACCTGTGCCGCATGCGTCGCCGCGAAGACGCCCCGGACGGCGTGCTCGAGGATCGTACGTCCGCGCAGCTCGACGAACGCTTTCGGCGTCTCGCGCCCGAGTCGCGTGCCGCTCCCCGCGGCGACGACGACGATCGCGAGACGCGGCTCAGGGCTCATGCCTCGAGCCTAGAGCGGCGGCTCAGGAGGCGAGAACCTCGTCGAGGACGCTCGAGGCCTTCTCCTCGTCGGTCTTCTCGGCGAGCGCGAGCTCGGAGATGAGGATCTGGCGCGCCTTCGCGAGCATGCGCTTCTCGCCGGCCGAGAGTCCGCGATCCTGGTCACGCCGCCACAGGTCGCGCACGACCTCGGAGACCTTGATGACGTCGCCGGAGGCGAGCTTTTCGAGGTTCGCCTTGTAACGACGGCTCCAGTTGGTGGGCTCCTCGGTGAAGGGGGCGCGCAGCACCTCGAAGACCTTGTCGAGGCCTTCCTTGCCGATGACGTCGCGCACGCCGACGAGGTCGACGTTCTCGGCGGGCACCTCGATGATGAGGTCGCCCTGCGTGACGTTGAGCTTCAGGTACTTCTTGGTCTCACCCTTGATGACCCTGTCCTTCACCTCGATGATGGTTGCCGCACCGTGATGGGGGTAAACGACGGTTTCGCCGACCTCGAAGAGCATGGAGTTGTTCCTTCCGCAGACCTCTCATTTTATCACAGCGGGCGTACCCCGGCCGGGGGTCGCGGCATCCGGAACTCCCCGCTGCCGCTAGGCTTGAAGCGGTCTGTCGTCTACGCCTGGAGGATCCCGTGAGAGCACGTGCCGTGGCCGCCATCGCCCTGAGCGGGGCCCTCGCCCTCGGCCTGACCGGCTGCAGCATGTGGATGGACGTCGAGACCAGCCGTCCGTACACCGCGAGCGACGGCGTCAACCTCACGCTCGGCGACCTCCGACTGCGCAACGTCATGGTCGTGAGCGACGACGGAGAGCTCGGCAACCTCGTCGGCACCGCGGTCAACGACACCGACAGCGACATCGACTTCACGGTGCAGTGGTCGGTCGACGGCACCTTCCACGAGGTCGAGCTCACGGCGCACGCGAACGGCACGACGCCGTTCGGCGGCGAGGGCGACCAGGTCTCCCTCGAGCCGCTCGGTGAGAACCCCGGCGGCCTCCTCGAGGCCGTCGTGCACATCAGCACCGACCAGAAGAAGCTCCTCATCCCCGTGCTCGACGCGACGCTCGCCGAGTACGGCCCCGTCGTGCCGACGCCGACGCCCATCCCGACTCCCACCGAGACGGCGACGCCCGAGCCGACCGGCTCTCCGAGCCCGACCGAGACGCCCGCGGGCTGAGGCCGCCGACCGCGGCGACCGGTCAGTTCTCGAAGCGGTAGCCGAGCCCACGCACCGTCACGAGGTGCTGCGGGTTCGAGGGATCGGGCTCGATCTTGGCCCGGATGCGCTTGATGTGCACGTCGAGCGTCTTGGTGTCGCCGAAGTAGTCGGATCCCCAGATGCGGTCGATGAGCTGCCCACGCGTGAGCACGCGGCCGGCATTCCGCAGCAGGAATTCGAGCAGCTCGAACTCCTTGAGCGGCATCGCGACCTCCGTGCCGTCGACCGATACGGCGTGGCGCTCGACATCCATGCGCACGGGTCCTGCCTCGAGCACGGCCTCTGCGGCATCCTCGACGGCCTCCGCGCGACGCCGCAGCACGGCACGGATGCGCGCGAGCAGCTCGCGGCTCGAGTACGGCTTCGTGACGTAGTCGTCGGCGCCGAGCTCGAGTCCGACGACGATGTCGACCTCGGAGTCCTTCGCCGTGAGCATGATGATCGGCACGCTCGAACGGTTGCGCAGTTCGCGGCAGACCTCGGTGCCGCTGAGCCCCGGCAGCATGAGGTCGAGCAGCACGAGGTCGGCGCCCGCCCTGTCGAACTCCGCGAGCGCCGCCCGGCCGTCACCCGCCACGGCTGTCTCGTAGCCCTCGCGCCCGAGCAGGAAGGCGAGGGGTTCGGCGAGCGAGGGCTCGTCTTCGACGATGAGGATGCGGGTCACGAGGATGCTCCACGGGATGGTGCGGCCGGAGCCGCGGCGGCGGCCTCGGGAAGGCGGATGGTGAAGGTCGACCCGCGCCCCTGCTGCGACCACACGCGCACGTCGCCGCCGTGGTTCTGCACGACGTGCTTGACGATCGCGAGGCCGAGGCCCGTGCCGCCGGTCTGACGGCTGCGGGCGGAGTCGACGCGGAAGAAGCGCTCGAAGACGCGGTCGCGCTCGGACTCGGGGATGCCGACCCCCTGATCCGTGACGGCGATCTCGATCGCGCCGTCGCGACGCGAGACCCCGATGCCGACGCGCGTGCCGTCGGGGGAATACTGGATCGCGTTCGCGATGAGGTTGTGCACGGCTGTCACGAGCATCGACTCGTCCCCCCACACGACCGCCGTCGGATCGGCCTGCGCGACGATCGTGATGCGGTGGGACTCCGCGGCGACGCGGTTCGCGTCGACGGCTTGCGCGATGACCGTGTCGACGAGCACGCGATCCGCGTGCTCGAGGGCGTCGGCGGCCTGCAGCCGGCTGAGCTCGATGATCTCGTGCGTGAGGCTGCGGAGCCGCTCCGACTCCGTCGTGAGGCGCTTCGCGAAGCGGCGCACCTCATCCGGCTCGTCGGCAGCCGACTCGAGCGCCTCGGCGAGCAGGCCGATCGCCCCGATGGGCGTCTTGAGCTCGTGGGAGATGTTGGCGACGAAGTCGCGGCGCACGTCTTCGAGGCGATGCGCCTCGGTGCGGTCGTCGGCGAGCACGAGCACGAAGCGGCTGCCGAGCGGCGCCGCGCGCACGAGCAGGTGCACGTGAGCGTCGCCGAAGGGCCCGCGCGGCAGTTGCAGCTCCTCGTTCGCGGCCGCGCCCTCGGTGCGCACGCGGTCGACGAGCGTCACGAGCTCCTGATGCACGAGGGCGTGGTTCCAGACGAGACCGAGCGCGACGGCGGCCGTCGAGCAGCTCACGACGTTGTTGGAGGAGTCGAGCACGATGCCCGCGGTCTCGAGCGCGTCGATGACCTCCTCGACGCCGTCGGGCACGCTCGGAGTCACGACCGCGGCGGCCCGCTGGCCGCGCGCGTGCGCGGCGACGACGGCGGCCGAGCCGCCGATGCCGACGGCGAGCCCGAAGCCCAGGGCGGCGGGCACGAGCCAGGCGGCGTCCATGCGACTAGATTAGGGCGGGCCGACGCGGGCGACAGGCGAGAGCGACGAGGTCTCGACATCCCTTCCGGGGACGTTCACGACCCGGACACCCCTCGTTAACCTTCCCGCGGGACGGTGGCAGCGCGGCCCCGAGATGGCCGTGCCGCCGCATGCCGACGACGCCGGGCTCCCACCCGGCAGGGAAAGGACGAGTGCTCATGCGCGAGGTGTTCCAGCAGGAGCTGCGTGAGGTGCAGGAGCGCCTCGTCGAGATCTCCACCCTGGTGGCCGACTCGATCGACAATGCGACGCGCGCGTTCAACGAGTCGGATGTGGCGCTCGCCGAGACGGTCATCGAGACGGACCGCAAGATCGACGTGATGGCGGCCGAGCTCGACGAGCTCGCGATCACGATCCTCGCGCGCCAGCAGCCCGTCGCGCGCGATCTGCGCATCGTCGTGAGCGCACTGCGCATCTCCGCGTCGCTCGAGCGCATGGGCGACATGGCCGAGCACATCGCGCAGCTCGCGCGCTACCGCTTCCCCGAGAAGGTCGTGCCGAAGGGACTCCGCTCGACCTTCCGCGAGATGGGCGCGCTCGACGTCGAGATCGCGCGCAAGCTCACCGAGCTGCTCGAGACGCAGGACACGAAGGTCGCCGAGCACATCCGCAACGAGGACGACAAGGTCGACGCCCTGCACCTCGCGGTGTTCGACAAGGTGCTCGGCGAGACCTGGAAGGGCGAGACCGTCGACACCGTCGACGCGACGCTCGCCTCGCGCTACCACGAGCGCTTCGCCGACCACGCGGTGTCGATCGCCAAGAAGGTGCAGTACCTCGCGACGGGCGACTGGGCCTGAGCTCCGCCTCCCTCGACCACTCTCTCCCCGTCCCATCGCTCTTCGGCGGCGGGAGCACCCGCGCCACCGGGCGGGGATATCGCACCACCGGGCGATGAAGCGGGCACGCGGCGGGAGCAACTGCTCCCGCCGCGGGAGCCCTTCCCCCCTAGGGCACGGCCCTACGCTGGGACGGTGACCGGCATCCCCCGCGACCTCGCGACCGCCTACCGCGACGCGGAAGAACGTCTGCTCGCCGCCTACGGACTGACGCGCGCCGACGACCGCATGGTCGAAGTGCCGGGTCAGGGCATCCGCCTGCACGTCATCGAACTCGCGGGCGACGATCGCCTTCCCGTCGTGCTGCTGCACGGCATGGCGGCGGTGACGGCCGCGGCGATCCCCCTCATCCCGGCCTTCCACGGCCGTCGTGTGATCGCGCCCGACTGGCCCGGCCACGGACTCGCGGATGGCGCGACGATCGCGCGGGACGACATCCGCGACGCCCCGCTCCCCTGGCTCGACGCCGTGCTCGATGACGCAGGTATCGCGCGCGCCCACCTCGTCGGGCACTCGATGGGCGCGCAGTTCTCCCTCTACTACGCCCTTGCGAGGCCCGACCGTGTCGCGAGCGTCACGGTGCTCGGCGCCCCTGGCGTCGCGCTGCCGGGCACCTCGGCCCCGTTCGGGATGCGGATGCTCGCGCTGCCGGGTCTCGCCGCGATGATCGTGCGCCCCGTGAGCCGCGACCGCTACGAGCGCAACAGCGCCATGACGCTCGGGCCCGGTGCCGTGGGTGGCTGGCCGGGCGAGCTCGTCGACTGCGGGTGGTACGCGTCGCTACGGCCCGAGTTCCGCCGCACGGCGCCGCAGTACTACCGAGGACTCGGGCGCCGCGACCTGAGCCTCACGCACGAAGAGCTCGCGCGCTGCGCCGCGCCCGTCTTCGCGCTGTGGGGTGAGGACGACGTCTTCCTCGATCCCGACGACGCGCGCGCGGGCCTCGCTTCCATCCCGCGCATCGACCTCACGGTCGTGCCGGGCGGGCACGCCCCGTGGCTCAACAGCCCCGTACGCTCGGCGGATGCCGTGAGCCGCTTCCTCGGCGCGCAGGCGTAGAACCGACAGCTGCGGCAGCCGCGATCGAGCGGCACCCAGCACCCGGGGGACCAGTTACGACCCGCGGCCTTCCTCGAGTGCGCGCTCGAGCCGCTCCACCTTGCCGTCGAGCTCGCCCCTGTAACCGGGGCGGATGTCGGCCTTGAGCACGAGCGAGACACGCGAGCCGTAGGCGGCGACGGCCTCGGTGGCGCGTTTCACGACATCCATGACCTCGTCCCACTCGCCCTCGAGTTCCGTGAACATCGAGGTCGTGCGGTTCGGCAGTCCCGAGTCGCGCACGATCTGCACGGCCGCCGCGACGGCGTCGTGCACGGAGCCGTCGACGTCGCTCGTGGTGGGAGCGACCGAGAACGCGACGAGCACTGCCATGGCGTTGCTACTTCTTACCCTGGGCGGCGACGGCAGCCGCGCCCGCCTCCGCCGCCTCCGGGTCGAGGTAGCGGCTCGGGCCCACGGGGCGGAAGTCGTCGTCGAGCTCGTAGACGAGCGGGATGCCCGTGGGGATGTTGAGCTCGGCGATGTCGGCGTCGCTGATGTCGTCGAGGTGCTTCACGAGCGCGCGCAGCGAGTTGCCGTGGGCGGTCACGAGCACGGTCTTGCCGGCTGCGAGATCCTTCGTGATGTCCGACTCCCAGTAGGGCAGCATCCGGTCGATCACGAGCTTGAGGCTCTCGGTGCGGGGGAACTCCGCGTCGGGCACGTCGGCGTAGCGCGGGTCGCCGAACTGCGACCACTCGGCGTCGTCGGCGAGCGGGGGCGGCGGAACGTCGAAGGAGCGGCGCCACTCCATGAACTGCTGCTCGCCGTACTTCGCGAGCGTCTCAGCCTTGTCGAGCCCCTGCAGCGCGCCGTAGTGGCGCTCGTTGAGGCGCCAGCTGCGCTTGACGGGGATCCACAGCCGATCGGCCACCTCGAGCGCGAGGTTCGCCGTCTGGATCGCGCGCGTCAACACGCTCGTGTAGAGGATGTCGGGCGCGAGCCCCGACTCGGCGAGCAGCTCTCCCGCGCGCTTGGCCTCCGCGACCCCCTGCTCCGAGAGCCGCACGTCGACCCATCCGGTGAAGAGGTTCTTCTGGTTCCATTCGGAGTTGCCGTGGCGGAGCAGGATGAGCGTCGACGTCATGGCTCCAGCGTACCGACCCGGGTTGCTTGCCAAACGCTGCAGCGTCTGGCCACCGGCGGCAGTCATCTCTGGCGCGCCCCGGCAATCGCTGTAGCGTTTGGCAGGAGATGGGGAGAGCGGGCAGGCCCGAGGGGCGGATCACGCGCGGCACGACGGGCGTCAACCGGCTGCGGCGCGTGGATCGGTGGATCGCCGCGCTCCCGGCTCTGCGGCAGGCTTCGGATCCGCTCGTCGTCGACCTCGGCTACGGCGCCTCGGCCACGACGAGCCTCGAGCTGCATGATCGCCTCGCGGCGGTGCGCCCGGATGTCGAGGTGCTCGGCATCGAGATCGACCCCGAGCGCGTGCGCCTCGCGTCGCGCGCCGCGCGCCCCGGCGTGAGCTTCCGCCTCGGCGGATTCGAGGTGCCGACCGACGACGGACGGCGCCCCGCGATCATCCGGGCCCTCAACGTGCTGCGACAGTACGACGAGGCCGAGGTCGCGGATGCCTGGGCGCGCATGATCGCGCGGCTCGCGCCCGGCGGTCAGCTCGTCGAGGGCACGTGCTCTGAGCTCGGACGCGTGGGGAGTTGGGTGACGCTCGACGCGGGCGGGCCGCACACTTTCACGGTGTCGCTGCGGCTCGCGGCCCTCGAGGAGCCGTCGATCGTCGCCGAGCGCCTGCCGAAAGCGCTCATCCACCGCAACGTGCCGGGCGAGCGCATCCACGCACTGCTCGTGGACCTCGACCGGGCGTGGGCCGCGGCGGCACCGCTCGGGGTGTACGGGCCGGTGCAGCGCTGGCAGGCGGCGGTGGCATCCGTGCGCGACGCGGGGTGGCCCGTGCTCGACCGGCCGCCCCTCGGCGGGCGCGGTCGATGGCGGCTCGGCGAGCTCTCGCTGCCGTGGGTGGCGGTCGCGCCCCGGCGTTGAGCCGAGGGGTCGCAAAGTGCACCCAACACGCCGGGATGACGACACTTTGCGACCCCTCACCCACGGGAGGAGGCGGCCCGCACCGGATGACACCCGAGCGTCAGCTGGGACGCGCCCCGAGGCGGGGCAGACGCGGCACCTCGGCCGTCGCGCCCGCCGACGGCGGCACGATGACCTCTTGCGCCGCCGGCACGAGCACGCCCTCGACGTCGACCGTGAGCTCGGATGCCGTATCGGTCGAGCGCTTCACGAGCGCGAGCGCGATGGGGCCGAGCTCGAAGTGACGCGCGGCGGAGGTGACGCGCCCCACGACCGCGCCGTCGGCATCCGGACGCCCGAGCCGCACCTCGGCGCCCGCTTCCGGCAGCACGGCATCGGTGCCGTCAAGATGCAGCAGCACGAGACGACGCGGCGGGTGCCCGAGGTTGTGCACCTTGGCGACCGTCTCCTGGCCGCGATAGCAGCCCTTCGCGAGGTGCACGGCCGAGCGAAGCCAATCGAACTCGTGCGGGATCGCGCGCTCGTCGAGCTCGGTCACGGCGCGCGGCCGCCACGCGGCGATGCGCAGCGCCTCGAGGGCGAGCGTGCCGGCGGCGGGCGACGCGGAGAGCTCGCCGAGCCGCGAGCGGGCCACGAGCGCCTCGCGGTACGTCCAGCCCTCCGAGGGATGCGCCCCCGCCGCGTACTGGAAGCCTCCCGGCTGCACCGCGGACCACGGGTCGACCCACACGAGCGGCACGCCGTTCGGCGCGGCCGTCGCGGCCGGGGCGTCGCCGAAGGTGCCGATCGTCGCGAACTCGCTCGTGCGATCCGCGACCTCGACCTGCAGCATGAAGCGCATGCGGTCGAGGAAGGCCGCGAAGCCCGCGCCCGTGCCCGCGTCCATGAGGAGCCACGTCGTCGCGCCGTCGTCGATCACGCGTGCGGCGCACTCGATGCGGCCCGTCGGGTCGAGCAAGAGCGTCTCGGCCGACTCCCCGGGCGCGAGCTGCGCGAGCGACTGCGAGGTGAGCGAGTCGATGAGGCGCAACCGGTCGGCACCCGCGAGCGACACGACCTCGCGATCCGAGAGGTCGACGATCGAACGGCCCGCCGCGAGAGCGCGCTGCTCGCCGATCGGGTCGCCGTAGTGCTCGGGCGGGTCTCCCACCGCGCCCGGCCGCGCGGCGAACACGGCGCTCATTCGAGCCTCGCGAGGCGTGCGGATGCGTGGGTGCGCAGATCCTGCCCGAGCGCCGCGATGTCCCACGCCCACAGCAGGTGGTCCTCGACGAGTCCGTACAGGCGCGTCGCCGCGGTGTACTCCTTCGCGGTCGCGGAGCGCAGCACGGCATCCGTCGCGAGGTCGATGCGCGGACCGTTGATCTCGCCGAGGTAGAGCTCGCTCACGCCGCCCGGCTGCACGAGCAGCACCTCGATGTCGAAGGCGCCGCGCGCGTTGCGGAGCGTCTCGACGGCATCCGCGGTCTGGAAGACGGGCTCGCCCGTCGCGGGCAGCATCGCGGGGCCATCGTCGCCGTCGCCGAGCGGGCGAGAGAGGCGCCAGTAGCCGATCTCCGAGAAGAGCGGTCGCGGCTCGGGGGCGGGCTCGTCGTCGGATGCCGCCCCCGCGTCGGGCAGGAGCCACGCGCTGCTCGCGTACTGCAGATGCGGCGTGCCGTCATGCGTGAAGGCGATGCGCTGACCGAACTCGTACTCGCGTGTCTCGTCGCCGACCTTGTAGGCGACGACGCCCGATCCCTCCCAGACCCCGATGAGCCACGAGAGCGGGACGAGTTCGGCCGGGAGGTCGACGTCGAGCTCGAACACGGCCTCAGCGCTGGCCGCGGAAGAGGTTGTAGAGCACGACGACGGAGACGGCGCCGATCGAGAGCGTCGCGAGGCCGAGCAGACCGATGAAGAAGAGCTCGAGCGCCAGCATCATGTTGTTCACTCTACCTCGCGGCGGCGAGCGTCACGCATGCGCACGAGTCGAGCGACGCGACCGTGACGGCGGCCCGCAGGGCCAGCACGCCGCTCGCGACGACGAGCACGACGAGGGCTCCCGCGAGGCTCGCGACGATGCGCTCGACGAGCCCCTCCTTGCGCGCGAGGCTCAGTTGGATCGTGAAGGTCAGCAGGATGACGGCCGCGAGCACGACGGGGATCCACACGAACGGGGCCTGGCCGACAGGCGCGAAGATCCACACCGCGAGAGCGCCCACGAGAGCGGCGACCCACACCGGGATGACGCTGCGTAACGAGGGGGCCACGCGCCCGAGTCTACGGTTCGCCGTACACTGTCGCGTAGCGACGAGACCCGAGACCGCCCCGAAAGGACCTGCGTGGCGCAGCTGCTGATCCTGAGCTCCGCCGCCGACACGGATGCCCTGCCGGCGCTCGGACTGCTGGCTCACCGCGTGCGCGTCATCCCCGCCGAGCCCGCGGCGCTCGTCAACGCCCCGACGGCCGACCTCGTGCTCGTCGACGCCCGGCAGGACCTCGCGGCGGCCAAGTCGCTCTGCAAGATCCTGCGAACGACCGGCCTCGGCGTGCCCCTCGTGCTCGTGCTCACCGAGGGCGGCCTCACGGCCGTGTCGGCCGATTGGGGCGTCGACGACGTCATCCTCAACACCGCGGGGCCCGCCGAGACGGATGCGCGCATCCGCCTCGTGATCGACCGCCTCGCGACGGCCAGCACGAGCTCGAAGATCCAGGCCTCGGGGGTCGTGATCGACGAGGCGAGCTACTCGGCGAAGGTGCACGGGCGCCCGCTCGACCTCACCTTCAAGGAGTTCGAGCTGCTGCGCTTCCTCGCGACGCACCCGAGCCGCGTCTTCACGCGCGAGCAGCTGCTCTCGGAGGTGTGGGGCTACGACTACTTCGGCGGCACCCGCACGGTCGACGTTCACGTGCGACGGCTGCGCGCCAAGCTCGGCGAGCTCGACTCGCTCATCGGCACGGTGCGCAACGTCGGCTACCGCTTCAACGTCTACGAGGAGGATCAGGCGCCCATCGCAGCGGATGCCTGAGACTGATTTCGACACGCGGCTTCGCCGCTACTCAATCAGCGAGCATGCACCCCGTTGCGTACGGGACGACATCCCGCGTTAACCCACTTGCTGGCAGGATAGGGCGATGGAGACGAACAGCCCGCTCGGAGACGCCACGCTGGCCGCGGATCTGCTCGACGACTACGAAGCGGATCCCGCGCCGATCGACGACGGAACGCTTCCGCCCGACCGATTCCTCGACCGCGAGATCAGCTGGCTCGCATTCAACCAGCGCGTGCTCGAGCTCGCGGAGGACGAGACCCTCCCCCTCCTCGAGCGAGCCAACTTCCTCGCGATCTTCGCGTCGAACCTCGACGAGTTCTTCATGGTGCGCGTCGCGGGGCTCAAGCGCCGCATCGACACGGGCCTCGCCGTGCCCACGAACGTCGGCCGCGCGCCCCTCGACGTGCTCGAGGACATCTCCGAGCGCGCCCACGAGCTGCAGGAGCGGCACGCGCGCGCCTTCCGCGACCTCGTGAAGCCCGCCCTCGACGACGCCGGCATCCACATCGAGAGCTGGAACGACCTCGACGAGACCGACCGCGAGCGCATGCACGAGGTCTTCCAGAACCAGATCTTCCCGGTGCTCATGCCGCTCGCGGTCGACCCCGCACATCCCTTCCCCTACATCTCGGGCCTCTCGCTCAACCTCTCGATCCGCGTGCGCAATCCCAAGACCGAGAAGGTCGAGTTCGCGCGCCTCAAGGTGCCCACCAACCTGCCGCGCTTTGTGCAACTCCCGGATGCCAAGGGGCTCTTGCGCTACATCCCCCTCGAGGACCTCATCGCGAACCACCTCGGTGAGCTCTTCCCCGGCATGGAGATCCTCGAGCACCACGAGTTCCGCGTGACGCGCAACGAGGACGTCGTGATCGAGGAGGACGAGACCGAGAACCTCCTGCAGGCGCTCGAGAAGGAGCTCCTACGGCGGCGCTTCGGCTCGCCCATCCGCCTCGAGATTTCGGACGACATGGACGAGCTGACGCTCGGCCTGCTCATGCAGGAGCTGCGCATCACCGACCGCGAGGTGTACCGGCTGCCGGCGCCCCTCGACCTCGGCGGCCTCTTCGAGCTCGGGAAGCTCGACCGGCCCGAGCTCAAGTACCCGCGGCGCGTGCCCACGACATCCGTCGCCCTGCAGCCTGCGGAGCCCACCGAGAAGCCCGACATCTTCGCGTCGATCAGTCGCGGCGACATCCTGCTGCACCACCCCTACGAGTCGTTCGCGACGAGCGTGCAGGCGTTCCTCGAGCAAGCGGCCGCCGACCCCAACGTGCTCGCCATCAAGCAGACCCTCTACCGCACGAGCGGCGACAGCCCGATCGTCGAGGCCCTCATCGACGCGGCCGAGGCGGGCAAGGCCGTGCTCGCGCTCGTCGAGATCAAGGCGCGCTTCGACGAGCAGGCCAACATCTCGTGGGCGCGCAAGCTCGAGCGCGCGGGCGTGCACGTCGTCTACGGCCTCGTCGGTCTCAAGACGCACTGCAAGCTCGCGCTCGTCGTGCGGCAGGAGGGCGGCACGCTCAAGCACTACAGCCACATCGGGACGGGCAACTACAACCCCAAGACGAGCCGCATCTACGAAGACCTCGGCCTCCTCACGGACGACGACACGGTCGGCAAGGACCTCACGCGTCTCTTCAACGAGCTCTCGGGCTACGCGATCGAGAAGAAGTTCAAGCGCCTGCTCGTCGCTCCGCGATACTTGCGCAAGAGCCTCCTCAAGCACATCGAGCAGGAGACCGACAACGCCCTGCTCGGCAAGCCGGCCGGCATCCGTATCAAGGTCAACTCGATGGTCGACGAGGCCATCATCGACGGGCTGTACCGCGCGAGCCAGGCGGGCGTGCCCGTGGATGTCTGGGTGCGCGGCATCTGCTCACTGCGGCCGGGCGTGCCGGGGCTCTCGGAGAACATCCGCGTGCGCTCGGTGCTCGGGCGCTACCTCGAGCACTCGCGCATCTTCCACTTCGCGAACGACGGCGACCCGCAGGTCTACATCGGAAGCGCCGACATGATGCACCGCAACCTCGACCGCCGCGTCGAGGTGCTCGTGCGGCTCGACGACCCGGCCCACATCGCCGAGACGAGCGAGCTCTTCGACCTCGCGATGAATCCGGGCACCTCGTCGTGGCACCTCGAGCCCGACGGCGAATGGGTGCGTCACGACCGGGATGCCGCGGGCGAGCCGCTCGTCGACCTGCAGGACGAGCGCTGGCGGCAGGTGTCGAGCCGACGCCGTGCGGGAGGCGCGCGATGAGCCATGCGCCCGTGCTCGCCGCCGGCGCGGTGTGCTGGCGCGTGTCGAAGAAGGGCAAGCCGAAGATCCTGCTCGTGCACCGCACGCAGCACAAAGACGTCTCGCTGCCGAAGGGCAAAGTCGATCCGGGCGAGACGCTGCCCGAGACGGCCGTGCGCGAGATCGCCGAGGAGACGGGGCTCATCATCGGGCTCGGCGCCCCGCTCGGGGTCGTCGAGTACACGCTCCCGGGCGGGCGCGACAAGCAGGTGTACTACTGGGCGGGCGAGGTGAGCGCCGACGCGATCGCCAACTCGACGTTCGTCTCGAACGACGAGATCGAGGAGCTGCGCTGGGTGGGCCTCAAGAAGGCGCGCAAGGTGCTGAGCTACCCGCACGACATGGACATCGTCGAGCGGTTCGGCGAGCTCTTCGCCCAGGGGCGCGCGCGCACCTTCGCGATCATCGCGCTCCGCCACGGCAAGGCCGTGCCCGGCGAGGACTGGGACGGCCCCGATGCGACACGGCCGCTCATGCAGCGCGGCATCGACCAGGCGATGAGCGTCGCGCACGGCGTCGCCGCCTTCCGGCCCCGGATGCTCGTGAGCTCGACCGCGGAACGGTGCCTCCGCACGATCGCGCCGACCGCGCGCGTGACGGGTCTCCCCGTGGAAGAAGAGCATGCGATCAGCCAGGACGCCTACCGCTCGAGCGGCAAGGCCGTGCGCCAGGTCGTGGCCGACCGCATCCGCGCGGGCGAGACCGTCGTGCTGTGCAGCCACGGTCCTGTACTGCCGCAGATCATCGCTGCGGTCGCCGACGAGACGGGCACCTCGGGCACCGCGAAGCTCCAGCGCGCGGCGGCCCTCGCGACGGCGGAGTACGCCGTCCTGCACGTGCCGGTCGAGCATCCGGACTCCGGACTCGTGGCCGTCGAGGTGCACGGGCCCACCGCGTAGTTCGCGGCCCGTTCACCTCCCGTTCACCGTTCCCGACGAACCTGGTCACCGTCGCTTCCTAGCGTCGGCAGCGAGGCCGCCAAGAGCCTCGACCCCTGACCGACATTCCCGAAGGGAACACAGTGAAGATCACGCGTACGGGCGGTATCGCCGCCATCGCGCTCGCGGGCGCTCTCGCCCTCTCCTCGTGCGCCGCCAACGAGGCGCCGGCCGGCGACGGCGAGACCACGGGCAGCACGCTGTCCGGCACCTTCAACGGCGCGGGCTCGTCCGCGCAGGGCTCGGCACAGGAGGCCTGGATCGCCGCGTTCCAGACCGCCAACCCCGAGGTCACCATCAACTACGACCCGACCGGTTCGGGTGCGGGTCGCGAGACCTTCATCGGCGGCGGCTCCGACTGGGCGGGCTCCGACTCGGCCCTCTCGGACGACGAGCTCGCCGAGACCTTCGGCAGCTGCGCCGCCGACAGCAAGGCCATCGACATCCCGACGTACATCTCGCCCATCGCGGTGATCTTCAACGTCGAGGGCGTCGACGAGCTCAACCTCGACGCCGTGACCCTCGCCAAGATCTTCAAGGGCGAGATCACCAAGTGGAACGACCCGGCGATCGCCGCGCTCAACGAGGGCACGACGTTCCCCGACCTCACGATCACGGCCGTGCACCGTTCGGACGACTCCGGCACCACGAAGAACTTCACGGACTACCTCAACCAGGTCGCCCCCGAGGTGTGGGACCAGAAGCCGGCCGACCCGTTCCCCTACCAGAGCGGTGAGGGCGCGCAGGGCACGACCGGTGTCGTCGACGCCGTGAAGAACGGCACCGGCACGATCGGCTACGCCGACGCGTCGAAGGCCGGCGACCTCGGCACCGCCAAGATCAAGGTCGGCGACGAGTTCGTCGCGTACACGCCGGAGGCCGCTGCCGCCGTCGTCGCGGACTCGCCGCTCGTCGAGGGCCGCGAGGCAAACGACCTCGCCTTCACGCTCGACCGCAAGACGACCGACCCGACGCACTACCCGATCGTCCTCGTCTCTTACAGCATCGTCTGCCAGGAGTACGCCGACCCGGCCAAGGCGGAGTTCGTGAAGGCCTACATCGGCTACATCACGAGCGCCGAGGGCCAGCAGGTCGCGGCCGAGGAGGCCGGTGCCGCGCCGCTCTCCGAGGACCTCTCGGCCAAGGTCGCCGAGGCCGTCGCCTCGATCAAGTAACACCACCGTCGGGCTGCGGTCCCGGGCATTGCACCCGGGGCCGCAGCCCGACACACTGAACCCGACGACCGAACCAGACGAGGACCCATGACCGCCCCCACGGCCCGGATCACCGCCAAGAAGCGCCTCGGAGACACCCTGTTCTCGGGAGGTGCGCTCGCCGCGGGTGCCCTCATCCTCGTCGTCCTCGCGGGCGTCGCGGTCTTCCTCATCGCCCAGTCGATTCCCGCCTTCGTGGCCGATCCCGAGGACATCAAGGGATCCCCCGACAGCTTCTGGGCCTACGTCCTGCCGCTCGCCTTCGGCACCGTATGGGCGGCTGCGCTCGCGCTCCTCATCGCTGTGCCGATCGCACTCGGCATCTCGCTCTTCATCTCCCACTACGCCCCGCGCCGCCTCGCGCAGGGCCTCGGCTACACGATCGACCTGCTCGCCGCCGTGCCGTCGGTCGTCTTCGGTCTGTGGGGCGCGCGCGTGCTCGCCCCCGCGATCCAGCCCTTCTACGCCTGGCTCGTCGACAATCTCGGATGGTTCCCGCTTTTCAGCCCGCCCGTCTCGGGAACGGGCCGCACCATCCTGACCGTCGCGATCGTGCTCGCCGTCATGATCCTGCCGATCATCACGGCCCTCTGCCGTGAGGTCTTCCTGCAGACCCCGAAGCTCCACGAGGAGGCGGCGCTCGCGCTCGGTGCGACGCGCTGGGAGATGATCAAGATGGCCGTGCTGCCGTTCGGCCGGCCCGGCATCATCTCGGCCGTCATGCTCGGCCTCGGGCGCGCGCTCGGCGAGACGATGGCGGTCGCGATGGTGCTCTCCCCTGCCGCGATCATCAGCGTCGTGCTCACGAGCTCGCAGAACCCCACGACGATCCCCGCCAACATCGCACTCAACTACCCCGAGGCGTACGGCATCAACGTCAACGTGCTCATCGCGACGGGCCTCATCCTGTTCGTCATCACCTTCGCGGTCAACTCGACCGCTCGCTGGGCGGTCGCGCGCCGCAAGGACTTCTCGGGAGCCAACTGATGACGACCGATACCGCACCCCGCACGCTCGCGAACGCCTTCACCGCGGGCAAGCTGCCGAAGGCGACGCCGTGGGCCGTGCTCGCGGTCGCGCTCGCCGTCTGTCTCGGGGCGGGCCTGCTCATCGCGCTCAGCTCCGACGGGGACTTCAACTGGATCCTCTCGACGATCGCGGGCGTCATCCTCTTCGTCATCGTCAACTGGCTCATCTCGCGGCTCGTCGAGGGCGCGCGCCAGGCCGCCAACCGCCTCGTCACCTCGCTCGTCACGGCGGCCTTCGTGCTCGCGCTCATCCCGCTCGTGTGGCTCACGGTCACGGTCGTCGTCGACGGCCTGCCGACGTTCCTCAACGGGACGTTCCTCAACAGCTCGATGCGCAATGTCGTGGGTGAGGGCGGCGGCGCGCTGCACGCGATCGTCGGGACCCTCATCATCACGGGCTTCGCAGCGCTCATCTCGATCCCGATCGGGCTCATGACGGCGATCTACCTCGTGGAGTACGGCACGGGCAAGCTCGCGCGCGGCATCACGTTCTTCGTCGACGTCATGACGGGCATCCCCTCGATCGTCGCGGGCCTCGCGACCTATGCGCTCTTCGCCCTGCTCTTCGGTGACGGCGTGCGCAGCGGCTTCGCGGGATCGATCGCGCTCTCGATCCTCATGATCCCCGTCGTCGTGCGCTCGAGCGAGGAGATCATCCGCCTCGTGCCGAACGAACTGCGCGAGGCCTCCTACGCGCTCGGCGTGCCCAAGTGGCGCACGATCGTGAAGATCGTGCTGCCGACCTCGATCGCGGGCATCACGACGGGCATCATGCTCTCCATCTCGCGCGTCATCGGCGAGACGGCGCCGCTGCTCATCGTCGCGGGCTTCACGGCATCCATGAACTACAACCCGTTCTCGGAGCGGATGATGTCGCTCCCGGTGTTCGTCTACACGCAGTATGTGAGCCCCGGCGCCGAGCCCGACTTCTACTTCGAGCGCGCGTGGGCCGGCGCCCTCACGCTCATCCTCATCGTCGCACTGCTCAACGCGGTCGCCCGTCTCGTCTCCCACTTCTTCTCGCCCAAGCTCGGGCGCTGACCGGTAAGGATCCCATGTCCAAGCGCATCGAAGTCCGCGACCTCGACGTCTACTACGGCGCCTTCCGCGCCGTCGAGGGCGTGACGCTCACGATCGAGCCCCGCACGGTGACCGCCTTCATCGGCCCCTCGGGATGCGGCAAGTCGACCTTCATCCGCACGCTCAACCGCATGCACGAGGTCATCCCCGGCGCGCGCGTCGACGGCGAGGTGCTCATCGACGGCAACAACCTCTACGGTGCCGGTGTCGACCCCGTGCTCGTGCGGCGCCAGGTGGGCATGGTGTTCCAGCGACCGAACCCCTTCCCGACGATGTCGATCCGCGAGAACGTGCTCGCGGGCGTGCGGCTCAACAACAAGAAGATCTCGAAGTCGGATGCCGACGACCTCGTCGAGAAGTCGCTGCGCGGCGCGAACCTGTGGAACGAGGTGAAGGACCGCCTCGACAAGCCCGGCTCGGGCCTCTCGGGCGGCCAGCAGCAGCGCCTCTGCATCGCGCGCACGATCGCGGTCTCGCCCGAGGTCATCCTCATGGACGAGCCATGCTCGGCCCTCGACCCCATCTCGACGCTCGCGATCGAGGACCTCATCGAGGAGCTCAAGACCGAGTACACGATCGTCATCGTGACCCACAACATGCAGCAGGCCTCGCGCGTCTCCGACAAGACGGCGTTCTTCAACATCGACGGCACGGGCAAGCCCGGCAAGCTCATCGAGTACGACGACACGACGAAGATCTTCTCGATGCCGTCGGTCAAGGCCACCGAGGACTACGTCTCCGGCAAGTTCGGGTGAGCCGCGGGGGCACGACCGCCGCGCTGCCACTCCCGCCCGCCCCCGCCCATCTCAAGGACTCGGGCATCCCGTCTCAAGGACTCCGGCATCCCATCTCAAGGACTCGGCGTGGCCAGTGTCGTCTCCCGTTGCACGTGACGGGCCGGCTGCCCGCAGCATCCTTGAGACGGGTGGCGTGGCTCCTTGAGTTGGGATGCCGCAGCGCCCCTGCCCCAGACACGCAAGTGCCGGGCCGCAGAACGCCTCTCGGCGCGAGGCCGCTCGAAGCGGCGAAAAGTGGAGCCCGGGGTTACTGCGGCCCGGCTCCGACAGTCTACGGGAGCGGATGCCGCGAGCGCCGCGCCGCAGAAACAGGCCGGACCGAACTCCCAGCCGCCATGGACGGCGGACTCAGGCAGCTGAGCCTGTATCTGCGACGTGCAGCCCTGCGTCGAGCCGAGTGCCGGTCGACCCGGCGTCAGTCGAGCGCGCCGTCCCGCGCGAGCCGCGCACAGACGGCGAGCTCCTCGGCCGTTGTCGCGAGCCGCGAGGCTCGCGTCGTGAGCTCCGTCGAGCGTTCGGGCGCCGCACCCTCCTGGTCGTCGGCGACGGATGCCGCCCCCGCCGCCTCGACGCGGCAGAACGCCGCCGCCCGCTCGAGAGCATGAGCGAGGTCGCCGTCGAAGACGCCGCGCAGGATGCGCTCCGAGAGCTCGAGCACCTCCTGGGGCCCGGCCGGGCTCGGCGCGCCCGCCACGACGGGGTCGATCGTGCGCAGCACCTCGGTGCCGCGCTGGAACAGCAGGGCGACGCCCTCCGAGTCCTGTCGGATCATCGTGCGCAGCAGGTAGATGCGCCACAGCGCCCCGGGAAGCGTATGCGGCCCCGACATCGCCCACAGCTCCGCGACCGCGTCGAGCCCGTGCTCGTCGGTGAACCTCACGACCCGATCGAGCACCTCGGGATCCTCGCTGTCGCGCACACGTGCGACGAGCCCGCGCGCCGTGTCGTGCGCGATCCGGCGTGTGACGGCCGGGTCGATCGACGAGCCCGGGAACGCCTCGAACTCGCGCCCCCCGAAGAGCGTCGGCTTGTGGAAGTCGTCGGCCATCGCATCCATTGTTCCTCCACCGCGAAGCACCCGCTCGCGCACTACCCTGGTAGCGCGGGCCTCTAGCTCAGTCGGTAGAGCAGCGGACTTTTAATCCGTAGGTCGTGGGTTCGAGCCCCACGGGGCCCACCCCAGCAAGCCCGGCGCGAACCGGGATGCCGTCTGCACTCGCCGCCGGAGGGCCCGCGCGCGCACGTGCGGTCGACCATCACCGACGCGCGTACACGAGCAGGTTGTCGTAGCGCTGATACAGCACGCCCGTCTCGGCGAACCCCGCGGCACGCAGCGCTGCGAGGTGGAACTCGAGCGATGCGCGCGGTACCGGGCCGCCCCTGCCGGCGTACCACGCATCCCGCTCTCGAGCCGCATCCGCGAGCCCGGGGGTCGCGCGCACGCGCTCCCACCATGCGTCCCAGCTCATCGCGCCCTCGGCGGCGAACATCGCCTGCGTGCGCTCGTCGTCGCGCTCGGCCAGCCGACGCAGGGCGGGCTGAGTCGCGACGTCGTAACGGAGGTGATCGGCGTTCATGAGGACGCCGTCGTCCGCGAGCAACGGATGGCACGCCGCGTAGACCGCCGTGAGCGTCGCTGGATCGAGCCAGTGCAATGCCGTCGCTGAGACGACGGCGTCGATCCGCCCGATCGCCTCCGCGGGGAGCTCACGAACCCAGTCGCCGGAGAGGTCCGCCCGCACCGTGCGGAAGCGGCCGTCGCTGCGCGCGCCGACGGCAGCATCCGCGATCGCGAGCAGGGCGGGGTCGACGTCGACGCCGATCACGGTGCTCTCGGGAAAGCGCCTGAGCACCCGCCAGGCGATGCTCGCCGGACCGCAAGCGAGGTCGAGCACGCGCAACCCCTCGCCCGCCGGACTCCGGCCCTGCTGCGCGATCCGCTCGGCGATCACCTCGAGCATGAGGTCGAAGCGCTCCTCGCGCTGAGCGACAAGCGCCGACTGCTGCAGATCCCAGCTGTCGAACAGGGCGATGGCGTCGTTCGTGCCGACGGCCGTCACGGACGTACCTCATCGGGGCGGGGGCGGCGGACTGCGCTCACCGCTCCCGCCAGACGACGTCATACGGGAACGAGAAGCCGTTGTCGCGCTCGAGATCGACGAACGACTCCGTGATGAGCTTGTCGATCCGCTCGTGGTCACGCTTGCGGATCGCTTCCAGCTGCCGGCGGTGAACGGCGACCATGTGCTCGGGATCGGGCGTGTTCTCCACGTCGGCGTAGCGCAGCGGCAGCAGACGCCGGTAGAGCGTCACGATCGAGCGCGCGAGCACGTCGTCGTGGGAGGCGTAGGCGACGCGTCGGTGGTACGTGCCGTCCACACGCACGAGGTACTGGGTGGAGCCGCGGTAGTCCTCCATGAGGTCGATCGCGGCCTCGATCCCCTCGAGGTCCTCGCGCGTCGCGCGCTCCGCCGCGAGGTGCATCGCGATCGGCTCGATGAGGTGGCGCGTCACGAGGAGGTTCTGCAGCGACTCTGCCTCGCTCTCGATGCTCTGCTGGATGATCGTGAGCGGCAGAACGTCGCAGTCGACGAACACACCGCCCCCTTGGCCGCTGCGCACCGTGACGACGCCTGCATTCTCGAGGATGCGGAGGGCCTGGCGCAGGCTGGGGCGCGAGACGCCGAGCTTCGCGGCGATCTCACCCTCGCCATCCAGGCGGTGGCCCTTCTTGAGGCCGTTGCGATCGATGTAGTCGACGAGCGCATCGACGATATGGACGAAGATGCGCGAGCTCGGAAGCTTCTGGAGTGACGACAAGGGCCCGACAGGCATGCGCCTATTCGCGGAATCGGCCACCGCTCCCCCATCCCTGCTCGAGCACACCGAGCTCGGCGGCGTGCGTGAGTTCGCTGACCTGGATCACGCGGGGACGCAGTGCGTGCTCCGTCTGTCGCTGCAGCTCCTCGTCGACGCGCTCCGCCACGATCTCCCATGATCTTGCCAGGGAACCGAGGATCGTGACGACCTCCGGATTGTAGAAGCGGCTGATGGCGCCGAGCAGCCAGCCGAGCGTGCGCGCATAGATCTCGATCACCTGGCGCGCGACCTCATCGCCCTCGACGTAACGCTCGAACACGAGCCGCGCCTCGAGCGGCGTACCCGAGAAGGAGCCGTACAGCTCGGCGACCCCGCGGCCGCACGTGATGCGATCCAGGATGCGATACTCCCCGAGCTCGGGCACCCAGTGCGGGATCTCCGAGATCAGTCCGGCACCGAATCGTCCGCGCACGACATCGCCCCGCTCGTAGTGCACCGCGCCGACGCCCGTTCCGACGTTGAGGATGCACGCGCTCTCGGCGCCGCGGCCGGCGCCGAGACGTCCCTCTGCAATGCCCATGGCATGCAGATCATCGTCGACGAACACGTCGCGCGCGAACGCCGCCGACAGCGCCTCCGCGAGATCGACATCGACGCGCCCGCCCATGAGCGAGGAGTAGACCACGCGCGACCCGGCGAGCACGCCGTTGAGCGTGAGCGCGATGCCGCTCACCTCGGGGGTGACATGCGGCCGGAGCATGTCGATGAGGTCGTCGAGGAATCGCGGCGTGCCGCGGCGCAGCCACGCCGTCGCGTTGCGGGGGCCGGGCTCGATCACGAACCCGTCCCCCGCACGTTCCGCAGACGACAGTTGCACCTTGGTGCCCCCGATGTCGACGGCGAGGAGCGTCATCGGCGCTCCCGATAGGCGAACGGCTCCGCGTCGGCGTCGCCGTCGACATGCAGAGCGATCAGCTCCCCCCGTTCGCCGAGTGCGCCGAAGTAGTCGATCGTCCACGTGCCCGACGCCTCGAGCACGGGAACGCCGTGGTAGGGCAGCACGCGCGTGCTCGGGTTGATCGGGACGACCCCGAGGTTGCCCGCCTTAGGCGACACCGTGAGCTTGAGCGCGCCCGGACGCACGTCGTGCAGGTATCCGCTCGCATCGCGGATGTTGAGCAGCGCCCGGTAGGCGAAGAACTGCCGATGCGAGATCGTCTCGAACCAGTCCCGCAGGTAGCGCAGTTCAGAGGCCGTCTGCTCCGGATCGAAGGCACGAGCGATCGTCTCGGGCTCGTACTCCCGCATGGGCACGGCGGTGCGCTGACCGGGGTGCACGTGGTCGTACGCCTCGCGCATCTCCGCGTCGCCGCTCTCCCACAAGCGCCGCAAGCGCTCCTGCTCGAAGTACCAGCGCGCCTCGAACGACGGGATCCGCTGCACCATGTCGTCGAGCGAATGGAACGCGATGCGCTCACGCGTGACGCCGGCGACCTCCGCGACCCGCGCGATCCCCGCACGGTAGGCGGCGATCTCGGCGGGATCGACGCCCTGGCACCGCCCGAGGATCCCCTCTTCGAGGATCGTCACGCGAGCACCCGCCGGGTAGACCCCCTCGATCGCCTCGACGAGCGCGGAGAAGGCGCGGAGCATGAGCGCCTCGCCCGCATCCGGGGCGAGCCGGGAGCCGGTCTTGATGGGGTTCGGCACCTTGTACGGGAAGGCCATCGCGACGAACTCGATAGGCGCCCCCTGCTCGGTGAACGACGAGATCATCTGCAGCCAGCGCTCGCGATCCCCCGTGACGTGCTCGACCGGGCCGAGCAGCACGGCAGGATCCGTGAAGAGCGCGAGGATGCGTTCGGCGATGCTCCCCTCCGCGAGCGCGGGGGCGATGCGGGGGTCGTTGACCGTCAGGAGCTCGCGCATCTCCGCGGCGGAGAGCACCTCGCGGGCGACCACGTTCGGCGGCTCGTGTCGAGTCGGGATGGGCTTGTTGATGTAGATGTACGGGCTGACGGCTGGCTGGTTCATTCGGTTGTTCCGTTGATTCTCTGGAGGAAGGCGCGGGTGCGCTCGTGCTGGGGACGGGTGATGAGCTCGCGGGCGGTGTTCTCCTCCGCCACCCGGCCCTGGTCGACGAAGAGGATGCGATCGGCCACCTCGAGCGCGAAGTGGATCTCGTGCGTGACCACGAGCATCGTCATCCCGTCGCGCGCGAGGTCGCGGATCACCTCGAGCACCTCGCCCACGAGCTCGGGGTCGAGAGCGGATGTCGGCTCGTCGAAGAGCATGACCTCGGGCTGTGTCGCGATCGCGCGGGCGATCGCGACGCGCTGCTGCTGCCCGCCGGAGAGCTGATTCGGATAGGCGCCCGCCTTGTGGGCGAGCCCCACGCGATCCAGAAGCGCGGTGCCGATGGAGGCCACCTCGCGCCGCGACTTCCCCTTCACCATGCGCAGGCCCGCGGTCACGTTGTCGAGGGCGGTCATGTGCGGGAACAGGTTGAACCGCTGGAAGACCATCCCGATCTCGGCCCGCATCCGCGCCGTCTGCTGCGGCGATGCGCGCACGAGCCGGCCCTTCCGGTCCGGGACCGCTCCGATGATCGCGTCACCGACGCGGATGCGGCCGCTGTCGTAGCTCTCGAGTGCGTTGATGCAGCGCAGGATCGTGCTCTTGCCCGACCCCGAGGGGCCGATGATGAAGGCGGCCTCCCCTCGGCTCACTTGCATGTTGATGCCCTTGAGCACTTCGACCTCGCCGAAGCTCTTGGTGACCTCGGTGAGCTCGACGATGGGTTCAGAGTGCGCCATCGGGTGTCCTTTCCGGCTCGAGGCGCGGCGCGCGCGAACGCCGCCTGCGCACGGATGCTGTTGCCGCATAGCCGCGACCGAACCGCTTCTCCAGCCGCGACTGGAAGAACGAGGCGATCGAGACGAGCGCGAGGTACCAGATGCACGCAACGATGAGCAGCTCGATCACGTAGAAGTTCTGCGCCGCGATCGACTGGACGGTGCCGAGGATCTCCTTGGTGCCGATCACGTAGACGAGCGAAGTCGCCTTGAGCAGGTCGATCGTGAGGTTTCCGGCGGGCGGCAGGATGACGCGGACCGCTTGCGGCAGGACGATCTTCAACATTGCGCGCGCGGGGGTCATCCCGAGCGAGAGCGCCGCCTCCGTCTGACCTCGGTCGACCGAGATGAGCCCGCCGCGCACGATCTCGGCCATGAAGGCCGAGACGTTCAAGCTCATCGCGAGGAGCGCCGCGTTCATGGGCGTGATGAGGTCGTTGGTCTGCACGGACCACGAGCCGATCTCGATCCGAGGCAGGAAGAGCGCGAGGTTGAACCAGAAGATCACCTGGACGATCACGGGCGTGCCGCGGAAGAACCAGATGTAGGCGCTCGAGACCGCCTGCAGCACGACGTTACGCGAGACGCGCATGACGGCGAGCAGCGTGCCGAGCACGAGCGACACGAGGAGCGAGACCGCGGTGATCAACAGGGTCGTGCCGACGCCGGAGAGCACGGCCGGCGAGAACAAGTAGGTGCCGATCACACCCCAGCGCAGGGTTCCCGAGTCGAGCACGAGATAGATCGCGCCGATGATGATCGCGAGCACCGCAAGCGCGGTGACGACGTTGAGCACTCGCGGCGCGAGTCGAGGAGCAGCATCCTCGATCGCGCCGCGAGGTCCCGTCAGGGAGGAGACGGACATTACTCGAGGAAGTCCGTCAGCTCGGACGACAGGGGCGAGTTGATGAGAATCTCGTCGAGAGCGAGGTCGCCGACCGCCCACTTGTCGAGGATCTCCTGGTAGGTGCCGTCTTCGACCATCTGCTGGAGGGCGCCCGCGATCGCGAGCTGCAGGTCGTTGCTCTCCTTCGAGAAGGCGATGCCCTGGCGAGCCGGGGCGAACGGCTTGACCGGCGCGAGCTCGAGCTCGAGCGCCTCGCCCGCGCTCGCGGTCTGGAATGCGTAGTTGCTCACGCCGTAGGTGTCGAAGGTCGCGGCCGACTGCCCGCTCGCGACGGCAAGGTACGTCGCCTGCTTGTCGGGCGTCTCATAGGCGTCGATCGGGTTGCCCTCGCACTCCGTGTCGTTGAGGGTGCTCACGAGGTCGGGGAAGAGCGAGCCGGTGAGGTAGTTCACCTTGAGGCCGCACAGCGAAGCGAAGCTCGTGATGTTGTCGGGGTTGCCCTTCGGCACGACGATGCCGGAACCCTCAACCGAGTAGTCGATGAAGTTCACGACCTCCTCGCGGTCGAGGCGGTCGGCCATGGCGCTCACGTACAGGTCGTAGCGACCCGACTGCACACCCGGGAGCGCGGCGGTGAATTGGATGTCGTCCCACTCGATCGTGAGGCCGAGACGGCTTGCGGCCTCGTTCAGCAGATCGGCATCCACCCCCATGACCTCCTGGGTGTCGCCGTCGACGTAGACCCACGGGGCCATGCCGTCGGTCGTGGCGGCCTTGATGCTGCCCGCCTTCTTGATGTCGTCGGGAAGCAGGGCCATGTCATCGACGGATGCCGCGCGCGCGGGCAGCGTCGTGCCCGACGCGGGTCCGCTCGCATCCGGGCCGGGGGCGCCGTCGGCTGCGCAGCCGGCCAGGATCGCGAGCGCTGCAGCTGCCGTGGTCGTGACGGTGAGGACTCGTTTGAGGTGCACGTGTTTCAACCTTCCGAATTCGTTTGTTGGAAAAGAAGTTGCTCAATAGCACTATGAGCCCCGCGAAGTTTCGTCCGTGTTACAGCTTCTAGGCGCCCCGTTGCGCTTCTTATTTAGAAACTCTTTTTCCACTTGTGGGGTAACGTAACAGCCACCGCGCGACGAGCGCAAGAGATCAGGACGGAGACGACGTAGTGGAAACCAGGACGTACGACAAGCTGCAGGTGAACATCGCCGACACGGGGACGGAACTCGGCGAGACCGCCGCAGAGCTGTTCGCGAGCCGCGTCAAGGCCGAGTTGGAGACGCACGAGACCATCGGCGTGATCCTCGCCCTCGGAGCGGCGCAAGCGGATCTCTTCGCTGCGCTCAAGGCCCGTGACGACATCGAATGGAACCGCCTCGACGTGCTGCACGTCGACGTCTACATGGGGATCGGCGACGACGATCCGCGCTCGGGCGGGGCGCGCATGCGTCGCCACTTGACGGACGAGGTGAAGCCGCGCAACTTCTACGCCATGCACGGTGACACGGTTCCCGTCGAGAAGGAGCTCGAACGGTACACGGAGATCTACAACCGTGTGCAGCCGGTCATCTGCGTCATGGGCATCGGTGTCACGGGACACCTCGCCTTCATCGACCCGCCCGCGGACTTCGGCACCGCGAGCGTCATGGTCGCCGTTCCGCTCGCCCCCGCGACGCGCCAGCAGATCGCCGACGGCGGCATCTTCTCGTCCCTCGACGAGGTTCCGGAGTACGGCCTCTCGCTCAGCATCCCGGCCCTTCTGGCGCCCAAGACGGTCATCGCCCTCGCGCACGAGCCGTCGAAGGCCGACGCCATCCAGAAGATGCTCGAGGAGCCCGTGTCGATCATGCTCCCCGCCTCCAAGATGAAGGAGCACGACGACGCCCACTTGTTCCTGAGTCAGGACGCCGCCGCCAAGCTCAGTCGCTGACCTCCGCCGCGCGCGGCCTCGCTCCCGCCCGCGGTACACGCACGGGTGGCGGAGCACAGGGCTCCTTCACCCGTGCGTCCTACGGAACCCTCTCGTTCCTCAATGCGGACTGCAGCACTGCCGATGATGCCCGTGAGCCGACTCCCCCGGGCATCGGCTCGGTCTCTCAGGCGCCCGAGAGCCGTTCCAGGGCCAGCATCGTGTGCTGTCCGTCGAGGCCCTCGACCATCACGAGCGTGCATGCCGTGACGCGCGCCCGCCACACCTCCTCGACCACGAGCTCAGGCCGTGGAGCGAAGGGATAGCGGTTCGCCGTGAACATGTTCCCGCCATTGCCTCCGACCGATGCGTGCACATGGTTCATGTACCGGATGCCCGTGTCGAGGTCGAGGAGCATGGGGAAGCTGAACGCCTCGAAGCGGGCATCGCCCCGGCGCTTGCGTTCAGGCCGTGTGTCGGCGAACCGCGTCACCTCCACGATGTGCCCGACAGGGATCGGCGCAGGGAAGTTCACAGCGAGCGTCTCGGCCACGCGATCCACCCTACGGCCGCAGCCGGTCTCCCGACCCGCGCGGCGGGTCGACCGACACGTCGAGGCGCTCCTGACGCCCGTGCAGCGACGACCACTGCAGCGCCTCGCCCTTCGCGGCGTGCTGCGAGGCGCGCACGGCGCGCTCGTCGGCCCAGGAGTTGAGGCGGTGACCGGCGTGACCGCGCACGTGCTCGAGCACGACATCCGGGAGTCCCGCGGCACGCCGCGCATCCCGCGCCGCGATGAGCTGCTCGAGGATGTCGCGGTTGGCGACGGGCTTCTTCGCGCTCGTGACCCAACCGCGGCGCTTGTGGCCGTCCATCCACGAGGCGTAGGTGTCGATCGCGTACTTCGAGTCGGCCTGCACGACGAGCTCGCGCACATCCGCGTGATCCTGGATGGCGTGCAGCAGCGCGAGCAGCTCGCCGATGTTGTTGGTGCCGACGGGCAGCGAGCCGGCGGCCCAGTGGCCGTCCTCGCCCACCCAGGCCCAGCCGGCCGGGCCGGGATTGCCCTTGCACGCGCCGTCGGTCGCGACGACGTAGCGATCGGATGCGGTCATCCTTCGAGTCTGTCAGGTGCGGCCGCCGCCATGCGCGTGCGCGCCGCTGCGCAGGGGTTGCCCAGAGGCGCCCGCTAGTCTGGATCGCGGAGCCCCGACCGGGCTCGCGGACGAGGGAGCAGTACCCGCACCACGACAAGACTGACTCGGAAGGTCACGTCATGACGTGGATCGTGCTCATCGCCTCGGGCATGCTCGAGGCCGTCTGGGCCTCGGCCCTCGCGGCGTCGAAGGGCTTCCGCCGCCCTCTCCCCACCGTGCTCTTCGCCGCCTCGATGCTCGCGAGCATGGCGGGACTCGCCTACGCGATGACCGAGATCCTCACGGGCACCGCCTACGCCGTGTGGGTCGGCATCGGCGCGACGCTCACCGTCAGCTGGGCGATCGTGACGCGCGCCGAACGTGCGAGCGTCGCGCGCATCCTGCTGCTCGGGCTGCTCGTCGCGGGCGTCGTGGGCCTCAAGGCGGTGAGCTGAGGATGCCGTGGGTCGTGCTTCTCGCGAGCGCCGTTCTCGAGGCCGTGTGGGCCACGGCCCTCGGCGCCTCCGAGGGCTTCAGCAGGCCGCTGCCCACCGCCGTCTTCGCCGTCGCGCTCGTCGCGAGCATGGCGGGGCTCGGCTACGCGGCGCGCTCGATCCCGATCGGCACGGCCTACGCCGTGTGGACGGGCGTCGGCGCCGCGCTCACGGTGGGCTACGCGATGGCGACGGGCACAGAAGAGCTCTCACCCCTGCGGGTGCTGTTCCTCGCGTGCATCGTGAGCGCCGTCATCGGTCTCAAGCTCGTGCCAGCTCGCGCGCGCGGCGAGACGCCGACCCGCACGACCGAGCCGGCATCCGACACCGACTAAGCGGCGCTGTCAGCGCCGCCCGCGTTGTCGCGCACGTTGTCGGCCGCACGCTGGGCGTTCGACTTCGACGCGAAGGCCTCGCCCGCCGTCGCGACGACGTTGCCGCCGCGATGCGCACGCCAGCGCCAGTTGCCGCCGTTGTCTTCGTAGACCTCGAACTCGGCCGCGGCCGCGCCCGCCTTGAACGACTCCGCGGCGCGCTGGGCGTTCGACTTCGAGGCGAACGACTCACCCGCCCACGCGACCGTCTGACCGTTGCCCGAGACGAGCCACCACGAGTAGTCGTCGCCCTTGTCGGCCTTCACTTCGAATCGCACGTCGACGTGCCCCCCTCTCCGGCACGGGACGCCGGACAGGGTCAGTATGCCGGGGCCGCGCGCCGCCTGTCCACGTGAACACAGTGAACATCGGGGTGTACGGTTGCCCGGATGCCGTCCCCCGATCCGCTCGTCGCGCGCCTGCGTGCCGCGGGGTGCGTCTTCGCGGAGGACGAGGCCGCGCTGCTGCGAGATGCGGCATCCGGTGCGGCGCTCGAGGCGCTCATTGCGCGCCGCATCCGCGGAGAGCCGCTCGAGACGCTTCTCGGGTGGGCCGAGTTCGCGGGGCTCCGCGTCGCCGTCGCGCCGGGCGTGTTCGTGCCGCGACGGCGCAGCGAGCTGCTCGTCGAGCTCGCGCTCGAAGGACTCCCGAAGGATGCGGTCGTCGTCGAGCCGTGCTGCGGTGTCGGTGCGATCGCCGCGGCGATCCAGGCGCGTCGTTCGGACGCCCGGGTGTGGGCATCCGATCTCGACCCCGACGCCGTGGCCGTCGCCCGGCGCAACCTGCCGCCGCACGCGGTTCTCGAGGGCGACCTCTTCGAGGCGCTCCCTCGCGAGCTGCTCGGCCGCGTCGATGTGCTCGTCGCGAACGCCCCGTACGTGCCGAGCGACGAGATCGCGTTCATGCCCGCCGAGGCACGCGAGCACGAGCACCGCATGGCACTCGACGGCGGGGCTGACGGGCACGCGGTGCAGGCGCGCATCGCATCCGGATGCCGTGCATGGCTCGCGCCGGGCGGTCGCGTCGTGATCGAGACGAGCGAGCGCCAGGCGGAGCGCACGGCGTCACTGCTCGACGAGCAGGGGCTCCGCACGCGCGTCGTGCGCGACGAGGACCGCGACGGCACGGCGGTCGTCGGGGTGTTCGCCGCCCGCTGATCGAGTAGCCCGCGCCGCGGGCGTGTCGAGATCAGCGCCGAGTCGGGTTTCGACACGCTCGCTGCGCTCGCTCCTCAGCCGGCTGGGAGCAGGCACATACGTCCACCGCCCGTCGGGCAGCATCACGGCGCACATGATCAGCGCTGGGTGAGGCGGATCTGGTTGCCGGCCGGGTCGCGGAACGCGGCGTCGCGCACGCCCCACGGCTGGTCCATGGGCTCCTGCACGATGTCGGCACCGGATGCCTCGATGCGCGCGAAGTCCGCATCGAGATCGTCCGTCGCGAACACCGCGCCGGCGAGCACGCCCTTCGCGAGCAGGTCGGCGAGCGTCTCGCGGTCGGCATCGGACTCCCCCGCGCCGACGGGCGTGAGCACGATCTCGACATCGGAACCGACGGGCGCGACCGTGATCCAGCGCATGCCGCCGCCCATGTCGACGTCGTTGCGCACCTCGAACCCGATCACGTCGCGGTAGAAGGTGAGGGCGGCCTCCGCGTCGTCGAAGGCGATGTAGCTGTGCTGCAGTGAGATCGTCATGCGGCAACGCTACGGCGGGTCAGCCGCGCGCCGCTTCTCGAATCCTGACCGGACGCGTGACCGACTTCGCGACGCACGGGATGTCGTCGAGCGCGGCATCCGCGGCATCCGGATGCGCTGCGGCGCGGTACGCGCTCGGCGAGACGCCGACGAGCTTCGTGAAGCTCGAGCTGAAGGAGCCGAGCGACGAGCAGCCGACCGCGACGCACACCTCGGTGACGCTCAGATCGCCGCGGCGCAAGAGCGCTTTCGCTCGCTCGATGCGGCGCGTCATGAGGTAGCCGTAGGGCGTCTCGCCGTACACCGCGCGGAAGCTGCGCGCGAAGTGCCCCGACGACATGAGGGCCGTGCGCGCGAGCGATTCGACGTCGAGCGGCTGCGCGTACTCGCGGTCGATGCGGTCGCGCGCCTTGCGCAGGCGGACGAGATCGGCGCGCTCCATGGCTCAAGTCTGCCGTGGTAGGGACGCCGGCTCCAGCTAGGGCCCCCAGAGGTCACGCGATCGTCGCGCCGAAGAGGAGGCCCAAGAGGTAGGTCGCGGCCGCTGCCCCGTAGCCGATCGCGAGCTGCCGCACCGCGCGCTTCAGGGGCGAGGTCCCCGAGAGGATGCCGACGACCGCTCCCGTGCCGAGCAGGGCGATGCCGACGAGCACGCACGCGAGCACGACCGCACCCCATCCCGTCATGCCGAAGAGGTACGGCAGCACGGGGATGACGGCGCCGGATGCGAAGAACAGGAAGCTCGAGATCGCGGCGCGCCACGGCCCACCGACGGCCTCATCCGGGTCCACCTCCTCGGACGGTGCATCCGCGTCGAGGTGCAGAGTCGCGAGCACCTCGCGGGCGTGCATGTCGGCCTCGTCGGCACCCATGCCGCGCGCGCGATACACGAGTGCGAGCTCGTTGGCGTCGACGTCGAGGTGCGGCAGTACGGTCTGCGAGGCGGGGTCGGGGCGGGATGCCGCGAGCAGCTCGCGCTGCGACTTCACCGACACGTACTCCCCCGCGCCCATCGAGAGCGCACCCGCGAGCAGTCCCGCGATGCCCGTGAAGAGCACGACGGCCGGAGCCGCTCCCGTCGCCCCGATGCCGAGCACGAGGGCGAGGTTCGAGACGAGTCCGTCGTTGGCGCCGAACACGGCCGCGCGGAAGCTACCCGAGAGGCGCGTGCGTCCGCGGGCGGCGAGGCCGCGCAGCACCTCGCCGTGGATGCGCTCGTCGGCCGCCATGCGATCCGTCGCGTCGTCGTCGGCGTCGTACGGCGATCTGCCCTCGGCGCGCTGCGCGAGCGCGAGCACGAAGAGGAAGCCGAGACGCTTCGCGAGGAACCCCAGGATGCGCGTGCGTACGTCGGGCTTCGGTGCGGGCAGATGGTGCTCGCCGAGCAGCTCGATCCAGTGCTGCTCGTGGCGGCGCTCGGCATCGGCGAGACCGAGCAGGATCTCGCGCTCGCCGCCCTCGCGACGCTCGGCGAGGTCCTGGTAGATCGCACGCTCGGCGCGCTCGGCCGCGAGATAGCGGCGCCAGCGACGGATCTGGGCGGGGGTGGGAGACGTCACCGATTCATTCTGCCGAGGGCATGCGTTTTGCGGGGCGCCGAATCATCTCCTCAATGAGCGGAGCACGAGGTGGTTGAGGAGCGCGCCGCGACAGGCGGCACGCGTCTCGAAACCACCGCCGACACGCCCGTCAGGCGGCGACGTACCGGAACCCCCAGCGCCCCTCGAACGTCTCACCCGGCTCGAGCCACACGAGCCCCTCTCCCGAGTTGAGGGCGTCGGGCGGTGCCGTCATGGGCTCGATCGCGACGGCTGTGCCCTCGCCGCCCTCGCGCGGGAAGATCGGCGTCGTGAAGACCTGCAGGTAGCGCCAGTCGTCGTCCTGCCACACCTCGAGGCGCGAGCCGTCGGGCGCGGTGAGGGTCGCCGTGACCCCGCCGGCGGGGCGCAGCCCGCGGAAGGCCGTGTCGAGCGAGAGCTCGCCGACGCGCACGCCGCCCCGCAGGTCGGTCCCGTCCGCCACGGGATGCCACGCGACGGGGTCGAGGCGCTCGTCGACCTCGAGGTACTCGTCGGCCGGCACCGTGATCACGAGCTCCGCGACGTCGAACGAGCCGATACGCGGATACGGATGCGTGCCCGTCGCGTACGGCGCGCTCCGCTCCGAGAGGTTGCGCGCACCGTGCGTCACGGTGAGTCCGTCGGGCGCGAGCTCGAAGCGCACCCACGTGTCGAGCAGGAAGGGCCAGCCGTGCTGGGGGTGGATGACGGCGCCGAGCGTGACCGCGGCATCCGAGCGCTCACGCACCTCGTGCTCCGTGAACTCGAGCAGGCCGTGCAAGGAGCCGCCGCGCGCCGGCTCGGTGATGTCGAGCTGCTGCGGCGCGCCGTCGAGGGTCCACCGCCCCGCACGCACGCGATTGGGCCACGGCGCGAGCACGATGCCGGAGCAGAACGGCGGCGGGGCGACGTCGGTCGGCAGCGGCTCGGTCAGATCCACGTCGCCGACGCGCAGGGCGCACAGCACGGCCGCGACCGTGCCGACCTCCGCGTACGCGTCACCTGCGCGCAGCTCGATGCGCTCTCCGACTCCCGTGTGCGTGCTCATGCGTTCCCTTCGTAGCGGATGCCCCACGACGCCTCCCAGCGCTCGTCCGGCTCGAGCCAGACGAGCCCCGCGCCCGAGTTGAGCGCATCGGGGGCCGCTGTCATCGGCTCGAGGGCGACGGCGAGCGACGGCGTCTCGGATCCGTCGGATGCGACGTGCGGGAAGTCGCGCGGCGTGTAGGCCTGCAGCCAGCCGAACGGCGCATCCTGCCAGACGACCGTGCGCGCGCCATCCGGCGCTGTGAGCACGGCCGCTCCCTCGCGCCCCGTCACGACACCCTGATAGCCGACGTTGAGGTCGAGGCCGCCGAGCGCGCGCGGGCTGCGCACGTCGCGAGGCCCGCCGGGCTCGATCTCGCGCACGCCCACGGGCAGCAGACGGTCGTCGAGCTCGAGGTAGTGGGTCGCGCGCACCTCGAGCGTCACGTCGTCGAGGCTCCCGTCGCCGACGCGCAGGTACGGATGCGCACCCACGGCCCAGGGTGCGGCGGCCGAGCCGATGTTGTGCGCGCCGTGCGTCACCGTGAGCCCCTCGTCGTCGAGGGCGTAGCGCACGGTCGTGCGAAGAAGGAACGGCCAGCCGTGCTGGGGGTGGATCGTCGCGGCGAGCGTCACTGCGTCATCCGCTTGTTCGAGCACGCGGTAGGCGGTGTTGCGCAAGAGCCCGTGGATCGCGGCGCCGCGCCCGGGGTCGGTCACGTCGAGCTGTTGCACCTCGCCCGCGTACGTCCAGCGCGCGTCGCGCACGCGGTTGGGCCACGGCGCGAGCACGATGCCGTGGCCGTGCGAGGGGATGCGGGTGTCGGGTGTGCGCTCGGCGAGCTCGCGCCCCTGCACCTCGAGGCTCGCGAGGGCCGCCGCGAGCGTCGCGATGCGGGCGGATGCGTGCGGGGCGCGCAACGTGATGACGTCGCCGAGGGGTGTGGGCACGGAGTCGAGCCTACGGGACCCGCCGCCCCGGGTGAGGGGTCGCAAACTGCGGCCACCGCGGCGTGTTGAGTGCACTTTGCGACCCCTCACCCGTCGGCGCGGAGGACGCGCGCCCCGAGCGAGGTGAGCGACGCGACGCACGCGGCTGCGGCATCCGTCCAGGCGCCGGCGGTCACGAGCGTCGCGTCGGGGCCGAGCGTGCCGATCGTTCCGAGATGGCGCGCGCCGAGCTTGGCGCTCTCGGCGGCCACGAGCCACGACGCGGATGCCGCGAGCATCGCGCGCTTGACTTGCGCCTCCGCGAGGTTGAGGTTCGTGACGCGCCCCTCCTCGTCGACGCCGTTGCAGCCGAGGATCGCGAGGTCGACGTGCAGGCCCGCGAGCGACTCGGAGGCGCCCGGGTCGACGAGCGAGTGCTGCAGCGGGCGCAGCGTGCCGCCCGTGAGCACGACCGTGAGGCGGGGCACTGCCGGCTCGAGGGCGAGCGCGATCGAGAGGCCGTTCGTGACGACGACGAGCTCGTCGAGCTCGCCGCGCTCGACGCGCTCGACGAGGGCGTGCGCGACCGCGAGGGTCGTCGACCCTACGTCGAGCAGCACGCTCGTGCCGCTCGCCACGAGCGCCGCCGCGCGACGCCCGATCGCGCGCTTGGCGGCGGCGTCGCGCGTCGAGACGCGCTCGAGTGGCTCCTCGCGCGGACCGCCCGGCATGGGCAGCGCCGAGCCGTGCACGCGCCGGATGAGCCCCGCCGCCTCGAGCTGCGCGAGGTCCGACCGGATCGTCACCTCGCTCACGCCGAACTCGGCGGCAGCGGCGGCCACGCGCAGGATGCCGTGCTCGCGAACGCGCTCCACGATCCGCGCTCGGCGCAGCTCGGCGGGGAGCGCATCCGTCACTTACGGTTCCCTTCGAATCAGCAAGCCGCACTTACGATATCGTAAGCACATGACCGGTGTCACACGCCACACTGCCCGTATGGCCGACGGGCGGGAGCTCATCTACTTCGACGACGCCGACTCGACGCTGCCTCCCGAGCGCCGCCTCGACGAGCGCCGGCTCGACCCGCGCCCCGCGACGGCGACGATGCGCCAGGACGTGCTCACGGGCGACTGGATCTCGGTGGCCTCGAACCGCAACAACCGCGTGTTCCTGCCGCCCGCCCACCTCGATCCGCTTGCGCCGCAGACGCCCGAGAACCCCTCCGAGATCCCCGACCAGTACGACGTCGTCGTCTTCGAGAACCGCTCCCCGTCGTTCGGGCCCGAGTCCGACGGCCCCCTGCCGCCCGCGGGCCGAGGCTTCGACGTGACCTCGCCCGCCGTCGGACGCTGCGAGGTCGTGTGCTTCAGCCCCGAGTCGACCGGTTCGCTCGGCACGCAGAGCGTGAGCCGCATCCGCACGGTCATCGAGGCATGGGCGGATCGCACCCGCGAGCTCTCGGCGTTGCCGGGCGTCGCGCAGGTGTTCCCCTTCGAGAACCGCGGCGAAGCGATCGGCGTAACCCTCGGGCATCCGCATGGGCAGATCTACGCGTACCCCTTTGTCACGCCGCGCACGCGCTCGACCCTCGCGGCGATCGCCGAGCTCGGGCCCGACCTCTTCGCCCGCATCCTCGAACGCGAGCAGGCGGGGCCGCGTGTCGTGCTCACGGGCGAGCACTGGACCGCATTCGTGCCGTTCGCCGCACGCTGGCCCATCGAGCTGCACCTGCTGCCGCATCGGCACGTGCCCGACATCGACGCCCTCGACGAGGCCGAGCGGGCCGAGCTCGCGACGGTGTTCAAGCGCCTGCTGCTGGGTCTCGACGCCCTCTACGACAGCCCGACCCCCTACATCGCCGCATGGCACCAGGCGCCCGTGCGCGAGGGGCGCGACGACGTACGCCTCATGCTGCAGATCACCTCGCCCAGGCGCGGCGCCGACCGGCTCAAGTTCCTCGCGGGTTCGGAGGCGGCGATGGGCGCGTGGGTTGCGGATATCGTTCCGGAGGATGCGGCCGCGCGGCTGCGGGAGGCGGTGCAGTCGGTATGAGCGAAGACCTTCGCGACCTCGTGCGTCGGGAGTTCGAGCAGGCGTACGGAGTCGAGCCCGCGGGGGTCTGGTCGTCGCCCGGTCGCGCGAACCTCATCGGCGAGCACACCGACTACAACGAGGGCTTCGTGCTGCCCTTCGCGATCGACCGGCGCACCTTCGCGGCGGTCGGGCTGCGTGACGACGCCCGCATCCGCGTCGGCTCGACGTTCTCGGACGAGATCGCCGAGATCGCGCTCGATGAGCTCGCCCCGGATGCCGTGAGCGGCTGGGCGGGCTACCCCCTGGGAGTCGCGTGGGCGCTCGGGCGGCTCGCGCACGCCGATCTCGCGGCCGTCCCCGGCGTCGACATCATGATCGAGTCGGACGTGCCCGTGGGCGCGGGCCTCTCGTCGTCGGCCGCGATCGAGGGCGCCGTCGCCTTCGCACTCGCGGAACTGTGGCGCCTCGACCTCGACCGCGTCGAGCTCGCGCGCGTCGGTCGCGTGGCGGAGAACGACTTCGTCGGCGCGCCCACGGGCATCATGGACCAGATGGCCTCGCTGCTCGGGCGCGACGACGCGGCGGTCTTCATCGACTGCCGCACGCAGGAGGCCGAGGCGATCGACCTGCGCCTCGCCGAGAACGACCTCACGATCCTCGTGATCGACACGCAAGTCGAGCACCAGCACGCGTCGGGCGGCTACCGCGAGCGCCGGGCCTCGTGCGAGGCGGGCGCCGCCGCGCTCGGCGTCGCCTCGCTGCGCGATGTCTCGGTCGACGACCTCGAGCGCGCCCGCACCGTGCTCGACGACGTCACGTTCCGGCGCGTGCGGCACGTCGTGACCGAGAACCAGCGCGTGCTCGACACCGTCGCGGCGCTCGCCGCCGAGGGCCCGCGCGCGATCGGCGAGCTGCTCGACGCCTCCCATCGATCGATGCGCGACGACTTCGAGATCTCGGTGCCCGAGCTCGACCTCGCGGTCGAGACGGCCCAGGCGGCGGGCGCGATCGGCGCCAGGATGACGGGGGGCGGCTTCGGCGGATCGGCGATCGCCCTCGTTCCGCGTGGGCTCGTGTCGCAGCTGCAGGTCGCCGTCGACGGCGCCTTCGCGGAGCACGGCTACGCCCAGCCCATCACCTTCACGGTGACCCCCTCGGAGGGCGCGCGGCGCGAGTAATGCCGCCTCGGATCGCCGAGGTGGCTGAGGAGCGATGCCCAGCGACGCGTCTGGATGCCACCGGCACCGAAATCCTGGCAATCGCCTCCGCATCCGCGCGACCCGCCGCGTGACGGGTTGCGGCATCCGCGAATCCTCGGAAACGTGGCCGACTCCGAAACCCAAGGGAAAGGGGAACCTCCATGCTCACCCTCACCGAGAACGCCGGAACGGTCGTCTCCGACCTCGTGTCGCGAGCGAGCGAGACCGACACCGCGGGGCTGCGCATCCAGCAGGGCGACAACCGCTTCGACATCGCGATCGCCGAGGCGCCCGCGCCGACGGAGGTCGTCGTCGAGCAAGCGGGCGCGCGCATCTTCATGGATGCGCCGGTCGCCCAGGTGCTCGACGAGATGACGCTCGACGCGCAGATCGACCCGGCGGGCAACATCCGTTTCGCCCTCGCGCCGCAGCTCTAGCGGCGGATCGGCCGCGCCGCGAGCGGCCTCGCGGAAGAACTTCGCGGGCGATGTCGATCGCCGCCTCCCCCGTTCGACAGGGATAGTAGAAGGACGCATCCGCGGCCTCACGAACAAGGGAGACTCCCGTGAAGTACATGCTCATCATGCGCACGACCGACGAGGCCCTCGCGGCGTCGGCCGAGGTCGATTTCGAGACGGTCATCAACCAGATGGGCGCCTACAACGAGTCGATGATCGAAGCCGGCGTGCTCGTCGGCGGCGATGGGCTCACGGATGCCGCGCAGGGCTTCGTCGTGGACTTCTCGTCCCAGCCGCCGGCCGTCACCGACGGCCCCTACGGCGAGACGCACGAACTCTTCAACGGCTTCTGGCTCATCGAGGTCTCGAGCCGCGAGGAGGCCGCCGAGTGGGCGCGCCGCGCGCCGCTGGGTCCGGGCAACAAGCTCGAGGTGCGTCGCGTGACCGACGAGAGCGACTTCGCCGACTACGCGGACAACGAGTACGTGCAGAAGGAGAAGGGCTGGCGCGAGCAGGAGGCTGCGCGCGCCGCGCAGTCGAAGCACGGCGCCTGACCCGCCATGAGCGACATCCGGCGTGCCGTCGATGCCGTGTGGCGCATCGACGGCGCGCGGGTCGTGGCGACCCTCGCGCGCTATACGGGCGACCTCGGCGAGGCCGAGGACCTCGCGCAGGAGGCGCTCGCCGAGGCGCTCGAGAGCTGGGCCGAGCACGGTGTACCCGCGAACCCGGGCGCGTGGCTCACGAGCGTCGGCAAGCGCCGCGCGATCGATGCGTGGCGTCGGCGCGAGAAGCTCACGGAGCGCTACCGCCTGCTCGCGAACGAACTCGAGGAGGGCGTCGACGCGGCGTGGGAGCCGATCCCGGATGACGTGCTGCGGCTCGTCTTCACGGCATGCCATCCCGTGCTCGCGCGCGACGCGCAGCTCGCGCTCACCCTGCGCGTCGTGGGCGGGCTCACGACGGAGGAGATCGCACGGCTCTTCCTCGTGCCGGTCGCGACGGTGCAGCAGCGCATCGTGCGCGCGAAGAAGACGCTGCGCGCGGCATCCGTGCCGTTCGAGCTGCCCGACCTCCGGGAGTGGCCCGAGCGCCTGGCCGCCGTGCTCGGCGTCGTCTACCTCATGTTCACAGAGGGCTACGCCGCGACGTCGGGTGACCGTTGGATGCGGCCCGAGCTCGCCGACGAGGCGCTACGGCTCGCTCGCGCGCTCGCGAGCCTCTTGCCGCGCGAGCCGGAGGTGCACGGGCTCGTGGCGCTCCTCGAGCTGCAGCGGTCGCGCTTCGCGGCGCGGACGGATGCCACGGGCGCGCCCGTGCTGCTCACGGATCAGGATCGCCGGCGCTGGGATCGCGCCCAGATCGAGCGCGGACGCGCCGCGCTCGCGCGGTGCGACGCCCTCGGCCGAGGGCGTGGCCCGTATGCGCTGCAGGCCGCGATCGCCGAGTGCCACGCGATCGCCCCGAGCGTCGAGGCGACCGACTGGGAGCGGATCGTCGTGCTCTACGAGGCGCTCGGGCGCATCGCGCCGAGCCCCGTCGTCGAGCTCAACCGCGCGGTCGCGGTCGCGATGGCGACCGGTCCCGCGACGGCGCTCGCGATCGTCGACCGCCTCGAATCCGAGGGCGCGCTGCGCGGCTCCCACTTGCTGCCGAGCGTGCGCGGCGAGCTGCTCGCGCGCCTCGGCCGCCTCGACGAGGCGCGCAGCGAGCTCGCAACGGCGGCGGCGCTCGCCGCGAACGAGCGCGAGCGCCGCGTGCTGCTCGACAAGGCGGCGGCGCTCGGGGCGAACGCGGGGTGACGGTGGTTTCGAGACGCGTATCGCCTGCGGCGATGCGCTCCTCAACCACCTGCCATGGCTGATGTGTCGGCACTCGAGCGGCCGGGCGTCCGCGCACGGCCGACCGCTCGGCCGAGCGCCGCGGATTACCGCGGCGCCAGACCAACACAGGGCTGGCATCGGGACTGGCGGGAGCGCGCCGCCGACAGGCGGCACGCGGGGCATGCGTCCCGCGCCCGAATCCGCGCCCCCGCGAAGCGCCGAGAGGGCAGACAGCGGTCAGGCGCGCTCGGCGGCCTCGACGACGTTCGAGATGAGCATCGCGCGCGTCATGGGCCCGACTCCGCCGGGATTCGGCGAGATCCAGCCCGCGACCTCCGCGACATCCGGGTGCACGTCGCCCGCGAGCTTCGCGCGCCCCGACTCGGTCGTGCCGACGCGCGTGACGCCGACGTCGAGCACGGCCGCGCCCGGCTTCACCCACTCGGGCTTCACGAAGTGGGGCACGCCGACCGCCGCGACCACGATGTCCGCCCGCGCGACCTCGGCGGCGATGTCCGCCGTACGCGAGTGCGTGAGCGTCACGGTCGCGTCGACGCCCTTGCGCGTGAACACGAGACCGAGCGGCCGCCCCACGGTGAGCCCACGTCCGATGATCGTCACGTGCTTGCCCGCGATCGGCACGTCGTGGCGCCGCAGCAGCTCGACGACGCCCGCGGGCGTGCACGGAAGGGGCGAGCGCAGTTCGCCGTCGACGCCGAGCACGAGGCGGCCGAGGTTCGTCGGATGCAGGCCGTCGGCATCCTTGTCGGGGTCGATGAGCTCGAGCATCGCGTTCTCGTCGATGCCCGGGGGCAGGGGCAGCTGCACGATGTAGCCCGTGACCTCGGGGTTGTCGTTGAGGCGCGCGATCGCGGCGCGGATGTCGGCGGCGCTCGCATCCGCGGGAAGCTCCTCGGGGATCGAGCGGATGCCGACCTCGGCCGAATCGCGGTGCTTGCCCGTGACGTAGCTCACCGAGCCGGGGTCCGCGCCGACGAGCAGCGTGCCGAGCCCCGGCACGACGCCGCGCGCCGCGAGCGCCGCAACCCGCTCCGCGAGCTCCGCCTTGATCGCGCTCGCCGTCGCGATCCCGTCGAGAATCCGCGCGCTCATGTGAGGGGTCGCAAACTGCGCGCAACACGCCGCGATGAAAGCACTTTGCGACCCCTCACGCCCAGGAGCCCGGCGAGGTCAGGCCCTCGTAGAGGGGGAAGGCCTCGGCGAGGGTCGCGACACGCGCGCGCAGGGCCGGGATGTCGGCATCCGCCTGCAGCGCGAGCGCGATGATGTCGGCCACCTCGCGGAACTCCTCGTCGCCGAAGCCGCGGGTCGCGAGCGCCGGCGTGCCGATGCGGATGCCCGAGGTCACCATGGGCGGGCGCGGGTCGTTCGGCACGGCGTTCTTGTTGACCGTGATGCCGACCTCGTGCAGGCGGTCCTCCGCCTCCTTGCCCGTCATCTCGGAGTCGCGCAGGTCGACGAGCACGAGGTGCACATCGGTGCCACCCGTGAGCACGTCGACACCCGCAGCCCGCGCGTCGGATGCCGTGAGCCGCTCGGCGAGGATCGCGGCACCGCGCACCGTACGCTCCTGGCGGTCGCGGAACTCCTCCGTGCCCGCGAGCTTGAAGGCCGTCGCCTTCGCCGCGATGACGTGCATGAGCGGGCCGCCCTGCTGGCCGGGGAAGACGTTCGAGTTGATCCTCTTCGCGATCTCCTCGTCGTTCGTGAGGATGAAGCCCGAGCGCGGGCCGCCGATCGTCTTGTGCACCGTCGAGCTCGTGACGTGAGCGTGCGGAACGGGCGACGGGTGCAGCCCCGCGGCCACGAGGCCTGCGAAGTGGGCCATGTCGACCCACAGCTTGGCGCCGACCTCGTCGGCGATCGCGCGGAAGGCGGCGAAGTCGAGCTGGCGCGGGTACGCCGACCAGCCCGCGATGATGACCTGCGGCTCGATCTCGAGGGCGACGCGGCGCACCTCATCCATGTCGACGCGGAAGGTCTCGGGGTCGACCTTGTACGAGTGCGCCTCGTAGAGCTTGCCCGAGAAGTTGAGCTTCATGCCGTGCGTCAGGTGGCCGCCGTGCGCGAGCTCGAGGCCCAGGATGCGGTCGCCCGGCTGGGCGATCGCGGCGAGCACGGCCGCGTTGGCGGACGCCCCCGAGTGGGGCTGCACGTTGGCGAAGGCCGCGCCGAAGAGCTGCTTGGCGCGCTCGATCGCGAGCGTCTCGACGATGTCGACGAACTCGCATCCGCCGTAGTACCGACGGCCGGGGTAGCCCTCGGCGTACTTGTTGGTGAGCACCGAGCCCTGTGCCTCGAGCACCGCCCGCGGCACGAAGTTCTCCGACGCGATCATCTCGAGCGTCGACCGCTGACGGTCGAGCTCCTGCGCGAGGGCCGCGGCGACCTCGGGGTCGACCTCGGCGAGGGGCTGCAAGAAGGTGGATTCAGACACTGGCGCTCCTTAGGCTCACGAGAAAACTACCCGGTGGGGTGGTCCGGCGGCCCAGGCGTGCGGCCGCCGCGATCGTGTTCGCCGCTCCCCGATGGTGACCCATCCGAACGCCAGTCGCGACGCATCCAGTGTACGGGCCCCGGGATGCCGGCACCGCCACGCGTTCGGGTCACGCCGCGAGGCGCGCGCCCCGCTCAGTGGTGCAGCGCCATCCGCACGCGGTCGGTCGATACGACGAAGACGAGCCCGAACGCGATGACGCTCGCCGCGACCCACGGCAGCGCCGTGATGCCGAGGTGGTCGATGAGCGCGCCGCCGATGAGCGCGCCGCCGCCGATCGCGACGTTGAACGCGGTCGTGAGCCACGCGGCCGCGAGGTCGCGGATGCGCTCGGATGCCGAGTGCAGCACGCGCGAGTGCATGAGCGCGGGAACGCCGCCGAAGAACACGCTCCAGAGCACCATCGCGGCGACGATCGGCACGACCGAGCTGCCGAAGATCGCGAGCAGCAGGATGCTGAGGACGACGCCGCCGAGCGCGACGTCGACCGACGCTCGCGGGTAGCGGTCGCCGAACGCACCCGCGAGCGCGAGGCCGACGGCACCGGCAGCACCGTAGGCGAACAGCAAGCCGCTCACCCATGCCTCGTCGATCCCGCCGACCTGGATCGCCCAGGGCGCGATGTAGGTGTAGAAGATGTTGTGCCCGATGATGACGAGGGCGACCGAGACGCACACGATCACGACGGCCGGAAGCGAGCGGTCGCGGCGCGCGGGCACGGCGATCTCGCCCGTCGCGAGCGGCACGAGGTGCGACACGGGCGGCAGGTAGACGATGACGAACGTCATGAAGACGAGCACGACGACGGCCATCGCCGCGAACGCGAGCCGCCATCCGAGCGCGTGCCCGAGGAAGGTGCCGAGCGGCACGCCGAGGATGAAGGCGAGCGTGCCGCCCGCGTTCGTGACCGAGATCGCACGCGCGAGCTGGTGGCGCGGCACGAGGAGCGCCGCGTAGGGACCCGTGACGGCCCAGAAGAGACCGTGCGCGAGACCGCCGACGATGCGCGCGCCCACGAGGAAGCCGTAGCTCGGCGCGATCGCGCACAGTACGTTCGTGAGCGCGAAGACGCCGAGCAGCACGACCATGAGCCACTTGCGGGAGTAGCGCCGGGTGAGCACCGTGAGAGGCGCCGTCGACAGCACGACGGTGCCCGCGAAGACCGTCACGAGCAGGCCGATCTGCGACTCCGAGACCTTGAGCTCGGCCGCCATCTCGGGCAGCAGGCCCGTCGGCAGGAACTCGCTCGACACGGATGCGAAGATCGCGCCCGTCAACACGAGGAGCCGGAAGAAGGGGAATCCGTTGCCGTCGTTCGTGCTCACCGCACGAGCCTAGTGGCGGCCGCAGACGCCCTCGCGTTCATGACGTGCTCACGACATGGGTGTCAGCGTGTACTTCGTGTCGAGGTACTCGTGGATACCCTCGAAGCCGCCCTCGCGCCCGAGGCCGGACTGCTTGACGCCCCCGAAGGGCGCGGCGGCGTTCGAGACGACGCCGACGTTGAGGCCCATCATGCCCGTCTCGAGCTGGTCGATCATGCGCTGGCCGCGCGCGAGGTCGCGCGTGAAGACGTACGACACGAGGCCGTACTCGGTGTCGTTGGCGCGACGCACGGCATCCGCCTCGTCGGTGAAGGTCGAGATCGCGAGCACGGGGCCGAAGATCTCCTCGCGCAGGATGTCGGACCCCATGGCGACGCCCGAGACGACCGTCGGCTCGTAGAACGTGCCCGGCCCCTCGACGGCGGAACCGCCCGTCGTGACGGTGGCACCACGCGCGACGGCATCCGTGACGAGCTGCGAGGCCTTCGCGACCGCCTTCTCGTCGATGAGCGGCCCGATCGCGACTCCCTCCTCGGTGCCGCGGCCGACCTTCATCGCGGCGACGCGCTCGGTGACGCGCCGCGTGAACTCCTCGGCGACATCCGCGTGCACGAGGAAGCGGTTGGCGGCCGTGCACGCCTCGCCGATGTTGCGGAACTTCGCGAGCATCGCGGCGTCGACCGCAGCGTCGAGGTCGGCATCCTCGAACACGATGAAGGGGGCGTTGCCCCCCAGCTCCATCGACGTGCGCAGCACGCCCTGGGCGGCCTGGGCGAGCAGCGTGCGGCCGACCTCGGTCGAGCCCGTGAACGAGAGCTTGCGCAAGCGCGGGTCGCGGATGATGGGCTCCGACACGGCGTTCGACGTCGAGGTCGTGATGACGTTGACGACGCCCGCGGGCACGCCGACCTCCTCGAGGATCTTCACGAGGTACAGGGTCGTGAGGGGCGTGAGCGTCGCGGGCTTGATGACGACCGTGCAGCCCGCCGCGAGGGCCGGGGCGATCTTGCGCGTCGCCATCGCGAGCGGGAAGTTCCACGGCGTGATGAAGAAGCACGGGCCGACGGGGCGCTGCGTCACGATCATGCGCCCCGTGCCCTCGGGGTTGGGGCCGTAGCGACCCGTGATGCGCGGCGCCTCCTCGGCGAACCAGCGCAAGAACTCACCGCCGTAGGTCACCTCGCCCTTCGCCTCCGCGAGCGGCTTGCCCATCTCGAGCGTCATGAGCAAGGCGACCTCGTCGGCGCGCTCCATGAGCAGCTCCCACGCCGCACGCAGCAGCTCGCCGCGCGTGCGCGCAGGCGTCGCGGCCCACGCGGCAGCGGCATCCACGGCGGCGTCGAGCGCCCGGATGCCGTCGGCCGGCGACGCGTCGGCGATCGTCACGAGCGTGTCGCCCGTCGCCGGGTCCGTCACCTCGATCGTGCGGCCCGAGGTGCCGTCGACCCAGTGTCCGCCGATGTACAGCTGCGTCGGCACCGTCGCCAGCAGCTCCTTCTCCGAGATCATGGCTCCATCTTCCCGCGTCGATGGCGTGCGCGTCAGCGCGCGGACCGGATGGCGGCCCCGGCCTCCTCGAGCTCCACGAGCGCAGCAGCCCCCGTCACGGGGTCGACCGCGGCGACGAGATCGTCGAGCACCGTCACGTGGCGGCCCGCGCCGAGCGCGTCGAGCGCGGACGCGCGCACGCAGTAGTCGGTCGCGATGCCGACGACGTCGACCTGGGTCACGTCGAGGCGGTCGAGCTCCTGCGGGAACGCCGTGCCGTCGTCGGTCGTGCCTTCGAAGATCGAGTACGCCGGGACCCCCTGCCCCTTCTTGATATGCACGTCGATGAGCGAGGTGTCGAGCGCAGGGTGGTACTCGGCGCCGGGCGTGCCGGCGACGCAGTGCCGCGGCCACGTCGTCACGAAGTCGGGCTCGGCATCCGTCGCGAAGTGCCCGCCGTTGTCGTCGTCGCCGTGGTGCCAGTCGCGTGAGGCGATGACGACGTCGTAGCGACCCGGATGCGCGCGCAGGTAGCTCGTGATGCCCTCGGCGACCGCGGCGCCGCCGTCAACGCCGAGCGCCCCGCCCTCCGTGAAGTCGTTCTGCACATCGATGACGAGCAGCGCGCGTGCCATGGTCGCCTCCGGTCAGTTGTTGGAGAGGTTGTCGCCGCAGCGGAAGACCGCGGTCGTGAGGGTGTCGAGGGCGCCTCGCGCCTCGCTGCGGATGCCGTCGCCGATCGCGTAGAACGTGAAGACGAGCGGCGTGCCGTCGGCGGCGTTGAGGTAACCCGAGAGCGTGTAGGCGGTGTCGATCCACCCGGTCTTCGCCCACACGTTGCCCCGCGCGACAGCGTTGTCGCCCGAGAAGCGGCTCGCGAGCGTACCGCTCTGGCCCGCGACGGGGAGGCCATCGCGCACGACGTCGAGGCCGTCGACGCCGTCGCGCACCTTGCGCATGAAGTCGGTCATCGTCGACGCGGGCACGGCGTTGAGATCGGAGAGCCCCGACCCGTCGCGGATCGTCAGGCCGGTCGCGGGCACGTCGTACGCCGAGAGGGCCGACGGGATCGCCTGCTGGAGCGACGCAGCCGATCCGTTCATGTCCGACTGCTTCGAGACGACGCGCGCGAGCATCTCAGCGAGGGTGTTGTCGCTCACGAGCAGCATCTGCTTGATGAGCACGCGCACCGGCTGCGACTTGACCTCGGCGAGTGTCGTCGAGCCGACGGCCGTGCCGAGTGTCGTCGTGACCGAGGGGTCGACAACCTCGCCGCTCGGGTCGGCGGCGAGCAGCGCCTCGACGAACGCGGCGCCAGCGCGGCCGATGGGGTCCGTCGAGCGCGGGCTCGTCGACGCTCGAGGGTCGGCGCGATCGCCGTCGACCTGCAGGGCCGTGACCTCCGAGTGGTAGCCGATCTCCTGCTCGGAGCGCTTCCAGCTCTCGTCCCACTTGTCGGCCGAGTTCCAATAACTCGCGTCGAGCACGACCGTCGTGATGGGCGTGCCCGGGTACTTCGTCGCATAGCTCGATACCGCCGTCTCGGCGAGTGTCTGCAGCTTGGGCGCCCCGGGGTAGAAGCTCTCCTGACCGACAGGGAGGGCGGAGAGGGTCGCGTCGCCACGACCCACGAGCACGATCGTGCCGGGGGTCGAGCCCTCGTAGACGCTCGTCGTGATCTGGAAGTCGGGCCCCAGGCGCGCGACAGCCGCCGCCGCGGTGAAGACCTTGAGCACGGATGCCGTACGGGCGGGCGTCGTGCCGTTGCGGTCGAAGAGCACCTCGCCCGTGTCCGCGCGCATGACATAGCCCTCGAGCGACATGAGAAGACCGTCGGATGCCGGACCCGCGATCGAGCATGTGCGGAGCCGACTCGCGGTCGCGGGCTGATCCGAGACGGGCCGGGCGGGCTCCTCGCTCGCCGACGGTGTGCTGCCGGGCGCCGCAACCGAGCGGGACGCCCAGGCCACGCCCGCGAAGACGGATCCCGTGCCGAGCAGCACGAAGACGACGGCCCCCGCCGACACGAGCCACGCGACGGGGTGTTTGCGCAGGAGCGCGCCGATCCCGCCCTTCGCGGGAGAAGCATCCGGTGCGGCGTCGGTGCCGGGATCCGCAAGCGGCGGGGCGTCGGAGGCGGCCGCCCGCCGGGCAGCACGACGCGAGGTCGGTGGCTCGTCGGTCACCGCATCATGATAGCCACGCGGGCGCATGCGGCTCCCCGGAGGGGCGATTCACTCGCCCGGGTACCGCAGCCCGATCTGCCGCCGGATCTCGTCGAGCGTCCCCATGATCGCGACGCTCTCGTCGGGCGGGAGGATGTCGCCAGCGAGCGCCCCCGCGGCGACGAGCCGCTCGAGCTCGGCCGCCTGGAACTGCATGCCCCGCCCCGGAACCTCGTGCGCGAAACGCTCGATCACGGCATCCGCGGGGTCGATGAGCGAGAACGACGTCGGCGTGTACCAGACGCGGTCGATCTCGATGCGCGCCTCGGTGCCGATGATCGCGGCCCTCGACGGCCCACGCGCATCGAGTTGCGTGTGCAGCACGGCCTGCTCGCCGCCCGGGTAGCCGAGGATGATCGCGGTCTGCCGGTCGACGCCCGTCGGGGTCGGCGACGAGATGGCGTGCACGGTCGACGGCGCGCCGAAGACGTCCCACGCGAACGACACGGGGTAGATGCCGAGGTCGAGCAGCGCGCCGCCACCGAGCCCGGGGTTCTGGATGCGATGGGCCGGGTCGAGCGGGAGCTTCTGGTCGTGGTCGGCGATGAGCGCGCGCACCTCGCCGAGCACTCCGGATGCAATGAGCTCGCGGATCCGCACCATGTGCGGCAGCCAGCGCGTCCACATCGCCTCGAGCACGACGAGACCGTTCGCCGCAGCGAGATCGACGACCGCGCGCGCCTCGGCTTCGTTGATCGTGAAGGGCTTCTCGACGAGCACGTGCTTGCCGTGCTCGAGCGCGAGCAGCGCGTTCTCGGCGTGGAAGGGATGCGGCGTCGACACGTAGATGACGTCGACCTCGGGGTCGGCCGCGAGGGCCTCGTAACTGCCATGGGGGCGCGGGATGCCGTGCTGCGCCGCGAAGGCGTCTGCAGCATCCTGCGTGCGCGAACCCACGGCGCTCACCGTGAAGCCCGTGAGGTTCAGGTCGGAGGTGAACGCGCGGGCGATCCCGCCCGTTCCGAGGACGCCCCAGCGCAGTCGGTCGGTCATGATCTCAGGGTAGGACCTCGGCGCCCGCGCGACGCGCGGCCACGACCGGCGGACCGGCGGGATGCCGCGGGAGGGATGGTGGAGCCGCCTGTGGGAATCGAACCCACGACCTATTCATTACGAGTGAATCGCTCTGCCGACTGAGCTAAGGCGGCGTGCGCTGCGTGCAGCGGCACAGCCTCCGAGCATAGCCGATTCTCGGCGGAGGTCCGACCGCGTCGCGCGACGATGCCTCAGCACATCGGGTCGGAGGCGGGCACCGTGCCGTCGACGAGGAACGCATCGACGACATCCGTGACGCATGCGCTCTCGCCGTACGCCGTGTGCCCCTCGCCCTGACGTGTCACGAGGTGGCCGTTCTCGAGCTGCTCCGCGAGGGCCTGCGCCCACACGTACGGCGTCGCGGGATCGTTCGTCGTGCCGACGACGAGGATGTCGGGCGAGCCGGGGGCCGTGATGGGTGCCCGCTCGACGGTCGAGTGGAACGGCCACTGCGGGCAGAGCGTGCCGCCGAAGGCCATCCAGGGTCCGAAGACGGGCGCCTCGCTCGCGAGCTGTGCGGCCTCCGCGCGCATCGTCGCGACATCGCCGTCGCTCGGGTAGTCGAGGCAGTTGATCGCGATGAACGCCTCGGTGCCGTTCGTGCGATAGCTGCCGTCGGCGTTGCGGTCGTTGTAGATGTCGGCGAGGAAGAACGCCGTCTCGGTCTCGCCGTCCTGCACCTCGGCGAAGAGGTCGTCGAGATAGCTCCAGTTCTGCTGGTTGTAGAGCGGCAGGATGATCGCGCTGAACATCGTGCTCGATCCGAGCATCCGTCCGTCGTCGCCGCGGAGCGGATGCGCATCGAGCTCGTGCAGGAGCGTCGCGATGCGCGTTCGTGCGGCATCCGTCGTGCCCGTGAAGGGGCAGTCGTCACGACTCACGCAGTCGTCGAGGTACGCGCGGAGGGCGCTCTCGAAGCCGCGGGCTTGGGTCGACGTGACGTCGAAGTCGCTCGCCGCCGGATCGATCGCACCGTCGAGCACGAGGCGGCCGGCCTTGTCGGGGTAGAGCTCGGCGTAGCGCGCACCGAGGTAGGTGCCGTACGAGTACCCGAGGTAGTTGAGGGTCGTGTCGCCGAGCACGGCGCGTAGCAGGTCGAGGTCGCGCGCCGCGCTCACGGTGTCGACATGCTCGAGCAGCGCTCCCGTGTGCTCGAGACACGCCTCGCCGAACGCGCGGTTCTTCTGCTCGCTCGCGGCGATCCACTCGTCGCTGCCGTATTCACCCGGCACGATCCCGTAGATGTAGTCGTCGAGCTCGGCGTCGTCGGCCGTGCACGTGACGGGCGTCGAGGCGCCCACGCCGCGCGGGTCGAAGCCGACGACGTCGAAGGCGCGCTGCAGTTCGGCGCTCGTCGCGAAGTCGATCGAGTCCCGGATGAAGTTGACGCCCGAGGCGCCCGGGCCGCCGGGGTTGACGAGCAGTGATCCCTGCGACGTGCCGCCGGTCGCGGGTTGCCGGATGAGGGCGAGCTCGATCGTGGCGCCCGCGGGGTCGTCCCAGTCGAGCGGCGCCGTGGCGGTCGTGCACTGCAGGCCGCCGCCGCATCCGGTCCAGCGCAGCACCTGGTGGTAGAACGGCGCGAGCTCGGCGGCGACGTGCTCGCCCGTGGGCGTCGAGGTAGCCGAGGGACGCGGCGGCTGGAACCACGAGACGCAGCCTGTGAGCAACATCCCGGCGACGGCGATCGCCGCGACGGCCCGCAGGGTGCGCCGCGAGGTGCTGCGATTCATCGCGCGCCAGCCGGGGACCGGCGGATCGCCGACACGAGCATGGCCTCGAGCGCGAGCGCGGGCGCGACGTTGCCTTCGATGCGCGTGCGGGCCTCCGCGATCGCGTCGAGCGTCGCGAGCGTCTGGGCGGGCGTCGACGCGGCGACCGCCTGGCCGAGCTGGCCGTAGATCGCGAGGTTGACCGGCTCGAGTTCGACCCCGAGTTGCAGCAGCAGGATGTCGCGATAGAGCGAGAGCAAGTCGACGAGGATGCGGTCGATGCCGTCGCGCAGGCTGCGCGTCGCGCGCCGCTTCTGGTCTTCCTCGAGCGACTTGAGCTGAGCGCGCAGGGCGGGCGGCACGGTTCCCCCGGGCTCGACGCCGAGCGAGCGCAGCGCCTGCTCACGCTCTTCGGCGTCGCGTTCCTCGGTGATCGCCTTGGCGTCCTGGCCGGCGATCTCGAGCAGCTCGGCGGCCGCGAGCACGGCGCCCGAGACGCTGCGGATGCCGAGGGCGAGCTCCATGGTGCGCTGACGGCGGGCCCGCGCCTGCTCGTCGGTCGCGAGACGATGCGCCATGCCGATGTGTGCTTGCGCCTCGCGCGCGGCGCGCTGCGCCTCCGGGAGGCTGATGCCGTCGCGCCGCGCGATGAGCTCGGCGACATCGTCGACACTCGGCACCCGCAGGCGCACCGAGCGCACGCGCGAGCGGATCGTCGGCAGCAGGTCGGCCTCGCTCGGCGCGCACAGGATCCAGATCGTGCGCTCGGGCGGCTCCTCGAGAGCCTTGAGCAGCACGTTCGAGGTGCGCTCGGTCATGCGGTCGGCGTCTTCGATGATCATGACGCGGTAGCGCCCGACCGCGGGCGAGAACTGGCTCGCGGCGACGAGCTGGCGCACGTCCTCGATCTTGATGATGACGGCTTCCGTGCTGAGCACGGCGAGGTCCGGATGCGTGCGGGCGGCCACTTGCGCCGCCGTGTGCTCGAGATCGCCCGGTTCATCGGGCCGCGCGAGCAGTTCTGTCGCGAAGGCGTAGGCGAGAGTCGAGCGACCGGAGCCCGGCGGACCGGTGATGAGCCACGAGTGCGCGAGGCCCTCCCCTGCCGCCGCGGCGCGCACGGTCGCGATGGCCTCCGCCTGGCCCGTCAGTTCATCCCAGATGCCGCTCATCGACTGCGCCTCCTCACGAGGCAGAGTACGTGAGCAGATCCGACACTCGGCCGCGGATGCGCTCGGCGAGAACCTCGACGGGCTCGGTCGCGTCGAGCACGAGGAAGCGCTCGGGCTCCGCGTCGGCGAGCTCGAGGTAGGCCTCGCGCACGCGGTGGTGGAAGTCGGCGGCCTCCGCCTCGAGCCGGTCGTAGCGCGTGCGTGCGTCGTCGAGCCGGGCCCGGCCCGTCTCGATGTCGATGTCGAGCAGCACGGTGAGGTCGGGCAGCAGCCCCTCCGTCGCCCACAACGAGAGCTCGCGCACCTCACCCGGGTCGAGCACGCGCCCGGCGCCCTGATAGGCGACCGAGGAGTCGAGGTAGCGATCCTGGATGACGACGTCGCCGCGCTCGAGCGCGGGCCGCACGACGGTCGCGATGTTGTGCGCACGGTCCGCCGCATAGATGAGCGCCTCCGCGCGCGGCGCCATGTAGCCGCGGCGATGCAGCACGAGCTCGCGCAGCTCGAGACCGAGCTCCGTGCCGCCGGGCTCGCGCGCGTGCACGACGGTGCGTCCCTGCGCCGTGAGCCACTCCGTGAGGAGCGCCGATTGCGTCGACTTTCCGGATCCGTCGCCGCCCTCGAAGGTGAGGAACAGACCGCGCGTCACGTCAGCGCTTCTTCGCTGCGGCGGGCCTCTTGGCGCGCGTCGTCTTCGGCTTCGCCGGTCCCTTCGCGCGCTTGTCGGCGAGCAATTGCACGGCGCGGTCGAAGTCGATCGTGTCGACGGATTCGCCCCGCGGGATCGTCGCGTTCGTCTCGCCGTCGGTCACGTAGGGCCCGAAGCGGCCGTCACGCACGCGGATCGGCTTGCCGCTCACGGGATCGGCGTCGAACTCCTTGAGAGCACTCGAGGCGCGACGGGCGCCGTACTTCGGCTGCGCGAAGATCTCGAGCGCGGCGGGCAGCTCAATCGTGAAGATCTGGTCTTCGCTCTCGAGCGAGCGCGAATCGGTGCCCTTCTTGAGGTAGGGGCCGTAGCGGCCGTTCTGCGCCGTGATGGGCTCGCCGGACTCCGGGTCCTCGCCGACCGTGCGCGGGAGCGACAGCAGGCGCAGGGCCGTCTCGAGGTCGACCGTGGCCGGGTCCATCGTCTTGAAGAGGGATGCCGTGCGCGGCTTCGGCGCCGCGGCCTTCTTCGTCGTCTTCTTCTTCGGCTTCTCGTCGATCTCGCCCGTCACGGGGTCGACCGACATCCCGTCGACCTCCGCTGCAGCTTCGGGCTCGAGCTCCGTCACGTAAGGGCCGTAGCGACCGTCTTTCACGACGATCGTCTTCCCGTTCTCGGGGTTCTCGCCGAGCACGCGGTCGGTCGTGACGGGCGCCTCGATGAGCTCGCGCGCCTTGGCGGGCGTGAGCTCGTCGGGGGCGATGTCGTCGGGCACGTTGACGCGACGCGGTGTGTCGCTGCCGTCCTCGACTTCGAGGTAGGGCCCGTAGCGGCCGACGCGCAGGGTCACGCCGTCGTCGATGCGGATCGAGTTGACGGCGCGAGCGTCGATGTCGCCGAGGTTGTCGACGATCTCGCGCAGCCCGGGATGATCGCCGCCGCCGAAGTAGAACTGATTGAGCCAGTCGACCCGGTCGGCCTCCCCTCCCGCGATCTTGTCGAGGTCGTCCTCCATCTCGGCCGTGAAGTCGTACTCCACGAGCTCCGAGAAGTGGTCCTCGAGCAGCCGCACGACGCTGAACGCGATCCAGTTGGGCACGAGAGCCTGCCCGCGGGGCGTCACGTAGCCGCGGTCGATGATCGTCGAGATGATCGAGGCGTAGGTCGAGGGGCGGCCGATGCCGAGCTCCTCGAGCGCCTTCACGAGGCTCGCCTCCGTGTAACGGGGCGGCGGCGTCGTGTCGTGGCCCTTGGCCTCGAGCTCGACGACCTCGAGCGGCTGTCCCTCCTCGAGCGGTGGGAGCTTCGCGCTCGCCTCATCGGCGGCGTTGCGGGCCTCGTCGCGGCCCTCCTCGTAGGCGGCCTGGTAGCCGCGGAAGGTGATGACGGTTCCGGATGCCGTGAACTCCGCGTGCGCTCCCTCGCCCCCGTCGGCCGCGATCGTCACGGTCGCGGTCGAGCCCTTGGCGTCGGCCATCTGCGACGCGACCGTGCGCTTCCAGATGAGGTCGTAGAGCTTGAACTCGTCGCCGCGCAGCTGGGAGCTCAGCTCGGCCGGGGTGCGGAAGACGTCGCCGGAGGGGCGGATCGCCTCGTGCGCCTCCTGCGCGTTCTTCGACTTCGAGGAGTACACGCGCGGCTTCTCGGGGATCGAGTCGGCGCCGTAGAGCGTGACAGCCTGGGCGCGCGCCGCGTCGATCGCCTGCTGCGAGAGCGTCGTCGAGTCGGTGCGCATATAGGTGATGTAGCCGTTCTCGTAGAGCGACTGCGCGAGGCTCATCGTCGTGCGGGCGGAGAAGCGGAGCTTGCGCGACGCCTCCTGCTGGAGGGTCGAGGTCGTGAACGGCGCGGCCGGACGACGCGAATACGGCTTCGTCTCGAGCTTCGCGACCCGGAAGGTCGCCGTCGGGGCGCGGAGTGCGTCGACGAGCGTGTCGGCCGCGCGCTCGTCGAGCGCGATGGCGTCCGCCGTGAGCCGGCCCTCGTCGTCGAAGTCGCCGCCCTGTGCGATGCGGCGGCCCTCGAGACGCACGAGCTTGGCCGTGAAGGCACCGTCGGCATCCGCGGGGGCCAGGTCGGCCACGAGATCCCAGTAGTTCGCCGAGACGAAGGCGAGCCGCTCACGCTCCCGGTCGACGACGAGCCGGGTCGCCGCCGACTGCACGCGGCCCGCCGAGAGACCGGGCCCGACCTTGCGCCACAGCACGGGCGACACCTCGAAGCCGTAGAGGCGGTCGAGGATGCGGCGCGTCTCCTGCGCGTCGACGAGCGCCGTGTCGATCTCGCGCGTGTTCTGCTCGGCGCGCTGGATCGCGTCTTTCGTGATCTCGTGGAACACCATGCGCTTCACGGGGACCTTGGGCTTGAGCACCTCGAGCAAGTGCCACGCGATGGCCTCGCCCTCGCGGTCTTCATCCGTTGCGAGGTAGAGCTCGTCGGCGTCTTTGAGGGCTCGCTTGAGCTCGGCGACCGTCTTCTTCTTGCTATCGGAGACCACGTAGTAGGGCTCGAAGCCGTTCTCGACGTCGACCGAGAACTTGCCGATGCTGCCCTTCTTGAGCTCGGGCGGGAGGTCTTTCGTGTCGATGAGGTCGCGGATGTGCCCGACCGAGGCCTGCACCTCATAGCCGTCGCCGAGGTACTGCGCGATCGTGCGCGCCTTCGCCGGCGACTCGACGATCACGAGCTTCTTCGTGGGCACAAGGGCTTCCTCTCTATCGGTGCACACCATACACACAGTGTCCGGGCGCGGGCTCGCGCTCCTCCGGGCCTTTGGTCCCGGGGGTTGTGGCGCGTCAGGGGGCTGCGCCCGCCCGGGATTCCGCCGCGGCCGACAGGCCCAGCACGCTCATGCCGACCGTGACGCGCGCCTCTGCCCCCTCGAGCGAGCATGCCACGAGTGCCACGCGATGCGCTGCGGCCACCTCGGCGGCGACTTCGCACGGTTCGCCCGAGACGGCCCCCAGAAGCGCGTCCGCGGCGGCGAGCGCCGAAGCATCCGCAGCCGCCACAAGCCGTTGCCGCGCAGCGAGCGCCGCGCCGAGGCTCACGGCGCTGAGGGCGACGACGATCGTCGTCGCGATGAGCGCGAGAGCGAGCACGCCGCCCGCACCCGTCTCGTCGAGGGCGCGGCGCAGTGCGGCACCGTGTCGCTTCATCGCCCGCCATCGAGAGCGCAGCTCTCGGCCCCGAGGCGCAGTAGCGCGAGCGACGCCGCCCCGCGTGCCTCGACGCTGAGCCGAGCACACACGAGGTCGCCGCTTCGCCAGCTCTCGAGCTGCGCCCCGGGGACCGCACCGTCGACTCGCGCGGCGACGGCACCCGTGCTCTCACCCCGGCCGAGGCCGCGAGCGGCATCGGCCGCCGCGTCTTGCAGGCGAACCGACTGCGACCCCACGCCGACGGCGCCGAGGCATGCGGCGAGCACGAGCGCGACGGCGGGGAGCGCCACGGCGAACTCCGCCGCGACGCCACCCCGCTCGTCAGCCGCCGAACGCGAGAGCATCGCGCACGAGGTCGGTGAGGATCTGCTGCACCTCGGCCGAGCGCATGATGACGACGAGCAGGCCTGCGAAGCCGACGGCCGCCATGATCGTGATGGCATATTCGGCGGTCGCGGCCCCGTCGTCGCGTGCGGCGCGAGCGGCGAGGCGTCGGAGGATGCGGGTTCTCATGAGGCTCCTTGTTCCGTCGGCGGCACGACTCCTCCATGCTCGCTCGCGGGGCACGAGCGCATGGCCCGAAGGATGCGAACCGTGGACACCCCACCCCGATGGCACCTGTGAAGGATGCCGACGCGGCCTGTGCAGATCAGAACGCCGCGAGCGCACCGCGCAGGATGCCGATGAGGAGCGGCACGACGCCGAGAAGCACGAACCCCGGAAGGAAGCACAGCGCGAGAGGCGCGAGCAAGCGCGAGCCGAGGAGGGCGGCCCGCCGGAGCACCGCGGCGAGCGCGATACGGCGCACGCGCCCGGCCTCCGCCCGCAGGAGCGCCGCGACCGGGACGCCCGCTCGCACGGCGAAGTCGACCGAGACGCGCGCCTGCTCGACGTCGACGGGGATGTCGCATCGCTCGGCGGCATCCGTGACACGCGCAACGGCGATTTCGGGTGCCGCGCCACCGGACATGGCGAGAGCGAGCAGCTCGTGACCGAGGCCCGCGAGCGGATCCGAGACACGCGCCGCCGCGACGAGTCGGCGATTCCATCGCAAACCGAGGGTGACCGCGACGCCGCCGAGGATGGCGGCGAGCGCTCCCGGCACCGTGCCGACGATGACCCCGATCGGATCGGCTCCCACGACCACGGCCATCGCGACGCCCGCAAGGGGCAAGAGGGCGACGATGCGGGCCGTCGCGAGCGGGCCGGCGAGCGCGAGATCGACCTGCCTGTCGGCGTCCGCGAGCGCGCGCACCGAGTCGGCCGCGCGCTCGAGGGTCGCGGCGAGCGGCGCGCCCGATTCCGAGGCCACGGCCCAGCATGCCGCGAGCAGGCGCCACGCGCGGCGCACGCCATCGGGCGCGTCGGCGGTCGTCGCGACGAGGACGTCGGGCACCTCGAGCGGGCCGTCGCACCGCGCCGCCGCCCGGAGCGGTGCGGGTGCATCACCGAGGGCGCGCACGGCCGAGAGCGGGTCGAGCCCCGCCGCGAGGAGGATCGCGAGGCGATGAACGGCGTCGGCGACCTCGTCGAGCTCCGCTCCTGCGTCCGGAGCGTGGTCTCGATGAGCGAACGGCCACCTCATAGCGCCTCCGCGACAAGACGGCCGCGTTGCGAGAGCACGAGTCGCCCCGCCTCGACGAGCCGGCGGGTGCCGTCGGGCCCGCGCTCGAGGTGCAGCACGGCGTCGATCGCGCTCACGGTCTGTCGCGCGAGTGCCTCGACCGACCAGCCCGCGAGCGCACCGAGGGCCTCGAGCCGGGCCGGAACATCGGCGATGGAGTTGGCGTGGAGCGTGCCCGCTCCCCCGTCGTGGCCCGTGTTGAGAGCCGTCAGGAGCTCGCGCAGCTCGGCGCCACGGCATTCGCCGACCACGAGCCGATCGGGCCGCATCCGCAGCGCCTCGCGCACGAGGCGGTCGAGCCCGATCGCGCCCGCACCCTCGAGATTGGGCTGGCGCGCCTCGAGGCGCACGACGTTCGGATGCGCGACCCGCAGCTCGGCGACGTCTTCGATCACGACGATGCGCTCCCCGGCCGGCGCGCTCGACAGCATGGCACCGAGAAGCGTCGTCTTGCCCGAGCCGCCGGCTCCCGTGATGAGCACGTTCGCCCGCCGCGACACGAGCTCGTCGACGATCGTGCGCGGCACGCGCGCGAAGAAGCCGGCCGCGTCGAGTGCGACGAGGTCGAGCTGCTGCGCACGCGGAACGCGGATGGACAGCACGGCAGCATCCGGCGACACGGGCGGCAGAACGCCGTGCACGCGCATCCCGTCGCCGAGTCGCACGTCGGCCGCAGGGGTGGCCTCGTCGAGATGTCGCCCACCGGCCGCCACAAGGCGGATGGCGAGTTCGCGAGCCTCGCCGGGCGGGATGCGCACACCGGGCTCGCAACGGATGCCGTCACCGCGGTCGGTCCACACGCGCCCGTCAGGGTTGAGGAAGACATCGGTGACGGCGGCATCCGCCACGAACCGCGTGAGCGGCCCGAAGTCGACGCGCTCGGGGAGGGGGCGCGGAGGCGGTCGGTCGAGGGTCACGCAAGGAGAGTGCCGCGGATGCCGCCCCGCGCGGGCGTCGCCATCGGGGTTGGTGGAGAACCAGGGGCAGGAACAACCCAGGAAGGAGTGGTGCCACGACCGGCGGGAGACATGGAGGGGCGGCGCCCAATTGGGGGGAATGGGCGCCGCCACAGCAGCGCGGCGATTGGGGGAATCGAGGCACTGCGAAAACCGAGAGGTTACGCTCGGTGCCCAGATTCTACTGCATGAGCCTCCCTCCGCAACCGGATTCTCACAGGCCCGTCATGCGCCGAAGCAGGCCACCGTCCCGCCATGCCCGCGGCCACCGCTCCCGCGGGTGTGACTAGGATCGGAGCGTTCACCGGAGGAAATCCGCGCGACTACCAGGCACGGTCGCGAATCGACACAAGGATGAAGATGTCCCAGAACTCGATCGACAGCCTGCTCACCGAGACGCGCCGCTTCGCGCCCGAACCCGACGTGGTCGCCAACCGCGTCGCGGGGCCGGAGTTGTACGAGCGCGCCGCCGCCGACCGCCTCGGCTACTGGGCGGAGCGGGCCCGCGAACTGCACTGGCACAAGCCGTTCGAGACCGTGCTCGACTGGTCGAATCCGCCCTTCGCGAAGTGGTTCGCCGACGGCGAGCTCAACGTCGCCTACAACTGCCTCGACCGCCACGTGATCGCGGGCAACGGCGACCGCGTCGCGATCCACTGGGAGGGCGAGCCGGGCGACAGTCGCCGTATCACCTACGCCGAGCTCACCTCCGAGGTCAAGCGCGCAGCCAACGCGCTCGCGGCGCTCGGCGTCGGCCAAGGCGATCGCGTCGCGATCTACCTGCCCGTCATCCCCGAGGCCGTCGTCGCGATGCTCGCCGTCGCGCGCCTCGGCGCGATCCACTCGGTCGTCTTCGGCGGGTTCAGCGCCGAGTCGCTGCGCGCCCGCATCGAGGACGCCGAGGCGAAGCTCGTCATCACCGCCGACGGGGGTTACCGCAAGGGCAAGGTCTTCCCGCTCAAGCCGACCGTCGACCAGGCGCTCGAGGGCGAGACGAGCGTCGAGCACGTCGTCGTCGTGAAGCGCGGCGGCAACGACGTCGCGTGGACGGATGGCCGCGACCTGTGGTGGGACGAGGTCATGGCGGATGCCGACCTGGATCACGAGGCACGCGGCTTCTCGGCCGAGAACCCCCTGTTCATCCTCTACACCTCGGGCACGACCGGGAAGCCCAAGGGCATCCTGCACACGAGCGGCGGCTACCTCACCCAGGCCGCCGCGACGCACCACGACGTCTTCGACCTGCACCCCGAGACCGACATCTACTGGTGCACGGCCGACGTCGGATGGGTCACGGGGCACAGCTACGTCGTCTACGGCCCGCTCGCGAACGGCGCGACGCAGCTCCTCTACGAAGGCACCCCGGACACGCCGCACCCCGGACGCTGGTGGGAGCTCATCGAGAAGTACCGCGTGACGATCCTCTATACGGCACCCACAGCCATCCGCTCGTTCATGAAGCTCGGTCGCCAGATCCCGCAGAAGTTCGACCTGTCGAGCCTGCGCGTGCTCGGCTCTGTCGGCGAGCCCATCAACCCCGAGGCATGGGTCTGGTACCGCGAGGTCATCGGCGGCGGCACGACCCCCATCGTCGACACGTGGTGGCAGACCGAGACGGGCGCCATCATGGTGTCGGCCCTCCCGGGCGTCACGACGCTCAAGCCGGGAAGCGCGCAGGTGCCCATCCCGGGCATCAAGGTCGACATCCTCGCCGACGACGGCACGCGCGTCGATCCGCCGAACGGCGGACTGCTCACGGTGCGCGAGCCGTGGCCGTCGATGCTGCGCGGGATCTGGGGCGACCCGGAGCGCTTCGTCGAGACCTACTGGGAGAAGTTCCGCGACCACGGATGGCGCTACTTCGCGGGCGACGGGGCGCACGTCGATGAGGACGGCGACATCTGGCTGCTCGGCCGCATCGACGACGTCATGAACGTGTCGGGCCACCGCCTCTCGACGACCGAGATCGAGTCGGCGCTCGTGGGCAACCCCATGGTGGCGGAGGCCGCCGTCGTGGGGGCGTCAGATGAGACCACGGGTCAGGCGGTCGTCGCCTTCGTGATCATCAAGCAGTCGCACCGCGATCAGCACAGCGATGAGGAGTTCGTGCGGCTGTTGCGGGCGCACGTGGCGCAGGCGATCGGCGCGATCGCGCGGCCGCGTGACATCTATATCGTGACGGAGCTGCCGAAGACGCGTTCGGGCAAGATCATGCGTCGCCTGCTACGGGATGTCGCCGAGGGCCGTGCGATCGGCGACACGACGACGCTCGCCGACACCTCGGTCATGCAGATCATCAGCGACAAGCTGCGCGCGGGGGCGCCGTCGGAGGACTGATTGCCTGCGCTCAGGTGGTTGAGGAGCGCATCGCCGCAGGCGATACGCATCGCGAACCCGCCGTCCCCGCATATCGTGACGCTGGTTTCGAGACGCGTCGCCCTGCGGGCGGCGCTCCTCAACCAGCTCGGCAGGTACGAACGCTGCGCACGGCCGGCCGATCGGCCGAGCGTCGCGGATTACCGCGACGCCAGAAGACTCAGGCGAACTCGAGCACGAGCTCGACCTCGACCGGCGCGTCGAGCGGCAGCACCGCGACGCCGACGGCCGAGCGGGCGTGCGCCCCGGCATCCCCGAACACCTCGCCCAGCAGTTCCGATGCGCCGTTGACGACGCCGGGCTGCCCCGTGAAGTCGGGAGCGGATGCCACGAAGCCCGTCACCTTGACGACGCGCGTGACGCGGTCGAGGGATCCGATGACGCTCTCGGCGGCCGCGAGGGCGTTGAGCGCGCACACGCGTGCGAACTCCTTGGCCTCGTCCGCTCCGATCTCGGCGCCGACCTTGCCGACGGCCGGCAGCACGCCGTTCACCATGGGCAGTTGCCCCGCCGTGAAGACGAGATTGCCCGACACCTGAGCCGGCACGTACGCCGCCACGGGCGTCACGACGGGGGGCAGGCCGAGCCCGAGCTCAGCGAGACGATCTGCGACGCTCATGCGTCTCCTCCTTCGACGGGGCGCTTGAGATAGGCCACGAGCCCGCCCTCGGGGCCCGTCACGATCTGCACGAGCTCCCAGCCCTGGGAACCCCAGTTGTTGAGGATCGCGGTCGTGTTGTGGATGAGCAGCGGAGTGGTCAGATATTCCCAGGTCGGCACTTTTCGGGCTTCCGTTCAGCTATCGGGGAGCAGTATTCCCGTACCCTGAACCCTATGCCCGCTCAAGGATCCACGGCGAGAAGTCTGCTCGGCGCAGGCGCTGGCCTTCTCGGCTTCAGCGCGATCGCCGGCCTTCTCGTAACCGTGATGGTCGCCCCCGCCATCGCGGTCACCGGTATGACGGCCAACAACTCGATCAGCATCTTCCAGGAGCTTCCTGACTACATCGAGATCAAGGCCCAGCACCAGCGCAACACCTTCGTCGCACTCAACCCCGACGGGTCCGAGGTCACGATCGCCACCTACTACGACCAGAACCGCGAGGAGGTGTCGCTCGACGAGATCGACGACGACCTCAAGTGGGCGGCGATCGATGGTGAAGATCGTCGCTTCGAGGAGCACGGCGGGGTCGATGTGCCGTCCCTCGTGCGCGCGGCGCTCGGCCAACTGACCGACACGAGCTCTTCGGGCGCATCGACGCTCACGATGCAACTCGTGCGCAACATCCTCGTTCTCAACGCCGTGAACGACACCGACTTGAGCGAGAAGGACTACAAGCAGGCGATCTACGACGCCACCTACCCGAACCTCAATCGCAAGCTCAAGGAGATGAAGCTCGCGATCAGCCTCGAGAAGCAGTACTCGAAAGATGAGATCCTCGAGGCCTACCTGAACATCGTGCTCATGGGCCAGACGACGTACGGTGTCGAGGCCGGTGCACAGCGCTACTTCGGCACCTCTGCGAAGGATGTGACTCCCGCCCAGGCGGCGAGCCTCATCGCGATCGTGCAGAACCCGAGCAAGAACGGCCTCTACACCGCCGACAACTTCGAGGCGAACAAGAAGCGCCGCGACGTCATCCTCGGCTGGATGCACACGCAGGGCCACCTCGACGACAAGCAGTACGAGGAGGCTCTCGCGACGCCCGTCGACGAGACGACGGTGAGCCAGAACTCGCCGCGCAGCGGATGCTCGTCCGCGCCGGTCGAGTACCGGTTCCCCTGCGACTACGCGCTCAAGTCGATCCTCAACGGCGAGGTTGAGTCCCTCGGCGCCACCAAGCAGGAGCAGCTCCAGCGCTGGCGCGAGGGCGGCCTCAAGGTCGTGCTGACGATCAACCCCGGTCAGCAGGCGCACGCAACTCAGGTCGTGGGCTCCATCGCTCCCGCGAATGAGACCCGCATGAACCTCGGAGGGGCCGTCTCGAGCGTCGAAGTCGGCACGGGCCGCATCCTCATCATGGCTCAGAACAAGACCTTCGACGACACCGGAGCGGGCGATCCGCTCACGACGACGGCGGTCAACTTCAATGGCGACTACTCACACGGCGGCTCGAAGGGCTTCCAGCCCGGATCGACCTACAAGCCCTACACGCTTCTCGCGTTCCTCGCCGCGGGCCACGGACTCAACGAGACCTTCAACGCCGGCGTGCGGCAGGTCGACCAGGCCACCTTCCCCGACCGATGCAACGGGCCGTGGGGAGGCCCCTGGTCTTTCCGCAACGACTCCGGCGAAACCGGCCTCTACAACGTCGTGCGCGGCACGGCGGGCTCAGTGAACTCGGTCTTCATCCAGATGGGCCAGGAGGTCGACCAGTGCGACACGCGCGACATAGTCGCCTCGATCGGCGTACACGACGCCGCGGGTGCACCCGACGGCTCGGATCTCAATACGGAGCCGTCGTGCATCATCGGCGGCTGCACCAACAACATTGCGCCGCTCACGCAGGCTGCGGCCTATGCGGCGATCGCCAACCAGGGCACGTTCTGCAAGCCGATCATCATCGACAAGTTCGTCGCCGACGACGGCACCGAGCTGCCCGGGCAGGACGCGCAGTGCGGCCCCTCGCTCGTGACCCCCGCGGTCGCCAACACCGCGGCGTACGCCATGGAGGCGGTCATGTCGGGCACGGCATCCCTCTCGAACCCGCGTGACGGCACGCCGTACATCGGCAAGACGGGAACGACCGACAACGCCATCCACACCTGGATGGTCGGCTCGTCGACGCGGGTCTCGACGGCGGTCTGGGTCGGCAACATCTCGGGCGAGCAGAGCATGCGTCGCATCACCGTGGCGGGTAACTACGGCGGAAACCTCCGTCACTACATCTTCAAGCCCATCGCGCTGACGCTCGACACCGAGTACCCCGGCGGACCGTTCCCCGGCCCCGACCCCGGGCTCATGAAGGGCGTCCAGGTGTTCGTGCCCGACAACCTCATCGGGATGACGCCCGAGCAGGCGAAGGCCGCGATCGAGCAGGCGCAGCTCGCCTACGAGGACGGCGGCGAGGTCGACTCCGACCTGCCGGCGGGCACGGTGGCCCAGGTCGAGCCGGGCTCGGGCACGCAGGTGCCGAAGGGCAGCGCGGTCAAGGTCTACCGAAGCAACGGGCAGTCGAAGCAACCCGTGCCGAATGTGATCGGCATGACGTTCGGAGATGCCAAGGACACCCTCAAGGATGCGGGCTTCACGAACGTGACCCGCGTCTGCGAGGAGGCCGAGCCGGATGCCGATCCGTCGACCCTCGACACGGTCGTCGCACAAGATCCGGCCGAGGCCAAGCCCAAGGACCAGATCACGCTGACCGTTCGCCAGGTGCACTGCCCATGACCTCGGCGGGACGCGCGGTCGCCGCCGCGCTGGGAGCGACGGCGGCCGCGGGTCTCGCGACGCTCGCGTGGGGCGTCGCCGTCGAGCGGAACCGCTTCACGGTGCGGCACGAGACCCTCGCCGTGCTCGAGCCGGATGCGCGGCCCATCACGATCCTGCATTTGAGCGACATGCACATGGCGCCGTGGCAGCGCGCGAAGCAGGACTTCATCCGCTCGCTTGCGGTCTATGAGCCCGATCTCGTGATCGACACGGGCGACAACCTGGGCCACACGGAGGGCCTCGTCGGCGTGCGGCGCGCGCTCGAGCCGTTCGCCGGAGCCGTCGGCGTCTTCGCTCACGGCTCGAACGACTACTTCGGTCCGGTCGTGAAGAACCCGTTCGCCTACTTCTCGGGCCCGTCACGTCGGAGCACGCCACGCACCCCGAACCTCGACACGGCAGCGCTCGACCACTTCCTCGTGGACGACCTCGGGTGGTTCGATCTCAATAACCGCGTGCGCGCGATCGAGCTCAAGGGCACGCGCATCGAGCTGCTCGGCACCGCGGATGCGCATCGGGGCTGGGACCGCCTCGGTGAGCTCCCGGGTGCGGTGGAGGAGATGCGCGAGAACATCGAGTGGTCGACACCGGAACCGCGCCAGGTGCTCACGATCGGCGTCACCCACGCGCCCTACCGCCGTGTGCTCGACGCTTTCGTGAGCCAGGGCGCCGACCTCATCTTCGCGGGGCATACCCATGGCGGCCAAGTGCGCATCCCTGGCCGGCCGGCGCTCGTGACGAACTGCGACATCCCCCACGAGCAGGCACAAGGTCTCTCGGTGTGGCGGACCGGCGCGCGCAGCGCGTTCCTCGAGGTCTCGGCGGGCCTCGGCACGTCGATCTACGCACCCGTGCGCTTCGCGTGCCCGCCCGAGGCGATCGTCATGACGCTCACCCCGGTTTCTCTGGACTGACGCCGCCGCGATATCGGGTATCCTTGACAGGTTGCCGCTGGCAGCACCGGGGTATGGCGCAGCTTGGTAGCGCGCGTCGTTCGGGACGACGAGGCCGCAGGTTCAAATCCTGTTACCCCGACCAATGCGAAAGGGTCGCCTTCGGGCGGCCCTTTCGCATTCGCCGAGATATCCGGACGCGAACTGCTCGAGCAGGTGGGCTCCGCCCTCACCTCACGTGAAGTCGGCGTCCGGCTCCTCGCGGTAACTGAACTCGAGCTTCGGACGCCACCCGCGGTTGAGCACGCCGCCCGACTCCTCGAGGTAGCACGCCCCGCACAGCGACTCGTAGGTGACGGACTCCCCGTCGATCGCCACCTGATCGCCGTCGAACACGAAGCGGTCGCCGATGCGGCGCCCGTTGAAGACCGCCTTGCGACCGCACCGACAGATCGTCTTGAGCTCCTCGAGCGAGTGGGCGATCTCGAGCAGGCGACGGCTGCCGGGAAAGGCCACGGTCTGGAAATCGGTGCGGATGCCGTACGCGAGCACGGGGATGTCGAGCTGGATCGCGATGCGCAGCAGGTCGTCGACCTGCCCCTCGGAGAGGAACTGCGCCTCGTCGATGAGCAGACAGCTCACGTCGCGCCCGCGCTCCTGCACGGCGCGCTCCCGTTCGCGCTGGAAGCGGTCGAGCAGATCTTCACCCGGGGCGATCGTGAAGTCGACGGTGCGTACGACGCCGAGGCGGGAGACGATCGCGTCGTCGCCCTTCGAGTCGATGGCGGGCTTTGCGAGCAGCACCTCGTGCCCGCGCTCCTCGTAGTTGTAAGCCGCCTGCAGGAGCGCCGTGCTCTTGCCGGAGTTCATCGCTCCATAGCGGAAGTACAGCTTCGCCACTACTCGAGATATCCGTCCTCCGCCGCCCGGCGGATCAGTTCTGCCTTCTTGCCGGCGGGACGCCCGACCTTCGCGTACTTCTCACGCACGCGGCGCAGGTACGTCTTCGCCGTCTCGTACTGCACGTTCATGTGCTGCGCGACGCCGCGCGTGCTGTGCCCCGAGACGTAGAGCTTGAACGCCTCCTCTTCGCCGGGGCTGAGCTTCGGCTTGAGGTGCTGCAACGGCTCCGTCGCGTCGCTTGCCGGCGTGCGCATGCGCTGCACGTCATCCGGCGCCTCGATCCCCATGACGCGGCGCGCCGCCGCCATGACGGCCGTCATCGGCAGGGACTTCGTGAGGAACTCGCTCGCACCTGCCGCGAACGCGCGGTCGCGAGCCTCGCGCGTGTCGAGGCTCGAGAGCACGATGACCTTGGCCCCCGCCGCCCGGCACGTGCGCACGCGCGCCTCGATCGAGATCGCCTCTTTGAGCTGGAAGTCGATGAACACGAGATCGGTCGGGAACGCGGGACTCTGCACGAGCTCGAGCCAGTTGGCCGCACCCAGCACGACGTCGAAATCGGGCGCATTGCGCTCGATCCAGCTGCTGAGGGTATCGAGCAGCACCTCATGGTCGTCGAGGATCGCGAGCCGCACGACTGCACCGCCGGTGTCGCCCCGCACCGGCACAGCACTGAGGCGCGAACTCATGACGACGAGCCTACCGCCGCAACCGCTCCCACGAGCCGGTGCGGAGCCCCGGATCGAAGACCTCGGCGCATCAGAAGAGCGTCGGCTGGAGGGCCGCCGCGGCGGTGGGACCGAGTTCTGCCGCGAGTGCGCCGAACCCCCGCGATCCCGGTCGTGGCCGCGCTCCCACCGATCCCGTCGCCGGGTCGACCGGCGGGCGGTCGAGACCGTATCGCCGCAGCAGCGGGCGGATGCGCGCGGCGAGCTGCCGACGGTACTCCTTGGGCGCGTACGCCCCTGCTCCGTAGAGCGCTCGATAGCGCTGAACGAGTTCCGGATGCTCGCGCGCGAGCCACGCCGCGAACCACTGCTTCGCGCCCGGCCGCAAGTGCAAAGCGCTGTAGGCGACGCTCGTGGCCCCGGCATCCGCGATGCGCTCGAGCGCACGCTCGAGGTGGTCGCGCGAATCCGTGAGGTAGGGCAGCACGGGCATGAGGAACACCGAGCACGGCAGCCCGGCCTCGCGCACGGCGCGCACCGTCGCGAGTCGCGCCGCGGTGCTCGGCGCGCCCGGCTCGATCGACCGCTGCAGCTCGTCGTCGTAGATCGCGATCGACATCGCGGTCTCGACCGGCACGCGCTCGGCGGCATCCTGCAGCAGCGGGATGTCACGGCGCAGGAGCGTGCCCTTCGTGAGGATGCTGAACGGAGTCTCGGATGCCGCGAGCGCCGCGATGATGCCCGGCATGAGGCGATAGCGCCCCTCGGCACGCTGATACGGATCGGTGTTGGTGCCGAGCGCGACGTTGGGCCGTTGCCAGCTCGGACGCGCGAGCTCCTTCTGCAGTACATCGACGACGTTGACCTTGACGATGATCTGGGTGTCGAAGTCGCGCCCCGCGTCGAGGTCGAGGTAGGTGTGCGTGTTGCGCGCGAAGCAGAAGACGCATTGATGGCTGCAGCCGCGATAGGGGTTGATCGTCCAGCCGAACGGCAGGGCTTTCGAGGTGCCCGGCACGTGGTTGAGCGCCGACTTCGCGAGCACCTCGTGAAACGTCAGCCCGGCGAACTCGGGCGTCTGCACCGAGCGCACGAGATTGTTGAGGCGCGCGAGGCCGGGGAGGGCGTCATCCGCCTCGACACCGAGCTCTTGGCCGCTCCATCTCACGCCAGTATTCGAACATGTGTTCGAGGCCGAGTCAAGCCGCCTCGATGAGAGAGCCCTCCCCCGGCACGGCCATCGTGCGCTCGGCCCACTCGCCACCTCGTGTCAGCTCGCGGAAGCAGCGGAACACGATCGGAAGACCCCGCGCCGCGAGCATCTCAGCTCGATCGGTCGCCTGCAGATGCACGTGCGGCTCCGTCGAGTTGCCGGAGTTGCCGCACTCGCCGAGCTGCGCGCCCGCTTGCACTCGATCGCCCACCGCGACCCGGATGCTGCCGCGCTTGAGATGCACGATCGCGACGCACACGCCGTCGCGAGCGGTGAGGATGACGTGGTTGCCCGCGATCGCCGCGATCCCTTCCCGCACGCGGGATGCCTGGCCGAGGGCATACGGCAGGAGGGTCACGGCCGACCGCCGCGCGGCGTGATCCGGCTCGCCATCGTGCACGACGACGACCTCACCCGCGAGGGGGGCCAGGACGGGCCGCCCGAAGCCCGTGAAGGCCTCGGGCCGCTCGACGGTGACGAGCGAGCGAAGGGATCGGGGCGCCGAGCGGCCACGCGCGTCGACACCCACGAGATCGATCGCGTAGCGGCTCCCGAACAACTCGGTGCCGTGGCTGGGCACGCGACGAGCGGGGCTGTTCTGTACGAGCCAGCGCCCGGGCCCCGGAATCTCGAGGGCGATCGCATCCACGTATCGATCGTGCCTCACACGCGCGACACCCCGCCGCCGCGTCATGCGGCGGGAGCGAGGGCGAGCTCGGGACCGTCCCAACGGCGGCGCAGCCAGCGGTCGTGGCTCGCGACGACGACCGCTCCCGGGTAGCCGCCGAGCGCGTCCTCGAGCTCGGTCGCGAGCGAGAGCGACAGGTGGTTCGTCGGCTCATCGAGCAGGAACACGTGCGGCGGCTTCGCGACGATGAGCGCGAGCGCGGTGCGCCGCTGCTGCCCGATCGAGAGTCGGCCGACGGGCCGGTCGAGCTCGCGTTCGCCGAGCAGCCCGAGCGTCGCGAGGGGCAGCTCCGCCGCGCGGCGCTCCCCCATCGCGCGCTCGTAGAGCTCGCGCGGCGTGCGCGAGGGGTCCTCCCAGCGCACGTCCTGCTCGAGCACCGCGATCCGCAGGCCCTTCCGGCGACGCACACGGCCGGCATCCGGTGCGATGCGCCCCGCGAGCACGCCGAGCAGCGTCGACTTGCCCGCGCCGTTCGGCCCCGTCACGAGCAGCCGCGCATCCGGAGCGAGCTCGAGCGCATCGAGCGCGAGCCGACCCGCGACGCGCGTGCCCTCGAGCGAAAGCAGCGGCTCGTCGCTCGCGAGCACGTGGGAGCCCGAGGGGATGCCCGCGAAGCTCAGAAGGGGCGGCGGCTCTCCGATGCGCGAGGAGCGCAGCTCGTCGAGCCGGCCGGCCGCGTTGCGGATGCGGCGTGCCACCTGCTGCTGATGGTGGTCGGCCTTGAAGTCGTAGCCCATCTTCTCGTTGTCGCGACGGGCGCGGCCGGGAGCGAGTTCGCGCGCCGTGACCGCGACGGCGTGCTCGAGGCGGGACTCCTCGAGGCCCTCCTCAACGAACCGCGCCTCCCAGCGCGCACGCTCGGCCGCCTTCGCCGCGAGGTAGTCGCTGTAGCCGCCGCCATAGCGCGTGACGCCCCCGGATGCCGCGGGGTCGATGTCGACGAGCCCCGTCGCGACCTCGTCGAGGAACGCGCGGTCGTGGCTCGCGAAGAGCACAGGACCGTGCCACGCGCGCAGTCGTCGTGCGAGGAACGCGACGGCCTCGTCGTCGAGGTGATTGGTGGGCTCGTCGAGCAGGAGCGCATCGGGGCGTGCGAGCAGGAGCGCCGCGAGCGCGATGCGGCTGCGCTGCCCGCCGGATACCTCCCGCACGCGGCGGTCGAGGCTCAGGTGGCCGACGCCGAGCCCGTCGAGCACCTCGTCGCGACGAGCATCGAGCGTCCAGAGCTCGGCCGCTTCCGCCTGCTCGAGCAGGGCCGTATAGCGATCGGCGGCATCCGGGTCGTCGCCCGCGAGCGCCTCGCCGGCTCGCTCGAGTTCGCGTTCGAGCGCCCGCACGGCGCCGAGCTCGGCCTCGAGGATCGCGGCGAGCGGGGCATCCGGATCCGCTCGCACCTCTTGCCGCAGGAGTGCCGTGGCGATGGGGCGCTCGACGCGCCCGGCATCCGGTTCGAGCTCGCCCGCGAGGATGCCGAGGAGCGTCGACTTGCCGGCGCCGTTCTCGCCGAGGAGGCCGATGCGCTGCTCAGGGCTCACGGTGAGCGAGAGGTCGGCGAAGACGCGGCGGTCGCCGAAGGAGATGCCGACGCCGTCGGCACGCAGCAGGGAAGAAGGAGTGAAGGGGTATCGCAAGGTGGGTGATCCGATCCGCTCGACCCTCGCGAGAGGGGAGGCGAACCCCGCCGGGCGTCAGCCGCAGGCGCGGGGATGGTCGGATCTACAGCTCCACGACACACGAACCTAGATGGCTCCCCGCGAAGTGTCAAACGCTGTAGCGCCTCGCCGAACGCGCCAGGGGTGCCTGCGGCGCGGGACGAAGCGCTACAGCGTTTGACAGGGAAAGCAGGGTCAGACGGCGAGGCCCAGCGTCTTCGCGGTTGAGGCGAGCTCCTTCGCGGCGGCCTTCGGCGCGTCCGAGAGCTTGGTGCCGTAGGAGGGGATCATGCGCGTGAGCTGCGGCTCCCACGCCGCGAGGCGCTGCGGGAAGCACGTCGCGAGCACGTCGAGCATGATCGGCACGGCCGTCGAGGCGCCCGGAGACGCCCCGAGCAGGCCCGCGATCGTGCCGTCGCCGCCCGCGACGACCTCGGTGCCGAACTGGATGACGGCCTTGCCATCCGGGCCCTTCTTCATGATCTGCACGCGCTGGCCCGCCGTGATGCGGTACCAGTCGCCCTGCTCCGCCTTCGGCGCGAACTGCTGCAGCACCTCGTGCTGCTTCGTGCGCGTCGCGAGCAGCTCGGTCACGAGGTACCACACGAGGTCGAGGTTCTTGAGGCCCGCACCGATCATCGTGCCGAGGTTGTGCCAGCGGATCGAGGCGAAGAGGTCGAACCACGAGCCCGTCTTGAGGAACTTCGGCGTCCATCCCGCGTAGGGGCCGAACAGCAGGCTCGCCTGACCGTCGACGACGCGCGTGTCGAGGTGCGGCACCGACATGGGCGGCGCGCCGACGGATGCCTTGCCGTAGACCTTGCCCTGGTGGCGCGCGACGATCTCGGGATTGTCGGTGCGCAGGAACTGCCCGCTGATCGGGAAGCCGCCGTAGCCACGGATCTCACGGATGCCGGACTTCTGCAAGAGGTGCAACGCGGCCCCGCCGGCGCCCACGAAGACGAAGCGCGCCGTGAGCTCGAAGGGCGTGCCGCCCACGACGTGGCGGCCGCGCACGCGCCATGTGCCGTCCTTCAGCCGCTTGAGTCCCGTCACCCGCCGCTCGACGCGCAGCTCGGCACCGCGCGACACGAGACCGTCGATGAGGTTCTTCGTGAGGGCGCCGAAGTCGACATCCGATCCACCGACGATGCGCGTCGCGGCGATCGGCTGGCTCTTCTTGCGACCGGGGATGAGCAGGGGGGCCCATTCACGGATGACGCGCGCGTCCTCCGTGAACTCGAGGCCCGGGAAGAGCGGGTGGTCCTTGAGCGCCTCATACCGCTTGCGCAAGTACTCGACGTTGCTCTCGCCCCACACAAAACTCAAGTGCGGCACGGGGTTGATGAACTTGGTCGGCTCGGGCAGCAGCCCCTCGGAGACGAGATACGACCAGTACTGCCGCGACACCTGGAACTGCTCGTTGACCTTGACGGCCTGCGTGATGTCGATCTGCCCGTTCTTCTCGGGTGTGTAGTTGAGCTCGCACAGGGCGGAGTGCCCCGTGCCCGCGTTGTTCCACGGGTTGGAGCTCTCTTGAGCGACCTCGGGCAGGGCTTCGAGGATGGTGATCGACCACTCTGGCTCGAGCTGCTGCAGCAGCGATCCGAGCGTGGCGCTCATCACTCCGCCGCCGATGAGGACGACGTCGACGGGTTCAGACACGCCCTCCATCCTACGGCGGCGCTCGCGGGGCACTCGGGCCGGAGGTCCTACGACAGCTGGGCGATGCCCGCGCCGAGGAGGCCGGCCCCCGCGGCGGCGAGCCCGAGCGTGAGCGAGCCAGCCCCGATCCACAGGAGCACGAGCGCGCGCCCGGGCCGCTCGGGCTCGCGCCCGAGCACCGAGAGGAAGAAGCCCGCGGGCATGAGCAGCGCGGCAAGAGGGATGCCGAAGCGGCCCACGAGGTCGAGCGCGAGCGGCAGCTCCACGGTGTCGAGCAGCGGGATGACGGCGACGCTCAACACGAGCAGCACGGCGGCGTGCGCGTGGCCCGCTCGGAAGAAGGTCTTCTGCAAGGCGTTCGCGGGCACCATGCCGCGCACGACGCGCGTGAGGAACCAGCCGCCCGACTCGACGGTCACGAGGCTCAGCAGGAGCGCTCCCAGGAGCACGGCTGTCCATGGTTGGATTGTCATGGTATCCAATATTAGATATCACGACTATCTAAATCAAGGCGGCCGCGATGCTCATGTCCGAGCTCTCCGCGCGCACGGGCGTCCCCGTGCCGACCCTCAAGTTCTATTTGCGCGAAGGGCTCTTGCATCCCGGCGCGACCCTCTCGCAGACCCGCGCGGCCTACGACGAGGGGCATGTGCGGCGTGTCGGCGTCATCCGCGCCCTCACCGAGACCGTGGGGCTCAGCGTGCAGCAAGCGCGCGGGGTGCTCGCGGTCATCGATGATCCCGGTCCGTCGCTCTTCGAGGCGTTCGGGCGCGCGCTCGGCAATCTGCCACCCTCGGTACCCGAGGGCGACGACTACCCCCGGGCGCGCGCCGTCATCGAGAAGCTCGGCTGGGCGTACGAACCCGACTACGTCGCCGTGCGCCAGCTCGAGCAGGCGCTCGCCGCGGTCGAGGCGATGGGCATCCCGCTCGACGACGAGCGGCTCGCGGCCTACGCCCCCCATGTGCGCGCGATCGCCGAGTTCGACATCGCGCGCATCCCGCCTGACCCGGATGCCGCGATCGAGTACGCCGTGCTCGGAACCGCGGGGCATGAGCCCGTGCTCGCGGCGCTGCGCCGACTGGCGCACCAGGATCTCGCTCGTCGGCGCGCGGCGAAGCGCTGAGCGCGCGGCTCAGCCGGCTGCGGGCACGAGCTTCGCGGCCGCGAGCTCCGCGATCTGCACGGCGTTGAGGGCCGCGCCCTTTCGCAGGTTGTCGTTCGAGATGAAGAGCGCGAGCCCCTTGCCGTCGGGCACCGACTGGTCCTGACGGATGCGCCCCACGAAGCTCGGGTCCTCGCCCGCCGCCTCGAGCGGGTTCGGGATGTCGGCGAGCTGCACGCCCGGCGCGTCCGCGAGCAGCTCGCGCGCACGCTCAGGCGTGATGGGGTTCGCGAAGGTCGCGTTGATCGAGAGCGAGTGCCCCGTGAAGACCGGCACCCGCACGCACGTGCCCGAGACGAGGAGGCCGGGCAGCTCGAGGATCTTGCGCGACTCATTGCGCAGCTTCTTCTCCTCGTCGGTCTCCTCGTCGCCGTCGTCGACGATCGAGCCCGCGAGCGGCACGACGTTGAAGGCGATGTTGCGCGGGAACTTCGCGGGTGCGGGCAGCTCGACCGCACGACCGTCGTGCACGAGGCCCATGGCATCCTGAGCGACGGCGGCCGACGCCTGCGCGAGCAGCTCCTCGCCGCCCGCGAGACCCGCGCCCGACACGGCCTGGTACGTCGAGACGACGAGCCGCTCGAGGCCCGCCTCGCGGTCGAGCACCTTGAGCGCGGGCATGGCGGCCATCGTCGTGCAGTTGGGGTTCGCGATGATGCCCTTCTTGGCCTCGTCTATCGCGTGCGGGTTGACCTCGGAGACGACGAGCGGCACCTCGGGGTCCATGCGCCACGCGCTCGAGTTGTCGATCACAAGCACGCCCGCCTCGGCGAAGCGCGGCGCCTGCACCTTCGACATCGTGGCGCCCGCGGAGAAGATCGCGACGTCGAGCCCCGTCGGGTCGGCCGTGGCGGCATCCTCGACGACGATGTCCTCGCCCTTGAAGGGGAGCGTCGTGCCCGCGCTGCGCTCGGAGGCGAAGAAGCGGATCTCGGCGATCGGGAAGTCCCGCTCCACGAGAAGACGGCGCACGACGGCGCCGACCTGACCGGTGGCGCCGACGACGCCGAGACGGATGCCCTGGTTGCTCACCCCGCCATCGTACCGGCGAGCGGATGCCGTGACCGGCTGACGGCGGGCGGACCGGCTCACCGATCCGCCCGCCGTATGCCTCAGCCCTTCGTCACCGCGAACTCGCGGAAGTCCGCCCCCGCGATCATCGTGCGCACCCCCGCGGCGCCCGTCGCGGCGCAGCCGGCGTCGGTCACGCCGACGCGCACCTGATCCCACGAGGTCGTGCGCTGCGCCGTCGCGGTGATCGAGCATCCCACGACGCGGAGCGTCACGTGGTACCACGCGTTGAGCTGCACCCCGCCGGGCACGACATCGTCGGCGAGAGGCGTCCAGCTGCCGTTCGCCTTGCCGAGCGACAGCCGGCTCGTCGAGCCGTCGACGCCCGCGAAGTAGCCCGTGTAGGCGTCAGGGCCGACCCCGGGCGAGGTCACGCGCGCCAACACGCCCGCGTTGCCGCTCGGAGCCGTGAGGCTCGTGAGCTTGACGTCGCTCGACACGGTGTAGGCGTCGCCCGACACGGGCGACATGAGCTTCGGCCCGTCGGCGCCGCCCGCGGTCTGCCGTTCGATTCCGCCCGTCGTCGACCATGTTCCCCCGTAGGAGGTCCAGCCGGTGCTCGCGCCCGATGCCCATGCGTCGCTGTAGGCGGACGCCGTCGAGGTGCCGGATGCCGTGACGTGCACGTTGCGGAACGATGCGGAGGTCAAGTGGGTGCGCAGTCCCGCCTGGCCGGAGGCGAAGCATCCGCTGTCGGTCGCGGTCGCCGTCGTCGTCGTGGTGCCCGCATCGGTCTTGAGGATCGCCGTGATGGCGCACCCCACGATCGACGCCTTGAGGTGGTACCACGTGCCGATCGTGACGCCTCCCGAGACGGTCTGCAGCGCGAGCGAGGTCCAGTTGTTGTTCTGGCGGCCGATGAAGAGGGTTCCATTCGTCTCGATTCCGACGTAGTACCCCGCGTGGCTGTCGGCGCCAACGGCCGGCGCGCGCGTGCGCAGCAGCACACCCGCCTGCCCGGTCGAGTCGAGCCTCACATCCGCGTCGATCGTCACGTCGGTCCAGCCCGTCGAGCCCACGAGCGACTTCGGCCCGGATGCGGTGCCGCTCTGCGTGTACACGCCGCCGCTCACCGACCAGCTGCCGCCGTACGTCGACCAGCCCATGTCGTTGCCCGAGTCGAAGGGAGCGTAGAGGGGCAGGGTGCCGATCGGGCCGATGCCGAAGCGCACGTCGCACCGCGTGTTCGAGCCCGCGACGAAGCGCGGCGTGACCATCATGATCGCCGAACCGGATGCCGTCGGCACGATGCTCGGGCTGTAGTTCGCGCAGTGCTTGCCGGGCCCGTTGTTGTAATCGCCCGTCGGATCGATCGTGACGGGCGCCGAGACCGCTTCCCAGGCGCCGACGCCGAGATTCGTGTTGATGAACACGACGCGTCCCGTCTCCGGCCGGACGACCGTCGTGGGGCCGTCGGATCCGGTCACGACGCGCTGCCCGGCCATGATGAGGGTCCCGTTGGGACCTCCCCCCGGCGTCCACGCGAGCGCGGGCGTGTGCAGGAGCTGTCGTCCGTCGGCCGTCTGCACGAGCGTGCCGAGATCCGTCGGGAGGCCCCACGCGGCGCCGTCCGGCGAGATCTTGAGGTAGACGCGGCACGTCTGGTCGGCGTTGCCGACGGAGTCGCGGCACAGCTCGTAGCCGAGGGCGTAGCTGCCGTTCGGCAGCTTGCGCACGATGGGCATGCCCGGACGCGAGCTGCTGTCGCCGATCGCGACGACATCCACGGGGCTCCCCCATGTCGCACCGCCGTCGGAGGAGGTCACCATGACGAGCTTCTGGCTGTAGCCGGATGCCCGCAGCCGCTCGTCGGAGAAGTGGCACGCGAGCTTCCCGTCGGCGTTGAGGATGATCTCCGGCTCCCACAGGCCCGTCGAGACCGTGTTGGGCGCACCCGACTTCGTGACGCAGTTGCCCCGCCTGGTCCACGTGGCGCCGTAGTCGGTGCTGACGAAGGTCTGCACCTCCTGATTGCCCCAGTTGACGTTGTCCCACGCGTTGCCGGCGGCGATGATCGTGCCGGCGGGCAGGCCGCCCGTCGCTTGCGGCAGCTCGTACATCGAGCCGAAGTAGATGCCCCATCCCGGCGTCGGCGAGTAGAGCGTGCTGAGCACCGACCACGTCTGGCCGCCGTCGGTGCTGCGCTTGATCACCGAGTGCGTGCGCACCCCCGTGTCGTTGACGCTGTACATGACGAGCAGGTCGCCACGGTGGGCGGGGTCGGCGCTCGCCGCGAGGCGGATGATGCGCGGGTAGTCGTTGTTCTCGGCGCCCGTCGACGATGACGGCGCGGCGACGACCGACCCGGGAGAGGCGGATGCGGCGGTCGGCGCGAGCACGCCCCCCGCCACGATGAGCGCCGCCGCGAGAGCGACGGTGCTGCGGAGGAGGCGTTTGCGTCCCCCTGCTGGCTTCTTCATTGACTTGCGCTCCTTTTCTCATCGTCGAGACGGGCGATCGCCGTCCCGCGTCAGGGGTGCACGATGTCGTTCGGGTCGACGTGCAGCTCGTGCACGTGCAGTTCGGCGTCGACGGCACGGATGCCGACGCGGCCGACGAGATGGGGCAGCAGGTCGTCGACCGCGAGCATGGGCTCGCCGTCGAGCTCCACCGCGAGGCGAGATCCGGTGGCACGCGTGACGAGCCGGTGTCGCGAGCCCCGATCGAGCGGCGTCGCGAGCGTGCGCTCCGCGAGCACGCGCTCGTCATAGCCGTGCTTGGCGAGCACGACGCGGTCGACGTGCAGCTGCACGGAGTAGCCGAGCAGGAAGTGGATGCCGAGGCGCGTGTCGTCGCCCTCGCCGCCGTCCGAGAGCTCGCTCGCGCGCAGCAGCACGTCGCCGTGGCCGCCCGGTCGCGCCTCGACCGTGAGCTCGGCCGTGATGACGAGGTCGTCGTAGTCGGCCGTGTCGACCGTGCGCTTCGCGAAGCCGGATGCCACGAGGGGCCCGAGCCGCAGGCCGGCGCCCCGCGTCGCGGCATCCGTCACCGTCACGAGCGTCAGCACAGGGTGACCGGCGTGCGCCTCGACGGTGAGCGTGCGCACGGCATCCGCTCCGCCGTCCGAGGCGGTCGCGCTCGGCAGGACGATGCGCACGACGCGGCAGGCCGCAGGCACGCGGATGCCGCGGAGCTCGTCGCCGTCGAGACGCACCGCGAGCTCATCGCCGCGTTCGAAGAGGCCGGTCAGGTGCACGACGGGATCGAGGTCGCGCTGCACGTGCACGCGGTAGTCGAGGCGCGCTCCCGCGGCGAGCGCGACCGAGTCGTAGACGGCGTCGGGTGCCTCGCGCACGAGCCCGGTCGCGCCGGACGAGAGAGTCGCCCAGAAGCGTCCGGGGACCGGCACGACCGCACGACGATCGGCATCCGCCTCCGTCGAGGCCGTCGCAGCGCAGTGGCCGATCGCGACGTCGCCGAGCACGCGGATGCGGAAGCCGCCGGGTGCCTCGAACGGCACCGAGAACTGGTGCCGTCCGTCGAGGGCGAGTCGCACGCGTCCGCCATCGACGACGAGGCGCCAGCAGTGCAGGGCCTCGTGCACGAAGCTCGCCGGCAGCGTCGCGCGGCCGAGCTCGCCGGTGCCCGCGGACGCGACGACGGTGCGTGCCACGCGATCCACGCGTACCTCGAGCGCACCTTCGGCCGCCTCGATCGCAAGACCGTAGTCGTCGGCCCCGAGGGCGGCCGTGAGGTTGAGCTCGGCCGTCGCGGTCGCGCCGAGCGGGGGCGACATCTCCCCCGCCCACACGGCATCCGGCGCGGCGGGGACAGGAGCAGAGGTCGACGGTCCGAGCACCTGGATCGTGCGGCCGTTCGCCACCTGGCGGTCGATGTCGAGGTCGCGCGAGGCATCCGCGTTGAGGTTGTGGAAGACGAGGTAGGTCGACACGAGGTCCGGCCCGCGCACGCTGCTCGAGTGGCCGAGTCCCGTCGTGGGTCCCTCCGCGCTCACGAGCACCGGATTGAGCGGATCGCTGCGCCACCCGCGGAGCGGATCGTCGCTGTAGGCGGCATCGATGCGGTACCCGCGGCTCAGGTAGTGGTTGCCGGTGAGCGTCATGACATAGCCGTCGCCGCGACGCGTCACGAACGGCCCCTCGGTCCAGCCGTTCATGTGCACGCCGGTGAGCACGGGCTCGCCGAACTCGGTGGGCGAGCGCATCTCGCATCCCCAGATGCCCTCGTCGCCCGCCCAGTAGAAGTACCAGCGACCGTCGTCGTCGATGAGCACGTTGCCGTCGATCGCGTGGCCGACGTTGCCCGTGATCGCTCGGAAGGGACCTGTGGGAGCATCCGCACGCAACACGAAGTGACCGTGGCCCGACGGCGAGGTGTACAGGAAGAACGCGCCGTCGGCGTAGACGACCTCGGGAGCGAAGGGCACGAGCCCGGGGAACGCGTCCGGCGCGATCACGGGCCCCTCGAGGGTCCACGAGACGAGGTCGCCGGAGCTCCAGCACCGGATGTCGGGGTTCGTCGCATAGAGGTAGTAGCGCCCGTCGTGCCGCAGCACGAAGGGGTCGGCGAAGTCGCCATTACGGGCGATCGGGTTGCGATAGAGGGGCACGGTCATCCCTTGATCCCGCTGAAGGCGAAGGAGTCGACGAAGTAGCGCTGCGCGAGGGCGAACAGGATGATGACGGGCAGCACGGCGATGACGGCGGCGGTCATCATCATCGGGTAGTCGGTCTGATCCTTGTAGTACGAGTTCATCGACGCGATGACGAGCTGCACCGTCGAGTTCTCGGGCGAGTTCGTGAAGATGAGCGGCCCGATGTAGTCGTTCCAGGTCGCCATGAAGACGATGATCACGTTGGCTGCGATCGCCGGCTTGCACAGCGGGAGGAAGATGCTCCAGTAGATGCGCAGGTAGCCGGCGCCGTCGAGCTTGGCCGCCTCGAGCAGCTCGGATGCGAGCCCGAGCATGTACTGCCGGAGGAAGAAGATCATGGTCACGTTGCCGAGCAACCCGGGCACGATGAGGGGCAGCAGCGTGTCGATCCAGCCGAGCGACACGAACACGAGGAACTGCGGGATGATGAGCACGACGAGGGGGATCATGATCGTCGCGAGCAGGGCGACGAAGATCGCGTGCTTGTGCGGGAACTCGAGCTTCGCGAAGGCGAACGCCGCCATCGTCGACGAGAAGGTGCCGACGGTCACGACGAGCACCGTCACGATGACGCTGTTGAGGAGGCCCGTGGCGAGGGGGGCGACATCCCACACCTCGAGGTAGTTGGCCCAGTCCACCGGCTCGGGGATCCACTGCGGCGGGAAGGTGAAGACGAGCCGCGACTCCTTGAGGGAGGTGGTGACCATCCACAGAAAGGGCAGCAGCATCGTGAGGCCGCCGAGCAGCATGAGCGTGAAGGCGACGAGGGTCCCCGTGCGCCGGGCTGCGACGTTCGTTCGAGCCATGGTCAGTCCCCCTCGTAGACCCAGCGCCGCGAGAGGCGGAACTGCACAAGCGTGAGCACGAGCACGATGAGCGCGAAGAAGAAGGCGGCCGCCGAGGCGAGCCCGAGCTGGCCCGAGCCGAAGGCCTTCTGCCAGATGTAATAGGTGATCGTCGCCGCGCTGTACTCGCGCCCTCCGTCGGACGTGAAGAGCTGCACCTCGACGAAGGTCTGCAGCGAGCCGATCATGCCGACGACCGTCAGGAAGAAGATGCTCGGCGTGAGCAGGGGCAGCGTGATCTGGAAGAACATCCGCAAGGGAGATGCCCCGTCGAGGCGCGCGGCCTCGTAGTAGACGTCGGGGATGTTCTTGAGGGCGGCGAGCATGTAGATCGAGGTGATCCCGATCATCTTCCAGATGATCATGATGACGATCGTCGGCTTGATCCACGCGGGATCGCCGAGCCAGTCGGGGCCCTGGATGCCGATCGCGCCGAGCGCCTGGTTCACGAGGCCGTACTGGTAGTTGAAGATCCACTTCCAGAGCACGACGAGCGCGACGACCGACGACACATAGGGCAGAAGGAACAGGATGCGGAAGAGCGTGCTGCCGGGAGTGCGCCGGTGGCTGCCGAGCGCGAAGAGGATCCCGAAGAGCAGGTAGAACGGGATCGGGATGAGCATGTACAGCGTGTTGCCCGCCGCGATCCAGAAGTACTTGTCGCCGAGGAACTCGACGAAGTTGTCGAGCCCCACGAAGTCGCGCGTGTTGCGGATGGAGTTCCAGTCGGTGAACCCCGCGTAGACCGCGATCCCGACCGGGATGAGCGAGAACAGGATCACCTGGAGCGTGATGGGGGTGACGAACGCGAGTCCCCAGATCCGTTCGCGGCGGTTGAACCGCCGGGACGATCGGGCGGCAGTCGTGGGCATCAGGGCAACCTCCTGCAGGGGCGGGGTGCGCGACCGGCTGGCCGCGCACCCCGCGGGGTTCGGCGAGCCTACTTCTTCTGCTGCTCGGCGATCCCCTTGTCGAGAAGCTCCTGCATCTCGGGCTGCACGGATGCCGCGTAGTCCGCTGCAGACTGCTCGCCCGACTGCACGCTCGCGAGGTTGGAGTTGAAGAGCGTGAACCAGTCGCTGTTGAACGTGTAGGTCTGGGTCGCACGCCGTCCGTAGTCCTCGAGGATGCGGATGAACTCCGCCTTGTTGGCCGGGGGCTTGTCGGTCGTGAGCCACTCGTCCTTCGCCATGTCGATGAGGTTCGGGATGGCCTGACCCTTCTCGATGTTCGTGCGCTGGGCGTCCTCGTTGAAGGCGAGGAAGGCGGCGAGGTTCGACGCGGCCTCCTTGTGCTTGCTGCTGTTCGCGACGGCAAAGCCGATGCCGCCGTACCAGATCGCTTCCTCGCCCGTCTTCGGGCTCACGGGCCACGGCATGATGTCCCACGTGAACTTCGCGTCGTTCCAGAGGCTCCCCTGGGCCCACGTGCCGACGCCCGTCATCGCGAGCTTGCCGCTCACGAAGCGGTCGTAGTCACCTTGCGACGAGAGCTCCTCGGGGCTCGGCGCGACGCCCTCGACGAGGTTGAGGTCGGCAACCCACTGGAGTGCCTCCGTGAACGCCGGGTCGGTCACGGTCACCTCGGTGTGATCGGCATTCAGCCAGTCGGCTCCGTTCGACCAGACGGCGGCTTCGAGCGAGTAGGGGCCCGAGCCGTACACCTTGTCAGCGCCCTCCCCGCTCGTGAGCTTCTTGGCGGCGGCGACGTACTCGTCCCACGTCCACGGAGCGTCGGCCGTCGGGGCGGTGATGCCCGCGGCGTCGAACATGTCCTTGTTGTAGGCGAGACCGAAGGCGCTGATGTCCTTGGGCAGGCCGTACACGGCGCCCTCGCCAGGCGTCGTGCCGTCGTAGCGGTACATGTCGATCGCCTTCGCCCACACGTTGTCGGCGTCGAAGAGCTCATTGTCCTCGACGAAAGAGCTGAGGTCGGCGATCACGCCCGCATCCGCGAAGGGCATGACCTTCTCGGGCTGGAGGTAGAACACGTCGGGGGTCTTGTTGCTCGCGATCATCGTCTGAAGCTTGGTGGCGAAGTCGGCCGCGGGCACGGTGAGGTAGTCCACCTCGACACCGGGGTAGGCATCCTCGTACTGGGCGATCATCGTCTTGAAGGTCGCGATCTCCTCGTCCGACCCCCAGCCCATGAAGGTGATGGTCTGGTCGCCCGATTCGGCCGGCGCGCTGCAGCCGGTCATCACGAGCGCGGCTGCCGCGGCGACGGCGGCAGCGGCGATGCTGCGTTTGGTCATCTCTGTCTCCTCTGTGGCGGGCAGTCCCGCTGTCGCTTCGGTGCGGAGCGAGCCGGTCGTCGTCGACCGGACGGGGGTGCTCGGTTGCCGTGGACGCTAATGTATAGCGCTGTAAATGTCAACGAGGCCGCGTGTCGACGCGGCCCCTAGGATGTTCGGCATGGAGTCGGGGAGCAGGTCGGCGGGCCGGGTGAGGCTCAAAGACGTCGCCGATCGTGCCGGAGTCTCGATGAAGACGGTCTCGAACGTCGTCCACGACTACGAGTTCGTCTCGCCACAGATGCGCGAGCGCGTTCAGGCGGCCATCGACGAGCTCGGCTACCGGCCGAACCTCACCGCCCGACGCCTCGCGACGGGCCGTACGAGCATGATCGCCCTCGCGCTTCCGGTGGTCGACCAGCCCTACTACGCCGAGATCGCACGCTACGTCGGCGAGGAGGCCGAGCGCCGCGGATACCGGATCATCGTCGAGCAGACACTCAACGACGTCGAGGCGGAACGCGCCGTCATCCGCGACCGCGAGGAGGGCCTCGTCGACGGCGTGATCTTCCACCCGGTGCGGATCGGCACCCTCGAGATCGCACGCCTGCGCCCCGGAACGCCCATCGTGCTGCTGGGTGAGGCGGCGCGCCCCTTGACGACGGACCACGTGATGATCGACAACACGCAGGCCGCGCGGGATGGCGTCGAACTGCTGCTCGCCGAGAACCGGTCGCGCATCGCGTTCCTCGCGGATGTCCGGGGCGACATCACGGAGTCGACTCACCTGAGATTGCTCGGCTATCAGGAGGCCCTCATAGCGGCGGGGATCCAACCCGACCCCGAGCTCGTGCTGCAGAGCGACGGCTTCACGATCGAGGATGGCGTGGCCGCCATCGCCGCCGCGATCGAACGCGGCATCCGCTTCGACGCCGTGCTCTGCCGCGACGACACCTTCGCGATGGCCGCACTGCGCGCCCTGCAGGCCGCCGGACGCACGGTGCCGGACGAGGTCTCGGTGCTCGGCTGGGACGACACGGTGCTCGCGCACACGAGCACGCCGGCGCTCTCCGCGATCTCCCCCGACAAGTCGGCGATCGCCACCACGGCCCTCGATCTGCTCGAGGACCGCATGAAGGGCTACGAGGGCACGGGACGCCATCGGCTCGCGCCGTACACGATCGTCGAGCGCGGCACGACCGCGGCTTTACAGCGCTAGAGAATGCCCTATGCTTCACGGCATGATGGAAGCCATGCCGATCGCAAGCGACCAGGACGGCCGCTACCCGCGACCGCAGCTCGTGCGCCCTCACTGGGCCGAGCTCTCGGGCCCCTGGGGGTTCGCGTTCGACGACGACGACGAGGGCCTGGCGCTCGGCTGGCACCGCGACCCCCAGGCGATCACCGGCACGATCACGGTGCCGTTCCCGCCCGAGTCCGAGGCCTCCGGCGTGCACGACGCCGGCTACCACCGGGTGCTCTGGTACCGCCGCACCGTGACCGCCGACGAGGTCGCGGCATCCGGCCACGCGCCCGGCCGGCGCCTCGTGCTGCACTTCGGCGCCGTCGACTATCGCGCCGACGTGTGGGTGGACGGATCGCACCTCGCGCACCACGAGGGCGGTCACACGCCGTTCTCGATCGAGCTGCCGGGCGATGGCCCGTTCGAGCTCATCGTGCGCGCCGAGGACGACCCGCACGACCTCGCCCAGCCGCGCGGCAAGCAGGATTGGAAGCTCGAGCCGCACGTCATCTGGTACGCCCGCACAAGCGGCATCTGGCAGCCTGTCTGGCTCGAGTCGGTGCCGCGACAGCGCATCGAGCGCCTCTCCTGGCGACCGAGCGCCGCGGATGCCGAGGTCACCGTCGGCCTGGAGCTCGCCGGGCCGCCCACGCCGGGCACGCGGGCGCGCATCCGTCTCACCCTCGGGGACGAGCTGCTCGCCGAGCACACCGCGCTGCTCACCCGCACCGAGTCGACGGTGCGTATCACGGTCGACGCCTTGCGCAACGGCCAGGCCCAGGACGACTACCTGTGGTCGCCGGAGCGCCCGACCCTCGTCGACGCGGAGGTCGAGCTGACGGCTCCCGGGCATGACCCTGACCGGGTGGCGTCGTATCTCGGCTTCCGCAACATCGGGGCGGAGGGGGGCCGGTTCCTGTTGAACGACCGCCCCCACACCGTGCGCGGGGTGCTCTCCCAGGGCTACTGGCCCGCGTCCCACCTCGCCGCCCCGGACGCCGATGCCCTGCGCGCCGAGGTCGAGCTCATCAAGGAGCTCGGCTTCACGACCGTGCGCGTGCATCAGAAGATCGAGGATCCGCGCTTCCTCTACTGGACCGACAAGCTCGGGCTGCTCGTCTGGGAGGAGATGCCGAGCGCCTACGAGTTCACCGACACGTCCATCGCGCGCCTCACGCGCGAGTGGATCGAGGTCGTAAGGCGCGATGCCTCGCATCCCTCGATCGTCGCCTGGGTGCCCCTCAACGAGAGCTGGGGCGTGCAGCACATCGCCGTGGACGCCCGGCAGCGCGACTTCGCGCGCACCCTCTTCCACCTCACGAAGACGCTCGACCCGACGCGTCTCGTGATCTCCAACGACGGCTGGGAGCACACCCGCTCCGAGCTGCTCACGGTGCACGACTACGAAAACGACCCGGCCCACCTGCTCGCCTCGTACGCGACCGAGGAGGACACCCGACGGAGCCTTGCGGGCATCTCCCCCAACGGCCGGCGGATGTTCGTCGGCACGCCGGAGGAAGCGGAGGCGACGGCGGTGAGGCCCGTGATCCTGAGCGAGTTCGGCGGCGTGAGCGTGCGCCAGCCGGAACCCGGGTCGTGGGGCTACCAGGTGGTGTCGTCGAACGACGACCTCGAACGGCATCTCACCGCCCTCTTCGCAGTGGTGCACCAGAGCGATGGTCTCGCCGGCTGGTGCTACACGCAGCTCACCGACACGATGCAGGAGACCAACGGCCTCACCGATGCGCAGCGTGTGCCGAAAGTGCCGGCGGAGCGCATCCGGGCGATCGTGCGGGGGATGCTCGGGCCGCGGCCGGACGAGCCGAAGATCTCTGAGGGGTAGACGCCCCGGTCCTCGCCGACGGGGCTGACCAGACAGACCACCCCCGACCGCCCTTGATCAGGTAGGTCGATGACACCTTCGGGCACTACTCTGACCTCAACACACCCGAAGGAGTGACACGTGGGCTTCATCAAGGCATTCACCGGCGCGCTCGGCGGAACCTTCGCCGACCAGTGGATCGACTTCTTCACCGTGCCGAACGTGCAGCCCACTGCTGCCCTGTTCCCCGCGGTGAAGCAGGAGACGAACGCGGGGCGCGGCTCGAACACCAAGGGCTCCGACAACATCATCACCAACGGCTCGAAGATCGTCGTGCCCGAGGGCTACGGCCTCATCACGATGCAGGACGGCGAGATCACGGGGCTCGTGGCCGAGGCCGGCGGCTACACGTGGCAGTCCGACGACGTCAACAGCCAGTCGATCTTCGCGGGCAACGGCTTCCTCAGCCCCCTCATCATGCAGACGTGGGAGCGCTTCAAGCGCGGCGGCATCCCCGGATCCCAGCAGGCCGCGTTCTACGTGAGCCTCAAGGAGCTGCCGAACAACCGCTTCGGCACGCAGAGCGAGATCTACTGGGATGACGCGTGGCTCGGCACGCAGGTCGGCGCGCTCACGCGCGGCTCGTACACGCTGCGCATCGTCGACCCCATCCTCTTCGTGAAGAACTTCGTGCCCGCGACCTACCTCACGGGTAACGCGATCTTCGACTTCACCGACCTCAACAACGACGCGGCCACGCAGCTGTTCAACGAGGTCGTCTCGGCGCTCTCGCCGGCGTTCTCGAAGTACACGAACGACCCGAGCCGCACGCGCATCACGCAGATCCAGTCCGACTCGCTCGGCTTCGCGAAGAGCCTCGCCGAAGCCGTCGAAGAGGGCTACTCGTGGAAGGCGAACCGCGGCCTCGAGATCGTGTCGACCGCGATCGTCTCGATCGAGTACGACGCCGACACGACCGAGCTGCTCTCGAAGGTCAAGCGCGCCGACGCGCTCTCGGGCGCGCGCGGCAACTCGAACCTGCAGGCCTCGGTCGCGCAGGGTATCGAGTCGGCCGGTGCGTCGGACGGCGGCGCGGGGAACCTCCTCGGCGTCGGTATGGCGGCCGGATCGCTCGGCGGCCTCGCCGGACTCCAGCAGCCCGTCGCGCCCGCCGCCCCGGCGGCCGCGACTCCCGCGACCGACGACCCCGTGGCCAAGCTCACGCAGGCCAAGCAGATGCTCGACCAGGGCCTCATCACGCAGGAGGACTACGACGCCCTCAAGGCGAAGGTCCTCGGCGGGTAGCTCCCGCATCCGCTAGGCGATGAGCGACACCTCGAACACGCCGTGGCCGCCCGTCCCGCCCGCGGTGCCGCCGGTTCCCCCGGCGCCCGTGGCGGGCGGGGCGGCCACGGCACCGCCCGCGGCGCCGACACCCGGCGGTGAGCACGCGCCCGCGACTCTTCCCGACGCGCTCCAGCCGCCCCCCGCGCCCATCGACACCAATACCGCGAAGGGCGACGGCCTCACGAAGTGCCCGCGCTGCGGCTCGGCGGAGATCGGGCCGGTTCCCGGCACCGACCAGCTGCGCTGCGCCTACTGCCGCTTCGAATGGACCGCGGCGAACTTCATGACGAGCGTGGGCTTCGACTCGCCCATCGACCAGCTCACGGGCACCGTGCTCACGACGGGCGTCGCCGATATCGACGACACCGCACCGAACATCATCACGCTCAAGTGCCAGGGCTGCGGCGCCGAGGTCGTCATCAACACCGAGAGCCAGCTGCAGGCGCGCTGCCACTGGTGCCGCCAAGTGCTCTCGCAGCAGACGCAGATCCCGAACGGCGCGGTGCCGGATGCCGTGCTGCCCTTCCGCCTGACCCACGAGCAGGCCGTCGAGCAGGTGCGCAAGTTCGAGAACCGGCGGCGTATGTTCGCCCTCAAGCGATTCAAGCAGGAGTTCGTGCCCGAGAACGTCGTCGGCGTCTACATGCCCTACCTGCTCGTCGACGGCAACGCGCACGCCGACATCACGGGCTTCGGCGAGATCAAGACGCGCGAGTACCAGCGCGGCTCCGACAACAACAAGACCACCTACTACGACGCCGACGTCTACCACGTGAGCCGCAGCTTCGACTTCACGGTCGACGACCTCACGATCGAGTCGTCGTCGGCGCGTGCCAATCAGAACACGAAGCTCAACACGAACAACGTCATCAACACGATCCTGCCGTTCGACACGGCGAATGCCGTGCGGTACGACGCCAACTACATCGGGAGCTTCACCTCCGAGAAGCGCGACCTCGACGTCGGCGAGGTCATGCCCGTCGCGCGCAGCCAGATGCTCAGCATCGCGCGGCAGAGGGCGACCGACTCGACCAACTACGACCGCGGCATCCGCTGGGAGAGCGAGGCGCTCGAGCTCAAGGGCACGCGCTGGGTCTCGGTGCTGCTGCCCGTGTGGCTCTACTCGTACTACGAGAAGAAGTCCGACGGCAGCGCGTTCCTGCACTACATCGCCGTCAACGGGCGCACGGGCGAGACGATGGGCAGCATCCCGGTGAGCGTGCCGAAGCTGCTGCTCGTGTCGCTCACGATCGGTACCGTGCTCGAGGGCGTCGCGATCGCGATCGTGGCGAACTTCTAGGAGGAACCGGATGCTCGACGTCACCTTCGCACTTATCGTCGCCGCCTCGGATGACGGGCCCGGCTGGCTCCTCGCCCTCGGTCCCGTCGGCGCAGCGTCGTTCTACTGGGCCGTGTGGATGGCCTACCGCAACACCAACAAGAGCCACTCCTACGAGCGGGAGACGGCCGTCGTCGTGAGCAACATGACGGGCGACGACAAGAAGGTCGGCGAGAACAACGGAACGCGCGCCCGGTGGATCCAGGGGCGCAACGACGACAAGCCCCGTCAGCGATTGTGATCCAGGTGGTTGAGGAGCGCCCGCGTAGCGGACGCGTCTCGAAACCACCTCCCCTAAGGGCCTTGCCCTACGGCAGCTCGTCGAGCTCGACCGGATCGTCGGCCGACGGCTCCGCCGCCTCCCCCTCGCGGTCGATCTCTCCCTCGCGCAGCTCTTCGCGGGTGATGTCGTCGTCGCCGATGTCACCCTCGGCCTGGGAGGGCTTGTCTGGGGTGGATGCGCTCATGGTTCCTCCTGGGTGTCGGTGCCCAGTGAACGCCGTGTGCCGGCGTGGCGCAGCGGGGTTGCGGTGCGCCGCGCGGAGGGTTAGCCTCGGTGCCCACCGCGGCCGAGACGGCCGCGGGAACCGGGCGCGCGAAGGCCAGAAATGGCCTTCGCCCCTAGCGCCCACCGCGGCCGAGACGGCCGCGGGAACCGGGCGCGCGAAGGCCAGAAATGGCCTTCGCCCCTAGCGCCCACCGCGGCCGAGACGGCCGCGGGAACCGGGCGCGCGAAGGCCAGAAATGGCCTTCGCCCCTAGCGCCCGGTTCCTGCATAGACCACGGCGTCGGTCTCGCCGTCGAGGCCGAAGGCCGTGTGCACGACGCGCATGGCGTCGGCGAGGGTGTCGGCGCGCGTGACGACCGAGATGCGGATCTCGGAGGTCGAGATCATCTCGATGTTGATGCCGGCATCCGAGAGGGCGCGGAACAGCTGCGCCGAGACGCCCGAGCTCGTGCGCATGCCCGCGCCGACGACCGCGAGCTTGCCGATCTGGTCGTCGTACTGCAGGGATGCGAAGCCCACGTCGGCCTGCTCGGCGCGCAGCACCGTGAGCACCTTCTCCCCCTCCGCCTTCGGCAGCGTGAAGGAGATGTCGGTGAGGCCCGTGGCCGCAGCCGACACGTTCTGCACGATCATGTCGATGTTGGCGCCCGTCTTCGCGACGATCGTGAAGATCTCGGCGGCCTTGCCGGGCACATCCGGCACGCCCACGACGGTGATCTTCGCCTCGCTGAGGTCGCCGGCGACGCCCGTGATGATGGGCTCTTCCACGGATTCTCCCTCCACCGGGTTCACGACCCAGGTGCCTTCGTTGTTGTTGAACGACGAGCGCACGTGCAGCGTCACGCCGTGGCGCCGCGCGTACTCGACGGCGCGGATGTAGAGCACCTTCGCGCCCGCCGCCGCGAGCTCGAGCATCTCCTCGCTCGTGACGCGGTCGAGCTTGTGAGCCTTCGGCACGACGCGCGGGTCAGCCGTGAAGACGCCGTCGACATCCGTGTAGATCTCGCACACCTCGGCCCCAAGTGCTGCTGCGAGGGCGACCGCCGTCGTGTCCGAGCCGCCGCGACCGAGCGTCGTGATGTCGCGGCTGTCGCGGTTGAACCCCTGGAAGCCGGCGACGATCGCGATCGCGCCCTCATCGAGGGCCTCGCGCACCCGGCCCGGCGTGACGTCGACGATGCGCGCGGCACCGTGCTGCGCATCCGTGATCATGCCCGCCTGGCTGCCCGTGTACGACCGCGCCTCGTAGCCCATGTCGCGGATCGCCATCGCGAGCAGCGCCATCGAGATCCGCTCGCCCGTCGTGAGCAGCATGTCCATCTCCCGCGGGTCGGGGATGGGCGAGACCTGGTGGGCGAGGTCGATGAGCTCGTCGGTCGTGTCGCCCATCGCCGAGACGGCGACGACGACCTCGTTGCCCGCCTTGCGGGTCTCGACGATGCGCTTGGCGACCCGCTTGATGCTCTCGGCGTCGGCGACGCTCGAGCCGCCGAACTTCTGGACGATGAGGGTCACGGATGGCACTCCAGGAAAAGGGGGACGAAGAGTCATCCTACCGAGGCGCGCATGCCGTCCTTGCCGCTGCAGTGGACGGCGTCCTACCGCGCCGAGACCGGCGCAACGACCCTGCTCGCCACGCCCTCGACGATCGGGCTGAGGAACAGGCCGCCCGCCGCTACTCGACGACGCGGCGGCCCTCGAAGGCGCGGCCGAGGGTGACCTCGTCGGCGTACTCGAGGTCGCCGCCGACCGGGAGCCCGGATGCGAGGCGCGTCACGCGCAGGCCCGGTTGCACGAGCAGGCGCGTGAGGTAGGTCGCGGTCGCCTCGCCCTCGAGGTTCGGGTCGGTCGCGATGATGACCTCGGTGACCTCGGTGCTCGCGAGCCGCTTAAGCAGCTGCGGGATGCGGAGGTCGTCGGGTCCGATGCCGTCGATCGGGCTGATGGCGCCGCCGAGCACGTGGTAGAGACCGCGGAACTCGCGCGTGCGCTCGATCGCCACGACATCCTTGGCCTCTTCGACGACGCAGATGACGGCGCCGTTGCGACGCGGGTCGCGGCAGATGGCGCACGTGTCCTGCTCGGACACGTTGCCGCACACCTGGCAGAACTTGACCTTCTCGCGCACGACCGTGAGGATCTCGGCGAGCCGCGTCGTGTCGAAACTCTCGGTCTGCAGGATGTGGAAGGCGATGCGCTGCGCCGACTTGGGCCCGATGCCGGGGAGCTTGCCGAGCTCGTCGATGAGATCTTGGACGATTCCCTCGTACACGGGTTAGGCCTCGTCCTCGGGCGGTCCCGCCTCGGCGGCCACCCCGGCGGGTGCGGGCTCGGGCTCCTCGACGAGCCGCACGGGGCGGTCGCGTGGGTTGAGCTGCACCTCCTCGATGAAGCTCGCTTTGAGCACCTCGCGCACGACGGCCTCGCCGTAGCGGCCCGGGCGGTTGGGGTTGGAGGGCGCGCGCTTCGCGTCGGGACGGCGGTTCGCCTCTGCGGCAGCGGCGTCGGACGACTTCCTCGTCGCGGCCTCCACCTCGGGCGCGGGCTCCTCCGTGGCCGGCTCGGGCTCCTCGTCGGGCGGGGGCGCCTCGTCGTCATCCGGCGGCGGCACCTCGTCTACCGGCTGGGCGGCCGGCGCAGCGGTGGATGCCGCTGCAGCACCCGGGATCGGCGTCACGTTCCACCCGCTCGCGGCCGGCGTCGGCTCGGCGGGTGCCGAGGACGTGGCGGCCGGCTTCACTGTGGCGGCGGTCGCCGGGCTCGTCGCACCGCCCTCGACGCGCGCGATGAACTTCACGCGCACACCGAGCACCTGCAGGATCGCCTGCCGCAAGTGCTCGCTCACGCTGTCGCCGGCCCCCTGCGCCTGGCGGAAGCTCTGCACGTCGTTCTCGCTCGGGAAGGTGAGCGTGAGCACCTCGTTCGCGGCGTCGAAGGCGCGCGGCGTCGAGGTGTAGACGACCATCCATGAGCTGCGCTTGATGCCCTGCACGACGTCGAGGATCTCGGGCCACGCGTCCCGGAGTTGCTGGAGGGTGACGGGCGCGCGTTCCGCCTCAGCGCGGAGGTCATTTGCGGCCTCCGCGGCGGCGGCGCCCTCGGTGGCGGCACTGGCGGGGGCCTCGGCCGGCGGGGCCACCGGCTGACGAACTTCCGTGGTGACGGTGTCAACACGCGTCGGCCGTGCGGGCGGGCTCTCCTCAACCACCTGAGTCTGCTCGGCGGTGCGCGCGGCCGGAGCCGGGCGCTCGGCGGGCGCACTCGGTGCGGCAGCGGCATCCGCGCCCTCGATGCCGATGCGGCGCTCGAGCCGCTCGACGCGCGCGAGGGTGCCGCGCTCGCTGTCGTCGGCCGAGGGCACGAGCAGACGCGCGGCCATGAGCTCGAGATGCAGGCGCGGCGAGGTGGCACCCGTCATCTCGGTGAGCGAGGAGTTCACGACGTCGGCGGCGCGCGACAGCTCGACGGGGCCGTACGCGGCGGCCTGGTGCTGCATCCGCTCGATCTCGTCGGCGGGCACGCCGCGCAGCACGGCCGCGGCCTGGTCGCGCGTGGCGGCGACGACGATGAGGTCGCGGAGGCGCTCGAGCAGGTCTTCGACGAAGCGACGCGGATCTTGGCCCGTCTGGATGACGCGGTCGACGCCCGCGAAGACGCCTTGTGCGTCGCGCGCCGCGAGCGCGTCGACGATCTCGTCGAGCAGAGCGCCGTGCGTGTAGCCGAGCAGGGCGACGGCGCGCTCGTAGGCGATCGTCGAGCCTTCGGAGCCTGCGATGAGCTGGTCGAGCAGTGAGAGGGTGTCGCGCACCGAGCCGCCGCCCGCGCGCACGACGAGGGGCAGCACGCCGCCCTCGACCTCGATGCCCTCCTCGCCGCACAGGTGCTGCACGTAGTCGAGCATCTGGGCCGGCGGCACGAGCCGGAAGGGGTAGTGGTGGGTGCGCGAGCGGATCGTGCCGATGACCTTCTCGGGCTCGGTCGTTGCGAAGATGAACTTGACGTGCTCGGGCGGCTCCTCGACGAGCTTGAGCAGAGCGTTGAAGCCCTGCGGCGTCACCATGTGCGCCTCGTCGAGGATGAAGATCTTGTAGCGGTCGCGAGCGGGGGCGAAAGCCGCGCGGTCGCGCAGATCGCGCGCGTCGTCGACGCCGTTGTGGCTCGCCGCGTCGATCTCGATGACGTCGAGCGACCCTCCGCCGTCGCGCGCGAGCTCGATGCAGCTCGCGCACTTTCCGCACGGGGTGTCGGTGGGCCCCTCGGCGCAGTTGAGGCAGCGGGCCAGGATGCGGGCGCTCGTCGTCTTGCCGCATCCGCGTGGGCCCGAGAAGAGGTAGGCGTGCCCGACGCGGTCGGTGCGAAGGGCCGTGCGCAGGGGATCGGTCACTTGCGCCTGCCCGATGAGCTCGGCGAACGTCTCCGGCCGATAGCGGCGGTAGAGGGCGGTGACCACGGGTCCAGAGTAGTCGGCCCGACCGACCCTCACCGGGCCGCGTGCGATGCCGGTAGACTTGCCGACGGCTCCCCGCGTGGCGCCATCCAGGCCAACTCCCCCAGGGCGGAAACGCAGCAAGGGTAACCGGGCTCTGGCGGGTGCGCGGGGGGTCCCTGTGTTTTATGGCGCCGCGATAATCCGCGGCACACGCTCCGCCGCCCGCGCGCGAGCGCCCGGCTCCGCTGGCTCACCGGCGCCGCGATAATCCGCGGCACACGCTCCGCCGGCCGCGCGCGAGCGCCCGGCTCCGCTGGCTCAACGGCGCCGGTATGCTTGTCGGGACCGTCTTCGGACGGCGCCAGGAGGATTCGCCTAGTGGCCTATGGCGCACGCTTGGAAAGCGTGTTGGGTGAAAGCCCTCGGGGGTTCGAATCCCCCATCCTCCGCCAGTGCGTCAGGGGCCGGCCCGCTCGGGCCGGCCCCTGACGCATGTGTGTGCGCTGCGGATCCGAATCCTCACGTGGGCCCGCGCCACCGAGGGCACCGCCGCCGCGCAGCCGACCGTTCTCACCGTCGGACGCGGCCGGTCGATGTCGCAGATACAGGCTCAGGCGACAGACCCGCGGCAGAGCGGCGCATCATTCGTCAGCTGAGCCTGTGTATGCGACGTCCGGCGGCGCTCACCAGGCCGATCACGGCTTCCCGCACGCCATCCGGCGCCCACATGATGTCTTCCGCGATAGGCCGGAACGTCACGTAGCCTCGAGCAGCAGCGGCCTGGTCGCGTCGGCGATCGCGTCGCTGCGCGATCCAGTCGGAGTGGTGCGCCCGGCTGTCGCATTCGATGATGAGCCATCCCGCAACGAGGAAGTCGACGCGCCCTACGCCGCCAATCTCGACCTGAACCTCGAACGGACAGCCGAGCGATCGCAGGATGAGTCGCATGAGGCTCTCGGGCCCAGACTCCGCGCGCGCGTCGATGAGCCGCCGCAGCCGCCCGTACCGCCGCGGCAACGCAGCGAACAGCTCGTCGAGATCGTCTGCATGCAGCACACCCAGGTGCAGCGCCGAGTCGACCGTCGCGATCGCCGCCCGCGGCGGCTGACACAGCACAGCGTCGAAGACGGCGTCGATGGGCTCGACAGCAAGCGCATCGGGATGCGGTGATCGCAGCAGCCGACGTCGGTGCGACCGCTGGTTGCCCCGAGGTGGCAGACGCGAAGCCGTCCGATGAATATGCACGTGCAGCACGTCGTGCTCGAGCACGAACACTCCGAGAGTCCGCAGCAGCGAGACGCATGCCAGCCGACCGAACGCCCGCCCGGCCTCGACGTACGCCGGGTCGATGTCGGGCGCGCAGAACGCGCCCTCTCGCAATCGGATCAACGTCCCCTGCGTCACAGCGGCCCGGATCTCACGGTCGCTCCACCCTGATGCGTGCAGTTGCCGCGTCCGCACGAGCGCGGTGGGGGGCATCAACATGCCGACTACGGTGGCGAATCGGCGCGAGCCGCGCGGTTGCGCAGGTTCCCGTCGGGGATGGACATGAGGAGCGTCGCCCGGGCAGGAGCGGATGCTGTCGCAGCTCCAGGCTGAACGGCATGGATCCGTGCCGCGCCGGCCTGGGAAACAGGATCGAGCCTGTAACTGCGACGCTCGCCCGCACCCCCGGCGCACGGCCGAGCCCCCCGGCGCTCGCCCGGCCCCGGCGCCCGCCCGGCCCCCGGCGCCCGCCCTCAGTACCCCGCAGTCGCGCGCACCCGCGCGAGCAGCAGGGGTCCCGTGCGGTCGAAGATGCGCCCGCCGAGCACGACGCCGCCCATCGCGAGCGCCCCGCCCACGACGAGGCCCACCACGAGCGCGAGCCACGACCACAGTGCACCGCCGACGAACACGGCCACCGCGGCGAGCGCGATCGCCGGAGCCGTGAGCACGGCCGCAAGCGCCGTGAACCCCATGAGCGCGAAGCCCACCCACGCGCTCTGACCGGGAACGCGCTTGAACACGTTGTCGCCCGACGCCGGCACCGGGGTCACGATATACGCCGAGGTCACGGCGCAGATGCCGAGGCCCGCGAGCAGAGCACCGAGCGCGCATCCGAGCACCGCCGGAAGAAGGTCCCACCTGCCCGAGAGGGCGACCGTCGCGACGGCCACCACGACGACGAGCGGCGCACTCGCGCTGAGCGCCCCGAGCAAGCGGCCGGCGCGGTCATCGCGTCCGCGGATGCTCGTCGCGAGTACGGTCGCGAACGCGCTCCCGTCGTACGACACGTCGGTGTAGGGCACGAGCCCGAGCAGCAGCGCGGGCACGACGACGGCGAACGCGAACAGCGGCGTCTGCACGTGCCATCCGAGCGCGAAGGCGAACAGCACGGGCAGCACCGCGACGATCACGAGGTTGCGCGAATAGCGCGGGTCGCCGAGCCAGTAGCTGAGGGAGCGCGCCCAGCTCGCGGCCGCGGCCCCGGTCGGCGCGAGCCCGATCCAGCCGAGCCTGCCCGCACGGCCGCCGGCCGAGCGACGCCGCGGGGCGACGGATGCCGCCACGACGTTCCGGCGCCACAGCAGCCAGAGCGCGGCGAGCGTCGCGAGCGCGATGAGCAGCTTGACGAGCCCCTCGGCGTACGCGCCTGCCGCGAGGTCCCCCGGCACCGCCCACACCGCGCCGACGGGCGTCCACGACGTGCCCGCGACGACGAGACCGATGCGATCGGCGATCGCCGAGGCCTCACCGAGCAAACCCAGGAGCCCCGTCAGGATGGGCCCCGCGAGCACGAGTGCGGCGAACGCGATGAGCGCGATCGCGTTGCCGATGCGACCGCGCCCACGCCCCGAGAACGACGCGACCGTGCGCGAGGCGAGCACGCACGTGAGGACACCGAGCGGCAGGCAGACGACCGCCACGAGCACTGCCACGGGCCAGCGAGCCCACGCCGCGAGCGCGCTCGCCGCACCGAGCGTCGTCGCGATGCCCGGAATGCCGCACAGCCCGACGAGCGTGAGCGCGAGCATCACCTGCCGTGTCGTCATGGGGAACGGCGCGAGCTGCTCCGCCTCGATCGTCGTGTCGACGCCACCCGCGATGAGCGGTGCGACGCTCCAGCCGACCACGAGCAGGGCGCCGCCGATCGTCACGACGCCGCGCACGGCATCCAAGCCCGAGGCGCCGATGAGCGCGAGCCCGAGCGCGACGACGAAGAGGCCGCCCGATGCGCCCATCGCCCCGAGCACGAATCCCACGAGCTGCCACGGGCTCCGCAGCAGCATGTTGCCCAGGATGCGGTAACGCAGCCTCAGGACTGTCGCAACCACGCCGGCCCCTCCGCGTGCGTGCGCCCTCCCACCAGTTCGAGGAAGCGCTCCTGGAGGCTCGCGTCGCCGCGCACCTCGGCCACGGGCCCTGCGACGAGCACGTGACCCGCGGCGACGATCGCAACGTGGTCGCACATGCGCTGCACGAGATCCATCGAGTGGCTCGAGACGATCACGGTGCCGCCGCTCGCCGTGTACGAGCGCAGCACGTCTTCGATGTTGGCGGCCGAGACGGGATCGACCGATTCGAAGGGCTCGTCGAGCACGAGCAGACGCGGCGCGTGCACGAGTGCGCACGCGAGCGCGATCTTCTTCGTCATGCCCGCGGAGTAGTCGGCGACGGCCGTACCCGCCGCGGCGCGCAGGTCCATGAGGTCGAGCAGGTCGGCTGTCCGCGCGGCGATCTCCTCGCGTGGCAGGCCGAACATCCGGGCGGTGTACGCGATGAACTGCTCGCCCGTGAGGCGGTCGAAGAGGCGCACGCCGTCGGCGAGATTGCCGATCATGCGCTTCGCGACGACGGGGTCGGTCCACACGTCGATGCCGTGCACGGATGCCGCTCCCGCGTCCGGGCGCAGCAGACCCGTCGCCATCGAGAGCGTCGTCGTCTTGCCCGCGCCGTTCGGGCCCACGAGGCCGTAGAACGAGCCGGTCGGCACCGTGAGATCGATGCCGTCGACCGCGACGGTCGCGCCGAACCGCTTGACGAGCCCCCGCAGCGAGAGAGCGGGCACGACGTCGGCGGATGCGGCGGGCATGCGGCAACGCTAGCGAAACGGCGGCGGCGCTGCGGACAGCGGAGGGCATCCCCGTCGATACCCACGCGGTCTAGCCTGGTGCCGTGGCGACCATCGCAGACGGCGGACGGATGCGGATGCGGCTCCGCGTGCGCCCGAAGCACTCGCTCCTCGGCAACGCCCTCGCCGCGATCGCGCTCGGGACGACGCCGATCTTCGTCGTCGCCTACTGGTTCGCCTCGTCACACGGCGGAGTCGAGATCGTCGGGATCTCGCACGCCGCGGTGCTCGTGGCCGGCCTGCTCGTGCTGTGGCGTCAGCTGCGCGTGTACTGCGCCGTGACGAGCGACGAGCTCATCGGCAACGGCATCTTCACGCCGCTCGTGCGCGTGAGGCTCGACCGCATCCGCCGTGTCATGCTCGTGCCCACCTACCTCGGCGCGGCGCCCGAACCCGTGCTGCAACTGCTCGTGACGGGGGACGACGGGCGGCGGCTCTTCCGGATGCGCGGCAACTTCTGGCACGAGACCGATCTGCGCGCGCTCGCGGGCGCGCTGCCCGTGGCCGTCGAGGAGCTGACCGATCCGATCACGATGCGCGAGTTCTTCACGAGCTACCCGGGGGCGGCGTACTGGTTCGAGCATCGACGTCCGCTGCAGGTCGCGGTCGTGACCGTCGGCCTGCTCCTCGCTCTCGCGGCCGCCGTGTGGATCATGGGCTTACTCGGCCTGCCGGTTCGCTTTCTGTAGTTCTTGCGCCGCGATAATCCGCGGCGCTCGGCCGTTCGGCCGGCCGTGCGCGAACGCCCGACCGAACGACTGCCGACACAGCGAACCTCCCTGGAATCCGCGGCGCTCGGCCGTTCGGCCGGCCGTGCGCGAACGCCCGACCGAACGACTGCCGACACAGCGAACCTCCCTGGAATCCGCGGCGCTCGGCCGTTCGGGCTCAGTCGCGCGGCGGGATCCAGCGGCCGAGCACAGGCCCGCGCGGCGTCGACGACGGCAGCTCGACGAAGCCGACCGCCTCGTAGAAGGCGCGGGCGGGTGTGTTGGCGGGGTCCATCGTGAGGTGCACGCCCGGCACACCCGCCTTCGCGAGGCTCGTGATGAGCATGTTCTCGATGAGCGCGCGCCCGTAGCCGCGGCCCTGGTGGCCGGGAAGCAGGTCGATGTGCAGATGCGCGGGGTACTCGTCGACCTCGGCTGTGAGCAGCACATCCGGGTCGTAGCCGCGTCGCACGAGCTGATCCTCATCGGAGTACGGCTGCTCGGGCTCCGGATAGCGCTCGCTGAACCACGGCGTCCACTTGGCGCGCCACCAGCTCACGAAGCGGCGCGTGCTCGGCACCGCCACGAGGTAGCCGACGGGTCCGTCGCCCTCGTCGACGACCCACGCCCACTCGGGCGACGCCGTCACGTACGGCTCGAGGAAGAGGTCGGGCAGCAGGTCGTCGGTCGACCAGCGCCCCGTCGCATCCCCGCCCGCGGCCCCCGTGAGCACGCAGATCTCACGCAACCGTGCGAGGTCGTCCGAGCGATAGGGACGGATGCCGCCGCCGCTCATCGCGCCGTGCGGTCGTCGAGGCCCCAGGCCTGTCCGTAGCCGCCCTCGGCCTCGGGCTTCGCCATGAGCTCGAGGAACGGCGTGGCAGGGAACGCCTCGGGCCCGAGCACGCCCGTGCCCGACCAGACGCCCGTCGCGAGCAGCTCGAGCGCGATGACGGGGTTGAGGGCCGTCTGCCACACGACGCACTGGCTCTCGTACTCGGCCATCGTCCACTCGTTGTCGCTCACGTGGTAGAGGTACACCTCGCGGCGCGAGCCGTCGGTTCCCGTGCCCGTGACCCACACGCCCGCGCACGTCTTGCCCGTCATGCGAGGTCCGATCGTCGCGGGGTCCGGAAGCGCCGCCGCGACGACGTCGCGGGGGGCGACCTCGACGGGGCCGTTCGCGCTGCGCACGCGGATGGGCGTCGTCTTGTCGAGGCCCAGGAGGTTGAGCGTCTTGAGCACGCCGATGAACTCGTCGCCGAGGCCGTACTTGAAGGTCACGCGCTTGGCGTCGAGGAAGCGCGGCATGAGCAGCACCTCCTCGTGCTCGACGTTGACGCATTCGACGGGACCGATGCCCTCGGGGAACTCGAACACCTCGGGCTCCGAGAACGGCTCGGTCGTGTACCAGCCGCGATCCTTCTCCCACACGACCGGCGGGTTGAGGCACTCCTCGATCGTCGTCCAGATCGAGAACGACGGCGCGAAGATCTCATTGCCCGCCTCGTCGCGCACGACGAGGTTGGCGCCGTCGCGCGTGCCGAGTTCGTCGATCTCGCTGAACAGCTCGTCGGCGGCATAGCGCGCGAACACATCGGACAGCCCCGGCTCGACGCCCATGCCCACGAGCGCGAGCCGGCCCGCCTTCTCCCAGTCGGGCGCCTGCGCGAACTGGTCGTCGCCGAGCTTCACGCCCGTCTCGCTGTAGGGGTTCTCGGGGTGCGGCTCCGAGAGGCTCATGGCCATGTCGAGGTAGTCCGCGCCCGCGGCGAGCGCCCCCGCGAAGATCGTCGGCACGAACTTCGGCTCGACGGCGTTCATGACGTGCGTCGCCCCGTGCTCGCGGGCGACGGCCGCCACGTTCTCGGGATCGGATGCGTCGATGCGGCTCGCGACGAACCGCTCGCCCTGCGGCCCGTGCTTGGCCTCGATCCACGCGATCGTGCGCTCGGCCCGCGAGACGTCGTAGTCGCTCACGACGAGAGTCTCGAAGAAGTCGCGGCGAGCGGCGATCTTGGCGATGGCGTCGCCGACACCGCCCGCCCCCACCAGCAGGATTCTCATGAGGCGAGGCTAGCGGTCTCGCTCGAGCGCTCGCGAGAGCCCGGGCCGTGCCGCGACGGCATAGGCGGGGTAGCACGGCGGCTCCCGAGCGTCAACCGCCTCCGCGCCTTCCCGCACGCGCGTCATCCTGAACACGGGCGGCGACGTTGGGAGGCGCGATGGCAACGAGTGCGTGGGCGCTCATCGTGCACGGCGGAGCCACCACGATCGCCGACGCCGAGCGTGACGCCTATCGACGCGGGTGCGAGGCTGCCGCGGCCGTCGGACGCGACGTGCTCGTCGACGGCGGATCGGCGGTCGACGCGGTGGTCGCCGCGGTGCACGTGCTCGAGTCCGACCCGACCTTCAACGCGGGCATCGGCGCGGCGCGCAACGCCGACGGTCGCGTGCAGCGCGATGCCGCCGTCATGGATGGCGAGACGCTCGACGTCGGAGCCGTCGCGGCCGTCGAGGGGGTCGTGCACCCCGTCGACTTCGCGGCATCGCTCCTGCGCGACGAGGAGGTGCTGCTCGTCGGGCCCGGCGCCGAGCGCGTCGCAGCTGAGCGCGGTTTCACCGGCCCGCCGCCGGATGGAGCCGAGCCACCCGGATCGGGCACCCACAACACGGTCGGATGCGTCGCGCTCGATCGCGAGGGCCACCTCGCCGCCGCAGTGTCGAGGGGCGGCCTCGACGGATCGCGCCCCGGCCGCGTGGGCGACAGCCCCCTCCCGGGCGGCGGCTTCTTCGCCGACGACGAGGTCGGCGCCGTCGTGCTGAGCGGATCGGGCGAGCAAATCGCGCGCGTCTCGCTCGCCGCGTGGGTCGAGCACCGACTACGAGACGGACTCGTTCCGCAGAAGGCGAGCGCCCACGCCCTCGACCGGCTGACGCGCGTCGGCGGCGAGGCGGGGCTCATCGCGATCGACCGCGACGGTCGCATGGGCTGGGCATATAGCAGTCCCGACTTCGCGCTCGCCCACGTGACCGACGGCGAACCCGTGCACGCGTACACGCGCCCACCGCATCCGACCACCGACTCCGAGGAGGAGCCCCGATGACGACGACAACCCTCGCCCCCACGACGCGCATGAGTGTGCCCTTCGGCCCGCGGGGGCCCCTCAGCGAGAGCCTGCTCGCTCTGCTCGAGGGGGATGCCGCGGCGAGCCCCGCAGAGGTGCGCGAGCGCGCGTCGGCGGCCGCCGCAGCGCCCGACGCGATCTTCGACGACGACCTGCAGCTCTCGCTCTTCACGCTCTACGCCCTCGCCTACGGCTCGCTCGACCAGTTCGGCGCGGAGTGGGAGTGGGACACCGAGCTACTGAGCGCGCGCGCCGCGCTCGAGCGCGTGTTTGAGGCCGCCCTGCGCGATCGGGTCGAGCTGCCGGCGGCGCCTCCTGCCCAGCGCGACGCCGTCGCCGCGACGCTCTTCGAGCTCACGGCGCCGACGCCCGGACCGAGCCTCGCGCGCTACCTCGCACGGCGGGCGGATCGCTCGCAGGCCCGCGAGTTCCTCATGCAGCGCAGCATCTACACGCTGCGCGAGGCCGACGCGCATTCATGGGTCATCCCGCGCCTCACGGGGCGCGCGAAGGCGGCGCTCATGGAGATTCAGGCCGACGAATACGGCGGCGGAAGCTTCGCGCGCATGCACCAGGAGCTCTACGCGAAGGCACTCCGCGGCGCGGGCCTCGACGATCGCTACGGCGCCTACGTCGACGCCGTGCCCGCGATCACGCTCGCCTCGTTCAACCTCATGACGATGTTCGGCATGAACCGTCGGCTCCGCGGCGCGGCCGTCGGGCATCTCGCGGCCTTCGAGATGACGTCGTCGATCCCGTGCCGCTTCATCGCCGAGGGACTGCGTCGCGTGGGCTTCGGCGACGACGTCGCCGACTATTACGACGAGCACGTCGAGGCGGATGCCGTGCACGAGCAGATCGCCGGGCGCGACCTCGCCGGCTCCCTCGCCGAAGACGACCCCGCGCTCCTGCCCGACACCCTCTTCGGCGCGGCGGCGTGTCTCACGGTCGACGGCTGGGCGAGCGACCACATCCTCACGAGCTGGGAGAGCGGACGCTCCTCGCTGCGCGATCCGGATGCGGAGGCGGTCTCATGACGAGCGAACGCCCCGCGCAGATCACGCCGTGCCCCAACGGGCCGCTCCTCGTGCGCGGCGATGTCGAGCTCGTCGACGGCGACGGCAACGTCATCCCGCGCCATCGGCGCACGGTTGCCCTGTGCCGCTGCGGCGTCTCGCTCATCAAGCCGTTCTGCGACGGCACGCACAAGACCGTCGGCTTCCGCACAGAAGAAGAGGTGTCGACATGAAACTCAAGCCCCTCGAACAGCAGGTCGTCGTCATCACGGGCGGCTCGAGCGGCATCGGCCGCGAGACGGCGCTGCGGATGGCGCGCGGCGGTGCCGCGGTCGTCGTGCTGTCGCGCGACGAGGAGCGCCTCGCGACGCTCGTCGAGGAGGTGCGCGAAGCCGGCGGCATCGCGCGCTCGATCGTGTGCGATGTGACCGACTTCGACGAGGTGCGGCGCGCAGTCGACCTCGTCGAGGAGTGGTTCGGCCGCATCGATACGTGGGTCAACAACGCGGGTGTGCTGCTCTACTCGGAGTTCCGGCGTACCTCGCCCGAGGAGTTCCGGCGCATCATGGAGGTCAACTTCATGGGGCAGATCCACGGCGCGCTCGCGGCGCTCCCCGCGCTCACGCGCGCGGGCGGCGGAGCTCTCGTCTCGATCTCCTCTGCGGAGTCGTTCCTCACGCTCCCGACGCACTCCGCCTACGCCGCCACGAAGGCCGCCGTCGAGGCGGCGATGGACGGCTTGCGACGCGAGCTCATCGACGAGGGTTCCCCCGTCTCGGTCACGACGGTGCATCCCGCGGTCATCGACACGCCCATCTACCGCACCGCCCGCACGCACCTGCCGCTCATGCCATCCGCTCCCCCACCCGTCTACGATGCGTGCGTCGTCGCCGATTGCATCGTGTACGCCGCAACGCACCGCGTACCCAAGCTCTACGCAGGCGGCGCGTCTCGGTCGATGAGCGTCATCCAGGTGGCGATGCCGCGCCTCGCGGATGCCGTGCTCGGCCGTTTCGGCATGCGCTTCATGACGACCGACGCGCCCGCCCTCGACTGGGAGGGCAACCTCTACACGCCCGTACCGGACGGCCGCATCCGCGGGGTCCTCCCGCGACGGGGACGGCGGGCGAGCGTCTACACATGGCTCGCCCTGCGACCCCTCGCGTGCCTCGGGCTCGGGGTCGCAGCGACCGCGGCGGTGCTCACGGGCACGGCGGTGCGCCGCCGCGGCCGCTGACGTGCTCGCCGAGCCGATCGCTCAGCGGAAGCCCTCGGCTTGCGTGACCTCGTCGGCCACGCGGACGCCGTAGTGATAGGCGAGGCGACCGCCGAGCCAGCCCGACACGAGCAGCGCGATGATCGCGATGAGGCTCACGACGAATCCGAAGACGTTCACGTGGTCGTTGTCGTCATCCGAGAGCCGGGCGACCAGGCTCACCACGAAGAGCACGACGATCACGAGGTTGAGCGTCATGTGAGTGAGGGCGGTGCGACGGGCCGGCGTTCCCGCTGCGAGCGTCGAGAGGTCCATGAGGCCCCAGATCGCGGCAAGCACGGCACCGATGATGCCGATGATGATGAGCACGCTCGACCCCACGACGAACGGAGTGGGGTCGTCGGCCACGAAGCCGATGATGTCGAAGACGATGCTCGCGATCCACACGCCGATCGGAATCGTCACGAGGATGGGATGAAGCGGGTGTCCGTAGGGGCCCGCCAGCGGGGTGCGTGGTCGCTTCGCGCGTGCGTGGGCGTCTTGGGGGGTGGACGCGGTGCGCCCGTCGGTCGACGTCATGGTCAATCCTCCTCGATTGCTCGCGTCCGAGTGACGCGTCGTCCGCTGCGCGGATGCCGTCATGCTAGGCAGCCGAGGAATCGTCTCCGAGGGGCTTGACAAGCCGCGGGAGCAGGAGGCACCACACGAGCAGGGCGACGCCCGCCCCGAGAAGCGCGCCCCCGAGCGTGTCCGTGATCCAGTGCGCACCGAGGTAGGTGCGCGTGAAGGCCATCGCGACGACGTAGAGCATCCCGAGCACCCACACCCAGGCCCGCTGGAGCAGGAGGCCGAGGCTCACCGCGATGACGGCCGCGTTCGTCGTGTGACCCGAGGGGAAGGATCCGTTGTCGAGGGGCAGCAGGATGTCGTCGGGACGCGCACGCCCGAAGAGCGCCTTGAGCAGCTGGCACACGAGCGCAGCGACGGCGGAGGCGAGCACGAAGTCGAGGGCCGCCCACGGCCGGTTCGCGAATACGAAGGCGATCGCGACGCCGATCGGCACGACGAGGACCGCGAACCACCCGCCGCCGAGGAAGTCGAAGACGCGGCTCACCGCCTCGCCGAGCGGACCGCGCCAGTCCACGACCTCGGCCATCCAGGCCTCGTCGACCCCCACGGTGTCGCGCAGGCCGACGAGCACCCCGAGGCCGAGCGTGAGCACGAGCGCCGTGATACCCGCGGAGACGAGCGGTCGCCGAGACGGTGGGGTCACCATCCGCCCACCCTAATCCGTGGATCCGTCAGGTCAGCGGATCACGCCTCGAGCGGCGGAACCGTGCGCGGGCGCACGACGAGCCACAGCACCGCGATCGCGACGACGATCGCCACGACCATGACGCCCGCCATGGGGATGGCGTTCGTGATCGTGAAGAGCCCGACGACGGGAGAGATGATGCCCGCGACGCCGAAGTTCGCCGCGCCGAGCACGGATGCGGCCGTACCCGCCTCGTGCCCGTGGCGCACGAGCGCGAGCGCCGAGATCGCGGGGAAGTTGAAGCCGCACGCCGCGATGAAGAACCACAGGGGAATGACGATGCCGAAGAGCCCGGCTCCGGATGCGTCGAGCGCGATGATCGCGAGGGCCGCGACGAGCTGCACGAGCGTCGCCCCCGCGATGATCCACTGCGGGCCGATGTGCTTCTGCAGGCGGCTCGAGGTCTGCACGCCGACGACGACGCCGATCGAGTTGATGCCGAACAGCAGTCCGTACTCCTGGGCGGAGAGCGTGTAGACGTCCTGGAACAGGAACGACGAGCTCGAGAGGTAGGCGAAGAGCGCCGAGAAGTTCGCGCCCGCGATGATGACGGCGCCGACGTAGATGCGGTCGCGGAAGAGCGCACCGTAGCGCTGCCCGACTGTGGAGTGCCCGCGCACATGACGGGCCGACTCGGGAAGCGTCTCCCGCAGGAAGATCGCGTTGGCGACGAGCACGAGGAAGCCGAACGCCGCGAGGAAGACGAAGAGCCCGCGCCAGTCGACGACGAGCAGCAGCTGCGAGCCGAGCACGGGCGCGATGACGGGTGCGAGGCCCGAGACGAGGGCGAGCCGGCTGAGCATCTTGACGAGCGGGTAGCCGCCGAAGAGGTCACGCACCATCGCCATCGCGACGACGCCGCCCGCGGCCGCGCCGACCCCCTGGAAGACGCGCGCGACGCCGAGCCAGAAGAGGTCGGGAGCGATCGCGGCACCGAGGCACGCGAGGATGTGCACGCCCGTCGCGAGGAGCAGCGGACGGCGGCGCCCCACCTGATCCGAGAGCGGGCCGACGAAGAGCTGGCCGAGGGCGAAGCCGACCATCGTCGCGGTGAGCGTGAGCTGCACGAGCGCGGTGGGCGCGACGAGCTCGCGCTCGAGCGTCGGAAGTGCCGGCAGATAGAGGTCGACCGTGAAGGGGCCGAGCGCCGTGAGCGCTCCCAGCACGAGGATGTAGGTCACGCGTTCGGCGCGTGAGAGCGCATCACCGGGGTGCACGGCAGCCGTCATGAAGACCTCGAGGTCGGGTGGTGAAAAGAGAAAGAGCGGCGACGCCGCTCTGCTCCCGTAGTCTATGACGTTTCAACATCCGCGATTTTCGTTCGGGAGGATGACACGCCGATGCGCGCGGCACCGCGGTGCCGCTGCGGCGTGTCATCCTCCCGAACGGAAGAGGTCAGCGCGTGAGCTCGACGGCCGTCCACGAGATCGGCGGCAGCTCGATCGTGAGCACGCCGTCGGCGAGGCGCGCCGAGTCGTTGGCTCGCAGGCCGACACGCTCCGGGTTCTCGAGGGTATTGGCGGCATCCGGGTCGGCGTCGTGCAGGGTCTGCGCCGAGACGAGCGCACCCGCCCCGAGCGCGGCGGCATCGAGGGTGAGCGTGATCGACTCGTCCTGCGAGCGGTTCACGAGGAACACAGCGGAGCCGCCGGTCGCCTCGTCGCGCGTCGCGACGGCGTCGACGAGGGGCACCTCGCCGTACTTGGCGGTCTCGAAGCGGGGCACGTCGAGCTCGAGCCGCACGGCCTCGCCCCGCGCAAGACGCGATGTCGTCGCGAACGGGAAGAAGGTCGTCTGCCGCCACGCCGGCCCGCCGGGCTCGGTCATGATGGGCGCGATCACGTTGACGAGCTGCGCGAGCGAGGCGCTCGTGACGCGATCGGCGTGCTTGAGCAGCGAGATCATGAGGCTCCCGAACACGACGGCATCGAGCACCGAGTAGCGATCCTCGAGGATGCGCGGGGCGATCGGCCAATTGTCGATTCCCGTCGCCTTGTCTTCCGCGTGATAGCGGTCGACGTACCAGATGTTCCACTCGTCGAAGGAGATCTGGATGCGCTTGTCGCTCCCGCGCGCCGCCCCGACCTCGTCGGCCGCCGCCGCGACCTCCTCGATGAAGAGATCCATGTCGACGCCGGATGCGAGGAAGCTCGCGCGATCGCCGTCGCGCTCCTGGTAGTACGCGTGGCACGAGATGAAGTCGACATCGTCGTAGCTGTGGCCGAGCACCGTGCGCTCCCACGAGCCGAAGGTCGGCATGTCGCGCGCCGAGGAACCGCACACGACGAGCTGCAGCTCGGGATCGAGCTGCCGCATCGCCTTCGCGGTCTGAGCAGCGAGCTTGCCGTAGTCCTCGGCCGAACGGTGACCGAGCTGCCACGGGCCGTCCATCTCGTTGCCGAGGCACCACATCCGCACGTCGAAGGGCCGCTCGCGGCCGTTCGCGCGACGACTGTCGCTGATGGTCGTGCCGCCCGGGATGTTCGCGTACTCGAGCAGATCGAGTGCCTCGGCGACACCCCGCGTGCCGAGGTTGACGGCGAGCATGAGCTCCGAGCCGACCTTCTCGAGCCACGTCGCGAACTCGTGCAGGCCGACCTCGTTGGTCTCGGTCGAGTGCCACGCGAGGTCGAGACGACGGGGGCGCGACTCGCGCGGGCCGACGGAGTCCTCCCAGCGGAAGCCCGACACGAAGTTGCCGCCCGGGTAGCGGATCGTCGTGACGCCGAGCTCCTTGACGAGCTCCACGACGTCCTGGCGGAAGCCGTCGGCATCCGCGCTCGGATGGCCGGGTTCGTAGATGCCGTCATAGACGTGGCGCCCGAGGTGCTCGACGAAGCCGCCGAAGAGCCGGCGGTCGATTGCGCCGATGCGGGGCTCGGATGCGACGGTGAGATGGGCGGTGGGCACGGGTCGATCGTCTCCTGCGGTCATGGGCGGTTCTCGGGGCTCGTGGCCTCCCGACGGAAGGCCTCGACGAGCGGGGTGGCGCGGCGTTCGAGGCCCGCAGGCGTCTCGACGAGCTCGTAGAGGCCCATCGTGAGGCGATGCGCCTCGCGATGGGCCGTCGAGTGGCGCCACGTCCACTCGTACATGTCGAAGAGCGGCCACCACGTGTAGCCGACGACGTCGAGGCCGTCGGCACGCAGCCGCCGCACGGCATCCGAGGATGCGGCGAGCCAGGCGGCACGCTCGGACACGGATGCCGTGACGCACGTCTCCGACACCATGACGGGTGCGCCGTAGCGGGCGGCACCGTCGCGGAGCAGCTCGACGAGCCCCTCGACCCCGTCATCGCGCACGGGCCGCGGATCGGCGAAGCCGCCGCCGTGGTGCACGCCCGCCTCGAGCAGTTCGGTGGAGTGCCGCGGGTAGTAGTTGATGCCGTAGACGTCGGGCTGCACGGCATGCTCGGCGAACCACGCGAGCGCGTCGTCGCCCACGCCGTGCTCGGCGAGCAGGGGGCGGAGGGCGTGGTCCTCGCCGACGCGTCCCGTCACGAGGTCCTCGACGAGCCAGACCTGATGACGCAAGCGGTGCGCGAGCTCGCGCTGATCCGCTGCGTCGAGATCGCCCGCGTACCGCATGCCGGCGTCGACGTGGACGAAGGTGCCGCGCGTGCCGAGCGCCTCGCGCATCCCGAGCTGAGCGAGCGCGAATCCGCGCGCGAGCTGGTCGACCATGCGCACGAGGCCGGGCTCGCCCGCGAGGTAGGGCGGCCAGTATGCGTACTCCCCCGAGAAGAGCGCGTGGATCATGGGCTCGTTGAGCGGCGTGTAGTCGGTGACCGTGTCGGCGTAGCGCTCGGCGACGCGCACGGAGTACTCGGCCACGCGCTCCGGGTAGTCGGCGTCGTCGAACTGCCGCGGCATCCACAGGGGCGTGCCGTAGTGCATGAGGTCGACGATGGGACGGATGCCGAGTTCCGCGAAGCGTGCGAAGACGCCGTCGAGCCACGACCAGTCGAAGCGGCCCGGCTCGGGCTGCACGCGATACCACGGCACGCCCCAACGCACGAAGCCGGCGCCCGCATCCGCGGCGAGCGCGAGGTCGTCGTGCCAGCGGATGTCGTGCTCGGTGAGCGCGTACTCGTCGATCGCGCGCTCGCCCGGTCGCTCCTGCGGCACGAAGGTGTCCTCGATGCCGACTCCGAAGTGCAGGGCGTCGTCGCGGTACCAGGGCGTCGTCATTTGAGTCCCGTCGTCGCGATGTTGTCGATGAACCGGCGCTGCACCATGAGGAAGCCGATCGCGAGCGGCACGACCGCGATGAGCGAGCCGGCCATCATGACGCCGTAGGGGATGATGCCGCCGGGCCCCGTGAGCAGCGTGAGCCCCGAGGTGATCGTGCCCATCTCGGCCTGGTTCGTGAACACGAGAGGCCACAGCAGGTCGTTCCAGTTGTTCACGAAGGTGAAGACGCCGAGTGTCATGAGCGCGGGCACGACGTTCGGCAGCACGATGCTGCGGAAGATGCGGAACTCCCCCGCCCCGTCGATGCGCGCGGCGTTGTCGAGATCGCGCGGCAGCGCGAGGAAGAACTGCCGCAGCAGGAAGATGCCGAAGGCGTCGGCCGCGCGAGGTGCGATGAGGCCTTGGTAGGTGTTGATCCAGCCGAGCTCGGCCACGAGCTGGTACACGGGGATGAGCGTCGCCTGGAACGGGATCATGAGGCTCGCGATGATGGCCACGAGCAGCACCTTGCGCCCGCGGAAGTCGATGCGCGCGAGGGCATATGCCGCGAGCGAGTCGAAGACGAGCGCGCACAGGGTGACCCCGCCCGCGAACACGACGCTGTTGATCACGAGCCGGCCGAAGGGCAGTTCGCTCAGGATGCGCGCGAGGTTGTCGAGCGTCCACTCGCTCGGCACGAGCGTCGGCGGGTAGGCGTTGACCTCGGCCGTCGGCTTGAACGCCGTGAACACGATGATCGCGATCGGAAGCAGCACGAAGGCCGTGACGACGGCCATCCCGAGGAACGCGACGATCGAGGCGGGACGGATGCGGGCGCGAGCCGGGCGCGCGGTGACGGCGGTCATGCGAGGTCCTTCTCACGACGTCCGAAGAAGACGAACTGCACGATGCTCAAAAGGAGCGTCGCGATGAGCAGCACATAGGAGAGCGCGGATGCGAAGCCCAGGTCGAGCTTGCGGAAGCCCGACTCGTAGATCTCCATGACGATCGTCTGCGTGTGGCCGTAGGGCCCGCCGCCCGTCATGACGTAGATCTGGTCGAAGGCCTGGAGTGCGGCGATGAGGGCGAAGATGAGCACGAACGCGAGGGTGTTCGAGAGCAGCGGCAGGGTCACGTTCGTGAAGCGACGCCACGCGCCCGCGCCATCCATGCGCGCCGCCTCGTAGAGCGAGGCCGGGATGTCCTGCAGGCCCGCGAGGAAGATCACCATGTAGAAGCCGAAGTTCTTCCACACGGCCACCATCGCCACCGCGGGCATCGCGAGCGCCGGGTCTTCGAGCACGTCGCCGAGCTGCACGCCCGCGCCCTGGAGCCAGTAGTTGAGCAGCCCCAGCCGCGGGTCGAGCAGGTACGACCACGCGAAGGCCGCAACCGCGAGCGACACGATGAACGGCAGGAAGAGCGCTGTGCGGAAGAAGCCGCGGAACGGCAGCGCGGGGCTGTTGAGCACGAGGGCGAGCAAGAGCGCGCTCACGACGGCGGTCGGCGTGAACAGCACCGTGTACCACAGCGTGTTGAGCATCGCGTCGCGGATGTCGGGGTCGGTGAAGACGCGCACGTAGTTGTCGAGTCCGACCCAGTCCTCGCTCCCGAAGCCGCTCGCATCCGTGAACGAGAGCCGCAGGGCCGAGATCATGGGCCAGGCGACGAAGGCCCCGAGGATGACGAGAGCGGGCGCGAGGAACGCGAGCGCGGTGAGGGTGCGCCGCCGTTCGGCCCGGATGCCGGGGCGGCCACCGAGGGGAGCTGGCGGCCGGTAGGCGCGTGCTGCTGGTGCTGTCATGATTCCCTGCCGTTCGCACCGCGGGCGGCGCCGCCGTCGACGCCGCCCGCGGGTTCTCGAACGCTACTGGTCGGCGAGAGCCGCCTCCACCTTGCTCTGGGCGTCGGCGAGCAGGCTCTCGATGTCGTCGCCCGCCATCGCGCGCTGCGTGAGCTCGTCGAGGGCCGCGAGCACGTCGGTGCTGTTGACGACGCCGGGCAGGAGCGGGCGCGTGAACGAGGTGTACTGCGAGAGCGTCGCGACCGTCGGGTTCTCGGCCACGGCATCCGCGGGCACACCCGTGCGCAGGGGAGGCCATCCGGAGCCGAGCGACCACGCGGCGGCGTTGTCGTCGTTCAGGAAGTAGGCGAGGAACTTCTCCGCGGCCGCCTGCTTCTTCTCGTCGCCCTGGTCGGTGACCGAGAGCGTGAGGCCGATCGCGGAGGCGGCCTGGGTCTCGGGGCCGGCCGGGATGGGCGCGATGCCGTAGTCGATGCCCGCGTCGCCCGCGATGAAGGTCATCCACGGGCCGCCGAAGGTCATCGCGGCCTTGCCCGAGCTGAAGACGCTGTCGGCCTCGATGCCGTCGACGCCCGTCGGCGAGATCTTGTCGTTGACGATCGCGTCGTGCCAGTAGGCGAGGGTCTCGGCGTTCTCCGGGCTGTCGATGACCGCCTTGCCGTCGGCGACGATGTCACCGCCGTTGCCGTACAGGAGCGAGGGCCACACGCCGTTGCCGACCGTCGCGTGGTCGGGCAGCACGATGCCGTAGCGCTCGGGCGTGCCGTCGCCGTTCTCGTCGACCGTGAGCTTCTTCGCGGCCTCGACCCAGGCATCCCAGTCGGCGGGGACCTCGGCGATGCCGGCGTCGGCGAACGCGGCCTTGTCGTAGTAGATCGCGAGCGGCACGAAGCCGATCGGCACGGCGTAGCTCGTGCCGTCGACCTCGGTCATGGCCTTGGCGCCCTCGACGACGTCGGAGGCGTTGTTGGCGGCGTCGGCGAAGAAGTCGTCGAGCGAGACGAACGCCTTCTTGGCCGCGTAGACGGGGAAGCGCTCGGCGGGCATCGCGACGAGGTCGGGCCCGGTCTTCGACGAGAGCGCGGGCAGCAGGGTGTCGTCGATGACGTCCCAGGTGTTGATCTCGGTGCTGATGTGCACCTCGTCTTGGCTGTCGTTGAACGCGTCGACGATGCCCTCGAGCACGTCGCCGTCGGCCTCGGTGTAGCCGTGCCAGAAGACGAGCTCGACGGGGCCGTCGGACTCGGGGTCGCCTCCAGCCGAGCAGCCGGAGAGCGCGAGGGCGACGGCGGCGATCGCGCCGACGCCCGCGAGGGTGATGTTGCGGGTCATCTCGGTTCCTTCTCTGATGCGGGACTGCGTTGTCTGCATGGGCTCGACGCGGGACGCCGAGTGAGGCGCCGTTGTCTACAACGTTGTAAAAGCATGATGCGGGTCGCAGGGCGGCATGTCAAGTCACGATCACGCGGATGCCGCGGTCGACTCGCGCGCGACGATGCGGAAGCTCGACCGCAGCTCGCGCGGCCCCCCCGTCTCGACGCCCGCGATCCTGTCGAGCAGCACCTCGACCGCGAGACGCGCGATCTCGCGCCGCCCCGGATCGACCGTGCTGAGGCTCGGAAGCGAGTAGCGACCCTCGTCGACGTCGTCGAAGCCGATGATCGCGACATCGCTCGGCACGCCGATGCCGTGCTCGCGCAGCACACGCAAGGCGCCGAGGCCGAGCTCGTCGTTGAGCGCGAAGACCGCGTCGAACTGCACGCCGCGCGCGAGCAGCATCCGCATGGCCTCCGCACCGTTGACGCGGTGCCACGGCCCCGCGTCGACCACGAGGTCGTCGTGGAACGGGATGCCGTGCGCCTCGAGCGCCGCCCGGTACCCCGCGACGCGCAGGCCGGCCGAGCCGATGACCTCGCCCGTGTGGGCGCCGATGACGGCGATGCGGCGCCTGCCGAGGGCGAGCAAGTGCTCGGTCGCGGCGCGAGCCCCCTCGACGTTCTCCATCGTCACGTGGTCGACGGGTCCGTCGAAGATGCGCTCGCCGAGCAGCACGAGGGGATAGCCGACCTCGAGGCGCGACGCGTCCTCCGAGCCGAGCGCGAGCGGGCTGAACAGGAGGCCGTCGGTGAGCTGTCGCCGCGATCCGTCGAGCACCTCGAGCTCGCGGCGCCGATCGCCGCCCGTCTGCTCGATGAGCACGACGATGTCGCGCTCATCGGCGGCCGTGATGACCTCGTCGGCGAGCTCCGCGAAGTAGGCGAGGCTGAGCTCCGGCACCGCGAGGCCGATCGCGCCCGTGCGCCCCGAGCGCAGCGTGCGCGCCGTGCGATTGGGCCGGTAGTCGAGCTGCTCGATCGCGGCGAGAACGCGTGCGCGCGTCGACTCGCTCACGTGCGGGTAGTCGTTGATGACGTTCGAGACCGTCTTGAACGAGACTCCCGCGACGCGGGCGACGTCGCGCAGGGTCGGGCTCATGTGTTCACCGTATCCCCGCGGTCGCGCCATCGAACCCTTGACGCCCCTTCCAGTAAGGCCCGGAGGGCGCGGTCGCGGGCTCCGGCCGTGCCCTCCGCTGCTTCGCGGCCCACTTCGGTCGACGAGTGTGGCAACATTGGCGGATGGTCGACATAAGTACCGAGCTCACGGCGCGGCACATCAACGCGCTCGGCTCGTCGGTCGCGAGCGATCTCTTCCAGATCCTGCGCGACGGGCGCCCCCGCACGCGCACCGAGCTCTCCGCCATGACGGGCCTCGCCCGCTCGACGGTCGCGATCCGCATCGACGCCCTCATGAAGCTCGGGCTCGTCGACTCGGTCGGCGACGCCGTCTCGACGGGCGGCCGGCCCTCGTCGCAATTTGCCCTCGCGACGAGCGGACGCGTCGTGCTCGGCGTCGACGTGGGCGCCTCGCACGTGCGCATCGCCGTGAGCGACCTCACGGGCGGCGTGCTCGCGCAGACGCTCGAGCGCATCGACGTCGCCGAGGGCCCGCAAGTGGTGCTCTCGTGGGTGACCTCCGAGGCCGAGCGGCTGCTCGCATCCGTCGATCGCGACGCCTCCGAGCTGCTCGCGATCGGCATCGGCCTGCCCGGTCCCGTCGAGCACTCGACGGGGCGCCCCATCAACCCGCCCATCATGCCGGGCTGGGATCGCTTCGACGTTCCCGACTACCTCTCGTCGAGCTTCGACGCGCCCGTGCTCGTCGACAACGACGTCAACATCATGGCGCTCGGCGAGCGCGAGCACGCGTGGCCCGATGTCGACCACCTCATCTTCGTCAAGGTGGCGACGGGCATCGGCTCGGGCGTCATCTCGAGCGGGCTCCTGCAGCGCGGTGCCCAGGGCACGGCGGGCGACATCGGCCATGTCTACGTCGCGCGTGGAGCCGAGGTGCCGTGCGCGTGCGGCAACCGCGGATGCCTCGAGGCCCTCGCATCCGGACCCGCGATCGCGCGTGCGCTCGCGAGCACGGGCCTCACGGCGGCCTCGAGCCAAGACGTCGTCGAGCTCGTGAAGCGCGGCAACATCGACGCCATCCAGGCCGTGCGCCAAGCGGGTCGCGACATCGGCGAGGTGCTCACGACGTGCGTGAGCCTCATCAACCCCTCGGCGATCGTGCTCGGCGGAGCGCTCGCCCAGGCGGGCGAGTACCTCATCGCGGGCGTGCGCGAGGTCGTCTACACGCGCTCGATGCCGCTCGCGACCGAGCACCTGCAGATCACCCAGTCGAAGCTCGGACCGGATGCTGCGGTGCTCGGCGCGAGCATGCTCGCGATCCACCACGCCCTCGCGCCCGAGTCGATCGAGGCGATGGTCGCGTCGACCGTGCGCTAGTCCGTGGTCGAGAAAGCGGCGTCGAACGCGGCGTCGGGCGCGTCGAACGCGAGGCGACGCACGAACTCGAGAGCCTCGGGAGCGCCCACGAGGCGATCCATGCCCGCGTCCTCCCACTCGACCGAGATGGGCCCCTCATAACCGATCTGGTTGAGCATGCGAAAGGCGTCCTCCCACGGCACATCGCCGTGGCCGGTCGAGATGAAGTCCCATCCGCGGCGCCCGTCGGCCCACGCGAGGTGCGAGCCGAGGCGGCCGTTGCGGCCGTTGGTCATGCGCTTGCGGGTGTCCTTGCAGTCGACGTGGTAGATCCGGTCGCGGAAGTCCCACAGGAAACCCACGGGGTCGAGGTCCTGCCACACCATGTGCGAGGGATCCCAGTTGAGGCCGAATGCCTCGCGATGCCCGATCGCCTCGAGCGTGCGCACCGTCGTCCAGTAGTCGTAGGCGATCTCCGAAGGGTGCACCTCGTGCGCGAACCGCACGCCCACCTCGTCGAAGACGTCGAGGATCGGGTTCCAGCGGTCGGCGAAGTCCTGGTACCCCGCGTCGATCGCCTCCTGCGAGACGGGCGGGAACATCGCGACGTACTTCCAGATCGACGATCCCGTGAAGCCGATGACGGTGTCGACGCCGAGCGCGCGCGCGAGCCGCGCCGTGTTCTTCATCTCCTCGGCGGCCCGCTGCCGCACGCCTTCCGGGTCGCCGTCGCCCCACACCTTGGCCGAGAGGATGTCGCGGTGCCGCTGGTCGATCGGATCGTCGCACACGGCCTGGCCCTTGAGGTGGTTCGAGATCGCCCACACCTTGAGGCCGTGGCGCTCGAGCAGCTCGAGCTTGCCCTCGACATACCCGGGCTCGTCCCAGCGCCAGGGGTCGAGGTGATCACCCCAGCAGGCGAGCTCGAGGCCGTCGTAGCCCCAACCGGACGCCAGGCGCGCCACCTCCTCGAGCGGCAGGTCGGCCCACTGGCCGGTGAAGAGCGTGATCGGGCGAGCCATGATGTGTCCTCCTCGACGAGTTGTGATTCCAGCTTCGCGGCTCAGCGGGCCGCGGTCGAGACGCCCGCCGTCGCGGGCACCTGGGTCCAGACGCTGTCGTGCTCGGCGCTGCGCTCGACGGCGTCGAGCACGCGCTGCACTTGCAGGCCGTCGGCGAACGACGGCGTCGGCTGACGGCCCTCGGCGACAGCCGTGACGAAATCGACGACCTGGTGCGAGAAGCCGTGCTCGTAGCCGAGCATGTGGCCCGTCGGCCACCAGGCCGAGAGATACGGATGCTGCGGCTCGGTCACGAGGATCCGCGTGAATCCCTGCCGATCGTCGGGCGCCGTACGGTCGTAGAACTCGAGCGTGTTGAGGTCTTCGAGGTCGAAGGCGAGCGCGCCCTCGGTTCCCGAGACCTCGACGCGCAGGGCGTTCTTGCGGCCCGTCGCGAAGCGCGTGGCCTCGAAGCTCCCGAGCGCGCCCGAGTCGAAACGACCGGTGAACATCGCGACGTCGTCGACGGTGACCGTCCCCGTGCCGCTCCCGGCGGCACCTCCGAGGCTCGCGACCTCGCCGGGCGACGAGTCGGCGGGGAGCGGGCGCTCCTTGACGATCGTCTCGATCGTCCCGGACACGGCGTCGAGCCGGAGTCCCGTGATGTACTGCGCGAGGTCGATCGCGTGGGCGCCGATGTCGCCGAGGGCGCCCGACCCGGCGAGCTCCTTGCGCAGGCGCCACGCGAGCGGCACCTGCGGGTCGACGAGCCAGTCCTGGCGGTAGCTCGCGCGCACTTGCGTCACGGTGCCGATGCGGCCCTCCGCGACGAGCTGCTTGGCGAAGGTCGTCGCGGGCACGCGGCGGTAGGTGAAGCCGACCATCGCGAAGACGCCGCGCTCGGCGGCACGCGCCGCGGCAGCCGCCATGGCCTCCGCCTCGGCGACCGTGTTGGCGAGCGGCTTCTCGCACAGCACGTGCTTGCCGGCCTCGAGGGCCGCGATGGCGATCTCGGCGTGCGAGTCGCCGGGGGTGACGATGTCGACGACGTCGATGTCGTCACGCTCGAGCGCCGACCGCCAATCGGTCGCGCTCTCCTCCCAGCCCCACTTGGCGGCGGCGGCTGCCACGGCATCCGCGTTGCGCCCCACGACGAGCGCGAGCCGGGGATCGGCGGGCAGGTCGAAGAACCGGGGCGCGACGCGCCATCCTTGCGAATGGGCGGCACCCATGAACCCGTAGCCGATCATGGCCACGCGCATCGACGACATGTTGTCTCTCCTGTCGGGACGTGTGTGAGGGAGGGTGGTGCCGGGCGCCCGCGGCGTGCGCGAGCGCCCGGCGGAGTGTCAGGACGCGAACGCCGTCGGCAGGTACTGGTCGACGTTGTCCTTCGTGACGACCGGCGCGTAGAGCACGACGCGGTTCGGCACGTCGACCTCGACGAGGTCGCCGAGCGCCTTGCCCTGCACGAGCAGTCGCGCGAGGCGGATGCCGTCGGCGGCCTGCGTCGACGGGTAGATGATCGTCGCCTTGAGCACGCTGTTGTCAGCCTTGATGGCCTCCATCGCGTTCTTCGAGCCGGCGCCGCCGACCATGAGCATCTCGTCGCGACCCGCGGCGTCGAGGGCCGCGAGCACGCCGACGCCCTGGTCGTCGTCGTGGTTCCACAGGGCGTCGATGTGCGGCGCCGCGGCGAGCAGCTGGGATGCCGCCGCCTCGCCGCCCGCGACCGTGAAGTCGGCGGCGACGCGGTTGTCGACCTTGAGGCCGCAGTCCTCGAGCGCGTCGGCGAAGCCGCGCGAGCGGTCCTGCGTGAGCGGCAGCGAGTCGATGCCGGCGATCTCGGCGACCACGGCATCCTTCCCGCCGAACTGCTCGCAGATGTAGGTGCCGGCCGAGACGCCCATGCCGTAGTTGTCGCCGAGCACCGTGACGCGCGCGGCGAACGGGCTCGAGAACTCGCGGTCGACGTTGATGACCGGGATGCCGGCCTCCATCGCCTTGATCGCGACGTCGGTGAGGGCCGCGCCATCGGTCGGCAGCAGCACGATCGCGTCGACCTTGTCGTTGATGAAGGTCTCGATCTGGCTGATCTGCAGGTTGGCGTCGTTCGTGCCCTCGGCGACCTTGAGGTCGATGTCGTCGTACTTCGCGGCCTCGGCGAGCGCGGTCGAGTTGATGGCGCCGAGCCAGCCGTGGTCGGCAGCCGGGCCCGAGAAGCCGATGACGACCTTGTCGCCGCTCGCCTCGTTGTCGGTGTTGTTCGTGGGCTGGCTCGTCGTGCCCGTGTCGCCCGCGGTGCAGCCGGTGATGAGACCGGTGATCGCGAGGGCGGCGCCGGCTGCGATGACGGCGTGCCGCCTCGTGCGGGATGCGCGCATTGCGTTGTCCTCCATAGCTCGGTGAGTGCTGTGCGCCAGCGGGACGGTGCACCGCTCATGCGGAGCTGGATCGGCTGTCCTCGTTGACGAGCGTCACGCTAGCAGAAACGTCGTCTCGACTTCCAACTTTTTTATGTCGCTCGACATAAGCCCGGGTGCTATGGTGCATCCCATGGTCAAAGGCGATTCTTCGACGTCATTACTGTCGATGCGCGGGATCACCAAGTCGTTCGCGGGGGTCCAGGCCCTCAAGGGAGTCGATCTCGACGTGCGCGCGGGCGAGGTGCATTGCGTGCTCGGGCAGAACGGAGCGGGCAAGTCGACCCTCATCAAGATCCTCTCGGGCGCCTACCAGCCCGACGGCGGAGAGATCGCGTGGCAGGGCGAGACGGTGACGATCCCCGGTCCCGTGTCCGCGCTCGAGATGGGCATCGCGACGATGTACCAGGAGCTCGACGTCGTCGACGGCCTCAGCATCACCGAGAACATCTTCCTCGGCCACGAGCTCTCGACCGCGGGCGTGCTGCACCGGGGCACCGCCAACCGTCGCACGCGCGAGCTGCTCACGCGGCTGGGCCACGGCGATCTCAACCCGAATCGCGAGGTCGGCACGCTCTCGGCCGCCGGCAAGCAGATCGTGAGCATGGCGCGTGCGCTCTCGCATGACGCGAAGCTCATCATCATGGACGAACCGAGCGCCGTGCTCGACTCCGAAGAGGTCGGCAACCTCTTCCGCGTCGTCGAAGAGCTCACCTCGCAGGGCATCGCGATCGTCTACATCTCGCACCGCCTCGAGGAGATCCGCCAGATCGGCGACCGCATCACGGTCATCAAGGACGGGGCGAGCATGGCATCCGGGCTCGAGGTCGCCGCGACGCCGACACCCGAGCTCATCACGCTCATGACGGGCCGTGCGATCGAGAACGTCTTCCCGCCGCGCCGCGCACTGCCCGCGGATGCCCCCGTCGTGCTCGAGGTCGAGGGCCTCACGCTTCGCGGCGTCTTCGCCGACATCGACTTCAGAGTTCGCGCGGGCGAGGTCGTGGGTCTCGCCGGGCTCGTGGGCTCCGGCCGTTCCGAGATCCTCGAGACCGTCTACGGCGCACGCAAGGCGACGAGCGGACGCGTCTCGGTGCACGGCGAGCGCTTGCGGCCCGGTTCGGTGCGCCACGCCGTGGGCGCGGGCGTCGGCCTCTCGCCCGAGGAGCGCAAGAGCCAGGGGCTCCTGCTCGACGAACCCGTCTACAAGAACATCACCCTCGCGAGCTTCGCGCGCTTCGCGAAGGTGTCGATGCTCGACGAGCGCCGGGAGCGCGCCGTCGCCCGCGAGCAGATCGCGGCCCTCGAGCTGCGGCCCGCCGACCCCGAACGCGACGCGCGCACCCTCTCGGGAGGCAACCAGCAGAAGATCCTGCTCGCGCGCTGGCTCGTCGAGGGCTCGGGCGTGCTGCTTCTCGACGAACCCACGCGCGGCGTCGACGTCGGCGCGCGATCCGAGATCTACACCCTCATCCGCCGGCTCGCGGATGCCGGCACGGCGATCGTCGTCGTCTCGAGCGAGATCGAGGAGGTGCTCGGCCTCTCCGATCGCGTGCTCGTGATCGCCGAGGGCAGGCTCCTCGCGACGACGGACTCCGACAGCATCGACGAGCACGGCGTGCTCGACCTCGTCATGAAAGGAACGGCCGCGTGAGCGTGACCACCACGACCCCCGACTCCCCCGCGCCCGCGCCGGGCGCCCCCCGTGAGAGCGCCGTGCGGCGCTTCCTCGGCGGGTCCGCCGGCCGCAACCTCGGCCTCGTGATCGCCCTCGTGCTCATCGTGATCGTGGGCTGGGTCACGGCCCAGGAGCGGTTCATGAACTTCGAGAACTTCGTGACGATCGTGCGCTTCGGCTCGATCCTCGGGGTCGTCGCGATCGGCATGACCTTCGTCATCACGGCGGGCGGCATCGACCTCTCGGTCGGATCCGTCATGGGCCTCGCGAGCGTCGTCGCTTCGCTCTCCTGGATCCAGAACGCCTCCACCCAGTCGACGTGGCTGCTCATGGTCGTCGTCGCGATCGCGGTGGGAGGCTTGGCGGGCTTCGTCAACGGCATCGTCATCGCATACGGGAAGGTCGTACCGTTCATCGCGACGCTCGCGATGCTCGTCGGCGCGCGCGGCCTCGCCGAGATCTTCGCCAACAAGCAGACCCAGGTCGTGAACGTCACGGGGTTCCTGACGTTCTTCCGCGGCGACCTGCTCGGCATCCCGTGGCTCATCTGGATCTTCGTGCTCGCGGCCGTGCTCGGCTGGTTCCTGCTCACGCGCACGACCTACGGCCGCCGCACGATCGCGATCGGCGGCAACTTCGAGGCCGCTCGGCTCGCGGGTCTCAAGGTCAAGCGGCACACGGTCTCGCTCTACGTGCTCTCGGGCATCGCGGCGGGCATCGCGGGCGTCATGATCCTCGCTCGCACGACGGCGGGGACCTCGACGCACGGCACGCTCTACGAGCTCGACGCGATCGCGGCCGTGGTCGTCGGCGGCACTCTGCTCATCGGCGGTCGCGGCACGATCGTCGGCACCGTGCTCGGCGTGCTCATCTTCTCGACGCTCACGAACGTCTTCACCCAGAACAACCTCAACATCTCGGTGCAGGCCGTCATCAAGGGCGTCATCATCGTCGTCGCGGTGCTGCTGCAGCAGCGCTTCGCGTCGCGCTCCTCCTCGAGCTGACGGCGTCGGCGCGCCCGGCACCGCGGGTTGGGATGCGGTGCGGGGCGCGCCGGGGCGTGCGACGACCCGGGAGATCTTGCGGCGCACATCGCCCGGGCGGGCAGCTCAGGGGATGCGCCGCGTCGCGATGAGCTCGCGCAGCCAGAGCGCCGAGTCCTTGAGGATGCGCTCTTGCGTCTCGTAGTCGACGCGCACGATGCCGAAGCGCTTCGAGTAGCCGTAGCCCCACTCGAAGTTGTCGAGGAGCGACCACACCTGGTACCCGCGCAGGTCGACGCCCCGGGCCATCGCGCGATGCGCCGCCGTGAAGTGGCGCCGCAAGTAGTCGACGCGGTCGGCATCGTGAACGCGCGGTCCGGCATCCGTGTGCGTCACGCGATCGGGGAATGCCGCGCCGTTCTCGGTGATCATGAGCGGCTGCTCGGGGAACTGCTCGTGCAGCGAGAGCAGCAGCTCCTCGAGGCCGTCGGGCGCGATGTTCCAGCCCATCTCGGTGTACGGACCCGCTTGCGGCAAGAACTCGACGTCCCGCGATCCCGGCCAGGGCGAGCCGCCCATGTCCTTGTGGCCGTCGTTGGTGGCGCGCGGGCTCACGCCGTCCCACATCTTGACCGTGACGGTCGAGTAGTAGTTGACGCCGAGCACGTCGAGGGGCTGCGCGATGCGCGCGAGGTCGCCGTCGCGCACGAACGACCAGTCGGTCACCTCGCGCGTGTCGTCGAGCAGGTCGGCGGGGTACTGCCCGCGCAGGAGCGGATGCGTGAACGCGCGATTCGCGAGCGCGTCGATGCGGCGCTTGGCCTCGGGCGAGGTCTCGTCGTCGCCTCGGATGACGTGGAAGTTGAGAGTGATCGACAGCTCAGGATCGTTGCTCGCCGCGCGCCGCACCTCCTCGACAGCGAGGCCGTGGCCGAGGTTCAGGTGGTGCACCGCCGCGAGGGCCGCCGCGCCGTCCGTGCGCCCGGGCGCATGGGCGCCCGACCCGTAGCCGAGATACGCCGAGCACCACGGCTCGTTGAGCGTCGTCCACGTCGCCACCCGGTCGCCGAGCGCCTCCGCCGTGCGGGCCGCGTACTCGGCGAAGCGGTAGGCGGTGTCGCGCGCGGGCCAGCCGCCGGCATCCTCGAGCGCCTGCGGCAGATCCCAGTGGTAGAGCGTCGCGATGGGCCGGATGCCGCGCGCGAGCAGGCCGTCGACGAGCCGGCTGTAGAACGCGATGCCGACGGGGTTGACGGCGCCCGAGCCCGTCGGCTGGATGCGCGGCCACGCGATCGAGAAGCGGTACGACTGCAGGCCGAGCTCGGCCATGAGGTCGAGGTCGGACTCCCAGCGGTGGTAGTGGTCGTCGGCCACGTCGCCCGTGTCACCGTTCCACACCTTGCCGGGCGTGTGGCTGAAGGTGTCCCAGATCGACGGGCCTCGACCGTCCTCGCGGGCGGCGCCTTCGATCTGGTACGACGCGGTCGCCGAGCCGATCAGGAACTCGGGAGCGAACTCGAGGCCGGTGTCACGGTAGTCGGGGGATCCTGCGGGGGACATCCGCCCATTCTTCCCGATAGTTCCCGTTCCGCGCGTTCGTTGCCGAAGGAACGGGTGCGATGGCGCGGAACGGGAACTGGGAGCTAGGGGCGCGCGGCGAACGACGCCGGATCGCGCAGGACCTCGCCGAAGGCGAGCTCCGCCGCCCCGATGAGCAGGCGGTCGCGCCCGAGGGCCGCAGGCCGGATGCGCGTTCCCTCCCAGGCGACGGGAAGCGTGCGCGCCGCGACGGCCGCCTCGAGCGCGGGGGCATCCCACGCGAGCAACGTCGCGAGGAACCCCCCGAGCACGACGAGCTCGGGCCCGAGCACGTTGATCGCGTTGCCGAGCGCTCCGCCGAGCACGATCTGCTGACGCGCGAGCTCGGCGCGCAGCTGGGGATCGGCCGACGACAGCACCGCGGCTTCGAACTCGGGCTCGTCGGCGGTGCGCCGCCCGAGGATCGCGAGGAGCCGCGCGCGGCTCACCTCCTCCTCGAGCGTCCCGCCGACGGTCGCGCGATGCGCGGGGTCGTCGAGGCGCGGTCGGTTGTGACCGAACTCGCCTGCGTAGCCGTACGCGCCGCGGTACGGTTGGCCGTTCACGATGACCCCGCCGCCGATGCCGCTCGCGCCGCCGTTGAGGTACACGAGCTGATCGACGCCGCGGCCGACCCCGAACAATCGCTCCGCGAGGGCGCCGAGCGTCGCGTCGTTGTCGGCGACCGTGGGCAGCCCCACGACCGACTCGACGAGGCGCGAGAACGAGCTCTCCCGCCATCCAAGATGCGGCGCCCAGCGCACGACGCCGTCGCTCGCCCGCACGAGACCCGGCACGGCGAGGCCCACGGCGACGAGCCGCCGGTCGTGAGCAGGGCCCGCACGGAGCTCGTCGACGAGCTCGCCGACGACCGCGGCGGCCTCCTCGGGGCTCGCGATGTGGTCGAGCTCGCGTCGGATGCGGTGGTCGACCTGAGCGCCGAGCCCCACGACCGCGACCGTCACGGCGTCGATCTCGGGGTTGACGGCGATGACGGCGGGTCGTGGGTCCGGCAGCACGCGTCGCGAGGGGCGGCCGACGCGGTTGGTCGCGCCCGGATCGGTCTCCTGTACGAGACCGAGCTCGACGAGCTCGGCGACGAGCGCGCCGATGGTCGAGCGGTTGAGGCCCGTGAGCGCCGTGAGGTCGGCGCGCGAGGGCCCCCCGCCGCGGTGCACGAGCTCGAGCACCGTCGACAGGTTGCGCCGACGCACCGAGTCGACGGTGTCTCCGAGTGCTGCCACGTCGCACACCTTAGCGTCGCGAGCGGGCCGCCTCGGAGGCGACCCCGACGCCGACGTCCTGCCCCATCACGAGCAGCAGTCGAAGCGGTTCGACGATTTTGCTTGACTTTGTTGCGATCGCCTACTTATGGTTTATGGCATCGCTGTTGAAGCGCTTCGACAGTTGCAGCGCGGAGAGCCGGCGAGACACCTGCACCCATCACAACAACGGAGTTGCATCCCATGAAGAAGACCCTCATCGGCGGAGCCCTCACGGCGGCCGTCGTCATGTCCCTCGTCGGATGCGCGGCATCCGACGACGCCGGCACCGGTTCCGGCGGCGATCAGATCACGATCGCCTGGATCTCGCCCGACGCCACGTCGAGCGCGCGCTGGGAGGAGAAGGACTGGCCCGCGTTCGAGAAGGCCGTGAAGGAGCTCGAGCCCGACGCCAACGTCATCGCCTCCACCGCCGACAGCGACGCCACGATGCTGCAGCAGGCCGAGGCGGCCATCACGCAGGGCGCGACCGTGCTCGTCGTGAACCCCATCACCTCCGACGGCGCGCTCCCGATCGCCGACCTCGCGAAGCGCGAGCACGTCTCCCTCATCGCCTACGAGGGCCTCATCGAGGACGCAGAGCTCGACGGCTACATCACCTTCAACAATGAGAAGGTGGGCGAGCTGCAGGCGCAGTACATCGTCGACAACGCGGGCGACGACCCGACGATCGCGATCATGAACGGCGCGCAGGTCTGCACGGCGTGCATCGCCTTCAAGACCGGTGCGCACAAGGTCTTCGACCCGCTCGCCGATTCCGGTGCCATCACGATCGGCTACGAGGCCGACACCCCCGACTGGCTCACCGCGAACGCGCAGACGCAGACCGAACAGGCGCTCACGGCGCTCGGCGACGACATCCAGGGCATCCTCGCCGCGAACGACGGTCTCGCGCAGGGCGTCATCGCCGCCCTCAAGGCGCGCGGGCTGAACGGCAAGGTCGTCGTCACGGGCCAGGATGCCACGACGGCGGGCCTGCAGGAGATCCTGCTCGGAAACCAGACCATGACCGTCTACAAGGACTTCAACATCCAGGCGCAGGCTGCTGCGAAGGCGGCCGTCGCGCTCGCCCGGGGCGAGAAGGACACGGGGCTCACCGAGAACTACGACAACGGAGGTCACTCCGTCCCGGCGCTCTTCCTCGACCCGATCGCCCTCGACAAGTCCAACATCTCGCGCGTCATCGACGACGGGTTCATCACCCGCGACGAGCTGTGCACCGGAGAGGCGGCTGTGGCCTGTGACTTCTGAGTCCTCTCGTCCCGCATCCGGAGCCGCTCGGCTCCGGATGCGGGACATCCGCAAGACCTTCGGCCACGTCGAAGCGCTCAAGGGCGTCGACCTCGAGGTCGCCCCCGGCGAGATCATGGCGCTCGTCGGCGACAACGGCGCGGGCAAGTCGACGCTCGTCAAGACCCTCGCGGGAGTCCACGTCGCCGATGCGGGCACGATCGAGGTCGACGGCGAGCCCGTCGCGATCCGGGGCCCGCAGGATGCCGTCGACGCCGGCATCGAGACCGTCTACCAGGACCTCGCGCTGTGCGACAACCTCGACGTCGTCGCCAACCTGTACCTCGGACGCGAGCTGCGCACACCGGGCTCCGGCCCGCTCGCGCGGTTCCTCGCGGTCAAGCGCATGACGGCGGAGGCCAAGCGCATCCTCGACGACCTCTCGGTGACGCTCCCTTCGCTGCGCACCCAGGTCGGCACCCTGTCGGGGGGTCAGCGCCAGTCGATCGCGGTCGGCCGGGCCGTGCTCTGGGGCTCGAAGCTCGTCGTGCTCGACGAGCCGACGGCCGCGCTCGGCGTGCAGCAGACCGCGATGGTCTACCGCCTCATCCGCACGCTCAAGGAGCGCGGCATCTCGGTCGTGCTCATCTCGCACAACATGGTCGACGTCTACGAGGTCGCCGACCGCGTGACGGTGCTGCGCCTCGGCGCGAACGCGGGCGTCTTCGACACCCGCACGAGCACGCCTCAGGACGTGATCGCCGCCATCACCGGATCCGACGCGATCCGCCTCGAAGGAGAGACCCGATGACCGCCGCCGTCAAGAGCCCCGGTCCCGTCCGACGCTGGTGGAGCCGCGGGGAGCTGGGCCTCTGGCCCGTGCTCATCGCGATCCTGCTCATTGCGATCGGCTTCCAGCTCGCCAACGACGCGTTCCTCTCGCCGCGCAACCTGTCGAACCTCGTGCTGCAGACCGGCACGCTCGCGATCCTCACGCTCGGCATCATGCTCGTGCTGCTGCTCGGCGAGATCGACCTCTCGATCGGGGCCGTCAGCGGTCTCACCGCGAGCATCATGGCGCTGCTGTCGGCATCCGCCGGCTGGCCCGCCTGGGCCGCCATCCTCACGGCCGTGGGCGCGGGCGCGCTCATCGGGCTCGCGCAGGGATCGTGGATCGTCGCGTTCCGAGCACCCTCGTTCATCGTGACGCTCGCGGGCATGCTCGTATGGCAGGGGCTGCAGCTCTTCGCACTGAGCGGCAAGAGCGGCCAACTGCGCGTCGAAGACCCCTTCATCACCTCGATCGCCTCGAGCTACCTGCCGCGCCCTGCCGGCTGGGCCGTCGCCGTCGGCATCGCCGTCGTCGGCATCGGCGTCATCTTCGTGCGCCGCACCCTCGATGCGCGGGCGGGCTACGAGCCGAACCCGATCGCCCGCGACGTGGCGATGTCGGCCGGCATCGCGGTGATCCCGATCGGCGGCATGCTCATTCTCGACCGCTACCTCGGCATGCCCTACCTGCTGCTCATCATGCTGGCGGTGACGGCGATCCTCGCCCTCGTCACGAAGTCGACCGTGTTCGGCCGGCACATCTACGCGGTCGGCGGGAACGCGGAGGCGGCGCGCCGCACCGGCATCAAGGTCGGGTGGCTGCGCATCGCGATCTTCGTCATCGCCGCCGTGCTCGCCGTGCTCGCCGGCATCCTCGACGTCTCGCGCAGCTACTCGGTCTCGGTCAACACCGGCGGCGGCAACACCTCGCTCAACGCGATCGCCGCGGCCGTGATCGGCGGCACGAGCCTCTTCGGAGGTCGTGGCACGATCGTGGGCGCCCTGCTCGGCGCGCTCGTCATCAGCAGCGTCCAGAACGGGCTCGCCTTGCTCGGCCAGCCCGCCGCCGTCCAGGTGATCGCGACGGGCCTCATCCTGCTCGCGGCCGTGACGATCGACATGACGGCGCGCAACCGCCGCTCGAAGGGAGGCATCCGATGACGGGCTCCGGTCTCGCAGCCGCGTCGCTCGCGCGCCTGCGCCCCGACTTCCGCTGGGGCGCGGCCACGGCCGCCTACCAGGTCGAAGGCGCCGCCCGCGAAGACGGGCGCGGCGTCTCGATCTGGGACACCTTCTCGCACACCCCGGGCCTCACCCTCAACGGCGACACGGGCGACGTCGCGGCGGATCACTACCACCGCTACCCCGAGGACTTCGATCTCATGGCCGAGCACGGCATGGGCGCCTACCGGTTCTCGATCGCGTGGCCGCGCATCATGCCCGAGGGCTCGGGGCGCGTGAACCGGGCCGGCCTCGACCACTACTCGCGCGTCGTCGACGCACTCCTCGAGCGCGGCATCGAGCCCATGGCGACCCTCTTCCACTGGGACCTGCCGCAGGCTCTCGAGGATGCGGGCGGCTGGTACTCCCGCGACACCGCGTACCGCTTCGCCGACTACGCGGAACTCGTCATGGCCGAGCTCGGCGACCGCGTGCCCAAGTGGCTCACGCTCAACGAGCCGTGGACCGTCGTCGGCCAGGGGTACTCGCGCGGCCTCCACGCGCCGGGCCACCGCGACTACCACGCGGCCGGCACCGCCATCCACCACCTCCTGCTCGGTCACGGCGAGGCGCTCGCGCGCTTCCGGTCGATCGCGCCAGCGGGTGCCGAGCTGGGCATCACGCTCTCGATGGCGATCGCGCGCCCGTGGTCGAACTCGGATGCGGATGTCGCGGCCGCCCGGCTGCTGGACGGCGAGCAGAACCGCGTCTACCTCGATCCGCTCTTCCACGGCAGCTACCCCGAGGATCTCCGGGGTCTCTTCCCGACGCTCTTCGACGAGGCCGTCGTACGACCCGGCGATCTCGACGTCATCAGCGCACCGCTCGACTACCTCGGCGTGAACTACTACCTCAACCACCTCGTCAAGGCCGACCTCACGGTGCCCGTGCTCGGCGCGCGCATCGTGAACCCGGAGGGCCCCATGATGAGCGCGGGAATCGCCGCGGTCCCGAGCGGGATCACGGAGTGCCTCGTGCGGGTTCGCGATGAGTACCGCGACCTGCCGATGCACGTCACCGAGATGGGCGCCTCGCTGCACGACTACGTCGACCCCGACGACCGCGTGCGCGACACGGGTCGTATCGACTACCTGCGTACGACGATCGCATCGATCTCGGACGCGGTCGCGCAGGGCGTCGACGTGCGCGGCCTCTACGTCTGGTCGCTCCTCGACAACCTCGAGTGGGAGCTCGGCTACTCGATCCGCTTCGGGCTGTTCTTCGTCGACTACGGCACCCAGCGCCGCATCCCGAAGGATTCCGCCCGCTGGTATCGTTCCGTCATCTCGGAGCATGCCGGGCTCGATCGGACGCGACAGGAGCGCGAGCCGTCATGGTGACCATCGCGGATGTCGCTCGGCACGCGGGCGTGTCGAGCAGCACGGTGAGCTATGTGCTCTCGGGCAAGCGCACGATCTCGGAGGACACGCGCGAGCGCGTGCGGCGCGCCGTCGACGCGCTCGGGTATCGCCCGAATGCGAGCGCCCGCGCGCTCGCGAGCCGCCGCGTCAACGCCCTCGCCCTCGTCGCGCCGTTCCGCGCCGACAACAACGTTCCCGTGCTGCTCGAGTTCGTCGCGTCGATCGCCGCCGCGGCGCGCGAGGCCGACCTCGACGTACTGCTCGTGACCCAGGAGGAGGGCGACGAGGGCCTTCTGCGGGTACGCGACAGCGCGCTCGTCGACGCCGCGCTCGTCATGGACCTCGAGATGAACGACGCGCGGCTTCCCATGCTGCGATCCAACGGGCTGCCGTGCGTGCTCATCGGCTACCCGGAGGATCCCGGGCAGCTCTCCTGCGTGGACCTCGACTTGCACCAGTCGGGTGTTCGAGCCGTCGAGCACCTCGCCGACCTCGGCCATCGCGCGATCGCGATGTTCGGCTCACCGCCAGCCGTCTACCGCCGCGAGTCGACCTACGCCGTGCGATTCGCATCGGGATTCGAGGAGGGGGCGCGCCGCCGCGCGATCGCGGCCACGTGGCGTCCCGTCGACCAGAGCCACGAGGCCGCTGCGGCCGCGATCGACGAGCTGCTCGCCGAACGCCCCGAGGTCACGGGCATCGTCGTGCACAACGAGGCGATCCTGCCGACCGTGCTCTCGGTGCTCGAGAGCCGCGGGCGCCGCGTGCCCGACGACATCTCGATCATCGCCTTGTGCCCGACCGACATGGCCGAGAACCAGCGCGTGCCCCTCACCAACATCGCCGTGCCTGCCGGCGAGATCGGGCGCGTCGCGGTCGAGATGCTGCTGCGCCGCCTCGACGGCGCCGGTGGCGCCGAGATCAGGCTCCTCGCCCCCGAGCTCACCGAGCGCTCCTCGACGAGCGCGCCTCGCAACGCGTGACCCGAAAGACCCCATGAAGTTCTCCAACGGATACTGGCTGCTGCGCGACGGAGTGACGGCCGCATACGCGGTCGACACCATCGATGTCGCGAGCGACGACCGCACGGTGTCGGTCGCGGCGCTCACGCGACCGCGTGTCAACCGCGGATCGCACCTCAACACCCCCACCGTCACGGTCGACCTGAGCTCACCCGCGCCTGAGGTCGTGCGCGTGCGGACGAGCCGCCGGGTGCGGACCGCGCCCGTGGCGCCCGCGTTCGAGCTGCACCCGGATGCCGCCGTCGCGCCCGAGGTGCGTCGCGACGAGCGCGAGGTGAGCCTCGCATCCGGATCCCTCCGCGCGGCGATGCCGGTCGAGGGCCCGTGGTCGCTCGAGTTCACGGCCAACGGTCGGCGCCTCACGGGCGCGGAGGCCAAGTCGACCGCGTCCATGCAGGTCGCCGGCGACAGCTCGTACATGATGCAGCGCCTCGAGCTGCCGGTCGGGGCGAACGTCTACGGCCTCGGCGAGCGCTTCACGCCCTTCGTCAAGAACGGCCAGGTCGTGGAGTCGTGGAACGAGGACGGCGGCACGGCGAGCGAGCAGGCCTACAAGAGCATCCCCTTCCTGCTCACGGACGCAGGGTTCGGGGTCTTCGTCGACACGCCCGCTCGCGTGTCGTTCGAGATCGCCTCCGAGGTCGTCTCGGCGATCCAGTTCTCGGTCGCGGGCGACGAGCTCGACTACCTCGTGATCCACGGCCCCACTCCCCGCGCGATCCTCGAGCGCTACACGGCCCTCACGGGGCGGCCCGCCCTGCCCCCGCAGTGGTCCTTCGGCCTGTGGCTCACGACGTCCTTCACGACCGACTACGACGAGCAGACGGTCATGAGCTTCGTCGACGGGATGCGGGATCGTGACATCCCGCTGAGCGTCCTCCACTTCGACTGCTACTGGATGAAACCGCTCAACTGGTGCGACTTCACGTGGGACGAGGATGTGTTCCCCGATCCCGAGGGCCTCCTGGCGCGTCTCGCCGACCGCGGCCTCCGGACGAGCGCCTGGATCAACCCCTACCTCGGCCAGCGCTCCCCCCTCTTCCGCGAGGCCGCCGAGGCGGGCTATCTGCTGAGACGGCCCGACGGCTCGGTGTGGCAGTGGGACATGTGGGTCGCCGGCATGGCGCTCGTCGACTTCACCAACCCGGATGCGCGTGAGTGGTTCGCGGGCAAGGTGCGCGGGCTGCTGCGCCAGGGCGTGCACGCGATCAAGGCCGACTTCGGCGAGCGGGTTCCGCTCGACGTCGTATGGCACGACGGCTCCGACCCCGAGCGCATGCACAACTACTACGCGCAGCTCTACAACCGGACGGTCTTCGAGGCGGTTGAGGCGGAGCGCGGACGCGGCGAGGCCGTGCTCTTCGCGCGTTCCGCGACGGCGGGCGGCCAGCAGTTCCCCGTGCACTGGGGCGGCGACTGCGAGTCGACCTACCTCTCGATGGCGGAGTCGCTGCGCGCCGGCCTCTCGCTCGGGCTCTCCGGATTCGGCTTCTGGAGCCACGACATCGGGGGCTTCGAGGGCACGCCCTCCCCCGCGCTCTTCAAGCGCTGGCTGCTGTTCGGGCTGTTCTCATCACATGCGCGACTGCACGGCTCGGAGTCGTACCGCGTGCCGTGGGCCTTCGACGAGGAGGCCGTCGAGCTCTCGCGGCGTTTCGGCCGCTTGCGCAACCGCCTCATGCCCTACTTGTGGAACGCGGCGGTGGAGGCGCACACGAGCGGCGTTCCCATGCTGCGCGCGATGGTGCTCGAGTTCCCCGACGACCCGAGCTGCGCGCCGCTGGATCGTCAGTACATGCTCGGCTCCGATGTGCTCGTAGCTCCTGTGTTCTCCGATGAGGGCGATGTCGCGTTCTACCTGCCGGAGGGCCGCTGGACGAACCTGCTCGACGGGCGGGTCGTCGAGGGCGGGCGATGGATGCGCGAACGCCACGGCTTCGACTCGCTCCCGCTGTGGGTGCGCGAGGGAGCCGTCGTGCCCTTCGGCTCTGTGGAGGAGCGCCCGGACTACGACTACACGGTCGCTCCCCGCTTCGAGGTGGCTCATCTCGCAGATGGGGCCCGAGCGCGCGGGGTGCTGCATGACGCCGCGGGAGGACTCGCCGTCGAGCTCGACGTACGCCGCGAGGGTGACAGGCTCGAGGCGCGCGTGGTCACGGGAGCCGGCGTCCTCACCGCGGGATGGACGCTCGCGGCGCGCGCCGCATCCGGCACGCTCACCGAGGCGACGGCATCCGGGGACAGGGTCATACTCGACCTCCGCTGATCCGAAACTTTTCGCTCGCAGGATCCGCAACGGCCCGTCTCGGAGAGGCGGGCCGTTGCCGTGCCGTGCCGCGATCGATACCCCGTCCGCGGCACGATGCCCCCTGGACGGGGGCGCAACCGTTATTTTGTTGTTATTGACGGCAATTGCGGCGTCTGCGTATGATCGCGGCATCCCAACCACTTTCGACGTAGTTGTCGAAACTTTCGAGAGGTGTTCGAAGATGAACAAAGCCCGGATCACTCGGGTCGGGGCGGTCGCCGCGGCGACAGCGCTGACGATCGGCGGACTCACCGCCTGTTCCACGGGCGGGAACGACGGAGGCGACGGCGACGTCACCATCACGTGGTGGCACAACGCCACGACCGACCCGCAGAAGGCGATGTGGGAGGAGGTCGCCGCCGAGTTCGAGGAGGCGCACCCCGGCGTCAAGGTCGAGGTCACCGGCTACCAGAACGAGGACCTCCAGCGCACGCTCATCCCCAACGCGCTGCAGTCCGGTGACGCTCCCGACATCTTCATGGTGTGGCCGGGCGGCGAGGTGCGCTCGCAGGCCGAGGCCGGTTACCTCAAGGACCTCACGGATGTCATGGCCGACACGATCTCGGAGTACGGCGGCACCGTGAAGCCGTGGCAGGTCGAGGGCAAGCAGTACGCGATCCCCTACACCTTCGGCATCGAGGGCTTCTGGTACAACAAGGACCTCTTCGCCCAAGCGGGCATCGACGAGCTGCCCGAGACGCTCCCCGAGCTCGAGGCCGCCAACGAGAAGCTGCGCGCCATCGGCACGGTCCCCATCGCCGTGGGCGCGGGCGACCTGTGGCCCGCCGGTCACTGGTGGTACCAGTTCGCCCTCGCGGCGTGCTCGACCGAGACGCTGCAGACCGCGATCCCTGCGCTCGACTTCAGCGACCCCTGCTGGGTCGAGGCGGGCGAGCTCCTGCAAGACTTCGTCGCGACCAACCCGTTCCAGGACGGCTTCCTCGCGACCTCGGGCCAGCAGGGCGCCGACAGCTCGGCGGGTCTCGTGGCCAACGGCAACGCCGCGATGGAGCTCATGGGCTCGTGGAACGCCGGCCAGATCGGCTCGCTCACGCCCGACGCGACCGTGCCCGAGTGGCTCGGCTGGTTCCCGATGGTGAGCATCCCCGGCACGGCGGGCGACCCGACGATCACGATGGGCGGCGGCGACGGCTTCGGCGTCTCGGCTGACGCGCCCGAGGAGGCCGTCGAGCTGCTCAAGTACATCGCGAGCGAGGACGTGCAGAAGCGCTTCGCCGAGACCGGCGCCGGCATCCCGGCTCACCCGGGTGCGATCGACTCGCTCACCGACCCGAGCCTCAAGTCGATCGCCGAGGGCCTCGCAGGCTCGTCGTACGTGCAGCTGTGGCTCGACAGCGACCTCGGCCCGACCTTCGGCAACCCGCTCAACCAGGCCATCGTGAACCTCATGGCGGGCACCGGCACGCCGCAGGACATCGTGAAGGCTCTCGAGGACACGGCCGCCACGCTCTAGGCGTCCGTCGAAGGAACCGTCACACACGACAATGACAAGCACCATTCAGGCAGGGCCCGCGGTCGCCGCGGGCCCTGCCGCCCCTCCCGCCCGTCCCCGCAAGGCGCGCACCGACCGCCGCAAGTGGCTCGAGATCGCGCTCTTCGCGGGGCCCGCCCTGCTCGTCTTCGTCGGCTTCGTGATCCTGCCGGTCGCGCTCGCCGCCGTCTACAGCTTCTTCAACTGGAACGGCCTCGGCCCGCTCGAGCGCTTCATCGGCATCGACAACTACGTGCGGGCCCTCACCGATCCGCTCTTCCTCAAGTCGATCGGCAACAACTTCACGATCGTCGCGCTCTCGCTCGTCATCCAGGGGCCGCTCGCGGTCATCGTCGCCCTCCTCCTCCACCGCCGGATGCGGGGGCGCACCATCATCCGCGCCGCGATCTTCGTGCCCTACGTGCTCGCCGAGGTCATCGCGGGTCTCTCGTGGAAGCTCCTGCTCTCGCCGCGCGGCGGGGTCAACGCCTTCCTCGAGACGATCGGGCTCGGCGACCTCGCCCAGCCGTGGCTCGCCCAGCCGGAGACCGCCCTGTGGGTCATGTTCGGCATCCTCACCTGGAAGTACCTCGGCTTCGCGATCCTGCTCATGCTCGCGGGACTTCAGGGCGTGCCCGAGGAGCTCTCGGAGGCCGCGGCGATCGACGGCGCGAGCTGGTGGAAGATCCAGTGGCACATCACGATCCCGCTGCTCGGCCCGACCATCCGCATCTGGGCCTTCCTCTCGATCATCGGCTCGCTGCAGCTCTTCGACATGGTGTGGGTCACCACGAAGGGCGGCCCCGTCGGCGCGACGAGCACGATGGCGACCTACATGATCCAGTACGGCCAGGGGAACCCGGGATACGGCAGCGCCGTGGCCGTCATCCTCTTCCTCATCTCGCTCGTGATCGCCGTGCTCTACCAGCGCCACGCCATGCGTCGCGACCTCGGGTCGTCCGGCGCTCGAGGAGAAGACTGACATGTCGACCGCATCCGTCCCCGCCGCGCAGGCGGGCTCGCGCTTCAACTGGCGCCAGCCGATCGTCTACGTCGTGGCGCTCACCGCCATTCTCGTGTCGATCATCCCCGTGCTCTACATCTGGATCTCGGGCTTCCGCACGAGCGCCGACCTCAACGCGAGCCCCGGCGGCTGGCCGAACCCGTGGTTCTTCGGCAACTACGCCAACGTGCTCTCGAGCCCGCGCTTCTGGGGCTCGCTGTTCTCGTCGACGCTCGTCGCCGTCGGCACGACCGCGGGCGTCGTCATCCTCGGCATCTGCGCCGCCTACGTCATCGCGCGGTACCGATTCCGCGGACGCCAGTGGCTCTACACCTTCTTCTCGGCGGGGCTCATGTTCCCGCTCACGGTCGCCGCGCTGCCGCTCAGCATCCTGCTGCGCGACATCGGCCTGCACGGCACGTTCCTCGGGCTCATCATCCCGCAGGTCGCGTTCGCGTTGCCCGTGACGATCATCATCCTCGTGCCGTTCCTGCGGGCGATCCCGAACGAGATCGAGGAGGCGGCTCAGATCGACGGGGCGAGCCGCATCGGCTTCTTCTGGCGCATCGTGCTGCCGCTCTCCCTGCCGGGGCTCATCACCGTGGGCGTCCTCGCGTTCCTCGGAAGCTGGAACGGCTACCTGCTGCCCTTGCTCGTCATGGCGGCGGGAGGCATGCCGCAAGACCTGTGGACACTGCCGCTCGGCGTGCAGCAGTTCTCGACGCAGTACTCGCAGGACACGGGCGCCGTGCTCGCGTACACCTCGCTCGCGATGATCCCCGCCCTCGTGTTCTTCCTCGCCGCGGAGCGCCGCATCGTCGGCGGCCTGACCGGCGCCGTGAAGGGATAGCAATGTCGATCGATGTCGGTGTCGTGCCCGCGTGGCGTGACACCTCACAGAGCACCCATGCCCGCGTCGAGGCGCTCATCGCCGAGATGACGCTCGATGAGAAGCTCGCTCAGCTGTACGGCATCTGGGTGGGCGCCTCGGCCGACGGCGGCGAGGTGGCCCCGCACCAGAACGAGATGATCGACGACGTCGACATCGAGGCCCTGCTGCCCACGGGGATCGGCCAGCTCACGCGCCCGTTCGGCACGGCTCCCGTCGACCCTGCGCTCGGCGCGCTCTCGCTGCAGCGCACCCAGGAGCGGATCGCCGCCTCGAACCGCTTCGGCATCCCGGCGATCGCGCATGAGGAGTGCCTCGCGGGGTTCGCGACGTGGGGTGCGACGGCGTACCCCGTGCCGCTCTCGTGGGGCGCGACGTTCGATCCCGAGCTCGTTCGGGAGATGGCGGGGCGCATCGGCGCCGACATGCGCTCGGTGGGCGTGCACCAGGGCCTCGCGCCCGTGCTCGACGTCGTGCGCGACGCGCGCTGGGGCCGTGTCGAGGAGACGATCGGCGAGGACCCCTATCTCGTCGGCACGATCGCGACCGCGTATGTGCAGGGCCTCGAGCGCGCGGGCATCATCGCGACGCTCAAGCACTTCGTGGGCTACTCGGCGTCGAAGGCCGGCCGCAACCTCGCGCCCGTCTCGGTCGGTCCGCGCGAGCTCGCGGATGTGCTCCTGCCGCCGTTCGAGATGGCCGTCCGGGAGAGCGGCGTGCGCTCCGTCATGAACGCGTACACCGATATCGACGGCGTTCCGACGGCGGCCGACCGTCGCATCCTGACCGAGTTGCTGCGGGAGCGCTGGGGCTTCGACGGCACGGTCGTGGCCGACTACTTCGCCGTGGGCTTCCTCGCGAGCCTGCACGGCATCGTGCCTGAGGGCGACTGGGGTGCGGCAGCCGCCGCCGCCCTCACCGCGGGTATCGACGTCGAGCTGCCGACCGTGCGCGGCTACGGCGCCCCGCTCGCGGCCGAGATCCGTGCCGGCCGTCTCGACGAGTCGGTCGTCGACACCGCGCTGCAGCGCGTGCTCGCGCAGAAGATCGAGCTCGGCCTGCTCGACGAGGACTGGTCTCCCGTGCCCGAGGCCCTCGCAGGCGCGGCGGATGACACGGATGCCGTGCGCGGCACCGTCGACCTCGACTCGGAGGCCAACCGCGCGCTCGCCGCGCGCCTCGCCGAGCGCGCGATCGTGCTGCTCAAGAACGACGGAGTGCTCCCGCTCGCGGCTCTGCGCCGCATCGCCGTCGTGGGGCCGACCGCCGACGACCCCTACGCCGTGCTCGGCTGCTACTCCTTCCCCGCCCACGTCGGAGTGCAGCATCCGGAGACGCCGCTCGGCATCCACCTGCCGACGCTGCTCGAGTCGCTGCGCGAGGAGTTCCCCGACAGCGACCTCCTGTACGTGCGGGGCACGACGGTCGACGGCGGCGAGACGTCCGAGATCGCGGCGGCCGTCGAGGCGGCGCGCGATGCCGACGTCGTCGTCGTCGCCCTCGGCGACCGCGCGGGCCTCTTCGGTCGCGGAACGAGCGGCGAGGGATGCGACGTCGAGTCGCTCACGCTGCCGGGCGCCCAGCAGGAGCTGCTCGACGCCGTGCTCGACGCCGGCACGCCGACCGTCGTGACGCTGCTCGCAGGCCGTCCGTACGCACTCGGCGATGCTCCCGAGCGCGCGGGTGCGATCCTCGAGGCGTTCTTCCTCGGCGAAGAGGGCACCCCGGCGATCGCGGGGGCGCTCAGCGGGCGCGTCAATCCCGGCGGCCGGCTTCCCGTGAGCGTGCCCGCGACGCCCGGCGCGCAGCCCTCGAGCTACCTCGCGTCGCCCCTCGCGCGCAAGAGCGGCGTGTCGAACATCGACCCGACGCCCGCCTACTGGTTCGGCCACGGGCTCTCCTACTCGAGCTTCGCGTGGAGCGACCTCGGTGTCTCGGGCAAGCTCTTCTCGCAGACCGTCGACGTGCGCGTCAAGGTCGCCAACACGAGCGAGCGCGACGGATCGGATGTCGTGCAGCTGTACCTGCACGACCCCGTCGCGAGCGTCGTGCGCCCCGTGCGGCGGCTCATCTCCTATGCACGCGTCGACCTCGCGGCGGGCGCCGCGGCCACGGTGACCTTCCGGGTGCCGGCCGAGCTCGCCTCGTTCACGGGACGCGACGGACAGCGCATCGTCGAGCCGGGTGCTCTCGTGTTCGGCGTGGCCCGCTCGGCGGGGGAGATCGTCTTCGAGCACGAAGTCGAGCTCACGGGCGAGACGCGCGTCGTCGACCACACGCGCCCGCTGCACGCCGACGTCGAGGTCCTCCCCGGTGGCTGAGAAGCACCGCCCTCACACCCCCACCCACCGGGTCGGCGAGCGCCTCCTCCGGCTCGTCGGCCCGGACGGTGCGCCGCTCGCCGAACGCGAGGTCGAGGTCGCGCAGACCCGGCACGCCTTCGGCTTCGGCTCGACGGGTTTCGAGCTCATCCCGCACGCCAATGGCGAGACGGATGCCACCGCGCTCGCGGAGGACTGGCTCGGCGTCTTCGACACCGCGACGCTGCCCTTCTACCGCGGCGACTTCGAACCGCGACCCGGCGTCACGCAGACCGAGCGCATCCGCACCGCCGCCAGATGGTTCGCCGAGCGCGGCGTGCGGCTCAAGGGTCACCCGCTCGTGTGGCACACCGTCAAGGCGCCGTGGATGGACGCCCTGCCCCTCGACGAGGCGTGGCGCGTGACGCTCGACCGCATCCGCCGTGAGCTCACCGACTTCGCGGGCCTCATCGACACGTGGGACGTCGTCAACGAGGCCGTCATCATGCCCGTTTTCGAGAACGAGCCTGACGGCATCCCCAACGTCATCTCGCGCATCGCACGGGCGAAGGGACGCATCCCCGTCATCCGCGAGGCGTTCGCGGCGGCGCGCGAGACGAACCCGCACGCGATGCTCCTTCTCAACGACTTCGATCTGTCGAGCGCCTACGAGTGCCTCATCGAGGGCCTGCTCGAGAATGGCGTGCAGATCGACGCGATCGGCCTGCAGACCCACATGCACCAGGGCTATTGGGGCGAGGAGACGATGCTCGCGATGGTCGACCGCTTCGCGCGCTACGGCCTGCCCCTGCACCTCACCGAGAACACGCTGCTCTCGGGCGAGCTCATGCCCGCGCACATCGTCGACCTCAACGACTACCAGCCCGCGACCTGGCCCTCGACGGCCGAGGGAGAGGCCCGGCAGGCCGACGAGCTCGTGCGGCACTACCGCTCGCTCGTGGGACACCCTGCCGTCGCCTCGATCACCTACTGGGGCATCACGGATGACGGGGCCTGGCTCGGCGCGCCCGCGGGCCTCGTGCGCGCCGACGGGTCGCGCAAGCCCGCCTACGACGCGCTGCGGGCGCTCGTGCGCGGCGAGTGGTGGCTCGCGCCGACGCGGCTGCGCACGGATGCCGAGGGCCGCATCCGCGTCTCGGGCTTCCTCGGCGACTACCGCGTCACTGCGGACGCCGCATCGGCCGCGTTCGCGATCGAGCACGCGGGAGAGGATGCGGCGGTCACCCCGCTGCTGCTCCGCTGAGCCGCGCGCCCGGGCCGCGCCGACGGGCCCGGGCGCCGCAGCTCACCGTGCGGCCGCGGTGCGCCGCCGCGCTCGCCAGGCGAGCACCACGCCCGCGAGCAGCAGCAAGAGCGCCGCACCGAGCGGCCCGCCCGCATCCGCGCCCGTCGAGGCGAGCGCCGCGAGCACGGTGAGCCGTCCGCTCGCGAGCACCTCGCCGTCGACCGTCGCCGCGAGCCGGTACGAGCCCGGGGTCGTGTCGGCGGGGATGACGACGGTGCCGCTCGCGCGTCCGTCCGGCCCGATCGTGAGGGTGCCGAGCGTTGCGGGGAGCGCCGCCGCAGATGCCCCGCGTGCCGTCGCCGCGAAACCGCCCGCGCCGCCTCCCGCCGCCGCGGGCCGGTCGAGCGCGAGCGCGACACTCGTGCCGGGTTCGAAGCCGGAGAGCTCGACGTCGACGCGGCCGCCCGCGCGCACCGTCGTGGTGCCGAGGCTGACCGTCGGGTCGCCGTCGCCGGGCTCTTCCGGCTCCGAGTCTGCGGGGCCGACGAGCTCGCCGACGCCCCACCGGGCGGTCGACTGGTAGCCCGCGCCCGAGGGGTCGGCCCAGTTGCTGATGCCCGTGCGTGCGCCGCCCGAGGCGTCGTTGACCTGGAAGTCGATCCCGTGGAAGGTGCCGAGTCCCCCTGCGTCGCCGAGCGTGAGGGCCGCCTCGACGATGTAACCCCCGTCGGTGGTCGCCGTCGCCGACTGCACGCGTCCGCGTTGGAACGCCTCGTCGCCCGTTCCGAACGAGAGCACGTTGGTCGCCGAGATGCGGATCTGGCTGTCGTCGTAGCGGTACGAGCCGTTCTTGACGTTGCCCGGGTCGATGTAGAGCTCGACCGAGTCCTGAATCCAGGGATCCGAGCCCGAGACGTCGACGATGGGGTCGTCCACGATCGCGAGCACGTAGAGCACGCCGCCCTTCCACAGCGTGCGCACGGTCGCCTCGGCGCCGTCGCCCTGCACGTGCTTCGCCGTCGTCACGACGTTCGCGTCGTCCCACGCGGCGTCGATCGCGCCGTCGATCGCGGGCGCCGCATCCGCCTCGACGACCTCGAGGAACGAGAGCGGCTCGAGCAGCGTGAGCGTGCCGGTCTCGCCGGGCACGTTCCAGCCGCTCGTCGTCCCGCCGTCCACGACGCGCACGTCGAAGGCGAGCGTGTCGCCCTGCGCCGCGCCCTCAAGCGGAAGCTCGACGACCATGCGATAGCCCGTCGCCGTCTCGGCGACGACACCGGATGCGTCTCCCGCGCCCGAGCGGTCGAGCGTCACGGTGTCGCCGCCGAGCTCGAACTCGACCGCGTCGCCGCCCGCCGTCGTGTCGTCGACCTCGACGAGCACCGTCAAGTGGTCGGGCTGCCACCGCAGCTGGAAGCGCGCGGATGCCGAGATCGCGTGCAGGGGAAGACGCTCCCACTCGGCGGCATCCGTCGCACCCGCCACGAACGGGACATCCGCCTCGAACACGTTCGCCGTGCGCAGGGGCGCGGGCAGCTCGGCGTCGACGATGCCGTAGTAGGCGGGCTTCGCCTGCAGCCCGTCGTCGAACACGAGGGGCGCGCCCGAGCTGTTGCGCCAGCTGCGACCGTCGGTGAGACCCCACACCGTGACGGAGAAGATGCCCGCGTCGCTCGCGGCGTCGAACGCCCGGAAGGCGCGGAAGGCGTCGCGGTAGTAGTAGCCCTGGTCGACGAGCTTCGCTTGCGTCACGGGCGTGCCCGTCGTGACGTCGAGCTCGGTCACGGCCTGCACGAGGCCCGTGTCGTCGAACGCGTCGAGCGCGTCGGCGAGCGCCGTCACGGGCATCGAGAGGCTCACGTGGAACTGGTGCCCCACGCCGTCGATCGGCACGCCGCGCTCGAGCAGGCGCTCGACGAGCCCGTGGTAGCGCTGCTGCTTGCCGGACTGCTCGGTGTTGTAGTCGTTGATGAAGAGCGTCACGGGATGCGTCGCGCCGGCATCCGCGTACACGTCGTTGAACGCCTCGTTCGCGAACTCGAACGCGAGGTCGATGAAGCGCTCGCCGAGGATGCGGAACCACTCGCTCTCGCGCAGCCCGCCGGGCGTGCCCGCGGCATCCGACACGACCTCATTGACGACGTCGAACGCGACGAGCGGGTTCGTCGCCGAGCCGAACGGGCCGTACTCGGTCGCGAGGTGCTCGGCGACCGCGAAGATGTGGTCGTGCAGCCGCTCTTCGAGCACCTGCTGGTCGGCCGCGCTCGAGGTGAGCGGCACGCCGGGCGCCGACTCGAAGAACCACGCGGGCGTCTGGCTGTGCCACACGAGCACGTGCCCGTAGACGCGCAGCTCGTTCTGCTGCGCGAAGTCCATGAGCGCTCCGATCTCGGCGCTCGGCGCGAAAGCGCCCGACGCGTCGTACCAGGCCTCGGGCTTCATGAAGTTCTCGGGCGTCACCTGGTCGAAGTGCCGCAGCAGGAGCTCGCTCGGCGCGCCGACCGTCTCGCGGCTGTCGATCGCGACGCCGACGGGGAAGTCGACCGTGTCCTTGATGGGCTCGAGCTCCTGGATGACGGCCGGCTCGGGGGTCGCGACGACGATGTCGTCGACGACGAACGTCGAGGTGTTGGTGCCGTTGTAGTCGGTCTCGAAATAGAGGTAGGCGCTCTCGGACTCGGCCGGGGTGAAGCGCTGGGTCACCTGCACCCACTCGCTGTTCGACATGCCGTCGAACTGGCCGAGCGTCTGGTAGCTCGTCGTGCCGCCCGTCGTGCTTGCGAGCGTGAGCCAGACGTCGTCGACGGGCTCACCGGAGGCGAACCGCAGCCACGCCGTGAGCTCGTAGGTGACGCCGGCCTGGAGGAGCCCCGTGACGTCGTGGCCGATACCCGAGCCCTGCGAGGTGCGGCCCGAGACGGATGCCGCCTGGGCTCCGCCGTGCACGGGATCCGTCGTGATGGCGACGGTCGGCGCGCCTGTGCCGTTGTCGCGCGCCTCCCACCCGTCGAGACCGTCTTCGAAGTCGGTCGAGAGAGCGACCTCGCCGGCGGGCGGCGGCGTGCCGGTCGGCAGCGTGAACGTCCACCCCGCGTCGAGGCGCTCCTGCACGACCGTCATGACGGCCGCGACGGTGCCCGAGCGGTCGCCGCCGCCGTCGTGCGCGAGCACGATCTCGCCCGGCTTGATCGCGGCGCGCAGGTTCGCCTCGAGCGTCGCCTGGTCTTGCGTCTCCCAGTCGCTGATCGTGTTGACGACCGCGAGCGGCTGCATGCCGAGCGACACCGCGACGGCGGGCGTGGCGCCCCAGCTGCCGTTCGGGGCGCGGAAGAACGGCACCGCGGCATCCGGGTCGCCGAGCGCCTCGCGGATGATGCGCAGGTTCTCGACGAGGTCGGCGCGGATCTGCTCGGTCGTCCACGAGCCCATGTCGGCGTAGCTCGTCGTGTGGTTGCAGAGCGTGTGGCCCTCGGCGACGATGCGGCGCAGCAGCTCCGCTCCCCCGGGCGCCTCGATATTCTGGCCGATGACGCAGAACACGGCGTGGATGCCCTTCGCCTTCAGGAAGTCGAGAAGCGTCGTCGTGTCGTCGCCATTCGGGCCGTCGTCGAAGGTGAGGGCCGCGACGTTCCCGCTGCCCTGGGCTGTCGAGACGGGGGTGGTCGTGGGGTTCACGGCGCCTCCCGGCGGCACGTCGGGATCCGGCTCGGGATCGGTGGACTCCTCGGTCGTCACGAGGATGTCGTCGACGAGGTAGGTGTACGGCGCCGCGGGCGTGAGGTCGCCCGTGCCGATGTAGAGCTGCAGCTGCGCGGGGTCGGCATCGGCGGGCGTCGTGTAGCTCGCCGAGACGGTCGTCCACCCGTCGGCGGTCATCGTCGTGTTGCCGATCCACGCGTAGTGGGGCTTCATGACGAAGCGCACGCCCGCTTGGCCGGCCGTGCCGTCCGCGAGCCGCACCCGCATCGAGACGTCGTACGTCGCCCCCGGCTCGAAGATGCCCGTGGGGCTCTGGATGCCGACGTAGTCAGCCTCGCGGCCCGCGACCTGCAGCACGCGGCTGCCGTCGGCATCCACGACCGAGAGCGTGCTCCCGCCGCCGCCGGACTGCGTCCAGCCACCGTAACCGCCGTCTTCGAAGTCGGCTGACGTCACGGTCTGCACGGCCGCCGCCGCCGAGGAGACGGCGAGCAGCGAACCGAAGACGAGGGCGGATGCGGCAAGAACCGTTCCGAAAGTTTCGAGGCGTCGAGTGGGCATCACGGGCGCTCCTTTGCGCGAGTGGCGGGGGATTTCGCCCACGGTAGGAAGAACCGGCCGCCCGCCGCAACGCTTATGTTGCGGATCGCAACTTAACGTTACCGATTCGTGATCGAAACTTTGGCGAAACTATCGGGCCGAGAGGGGCGCCGTGCTCTCTCGGACGACGAGATTCGTCGCGAGATCCATGCGCGGCACCGACTCGAGCGGCGCCTCGCTCATGCGGATGACGAGGCGCGTCGCCTCCTCCGCCATCCGGCGCAGGGGCTGCCGGATCGTCGTGAGCCGCGGGCTCACCCACTTGGCGAGCGGGATGTCGTCGTAGCCCACGAGGGAGAGGTCCTCGGGAACGCGCAGCCCGAGCTCGCGCACGGCTTCGAGCACACCGAGCGCCTGCAGGTCGCTGCCCGCGAAGATCGCGGTCGGGCGCTCGGGACCCGTGAGCAGTGCGCGCCCGTGCTGGTAGCCGCCCGCCGTGTGGAAGTCGCCGAAGCGGATCCAGTCGGGCTCGATGGAGAGCCCCGCCGAGTTCATCGCCGAGCGGAAGCCGTCGATGCGCGCGTGCGAGCACATCATGTCATCGGGGCCCGTGATGGCAGCGATCCTCGTGTGCCCGAGCTCGATGAGGTGCCGCGTCGCCATGAGCCCGCCCGACCAGTTGGCCGAGCCGACCGAGGGCACCTCGGGTGAGGGGTCGCCCGCGGGATCGATGATGACGAAGGGGATCGCGCGCGAGCGCAGCATCTCGCGGTACTCGGTCGGCAGGTCGGAGAAGACGAGCACGACGCCGAGCGGTCGCCGGCGCAGCACGCCCTCGATCCAGTCGGGGTCGGGCGCGTGGCGGCTGCCGCTCTCCGTGAGCACGACGCTCAGGCCGTGGTCGCGCGCGATGTCCTCGACGCCCCGGATGATCTCCATCGACCACGCCGCCTCGAGCTCGTGGAACACGAGCTCGACGAGGCCCGTCGTCGTGAGGGCGGCCTTGCGTCGCAGATAGCCGTGCTCGGCGAGCAGCGCCTCGACTTTGGAACGCGTCGCCTGCGAGACGTCGGGCCGCCCGTTGAGCACCTTGGAGATCGTCGAGAGCGAGACACCCGCCTCGTCCGCGACGCGCGCGAGCGTCACGCGCTCGGTGCGAGCCGCTTGGGACATGGCACCTCCCCTTTCGACCGCGTCAGTCTATGACCGATTTCGCGAAACTATCGATCGCATGCGAGGGATGTATCCGCGCGTCGTCATGGTATATGTTTGCTCTCACAACATTTACTCGACGAGGAGACCGCGATGACCGCGCCCACCCCTACCCGTGACGACAAGTTCAGCTTCGGCCTCTGGACCGTCGGCTACAACGGAACCGACCCCTTCGGCGGTCCGACCCGCAACGCGCTCGACGTCGTGCACGTCGTCGAGAAGCTCGCCGAGCTGGGCGCCTACGGCCTCACCTTCCACGACGACGACCTCTTCGCGTTCGGGTCGACGGATGCCGAGCGGCAGAAGCAGATCGACCGCCTCAAGGGCGCGCTCGAGGCGACCGGCATCGTCGTGCCGATGGCGACGACCAACCTCTTCTCGGCCCCCGTCTTCAAGGACGGCGGCGTGACCTCCAACGACCGCACCGTGCGCCGCTACGCCCTGCGCAAGGTCATCCGCCAGCTCGACCTCGCCGCCGAGCTCGGCGCCAAGACGCTCGTCTTCTGGGGCGGCCGCGAGGGCGCCGAGTACGACTCGGCCAAGGACATCCGCGCCGCGCTTGCGCGCTACAAGGAGGCCATGGACCTCCTCGCGCAGTACGCGCTCGACAAGGGCTACGACATCCGCTTCGCGATCGAGCCGAAGCCCAACGAGCCGCGCGGCGACATCCTGCTGCCGACCGTGGGTCACGCACTCGCCTTCATCAACGAGCTCGAGCACCCCGAGCTCGTGGGCCTCAACCCCGAGGTGGGCCACGAGCAGATGGCGGGCCTCAACTTCGCCGCGGGCATCGCGCAGGCGCTCTACCACGGCAAGCTCTTCCACATCGACCTCAACGGCCAGCGCGGCATCAAGTACGACCAGGACCTCGTGTTCGGGCACGGCGACCTGCACAACTCCTTCGCGCTCGTCGACCTGCTCGAGAATGGCGGCCCCAACGGCGGCCCGGCCTACGATGGCCCGCGTCACTTCGACTACAAGCCCTCGCGCACCGAGGACGAGACGGGTGTGTGGGAGTCGGCCAAGGCCAACATGCGCACCTACCTCCTCCTCAAGGAGCGCGCGGCGGCGTTCCGTGCGGACCCCGAGGTGCAGGAGGCGCTCCAGGCGGCCAAGGTCGCCGAGCTCGCCGTCCCGACGCTCGGCGAGGGCGAGACGGTGGCCGACCTCGTGGCCGACCGCTCGGCGTGGGAGGATTTCGACGCGAACGCCTACCTCGGCGGCAAGGGCTTCGGCTTCGTGCGCCTGCAGCAGCTCGCGACCGAGCACTTGCTCGGCGCGCGCTGACCTCACCCACCTGAGGGGTCGCAAAGTGCGCCATCCACGGCGTGTTGAGTGCACTTTGCGACCCCTCACGAGAGCACGCGGAGGAGGAGCCCCATGAGGCTCGTCGCGGGAGTCGACTCGTCGACCCAGAGTTGCAAGGTCGTCGTGCGGGATGCCGACACGGGCGCCGTCGTGCGCACGGGCCGGGCCGCGCATCCGGAGGGCACCGAGGTCGCGCCCGCCGCGTGGTGGGACGCGCTGCTCGCGGCGATCGCGGATGCCGGCGGGCTCGACGACGTCGCCGCGATCTCCGTGGGCGGCCAGCAGCACGGCATGGTCGTGCTCGACGCCGAGGGCCGCGTCATCCGAGACGCCCTGTTGTGGAATGACACCCGCTCCGCGCAAGCCGCGCGCGACCTCATCGCCGAGTTCGGCGCCGAGGAGCTCGCACGCCGCACGGGCAGCGTGCCCGTCGCGTCGTTCACAGCCACGAAGCTGCGCTGGCTGCGGGATGCCGAGCCCGAGAACGCCGCGCGCGTCGCGGCCGTCGCGCTCCCCCACGACTGGCTCAGCTGGCGTCTGCGCGGCTACGGCCCCGCGGACGAGAGCCCCCTCGGCCCCGTTCTCGAGGCCCTCGCGACCGACCGCTCCGACGCCTCCGGCACGAGCTACTGGAGCCCTGCGACGGGCGACTACGACCGCGAGGTCGTCACGGCATCCCTCGGCCACGACGCCGTGCTGCCCCGCATCGTGGGACCCGGCGAGGCGATGGGCGAGACGGTCGCGCTGCCGGGCGTGCCGGCGGGCGTGCTCGTCGGTCCCGGTGCAGGCGACAACGCGGCCGCGGGGCTCGGCCTCGGCGCGCGCGAAGGCGACGTCGTCGTGTCGATCGGCACGAGCGGAACGGTCTTCGCCGTGACGGACGCGCCGGTCGCCGACGGCACGGGAACCGTCGCGGGCTTCGCCGACGCATCCGGCGCCTTCCTGCCGCTCGTCGCGACGCTCAACGCGGCCCGCGTGCTCGACCGAGTCGCCTCGCTCCTCGGCGTCGACCACACCGGGCTCGGTGAGCTCGCCCTCGCCGCGGAGCCCGGCTCGGGCGGTCTCGTGCTGCAGCCCTACTTCGAGGGCGAGCGCACCCCCAACCTGCCGGATGCGACCGCGACCCTCTTCGGCATGACGCTCGCCTCGACGACGCGCGAGAACCTCGCGCGCGCCGCGATCGAGGGGATGCTGTGCGGCCTCGCCGACGGCCTCGACGCCGTGCGCCGCCTCGGCGTCACGGCGAACCGCGTGCTGCTCGTGGGCGGCGCCGCCGCCAATCCGGCGGTCGCGCAGATCGCGGCAGAGGTCTTCGACGCGCCCGTCGAGGTGCCGGAGCCCGGCGAGTACGTCGCGCTCGGCGCGGGCGTGCAGGCCGCGTGGGCGCTCACGGGCTCGCGCCCCGACTGGCGGCCCGAGACCCTCGTGAGGCCGACCGCGACGCCCGTGCCGCGCATCCGCGAACAGTACGCGGCGCACGCCGTCACGGCGTGAGCCGGCGACCCGCTGCCGCGCGCGGCCACCGCCTGACGGTCGGCGCCGTCTAGCCTGATCGGGTGACGGATGCGGTGCTCCTGACGGGAGGCGGCGACTTCCGCGACCCGTGGCATCCCTTTCGCGAGACGGCGGACCGCGTGGCCGCGTCGCTCGGCGTGCTCGGAGTGCGCACCACGATCGTCGACACCGCGGCGGCCTTCGCCGACGCCCTCGCGAGCACGCCGGACCTCGCGATCGTGCAGGCGTCGAACGCGTTCGAGCCCACGCCGCACGATGACGTCGTCGTGAACGCCGTCGCCGCCCACGTCGGCGCCGGTCGGCCCGTGCTCGGGCTGCACGCTGCGGCGTGCCTCTTCGTCGACCGGCCGGAGTGGGAAGCGGTTCTCGGCGGCCGCTGGGTTCCGGATGCCACCTACCACCCCGAGCTCGGCCCCGCGCGTGTGCGCATCGAGCCGCATCCCGCGACCGCCGGCCTCGAGGCGATCGACGTGACCGACGAGCGCTACACCGCGTTGCGGGTGTCGCCGCGGGTCGACGTGCTCGCGACGCACGCCGAGGCGGGCGAGCGCCACGCCCTCGCCTGGGCGCACCGCGTCGGCGACGCGCTCGTCGTCTACGACGCCCTCGGGCACGATGAGCGCTCGTACGAGAGTCCCGCGCGGCGCGCCCTCCTCACGGCCGAGGTGCGTTGGCTGCTCGGGGCGTGACCCCGCTCAGCCGAGCAGCCGCGCGGCGTCCGCGACGGTCGCCACGAGCCGGGGCTCGAGCAGGAGCGTCGGAACGTCACGGATGCCGTTGTCGGTCGTCGCACCCTGGGTCACGGTCGGCGCCTCGCCTTCGACGACCTCGCGCACCATGCTCGCGACGGCTCGTGCGAGCTCGCGCGGATCCTCGTGGACCGTCGCGCTCTGTGTCCCCTCGCGCACCGAGCGCGCGCCCTCGAGTGTCGAGCCACCGCCCGTGAGCACGACGGACGAGGGGACCGCCGGGCCGCCCGTCTCGTCGGGCGGCAGGGGTGCTGCGGTCCAGCGCGAGCCGGGCTCGACCACCTCGAGCCCCGCATCGGCGAGCACGCCCGCGACGGCGGTGCTCATGGCGTCGCTCGGTGAGAGCACACCCGCGAGTTCCACGCCGTCCTCGAGCAGGGCCGCGACGCGCTTCGCCGCGGTCCCGGGTGAGCCCCGCAGGATAGCCGCCTGCTCGAGGTCGACGCGTCCGGACGGTACCGTGAGGCGTCCCCCTTCGAGGAAGGGCTGCAGCACCTCGAGTGCACCGGCGAACGCCTCCCGAGCTCCCGGGTCATCGCCCGATCCGGCGAGCAGCTCGACCGGGAAGGGCCCCGCATCCGGGTCGTCGGCGAGCCCGAGAGCGTCGACGAGCGATCGCGCTTGCAATCCGCCGGCGGCACGGTGATCGAAGGTCGCGTAGTAGTCGACGCGCTCGGAGTCGAGTACGAGCTCGTCGTAGGCGATGATCGACACCCCCTCGCCCGCGTCCTCATCGAGCACGGCGGCGATCGAGGTCGCGTCGACCGGTGCGAGAACGACGGCGGCCGGCTCGGCGGCCAGCACCTCGCGCAACTGCCCCAGCTGCAGCGGGATGTCGTCGCCCGCGAACCGCAGCTCGACCGCGTAGCCGTCGTCCGCCAGCTCGTCGCGCAGCACCGCGGCGCTCGCGCCCCACGCGTCCTCGGCGTCGCCCGGGAAGAGCACCGCGACGGGCGGGCCGCTCGGTGCGGGCGCACATGACGCGAGCACGGATGCGGCGATCGCACCTGCGAGAAGCAGGCCCGCCGTCCGTCGCGCCCTCGTCGTCACGAGGCGAGCCTACGACCGAGGCGCTCAGCCGAGCGTCGCGAACGCCCGCACGGGAAAGGTGCCGAAGCCCTCCACCGCGGGCGGCGTCGCCGTAAAGCGCGCACCGGACGGCGGCAGCTCGCCGAGGTTCGTGAGGTGCTCGACGACATGGATGCCCGCGCCCAGCAGGCCCGTGTGGGCGGGCCGCGCACCGTGCGGCACGACCTCGTCGATGTTGAGCGAGTCGATGCCCACGAGCGCGGCGCCCTGGTCGACGAGGTAGGCGACGCCCGCGGCCGAGAGGAACGGCGCATCCGTGCCGTAGGCGGGCGTGCCGAAATGCCGGTCCCAGCCGGTGTGCAGCAACACGGCCTTGCCCCGCACGTCGCGATCCCCCAGCACCTCGGCCGGGATGCCGCGCGTGCCGAGGTCGGTGAGGTGGAAGACCTCGGCGGGCAGATCGACGAGACCCGCGAGATCGAGTCCCGCGAGGTCCGGCCCGTCCGCGAAGCGGTGGTACGGACTGTCGAGGTAGGTGCCCGTGTTGCCGATCATCGTGATGACGTCCATCGCGAACTCGGTGCCGGGTTCGTAGTGCGCGCGCGAATCGGCGCGCGTGAGGTGCGGCGTGATGACCGGCGCGGGTAGCCCCGGATAGGTCACGAGGCCTGCGCGGATGCGATGGCTGAGGTCGACGACGCGGCGCCCGGACGGGGTCGCGGGAGTGGTGGACGAGTCAGACACGGCTGCGGAACCTTCGGATGACGGTCACGGCGATCGCGACGAGAGCGAGCAGGGCGGGCACGAGCAGGTGGTCCCACGCGAGCACGAGCAGAACGCCCGTGAGCACGACCGAGATGACCGCCATCCACCACCCGGCGCTGAACCGCTCGAGCAGTCGCACGGCGGCGACCATCCCGATGAAGTACAACGACACCATCGACGCCGTGTGGATGAGGATGAACGTCTGCATCTCGAGGCCGAAGACGAAGAAGACTGTCGCGTAGCCGAGCATGATCACAGCGACGAGCGAGAGCGCACGGCGCGGGACGGCGCCCGCCTCGCCGCCCTTCGCGAGCCAGCGCGGCAGGTGGCGATCGCGGCCGAGCGACGCCGTGAGGTTGGCGAAGGCGGGAACGTAGACGTTGAGCACGCCGAGCGCGATGATCGTCGCGATGCCGCCGACCACCACGGGACCGAATCCGGGCCAGTTGATCGCCACGAGGTCGATGAGCGGCGCCTGGCTGCGCGCCCCCGAGGCGCCGAAGACCCCGACGGTGACGACCTGCAGGGCGAGGTAGGCGAGACCCACGACGGCGATGCCGATCACCGTGGCCCACACGATCGTGCGGCGCGGGTTGCGGAACTCATGGGCGATGTGGGTGATCGCCTCGCCGCCCGCGAACGCCCACACGAAGAGGCTGATGGCGAGCGCGACTCCGGCCCATCCGCTCGGGAGGAACGGCGTGAAGTTGCTCTGCTCGACCGCCGGTGCCGCGCTCGCGATGACCCCGACGACGACCACCACGAGCAGGGCGGACAGGCCGAGCTGCACGCTGCCCGACACGCGCAGCCCGAAGAGGTTGAGCAGAAGCGAGGCCGCGAGGAAGCCCATGCCGATCACGGCGACCCAGGCCCGGTCGAGTCCCAGGGCCGCTGTCAAGTACTCCCCGCCGAGCGCCGCGACGACGGGCGCGCCGAACCCCACCCCGAAGAGGAACCAGTACCCCGTGGCGCGCGCCGCCGTGTCGCCGAGCGCGAGCCGCACGAACGTCGCGACACCCCCGCCGTCCGGATACCGGCCCGCGAGCGCCGCGAAGGTGCCGGCGAGCGGGATCGACAGCACGAGCACGAGCACGACGGCGAGGATCGATGCGGGGCCCGCGGCATCCACCCCGAGCCCCGGCAGAACGAGGATGCCCGTGCCGAGCACCGCGGCGATGTAGAGCGCGGATGCCGTGGGCAGCCCGATGCGGCCGTGCACCTCGGGCGCGGGAGGCGCCTCGACCCGGGTCTGCGTCATGCGTCCCATCCTGGCGTTGGCACGAACCCAACCTCCAGCGACTTCCCGCCACGCCGCCACGACATCCCGCCCCCCCATAGTTCCCGTTCCGCGCGATCGCACCCGTTCCTCCGGCAACAAACGCGCGGAACGGGAACTATCGAGAGGGGTCAGAGGCGGTCGAGGGTCGAGAGCACGTCGGCGACGAGGTCGTCGACGCCCTCGATCCCCACCGAGAGCCGCACGACCGCGGGCGAGACCTCGAGCGCCGTGCCGCGGACGGATGCGTGGGTCATCTCCGAGGGATAGCACACGAGCGACTCGACACCGCCGAGCGACTCCGCGAGCTGGAAGAGCTGCGTCGACTCGGCGAAGCGCCGGGCGGCGGCCTCGTCGTGCAGCTCGATCGACAGCATCCCGCCGAACGAGCGCATCTGGCGCGCAGCAAGCTCATGCCCCGGATGCGACGCGAGCCCCGGGTAGTACACGCGCGCGAGCTTCGGATGCCCCACGAGCGCCTCGGCGAGCGCCTGCGCATTGGCCGAATGCCGGTCCATGCGCACGGCGAGCGTCTTGATGCCGCGCGTCGTGAGCCACGCGTCGAGCGGACCCGAGACCGCACCGACGCCGAACTGCAGGAACGCGACCTTGTCGGCGAGATCCTCCCCGGCGATGTCGATGCCCGAGCTCAGCACGACAGCACCGCCCAAGACATCCGAGTGCCCGCCGAGGTACTTCGTCGTCGAGTGCACGACGACGTCCGCGCCGAGCGCGAGCGGCTGCTGGAGGTACGGCGTCGCGAAGGTGTTGTCGACCACGACGATCGCGCCGACGGCGTGCGCGAGCTCGGCGACGGCCGCGATGTCCGTGATCTTCATGAGCGGGTTCGACGGCGTCTCGAGCCACACGACGCGCGTCGTCTCCCGCAGGGCGGCGCGCACGGCATCCGGGTCGCCCATCTCGACCGTGTCGAGCTCGACTCCCCACGGCACATGCACGCGGTTCACGAGGCGGTGCGTGCCGCCGTAGACGTCGTTGCCCATGAGCACGTGGTCGCCGGGTCGCAGGATCGCGCGCAGCAGGGTGTCCTCGGCGGCAAGCCCCGAGGCGAAGCTGAAGGCGCGGTCGCCGCCCTCGAGCGAGGCGAGCTGCTGCTCGAGCGAGGTGCGCGTGGGGTTGCCGCCGCGCGCGTACTCGTACCCGTTGCGGAAGCCGCCGATACCGTCCTGCACGAACGTCGTCGAGAGGTAGAGCGGGGGGATGACGGCACCCGTCGTCGGGTCGAACGCCTGGCCGGCGCGGATGGCGCGCGTGGCGAAGTCGAAGTCGGATGCGGACTGGTCGGGGCTCATGGGGTTCCTTGCCTGGGATGGTGCGGGCGCGACTGCTCGGCGACTGCTACTCGGAGAGGAAGGCGAGCAGGTCGTGCCGGGTGACGACGGCCGCGGGCTTGCCGTCGGCCGTCACGAGGAGGGCATCCGACTGCGTAAGCGCCTCGCGGGCGGCCGTCACGGAGTCGTTCATGCCGATGAGGGGAAGCGCAGGCCGCACGAACTCGGCGAGCGCATCGGTGAGCTGAGCGCGACCGGAGAAGACGGCGTCGATGAGGCTCTTCTCGTCGATCGATCCGACGACCTCGCCCATCACGACAGGCGGCTCGGCCGTCAGCACGGGCATCTGCGAGATGTCGAAGCGGCGCATCTTGTCGATCACGTGCCGCACGGTGTCGCTCGGGTGCACGTGCACGAGACCCGCGAGCTCGGGATGCTTCGTGCCCACGAGGTCGGCGACCGTCTTCTCCTCCTCGGCGGGCAGGAAGCCGTACGAGCGCATCCAGCGGTCGTTGAAGACCTTGCCGAGGTAGCCGCGGCCGCCATCCGGAAGCAGGATGACCATGACGTCGTCAGGCCCCAGGTCGCGCGCGGCCTTGAGCCCGGATGCCACGGCGAGCCCCGAGGATCCGCCGACGAGAAGCCCCTCCTCGCGCGCGAGGCGGCGCGTCATGTGGAACGACTCGGCATCGCTCGACGCAATGATCTCGTCGACGACGCTCGGGTCGTAGGCCGTCGGCCAGAAGTCCTCGCCGACGCCCTCGACGAGGTAGGGCCGCCCCGTGCCGCCCGAGTACACCGAGCCCTCGGGGTCGGCGCCGATGACGCGGATGGCGGGGTTCTGCTCCTTGAGGTAGCGCCCCGCACCCGAGATCGTGCCGCCCGTGCCGACGCCCGCGACGTAGTGGGTGACCCGGCCATCCGTGTCGCGCCAGATCTCGGGGCCCGTCGTCTCGTAGTGGCTGAGGGGCCCGTTGGGGTTCGAGTACTGGTCGGGCTTGAACGCGCCGGGGATCTCGCGCGCGAGCCGGTCGCTCACCGAGTAGTACGAGTCGGGGCTCTCAGGCGCGACGCTCGTGGGGCACACGACGACCTCGGCACCGTAGGCCTTGAGGGTGTTGATCTTGTCTTCCGACACCTTGTCGGGGCACACGAACACGCAGCGGTAGCCGCGCTGCTGGGCCACGAGCGCGAGCCCGATGCCCGTGTTGCCCGAGGTCGGCTCGACGATCGTGCCGCCGGGCTTCAGCTTGCCCTCGCGCTCGGCGGCGTCGACGATGCGCGACGCGATGCGGTCCTTCGACGAACCGCCGGGGTTCACGTACTCGACCTTGACGAGCACCGTGGCGCGGATGCCCTCGGTCACCTTGTTGAGCTTCACGAGCGGCGTGTCGCCCACGAGGTCGAGCACGGTCTCGGCGTACTTCATCCCTCGAGCCTACCGGCGGGGTGCGCGTATTACCGGGGCTCCGGCGGCGGGGGAACTCGCATCATCGGCGGGAGAATCCCGCAGCCCCGGGCGGAGGTCCCTGGACCCGGCGGGAGCAACGACTCCCGCCGCATGCGCGTTGCGCCGCCCGGTTACGCGGATGCGTCCGCGACGAGCTCGCGCAAGGCATGCAGCGCCATCCGCGTCATGCCCGCGTTGAGGTGGCGGTAGTACGGCAGCGCGACCACGGCCTGCACGATCGCCCAGCCGATACCGCGATGCCAGCCGGCCTCGTCGACGAGCAGGTTCGACGGGAGCAGGTCGTCGTGCACCCAGACGACGCTCTCGTGCGGAGGCGCCGCGAGGGCGCGCTCCCAGAGCCGCAGCACCGTGTCGGTGTCGACCTCGTGGATGTCGGCGAGCGCCCGGCGCACCGCGTCGTCGTCGCGCGCAAGGCCGCCCCAGTGGTGGGCGTCGGGAGCCCCTGCCGGATCCTGCGCCCATAGGGCGCGGATGAAGCCGACGAGCCCGTCGGTCACCGCGTCGGGATCGGTGAGCGCCCCCGGCACTGGTGTCCGTCCCGGCAGCCAGTCGACCACGAGCCAATCGCTCGGGTACTCGCGCGTCGGCACGCCGATCCCACGTACCGCGGGCACCCGCACCGGCAGGGCGGGCGCGAGCACGGGCGTCCACTGCGCCTGGCGCCGGATGCCGGTCTCACCCGGAACGAACGGCGCCCGGACGGCGAGCGCATCGCCCAGCCGGAAGATCGCGTTGACCGTGCCGTCCGACGGCACGCGCTCGATCGGCAGCCCGGCCCACGCGGGGAACTGCTGCGTCAGGAGGCGCCGCACGAGCGCCGCATCGATAGGCAACTCGTCGGCATGCATGGCATCGCCCTCCCCCTGCTCCTCGACGAGTAGCCTGCCACCCATGGCTATCACTCTCGAGAACGTCGGGATCGCGGTGCGCGACCTCGAGGAGACGATCGCGTTCTTCACCGACCTCGGCCTCACGGTCGTCGGACGCGACACCGTGAGCGGCGAGTGGGCCGACACCGCCGTCGGTCTCGACGGCAACCACGCGCGCATCGCGATGCTGCAGACGCCCGACGGCCACGGTCGGCTCGAGCTGTTCGAGTACATCCATCCCGATGCGATCGAGACCTCGCCGACGCTGCCCAACGAGATCGGCATGCATCGCGTCGCCTTCCAGGTCGACGATCTCGACGCCGCCCTCGAGGTCGCCGCACGGCACGGCTGTCACCCGCTTCGGGGCGTGGCGAACTACCAGGACATCTACCGGCTCAGCTACCTGCGCGGCCCGAGCGGCATCCTCGTCATGCTCGCCGAGGACCTGACCAAGCACTGACCCGCCGTCAGGCCTGCACCGCAGCGAGCTGCTCCGCGAACAGACGCGCGTACTCCCCGTCGAGCCCCAGCAGCTGCGCGTGCGTGCCCGACTCGACGATGCGCCCCGCGCGCACGACGTGGATGACGTCGGCATCCACGACGGTCGAGAGCCGGTGGGCGATCGCAACTGTCGTGCGCCCACGGGCCGCGGCATCCAGGGCACCCTGCACGATGCGCTCGGACACGGTGTCGAGCGCGCTCGTGGCCTCGTCGAGGATGAGCACGGCAGGATCCTTGAGCAGCACGCGCGCGATCGCGACGCGCTGCTTCTCGCCGCCCGACAAGCGGTACCCGCGCTCGCCCACGAGCGTCTCGTAGCCGTCGGGGAACCGCGCGATCGTGTCGTGGATGTTGGCCGCGCGGCACGCCGCCTCGAGCTCCTCCTGCGTCGCGTCGGGCTTCGCGTAGCGCAGGTTGTCGGCGATCGTCGCGTGGAAGAGGTAGGTCTCCTGGCTCACGACACCGATGTGGTCGATGAGGGATGCGTGGCGCAGCTCGCGTACATCGGCGCCCGCGAAGAGCACCGCGCCCTCGCTCGCCTCGTAGAGCCGCGGGATGAGATACGACACCGTCGTCTTGCCCGCGCCGGACGGCCCCACGAAGGCCACGTACTGCCCCGGCTCGATGCGGAACGACACGTCTTGCAGCGTTCCAGGCGCATCCGGCGCGGCATCCGGATAGCGGAAGGTCACGTCGCGGAACTCCACCTCGCCGAGGCGCGAGGCGTCGACCTCGCGCGCATCCGCGGCATCCGTGATCGCGGGGTGCAGGTCGAGGTACTCGAAGATGCGCGCGAAGAGGGCGCGCGAGGTCTGCAGGTCGAGTGCGACGCGCATGAGGCCCATGAGCGGCATCATGAGGCGCGCCTGCACCGTCGTGAACGCGACGATCGTGCCCGCCGTCACGGGCACCTCCTGCAGGATGAGCCACGCCGCCACGAGGTACACGACGGCCGGCACGACCGATATGAACACCCCGACGACGGCGAAGAACCACTGCCCCGACATCTGCTGCCGCACCTGCAGCTCGATCTGCCGATCGTTCTCGGCCGCGTAGCGCGCGATCTCGGCGGGCTGCCGGTTGAAGGTCTTCGCGAGCAGGATGCCCGAGACCGACAGGGTCTCCTGCGTGATCGCGGTCATCTCGGAGAGCGACTCCTGCGTCTGGGTCGCGATGCGCGCGCGCACTTGCCCGACGCGCCGCTGGGCGAGCACGAGCACGGGCAGCAGGATGACCGCGACGACCGTGAGCTGCCAGCTGAGCAGCAGCATCGCGACGAGCGCGCCGATCACGGTCACGGTGTTGCCGACGACGCTCGAGATCGTGTTGTTGAGCACGCTCGAGACGCCGCCCACGTCGTTCTGCAAGCGCGACTGGATGACGCCCGTCTTCGTGCGCGTGAAGAAGCCGAGCTCCATCGCCTGCAGGTGGCTGAAGAGCCGCACCCGGAGAGCGCCCATGACCGAGTTGCCGACGCGCGCGGTGAGGTAGGTCTGCCATACGCCGAGCGCCGCCGATACGAGCCAGAGCGCGACCATACCCGCGACGAGCCACAGCAGCACGGGCACATCGGGCCGCCCGGATGCCGGGAAGAGCCCGTCGTCGAAGGCGCGCTGCGTGAGCAGCGGCGGCAGCACCCCGAGGCCCGCCGAGATGAGCACGAGCGCGATCGTGACGGCGAGCTGCGCCGCATACGGCCGGAACAGCTCGCCGATGCGGCCGTACAGGTTCGGGATGCGGGGAGCCGTCGCGTTCTCGGCGCGCTGCACCTCGGTGTCGCGGCTCCCGATCCCCCGGCCCATGCCCCGGCCGCCACCGCCCATGCTCATGGCACGAGCCTAGGGCGGCTGGTTTCGACACGCTCGCTTCGCTCGCTCCTCGACGAGCGCGGGGTGGCGGTTGGGTGAGCAGCGCCGCAGGCGCGTGTCGAAACCGGCTACCCCTTCGTCGACCCCGCGAGCAGCCCGCGCACGAAGTAGCGCTGCAGCGAGAAGAACACGATGAGGGGCACGACGAGCGACACGAACGCGCCCGCCGTGAGCCGCTGCCACTCCTGGCCGCGCGATCCCACCATCTCGGCCAATCGCTGGGTCAGCGGCGCGGCATCCTGCGTGCCTCCCGAGAAGATGAGCGCCACGAGCAGGTCGTTCCACACCCAGAGGAACTGGAAGATCGCGACGGACGCGAGCGCCGGGATCGCGAGCGGCAGCACGATGCGGAAGAAGACCTGCCCGTGCGTCGCGCCGTCGACGCGCGCCGCCTCGATGACCTCGTTCGGGATCTCCGAGATGAAGTTGTGCAGCAGGAAGATCGCGAGCGGGAGCGCGAACATCGTGTGCGCGATCCAGATCGGCAGGTAGTTCTGCACGGGGATGATCGGGATGAGGTCGTGCAGCCACTGCTGCCCCGGCTTGAGATAGGTCGAGAAGAACTGCAGGAGGGGCACGAGCGCCATCTGCAGCGGCACGATCTGCAGCGCGAAAACGAAGATGAACAGCGCGTTGACCCACTTGAACCGCATCCACGCGAAGGCGTATGCCGCCATCGACGCGAAGGTGAGGGGGAAGATCGTGGCTGGGATGGCGATGAAGAGCGAGTTGACGAAGTAGGCGCCGAGCTGTGGCGACGACTGCGACGGCGAGAGCAGCACGTCGCGGTAGTTGTCGAGCGTGAAGCCCGGGTTCTGGAAGATCGTCCACCAGCCGGTGGTCTGGATGAGCTCGGCGGGGCGGAACGACGAGATGAAGAGCCCGAAGGTCGGTATCGTCCAGACGACGGCGATGATGAGCGCGGCGATCGTCGCCCCGCGTGACGTGAGGCGCCTCTTGACGCGCTTGGCCTTGCTGCCCGACGTGGCCTCGTCGGCGACCTCGATCTCGCCGAGACCGCCCTTCATGGGCAGGTCCGCGGGGGCGACGCTGCTGGCGAAACGGCCGCCGGCCGCGCCGGCGTCAGTGGCACTCATCGAATCTCCCTCTGCTTACGGAGCACGTTGATGTTGTAGATCACGATCGGCAGCACGAGCACGAAGAGGATGATCGCGAGCGCCGATCCGCGCCCCACCTCGGAGGCGCGGAACGCCTGCGTGTACATCTCGTTCGCGATGACGCTCGTGTTGAAGTTGCCGGCCGTCATGGTGCGCACGATGTCGAAGACCTTGAGGGTCGCGATCGAGATCGTCGTGAGCACGACGACGAGCGAACCGCGGATGCCGGGTACCGTGACGTTGCGGAACCGCTGCCACGCGTTCGTGCCGTCGAGCTGCGCCGCCTCGATCTGCTCGGTCGGGATGCCCTTGATCGCCGCGCTCAGCACGACCATCGCGAAACCCGTCTGAATCCAGATCATGACGAGGATGAGCAAGAAGGTGTTGACGGGGTCGCTCTGCAGCCACTGCACGGGCTCGCCTCCGAACGCGACCGCGATCGCGTTGAGCAGGCCGATCTGCTCGCGCCCCGCCGACTTGTACTCGTAGACGAAGCGCCAGATGATGCCGGCGCCCACGAACGAGATCGCCATGGGCATGAACACGAGCGCCTTGTAGACGCGCTCGCCGCGTGAGCGGTCGATGAAGACCGCGTAGGCGAGGCCGAGGATCGTCGAGATCGTCGGCACGAGCGCGACCCAGATGATCGTGTTGACGAGTGTGCGGATCGCAGCCGGTTGCGTGAACATCCACACGAAGTTGTCGAAGGTGAAGTTGCCGCCCTTGTCGAGGAACGAGAGGGCGAGCGTGCGGAAGGCTGGATAGATGAGGCCCACCGCGAGCAGGAGCACGGCCGGCGCGAGGAAGCCGACGAGCTGCCAGTAGTCGCGGCCCTTCTTGGGGGCCTTGTCGATGAAGAAGATCAAGAGCCCCACGACGGCGGCGAAGATCGCCAACCCCATCGCGAGCTGCAGGATCTTGCCGATGAGATCCGCGGTGGTCATCGCATCACACGCCTTTCTTCGCCGTCGAAGAGCTGGAGCAGGGTGCGCCCTGCTTCGAGACTAGAGCGGGGGCGGGGCTGCGAACCAGCCCCACCCCCGGATCCGGAGCGGATCAGGCGATCAGCTGGCGGGCCAGCTCGCCTCGATCGCGTCGACCGTCTGCTGCGTCGACTGACCGCCGACCCAGGCGACGATGCCCTTCCAGAACGAGTCCGCACCCACGGCGCCCGGCATGAGGTCGGAGCCGTCGAAGCGGAACGTCGTGTCGGGGTCCTGGAGGATCTCGATCGACTGCTTGAGCAGCTCGCTCGAGGCGTTGTCGGGGTCGAGGCCCTTGTTCGCCGAGATGACGCCGCCGAGCTTCACGCGGTTGTTGGCCCACGTGTCGCTCGAGAGGTACGCACGGACGGTCTCGACCTCCTTCGCGTCGCGGAAGGCGACGGGGAACTCGCCACCACCGGTGACGGCTTGCGGGTCGTCGGCGCTCACGGGCGGCAGCAGGAAGGCGAAGACGTCGCCGTCCGGCGCCACCACGTTGCCCTCATCCCCGTTGGGGTTCCAGAACGTCTCGTAGAACGAGGCCTGGTGGTGCAGCGAGCACTCGCCGTCGAGGATCGGCAGGCCCGCGGTCTGGAAGGCCTCGCTGATCTGCGTCGACACGTCGCCGATGCCGCCGTTGACCATGTCGGGGTTCTTGAGGTACTCCCCGACCGAGTCGAAGGCGTGCGCGATCGCGGGGTCGTTGAACGGGATCTCGTGCGTGACCCACTGGTCGTACACGTCGGCGCCCGCCTCGCGCAGCACGAAGTCCTCGATCCAGTCGGTACCCGGCCAGCCGGTCGCCTCACCCGATTCGAGACCGACGCACCACGGCTTGTGGTCGCCCTCGGAGGCGATCTGCTCCGAGAGCGCCGTGAGCTCGTCGAGGGTCGTCGGGATCTCGTAGCCCTTCTCCTGGAACTCGCTCGGCGAGTACCACACGTAGCCCTTGATGGATGCCATGAGGGGCGCCGCGTAGAAAGTGCCGTCGTAGGTGCCGTACTGCTTCCAGTCCTCGGACCACCACTTGTCGACGTTGTCCTCGACCGCCTGCGATGCCGGGATGAGCCATCCGCCGGCCGCGAGGCGCGCGAGCAGGCCGGGCTGCGGCACGATGCCGATGTCGGGCGCGTTGCCGCCCTCGGCGAGCACGGCGATCTGCGCCTCGAACTCGCTCGTGCCCTGGTAGTCGATCTCGATGCCCGTGCACGTCTCGAAGTCCTGCCAGGACTTGACGAGGTTGTCGGCCTCGAGGTCGAGGATCGTGCCGCTGATCGTGACGGTCGTGCCGGCGTCGAACGTGCCGTACTCCTCGTACGGCGCGCAGTCGACGTCGCCGCCGTCATCCGCGATGTCGCCTGTACAGCCCGCGAGCGCAAGCGCTCCCACGCTGACGGCGGCGAAGCCGGCGAGCAGCCGGCGGTTCACCCGTGAACGCATAGTTCCTCCTCGTTGAGCCCCGTGCCACGGATGGCGTCGGGGTGCGGATGGTGCAAGAACCCGTTCCCGGTGGTCACGTCCGCGACGTCGGGAACCGTTTCCACTCTCCACGCTAGGCGAGCGCTCCCACGCCCGGCAACCGGGTCTGCCCCCGTACAGGTCACGATCCGGCAACGCACGCTTCCGTTCGGGAGGACGACACGCCGCCACCGGTACGGCGAGCGCTCGCCCGCGGCGTGTCGTCCTCCCGAACGAAGAGCGGGAACGCGGAAGGGCGCCGCCCCCGTGGGAGCGGCGCCCTTCTCGGATCTCGCCCGCCTCGCGGCGGGCGACTCGATCCAGCTGGTGCGTGAGGTCCTTACTTGAGGACGACGGTCGCGCCGGCCTCCTCGAGCTGAGCCTTCGCCTTGTCGGCGGTCTCCTTGTTCGCGCCCTCGAGAACGGTGCTGGGCGCACCGTCGACGAGAGCCTTCGCCTCGCCCAGGCCGAGGTTCGTGAGGGCACGGACCTCCTTGATGACCTGGATCTTCTTGTCGCCGGCCGACTCGAGGACAACGTCGAACGAGTCCTTCTCCTCGGCCTCCTCGGCGGCGCCACCGGCACCACCCGCGGCGGGGGCGGCAGCCGCGACGGCGACCGGCGCGGCGGCGGTGACCTCGAAGGTCTCCTCGAACTTCTTCACGAACTCGGACAGCTCGATGAGCGAGAGCTCCTTGAACGCCTCGAGCAGCTCGTCGGTGCTGAGCTTGGCCATTTCCTTCTCCTTAGCTGTGGGGCTCGCGCCCCGGGTCGATAGCCCCGGCGCGGGATGCGACGGGGAGTCTCTCTGCGAGCGTCAGCTCGCGGCTTCCTGCTTCTGGCGCAGCGCGTCGACCGTGCGAGCGGCCTGGGCGAGCGGCGCGTTGAACAGGTAGGCAGCTCCGAACAGCGAGGCCTTGAAGGCACCGGCGAGCTTCGCCAGCAGCACCTCCCGGGACTCGAGATCGGCGAGCTTGCCCACCTCGGCGGCGGTCAGCGCGGCACCGTCGAAGTAGCCGCCCTTGACCACGAGCAGAGGATTGGCCTTGGCGAAGTCACGCAGCGCCTTCGCGACGGCGACCGTGTCGCCGTGCACGAACGCGATCGCCGAGGGGCCCTCGAGGAGGTCGTCGAGACCCTCCACGCCGGCTTCCTTCGCGGCGATCTTGGTGAGCGTGTTCTTCACCACGGCGTAGCTCGCGTTCTCACGGATGCTCGAGCGCAGCTGCTTGAGCTGCGCCACCGTGAGGCCGCGGTACTCGGTGAGCACGATCGCGTTCGAGCCGCGGAAGTTCTCCGTCAGCTCGGCGACCGTGGTTTCCTTGTTCGCCATGGCGCTCCTTGTCGTAATGGATGTCATGCCGACGATCGCCGCTCGGAACCCGTACGCATAAGAAAAGCTCCGGCGCATGCGCACGGAGCTGAGCTTCGGATTCCCGGAGGTCTACTTCACACGCCTGCGCGGGCCCCTCTCACGAGGACTTCGTCCACGACCCGCACGCGGGCACGCGGAGACCGGCGGTCTTCGGCTGACTCAGGGTATCACAGCCGGGCCGCGTGCCCCGACGGCCCGTCTCTCGCTGCGACCCACGAACAGCAGCGTCACGACCACGGCGAGCAGCACGGCGCTCGGGGCGAACGCTACCCCGAGGCCCGCAGTCGCGGCCGGCTCGGTCGGCTCGGGCGACGGCGGCGACAGCCGGAGCTCGTCGACAGGGGTGGGCGCGGTCACGCCCGAGGTCCCGACGGCGAGCGACGTCGCCGTGTCGTCTACGAGGGCGAACCACGCGCCGCTGCCGACGTCGCGCACGAGCTGTGCGTCATCCGGCACCGCGGCGAGCGCGACCGCGGCATCCGCGTCGGCCCCGAATTCTGCGACCCGGGGGAGCTCCGTCTCGAGGTCGATCGACACGATCGCGACGCCGACCGGATCCCCCGCAACCGAGACGGGAACCGCCCACTCGTTCGCCATGCGGGCGGGCCGCCCCTCGACATCACCCGCGAGGCGCTCCTCCGTCCAGCGGAAGACGCGCGAGATGGGCCCCGGCTCGGTCGAATCGTCGAACGCGATATCGTGCTGCGCACCCGAGAGGTCGGCGAGATCCGCCACGAGGCCACCACCCGTGACATACGCGCGCACCTCGGGCGGCACGGTCCCGGCACTCGCCGCGGCCGGGCCGGGCAGCACGAGGAGCGCGACGACAAGCGGCAGCAGGGCGAGCGACGATCGGCGGGCGGATCGCATGCGGCTCAGTCTGCCAGGTCTCCCTCCCGCGGATGCGGCGCGCGGTGCCGCGGCAACCGCACGGTGAACCGCGTATCGCCCGGCACGCTCGCGACCTCGATCGTGCCCCCGTGCGCTTCGACGACGGCCGCGACGATCGCGAGCCCGAGCCCCGTGCTGCCCGTCGCACGCGACCGCGAGGAGTCGCCTCGCGCGAAGCGCTCGAAGAGCCGCGGCTGCAGCTCAGCGGGGATGCCGGGGCCGTCGTCGGCGACGACGAGCACCACGTGCTCCCCCTCGCCCGCGAGCGTGACCGTCACGGCCGTGCCCTCGGGCGTGTGCCGGTACGCGTTCGCGAGCAGGTTGACGACGACCTGGTGGAGTCGCGCACCGTCGCCCTCGACCGTGAGCGGCGGCTCGGGCGCGACGACCTCCCACTCGTGATCGGGGGCCGCCGCGTAGGCGTCGCCCACGGCATCCGTCACGAGTCGCACGAGCTCGACGTCGCCGAACTCGAGGCCGTCGCCCTCGTCGAGCCGCGCGAGCTCGAGCAGATCGGAGACGAGCGCCGTCATGCGGATGGACTCCGACTCGATGCGGTCGAGCGAGCGGATCGCGTCGGGCGGCAGCTCCTCGTCGATGCGCCGCGTGAGCTCGGCGTACCCGCGAATCGACGCGAGGGGTGTGCGCAGCTCATGGCTCGCATCCGCGACGAAGCGCCGCACCTTCTCCTCGGAGCGCTGGCGCGCCACGAGCGCGCTCTCGACATGGCCGAGCATGCGGTTGATCGCCGCGCCCACTTGCCCCACCTCGGTGCGCGGGTCGGCCTCCGCCGCGGGCACGCGCTCGGGGATCGCGACGTCGCCGGATGCCAGCTGCAGCCCCGTCACGCGCGTCGCCGTCTCGGTCACGCGCTCGAGCGGCTGCAACGCGACACGCGCGATCGCGAGGGCCCCGAGGCCCGCCGCGATGAGCGCAGCCGCGGCGACGAGACCGAAGATGAGGGCGAGCACGCCCGTCGTCGTGTCGATCTCTGACGTCGACATGCCGACGCCCACGACGCTCCCGTCGGCGATGCGGCGGATATCGACGCGGTACGGTCCGAGGCCCGAGAGGTCGACCGTCGTGATGCGTGTGGGATCGGCCGTGAACAGTTGCCGCAACTGGCGCGCCGTGAGCGGCGTCACCTCGCCCGGTCCCGCGACGACGACGCCTTGCGCCACCCCGCCCTGCGCGGCCGCGAGCACGAGCCCGGCCTGGAAGGCATCCGTGCCACCCGGAAGCTGCCCGCCGCCACCGGCCGCCCAGAAGCGCATGACGTCCTGCACTTGCGAGTCGAGGCGCTGCTCGAGGTTCTGCCGCAGGGCGAGCACGCTCACGGTGCCGATGAGCAGGCTCACAACCGCCACGAGGGCGACGACGCCGAGCACGAGGCGGCGGCGGATCGACCAGGGGGCGCGCGAGGCGCCGTCGGGAGCGCTCATGTCGCCGGCTTGATGAGGTAACCCACGCCGCGCACCGTGTGGATCATGGGCGGCATCCCGTCGCCCTCGATCTTCTTACGCAGGTAGGAGATGTAGATCTCGACGATGCTCGATCGGCCTTCGAAGTCGTAGCTCCAGACGCGGTCGAGGATCTGCAGCTTGCTCACGACACGACGCGGGTTGCGCATGAGGTAGCGCAAGAGCTCGAACTCCTTCGCCGTGAGCTCGATGGGGCGGCCCGCGCGCGTGACCTCGTAGCTCTCCTCGTCGAGGGTGAGATCGCCGACGCGGAGCACGGGATCGGTGTACCCGGTGACCGCGCGGCCGGTGCGACGCAGCAGCCCACGCAAGCGCGCGACGACCTCCTCGAGGCTGAACGGCTTCGTGACGTAGTCGTCGCCGCCCGCCGTGAGGCCCACGACGCGATCGGCCACCGCATCCTTCGCGGTGAGGAAGAGCACGGCGACGTCGTCTCCCGTCGCGCGCAGTCGGCGCAGCACCTCGAGGCCATCGAGGCCCGGCATCATGATGTCGAGCACGATGACGTCGGGGCGGAACGAGCGCGCCTTCGCGAGCGCGGATGCTCCATCCGTGGCCGTCTCGACCTGCCAGCCCTCGTAGCGCAACGCGAGCTGGATGAGCTCGCCGAGCGAAGCCTCGTCGTCGACCACGAGCGCGCGCACGGGTGAGCCGTCGGGCCGCGTGAGGGCGGGGGGCGCGGCGGTCGAGGTGCTCACCTTGTCGATTGTGCTCCCGGCGCTGGGAGTTTCCTATGCCCGGCCTTGGCGCCGCCCCGGCGCCCGCCCCTGGGTGAGGGGTCGCAAAGTGTCGTCACCTCGGCGTGTTGAGCGCACTTCGCGACCCCTCACGAACCACCGCGACCCTGCGCGTCGGTGTCGCCCCCGTGTGTGAGCATGGAGGTGTGCAGCCCACCCTCGCGCTCTTCGACGCGCCGCCCGTGCCGTATCGCGAGCGCGTCGTCGCGGATGCGGCGGATCGCGTGAGCTGGCTGCGGGCACGCGCGCGCGGCGTCACGGCCACGGATGTCGCGCGCCTCACGAGCGAGAAGGCCGTACGCGCCGTCGCGATGGAGAAGCTGCTCGGCTCGCGCTTCACGGGCAACGCGTACACGCAGCACGGCCGCACGCGCGAACCAGAGATCGGGCGCTGGGTCGCGCGTCATCATCCGGGCATGCGCGGCAACACGGCGCTCTTCCACGCCGACGGCGAGCCCGCGCACCTCGCGACGCCCGACGGCATCCGCGAGGTGGATGGCGTGCTCGAGTTGTGCGAGATCAAGACGACGCGCTCGGCGTGGCGGTCGATCCCCCGCCACTACCTGCGCCAGGTGTGGTGGCAGCAGTACGTGCTCGGCGCCGAGCGCACGCTCGTCGTGTGGGAGCAGCACGACGACTTCGTGCCCGTGAGCGGCGTGCCCGAGACGCGCTGGGTCGATCGCGATGAGAACGAGATCCACAAGCTCGTGCACCTCGCGGACCAGCTGCTCACGGCGATGCGACGTTAGGCGCGCCGCCGGATACGCGAGATCGCGACGACGCCCGTGCCTGCGGCGCCGATGAACACCGCGATGAGCACGACATAGAACGCGACCGAGAGGTAGCCGTTCGCCGAGGTGTCGGGGTTGAGGAACGGGTAGGGGTACCACGACGTCGCGCCCGTGAGCTCGTCGGAGACGAAGGGCCCGCGCGCCATCGTGTAGAGCACCCACACCAGCGGATAGATCACGATGATGCCGACCGTGCCGAAGCCCAGCTTGCGGCGACCGGGTGCGAAGAGCCAGTCGACGAGGATGAGCAGCGGGGCGATGACGTGCAGCACCTCGTTCGTCCATGGCACGGTCGTGCCCTGCGGCAGCTCGATGCCCCGCAGGAGCAGGTTGTACACGACGCCGGTCGTCACAAGGTAGGTCGTGGCGCACGCGCGCAGCACGCCGAACCACTGCGGGTCCGCTCCCCCGTGGCCACCTCGCACGAGCACGACGGCACCGATCACGAAGGTGGCCGCTCCCACGAGGTTCGACTGGATCGTGAAGAACGAGTAGAAGTTCACGATCTTGGTCGTGAGGTCCTGCACCCCCTGCGAGGCCCAGTACTCGAGGCTCGTCTGGAACTGCACGACGACCGACACGACAACGAGCACGGCGCCCGCGATGCGGACGGCGACGAAAAGCGGGCGCATGGCGCGACGGTAGCAGTCGATCGCGCGCGAGCGGAACACCGCGCCGGACGTACCCGCCGGACCGCGCTGCCGCGGTGCCCTACAGCGCCCGCTCGTACACGAAGTCGTCTTCGTACCGGTCGCCCACGAGGAAGCGCTTGACGCCCACGCGCACGAAGCCGCTCTTGCCGTAGAAGCCCTGTGCGCGCTCGTTGAGCTGGTTGACGCCGAGCCACACGCCCCGTGCTCCGCGGGCCTCGGCCGCGCCGAGCGCCGCCGCCATGAGCACCGCGGCGACACCCGCTCCGTGGTGCGCGGGGTGCACGTAGCACTTGCTGAGCTCGATGGTCGGGCGGATGCGGATCGCGGTGGCGACGTCGGCATCCGTCGGCTCCCCCGCGACGAGCATCGCGTAGCCGACAAGCGCGCCCGCGGGGTCGACCGCGACGAGGACCTCGCGCTCCGGGTCGTCGAGGTACTCGTCGAAGCGGGATGCGCTCAAGTGAGCCGCGATGAACGCGGCCTTGGCGGCATCCGTCGTGTGCGGCGGGCACGCGAGCGGGAAGGTGAGCGCCGCGAGCTCGGCGAGCTCGGCCGCATCCGCCGCCGTCGCCGCCCGCACCTGCATCAGTTCAGCCTATCGCCGCGCGCGAGCCGACCTCGCGAGATGCACGACGGCGAGCACGAGGCCGAGCCCCGCGGGGACCGCGACGGCCGAGAGCGCGGCGACGGTGCCCGCGGCATCCGCGATCGCCCCCACGAGCGCGACGCTCGTGCCCTGGCCGATCGTGATGCCGCTCGAGAGGAGCGTCATGGTCGTCGCGAGGCGGCCCGCGGGGGCGGCATCCGCGCCGATCGTGAAGATCGTCACGAGGCCCGCGCCGACGGCGACGCCCACGAGCACGAAGCACACGGCGACGCCCGCAAGGCTCGCGACATGCGGCATGACGAGCGCGACGGCCGTCATGGCTGCGGCGAACACGACCCAGCGCACGGGCACCCGGAACCGCGCGGGTAGCCGGCCGACCGTGATGGCCGCGAGCGCGGAGGTCGCGCCCATGACGCCGTAGAGCAGGCCGGTCGCCTCGCCGAGCTCGATCGACTCCATGACGGCCGTCGCGGAGGCGAGCGTCGAGCCGAAGAAGCCGCCCATCGTGAGCATGCCGCCCGTCGTGAGCAGCACGCCCGGGCGCACGAGCTCGCGACGGGGCGCGAGGCGCGTGACGCCCTCGTGGTCGCCCGGATGCACGAGCGTCGCCGTCGGGTGCAGGCCGAACGCCGTCACGAAGACGAGGGCGAGAGCCGCGGCGACGAGGAGGGGCGCAGCGGGCCCGAAGGCCGTCGCGAGCACGCCCACGAGGATCGGCCCACCGACGAAGGAGATCTCGTCGGCCATGCTCTCGTAGCCGAGGGCGATCGGCACGCCGCGGCCGCCGGCGCGCGTGTCCGACGCGAGAAGCGCGAGCCAACGGGCGCGCGCGAGAGGCGACGCGGGCGGGATCGTCACGCCCGCGAGCACCGCGATCACGAGCAGCACGGCGAGCGGCGCGCCCGCGTACACGACGGCGAGCAGTCCGAGCAGGAGGCCCGCATGCAGCACCGCGACGACGATGAGCACGGGGCGCTGACCCCAGCGGTCGGCGATCGCGCCCACGACGGGGCCGCCGAGTCCGGATGCGATGCCGAGCGCGGCCGAGACGAGTCCCGCCATCGCGAGCCCGCGTTCGACCGAGACGAGCGTCAGCACGCCGACGACGTCCATCGCGACGGGGATGCGCGCGACGAACGCGACGACGAAGAACCACGTGCCCGTCATCCGCCGCAGTTCGACGAGGCGCGTCACGGGCGCCGGGGCCTCGTGCATCCTTCCTCCTCCTGCTCAGGTGCGCGCGTCATCCGGCGGTCTCGCAACGTGCGAGCATCCGGCCCGGAACGGCGGAAGGGCCCGCATGGCGCGGGCCCTTCCTGATGCGTTCGCGGATGACCGCGGCGCGCGACTGCTTACAGCGCGGCGACGTCGAGCGGCACACCCGGGCCGAAGGTGGTCGAGAGCGACCCCTTCTGGATGTAGCGGCCCTTCGAGCTCGAGGGCTTCGCACGCTGGATCTCGTCGAGCGCGGCCTTGAAGTTCTCGCCGAGCTGCTCGGCCGAGAAGCCGGCCTTGCCGATGACGAAGTGCACGTTGGCGTGCTTGTCGACGCGGAACTCGATCTTGCCGCCCTTGATGTCGGACACGGCCTTGGCCACATCCGGCGTCACGGTGCCCGTCTTGGGGTTCGGCATGAGGCCACGGGGGCCGAGCACCTTGCCGAGACGACCGACCTGGCCCATGAGCTCGGGGGTCGAGACGGCCGCGTCGAAGTCGGTGTAACCGCCCGCAACCTTCTCGATGAGCTCGGCGCCGCCGACCTCGTCGGCACCCGCCGCGATCGCGGCCTCGGCCGCGGGGCCCGTGGCGAACACGAGCACGCGCGCGGTCTTGCCGGTGCCGTGCGGGAGGATGACGGTGCCGCGCACCATCTGGTCGGCCTTGCGGGGGTCGACGCCGAGCTTGAGCGCGACCTCGACGGTCGAGTCGAACTTCTTCGAGCCGGTCTCCTTGACGACGGCGACGGCCTCGTCAGGAGCGTAGAACTTGCCCGCCTCGATCTTCTCGGCGGCGGCGCGGTATGCCTTGGACTTCTGAGCCATGATTACGCCTCCACCGTGATCCCCATCGACCGGGCAGTGCCGGCGATGATCTTCTCCGCGGCGTCGAGGTCGTTCGCGTTGAGATCGGCCTGCTTCTGCTCGGCGATCGCGCGGACCTGCTCGCGGGTGAGCTTGCCCACCTTCGAGGTGTGCGGGGTGGAGGAGCCCTTCTGCACGCCGGCGGCCTTCTTGATGAGCTCGGCGGCGGGCGGGGTCTTGAGGATGAACGTGAACGAGCGGTCCTCGTACACGGTGATCTCGACCGGGATGACGTTGCCGCGCTGGTTCTCGGTCGCGGCGTTGTACGCCTTGCAGAACTCCATGATGTTCACGCCGTGCTGACCCAGGGCCGGGCCGATGGGCGGGGCCGGGTTCGCGGCGCCGGCGTTGATCTGGAGCTTGATCAGGCCGGTCACCTTCTTCTTCGGTGCCATGTTCTCTTTCTCTCTATCGAACGGGGCCGGTCGGCCCCACTCTCCCGCCATCCGGACGGATGCGGTGGGTGGCTGCGCGGGCGCGCGAAAGCGTCCGGGCAACCTGGCTATGATACATGGCATTACGCTCTGGTCATGGTCCCCGCCGCATCCCTCGGCGCTTTCGTGCTCGCCGCCATCGTGCTCATCCTCATGCCCGGCCCGAGCATCCTCTTCGTCATCGGCCGCTCGATCGCGTACGGACGCCTCGCGGGAGTGCTCTCGGTGCTCGGCAACGCCCTCGGGATGCTGCCCCTCCTCGCGCTCGTGGCTCTCGGCGTGGGCGCGCTCGTCGCGCAGTCGGTCGTGATCTTCACGATCATCAAGGTGATCGGCGCGGGCTACCTCGTCTACCTCGGCGTCCAGGCCATCCGTCATCGCAACGAGCTCCCCCGCGAGGACGCGCGCGCACCGCGCTCGGCGTGGCGGCTGCTCGGCGAGGGCTTCATCGTCGGGGTCACGAACCCCAAGACGATCGCTTTTTTCGTGGCCGTGCTGCCGCAGTTCGTCGATTACTCGGCGGGTGGCATCCCCTGGCAGCTCGCCGAGCTCGGCGTCGTCTTCGTGGCGCTCGCGCTCGTGTGCGACTCATGCTGGGCGCTCGCCGCGGGCACGGCGCGCGCCTGGTTCGCGACCTCGCCACGCCGCATCTCGCGGCTTCGCGCATCCGGCGGCGCCATGATGATCGGGCTCGGCGGGGCGCTGCTGCTCACGGGCAACAAGCACTGAGTCGGCTTCGCGTGAGGTGTCAGTTGTGGCCCCCTCCGACGCCGCGAAGGAGCCTGACTGCCACACACGAAGGCTCCGGATGCTGCGCGCATCCGGGGCCTTCGTGTGTACGAGGGCTAGAGCTTCGTGACCTGATCGAACGAGAGCTCGACAGGCGTCTCGCGCTCGAAGAGCGAGACGAGCACGGTGAGCTTGCCCGACTCGGGCTTGATCTCGGAGATCGTGCCCGGAAGGCCCGCGAACGAGCCCTCCTTGATCGTGATCGTCTCGCCGACCTCGAAGTCGACCTCGGCGGGAATGACACGCGGCGCGGCCTTGCCGCCCTTCGCTGCCGCGGCACCCTTCGCGGGGGCCTCGACGACCTGCACGAGGCTCTTCAGCATGTTGAAGGCCTCTTCGAAGCGCAGCGGCGTCGGGTTGTGCGAGTTGCCGACGAAGCCCGTGACACCCGGCGTGTGGCGCACGACCGACCACGAGTCCTCGTTGAGCTCCATGCGCACGAGCACGTAGCCCGGGATGCGCACGCGGTTCACGAGCTTGCGCTGCCCGTTCTTGATCTCGACGACGTCCTCCATGGGCACCTGCACCTCGAAGACGTAGTCCTCCATCGCCATCGACTGGCGACGCGACTCGATGTTCTGCTTCACGCGCTTCTCGAAGCCCGCGTAGGAGTGGATGACGTACCACTTGCCCGGCTTCGCGCGCAGCTCGTTGCGGAACTCCTCGTAGGGGTCGACCTCGGGCTCGTCGCCCTCCTCGTCGACGATCTCCTCGTCGGCGGTCGCGGCGGCGGCCGCCGCGGCCTCGTCGTCGGAGTCGATGTCGAGGGCGTCGTCGACGATCGCGTCGGCCTCGGGGTCGGATGCCGCCTCGAGGGCGTCGAGGGCGCTCTCGAGCCCTGCCTCGACGTCGCCGTCGTCGACGACGTGGATGGCGCGGTGCTCGGCGGACTCGCTCGCGGCCTCCTCGGCAGCGAGGATGTTGCCCTCCTGCGCCTCGTCCTCCTCGGAGGACTGCTCGGCTGCGGTCGCGAGGTCGATATCGCGCTCTTCTTGCGTCACGGTGCTTTCTTTCCTTGTGGGGGGAGCTTCGAGCCCCGGCTCGGGGTCAGACCAGGTCGGGGTCGCCGAACGCCCAGTTCACGAGCAAGCTGAAGAGCTGATCGAGGCCCCACACGAGGCCCATCATGATCAGCACGAACACGAGCACGACGCCCGTGAAGCTGAACAGCTCGCGACGGGTCGGGGTGACGACCTTCTTGAGCTCGGCGATGACCTGGCGCAGAAAGAGGGCGATCCGTGCGAACGGGTTCTTCCGCTCCGCGCGCTCGCGCTTGGCGTTCGCGACGACGTCCTCGCTGGGCTCGTCGATCACCTTGCGTGCCACTCTCACTACCCTTTCGGCCGGCGATCCCGCGCACTCGCGTGCGCAGGATTCGCAGGGCGGACAGGACTCGAACCTGCAACCTGCGGTTTTGGAGACCGCTGCTCTACCAATTGAGCCACCGCCCTATGTCGCTCGTCCTCCCGAGCGTCGCACCCGATTCCGGGCATGACGAAGCTTGGGTGACCAGGCAACCCGGTCAAGTGTACGGCATCCGTCGCACGACGCTGTCAGCGGGGGCGGAGCGATGCGCGCGCGGCCGCGATCACGGCATCCGCGAGTGCGTCGAGCGCGCGCGAGCGCAGGTTCCACTGCTGCCAGTAGAGCGGCACCGCGATGCCCGGGGCACCGGGGGCGAGCTCGACGAACTCGCCGCGTGCGGCATCCGCGAGCTGCGACTCGAGCAGCATGCCCCAGCCGAGTCCGAGGGCGATGGCCTGCAGGAAGTCGCTCGACCCCGACACGTAGTGCCGCGGCGGGTCGAGCGGCCGGCGCGACGCACGGCGCAGGAAGCGCGACTGAAGCTCGTCGTCGTGGTCGAAGTCGACGACGGGCGCGCGGGCGAGGGATGCCGCGTCCGCGCCGTCGGGGAACCAGCGGGCGGCGAAGTCCCTGCTCGCCGCGGGTCGATAGACGAGCACGCCGAGGGGCGTCGAGCTGCAGCCCGGCACGGGGTCGGCGCGCGAGGTGACGGCGGCCATGACGCGCCCCGACGCGAGCAGCTCGGCTGTGCGGTCCTGGTCTTCGCGGTGGATGTCGACGACGATGCGGCGCTCGACGCACACGGGCGCGATCGCGGGCAGGAACCAGCTCGTGAGCGAGTCGGCGTTGACGGCGAGCGGCACCGTCGTGAACCCCTCGCCCGTGCCGTCGAGGCGGAGAGCGGATGCGGCATCCGCTTCGAGGAGCGCGATCTCGCGTGCGAGCCGCAGCAGCACTTCGCCCGACTCTGTCGCGCGCACGGGCTTCGTGCGCTCGACGAGCACGCGGCCGAGCTGCTGCTCGAGCGCCTTGATGCGCTGGCTCACGGCGGACGGCGTGATGCGGAGGGCGCGCGCGGCGGCGTCGAACGTGCCCGCGTCGACGACGGCGCGGAGCGTGGCGAGCTGCTCGCGATCGAGGTTCATCTACAGCGATGCTAATGGTTCGTGAGAATCCTGAACTGGATTGATGCCCGCTCCCCGCCTACCGTGAGCGGGTGACGACATCCGCCGCCCTCGCCGCCGCGCTCGCGGGCTTCACCCTGGGTCTCTCGCTCATCGTCGCGATCGGGGCGCAGAACGCCTTCGTGCTGCGTCAGGGCATCCGACGCGAGCACGTGCTCGCGATCGTCGCGATCTGCGCCCTGAGCGACATCGTGCTCATCGGGCTCTCGATCGCGGGGACGGGCGTCGTCATCGCGGCGGTGCCGTGGCTCATGACGGCCGTGCGCATCGCGGGCGCGATCTTCCTCGCGTGCTACGGCGTGCTCGCGGCGCGGCGCGCCGTGCGGCGGCAGGCCGAGGTGCTCACGGCCGACGCGGCACCGGATGCCGCATCCCGCCGCCGCTCTCTCGCCGCGGCCGTCGCGACGTGCCTCGCGGTCACGTGGCTCAACCCGCACGTGTACCTCGACATCGCGCTCGTCGGCTCCCTCGCGAACAGCCATGGCGACGCCCGCTGGCTCTTCGGCGCGGGGATCGGGGTCGCATCCGTGCTGTGGTTCACGACTCTCGGCTTCGGGGCGCGTGCCCTCGCGCCGGTTTTCGCGCGCCCGCTCGCGTGGCGTGTGCTCGACGGGCTCATCGCGGTCGTGATGCTGACGCTCGCGGTGCTCGTGGCCCTGCCGCTCCTGGGCTCACCCGGCTGAGGGCGGTTGGGCGTCCTCCCCTCCCCCTGAGGGGTCGCAAAGTGCGCTCATTTCGGCGTGTTGGGTGCACTTTGCGACCCCTCACGGGTGGGCGGCGGGTCGTCTTGCACAGGGGGCGAGGGGCGCGGGTTATCCACGGGACTCGAGGGGTGAGAAGCGGAGGGCTCGGGGCCGCACGACGCTGGGCGCGTGCACCCTCCTTCCTCCGTCCCCGACTCGCTCGGTCGAGCCTTCAGCACGCGCGACGCCACCGCGGCCGGGGTGTCGTACGGGCGCCTCCGTGGGCGCGACCTCGCTCGACCGTTCCACGGCATCCGCACCGTCTGGCCGGGCGAGGGGCTTCTCGAACGATGCGCGGACTACGCCCCGCGCATGCACCCCGACGAGTTCTTCTGCTCGGCGACCGCCGCGCTCCTCCACGGGCTGCCTCTGCCGCTGGATGTCGAACGCGACCCCCGTCTGCACGTCGCGGTTCCGAATCCGCGCCGAGGACCGCGATCGCGCGGCGTCGTCGGCCACAAGTTCATCGTGCACCCGGCACGTGGCGAGGTCGTCGATGTCTCGGGGCTCCGCGTCAGCTCTCCCGAGCGCGCGTGGTGCGAGCTCGGCGCATCGCTCGACCTCGAGGCCCTCGTCGTCGCGGGCGACCACCTCATCCGACCCGCCAACCACCTCAGCAGCGCGGCACGCCTGCGCATGACGCTCGAGCGGCATCCCGCCCGCCGCGGACGCGAAACGCTCCACGCGGCATTCGGCCTTCTCGACCCGGGTGCCGAGAGCCCCGGCGAGACGCAGTTGCGTCTCATCTGCGTCATGGCCGGGCTCACGGGGTTCGTGGTGAACCTCCGAGTCGTGATCCCGGGATCCCGGCGGCGGCGGCGCATCGACCTCGCGTTCCCCCGCGAGAAGGTCGCGCTCGAATACCAAGGCGAGCACCACCGTGATCCTCATCAATGGCGCGAGGACATGACGCGCGTCGCCGAGCTCGAGTCGATCGGCTGGAAGGTCGTCTTCGTCAACGCCGACGACCTTCGCGACCCCGCGGCTCTCGTCGCCCGCATCCGGCGGGTGCTGGCCGCCCGCGCATGAGGGGTCGCAAAGTGCGCTCAACACGCCGAGGTGACGACACTTTGCGACCCCTCACGCGGGGGCATGGCGGCGTCCGCCCCCGCGGGTCAGAGGAGGCGGCGCTCGAGCGCCCAGGCGGTGAGCTCGTGGCGCGAGGAGAGCTGCAGCTTGCGCAGCACCGACGAGACGTGCGTCTCGACCGTCTTGATCGAGATATAGAGGTGCGACGCGACCTCCTTATAGGCGTAGCCCCGCGCGATGAGGCGCATGACCTCCTGCTCGCGCGCTGAGAGCCTGTCGAGCTCGTCGTCGCGCGTCGCGACGGCCGGCGCGCCCGCCGCCGTACCGAATGCGTCGAGCACGAACCCCGCGAGGCGCGGCGAGAACACCGCATCCCCCGCCGCGACAGTCGCGACCGCGGCAGCCACATCCGCCCCGCTCGTCGCCTTCGTGATGTACCCGCGGGCGCCCGCGCGGATGACGCCCACGACGTCCTCGGCGGAATCGGAGACCGAGAGGGCGAGGAACCGCACCTCCCCGAGCAGCGCGGCCGAGCGTCGCACGACCTCCGCTCCCCCTCCGCCCGCGCCTCCCGGGAGGTGCACGTCGAGCAGGACGACCTCCGGCCGCAAGCGGTCGATCGCGGCGACCGCCGCATCCACGTCGCCGGCCTCGCCCACGACCTCGACGGCGTCGCCGAGGTCGGTGCGCAACCCCGTGCGGAAGATCGAGTGGTCGTCGACGATGAGCACGCGCGTCATGCGCTCCCCCTCCCCGAAGGCGACGCCGCACGCCGCGGCAGCCGCAGCTGCACCTCGGTGCCGTCGTCACCGCTCGAGACCGTGCCCATGCCACCCGCGCGCGCCATGCGCCCCACGATTGACTCCCGGATACCGAGACGGCCGTCCGGAACGGCATCCGGATCGAAGCCCGCACCGCGGTCGCGCACGAAGACCTCGACAGCCTCGGGCGTCGCCTCCGCGTAGACCGTGACGTCGCCGCCCGCGTGCCGCGCCGCGTTGACCATCGCCTCACGAGCCGCCGCCACGATCGGGCCCGACTCGAGCTCGCCCACTTCGCCGACCGTCACGACCTCGATGCGCACGGCGTGCTCGAGCTCGAGCTCGCGCGCGATCGTGCGCAGCTCGGTCGCGAGGTCGCCCGCGAAGGGGTCGGTTCCCGCGAAGAGCCAATCGCGCAACTCGCGCTCCTGCGCGCGGGCGATGCGGGCGATCTCGGATCCGGCTCCCGCGCGGTTCTGGATGATCGCGAGAGTCTGCAGCACGGAGTCGTGCAGGTGCGCGGCGATCTCGGCGCGCTGCTCCTCTCGAGCGAGCGCCGCGCGTTCGGCCGTACGCGCCGACGATCGGGCGATGAGCGGCGGCACGGCGAAGCCCGCGATGCCGAGCAGCACGAGCGCGACGCCGACGATCGCGATGAGCGTGCGGGAGTCGGCGAACGACGCGGGAAGCAGTGCGAGCCCCAGCACGATGAGGAACGCGGATGCGAGAGCGCGCACGACGGTCGAGCTCTCGGCGCGCTGCGGGTCGCGCACATCGATCGTGAGAGTCCAGAGGATCGCCGCGACGACGAGGGCCGCCCCCTCGACGAGTCCTTGCGGGAGCAGCCGGAAGAGCGGGTTCCACGTGAAGGGCACGACGAGGGCGAAGGCGGCCCCGACCGCGAGCAGGATCGCGGCGATGGGGGCCGCGCGACGACGAGGCGCGTCGGGCGCGGCCGCTTCGCGCGGCACGAGCGCCCACAGCCATGCATAGAGCAGTACGGGAGGGAGCCCGGCCACGCCCGAGACGGGCGCGCCCTGTAGCCACACGGCGTACAGCACCCAGACGAGCCCGATAGCGCTGAGTCCCGCGGCGAGCGCCCGGACGAGCGCGACGGGTGCACCGAGGTGGGCCGCGAGCGCGGCGCTCACACCCCCGAGCACGAGCTCGCGCGGGCGCACGAGCGGGGGGCGGATCGGCGCGGATGCCGTGGCGTGTGCCGCCGCGGGTGCGGGCGGAACCGCCGTCGACGCCGACCCCCCGGCGGAAGCGGGGGGCGCGGGTCGAGCGGTCGTCATGCGTCGATCCAAGCACGCCCGACGCATCCCGCATCCGGGGATCAGGGGACGATCAGGGGTTCACCCCATAGAGCGCGCACCGCGATCCCCGGCACGCTCGAGTCATGGCCCGACGCACCACCGCATCCGCCCCACCTCCCGACGACACTCCCGAAGCGCCCGACACGGGCGACGACAGCGCGCTCGCCGAGACCGCCGGCACCGAGACCGCCGACGCCGAGACCGCCGACGCCGGCGCGGCATCCGCTGCACCCCCCGACGAGGCGACCGCCGCATCTGGCACCCACCCCAGCCCCGAGGAGTCGGGCTTCTTCACGTGGCTTCGCGGCCTCGGCCTCGTGCGCCAGGCGGGCTGGCTCGGTGGGGTGTGCGGCGGTATCGCGGCCCGCATCGGGCTCGACCCCCTGCTCGTGCGCGGCATCGCGGTCGTGCTCGCGGTCGTCGGCGCCCCTGTGGCACTTCTCTACGCGATCGCGTGGTTCCTGCTGCCCGACGCGCACGGCACGATCCATGCCCGCGAGCTCGGCCACGGTCGCGTCACACGCGCCCTCCCGGGCATCGTCGCCGTGTTCCTGCTCTCGTTCCTGCCGCTCACGCAGGGCTTCTGGTACGCGGGCGCCCTGTACTGGGGCGACCTCGGATGGGGCGGTGCCGCCGGGCGCATCATCTGGACCGCCGTGCTGCTCGCGGGCGTCATCGTGCTCGTCGTCTGGCTTGCGCGGAGGTCGTCCGGCGAGATCCCGACGACGCCCGCGACGACCGACGACCGGCCGGAGACGGTGCCGAGCTTCCCGGCCGAGGCTGCGGATGCGGCACCCGCCGCCGCGTTCGCCGCATCCCCGCCTGCCTCAGCCGCAGGCGCGTCCGCAGCCGCAGCCGCCCCCGTGGCCGACCCGGGCGAGCCGCCCGCGCCGCCCGCCGACGCATCCGCCGAGGAGCTCGCCGCGTGGAAGGCCAGCCAAGACGAGTGGCAGCGTCAGCGCGCCGCGTGGGCCGCCGAGCAGCGGCGCAGCGAGCGCGACAGGCGGCAGGCCGAGGCGCACGCGCAAGCCGTCGAGGCGGCGCGTCTCGCTCGCGAGCGGGCGCGCATCCGCCGCCTCACGAGGCCGCGAGCGAGTGCCGGCATCGTATTCCTCGTGCTCGGCGTCGCCCTCGTCTCGGGGGCGATCGCCGCGTTCGCAGCCGCTCAATCGCCCGCCACGCGAGGCGCCGAGTGGATGACCGGTGCCGCAGTGCTCGTGCTCGCGCTCGGCCTCGGCACGGTCGCCGTCGCCCTCGGACGCCGCCGCAGCGGCGCGCTCGCGTTCTTCTCGATCCTGGCCGTGCTGGCACTCGTGGCGGCGGTGGTCGTGCCCACCGACCGCACGACGATCCTGCCGGGCGCCACCTGGGGCATCGACACCTCGCACGACGGCCGCTACGCGCAGCTCGTGGGCAGCACGAGTCTCTACGTTTCCGACCGCGACGGAGGGCCGGTCGTCATCGACTTGTGGCAGCTCGCCGGCAGCGTGCAGCTCGACCTGCAGGAGGGCGCGACGGTGCGGCTCGAGCTGACAACCGACGCCCGCGATCAGTGGGTGAGCGTGCAGGAGAACACCAGCGGCGCGACGCAAGCGAATGTCACGCAGCGCTCGTCCGAGTACCGGGTGAGCGACGGCCGGCTGCGCGTCACGGCGGGCCCGGGCGACCCGGATGTCGTGCTGCGCCTCTGGGCGGGCGCCGGGACGAGGATCTTCCTCTACCGCTGGTCGGAGACCGGCTCGCCCCTCGAGCTCGACCCGGGTCCCGACTACACGTGGGAGATCGACGGAGACGGCCACGTGATCGAGCCGAGCCCCGTGCCCACCTCGACGCCTGCCCCCACGGATGCCGGTGTCACATCCGGCGAAGGAGGAACCCCGTGAACCACAACGTGACGGAGCATCTCGCGGCCGCGTCCGAGCGGGCCGCGACCGAACACGCGACGTCGACGACAACACCGGATGAGCTGCCCCGCCCCCGCATCCGCATCGGCGCCGTGCTGTGGGGCCTCGTGCTCGTGGCGGTGGGTACGACGGCGCTGTGGATCGCCGCCTCGCGCGCCCGCCGCGCGGACGCGCTCGACACCGTGCTGGGGCTCGACGGCTTCGGCTGGACTGTCGTCATCGTCGTCGCCCTCGGCGCGACGATCACCCTGCTCGCGCTCGCCGCCGTCATCCGCCGTGTGCAGCACGGCCGCGCCATCCGCGAGTAGTCGCGGGCGGACCGGGACGGGCCCGAGCGGTACCACCTCCAGGAGCGCTCGGGCCCGATGTCCACACGCGGAGCGAGGCGGTGGACACCGTGCGGATCGCGGGGTCGCCCGTGCGCACCACCCGCGTTCCGGATCGATGGATCGCGCCGATCAGCGGACGACCGTGCGCGCGACGAGCTCGGCGAGCACGCTCTCGAGCCCCGCGACGCCGGGTGAGGCGACGATGTCGCGCCCGATCGCGGCACTGCGCTCACGGAACGACGGGTCGTCGAGCACACGTCGCACGGCCGCGCGCACGTGCTCCGGGCGGGGGCGATCGGTGTGCAGGTCGACGCCCACACCGGCCCATGCGACGCGTGCGGTGACCTCGATCTTGTCCTCCGTGAGCCCGGCCGTCACGAGGGGGACGCCGTGCTCCATGGCGTAGTGGACACCGCCGTATCCGCCGTTCGTCACGAAGACGTCCGTGAGGGGCAACAGGCGGTCATAGGGAAGGTAGGGCGCGATCCGCACGTTCGCGGGAAGGTCGCGAGGCGGCACGGGTCGTCCGCCTGTCGAAACGACGACGAGCACGTCCTCGGCAGCGAGCCCCTCGATGGCCGGGTCGATGAGCTCGCTCCAGTCCGTGTTGGCGACGGTGCCCTGAGTGACATGCACGACCGGGCGCGTCCCGTCGAGGTCACGCCACCACTCGGGCGGCTCGGTCGTCGACGGCGTCGTGCGCGACACCGGACCGACGAAGTGCACATGGCCGGGCAGGTCGCTGCGCGGATACTCGAACGAGGGGACGGTGAACTGCACGATCGCATCCGCGAGCACGGGCGAGCCCATGAAGCTCGTCCGCAGCTCGCCACCCGCCTGCCGAACGAGCTTGCGGGCGTAACGTTGCAGGGCCCCGAAGACGACCTTCTCGGCGACGATCCCGAGCATCGCGTTGCGCAGCCGCCCAGCCGCTCCCGCCTTGGGCTGGATGCCGAGGCCGAAGGGCGCCGTATCCCGACTCGCGAGCCCGAGCGGCACGATGCCGAGATTCACGACGGGCGGCCGGTCCTCGGGCCGGCACAGCAGCAGCAGCGCGCCCATGAACATGCTCTCGACGAGCACGGCGTCGGGCCGCTCGGTCGCGATGGCGGCATCCACCGCGGCGAGCTGGCTCGGCCCCGGTCGCAGGAAGATCTCGCGCAGGTCGTAGCGGATGCCTGCGGGGCCCGAGAGCCCGACACGGCCCGGGAACGCGGCGTCCATGTCGCGATCGTCGTAGTCCGCGTCGACGGGAAGCGGGAGCCATTCGGCGCCGACCTCCTCGACGGCGACGCGGTAGCGGGCGCCCGTGAGGAAGCGCACGCGATGTCCCGAGGCGACGAGGTGCTTCGTGACGGCGAGCAGGGGCGTGACGTGCCCGTGGACGGGCGTCGAGCAGATGAGGAGCGAAAGGGCGGTCGTCATGGTGGTGGTTCCCGAGCGGTCGAGGATCGTAGGATGTTGAGTAACCTGATGGAGTATTCACCACCCGATTAGGAAAGTCAATGCCGCCCCGCACGTACACCTCCGCTCTGCGCACCGCTCAGGCCGCCGACACGCGCCGACGCATCCTCCAGGTTGCGGGCGAGCTCTTCGCGGCAGACGGTTACGCGAACACCTCGCTCTCGCGCATCGCCGATGCGGCGGGGGTGTCGGTCGAGACCGTCAAGGCCAACGGACCCAAGAGCGCCATCATCCTCGGCGCGTTCGACCAGGCGTTCACGGGCGCCGAGGGAACGGGCGCGATCCACGAGCGCGAGCTGGGCGCGCGCATCCTCGACTCCCCCGACGAGCGGCTTCTGCGCACATGGGTCGACTTCGTCTCGGGTGCCAATCAGCGCGTCTCGCGGTTGTGGATCGCGCTGCTCGACGCGTCGATGGGCGACCCCGCCGTCGAGGCGGGCCTCGACGCGATGCAGACCCGCCGCCGCAGCGACTTCCGCGCCTCCATGGCCGCGTTCCGCGAGCGCGGGCTCGCCCGGCGGCCCGGCGACGACGAGAGCTTCGCGGCGGCGCTCTCGTTCCTCGTCTCCCCCAGCGGCTACGTGCAGCTCGTGCTCGATGGCGGGTGGAGCATGCAGCAGTACCGTGACTGGCTCGTGGACACCATCGAGCGCACCATCTTCACGCCCTGACCCGGCATCCACCGGACGGTGGATGCCGAACCCACCGGGCGGGAGAGGCGCCCGGCGCGCACCACCACGAGAGTGGGGGCATGACATTAGAGAACGTCGTCGAGGTGCGCGGGCTCCGCAAGAGCTACGGTGCCGTCGAGGCCCTGCGCGGCATCGACTTCGACATCCGCCGCGGCGAGACCTTCGCCCTGCTCGGGCCCAACGGCGCGGGCAAGTCCACCACGATCGAGATCCTCGAGGGCTACCGGGCGCGCTCGGGTGGCGAGGTGCGCGTGCTCGGCGCCGACCCGCACCGCGGCGGGCTCGCCTGGAAGGCGCGGCTCGGCATCGTGCTGCAGTCGACCGGCGAGTCGGGCACGGCGACCGTGCGCGAGCAGCTGCGGCACTTCGCGGGGCTCTACCCGAACCCGCGGGATGTCGACGAGGTGATCGCGGCCGTCGGACTCGAGCAGAAGGCGAACACGCGCATCGCGAAGCTCTCGGGCGGCCAGAAGCGCCGCGTCGACGTCGCGCTCGGCATCATCGGGCGCCCCGAGCTGCTGTTCCTCGACGAGCCCACGACGGGCTTCGACCCCGAGGCGCGCCGCCAATTCTGGACGCTCATCCGCAGCCTCCGCGATGAGGGCACGACGATCCTGCTCACGACCCACTACCTCGACGAGGCCCAGCAGCTGTCCGACCGCGGCGGCATCATCGCGGGCGGCGAGCTCGTGGCGCTCGGGCCCATCGACGAGCTGGGCGGGGCGGATGCGCGCGTGCCGATCGTGCGCTGGCTCGACAACGGCGTGCTGCGGCAGGAGCGCACGAGCGAACCCGGCGCGCTCGTCGCCCGCCTCGCATCCGCGGGAGAGCCCGAGCGGCTCGAGGTGATCCGGCCGAGCCTCGAAGACATCTACCTGGAGCTCGTCGGCGAGACCGCCGCCGCGCCCGCGCACGCGCTCGAAGGGAGCCCCGCATGACCGCCGCCACGGCATCCGCCACGTCCACCGCACCCGCCGCATCCGCGCGCTTCGGGGCCGGCCGCACCGTCCGGCTCGGGCTCGCGCGCGCCGGCTACGAGGTGCGCTCGTACTTCCGGCAGGGCGACACGGTGTTCTTCACCTTCCTGTTCCCGCTGCTCATGCTCACGATCTTCTCGGTCGCCTTCAGCGCGATCGACCTCGGGCGTCTGCCCGACGGCGAGAAGCTCACGGCCGCGCAGTACTACCTGCCCGCGATGCTCGCCGCGGGCGCCCTGCTCTCGGGCCTGCAGAACATGGCGACCGACATCGCCATGGAGAAGAGCGACGGCACCCTCAAGCGCCTCGCGGGTTCGCCTCTCTCGCCTGTGAGCTACTTCATCGGCAAGATCGGCCAAGTGCTCGTGACGGCCGTGCTGCAGGCCGCACTCCTCATCGCGGCAGCGGGCATCGCGTTCGGCGTGCCGCTGCCCACGGACGCGGATGCCTGGGTCACCTTCGCGTGGGTGTTCCTGCTCGGCGTCACGACGTGCGCGATCCTCGGCATCGGGCTCTCGGCGCTGCCGCGCTCGGGCAAGAGCGCGACGGCCGTCATCATCCCGATCGTGCTCGTGCTCCAGTTCATCTCGGGCGTCTACCTGCAGTTCTCGATGCTGCCCGAGTGGCTGCAGAACGTCGCGAACGTCTTCCCGCTCGCATGGCTCGCGCACGGTATGCGCGCCGTGTTCCTGCCCGAGGGCTATGCCGCGCTCGAGCCCGGCGGCGAGTGGAACCTCGCGGGCGTCGCGATCGTGTGCGGCATCTGGCTCGTCGCGGGGCTCGTGCTCACTCGCGTGACCTTCCGCTGGATCCGCAAGGATGGCTGAATGCTGAGCTCGCGATGGTGGACCGTGGCGATCGTCACGGCCGCCGTCGCGCCCGTCGCGTTCCTCGCGGCGATGGGGGAATCCCTCGCGAGGATCGCGGCGGGCGCCGCCGTGTGCCTGGCCTACGCGATCGCGTTCGTCGCGCTCCGCCGTTTCGTGCGCGAGGGCAACGGCGCCGCGATCGCGCTCACGGCGGCGACGGCGCTCTTCGCGGGCGGCCTCACGGCCATCGAGCCGATCCTCGCGATCTCGCAGTGCCTCGCCTACCCTCTCGCGTGGGTCGTCGCGCGCGATCGCGTCACGGCGATCATCGCGAGCGTCGGCGTCGCGATCGCGGTCGGCGCCGGATTCTTCGTGAGCATCCCCGGCCCCGAGGTGTGGCAGCAGGTTCTCGTGAGCCAGGTGCTCTCGCTCGGCTTCGCGACCATCATGGGCACCTGGATCTCGCGCATCGCCGAGCTCGGCCATGAGAAGGCCCGGCTGCTCGACGAGCTCACGGCCGCACAAGACGAGCTCGCGACGATGCACCGGGATGCCGGGGTCACCGAGGAGCGCGCCCGCCTGTCGCGCGAGGTGCACGACACCGTCGCGCAGTCGCTCACCGGGCTCGTGCTGCTCGCCCAGCGCGCACGTCGAGCCTTCGCCGCCGGCACGCTCGACGACGAGACGCTCGAGCTCATCGAGACCGCTGCACGCGATGCGCTCGCCGAGACGCGCGCCCTCGTCGCGGCGGCGGCTCCCGTCGAGCTCACGAGCGGCGGGATCGCGGACGCCCTGCAGCGGCTCGCCGAGCGCTTCGAGCGCGAGACCCGCATCCGGGTCTCCGTCGCGACCGCGCTCGATGCTCCCCTCGACCGCGACGCGGAGGTCGTGCTGCTGCGCTGCGCCCAGGAGGGGCTCGCGAACGTGCGCAAGCACTCGCACGCGGCGACCGCGCGCGTCGAGCTCGCCGCGGCATCCGGTTTCGCTCGGCTCACGGTGACGGATGACGGCCGCGGCTTCGCGGCGGATGCGCACGCCGGCTTCGGCCTCGCCGGCCTGCGCGATCGGCTCGCGCTTGCCGGCGGCACGCTCGAGGTCGACGGCACGCCGGGAGCGACGGCGCTCACCGCGACCCTGCCGATCGGAGGTGCCGCGTGATCCGCATCCTCGTGGTCGACGACCACCCCGTCGTGCGCGCGGGCATCGTCGCCCTGCTCGAGTCGGCACCGGATGTCGAGATCGTCGGCACGGCGGCGAGCGGTGAAGAGGCGCTCGCGCTCGTAGCCGCAGCCGCACCCGACCTCGTGGTCATGGATCTGCGGATGCCGGGCATCGACGGCGACGAGGCGACGGCGCGCATCCTCGCGGCGCACCCCGAGGTGCGCGTGCTCATCCTCACGACGTACGAGACCGACGACGCGATCCTCTCGGCGATCGCGGCGGGCGCGAGCGGCTACCTGCTCAAGGCGGCGCCCGAGGAGGAGCTGCTCGCGGGCGTGCGGGCGGTCGCGGCAGGCGAGGTCGCCCTCGCTCCGAGCGTGAGCCGGATGCTCGTGGCCCGCACGCGCGCGCCCGCGCCTGCCGCGGGCCCCGCGCTGAGCCCCCGCGAGCTCGAGGTGCTGCGGCTCGTGGCCGACGGACTCTCCAATCGCGAGATCGGGGCGCGCATCCACCTCGGCGAGGCGACCGTCAAGACCCACTTGCTGCACGCCTTCGCGAAGCTCGACGTCAACGACCGCACGCGCGCCGTGACACGCGCGATGGAGCTCGGCCTGCTCTGACGTGAGGGGGCGCAAAGTGCGCTCGACACGCCGCGATGAGAGCACTTTGCGACCCCTCAAGCCCCGGGCACACCCGAACGCCTGGGGGGCGCCCGCTAGAGGGTGAGGCCGACGAAGACGGGCTCGGGGTGCAGGAGCACGCCGAACTCGGCGAGCACGCGCGTCTGCACGAAGCCCGCGAGCTGGGCGACCTCGACGGCAGTCGCTCCCCCGCGGTTGACGATCGCGAGCGTGTGCTTCGACGAGATGCCGGCGCGCGAGCCCGGCAGCGCGAAGCCGCGGGCGATCCCCGCGCGCTCGATGAGCCATGCCGCCGAGAGCTTGACCTCGTACTCGGCCGAGGCGAGGGCGGGCACGTCCTCGCCTGGCGCGAGCACGCGATCCGCCTCCTCGGGCACGACGGGCCAGCGCGGCGCATCGGCGGGCAGGCCGCGCGCGAACGACTCGGAGACGATCGGGTTGGTGAAGAACGACCCCGCGCTCACGGAGTCGGGGTCGGCAGGGTCGAGCACCATGCCCTTCGACGCCCGCAGCGCGAGCACGGCACGGCGTGCGTCGGCGAGCGGCACGCGCTCCCCGAGCTCGACGCCGAGGGCCGCAGCGAGCTGCGCGTACGCGACGGGACCCGACCATCCGCCCGCGTCGAGGTCGAGCTCGATCGCGAGCACGATGCCCGACCGCCCGCGCTTGAGCGAGCTCGTGCGGTACCCGAGACCGAGCTCGGATGCGTCGAGCCGCACGATCTCGCCTGTCGCGTAGTCGAGGAAGTCGATGCCGACCAGCCGCTCACCCAGCTCCTGGCCGTACGCCCCGATGTTCTGCACGGGCGCCGCGCCGACCGTGCCCGGGATGCCGCTGAGCGCCTCGACGCCGGCAAGCCCCGCGTCGACGGTCGCGGCGACGAGGGCATCCCAGCTCTCCCCCGCCGCGGCGCGCACGCGCGCGTGCCGCCCGTCGCGGTCGAGCGCGATGTCGATGCCGCGCGTCGCCGTGCGGATGACCGTGCCGTCGAACCCTTCGTCGGCGATGACGAGGTTCGAGCCGCCTCCGAGCAGCAGCCAGTCGTCGCCCGTCGCCCACACCTCGAGCGCCGTCTGCACGAGCTCGTCGCGCGTCGCGGGCTCGACGAGCTCGCGCGCCGGACCGCCGACGCGCAGGGTCGTGAGCTCCGCGAGCGAGCGGTCGGTCACGCGCGTCACGGCTCCAGCCGCACGACCACCTGGGCCTTGCCGAGCACGGTCTCGCCGCCGAAGGTCACGGTGAGGTCGATGCGCGCGGCATCCTCGTCGATGCGCCCGACCTTCGCCGTGACGGCGACGACGGCGCCCTCGACGGGGTCGACGACGACGGGGCGCGTGAAGCGCACCTGGTAGTCGACGACACGCGCGGGGTCGCCCGCCCATTCGACGACCGGCTGCACCGCGAGGCCCATCGTGAGCATGCCGTGCGCGAGCACGCCCGGCAGCCCGACGGATGCCGCGACGTCGTCGCGGTAGTGGATGGGGTTGAAGTCGCCGGATGCTCCCGCGTAGCGCACGAGCGAGTCGCGGCTGAGCGCGAACTCGGCCTCGGCCACGACGTCGCCGGCCGTGAGGCTCGACAGAGTGGGCGCGCTCATTCGTCACCTCGCACGACGAGAGTCGACGTCGCCGTGACGACGTGGGATCCGGATGCGTCGGCGATGAGCGTGTCGGCCGTCACCATGGAGTGACCGCCGAGCGACTTGACGCTCGTGACGGTGAGGGTCGCCGTGAGCTCGTCGCCCGCGACGATCGGGCAGCTGTAACTGAAGCGCTGATCGCCGTGTACGACGCGGCTGAAGTCGATGCCCGCCTCTGGATCGGCGAGCAGCTGCGCGAGCGCGTGCTCCTGCACGACGACGGGGAACGTCGGAGGCGCCACGACATCCGCGTGGCCCGCCGCGCGGGCTGCCTCGGGGTCGTGATGGAGGGGGTTCGTCGCGAAGACGGCACGTGCGAACTCGCGCACTTTCTCGCGGCCCACCAGGTAGGGGGCGGTCGGCGGATAGCTGCGCCCCTGCAGCTCGGGGTTGACGCTCACCCGACGAGCCTACCGAGCGCGCTCGCGCGGTGAGCGAGGTCTCGCGCCTCGCACGGCATCGCCTCGACATGCGGGAACCCCGGCGACCATCTCGGTCGGCCGGGGCTCCGGGGGGTTCTGCGGTGGGCCCTGCTTACTGGCAGGACTCGCAGTAGAGGTCGTCCATCGGGTCGACCGGAACTGCGTAGCCACCGACGGTGTCGACGTCGTTCATGGCAACCTCCCTCAAAGTCTCAACTAGTGGTCCAAGGTTTTCGCCTTGGTGAGTCACCACTATATAACGGGAATTCCACGATTGTCATTCCCCTAGATGTTGTGTCGCGGCGTGTCGCGCGCATTTCTTTCGAACACCTTCATTCCACCAGCAACCACCGACATCGCGGCCGGTGCCGACACGTCCCGCGCGCCCTTCGAGCGCGTCAGGAACGATCGAGCGCCGCCATCCGGTCGACCGCCTCGACGACGAGCTCGGGCGCGCACGCGAGGTTCATGCGAGCGAAGCCGCGCCCCTCGCGACCGAAGTCGGGCCCGTTCGAGAGCGCGACCCGGGCGCGCTCGAGCACGTACTCCGCAGGGTCGTCGCCCCACCCGAGCGCTGAAAGATCGATCCATGCGAGATAGCTCGCGGCGGGGCGCCGCACGCGCACACCCGGGAGCTTCTCGGCGAGCTGAGCCTCGAGCAGCTCGACGTTCTCGACGATCGCGGCGACCGTTCCCGCGAGCCAGTCGCGGGCATCCGCGAAGCCCGCGCGCGTCGCCATGAGCCCGAAGTGCCCCGTGCGGAACGTCACCTCCTCGGGCAGCCGGCGCACGAGCTCCGTCATGCGCTCCGACTCGGCGACGATGAAGGCGGCCTTGAGCCCCGCGAGGTTGAACGCCTTGCTGCCCGACTCGGCCGCGACGCCGTGCTCGCGCGCGGCATCCGACACCGAGAGATACGGCGTGAAGTCGACCCCCGGATGCGTGAGCGGTGCGTGGATCTCGTCACTCACGACGAAGCCGTCGTGACGGGCGACGATGCGCGACAGCTCGGCGAGCTGCTCGCCCGAGTGCACGAGCCCGAGCGGATTGTGCGGGTTGCACAGCAGCACGCCGCGCGCGCCCGCCCCGAGCGCGCGATCGATGCCCGCGAGGTCGAGGGAGTACGCCGTACCGTCGTCGCGCAGGGGCACCTCGACGACGCGCGCACCCGCTTCGGGCACGAGATCGAAGAACGGCGGGTACACGGGAGGCGTGATGATGACGCCGTCGCCCGGCGCCGCGAGCCGACGCAGGGTCTCGACGATCACGACGCTCACGTCGGTCGCGATGCCCATGCGCGCCGGGTCGGGCGACCAGCCCCACGCGTCGCGTGCAAAGTCCGCGAAGGCCTCCGCGGCACGCACATCGCGCGGGTTGACGTACCCCGTGTCGCCGAGATCGACAGCCTCGTGAAGGGCGGCCGCGATCGCCGGCGCGAGCGGGTAGTCCATCTCGGCCACGAACATCGGCAGCACGTCGGACGGATGCGCGCCCCACTTCTCGCTCGTGCGTCGACGGAGGCGGTCGAGGGGCTCGGCGGGGTTCGTCATCCCAGAATGCTAGGCGGCGTCGTCCGGGCGCGCCGAGCCGCTACGCTCGCGGATGTGAGCGGGCTCGTCGTGCCTCCCCCGGCGGCGCGTGAGATGCATGCGCCACGCGAGCGGCCCCTGCTGCCGCCCGGCACGCGCGTCGACACGGTGTGGATCTGGCTCCTCGTGGTCGTGCCGTGGGTGCTCGCCTCGACGATCTTCCTCTTCGATGTGCGCGCGCTCCTCGGCGCCCTGTGGGTCGACGACGTCTCAGGCGCGCTCGGGCACGTCGTGCTGCACCTCCTCGTGCTCGTCGGCAGCTCGCTCGCGACGATCGGCCTCGCCCTGCTCTTCGCGTTCCGGGACGCCCGGCGACTGCGCGCGGTCGGGGTGCTGCATCCGTTCCCCTGGGGATTCGCGGCGATCGCCGGCATCGTCTACGTCATCGGGCGACAGGTCGTGCTGCGCAAGGTCACACGGGCGTCGGCCGCGCCGCTCGCCGTCTCGATCGGGCTGTACGTGCTGTGGTACTCGGCGTTCGGGGTGTGGGCCGTCGTGTCGGTGACGGATGCGCTCGCGGGGTTGGCGGGGTTGGCTGCGGGATGACGGCGGGGTGACGGTGGTTTCGAGACGCGTCCGCTTCACGGGCGCTCCTCAACCACCTGCCAGCGGGCGACGGCCCCTGCGCCTGTAGGGTCGGAGGCACCGAGGAGGAACGATGACCGACCCGACAGCATCCGGCACCACCGCCAATGCCGCGCCTGGCTGGTACCCCGACGGATCGGGCGGCCAGCGCTGGTGGGACGGCACCGCCTGGACCGACCACGTGGCTCCCTCACCAGCCGCAGCCCAGCCGTTCGTGCGGCCCGCGCTTCCCGAGGGCGCGCGGATCGACACCGTGTGGGTATGGCTCGTGGCGCTCTGCTACCTCGTTTCCTGCGTGTCGCTCGTCTTCTTCGACATGGGCGGCTACATGCGCGCCGTTCTCGACGTGGAGACGTCCGCCGACCCCTCGGCGCTCATGGGCGCCTTGACGGGGTACGTCGTGTGGTTCCTCATCACATGGCTGTTGGGCCTCGCCGTGTGGGGCTTCACGATCTTCGCGGCATATCGCGACTACAAGCATCTCGAGAGCATCGGTGTCGTCCGACCCTTCCACTGGGCCTTCACGTTCATCGCTCAGCTCGTGTATCTCATCGGACGCCACGTCGTGCTGCGCAAGGTGAGCCGCACGACGGGATGGCCGCTCTGGATCCACATCGCGAGCTACGTCGCCCTGACCATCGTCTCGATCGTCTGGTCGCTGTTGCTCGTGCAGAGCATCCTCTCCGACTTCTCGAGCTACGTCCGGTACTCCTCGAGCCTCAGCTGAGTCGCGCCTGCGTCCGACCGGCCGCCACGCGATCGTCGAGCCACGCCGTCATGCGCGCGATCGTCGCGGCGAACCCTGGCTGGTCCGGCTCGTCAAGGTGGCCGTGCAACGTCCCTGGTTCGACCTCGAGGCGCACCTCGACGCCCGCCGCGGCGAGCGACGCCGCGAACGCCTCGGCCGACGGCCGCAGCTCGTCGTGCTCGGATGCCACGAGGAGCGTCGGAGGAAAGGCGTCGATCGGGTGGTCACCCACGAACGCGAAGGGCTCCTGCATGCGCTCGCCCGGCGCGAAGGCCGCGACGAGCGGCTCGACGACCTCGCGCGGGAATCGCGCCTCGCGAGGCACGTCGGGCGGCAGCGCCACGGGCTCGCCCGGCACGCGCGCGTGCAGGAGCGGGTACGCGAGCATGACGCCTGCGGGGGGCCGGCCCTCGCGGAGGAGGCGCAGGGCGGCACCCGCCGCCAGATTGCCGCCCGCGCTCGCGCCACCCGCGAACACGGGCGCCTCGACCGTGCTGAGGGCCCACGCCAGCACGTCGCTCACATCGTCGTGGGGAGCCGGGAAGGCGACGCCCTCGCCCACCAGGCGGTAGTCGACCGAGGCCACGGCGTGGCCCGCCGCCGCGAGCGCGAGGCCGACTTCGTGCGACTCCGGCATGTCGAGAGATCCCCTCGAGAAGCCGCCACCGTGCGCCCAGACCAGCAGGCTGCGCGGCTCCTCGGAGGTGAAGAGCCGCACCGCGACGGAGCCGCCGTCGCGCGCGACCGCGAGCTCGCGCACCTCGACGGGCGACGGCATCCGCTCGCTCACGCTCGCGGCGGCGCGCTCGTGCGGCGCGGCACGAGACGCGGCTCGGTCAGCACGTGGCGCGCTTCCGCGCGGCCCGTGAACCTGTCGAGCAGCAGGCGCGCCGCCGTCGCGCCCATGTCGAAGCCCGCCTGGTCGGCCGAGGTGAGGGAGATGGGTGCGAGCGCGGCGGTCGGCGTGTCGTCGTAGCCGACGATCGAGATGTCGCCAGGGACGTCGCGCCCCGCCTCCCACAACTCGGTGAGCACGCCGAGCGCCGCGACGTCGGCCCCCGCGTAGAGGGCCGTGGGGAGCGTCTCGCGTGCGAGCAGAGCGCGCGCCGCATCGCGACCGCCCTGCGTCGACCACCGTCCGGGGATGACGTCGATCCGGTCCCCGAGCCCGAGCCGCGCCATCGCCTCGCGATAGCCGCGTTCACGCACCTGCTGGGGGAACCGCGGGTCCGAGCCCTCGGGATCGGCGTGCGTCAGATACGCGATGTCGCGGTGGCCGAGCGCGGCGAGATGCTCGACGATGAGGGCGGCGCCCGCGAGGTCGTCGCCCGCGACCGTGTCGTAGGCGTCGGCCGGTCCGTGGCGTCCGACGACGACCGTCGGAAGGCGACGTGCGACGTCGTCGAGGTCGCGCGGGTCGAGCACGGGCGAGATGAGGATGAGGCCGTCCATCTGCCGGTCGACCATCGCCTCGATCATGCGCGACTGCGAGGGCGCTGTGGAGCCCGCGGGGCCCACCATGAGCTCGTAGCCGCTCTGCTCGACCTCGCCCGAGATGCCGTCGATGAGCAGCCCGAAGAACGGGTTCTGCAGATCGGAGACGAGCACGCCGATCGTGAAGGTCTTGCCGCGCATGCCACGCGCCGCCGCGAGCGGACGGTAGCCGAGCTCCTTGATCGCCGCCTCGACCTTCTCGCGCATCTGCGGGCTCACGCCGTAGGCGTTGCGCAGCACTTTCGAGGCGGCCGCCGTCGAGACCCCCGCGCGCGCCGCGACATCCACGATCGTCACGCGGCGGCCGGGCCGCGCGGCGTCGTCGGGGGTACCGCGATCCATGCTGCTCATCCTGCCCTGCCCGCCGTCGTCGCGTCGCGCGGGAGGAGGGGCCGCGGATGCCACCCGCCGTCGGCAAGAGCCCTCGCGGTCCGGCGGTGGGTCCCCGCGCCGACCGTCTCACGCAGTTCGCCGACCTCGAGCTCGGCGACGACACCCTCCGGCACGACGACCTCGAGCTCGAGCACGTCGTCGGCCGCGAGCCGCCATGCGACCGAGGCGCGCCCGCGCGGCGTCTCGTGCGCGGCCGAGGCGTGCGTGAGCCCGCCGCCCGGACGGGGTGCGACGCGCATGCGCGTCCACCCGGGCGCTGCGAGCGCGAGCCCGCCCACGACCTCGTGCAGCCACGTGGCGACGGCGCCGAACGCGTAGTGGTTGAAGGAGGTCATCTCGCCGGGGTTGATACTGCCGTCGGGCAGCATGCTGTCCCAGCGCTCCCAGATGGTCGTGGCGCCCATCTCGACCGCGTAGAGCCACGACGGCGGCTCCGTCTGCAGCAGGAGGCGATAGGCGTCGTCGAGCGCCCCCGCGTCGCTCAGGGCGTGCAGCACGAGGGGCGTCCCCGCGAACCCCGTGCCGATGCGGTGGCCGGCCTCGCGTACGAGATGCACGAGACGTTCGGCCGCGGGAGCGCGCGACGCTTCGTCGAGGAGCCCGTAGCTCAAGGCGAGGGCATAGGCGGTCTGGGTGTCGGAGCTCAGCCGGCCGTCCGCGTGCGCGAACCGCTCGCGGAACGCCGCGGCGAGGGCCCGCGCCTCCGCGCGATAGTGCGCATGTGCGGCGGCATCCCCCGCGATGCGGCACGCCTCGGCGAGGAGCTCCGTCGAGCGCGTGATCGCCGCCGTCGCGACGAGCGCAGGCTCGGTGAGGGCCGCGGCGGGATCGTCGGCAGGCGCTGCGGGGTCGAGCCAGTCGCCGAACTGGAAGCCCGTGTCCCACACGCGCTCCGGCCCCGCGAGCTCGAGCACCCGGTCGACCCAGCGCCGCATGCTCGGCAGCTGGCGCACGAGATGCGCGTCGTCTCCGGATGCGCGGTACAGGTCCCAGGGAACGGTGACGGCGGCATCCCCCCACACAGCCGTGGGCGCGAGCGTGAGCCCGTCGCCGGTTCCGGGGAGCTCGAGCTCGGGGACGAAGAACGGCACCGTGCCATCGGGACGCTGCTCGAGTGCGAGATCCTCGAGCCACGAGCGTAGGAATCCGTCGACGCCGTAGAGGAACGCCGCGGTCGGCGCGAAGACCGCGATGTCGCCCGTCCAGCCGAGGCGCTCGTCGCGCTGCGGGCAGTCGGTCGGGATGTCGACGAAGTTCCCGCGCATGCTCCACACGACGTTCTCGTGGAGCCGGTCGAGCAAGGGGTCGGAGCTCGTGAACCAGCCCCGCCGCTCGAGATCGCTGTGCAGCACGACGGCCGTCACGACGGCATCGGCGCGCACGGGCTCGGGCGCGATGAGCTCGACGTAGCGGAAGCCGTGGTACGTGAAGCGCGGCTCCCAGCTCTGCCGACCCGAGCCGTCGAGTACGTAGCGATCGGCCGCCTCCGCCGTGCGGAGGGGTCGGCGCGCGAGCTCACCGCGCTCGAGCACCTCGGCGTGCCGCAGCTCGACGACCTGCCCCTCCGCGCCATCGACCTCGATGCGCAAGCGTCCCACGAGGTTCTGGCCGAAGTCGAGGATCGTCGACCCCGCGCGCTCCGTGCGGCCGACGGGCGCGAGCTCCTGGATGCGGCGCACGGGCGGGCCCGTCGGCGCGACGAGGCGCACGGCATCCGCGGGCCGCGCGACGACCGGGCGTTCGCCCGCGATCGAGCCAGGGGACGACCATCCCGCGACGACGCGTCGTGCGTCGAAGCTCTCGCCGTCGTAGAGGTCGCTCGCGAGCACGGGGCCGGGCAGCCACGTCCAGTCGGTGTCGCTCGCGACGACCGCGGTGCGGCCATCGGCAAAGCGCAGCTCGAGCTGCACGAGCACCGAGAGCTCGTCGCCGTACACGCGGTCGCGCAGAATGAGCGGGAAGCCGAGGCGCCCGCGGTACCAGCCGTCGGCGAGCATGGCGCCGACGCGGATCGACGACGCTCCTGCGACGAGCCCCGTGACGTCATGCGTGCGGTAGCGCAGCCGATGCCGGTAGCTCTGCCAGCCGGGCTCGAGCTCCTCATCACCCACCCGCACGCCATTGAGCTCGAGCTCGAACACGCCGTGCGCGGTCGCGTACACGCGCGCGGCGACGAGCTCGCCGTCGATCGCGACCTCGGGGCTCCGCACGAGCGGAAGCGCCGTGCGCTCCTCATCTGTCGCTGGGCCGACGAAGCGCGCGGACCAATCGCTCGCGTCGAGAAGTCCTGCCTCGACGAGGCTCGGCTCACTCCACGGGCCCCAGCCGCGCGCATCCCGCACGCGCACCTCGACGCAGCGTGCCTCGCGCGAGGCGAGCGCATCCCACGGCCACGGCACGAGATGCCCGGATGCCGCGGGATGCCGTGCGATCTCGATGCGACCGTCGGCGCGCGTCGCACGCAGCTCGGCCTCGACACCCGCGGGGGCGGGTGCGCGCCACGAGAGCCGCGGAGCGGCATCCCCGATGCCGAGCACGTCGGCACCGAGGTGCTCGAAGCGCACCTTCGCGGGTCGGTCGGTCATCCCTTGACCCCACCCTCGGTGAGCCCCGCGAGCACCTGGCGCTGCGCCACGAGGTACGCGATGACGAGCGGGAGGCTCGTCATGACGACGTGCGCGAACACGAGGTTCCACCGCAGGCTCGAGGTCGAGGCGCTCGCGAACGCATAGAGCGTGAGCGGCAGCGTCGCGTTGCCCGAGGTCTTGAGCAGCAGGAGGCCGAAGAAGAAGTCGTTCCACACCGTGATCACGAGCAGCACGCCGCCCACGAAGAGCACGGGCCGCAGAAGCGGGAGCATGAGTGAGAAGAAGGTGCGCAGGCGCGAGGCGCCGTCGATCGCGGCGGCCTCCTCGAGCTCGGGCGGGATGCCGCGGATGAACCCCGTGATGAGGAACACCGCGATGCCGAGGCGCGTGCCCATCATCATGAGCGCGTAGCCCGTGATCGAGCCGTCGAGGTGCAGCGTGCTCAGCACATAGATCGTCGGGATGACGGCGGGCGGCAGCAGGATCGAGAGGCTCGTGAGGTAGAAGAAGAACTGGAAGCTGCGCCGCGTGCTGCGCGCATAGGCCCACGCGGCAGCCGAGCCGAGCAGCAGCACGACGGCGATCGTCGGAATCGCCACGAGAAGGCTGTTCCGGAGCCCCGTGAGGTAGTTGCCCGTGACGAACACCGCGAGATAGTTCTCGACGAGCGCCCACTCGGTCGGCAGGGCGAGGCTCAGCTCGGCTGCCTCACCTTGCGTCTTGAACGAGTTGACGATCACGAGCCACAGCGGCACGACGACCCACGGCACGGCGAAGATCGTCACGAGGGCGTACTTCACGCCCGTGCGGATGCCGGAGCCCGATCGGCGCGGTGCGCGCGCGGTCATCGTGCTCATGCGGCCACCTCCCGTCGACGCAGCCAGGCGACGAGCGGCACCGCGATCACGACGACGAGCACCGTGACCGTGAGGTTGAGGGCGCTCGCCGTGCCGAAGTACGAGAGGCCGAACTGCTGCACAGCCGCCATGTTGAGGGTCACGGTGCTGACGCCCGGGCCGCCGGCGGTCGTCGAGGCGACGACGTCGTAGGCGCTCAGGGCGCCGATGAGGGTCGTGACGATGTTGAAGGTGAACGCGGGGGCGAGGAGCGGGAACGCGATGCGCCAGAAGCGCTGCCAGGCGTTCGCGCCGTCGATCGCCGCGGCCTCGAGCATCGTCGCGGGGATGCTGTTGAGGCCCGCGATGTACACGAGCGTCGCGATGCCCGACCACTTCCAGGCGTCGACGAACGCGACCGTCACGAGGGCGCTCACCGGGTCGCCGAGCCATGCGCGGTCGAAGCCCGGCACGACGAGCGCGATGACGGCGTTGAGCGGCCCGTCGGGGCTCACGATCGCGCGCCAGATGTAGCCGGCTGCGAGCGGGGAGATGAGCACGGGGAGGAAGAAGAGCGAGCGGAAGTAGGAGTTGACGCGGTTGGTCGTGCGGAGCGCAAGGGCGAGCGAGAGGCTCACGACGTTCTGCACCGTCATCGCGATGAGCGCGTAGACGACCGTGATGCCGATCGAGTTCTGCAGGATGCCGCGCTCCCACAGGAGCCGGAAGTTGTCGAGCCCGATGAGGTGGATCTCGCTCGTGTAGCCCGACCACGAGGAGAACGCGAAGGGCACGTTGAGCACGAAGGGGGCGACGAAGAAGATGACGACGAGCACGAGCGACGGCAAGGCGAAGACCCACCAGCGTGCGCGGAGGCGATGCGTGCGGCGGAGCGGCTCCCGCCGCGCGCCGTGAGGCGCGCGACGGGAGCTCGATGCCTCGAGAACGGACGAGGTCATCACCAGCCCGGGATCCCGGCGGCGATCGAGGCCTGCTCGACCTGCTGCTGCATGCTCGTCGCGGCCTCGGCGGGCGTCGTCTGACCCGCAAGCAGCTTGCTCGTCTCGGTCACGAAGCCTCCGAAGCCCGCGACGTTCGAGTTGACGGCGACCGTCGCGCCTCCGTCGTAGGCGGCCTTGAACGCGAGTTGGAGCTCCGAGAAGTCGGTCGGCGTCTCGGCCCCGTCGATGACGGGGAAGCTCGGGCCCGCGTCGACGAGATCCTGGTAGCCCGCCCCCGTGGCGAAGTCGATGAACTCGCGCGCAGCCTTCTCACGTGCCGTGTCGCCCGTCTTCGGGGCGTAGAAGGTGCCGATGGGCGCGCTCGCGTAGGCGCCGATGGGCCCGTCGGCCGAGACCGGCACGAAGCCGACGGTCTCGTCGAGGAGCGCGGAGTCGTCGCCCGCCGCCGCGAGGAATGCCGCGTAGACGTCCGAGTGCAGAGCCGTCATGGCGGCGCTGCCGTCGAAGACCGCCGTGATGGCGTTCTCGAAGGTCGCCGAGGTGGCATCCGCGTTGAAGCATCCCTGGTCCCGCAGTCCCGCGTACGCCTCGAGGCCCTTCACGAAAGCGCCGTCGGGATCGTCGAGCGGCTCCTCCCCCGACGCGATGGCCGAGCCGTAGGCGTCGCCCTCGTTCGCGTCGGAGACGTAGAGAAGCGGCAGGATCTGCGTGGGCCACGCGCTCCCGCCGGACTCGAAGATGGGGGCGACTCCCGTGCCCGCGAGGGCATCGCATAGGCCGCTGAGGTCGGCGAAGCTCGTGGGCGGCTCGAGGCCCGCGTCGGCGAGCACGGCCTTGTTGTAGTAGACGCCGAAGATCGACGGGAATCCCGTGATCGCGGCGTACACCGTGCCGTCGACCGAACCCATCGCCTTGTAGAGATCGCCGGACTTCGCGACGAAGTCCATGTCGGAGAGGTCCTGCATGTTCTGTGCGGGGTTGAGGGCGAAGAGGGCCGAGCGCGTCGGGTGGTACTCGAGGATGTCGGGGCGGTCACCCGTCGCCCACTTCGTCGTGACGGTCGTCTCGAAGGAGTCCGACGGGATGTCGACGAGCTCGACGCGGATGCCCGACTCCTTCTCGAAGCGCTCGTAGAGGTCGAGCACGGCGGGGCTGTCGGCGGAGTTGTGCCAGATGGTGAGCGTGGTCGCCTCGGTCGGCTGATCGCTCGCCGAGCACGCGGTGAGCGCCGCGGCGACGGTCATCGTCGCCACACCCGCCACGACGGACGTGAGTTTCATGGTGAACCCTCCATTGGGTCGGATCGTGATGCAGACTACACTGTGGAACGTTCTACGGAGAACGTTATACAGAAGATAGCCACCGGGATGCGACGATGCAACCGTGGAAGGGAGCAGCATGGACGCCGCCGAGATCGACCCCCGTGTGGCGGGTCGCGCGCGGGGAGAGTACGCGGATGTCGTACGCGCCTTCGCCGACGGGGTGCGCGAGCCCGAACGCTCGGGTGCCGCGCTCTCGCTCTGGCGCGACGGCCGCGAGGTCGTCAACCTCTGGACGGGCGTCGCCGACGAGCGCGACGGCACTCCGTGGCGCGAGCACACACGCTCGGTCGTCTTCTCGGCGACCAAGGGCATGTCGGCCCTCGTCGTGGCGCTCCTCGTCGAGCGCGGACTGGTCGACCTCGAGGCGCCCGTCGCCGCACTGTGGCCCGAGTTCGCGGCGCACGGCAAGGAGCGTCTCACGATCGGGGATGCCCTCGCGCATCGCGCCGGGCTCTCGGCCCCGGATTCCGACCTCACGCTCGACGACATGCGCGACCGCCGCGCCTGGGCGGAGCGCGTCGCCGCCCAGGCGCCCTTGTGGGAGCCCGGCGCGGGTCACGCGTACCATGCCGTGACCTACGGCCTCCTCGCCGAGGAGATCGTGCGCCGCGCGAGCGGTCGGGAACTGCACGAGCTCTTCGCGAGCGAGATCGCCGCACCCCTCGGCGCGGAGATCACCCTGCACCCGGATGACGCGACGGCGGACGCGGCCGCACGGCTCGTGGCGAGCCCCGTGTGGGCGGCCGCGAGTATCCCCGACCCGACGATCGCGCGCGCTGTCACGCTCGGCAGCGCGATGCCCGTGACGCTCGTCGACGGCGATGCCGGCTTCAACTCGCGCGAGGTGCGCACGCTCGGCCTCGCCGGGGCCGGCGGCATCGGCACGGCATCCGCGCTCGGCCGCATCTGGTCGGCGACGGTCGTCGAGACGCGCGGCGTGCGCCTCATCGACGACGCGACGCGCGCGGCCCTCACTCGTCCGCGCAGCGAAGGGCCGTGGGTGCTCGACATGCCGGGGCCGTACCAGCGCTGGGGTGCCGGGGTCGAGCTCTCGTCGGAGGCCGCCCCGATGCTCTCGCCGCGGTCGTTCGGGCACGGTGGTGCGGGCGGGCAGGCCGCGTTCGCCGACCCCGACACCGGCATCGCGCTCGGCTACGTGCGCAATCGCCTCGACGTCGAGGATCCGATGCCGCCCATCCTCACGGCGATCGCGCGCCTCGTGTGACGCGCGGGGCCATGCTCAGCTGATGCGAGCGGCGAACTCCCCGAGCGTCCCTGAGTGCGGGCGACAGCCCCCACGGGGACTCGATCGGTGCGACGACGCGAGGTGCATCGCCGCACCGACCGGATGTCAGCTGCCGCCGGCGAGAGGGGGATAGGCATCTCTCTCCGACGGGCCACAGGCACGCTATCGACGCGCGCGGGCGCCGCGAGCGGGGTTCACCCCCCGATTTCGGTGGTTCTCGCCCCGCGGCGGCGGCCGCCCACGACGCCCACCGAGCCGAGACCCATGAGGACGAACATGACGAGCAGCGGCACGAGGATCGCCGCGACGCCGTCGACGCCCGTCGCCGACAGGGTGGGCTCCGCGATCCGGAGCGCCGCGACGCCGTAGCCGGTGTCGCGCTCGGCCGCGCTGAACCCACGAGCGACGATCGCGTGGGCCCCGAGGTCGAGCTCGGAGGGCAGCACGACGCCTAGCGAGATCTCGCCGTCGGCATCCGCCGTCGCCGTGCCGAGAGGCACGGGCGTCGAGTAGACGACGAGCTCGACTCTCGAACCGGGCACGAAGCCCGAGCCCGCGACCGTGAGGCGCGCCCCGGGGACGGCCGCCGCCACGGGCTCGCCGCGCGAGAGCAGGGTGAGCGTGATCGACTCCGTGCTCTCCGTCGGCGCGTCGCCCGGCATCGCGAGGTCGACGATGTCGAAGGCCACGGTGTCCGAGATGGCCGCGGAGTCCGGCCAGTGCGCCGTGAGCACGACGCTGTACGCGCCGGGTGCGAGACCCGTCACGGCGCACGCGGTCGTCGTCGTCGCGCAGCGGAGTCCGCCCGGTTCGACGACCGCCTCGTAACGCGCAGCCTCGCCTTCGGGCAGTGCCATGGTGTCCCACCGCACGAGTACCTGGCGGGAGCCGGGGACGACCTCGACGACCATCGGAGTCCAGCGAGCCGTGAGCTGGACATCGGCTCGCACGGGGATGTCGTCGCCCCACGCGCTCCAGCCTGAGAACCAGCCCGCGAACACGTAGCCTGCGCGCGTCGGAGTCGCGGGCACGACGATGGGCGAGCCGTACTCGACGCTCTGCTCGGGCACGGCCGTGCCGCCCGCCGCGTCGAAGGTCACGAGATAGCTGTTGATGCTCCACTTGGCGTAGAGCGTGACGTCGGACGCCGGCATGCGCCCGGTCGCGAAGTCCCACGGGGTCGTGAGAGCGGCATCCGCGAACCATCCGACGAAGGTATGGCCCTCGCGGCTCGGTTCGACGGGCTCGGGCACGAGGGCGCGGTACGCCACGGATCGCGGCGCCACCTCGGTGCCTTCGTCCGTGGCGAACGACACGAGATAGCTGTTGATCGTCCATTTCGCGTAGAGCGTGACGTCGGACGCCGGCATGGGCTCGGTCGCGAAGTCCCACGGCGTCGTGAGGGCGGCATCCGCGAACCAGCCGACGAACGTGTGACCCTCGCGCAGGGGCGGCACCGGCTCGGCGAGGAGCGAGCCGTAGTCGACCGAACGCGAGGTCACCGCGCTACCGCCGTTCGGCTCGAACGAGACGAAGTAGCTGTTGACCGCCCACTTCGCGTACAGGGTGATCGCCGAGGCGGGCATCGTGTCGGCGTCGAAGTCCCAGCCGGTCGCGAAGGCGGCATCCGCGAACCAGCCGACGAAGGTGTGCCCCTCGCGCGTGGGGGCGGCAGGTTCCGGCACGCTCGTGCCGTATTCGACGATCCGCGGCGCGATGAAGCTGCCTCCCGTGGAGTCGAACGAGACGAGGTAACTGTTGACGACCCACGCGGCGTGCAGTGTGATCTCGTGCGCGGGCACCCTGTCGACGTCGAAGTCCCACGGCACGGTGAGTGCGCCATCCGCGTACCAGCCCGCGAAGGTGTGCCCCTCGCGCGTCGGCGCGACCGGCTCGGCGACGAGTGCGGCGTACTCCACGGTCTGGTTCGCCACGATGGTGCCGCCGTTCTCGTCGAACGACACCAGGTAGTCGTTGATGCTCCAACGGGCGTAGAGCGTGATCGCCGAGGCGGGCATCGTGTCGGAGTCGAAGTCCCACGCCGTCGCGAGCGCGGCATCCGTGAACCACCCCGCGAAGGTGTACCCCTCGCGCGAGGGCACGGCGGGCTCGGCGACCGCGGTACCGTAATCGACGATCTGCGACGCGACGGCGCTTCCGCCATTGGAGACGAAGCTCACGAGGTAGCTGTTCACGCTCCACTTCGCGTGCAGCACGAGGGGCGAGCCGGGCACCGTGTCCGCGGCGAAGTTCCACGGCACGGTGAACGCCGCGTCCGCGAACCAGCCCGCGAAGGTGTACCCCTCGCGCGTAGGATCCTCGGGCCGCGAGACGAGCGAGCCGTAGACGAGAGTCCGGCCGGACACCGTGCTCCCGCCGTTCACGTCGAAGGTCACCGGATAGCTGTTGATGCTCCAGCTCGCGTAGAGCGTGATCGCGCTCGCGGGGACGGCGTCGGCCGTGAAATCCCACGGCACGGTGAGCGCGGCATCCGCGTACCAACCCGTGAAGGTGTGGCCCTCGCGACTCGGAGCGTCGGGCTCGCTCACGAGGGTGTCGTACGCGACCGATCGCTCCGGCACGGCGCTCCCGCCGTTCGACTCGAAGGTCACGGGGTAGCTGTTGATGCTCCATTGGGCATACAGAGTGATGGCGGATGCCGGCATGGTGGAGGAGGCGAAGTCCCACTGAGTCGTGAGGGCCGCATCCGCGAACCAGCCCACGAAGGTGTGGCCCTCACGGGTGGGCGGCACCGGCGCGGGCACCGGCGTGCCGTAGTCGACCGACACCGGCGGCACGGGCGTGCCGCCGTTCGCGTCGAAGGTCACCGGATAGCTGTTGACGGTCCACCCCGCGTAGATGATCGTCGTACCGGATGCCGTCGTGTCGCTCGCGAAGTCCCATGCTGTCGTGAGCGCCGCATCCGCGAACCAGCCCACGAAGGTGTGGCCGACGCGCGTCGGGGCAGGGGGCTCGGAGACGAGAGAGCCCGGCGCGAGCGCGAGCGGTGTGATGGTCGTGCCGCCATCCGTGTCGAAGACGACGGCGTCGGGGTAGTCGATGCGCACGGAGTTGGCGACCCCGGCGCGAGCGGCCCGGAAGACGTGGTCCGAGGGCGTGCCCGTCGCGACGATCGTCGCGGCGCGCGTGAAGCTCGTCGCCGGCCCGCGCACGCCCGACGTGGTCACCGAACCCGCTGCCGCGACGCCCTGCACGCTGATGGTTCCCGCCGTGCCCGCCTGATACCCGCCACCGGACCCGATGCCCGATGCGTAAGAACCTCCCGTTGCGGTCACGCTGCCGCCCGTGATGGTCACCTGGGCGCCGGCGCCCGACCGGCCGTTGCCTGTCGAGGTGCCGATGGCACCGCCGCCGCCTCCGATGCCCGCGCCGTCGCGAACTGTGTTGGTCGTCACCGCGGTCGCGACGACGACGCCGCCCGTGATCGTGATCGTGCCGCCAGCACCGCCGTTCCCGGGGCCGACCCCCGTGGCATTGCCGCCGCCGCCTCCGCCGATGCCCGCAGCGCCGGCTCCTCGGGGCGGGACGGCGTCGCCGCCCGTCGCTCGCACCTCACCGCCTCGGATCGTGATCGAGCCCGCCGTCTCGCCGTTGTGGTCCGTCGCGCTTCCCCCGCCGAGACCGGCGGCTCCCGGGCCGCCCTTCGCCGTGAGTCGCCCCGTGGTGCCGTCGATCACAAGGGCCGCCCCGCTCGTGACGCGGATACCTGGCGCGTAGTTGCCGAGCCCGTCGATCGTCAGGTTCCAGGTGCCGAGGTCGAGCGTGACCGTCACGCCGGTCGGCACCGAGAGGTTCTGGCCTGCGGGGTTGTTGATGGTTGCGCCGAGCTCGACCGTCACGTCTTCGGTGGCGTTGTTGACCGCCGCGCGCAGCGATGCCCAATCCGCGACGACCGTCGCCGCCGACGCGGGTGAGACGGGCGCGAGCGCGATCCCTCCAGCAGCGAGCGCTGTGGCGAGCAGAGCGGAGAGACCGCGGCGACGACGAGACATGGATACGACTCCCGGGAGGCTGGTGGGTCATCGTGAGAGCGCGACGAATCGTCGCTCGCACGAGCAGCCCTATCCCCAGAGCGTCACTCGACGTCCATGCCCGGCCGGCACATCGACCGGGACCACGCCAGCACGTTACCAAGCCACGGACGCTCGCCCGAGCCCCCGCTCGGGGGGCAGGCGTCGGAATGCGACGTCGGAATGTGGTAGCTGAGGCGGGACTCGAACCCGCGACCTCACGATTATGAGTTCCGCTCTCCGTCGTAGCCGGAGGCGATGGCAGATGCTCCCGACTCGGTTCCTTCGGGCTGCTCCCGACCGTTTCGGCTGAAGTCCGGCGAGTACGTACGGTGTCAGTCGCGGCTGAAGTCGAAGTGTCCGAGCTGCGCAGAGCTGTACCGGGGCGATTGGGCGCGGATCGCGCGATCGGGGATCTTCGACGCTGACCCGCTCGCGTTCCGGTTCTACCTGCTGACGCTGACGGCGCCGTCGTTCGGTGCGGTGCATCGGGTGCCGAAACATGAGGGCGCGAAGGTGCGGCGGTGCGGGTGCGGGGTACTGCACTCGGTGGCGGATGCGGAGCTGCGCGGGGTGCCGCTCGATGTGGCCGGCTACGACTACGCGGGGGCCGTCGCGTGGAATCGAAATTCCGGGGTTCTGTGGGACAACACGCGTCGCCGGCTTCGGGATCACTTCGCCGGGGTGGAGTTCTTCGTGGTGCGGGAGTGGCAGGATCGCGGCGCGCTGCACCTGCACGCGTTGGTGCGTATCCCGATCGCGGGTGCACCGTCGGATCGGGTGCTGGGTGAGCTGGCGCGCTCGGCGGTCGCGTTCTCGAAGATCGACGGCTCCGAGGTCGTGTGGGGTTCGCAGTTCCAATGCGACGCATTCCGTGCCGACGGGGGCGGAGCGAAGGCGATCTGGTACCTGTCGAAGGCGCTCAACTACGTGCTGAAGGACACCGCACGGGAGGCAGGTGGTTCGGCGTCGTGGCAGCACGTCGCACGGTTGCAGGCGGCTGCTCGGGCGATGCGCTGCTCGTGGGACTGCGAGCCGGAGTCGTGCGTGAGTCGGACGCATCAGCGCTTCGGTGCGCGGGGGCATGTTGTGTCGAACACGCGGCAGACGAAGACGCGTGCCGGGTGGTCGATGACGGGGCTGACGCGGCGGGCGCAGCGGCTCGCGCGGGTGGCGTGGTTCCTGGCTCGCGAGGCGGCGAGGCAGGCGGAGGCAGTGCGACAGGCGTCGGCGGCTCCGGAACACGTTGCGGCCGCGCTCACCGGTGTCGCGGGGCGGTTGCAGCTCGAGCTGCGATCGGTTGCTCCGGTCGTTCCGTAGCTGGGGAGCGGTGGTGCGGGTGGCTTCCCGGTGGTGACAGGCTGCGGGTTGCTCGGTGGGGTGGCCCGCGGAGGCCCTCGCGGGCGGACCCCGCCGCCAGGCGGGGAGCACCGCGAGGGTGCCGCGGGCGCCTGCCGAGGTACCGAGGCGGTCACATCGGCAGAGTCCCCGGACGGGGCCGTTCAACTTCGGTGCGGGGGCATCCGGTACGGATGCGTCCGCGTCGCTGGGAGCGCCGAAGGCGCGGCGCGCGAGCGCCACTCATTCGGGGAGTGCAACGAATCGTGGTCCTACGAGAAGATCGATGTTGATGCCCACATTGCCCACCCGAGAAGCCCCTATGCTCGCGGCCAGCGACATTGTGCTGCGTGGGGGGTCAATGGCTTGGGACTCGACGTTGGCCGCGACCGAGTTGTGCTTCCGGAAGTACGGTGTGCACGGGATCTCTGTCGGATGCGGGGCGGGACTTGCGTTCGAGGAGGTATATCAATGGGACAGGATTCAAAGGTATCCCCAATCCAGGGCGGCTACCGTTGAGTCTGTGCTAGAGCTAGGCTGCTCGCTAATTCCAACGTTCGACGCGCCCCACTACACCCTCGATCTGGGGCGCCCGCTCGACGAAGCGCTGTGGGAAAGTTTGCTCGATGTGTTCGCACGAACTGTGCAACGACCATCAGGAGAATGAGATGAGAGTCATCGTAGATTTCCAGACCGCCGAAGGCGATGCGATCTGGGCCCTTACCAGTCACGTTCGTGACAACAGCCCGTTTGGCGACGCCAGCGAAGGCTCTGTTGTGCTCCTAGACGACACTGAGGGACGCACCGTGACGGGTGTCATCGAGTCGATCGACAGCACCTCCGAGATCATGCAGATCCAGGTTCTCTGGGAGACTTGGCAGGACGTGTCCGTTTTCGGACTTGAGGAACGCGACTTCCCCGTTGATACGACCCTGGTACGCGACCCGCGGAGCCTTTCCGGCGTTTTCGCCGCGGCATAGCGGGGAGGTTCTGAGTGCACGCCTTCCTGATCCTCTGCGACTTCGCCGAGACCATCAACGGCAAGCTCTACATACAAGGCGGCGGTTGGACGCGTCTTGCTACGGGCGGGGCTCCCGTGAACTTTTTCCTTGCTGGCAAGATTTTCGTGCCATGGACGAACGCGAATCGGCAGTCCGCTCTGTCGCTGAGCCTCGTAACGGAGGACGGGAACCCTGTGTTCGACCCGAATGGGTCGCCGGTACACATGGACGGCGGGTTCGAAGTTGGGCGACCTCCCGGGACTGCCGCCGGAACCGAGTTGGATGTGCCTCTGACCTTCCGCCTAGAGGGCCTGCCGATGCTTCCCGGTCGCTATCGCTGGGAGCTGAAGGTTGACGGCGTTGAGATGGTAGCTCTGCCGTTCACCATTCTGGCGGGCAGCGTACTTCCCCAGTAGGGCCTTGATCTTGTAGGGGATATTTCGGGAGCTACTTCGCGAGCTGCGCCTGACACTCCGCAATCACCTTGTCGAGCTTCCGATCCCACCGCTTCAAGAAGCGCGTCTGTCGCCGCTCCGACTGACGCTTCGGGAGCATGACCCACTCGCCCACGAATCGCTCAGTGACGGCATCGCACAGCTCGTCGGACACGTACCGAGGAGCCGTCGCAAGGTCTGAGATCCACCCGACGACCACGTAGGCGACCATCACGGAACGCCCTGGATAGTCGAAGTTCGCGCTCAAGAGATCACCGGTTGCATCCCATGTGAGTTCACCCGCGAGTGTCACCGGGCGCGGGTCGACCGTGCGCATGCCGTCGGCCACGGAGTCAAGGATCTCCGCCACGCGTTCACCCGCTGATGCTATCGGTGAGCGTCTGCCCCGAGGCGTAGTCTTCTAGTCGCGCAAGCCGAAACTAGGGATGGTGTGCTGTGGCCGACTTCCGATCTGAGCGGATGCCGTCGCCGGAGGGCGAGGGGCGGGCGAAGTCTGCGATTGAGTCCGCCTACGAGACCTACTACAAGGCCAACCGCTCGGTGAACAAGCGCATCTTCGGCGCCTTCCCCGAGCTGCGCGACATGCTCCGTGGCTACGCCGGAGCAAAGCTCCTCGACCTGTTCGGGTTCTGGCTCATCTGGCAGACCTGCGGAGGGTTCGAGAACACGCGGAAGGCGCTGGGCATCAGCAAGTCGCAGATGTACCGCCGAATCGCGCTCTTCCGCGAAGCGTTCGGAGAGCACCCCGACGTGTTCGAGCTGCCCGGAATCACGATCGACCCCGCGGAGTTCGTTGCGGGGATGGCCGAGCGCATGAAGGCGAAGAAGGAAGGCTAGTCGCACAACTTGCGCCTAGCCGCGTTCGGCCTCTAGTCTCGCAATATGCGAGTAGATGGCCTGGCGACTCTTCGTGAGTTCCATGACGTCTACGCGCCTCTGCTCCACGAGGGATTGACCTCGAACGCCATCGCTGCCTACGACCGCGCGTGGCGGCTGCGTGTGGAGCCTTCGCTCGGCGGGGTCCCGCTCGCGGAGTTGCGGACGCTGATGATCGCCAACGCGCGCGCCTCGTGGGATTGCGAGCCATCGACTAAGGGCGACGCCGTGGCGCTGCTCTCGCGCCTGCTCGGGCTGGCGGTGATGGACGGGATCCTCTCGTCGAACCCGTGCCGGTCGCTCCCTCGTGCGCGCGGCAAGTCACTCGATGCCGATCCGGTTGCCCGGGCGCTGACGGACGAGCAAGTCGCGCGCATGCTCGATCTCACCTCGTTCCACCCGTTCGGCCAGCGGGCACTGGCGGGCCTCGCGTTCACGGGACTGCGGCTCGGCGAGTTGGTCGGCCTCCGCTGGGAGGACGTCGACGTCGACCGCGGCCTCATCACCGTGCGTCGCACCTTCTCCCCTGATGGGCATGGCCGCCTGCAGGTGCGCGCGACGAAGAGCGGGCGGGTGCGCTCAGTGCCGCTGCTCGATGAGCTGCTGCCGTGGCTGGAAGCCGCGCGAGCGACAGGGCACGATCACGTGTTCACGGGAGTGCGCGGAGGCCCGTTCGACTCGGGCAACCTCTCTCGGGCGCTGCGGTGGCCGGAGATTCGCGGCCAGGTCGCGACATTCGCAGACGGCAGCGCTCTACGCTTCCACGACTTGAGGCACACCTTCCTCAGCCGTCTAGCAAGGCTCGGGGTCACACCCGCCAACCTGCAACGCGTTGCAGGGCACGCCTCGATCACGACAACCGAGCCGTACACACGCTCATCTGCCGTGGAGGCTGCCCTCGCCGTTGGCGAACTGGTCAAGCGCGTGAATCGTGAGGTCACCCCTGAGGGAGGTGACGCGGCGCAAAATCGGCGGATGACCGGGACTTTTATTCGGTAGCTGAGGCGGGACTCGAACCCGCGACCTCACGATTATGAGTCGTGCGCTCTCACCAACTGAGCTACTCAGCCACGCGCCAGCCGGCGAACGAACGCTGCCTGACAGAGCCCCGAGTCAGGATTGAACTGACGACCCCTTCCTTACCATGGAAGTGCTCTACCACTGAGCTATCGGGGCGCACCGCGGATCACGCCGAGGCACCGCAAGAGCCTATCATCCCGGTGAGAAGCGACCGCACACCGCTCAGCGCGAGGTGCCGAGGATCAGATGGGGGCGTGGGCCTTCGAGTCGAGCGATCGCGACGGTGTTCTCCGTGACCTCGCGACGGAGCTCGGCGAACTGCTCGTCGAACTTCGCTTCGAGCCGCTCGAAGCGGGAGTCCACCTTCTCGAAACGCCCATCGATCTTCTCGAAACGCCCATCGATCTTCTCGAAGCGCGCATCGATCCTCTCGAACCGGGAATCGAGCCGTCGGGCGAAGAACCCGAGCATCGCGGCGACGCCGCCGAGCACCGTGGCCGCGACGCCGAACAAGGCGACGACAAGAGAGACGAGCTCGACGGTCACGGCGGAACCTCCCGCGAGGAAGATTACGCGGGTTCGCCCGCATCTGGCACGCGAGGACGGAACTCTGCGGAGAGCTCCGGTGACCATGGCTTGTGGAGGACGGGTCATCCGACGCCACCACGTCACGCGACTGGCGCGGGGTGCCACCCGAGGCGGCGTGCAACCGCGTCGGCGGCACGCGACGGGAAGCCGTCCCAGCCCGGCTCGAGCTCGTCGCGAAGCAGGGTGTAGAGGCCACGGGCGGCCCCCTCGAGAGGTCGGTCGAGCGCCTCGGCGAGCCGGACCGCGAGTTCTGGGTAGTCGCGCTCGAAGCGCCGTACGGGGTCGATAGCATCGCCATGCGGCTCGACGACGGGGCGGCGCGCACGGATCGCGCGCACCAGGTGGCCGACGGCCCACGCGTGTACGAACTGCCCCGCGGAGAGCCGCTCGCCGCGACGCGCACGGCCGACGCCCACGAGGATCTTGAGCAGGGCGAGGCCCGCCTCGTCGGCCGCGTCGGATGCCGGAAGCGCCGTTGCCCGCGCACGACTCGCCTCGAGCACCGCCTCTGCGGTGCCGTCGTCGAAGAGGATCGCGGCGTCGGAGGTGGCGAGGGCGCCCTCGAGCTCGCGCGGGGATGCCGCCGCGAACTCGAACAGGTGACCATCCTCGTACAGCACCGCGAACCCGATCGATCCCTCCCGAGCGACGAGCACGGCGCGCTCCGGATGCGGCAACCAGGCGGCGACGTCGCGCACCTCCGCCTCGCGTCCCGGATGCGCCACGACGAAGAAGTCGTGATCCGACCACTCGTCGCGACGCGCCTCGGCCGCCGCCGAGCCGAGCAGCACGAGGCCGGCGACGGCCGGCGACGAGCGCACCGAGGCGGCGAGCTCCTCGGTGTACTCCTCGAACCTCATCGCTCGCCGACGTTCGAGGATCCGGATGACGGCGACGGCGCCGCGACCCCCGGCAACGACCACGCCGCGAAGACGGGTCCCGCGGCCGCGAGGCGCACGCGGCCGCGCCGTCCGGCATCCGCCGCGAGCGCGAGCGACGCGCGCCCCGCGATCGCCACGGCCGAGTCGGCGCCCGCGAGAGCCGCGGGCTCGAGCTCGACATCGACGTCACCACGCGCCGCGAGCACGAGCACGGTCTTATCGGCGCCCTCGCGCACGAACACCATCGCGTGGTCGTCGACGTGCAGCCAGCGCAGCCCGCCCGTCGCGAGCACCGGATGCTTGTGCCGCAGGCCGATGAGCTCGCGGTAGAGCTCGAGCGTCTCCGCGGCGTCGGCCTCGCGCCCCCACGGGATCGGGGTGCGCGAGTCCTCGCCGTCGGTGCCCGTGAGCCCGAACTCGTCGCCCGCGAACACGACGGGGATGCCCGGGAGGCTCACCGAGAGCCCGAGCGCGACCGGCACGGTTCCCTCGGCCGCGTGGGTGCGGAATCGCGCCGTGTCGTGCGTGTCGAGAGCGTGCATCGTCGCGAGGCGCACGCGCCAGGGAAGCTGAGCCGCGTAGCGCTGCATCTGCTCCCACGCCTCCCGCGCGGTGTAGCGAGGGATGCCGCCGATCGGCTGGCCGAAGAACCACGGCTCCTCGTTCCACTCACCCTGGGCGTCCTGCCAGGGCGTACCGTCGGGTGCACTGAGCCAGCCCCACACGGGACGCGTGAAGTCCGTGTAGGTCATCGGCCCGTGCCACGCATCGCCCTGGAAGTCGCTCGACGCGTCGTTGGTCGACTCGGCGAGCAGGATCGTATCGGGCTCGATCTCGGTCATCGTGCGCCGGATCGCCTGCCGCACCTCGGCGTTGAGGTCCACCTCCCCGAGGCGGCCGGTCATGTTGGCCACGTCGATGCGCCAGCCGTCGAGCGCGTACGGGGGCCGCAGCCACCGCCCGACGATCGAATCCGGTCCCTCGATGAAGCGGCGGCGGAGCTCCGGCGAGCTCCAGTCGAACTTGGGAAGCGTCGGCGTACCGAGCCACGACTCGTACTCGGTGTGCGCGGCGTCGCGGAAGTAGTAGAACGAGCCCTCCGCGGCATCCGGATGCCCGTAGGCCGCCCGGAACCACTCGTGGCGGTCGCCCGAGTGGTTGCTCGTGAGGTCGCCGATCACCCGGATACCGCGCGCGTGCGCCGCCTCGACGAGCCGCACGAGCGCCTCGTCTCCCCCGAGCAGCGGATCGACCTCGGCGAAGCTCGAGGCGTCGTAGCGGTGGTTCGACGCGCCGGGGAATACGGGCGTCAGATAGAGCAGCGTGACGCCGAGCTCGACGAGGTGGTCGAGGTGCTCCACGATCCCGTCGAGGTCGCCGCCGTAGAACTGCTGGGAGCGCCCCGGCAGCACGGGGTCGACGGGATCGTCCCAGGATGCCGGGATGGCCCAGTCGGGCGTGGGTCGCTCGTCTGCGGCCGCCGAGCGCGCGAAGCGGTCGGGGAACACCTGGTACATGACCGTCTCGGCGAGCCACGAGGGCGGCGGATTGCCGGCGACGAGCGCGAAGTCCTCGGCGTCGAGCAGCTCCGTGCGGCTGAGGCCCGACTGGCCGAGCCACTCGATCCCGCCGTCCTCGCCCACGAGCAGCCAGCGGTAGCCGTGCCGGGGGTTCGCGACGACGATCGCGGCCTCCCACCACTCCCAGCCCGCGGCATCCGTGCCGAGTCGCATCGCGTCGTCCCAGCGGGGCTCGTGGTCGGGGTTCGACCGCACGCGCACGGCGCGCAAGGCGGTGTAGCTCGGGGGCACGCGCAGCCGCACCCGGACGGTGTCGCCGAGTGCCGGATTCTGCGTCGAGACGTGCAGCGGCGAACCGTCGTGGTGCGGTGCGAGACCCGTCACGGATGCGGTGCCGCCGCTCACTTGACCGCTCCCGCCGTGAGACCGCCGACGATGTATCGCTGCAGGAAGAGGAAGAGCACCATGACGGGAACAGCAGCGAGCACGGCGCCCGCGGAGAAGAGGGTCCAGTTCTTCGACGTCTCCTGCGAGACGAACTGGTAGAGCCCCACCGCGAGGGTCTGCGTGCTCGGCTCGGTGAGCACGACGCTCGCGATCACGAACTCCCCCGTCGTGCCGACGAACGACAGCAGTCCGACGACCGCGAGGATGGGCGCGACGAGTCGCAGGATGATCGTGAAGAAGATGCGCGCGTGGCCCGCCCCGTCGAGCTTCGCCGCCTCGTCGATCGAGGTGGGCACGGTGTTGAAGAAGCCGTACATGAGATAGGTGTTCACGCCGAGCGCGCCTCCGAGGTAGACCATGATGAGCCCGAGCTGGCTGCCGAGGCCGAGGGCCGGGAAGATGTCGCCGATCGCGCTCAGCAGGAGGAAGATCGCGACGACGCCGAGCAGCTGCGGGAACATCTGCACGAGCAGCAGGCTCAAGAGGCCCACGCGGCGCCCGCGGAACCGCATCCGCGAGAAGGCGTATGCCGCGAGCGCGCCGAGGAACACCGTGCCCGCCGCGCTCACGATGCCGATCACGAGGGTGTTGCCGAACCACGCGGCGTACGGCTGCGACGGTCGCTGGAAGAGCTCGACGTAGTTGCCCAGGTCGATCGTGCGGAAGAGCTGGTTCGAGCCGACGAGCGTGCCGCTCGGGTTGAGCGAGGCCGACAGCACGTACACGAGCGGGAAGATCGCGAAGAGCACCGTCACGATGCCGACGAGGTGCCGCCAGCCCGTCGCCGCGAACCAGCGCACGAGCGAGGGGCGGCGACGTGGGGCGGGACGCCCGGATGCCATGCGGAGGGTCGTGTCGGCCATCAGTTGAGATCCTCCAGTGCGCGCGTGCGGCGGAAGCCGATCGCCGAGACGATCGCCACGACGATGAAGATGATGATCGCGAAGGCGCTCGCGAGGCCGTAGTCACGACCCGTGCCCGAGCCGAACGCGACCTTGTAGACGAGCGTGATGAGCAGATCCGTCGCGCCCGCGTCGACGCCCGCCGAGGGGTTGCGGGGTCCGCCGCCCGTGAGCATGTAGATGACGTTGAAGTTGTTGAAGTTGAACGCGAACGACGAGATGAGCAGGGGTGCGACGGAGACGAGCAGGAGCGGCAGCTTGATGAGCCGGAAGACCGCCCATGGGCGCGCGCCGTCGACGCGCGCCGCCTCCATGAGCTCGTCGGGGATCGACTGCAGGGCGCCCGTGCACACGAGGAACATGTACGGGAAGCCGAGCCAGAGGTTGAGCATGAGCACGCTCACCTTGGCGAGCCACGGATCCGTCAGCCACGGGATCGGAGCGCCGCCGAAGAGCACCTGATTGACGAACCCGAAATCCTGATTGAGCAGGCCGAGCCATACGAGACCCGAGAGGAACGCCGGGAAGGCGTACGGCAGGATGACGAGCACGCGGTAGATCTTGCGCCCCCGCATCCGCCAGTCGTTGAAGACGATCGCGAGGAAGAGCCCGAGCGCGAACGTCGTGAGCACCGAGAGGATGGCGAAGGCGAAGGTCCACACGAGAACGCCGAGCAGGGGCCCGCGGATCGACGGCTCGCCGAACGCGCGCGCGAAGTTCTCGAACCCGACGTCGATCTTCCAGCCCGGCACGAGCGAACGGCCCGCCTCGCTCGTGAACGACCCGTGGCCGTCGTCGCGGTAGACGACCCCCGTCTCGGCGTCGGTGAAGGTGTCGGCCTGCTCGTCGTAGACGAGTGAGGCGCGGTAGAGGTAGGCCGCCGAACCGTCGGGCGTGCGCAGCACGCCGTCGGAGAGGTCATCGCTCACGGGAACCGACATGCCGGCGATGTCCGACTGGTGCTGCACGAGGTCGGTGAAGCCGAGCGTCGTGTAGCCGGGCACCGAATCGGCCTTGCCCGTGGCATCCGTGCCGTAGTCGTCGACGGGCTCGAGCGGGCGGTCGACGCCGCCGAGGGAGACCTCGCCGTCGGAGTCGGTCACGAGGAAGCTGAAGGCGCCGCCCTGCTCGAGCACGGTGAGCTGGTAGGCGGGCGAGTCCGGGACGCGCTTCTGAGCGGCCAGCTCGATGGCCGCGATCGCATCCTCCTTGGTGGAGTTGTGGCCGTCGCCGTAGTTGGTGAAGGCGATGTAGCCGCTGTAGAGCACGACGAAGATCTGGAAGACCGCGAGGAAGACGAGCCCCGGCGCGAGGTACTTCGCGGGGAGCAGCCCCGGACGCAGATAGATGTAGTTGAGCCCGACCGTCACGACGGCGACGATGCCCGTGACGATCCAGTCGCCCTTCGCCGCGAGCACGAGGATCGACGCGACGGCGATCGCATCGAGCACGCCGAGCACGACGATCTTGAACAGCAGTGTCTTCATGGGTTCTCCGTGACGGATGCCGCCGGCCGGCCCGTGAGGACCGGCCGGCGGCACGCGATCATCCGGCGATCTTGGCCTGGATGTTCGCGACCATCTGCTGCCACAGTGCCACGGGATCGCCCTGACCGTTGATGATCGCGACCTCGGTGGTGCCCCAGTCGGCCCACACGGCGTCCATCGCGGGCACGTTGGGCATCGGCACGCCCTCGGCGCCGACGGCGCCGAACGCCGCGACATCCGCGTTCGACTTGGCGGCCTCGAAGGCCGTCAGGAGCGCCGGGGCGCGGCCGCCGACCTCGTAGAGCGCCGTCTGCACGGCCTCGGTGCCGAGGTAGTTCACGAGGAACTCGTTCGCGGCGAGCGGGTTCTGGCTCTTCGCGCTGATGTAGAAGCCCTGCACGCCCACGAAGGGGGTCGCCGGCTGTCCGCCCGCGCTCGGGATGGGGTCGATCGCGTAGTCGATGCCCGCGTCCTTCGCGGCGGGCACGTTCCACGGGCCCGTGAGGAAGTACGGCGACTTGCCCGCGTTGAACTCCTCCTTGGCGATGTCGCCCGAGATGTTCGTGTTGAGCACGCCCTCCGCACCCCACTTCGCGAGAGCCTGTGCGAACGCCTCACCGCCGGGGCCGCCGAGCGCGAGCTTGCTCGCGTCGTAGGTGCCGTCGGCCTTCGTCTCGAACACCGGAGCGCCGAACGACGCCTGCAGCGGGTACAGGTGGTACGGGTCGGACGCGTTCGGGTCGAGGCCCACGAGGAACGGGTACTGCGCCGTGCCGGCGTCGACGAGCGCCTTGCCCGTCGCGAGAGCGTCGTCGAACGTCGCGGGCGCCTCGGGCGCGAGCGCGACGTTGCGCAGCAGCGCGATGTTCTCGACCGAGTACGGCAGGCCGTAGATCTGGCCGTCGTAGCTCATGGCGTTGATGGCGACCTCCTGGAAGTCGCCGGCCTTGTCGCCGAGCTCGAGCGGGGCGACGACGCCGTTCTGCACGAGCTTGCCGAGCCAGTCGTGGGCGCCGACGATGATGTCGGGGCCCTTGCCGGTCGGCACCTGGGTCACGAAGTCGTCGCGGATGTCGCCGAAGTCCTTGACGACGAGCTTGACCTCGACGCCCTTGTCCTCCTTGAACTGGGCGGCGATGTCCTTGAGCACCGATGCCCGGTCGGCGTCGACCCACATCGTGAGGGTTCCGGCGCCCTTGGTCTCCTCGCCGGAGGGGCTCCCCGCGCATCCGGACAACGCGATCGCCGTCGCGGCGACGGCGCTCAGCACCGCGATACTGCGCGACGCGGCTCCTGCCTTCATAGCTTCACCTTTCCTGTGCACGGCTTCGTCGTCGAACGCTCAGGCGCGGGGATCTCCCCACGGGATCGTGATCGCAGGACCCATCCGGTGTTCACGAAGCCGATTCGTTGCGCTCGCAATGTTGCAAGCGGTTCCATTCATAACCGGTCTTGCTCGTTTTGCCAAGTGGCAATCTGGCGCGCGTGTCGTTTCGGCAAGATGGGAAACGCTTGCAATCCGGAGTCGATGCCCTACCGTGGTGCCTATGACTTCTTCCGAGTGGTGGCGCAGTGCCGTCATCTATCAGGTGTATCCGCGCTCCTTCGCGGACTCGGACGGCGACGGAGTAGGCGACCTCCCCGGTGTCACGCATCGCCTCCCCCACCTCGCCGAGCTCGGCGTCGACGCCGTCTGGCTCTCGCCCTTCTTCACCTCACCGCAGGCGGATGCCGGCTACGACGTCGCCGACTACTGCGACGTCGACCCGCTCTTCGGAACGCTCGAGGACTTCGACGCGATGCTCGCGAAGGCGCACGAGCTCGACCTTCGCGTCATCATCGACCTCGTCCCCAACCACTCATCGAGCGCGCACCCCTGGTTCCAGGAGGCGCTCAGCTCGCCGCCCGGCTCGCCCGCGCGTGCGCGCTACATGTTCCGCGAGGGTAAGGGTGAACGAGGCGAACTCCCGCCCAACAACTGGGAGTCGGTGTTCGGCGGCGGCGCCTGGACGCGCGTCACGGAGCCCGACGGCACTCCAGGCCAGTGGTACCTGCACCTCTTCGACGCCTCGCAGCCCGACTTCGACTGGTCGAACCCCGAGGTGCGCGAGTACTTCCGGGGCGTCCTGCGCTTCTGGCTCGACCGCGGGGTCGACGGGTTCCGCGTCGACGTCGCCCACGGCCTCGCGAAGGCCGAGGGCCTGCCCGACTACACGGCTCCGGCCGAGGCCGGCAGCATGGGCGGCGACGAGGCGGATGTGCCCTACTGGGCGCAGGACGGCGTACACGAGATCTACCGCGAGTGGCACGAGGTGCTCGCCGAGTACGGCCCCGACCGCATCCTCGCCGGTGAGGCCTGGGTCGAGCCGCTCGCCAAGCTCGCCAAATGGGTGCGCCCCGACGAGATGCACCAGACTTTCAACTTCAGCTACCTCGAGACCGCATGGAAGGCGGAGCCCCTTAAGAAGGTCGTCGACGACTCCCTCGCGGCCTTCGGCGGCGTGGGGGCGCCCAGCACGTGGGTGCTGTCGAACCACGACGTCATCCGGCACGCGACGCGCCTGGGGCTCAACCCGCCGCCCCCGCAGGGTCAGGGCCTCGGACCCAAGTCGGAGTCGCATCCGGATGAGGTGGTCGGGTTGCGTCGCGCACGCGCCGCGACCGCGTTCATGCTCGCGCTGCCCGGCTCGGCGTACCTCTACCAGGGCGAGGAGCTCGGCCTGCCCGAGGTCATCGACCTGCCCGACGAGGCGCGCCAGGACCCGAGCTTCTTCCGCACGGGCGGCGAGACCTACGGTCGCGACGGATGCCGTGTGCCGCTCCCGTGGGAAGCCGACGCGCCCGGCACGGGCTTCGGGCCGACCGCCGCGAGCTGGCTCCCCCAGCCCGACACGTGGCGCGAGTACGCGCGCGACGCGCAGGCCGGCATCCCCGGCTCGACGCTCGAGCTCTACCGCAGCCTGCTGTCGTTGCGGCGCGAGCATGATCTCGGCGCGGGTGAGCTCGAGTGGCTGCCGAGCGACGACCCCGACGTGCTGACGTTCCGCAACGGCGCTGTCGTCGTGATCGCGAACACGGGTGCCGGGCAGGCGAGCCTTCCCGCAGGGCGCATCCTCGTCGCGAGCGGCCCCGTCGCGGAGGGGCGGCTCCCCGGCGACACGACGGTCTGGCTCGCGGCGGAGTAGGTTCAGACCCCGCTGGTCACGTAGCGGCGAGGCCGCACCCCCGCCGCTGGTTGAGTAGCGCCGCAGGCGCGTGTCGAAACCAGCCCCCGCAGGGCTCGCGCCTAGTGGGCGGTGTTCTGCGTCAGCCAGATGAAGGGGTCGACGCGCACGCCGTCATCCTCGATCTCGAGATGCAGATGCGGTGCCGTGACCTGGCCGGTCGCGCCGACGAGGCCGATGAAGTCGCCCACGGCGATCTTGTCGCCGACCGCGAGGGGTGACGACCCGGTCTGCATGTGGGCGTAGCTCGAGATGACCGTGCGCCCGCCGATCGTGTGCTGGATGCGCACGTAGTTGCCCCAGCTGCCGTGCCCATCCGTGTGCTCGATGACGACGCCGTCGGCGATCGAGTAGATCGGCGTGCCGGCGCCCGGCACGAGGTCGATCGCGTAGTGGTAGGTCGAGCACCCGGCGCACGGCGCGGGCCGCGGCCCGAAGCCGTCCGTGATGGGCACCTCGTAGGGGAACGGCCATCGGATGGGGCCGGTCCAGTAGACGGAGTACGCGAAGTTGCCCTTCGAGTACTTGTCACGCAGCACTTGCGCCCACGACTTGACCTCGAAGCCGTCGCGCTCGGCGCCCCCCACGGCATCCTCGCTCGCCGTGATCGCGAGGTCTTGACCCTCGAGGTCGATGGCGGAGGCCAGTTCGCTCACCTCGTCGCCCCGCTGCGGCGCATAGACCCCGAGGGCGTTGGCGGGCAACGACATCCCGACGACGAGGGCGCCGACCGAGACGAGAGCGGCGAATGACAGCAGCCGCGAACCGAGGCTCGGCTTCGAGACCCGCGTGAGCGGCGCGGGCCGCCGCGGAGCGGCCGGCGTGTGCGGCAGGGACTGTCGAGGCGTTGCGGAAGCCGCCGCGCGCTCGCGTTCACGGAGCTCGCGGCGAGAGGTCGCTGCGGGGAGCGGATGCTCAGACGCCGTCACGAGCTCGGATTCGGGCCGCGGCAGGAGCGGGCAGCGGTGATCATCACGCTCTCCTCCTGGCCGGCGACGACGGGTCTCGGGTCTCGGGCAACCCCTCGATGCTAGCCGACGGACCCGCGGGCGACCACCCGTGGGCGTCCTCGATGTGTCCTCGGACACGAGTCGTCGGGTGGTGCCCGGCTAGACCCCGAGCTCCACGAGCAGCTCCTCGAGCGGTGCCACGACATCCGGATGCCCCGTGATGAGGAACTCGCGGCTCGCGCGCGCTGCGCCGAGGCCCTTCACCACGGCGCCCGCCTCGGTCGCGATGAGCTCGCCCGCGCCGTGGTCCCATGGGTTGAGCGTGCGCTCGTAGAAGGCGTTGAGGCGTCCCGCCGCGACCCCCGCGAGATCGAGCGATGCCGTGCCCTGGCGCCGGATATCGCGCACGTGCGGCAGGAGGCGCGCGACGACCTCGCCTTGGCGCCCGCGCATCGCGGCGTCGTAGGCGAAGCCCGTGGCGACGAGGGCCTGCTCGAGCGGCACGGCATCCGCGATCCGGATGCGCGCGTCGCCGAGATAGGCACCGCCGCCGCGCGAGGCCGTGAAGAGCTCGCCGATCGCGGGGTTGAACACGACGCCCGCGAGGGGCGTCCAGCTCGCGGGGTCGGGCTCGCCCTCGACCACGGCGATGCTGATGGCGTAGTGCGGGATGCCGTAGAGGTAGTTGACGGTGCCGTCGATCGGATCGACGACCCACGTGACGCCGCTCGAGCCACCCGTCGCGCCGCCCTCCTCGCCGAGGATCGCATCGCCTGGACGCGCCGACGCGACGCGTTCGCGGATGAGCTGCTCGACCTCGCGGTCGGCCGCCGTGACGATGTCGACGATCGTCGACTTGGTCGCCGCGACCTCGACCCCTTCGCGCCTGCGCCGAGCGGCGAGCTCGCCTGCGTCGAGGGCGATCGTGCGGGCGAGGTCGAGAAGGTCGCTGCTCATGGCTCCAGCCTCCCACCTCGCCGAGGGACGCGCATCGCGGCGGGTGTCAACCCCCTCGTCGGCTCGACGGCATCCGCATAGCGTCGAAGCATGCTGGCGCTCATCATTCTGCTGCTCATCGTCTGGCTCGTGCTCGCCGTGCTCGGCTTCGTCGTCAAGGGCCTCCTGTGGCTCGCGGTGGTCGGCATCGTGCTCTTCCTCGCGACCGCGATCGTCGGCCTCGTGCGGCGCTCGTCGACGACGAAGAACGCGCCGTAGCACTCGCGCCGTCGGCGACGTCGGATGCGCGCTCTAGGGTTGCGCCATGCCCGCCGACAAGGTCGTCGCCCCTCCCTCGTTCGACGCCATCCTCCTGCCCGAGCTGCAGGCGGGTGACGCCGACGATCTCGAGCCCGCGGCATCCCTCGACGCCTTCGCGTTCGACGGGCTCACCCTCGAGACGCTCGCTCTCGGCGGCGCCCGCATCGAGGCGAGTCGGCTGGCCGGCGTGCGCGCCGCCGAGGCGGATCTGCGCGGCACCACGATCTCCGAGGCGATCGTCGAGCAGCTCGACGTGCCGGTCGTGCGCGCTGCGCGCACACGCTGGCGCGACGTGCGGTTCGAGGGCGGCCGCCTGGGGTCCGCCGAGCTCTATGAGGCCGAGTGGCGCTCCGTGCACTTCGTGGGCTGCAAGCTCGGCTTCGTGAACCTGCGCGGAAGCGAGCTGCGCGACGTGCAGTTCGCGGATTGCGTCGTCGACGAACTCGACCTCGCATCGACGGAAGCCCTACGGCTCGCGTTCCCGGGCACGCGCATCCGCCGCTTCGACGTCTCGCGCGCGACGCTGCGCGACGTCGACCTGCGCGGATGCGACATCGAGGAGCTCGCGGGCGTCGCGTCCCTGCGCGGTGCCGTCGTCGACTCGGCGCAGCTCATGCTGCTCGCGCCGCTGCTCGCGAGCGAGGCGGGCATCCGGGTCGTCGACTGAAACTGGCCCTGCCACGGGAATGCTCGACCCGGCCTCGGACTTCTCCCTGAGAAGGAGAGGAAATCGATGATCGTGTCGGCGCTCGACGAGCAACGCGACCGATACCGTGCGGCGATGAGCCGGTACGGCATCTGGCGTCGCGGGCGCGAGCTGACGCCGCGGCTGGCGTCCGACATCGAGCGCCTCGGCTTCGGCAGCCTGTGGGTGGGCGGCTCGCCCGCGGCCGACCTGAGGGCGACGGAGTCGTACCTCGATGCGACCGAGTCCCTCGTGGTCGCCACGGGGATCGTCAACATCTGGACGGCCGACCCGCACGAGGTCGCGGCGAGCTGGCATCGCATCGAGGCGGCGCATCCGGGCCGTTTCGTGCTCGGCATCGGCGCGGGCCACCCGGAGAGCACGGCCCAGGCGGCGAAGCCCTACGCCGCGCTCGTCGCCTACCTCGATGCGCTCGAGGCGGATGGCGTGCCCGCGCATCGGCTCGCGCTCGCGGCCCTCGGCGATCGCGTGCTCGCGCTCGCGGGCGAACGGACCCTCGGCGCCCACCCCTACTTCGTTCCGCCTCGGCACAGCGCGAGGGCACGACGCGTGCTCGGCCCGGGACCGCTCCTCGTGCCAGAGCAGCGCGTCGCGCTCGAGGCCGATCCGGGGGCGGCGCGCGAGCTGTTGCGCCCGGGGATGCTCAACTACTTCGGGCTCCGCAACTACCGCACCAACCTCGTGCGCCTCGGCGCGAGCCGTGACGATCTCGACGAGGCGAGCGACGCCGCGATCGACGATGTCGCCGTCTGGGGCGATGACGAGCGCGTCCGCGCCGGTGTCGACGCCCATCTCGACGCGGGCGCCGACCACGTCGTCGTGCAGCTCGTGGGGTCGGATGCCGAGCCGTCGTCCCAGCTGGCGCGGCTCGCCGCGGCGCTCGAGTTGGGCTGACGGTCGAGGGCGGGGGGACCGGGCGCTGCAGAAGTCAGCCGCTCGGCCGGTCCCGTCAACATCGAGTGCGTCGAGCAGCGCAGCGAGCGGCGGCGGCACGCGCTCGAGCGGCACGGCGGCGGCGAGAAGTCGCGGTCGACGGCTCGATGTCGGGGGCGCCATGCGCCACAGCCGCCGATGCTGCCGCTCTCGCCCACGGACACCGGAAGGCCCCGCCGGAGCGGGGCCTTCACACGGGTGGCGAGTGAGGGATTCGAACCCCCGAAGGCTATGCCGGCTGATTTACAGTCAGATCCCTTTGGCCGCTTGGGTAACTCGCCAAGTGCGCGCTCGGCTCGTGTATTCACCAACCGCTCGCGCCCATCAAGGATACAAGGTCGCGAGCGCTCCCGAGACCACGGGAACAGCCGCCGATAGGATGCGAGCAGTCACCACCCAGCGCAGGAGGTCGCGTGCCCGGCATCCACGAGGTCGCCCAGCTCGCAGGCGTCTCCGCGGCGACGGTGTCGCGCGCGCTCTCGGGCAGAGGCTCGGTCTCGCCCGCGACGCGCGAGCGCGTCGTCGCGGCGGCCAACGAGCTCGGCTACGTCGTGTCGTCGAGCGCTTCGGGCCTCGCGACGGGGCGCACGCGCAACGTCGGAGTCGTCATCCCCTTCCTCAACCGCTGGTTCTACGGTGCCGTCATCGAGGGTGCCGAGTCGGCGCTGCTCGAGCAGGGCTACGACCTCACGCTCTACAACCTCGGCGGCAGCGACGAGGAGCGCCGGCTCGTCTTCGAGCACTTCCTGCTGCGCAAGCGGGTAGATGCCGTGATCGCCGTGTCGCTCGAGCTCACGCCCGACGAGGTGCAGCGCCTCATCGACCTCGACAAGCCCATCGTCGGCGTCGGCGGCCCCCTGCCCGGCGTGCGCACGCTCAGCCTCGACGACGTCGAGCTCGGTCGCCTCGCGACGGAGCACCTGCTCGCGCTCGGCCACACCGACATCGCGCACATCGGAGGCGACGCCCTCGAGATGGACTTCCACCTGCCCACCAACCGCCGCCACGGCTACGAGCAGGCGATGCGCGCGGCGGGTCTCGAGACGCTCGACCGCCACTTCCACGCGGCCGACTTCACGATGCAGGGCGGCTACCGCGCCGCCAAGCAGCTGCTTGGCAACCCGGTGGGGCGGCCCACGGCGATCTTCGCGGCATCCGACGAGATGGCGATCGGCGCGATCCTCGCGGCGCGCGATCTCGGCATGCACGTGCCCGGCGACGTGTCGATCATCGGCATCGACGACCACGAGCTCGCCGAGTTCTTCGGCCTCACGACGATCGCGCAGTTCCCCGACATGCAAGGTCGCATGGCGGTCGAGGTGCTCATGGACGAACTCCACCCCGGCGAACGCAGCGCCGACGAGCTCAACATCGACCTTCCGTACGAGCTCGTCGTGCGCTCGAGCACCGCGCGGCGGTAGCCCTCAATCGCGCGAGGCGGGCGACGCGCCGGATGCCGCAGCGGCATCCGCGTATCGGGTCGCGAAACGGGCCACGGTGCCGAGGTACACCTCGGGACTGTTGAACGAGCGGATGCCGGCACGCCATCCGTCTTCCGTATCGAACGCCGTGCTCGCGCGGCACAGGTAGTTCGCGGCCGCGAGCACGGAGTCGTCGATGTTCTGCGGATCCTCGACGCCATCCCCTCCCCCGTCGACGTGCCAATTGCGCCACGCCTCGGGGATGAGCTGCATCGGGCCGACCGCGCGATCGGCATCCGCATCACCGTCGATCTCGCCGCCGTCGCTGTCGGGAACGAGTGCGACCCCGTCGCCGTCGAGGGCGACCCCGAAGATGCCGGGTGTCGCCGTACCGTTCTCGTCGAGCCGGGCGCCGCCGTGTCGCCCGTGATCGGACTCCGTGGCCCCGATGCCGGCGAGGGTCGCCCAGCTCAGTGCGCACTCGGGCATGGCCTCCGCCTTCAGGATGGCGGCACCCGCGTAGGCCGCGAGGGCCCGCTGCGGGATGCCCGTCGCATCCGCCGTCGCCTCGAGCCAACCAGGGTCGGGGAGGCCGGCGATGCCGGGTCCGGTCGGTGCCGTCGCCGCGAGCGGCGGCTCGGCAGGCGGGGCCCAGCTCGGCAGCGGCTCGTCTCGCGCACCCGGTAGCGGCGCGCCGACTCGCGGCGCGAGGAACCACACGATGACGACGACGAGGATCGCCAGCGCGGCGACCGCGGCCACGACCGCGGCGAGAAGAGGGAGCCGAGCGCGCACGCCCAAGTCCTAGCATGGCGATATGGCAGATTCCTCTTTCGACATCGTGAGCAAGGTCGACTCGATGGAGACCCAGAACGCCCTGAGCCAGGCGCAGAAGGAGATCGCGCAGCGCTACGACTTCAAGAACGTGGGCGCGTCGATCGAGTTCTCGGGCGAGAAGATCCTCATGAAGGCGAACTCCGAGGATCGCGTCAAGGCCGTGCTCGACGTCTTCGAGCAGAAGCTCATCAAACGCGGCATCTCGCTGCGCTCGCTCGACGCGGGCGAGCCCTTCGCATCCGGCAAGGAGTACCGCATCGAGGCGCGCATGAAGGAGGGCATCTCCTCGGACGACGCCAAGAAGATCTCGAAGATCATTCGTGACGAGGGTCCCAAGTCGGTCAAGTCGCAGATCCAGGGCGACGAGCTGCGCGTTCAGTCCAAGAGCCGCGACGACCTGCAGGCGGTCATCGCACTGCTCAAGGGCAAAGACCTGGATGTCGCGCTTCAGTTCGTGAATTTCCGCTGAGTTCTTTGGCGCCGCCGGCCCCGCGCGAGGGCCCGGCTCCCCGACACCCGCTCACGTCCCTGGCAGACTGAGCGCGTGGACGATCGGCTCGCCGCGTGGCTCTCGCTGGCGACCGTCGTCGCCCTCATCCTCATCGACCTCGCCGTGCGCATCACGGCGCTCATCGTCGTGCCGCGCAATCGGCGGCCGCAGACCGCGATGGCCTGGCTGCTCGCGATCTTCTTCATCCCGTACCTCGGCATCCTGTTCTTCCTGCTGTTCGGAAGCGCGCGCCTCCCGCGCAACCGTCGCCGCAAGCAGCGCGAGATCAACGAGTACATCCTCGAGACGACCGAGGGCATCGAGCTCGTACAGAAGGACCCGGCGTGGCCGCCGTGGCTCGAGCCGCTCGTCGAGCTCAACCGCACGCTCGGCGCCATGCCGCTCGTGGGCGGCAACAGCGCGCACATGTGGGCCGACAACCAGGAGGCCTTCGATGCGATGACGAAGGAGGTGCGGCGAGCGAAACGCGTCGTGCACGTCGAGTTCTACATCCTGTCGCTCGACGACACCACGCGGCCGTTTCTCCAGGCTCTCGCGGATGCGCGGGCACGCGGCGTCAAGGTGCGCGTGCTTCTCGACCACCTCGGCAATCTGCAGTACCCCGGCTTCCGGCGCACCAAGAGGTTCCTCACGGATGCCGGGATCGAGTGGCGGCTCATGCTTCCCCTCCAGCCGCTCAAGGGCCGCTTCCAGCGTCCCGATCTGCGCAACCATCGCAAGCTCCTCGTCGTCGACGGCGAGGTCGCGTTCACGGGATCCCTCAACGTCATCGAGACGCCGTACCAGAAGCGCAAGAACCACAAGCGCGGCCTGCACTGGAAGGACTACTGGGTGCGCTTCGAGGGTCCCGTCGTCGCGGGCATCGACGCGATCTTCGTGACCGACTGGTACTCCGAGACCGACGAGCTGCTCGTGCGCGAGGCGGCACCCGTGCGGCTCACGGGCGAGGGGCGCCTCGACTGCCAAGTCGTGCCGAGCGGGCCCGGGTTCTCAGGCGAGAACAACCTGCGGCTCTTCAACTCGCTCGTCTACAACGCGCAGCGGCGCATCATCCTCGTGAGCCCGTATTTCGTGCCGGATGACTCCATGCTCTACGCGGTCACGACCGCAGCGCAGTCGGGACTGCACGTCGAGCTCTTCGTGTCCGAGATCGGCGACCAGTTCATGGTCTACCACGCGCAACGCAGCTACTACGAGGCACTGCTCAAGGCGGGCGTGCACATCTACCTCTACCCCGCGCCGACGATCCTGCATGCGAAGCACATGACCTTCGACGACGAGGTCGCGATCATCGGCTCGAGCAACATGGACATGCGCTCGTTCACCCTCGACCTCGAGATCTCGGTCATGATCCACGGCGAGCCGTTCCTCTCGCAGCTGCGCGAGATCGAGGACGCCTACCGCGCCGTGAGCCGCGAGCTCACCCTCGAGGAGTGGCGGCAGCGGCCGTTCCGCATCCAGACGCTCGACAACCTCATGCGCCTGACGGCGGGGCTGCAGTAACCCGACCCCGCATCACTTCTTCTCCTTCCCAGGCCGCCGTCGGCGATGCACTCCACCGGTTTGTGCAGGATGTCCCGGTTGCTCGTCGGCGGTGGCTATCGTCGGAGCAACCCGGCTGCCACACTGAAGGGATGCTCGTGAACGACCCGCAGATCTGGACCCTCATCGGGGTCTTCGCGGCGATCGTCATCGGTGGCATGTCGATCACGACGACGCTGCTCAGCCGAAACATCACGACGGCCATCGGTGGCCTCCGCGGCGAGCTGCACGCGGAGATGAGCGGGCTGGCGGCGGAGATGAACGCGCGCTTCGACGCGGTGGGGCACCGCTTCGACGCGGTGGGGCACCGCTTCGACGCGACGGACACGCGGATCGATGCCCTTCACACCGAGATGAACGTGCGTTTCGACGCGGTCAATACCCGCATCGATCACCTCGACCGCGACGTCGACGCCCTCGCGCGCCGCGTCTGGGGTGAGGCACCGGACCACTGACGCGATCGCGAGCGCCGCCCCTGGGCTATTCCCCGGATGCGGTGCGGCTGATCGTCACCATCTCGTCGCGCGGCACGACCTTGATACGGGCACGACCGTGGGGCTCGCCGAGGGCGATCTCGTGGGCGTCGAGGCGGTGCCAGCCCTCGAGATCCGTATACGCGACGCCGCGCTCCTCGAGCAGCCGCGTCACGGCATCCTCGTCGGGCTCCGCCGGGCTCCACCAGTTCGCCTGGTCCTTGACGAGGTGCGAGATGGTCTCCATGGCATCCGACTTGGTGTGGCCGATGAGGCCCACCGGTCCGCGCTTGATCCACCCCGTCGCGTAGACGCCCGGCACGAGCTCGTTGCGGTGGTCGAGCACCTGGCCCTCGTGGTTGGGGATGACGCCGCGCTCTTCGTCGAACGGGATGCCGGGCAGCGGCGAGCCGAAGTAGCCGACCGCCCGGTAGACGGCCTGCACCGGCACCTCCCGCACCTCTCCCGTGCCGCGCACGCCGCCCTCGCCATCCGGCTGGGTGCGCTCGTACCGGAACGCGGTGACGCCCCGCTCGTCACCGACGATCTCGAGGGGCTTCGCGTAGAAGTGCAGATGCAGCCGCCGCGACGCTCGCCCGACGTCGCGCTGCCGCCATTGGCTCAGCACCTTGTCGATCACGAACACCTGCTTGTTCGACTCGATCGCGCGACGCGACGCCTCGTCGTAGTCGAAGTCCTCGTCGTAGACGATCATGTCGACGTCGCGCAGCTCGCCGAGCTCGCGCAGCTCGAGCGGCGTGAACTTCACCTGCATGGGGCCGCGACGACCGAAGACGTGCACGTCCGTCACGGGCGACGAGGCGAGCCCCTCGTACACGTTGTCGGGGATCTCGGTCGGCAGCAGGTCCTCCGGGTGCTTCGCGAGGATGCGCGCGACGTCGAGTGCGACGTTCCCGTTGCCGACGACGGCGACCGACTGAGCCTCGAGCGGCCACGTGCGGGGGTAGTCCGGGTGCCCGTCGTACCAGCTCACGAAGTCCGCCGCGCCGTAGCTCCCCGGCAGCTCGACGCCCGGGATGTCGAGCTGGGCGTCGCGCACGGCGCCGGTCGCGAAGATGACCGCGTGATAGTGCTTCTTGAGATCGTCGAGCGTGATGTCGCGCCCGTAGAGCACGTTGCCGAAGATGCGGATGTCGCCCCGGTCGACCACCTCGCGAAGCGCCGTGATGATGCCCTTGATCCGCGGGTGGTCGGGCGCGACGCCGTAGCGCACGAGACCGTAGGGCGCGGGCAGCTGCTCGAAGAGGTCGATCGACACGTCGAAGCCGCGGTCGTACTTGAGCAGGATGTCGGCCGCGTAGATGCCGGCGGGCCCGGCGCCCACGATCGCGAGGCGGAGCTTCATGCGGGGGTTCCTTCCTGTGCGCCGAGGCGCGGGGGTGTACGTGCAGCGAGCGTTGCGCTCAGCCCGAGCGCTCGACGATCGCTTGCGCGAAGCGGCTGAGCGACTTCTTGACCGGTCCCTCGGGGAGCGGGGCGAGGGCCGCGACGGCCTCGTCCGCCCAGCGCCGTGCCTCGGCGAGGGTCTCGGCCGTGACCGGATGCTCGCGCAGCTCCGCGACGGCACGCGCGAAGAGCGCGGGGTCGGCATCCGCGGCGAGCCCGGCCTCGAGACGCGCGAGAAGAGCCGCGGCAGCGGCATCCGTCTCGGCGTCGCGACGCAAGTAGAGCAAGGGGAGCGTGGGGACGCCCGCGCGCAGGTCGGTGCCCGCCTCCTTGCCCGTGTGCTCGATCGCGCTCGAGAGGTCGATGACGTCGTCGACGAGCTGGAAGGCGACACCGACCTTCTCGCCGAACTGCTCGACGGGCGCACGGTAGTCGTCGGGAGCGTTCGAGAAGACGACGCCGATGACGGCCGCGCACGAGATGAGCGACCCCGTCTTGTCGGCGAGCACCTGCAGGTAGTGCGCGATGGGGTCGTCGCCCGGCCGGGGGCCGACCGTCTCGTGCAGCTGGCCGAGGCAGAGCCGCTCGAACACGTCGGCCTGGATCGTGAGGGCGCGCTCGCCGAGTCCCGCGACGAGCTGCGAGGCGCGCGCGAAGAGCAGGTCGCCCGTGAGGATCGCGACGGAGTTGCCCCACACGGTCTGCGCGCTCGGCACACCCCGGCGCATCTGGGCGTCGTCCATGACGTCGTCGTGGTAGAGCGATGCGACGTGCGTGATCTCGACCGCCTGCGCGCCCACGATGACCTCGTCGGTGACGCCGTCGCCGAGCTGGGCCGTCAGCAACGCGAGCACGGGGCGCACGCGCTTGCCGCCCGCGTCGAGCAGATACCGGCCAGCGGCATCCGCGATGTCGTCGGCGAAGGTCAGATGGGTCGCGAGGCCCTCCTCGACGCGCTCGAGACCGGCCTCGATCGCGCGTGCGAAGGACTTCTCCTCGCTCGAGGCGAAGAGGGCCTCGCCGAGGCCGAGCGAGGCGCCGAGGGTGCGGCGCCGGGCGAGCGAGGGGGTGGGGGTCACGTGGCGGCCGTTCTCAACTGGTCGTCTTGCGGGGGGCGCGGCGACGCGCGGCAGATGCGCGCACCGCGGGGTCGACGGGCTTGCGGCCGCGATGCAGTGCGACGACGCCGCCCGTGAGATTGCGGTGGGCGACGCGCGCGAAGCCGACGCCGCGGATCCACTTGGCGAGCGTGTGCTGATCGGGCCACTGCTCGATCGATTCGACGAGGTAGCGGTAGGCATCGGGGTTCGAGCTCGCGAGCTTCGCGACGACGGGCATCGCGACCTTCATCCAGCCGTCGTAGCCGATGCGCATGAGCGGGTTCGTGGGGTGCGAGAACTCGCACACGACAAGGCGCCCGCCGGGCTTGAGCACGCGGTACATCTCGCCGAGCGCGACGATCGGGTCGGAGATGTTGCGCAGGCCGAAGCTGATCGTGACGGCGTCGAACTCGTCGTCGCCGAAGGGCAGACGCTCGGCGTCGGCCTCGACGAACTCGAGCTTGGGGTGCCGGCGACGGCCCTCGGCGATCATGCCGGGCGAGAAGTCGACGGCGACGACCGTCGCGCCCGATCGCGCGATCGCGGCCGAGGAGGTGCCCGTGCCGGCGGCGATGTCGAGGATGCGCTCGCCCGGCTGCGGGTCGATCGCCCGCACGGTCGCGATGCGCCACAGGGGCGCATTGCCGAGCGAGAGGATGTCGTTGGTGCGGTCGTAACCGCGGGCGACGTCGTCGAACATGCCGGACACCTCGTCCGGCCGCTTCTCCATGTTCGCCCTGTTCACCACGGCCATCCTACCGAGGGCTCATGCCGTGCGTCCGGGCCGTTAGGCCCGACCGGTCGATGGTCGATGAGCCTAGGGTGGAGGGGTGATCGTTCCCGAGGGCGAGGTGCCCGCGCTCACCGCCCGCACGCGGGTCGTGAGCCCGGTGACATCCCTCCTCCCCCTGCTCGATGCGCAGGCTCCCCTGCTCTTCATGCGGCGCGGCGAAGGCGTCGCGGGCGTCGGCGAGCTGTTGCGCCTGACCTTCCGCGGCCCCGACCGCATCACCCGCGCCGCCGAGACCTGGCGGCGCATCGCGGCATCCGCATCCGTCGACGACGAGGTGCGCAAGTCGGGCAGCGGCCTGCTCGCCTTCGGCGCCTTCACCTTCGACGAGCGCTCCGCTTTCGAGAGTGTGCTCATCGTGCCGCGACTCATCGTGGGGCGCCGCGACGGCGTCACATGGCTCACCGAGGTCGCGCTCGCGGGCGACGCCGACCCCTCGGCTGCCGCGCCCGAGGCCACGCCGCTCGGCGCAGAGTTCCGGCTCGCCTTGCAGCCCGGCGAGGTCGACCCCGATCGCTTCCGCGAGCTCGTGGCGCGTGCCGTGGAGCGCATTCGGGGCGGGGAGCTGCGCAAGGTCGTGCTCGCGCGCGACCTCGTCGGCCACCTCCCCGAGGGCGGCGACCTGCGGCGCGTGCTCGTCGACCTCGCCCTCGGCTACCCCGACACATGGACCTTCGCGATCGACGGGCACATCGGCTCGAGCCCCGAGACGCTCGTGCGCGTGAGCCGCGGCAAGGTGTCGGCGCGCGTGCTCGCGGGCTCGATCGCGCGCGGCGCCGACGCGGATGCCGACCATGCCGCCGCACTACGGCTCGCGACCTCGACGAAGGACCTCGACGAGCACCGCTACGCCGTGCAGAGCGTGCTCGATGCGCTCGCCCCGCATGCACGCTCGGGCATCTCGGCGAGCGAGATCCCGTTCGCCCTCAAGCTGCCCAACCTGTGGCATCTCGCGACCAACATCGAGGGCACGCTCTCCGACGGCTCCTCGGCCCTCGACCTCGCCGCAGCCCTGCACCCGACGGCAGCCGTCGCGGGCACCCCCACGGCGAAGGCCCTCGAGGTCATCCGCGAGCTCGAGCCCCTCGACCGTGGTCGCTATGGCGGGCCCGTCGGGTGGGTGGATGCCGCGGGCGACGGCAAGTGGGCCGTCTCGCTGCGCTCGGCGGAGGTCGCGCGCGACGGCGGCATCCGCGCGTATGCCGGGGGCGGCATTCTCGCGGCGTCCGACCCCGATGTCGAGCTCGCCGAGACGAAGCTCAAGTTCCGCCCCATCGTGGAGGCCTTCGGCTGACGGCGGGACGCGTGTCCCGTGACAGGCGGGACACCGTACTGCCACGATGAGCGGATGCGACGCACCTCGAGCCGGATCGCGGTCGTCGTCCTCGCGGTCGTCTCGCTCGTCGCCGCGGTGGGCGCGATCGCGATCGACGCCGTCGTGCTGCCCGAGCATCCCGACCCCATCGAGACGCCCGGGTGGGCGAGCGTCGTTCCGGGAGTCGCGATGCTCGTGCCCGGCGTGCTGCTGCTCTGGCGGCTGCCCTGGCATCCCATCGCGGTCGTGCTGGCCGTGTTCGGCACCCTGTGGATCCTCGACGGGCCCGCGAGCGCCGCGACGAACCTCGCCTGGTACGGCGACCGCGACGCATGGTGGGCGCCTGCCGCCTTCTGGTACTACACCCGCTTGGGCTCGGTGCTCATCATGCCGATCCAGCTCCTGCTCATCCTGTTCCCCGATGGCCGTATGCCCCGCGGATGGCGCAGGGCCGTTTCGATCGTGTCGATCGTGTGCGGGCTCGGCATGCCGTTCTCATTCGTTTTCGCGCCCGCGCACGTTCTCGCCCAGGACGACCCGGGGCGCATCGCCGAGCTCGACGCGTTCGACCCCGGCATCCTCGCCCTCCCCCTGCCGGATCCCGTGTGGGCCGTGATCCTCGAGATCTCGCCGACCCTCATCCTCGTAGCGCTCGTGCTCGCGCTCGTCGTGGCCATCAGCAGGCGCTTCGGCGCCGACGCCGAGCTGCGCGCGCAATTGCGCTGGCTCGTGTGGTCGGGGGCGATCTTCATCGCGTCGACGTTCCTGTTCCCGTATCTCCCGACGTTCGCCGTCGACCTCCTGCTCGGCGTGACGATCGGGCTCGTCGCGTCGTCGGTGCTCGTCGCCGTCACGCGCTACCGCCTCTACGACATCGACCGGCTGCTCTCGTGGACGATCGTCTACGGCGTGCTCGTGGCCGCGGCCGTGCTCGTCGACGTGCTGCTCGTGCTGCTCGTCGGGAGCGCGCTCGACGACCGCGCCGCGATGCTGCTCGCGCTCGTCGTCGTGACGATCGCCTACGCGCCGTTGCGCGAGCGGCTCTTCGCCCTCGCGACGCGCGCGGTCTACGGCAAGCGATCCGATCCCTACGGTCTCGTCTCGTCGCTCGGCGACCGGCTCGCCCGATCGAGCGACACGGCGGGGCGCGTGCACGATCTCGCGCAGACGGTCGCCGAAGCCTTCGCCTCGCCCTACGTGCGCGTCGCGATCGAGCGTCCGGATGCCGAACCCATCGCCGCGGAGGTCGGCACGCGCGGGCGCGAGATCACGCGCGTGCCCATCGAGTACGACGGTGTGCGCATCGGGCGGATCGAGATGGAGCCGGGCCGCCGCCCCGTCGTGTCGCCGCGCGATCAGCGGCTGCTGGAAGACCTCGTGCGGCTCGCAGCCGCCGCCCTGCGCAACGCCGAGCTCGGACGCGAGCTTCAGTCGATCCGGGAATCGCTCGTGCGGGCGCGGGAGGAGAGCCGCTCGCGCCTGCGCCGGGATCTGCACGACGAGCTCGGCCCGCTCCTCGCGGGCGTCAAGCTCCGCCTCGAGACGGCCCGCAACCTGCTCGCCCGGTCGCCCGAGCGCGCGGGCGACGTGCTCGACGCCGCGATCGAGGAGCAGAGCGAGGTGATCGTCGCCATCCGGCGCATCGTGCACGAGCTGCGCCCGCCCGCGCTCGACGATCTGGGCCTCACGCGCGCGATCGAGCAGCTCGCCGAGCGCATCGACGGCGGCGGATGCACGGTGCGCGTCGACGCGGATGTCGCCCATGCGCTTCCCGCCGCCGTCGAGGTCGCGGCCTTCCGCATCGCGTCCGAGGGGCTCGCGAACGCGCGCCGCCACGCGGACGCGCGCCGCATCGACGTGACGCTGCGATCGTCGGAGACGAGCCTGCTCGTCGAGATCTCCGACGACGGCCGGGGCATCGATCCGCACGCACCGGCCGGGCTCGGCCTGCGATCGATGCGCGAACGTGCTGAAGAGCTCGGCGGCAGCTTCGCCGTCGAAAGCGCGTCGGGGCAGGGCACCGTCGTGCGCGCGTCCCTGCCCGTCGCGGCTGCGGCATCCGTCGTTGCGCACACGGCCCCACGCCCCACCCCGCACCCCGAGGAGCAGCTCGCATGAGCGACGAACCCACCCGCGTCGTCCTGGTCGACGACCACCCCGTGTACCGCGACGGGCTGCGCATGCTGCTCGAGTCGATCGACGAGGTCGAGGTCGTCGCGGTCGCCGAGGACGGCGCCGCCGCGATCGATGTCGTCGAGCAAGCAGACCCGGATGTCGTCGTCATGGATGTGCAGATGCCGGGTCTCGACGGCATCGCCGCGACGCGCGAGCTCACGACGCGGCATCCGCATCTCGCGGTCGTCGTGCTCACGATGTCGGAGGACGACGAGACCGTGTTCTCGGCGATGCGCGCGGGTGCGCGCGGCTATCTCGTCAAGGGCTCGAGCCAGCACGAGATCGTGCGCGCGATCCGCTCCGTCGACTCGGGCGAGCTCGTCTTCGGTGCAGCCGTGGCGCAGCGGGTCGCCGCGTACTTCGCGGGGCGGCCGCCCGCATCCGACGCCCCCGCGTTCCCGCAGCTCACTGAGCGCGAGCGCGAGATCCTCGATCTGCTCGCGGCCGGGCGGTCGAACCCGCAGATCGCGCAGACGCTCTACCTCTCGCCCAAGACCGTGCGCAACAACGTCTCGAACATCTTCGCGAAGCTCCAGGTGGCCGACCGCTCGGAGGCGATCGTGCGGGCGCGCGACGCGGGGCTCGGCAGGCTCTAGCGTCCCGCCGCACGACGGGACCGCTGCGGGACGCCGCTCCCTCGCCAGCCGGGACGCGACGCGGGGAGTGTGGAGGCACCAACCACCACACTCGCGAAAGGCACCCGCATGACCACCGCATCCACCCCCGACGACGTCGCCGAGGCGACGAGCCTCGAAGCCGTCGGCGCCCGCCGCCGCTCCGTGCGGGAAGCACTTGGGCCGTTCCGGCCCCACGTGCTCGAGCGCATCGGCGGCATCGCGTTCGTGCTCGCGCCGCTTCTGCATGTCGCGGGCATGGCGACCTCGCCCGCCCAAACCGAGCCCGGCGACGCCGGCTACATCGCGTCGCTCGCGGCAGACCCCGCCCTCAGCATCCTCTCCGCCAACCTCCTGCACTACGGCTGGGTCGCGTTCGCGATCGCGGCCGTCGCGGGCCGCGGCCTCCTGCGCGGAGCCCGCGGGGGCGTCTGGCTCGCCGTCGCGGCGGTCGTGCTGCTCATCGGCTCGATCCAGATGTCGGGCCTCTTGCTCTCGGACTGGTTCCTCGTGGGCGCGGGCCACGTGCTCCCGCTCGACGACGCCGTGCTCATGAACGCCGCTGCGAAGTCCGATTGGACCATCGCCGTCTGGCAGTGGAGCGGCATGGCGGGCGGGCTCGCGGGTCTCATGGCCTACGCGCTCGGCCTCGCACGCGCTCGTGTCGTGCCGTGGTGGATCGCCCCGTTCGGCGGTCTCGCGTGGCTCGTGCCCACGGTCGTCGGCGGGCCGCTCGCGATCGCGCTCATCGCGGTGTTCTTCGCCCCCTTCTACGTCGCGGGCGTGCGCCTCATCGCGCGGCGCTGAGCGATCACCGACGCGGATGCCGCGGGGCCCGACCCTCGCGGCATCCGTCGCGTCACGCGCGGGGCGTGAGCGACGCGAACAGCGCGCGGCGCTGCTCCTCGACGTCGAAGTCGGCGGGCGGCCAGCTCTGGCCGAGCGAGCGCAGGGCGTTCGCGAGCAGCTCGGCGACCGCGAGGCGCGCGTACCACTTGTGGTTCGCGGGGATGACGTGCCACGGCGCCGCCGCGGTCGAGGTGCGCTCGATCGCGAGCTCGTAGGCCGCCTGGTAGTCCTCCCACAGCGCGCGCTCGGCGAGGTCGCCAGGATTGAACTTCCAGTGCTTGTCAGGACGATCGAGACGCTCGGCGAGTCGATCGCGCTGCTCGTCACGCGAGATGTGCAGCATGCACTTCACGACGAGCGTGCCGGATGCCACGAGCCGCTCCTCGAAGTCGACGATGGCGCCGTAGCGCCGCTCGATCTCGGCGGGGTCGGCGAGCTCGCGCACGCGACCGATGAGCACGTCTTCGTAGTGCGAGCGATCGAAGACGCCGATGAGGCCGGGGCCCGGCAGCTCGCGCTCGATGCGCCACAGGAAGTCGTGCGCGAGCTCCTCGGGCGTCGGCTTCTTGAACGAGCGGATGCGGACGCCCTGCGGGTCGACCGCGCCCACGACGTGCCGCAGGATGCCGCCCTTGCCCGAGGTGTCCATACCCTGCAGCACGAGCAGCACACTGCGCGGATCGTGCTCGGTGTTCGCGAAGAGCAGCTCCTGCAGACCGTCGAGCTCGGTTCCGAGCTTCGCAAGCGCCTTCGCGCCTTGCTTCTTGCCGTCCGCGAACCCCGGCGTGGCATCCGGATCGACGTCCGCGAGGCGGAAGCCCGCGCCCACGCGCAACTGCTCGGCGAAGCTCACGCCCTCACGCTAGCGGGCGAGAGCGACCTCGACGAGCACGCGGCCCGGCGTCGGCGTGAGCGCGCCGTCGAGCTGGCCGCGCTCGGTCACAAGGCGGTGCTCCCAGCCGTAGGCGGATGCGAGGGCCGCGAGGTCGACCGATTGCGGCGTGAGCAGCACCCGGTCGGCGAGGGCGGGGTCGGCGGACCGCGCGACCTCGAGCCCGTCGAAGATCGTGCCCCCGTGGTCGTTGCCGACGATCACCTGCAGCCGCGGCACCGTCTCACCCTCCCCGCCGAGCAGCGACCCGACGTCGTGCAGGAGCGCGAGGTCGCCGAGCAGTACGCGCGTGATGCCGGGCCGGGCGTCGCGGCGCTGGGATGCGAGCGCGATGCCCGTCGCGGTCGCGATCGTGCCGTCGATGCCCGCGAGGCCGCGATTGGCGTGCACGGGGATGCGCTTGCCGGGGGCGACGCGATCGAGCTCGCGGATGAGCCGTGACGCGCCCACGACGAGGCGGTCGTGCGGCCAGCTCGCAGCCCACACAGCCTCCACGAGCTCCCGGCGCGTGACGGGTGCCCGCATCCGCTGCAGCTGTTCACGCGCGAAGGCCGCGCGCTCGGCGTAGTCGGTGGAGATCGACGCGACCGACCCCACCTCGATCTCGAGCAGGGAGCGCGAGGCGTGCACCCAGCGGCGCGCCCACGAGGGGTCGGGCTCCGCGGCCGCCGCGACCACGACGCGGTCGGCGAAGCGTGCCACGCGACGGCCGGGGTTGTAGTCGTCGAGGCCCGGCGCGCGCACGACGATCGTCTCGACACCGCGGCGCTCGATGATGGCCGGCACCTCGCGACTGAGGGTCGGATGCCCGAACACGACGACGCGTTCAACCCGGTCGCCGAAGCCCGCGGCTCCCAACAGCTCGCGGTAGGCGGCCACGAGGTTCGGACCGAAGCGCGCGCCGCTCGCGACCTCGGCGAGCAGGGGCGCTCCGAGCTCGCGCGCGATGCGCTCGGCATCCTCGCCCGCGCCGGCGCCCGCGACGACGATCGTACCGGGTGCCGGGGTGAGCTCGAGCGGCTCTCCCGTCTGTGCCGCCGTGGGCTCCCACTCCCGCGGCTCGACATCAGGCAGGCGCACGGGTGACGAGAGCGGCTCGCGGAAGGCGAGGTTCACGTGGCGCGGGCCCCGGATGCCGTCGAGCACCTCACCCGCGAGGGCATCCGCCGCGCTCTCCTCGCCCGCGTCGCCTACGGGGGCGGGAACGTCCCATGAGCGGGGTGCGACACGCGCGAAGATGCCCGCTTGACGCGTCGTCTGATTGGCGCCGACGCCGCGCAGCTCCTCCGGGCGATCGCCGCTCAGCACGATGAGCGGGACGCCCGAGTGCGCGGCTTCGAGAACCGCGGGATGCAGGTTCGCGACGGCCGTTCCGGAGGTCGTCACGACGAGCGCGGGAGCACCTGACTCGATCGCGAGGCCGAGGGCGAGGAAGCCCGCCGACCGCTCGTCGATGCGCACGTGCAGGTTCACGAGTCCCGCCTGCTCGAACCGCGCGGCCGCGAGCGCGAGCGCCTGCGAGCGCGATCCTGGGCACACGACGACATCCGTCACGCCACGGCGGACGAAGCCCGCGAGGAGGGCCGTCGCGAAGACGCTCGCGGGTGCGTCGCCCGGGGGCCGCGTCACCGCGGGTTCTTCGGGGCGTCGTCGTCGCCGTCGAGCTCCGACAGGCGCTTCTCGAGATCCCTGATGCGCTGCTCCTGCTCCTTCTCGCGCGCGAGGCGACGGAGGAACTCGGGGTCGTCGTCGGGCGCCGACGGCGCATCGCGGTACCGCCCATGGTTGCGGGGCTCGAGCGGTTCGCGGCCGAGGGCGAACCACAGGATGGGGCCGATGATCGGGATGGCGATCGCGATGAGCGCCCAGACGCCCTTCGGGAGCGCACGCACACGCGAGGGCTCGATGCGCACGATGTCGACGATCGCCGCGACGAGCAGCACGAGCGCGACGATGAACGGCAGGTAGCGCAACAGGGCGGCCATGCCTTGATTCTAGGCTCGGCATCCGCCGGGCGCCGCCCGCCTAGGATGGGCGGGTGCCCGCCTGGATCCCCTACACGCTGCTGCGCCTCGCCCTCTTCGGCGGCACCTTCACGCTCGTCTACGTGCTGCTGCAGCAGTACGCGGTCGCGGCGATGCTCTCGGCCGTGATCGCGGCGGTCGCCGCCGTCATCGTGAGCTTCAGCGTCGCCTACATCTTCTTCCCCGGCCTGCGCAATCGCGTCGCGACGGAGTTCGCCGCGACCCGCGAGCGCAGCCGCGAGAAGGCGGATGCCGCATCCGGCGACGACGAACGCGGCGTCGACGAGCGGGCCGAGGACGGCGACTAGCCACTCCCGCCCGCGCGCTCAGGTGGTGAGCGAGACCCCCGTGGGGATCGTGAAGGCGAGTGCGGCCCCCAGCCCGACCCCGAAGAGCAGCGCCGTCAGGAGCGTGAGCTTGAGCGCCGTGACGTACTCGGGCGCCGTGCGCGCCGTGAGCACGATGAGGATCGCGGGTGCGGCCGCGAAGCCCGCGAAGTACACGTACGGCGCGAGGTCGAAGAACAGCACGTAGAACACGAGGATGCCGAAGGGAGCCGCCACGAGCACGGCGTAGAGGATGCGCGAGGGCACGTCGCCGATCCGCACGGCCAGGGTGCGCTTGCCGGCAGCCGCATCCTGGGCGCGGTCGCGCAGGTTGTTGACGTGCAGCACGGCCATCGCGAAGAGGCCGATCGCGACGCCGCCGAGCCAGGCCTCGATGTTGACGGTGCCGAGCTGCACGAACGTCGTGCCTGCGACGGCGACGACGCCGAAGAACACGAACACCGCGAGCTCGCCGAGCCCCGCGTACCCGTAGGGGCGCTTGCCGCCCGTGTAGAACCACGCCGCGAGGATCGCGACGGCGCCCACGGCCAGAAGCCACCAGTGCTGGGTGCGGATGACGAGCGCGAGTCCCGCGAGCGCTGCGAGGCCGAAGAACACGAGCGCCGCGATGAGCACGTGGCGCGGCTTGGCGCGGCCCGATCCCACGAGGCGGGCCGGTCCCACCCGGTGGGCGTCCGTGCCACGCACGCCGTCGGAGTAGTCGTTCGCGTAGTTGACGCCGATCTGCAGGAGCACGGCGACGGCGAGGCACACGAGGGCCCGCAGCCAGTGCGAGTACCACTCCTCCATGCCGAGGGCGGCGGCGCCCGTTCCGAGGGCGACGGGCGCGATCGCGAGCGCGAGTGTGAGCGGCCGTGCCGCGGCGATCCACGTGCCGAGGGTGGCAGGACTCGCCTCGGCTGGCGGGCGACCGCCGGGACGGCCGCTGCGGCCGCGACCCTTCGCAGAGGACTTGCCCTTGACGGGGGCCTTGCCCTTCGCGGACGCCGCGGGGGCCGGCGCCTTCGCCGCCTTGCCCGACTTCGGTGCCACGGTGCCCCGCGCGCGATCGAGGGCCTGAGGATCGAACCGCTGCTGCTTCGCCACGAAGGGAAGCCTACTGATGCGCGGGCGGTGCGCGGCGGCGCGGCGCTCCTCAACCAGCGGCGGCGGCCAGGGCGGCGAGCGCGCGGCGGTCGGGCTTGCCGCTCGGCAAGAGCGGGAGCGTCGCGACACGGATGATGCGCTCGGGGCGTCCGACCGCGCCGAGCGCGTCGGCCACGGCCGCGAGGGCGGCGTCGTCGTCGACAGGGGCTCCCGCCGCGATCGCGACCGGGCGCTCGCCCCAGCGCGCGTGCGCGACCGCGACGACCGCGGCATCCGCGCAGCCCGGTTGCGCCCGCAGCACCTCCTCGATCGCCGCGAGCGACACCTTGACGCCACCGGACACGATGACGTCGTCGCGCCTGCCGAGCACGCGCAGCACCTCGCCGTCGAGCTCGCCGGCGTCCGCAGTGCGGAACCAGCGGATGCCATCGTCGCTCACGAATCGCTCGGCCGTGAGCACAGGGTCGTCGAGGTAGCCATCGGCGATCGTCGTTCCGCCGAGCTGCACCTCGCCGTCGACGATCCGCACGCGAGCGCCGCCGATGGGCCGACCGTCGTACACGCAGCCCCCGCTCGTCTCGCTCGAGCCATAGCTGCGCACGACGCGGATGCCGGCCTCGCGCGCGCGTTCGGCGAGCGGCCCGGGCATCGCCTGCCCGCCCACGAGCACGGCTTGGAAGCCGCGCAGCACATCACGCGCGGCGGGGTCGTCGAGCAGGGTGGCGAGCTGGGCCGGCACGAGGGCCGTCGCGTGCGCCGTCTCGCCGGAGAGCTCGCGGGCCGCCGCGATGAAAGCCTCGGCGTTGAAATGCGCACCCCGTACCGCGACGGGCGCGGTCTCGGCGCTCAGCGAGCGCGCGAGCACGTTGAGGCCCGCGATGTAATGCACGGGCAAGGCGAGCACCCACTGGGCGGGCCCGCCGAGGGCCGACTCGCTCGCGGCGGCGGACGCGAGCACGGCATCCGCGGGCAGCACGACGCGCTTGGGGCGGCCCGTCGTGCCACTCGTCTCGACGACGAGGCCCACGTGCTGGGCGATCGTGGCGGGCAGCGGAGCGGCATCCGCGCCCGGGGCGCCCGAGGCGACGAAGAGGGCCGGGCCGCCCGCGAGCGCCGCGCGCAGCGCCTCGAGCACGACAGCGTACCCCTCGGCGGCGGCGACCCGGACGAGCGGCCTCATGTCAGAAGTGCCAGGGGTAGGGGCCCCAGTCGGGGTCGCGCTTCTCGAGGAACGCGTCGCGCCCCTCGGCTGCCTCGTCGGTGCCGTAGGCGAGCCGCGTGGCCTCGCCCGCGAAGACCTGCTGGCCGACCATGCCGTCGTCGACGGCGTTCATCGCGAACTTGAGCATGCGGATCGCCGTGGGGCTCTTGCCGAGGATCGTCTCGGCCCACGCGAGGCCCGTGCGCTCGAGCTCGGCGTGCGGCACGACGGCGTTGACGGCGCCCATCTCGTAGGCGCGCTGGGCGTCGTACTCCTCGGCGAGGAAGAACACCTCGCGCGCGAACTTCTGGCCGACCTGCCGCGCGAAGTACGCGCTGCCGTAGCCCGCGTCGAACGACCCGACGTCGGCATCCGTCTGCTTGAAGCGCGCGTGCTCGCGGCTCGCGATCGTGAGGTCGCACACGACGTGAAGCGAGTGACCGCCGCCCGCGGCCCATCCGGGCACGAGCGCGATGACGACCTTGGGCATGAAGCGGATGAGGCGCTGCACCTCGAGGATGTGCAGTCGGCCCACACCCGCACCCCCCGTTGGTTGAGGAGCCCGCGAAGCGGGCGTCTCGAAACCGGCGTCCTCCCGGTACTCGTACCCGCTCCGTCCCCGGATGCGCTGGTCGCCCCCCGAGCTGAACGCCCACCCTCCGTCTTTCGGACTCGGTCCGTTGCCGGTCAGCAGCACGACGCCGACCCGCGGGTTCTGGCGCGCGTCGTCGAGGGCGCGCGCGAGCTCATCGACCGTCTGCGGGCGGAACGCGTTGCGCACTTCGGGCCTGTCGAACGCGACGCGCGCGATGCGGCCCGTCGCGTCGAGGTGGTAGGTGATGTCGCTGAGATCCTCGAAGCCGGGCACCTCGCGCCAGACCTCGGCGTCGAACAGCTCCGAGACGGTCACAGCGCTCCGATCCACGTGAGGAGGTTGAGCAGCACGACGGGATTGAGCAGGATGCCGACCGCGACCCCGACGATGCCCCATCCGCGCCCGCGGTTCGTCACGATCGCGACGAGCCCGAGGACGACCGCGGGGATGCTCAGCAGGTTCGCCGAGATCGAGAGGCCGACACCGAGCTCGAGCATGCCGGCGAGCGAGATGGCGAGGGCGATCGCCCAGGTCACGACCATGAGGATCGAGATGCCCCCCGCGAGCGCCCCGAGCCACCGCGAGCGGCGCGGCGTCAGGGGTGCTTCCGCATCGGGCGCGACCTCGTCGGCGTCCGCCGGGACGTCGAAGATCTGCAGCCCATCCGTCACGCCTCCACCCTAGAGCGTGCACCGCGGGATGATGGGCGGGTGAGGGTGGATGCCGAGGAGCTCGTCGCGAACGCGCGCGTCGTGCGGCTGCCGCTCGTCACGCGCTTCCGAGGCGTCGTCGAGCGCGAGGCAGTGCTCCTGCGGGGCCCGAGCGGTTGGGGTGAGTTCTCGCCGTTCCTCGAATACGACGACGCGGAGGCATCCGCATGGCTCGAGGCGGCGATCGAGGCGGCGTGGGGCGAGCAGACGCCCGCCTTGCGCAGCGAGGTGCCGGTCAACGCGACACTTCCGACGGTGCCCGTGGAGCGCATCCGCGAGGTGCTCGAGCGCTTCGGTGCCGTGCGTACGGTCAAGGTCAAGGTCGCGGATGCCGCGGAGACGCTCGCCGACGACGTCGCGCGCGTGCGCGAAGTGCGTCGCATCCTCGGAGCGGCTGGCCGCATCCGCGTCGACGCGAACGGCGGCTGGAACGTCGATCAGGCCGAGCGCGCCGCCCACGAGCTCGCGCCATTCGACCTCGAGTACCTCGAGCAACCGTGCGCGACCGTCGCCGAGCTCGCCGAGTTGCGCGAGCGGCTGCGGGATTGGCAGCTCCCGATCGCTGCCGACGAGAGCGTGCGCAAGGCCGACGATCCGCTCGCGGTGGCGCGAGCGGGCGCGGCCGACCTGCTCGTCGTGAAGGTGCAGCCCCTCGGGGGTGTCGCGCGAGCCCTGCGCATCGTCGCCGAGGCGGGACTTCCCGCTGTGGTCTCGAGCGCGATCGACACCTCGGTCGGGCTCGCGATGGGCGCGCGCCTCGCGGCGGCGCTGCCCGAGCTGCCATTCGATTGCGGGCTCGGCACCGCCGCGCTGCTCGCCGCCGACATCACGAGCCGGCCGCTCACGCCCGTCGACGGCGTCATCCCTGTGCGGGACGTCGAGCCGGATGCCGCGCTGCTCGCGGCGCATGCGGCGCCTCCCGAGCGCGTCGCGTGGTGGCACGCGCGCCTCCGTCGCTGTGCGGCGTTGCTCGCCGCATCAGGGTGAGGACGCACGCAGCTGTCGAGGTGGCCGAGGAGCGTGGCCCATTCAGGGGCGCGTCTCGAAGCCTCCGACGCCGCGAGACGGGTGCGGTGACGGTGGTTTCGAGACGCGTCGCTTCGCGGCGCTCCTCAACCCAAGGGTTTCGAGACGCGTCGCTTCGCGGCGCTCCTCAACCACCTGGCAGGCCCGCTGTGTCGGCACTCGAGCGGCCGGGCGTCCGCGCACGGCCGGCCGCTCGGCCGAGCGCCGCGGATGACCGCGGCGCCAGCGCAGCGGGGGTGCGGATTCGGGTCCGCGACGCTGGCATCGGGACTGGCGGGAGCGCGCCGCCGAAACGGCGGTGCCGCGGGGGCATGCGTCGCGGACCCGAATCCGCACCCCCGCGAAGCGCCGAGAGGATCGAGCTCAGAGCCCCGAGTAGGCGTGCATGCCCTTGAAGAAGAGGTTGACGATCGTGAAGTTGAAGAGCACGGCCGTGAAGCCCACGATCGAGAGCCACGCCGACGGGGCACCCCGCCATCCGCGCGTCGCCCGCGCGTGGATGTACCCGGCGTAGACGACCCAGATGATGAACGTCCACACCTCCTTGGTGTCCCAGCCCCAGTAGCGGCCCCACGCGTGCTCGGCCCAGATGGCGCCCGCGATGAGCGTGAAGGTCCAGAAGGCGAAGCCGATGACGTTCACCCGGTAGGCGAGGTTCTCGAGCGCCTCGGAGCTCGGGAAGGCGCGCAGGAAGCGCGGCTTGTCGCTCGCTCCCGCCTCGCGGCGGGCCTGCAGCAGTTGCGCGATCGCGAGCCCGGCGCCGAGGGCGAAGAAGCCCGTGCCGAGCACCGCGACGAGGATGTGGATCACGAGCCACGCCGATTGCAGGGGCGGCGACAGGGGCACGACGTCGACGTAGACGTTGATCGAGGCGAGCATGAGCAGGAGCGCCACGAGCCCCGTGATGTAGGAGCCGATGAACCGCACGTCGCGGAAGAGGTTCACGACGAGGTAGACGCCGACGATCGCGGCCGTACCCGTGACGGCGAACTCGAACATGTTGGCCCACGGGGCGTGCCCGTTCGCGATCCCGCGCAGCACGATCGCGAGCACGTGCACGGCGAAGCCGAGCACCGTGAGGGCGAGCGCGATACGGGCGGCCTTGCCGGGCCGCACGGCGGCCTCTGCGGATGCCGTGGGCGGCGCGGGCGGGGCGAGTACGGTCGTGCCTCCGCGCGTCGTCGCAGCGGCGGATGCGGATGCCGTCGGCTGAGCGGCGATCGCCTCACTCGAGCGACGCGAGAGGTCGACGACGTACCCGACGAAGGCGAGCACGTACACCGCGGCCGCCGAGTAGACCGCGAGAAGCGAGTAGGCGGCGAGGGTGTCGGTCGTCACGGGTTCATCCTACGTTCGAGGCGGGCGGCATGGCGGCGGGCGATGTCGGCCACGGCATCCGCGAGCCCCGGGTCCTCGCCGCGCGCGAGGCCCGCGTATTCGATGCGCACGCCGTCGCCGTCGGGCACGGCCTTGACCCACACGCGGCGGCGCGGCACGAAGAGGCTCACAAGCAGTCCGCCGAGGATGAGCAGTGCGAACACGAGCACCCATCCCTCGGTCGGGTCGTGGTGGAACTCGACGCTCACGAAGCGCTTGAGCCCCGTGAACTCGATCGAGCCGAGGCCGTCGGGGAGCTCGGCGGTCTCGCCCTGGGTGAGCTCGAGCGCGGCAGCGTCGGCCTTGGGCCCCGCGATCTGGGTCAACTCGTCGGTGTCGAGCGAGTAGGCGTTGACGCTCACCCCCGTGTCGAGGCCGAGGTCGCCGGTATAGACGGTGAGGGTGAGGAGGCTCCCGGGGCCCGCGTACGGCGAAAGGGAGGTGTAGGTGCCGTCGTCGAGCTCGAGGGGGTCGGGGTAGAAGAACCCGAGGAATCCCAGCTGCTCGTCGAGCCCGTCGGGCACCTTGATGACGCCGAGGCTGCGCAGGTTGCCGTCTTGCGGCAGGAACGCGACGGGCCCCGAGAAGGCGACCTCGCCATCCGCGTCGCGCACCGTCACGACGGGCGCGTAGCCGTTGCCGAGCAGGTACATCTTGGTGCCGCCGATCTCGAGCGGCGCGTTGATCTTGAGGTCGGCGTCGGCCCATGGGCCGTCCGGCTCGCGCGTCGAGAGGTGGGCCGTGAAATCGGTCGGCTGGTAGACGCCCGTCGCGGGGTTGAGCTCGTACTCCCCCTCGAACTCGTCGAGCCGCACCGAGAAGGGCTCGAGCGCGCCCTCCGTGAAGAAGCGGCCGGGATTGAACGAGTCGTAGCTCACGAGCGAGTTCGTGAACGCCGTGTCCTGGACGATGACGCGCTGGCCGTTGTAGCCGAACCCTCCGCCGACGCCGACCGCGAGCAGCACACCCACGAGCGCCGTGTGGAAGATGAGGTTGCCGGTCTCGCGCAGGTAGCCGCGCTCGGCCGAGATCGAGTCGCCATAGCGCTCGACGCGGTAGCCCGCGCCCCGCAGCACCGCACGAGCCTCGTCGACGGCCGTCTCGGCATCCGTCGCGGCGCGCTGCTCCGTGAACCCCACGAGCCGTGCGAGCCGCACGGGCGTCTTGGGCGGGCGCGCACGCAGCGCGTCGATGTGGTGCTTCGTGCGCGGCAGTATGCAGCCGACGAGCGAGATGAAGAGCAGCAGGTAGATGGCCGAGAACCACGGCGAGCTGAACGTCGAGAACACGCCGAGCTTGTCGAGCAGCTCGAAGGTGTCGGGGTTGTCGCGCTCATACTGCAGCACGCCGTTCGGGTCGGAGCTGCGCTGCGGCACGAGGGAGCCCGGCACGGCCGCGAGGGCGAGCAGCAACAGCAGCACGAGGGCCGTGCGCATGCTCGTGAGCTGACGCCAGAAGAACCGCAGGTAGCCGACGACGCCGAGCTTCGGCTGGGCGACGCCCGCGGCCGCAGGCTCGGCGTCGATGTGGTCGTCGGGTCGCAGCGGATCGCTCGACCGCTCCTTCTTCGTCGTGCCCTCAGAGCGGGGTGCTGAAGCCACCGATCACCGCCCCCAATTGCGACATGATGACGCTCCACAGTCCCGTGACCATGAGCACGCCGATGACGATGAGCAGCACGCCTCCCGCGATGTTGATGCCGCGGATGTGACGGCGCACCCAGCCGAGGCTCGTTCCGACCCAGCCGAATCCGAGCGCGACGAGCACGAACGGCACGCCGAGGCCCGCGCAATAGGCGAGGCCGAGCAGCACGGCGCGCCACGGGTCGCCGCCGTAGCCCGCGAGGAAGCCGACGGCCGTGAGGGTCGGGCTGATGCACGGGGTCCATCCGAGCGCGAAGAGGATGCCGAGCAGCGGTGCGCCCACGAGTCCCGTACGCGGCTGCCAGCTCGGCTTGACCTGCCGCTGCAGCACCGTGACCTGCCCGATGAACACGAGGCCGAGCACGATGATGACCCCACCGCCGATGCGCATGATGAGGTCGCCGTACTGCAACAAGAAGCGGCCCGCCGTTCCCGCGAGCACGAAGACCGCGAGGAAGACGAGCGAGAACCCCGCGACGAACAGCAGGGCGCCGAGCGTCATCCGCGAGCGCGTGCGCTTCGCCCCGCGCGCGACGCCCGAGACATAGCCGAGGTAGCCGGGCACAAGGGGTAGTACACACGGCGAGAGGAACGACATGAGTCCCGCGGCGAGCGCGATCGGCACGGCGAGCCACAGCCCGCCGGAGACGACGATCTCGCCCGGGTCCACGCGTCAGGCCTTCTCGGCCAGCAGCTCGTCGACGATGTCGGCGACGACGCTCGGACTCTCGATGAGGCCGCTGATGCGGGCGGCGACGCGCCCCTCGCGATCGAGGATGAGCGTCGTCGGCACGGAGTTGGGCGCGAGCTTGCCGCCCGCGAAGGCGAGCTGCACGGCGTTGTCGCCCGCGTCGATGATCGAGGGGTAGCCGACGCCGAACTTCTTCTCGAAACCGAGCGCGATGTCGGCCGTGTCGCTCACGTTGACGCCGAGCATGACGACGTCGTCGCCCTCGAACTGCACGCGCAGCTTCTCGAGGTCGGGCGCCTCCTCGCGGCACGGCGGGCAGCTCGCGTACCAGAAGTTGACGACGACGACCTTGCCCACGGCATCCGCGGAGTCGAAGTGCTCGCCCGTGTCGAGCGTGCCCGCGAACGCGACGGGCTCCTCGCGCTCGGATGCCGGCGGCTGCACGACGCGCCCGTCGCCCGAGACGTAGCCGTCGCCCGTGCCGTTCTCGTACTGGTCGGCGAGATGACCGGCCTCGGGCGTGCACCCAGCGAGCACGGCGGCGAGGGCGACGGCGGGCACCAGCAGGCGCACGCCGGCGCGGCGACGGGTTCGGGTGGTCACACGGCTCCCAGGTCGATGGACTGCGAGAGCAACTCTGCCGCAGGTTCCTGATAGTCCACCTCGACGAACGCGCCCTCGCGCCACGCGAGCGTCGTGATGCTCGAGAGCGCGCAGCGGCGAGCCCGCGGGTCGTGCGCGAGGGGTTTGCGGGCGACCGAGCGCGCGACCATCCAGATGGGCAGCTGATGGCTCACGAGCACGGCCTCGCCGGCATCCGTCTCGGCGTACGCCTGCGCGACGGCCGCGAGCATCCGGGCGCGGATCGAGGTGAACGCCTCACCCCACGTCGGGCGCCACGGGCCCACGAGGTAGGGCCAATTGCGCGGGTCACGCAGGCCCCGGCGCACATTCGTGCCCTCGAAGCGGTTGGCGGGCTCGATGAGCCGCTCGTCGAGCCGCACCTCGAGCCCGAAGCGCGCCGCCCACGGGGCCGCCGACTCCTGCGTGCGTTGCAGGGGGCTCGAGGCGAGCGATGCGACGGGCCGCCCTTCGAGCGAGGCGGCCGCGAGCTCGGCCATGCGGTGTCCGAGCGGCGAGAGGCCGAAGCCCGGCAGACGCCCGTAGAGCACGCGCGTGGGGTTCTCCACCTCGCCGTGGCGCACGAGATGGACGAGGTCGGCCGGCACGCGCCCAGTCTACGAGCGGGGCGCGCGCCGCAGCCTCCCCCGGCGGGATCAAGGTCACTCGGGGATGAGGGCGAAGTTGTCGCGGAAGAGGCCCGTCGGATCGACGCGCGACTTGAGCTCGCGCAAGCGCGCGAGCGTCGCGGGCGGGAAGGCGCGCTCGACGCGGTCACCGCGCGGATCGGCCTCGAAGCTCAAGTAGACGCCGAGCACGTGGTGCTCGAGCGCGTCCCACTGGGCGTTGAGCCAGTCCGGATCGCTCGACATCGCCGCGAGCGAGAAGTTCGCCGAGCGGTGGGCGTAGGCCGTCGCATCCTCGGGCACGTCGGCGACGGCGCCGCCGACCGCGCGCACCTGGAAGAAGTGCACGCGACCCGAGCGCAGCATCCGCGCGAGGTCCTCGGCGAGCTCGGGTGTGACGTGCTCGACGAGTCCGCCGCGCGCGACGGGTGTGCCGCTGCCGCCGTTCGACTCGCCGGGGGCGTTCGCGATGACCGAGGCGTACGGCGCGAGCACGACCGACTGGTCGAGCAGGGGCGCGAGCTCGGCGAACGGCCGCAAGCGATCGAGGATCGTGTCGGGATCCGACGAGTCGACGAGCAGCATCCCCATCGCCGTCATCCGGCCGCCCCGGGGCGCCCCGAGGATGACCTCGCCCGAGATGTCGCGGGGCGCCGCCTCCATCGTGCGACCCCAGGCCTCGAGGAACGCGGCGGTGTCGGATGCATCGAAGGCGAGCTGCGCCCAACCCACATCGCCCGCCTCCGCGGCCTCGAACTCGAAGGCCGTGACGATGCCGAGGTTGGCGCCCGCACCGCGCACGCCCCAGAAGAGCTCGGGATCGTGCTCGGCGTCGACCCGCACGACGCTCCCGTCGGCGAGCACGAGCTCGGCGGCGCGCATCGCGTCGATCGTGAGGCCGTGCTCGCGGGCGAAGTAGCCGACGCCCGCGGCGGTCGCGAGCCCGCCGACACCTACGCCGCCGTAGTCGCCCGAGGTGATGACCCACCCGTGCGGGGCGAGGGCCGCCGCGACATCCTGCCAGCGCGCACCCGGACCGACGCGCACGCGCCGCGTCGCCTCGTCGAGCACCTCGACGCCAGCGAGCGCCGAGAGGTCGATCACGAGGCCGCCGTCGTTGGTCGAGCGCCCGCTGATGCCGTGGCTGCCCGAGCGGATGCCGAGGGGCACGCCGCGATGATCGCGCGCGACGGCGACCGCCTGCACAACCTCGTCGACGTCGCGCGGACGCAACACGAGGCCCGGCGAGCCGCCACGGAGGTAGTTCGAGCGCACGCGGCGATATTCGCGATCGCCGGGCTCGACGGCGTTCTCGGCGAGCGCGGGCGGCAGGCTGTCGTAGTCGATGCCCGGGCGTCGGGCCGCGAGGGCGGCCGTGCCGCGTACGCGCGCCGAGACGTCGACGCCGCGGCTCGCGCGCTCCTCGGCGACGCGCTCGCGCAAGCCCGGGGCGACCTCCGTCGCGAAGGTACGGAGGGTCGCGGGGTCGTCGCTCGCGAGGATGAGCGTCGAGGCGCCGTCGTCGACCACGAACGGCAGCAGCTCCTCGATCCACTGCTCGGGCGGTCCCTGCAGAAGGCCCGCCCCGTCGGCCTGGAATCGACCCCCGACATTGAGCAGGCGCCGGATCTCGCGCGGCTCGCGTCCCGCCGCGCGCGCCGCCTCGTCGATCACGGCGTTGCCCGCGGCGAAGCCGCCGGGTTCGAGGTAGGCGAGGCTCGGCAGCCAGCCGTCGCCCGCGCGCCCGATGAGACGCAGCATCCGCGGCTTGAGAGCGCCGATCCAGATGGGGATATCGTGCGCGGGCGCCGGCCCGCGCTTCGCTCCGTCGACGTGGTAGTACTCGCCGTCGAGGCGCAAGGGGCGCCGCTCGTCGGCATCCCAGATCCCGCGGATGATGGGGAGTGCCTCGGCGAGCGCCGCGACGTTCTCGGCGGGCGTGCGCCGCGGCCCGCCCATCGCGGCGATGGGGTCGACGAAGCCGCCCGCCCCGAGGCCGAGCTCGAAGCGCCCGCCCGAGAGGAGGTCGAGGCTCGCCGCGGCGCGCGCGAGCACGGCGGGCGGACGCAAGGGAAGGTTGTGCACGTTCGCCGCGACGTGGATGCGCGAGGTCTGGGCGGCGACCCAGCTCAGGAGCGTCCACGTGTCGAGGAAGGCGGGCTGGTAGGGGTGGTCCTGGAAGGTGACGAGCTCATAGCCGAGCTCCTCCGCGAGCTGCGCGAGCGCCACAGGGGCATCCGGGCGAGCGGCGGAGGGCGTGATGAAGGTTCCGAAGCGCAAGGGGTGACCGTAGTCGGGCATGTCTCCAGCATCCGGCGGCGGATGCCGCCCGGCAATCGCCGCGTAAGTCGCTTACCATGGGTGAGTGCCTACGACCCCCGACCTCATGCACATCGACGATGAGGCGTGCCGCCGCCTCATCTCCTCGACCGAGCTCGCCGGTCGCCGGTGGAGCCCCGGCATCCTGCTCGCCCTCGGTCGCGGAGCGACGCGCTTCAGCGCGATCGTCGCCGCGGTCGACGGCCTCTCCGACCGCATGGCGGCGCAGCGCTTGCGCGAACTCGAGACGGCGGGGCTCGTCGACCGCCACGTGATCCCCTCGACGCCCGTGCAGGTGCGCTACCGCCTGACGCAAGCCGGCCTCGAGCTGCTGCAGGCCCTCCAGCCGCTCGCGGCGTGGGGCCACCGCTGGGGTGAGCTCGCCGAGGGGGCGGCCCGGCGCGACGCCTCCTAGTCGGTGCCCTCGAGCCGATCGGGCGACCAGCTCGACGGATCCGTGTCGGGAGTGAGACCGGCCGCGAGCCGATCGATGTGATAGGCAGCCCACGAGGTGACGAGGCGCTCGGGCGTCGCGTGGTAGAGCTCGGCGAGAGCCGCGAGCGTGCGCGCGCGCTCGGGATCGAGCACGATCGTCACCGACGTCGACCGGGCGTCAGGCGTGCGACCCATGCCGCGAGTCTAGGGCCGCCGGCTCGGCCGACGCGTGGTCGGCGAGCACGAACGCGAGAGCCGTCTCGAGGTTCCGCGCGAGCTCGGCCCGGTATCCGACGAGCCACTCCCCCTCGAAGCGACGCGGCACGATCTCCGTCGTCATGAGCACGGTGAACCAGATGCGATACACGTGGATGCGCATGAGCTCCGCGTCCGAGAAGGCCGCGACGGCGGCGAGGCGGGCATCCGGCTCCCCCGCGTTCATCGCATCCCCGGCGACGACGTCGAAGAGCGGATCGGCCCACAGACCCCGCTCGACGTCGATGACGCCGAGCACCTCGCCCGTCTCGGGCACGACGAAGACGTTGCCGGGCCACGGATCCGCGTGCACGAGGCGCGGCTCGACGACCTCCGCGAGCGCCGCTCGCGCGCGAACGAGGGCGGCGCGGATGCGGTGCCCCGGCAGCGGGACGCGCGCCCGCCGCGCGTCGGCGAGCAGGCTCTCCACGACGAGCTCGACGGCATCCGGCCACGTCGCGGCGCGCAGCGTCGACGACGAGGGGTAGCCGAACTCGGCACCGCGCTCCTCGTGCACGCGCGCGAGCAGGCGACCGAGCTCGCGCGTCGCGCGATCGTTGGCCTCGGGCGTCATGTGAGCCTGCGCCTGATCCCAGCGCGATCCCGGCATCCGGCTCATGGCGAGCACGTCGACGGGCAGGATCTCGCGACTCGTGTCGAGCAGCAGCAGGCGCGGGAACGGCCAGTCGCGCTCCTCGCCGAGCTGCATGATGAGGGCCTCGCTACGCAGCATCCGCTCCTCGTAGAGCAGGAGCGACGGCGCGTCGTCGGGAGGCGCGACCTTGACGATCGCGGACTCGCCCTCGGCGAAGCGGGCCTCCCACACCGAGGCGAAGGTTCCGCCGTCGAGCTTGTCGAGGCCGGTCAGCTCGCCGAGCGGGGCGAGCACGCGCGCGAGCGCGATCCGATCGGGTGAGTCCATGTCGGCGAGAGTACGCATTCGAGCGCGCCCGCACTCACGAAAATCCGCCGAAAGTGCGGGCTTCCGCGTGACCCTGCCGCGGGCCGCCGAGCGGGCCGCGACTAGACTCGACCCCCGTGACCGAACGCACCCTCGTCAAGCACCTCGCCGCCCTGCCCGACGGGCCGGTATCCGTCTCCGGATGGGTCGAGACGGTGCGCGATCAGAAGAAGGTGCAGTTCGTCATCCTGCGTGATGAGACCGGCGCCGTGCAGCTCGTGCACCCGCGCGCCGACGTCGACGAGCCAGGCAGCGACCCGCTCGCGACGACGATCTCGGGCCTCACCCACGGCACCTTCCTCACCGTGACGGGCGAGCTCAAGCACGACGAGCGCGTCAAGCTCGGCGGGCTCGAGGTCAAGATCGGCGATGTCGACGTCGCGGCCGCCGCCCTCGACATCCCTATCGCGGAGGACTCGTCGATCGACAAGCGCCTCGACTGGCGCTTCCTCGACCTGCGCCGTCCCGAGCAGAACCTCGTGTTCCGCGTGCAGACGACCTTCCTGCACGCCCTGCGCACGTGGTGGGTCGAGCACGACTTCGTCGAGATCCACACGCCCAAGCTCATGGCCTCCGCCTCCGAGAGCCGCGCCGAGCTCTTCGAGGTCGAGTACTTCGAGACCAAGGCCTATCTCGCGCAGAGCCCGCAGTTCTTCAAGCAGATGGCCCAGCCGGCGGGCTTCGGCAAGGTGTTCGAGGTGGCTCCGGCCTTCCGCGCCGACCCCTCGTTCACGAGCCGCCACGCGACCGAGTTCATCTCGGTCGACGCCGAGATGAGCTGGGTGCGCTCACACGAGGATGTCATGGCGATGCACGAGCAGCTGCTCGTCGCGGGGCTCACGGCCGTCGCCGAGAAGCACGGCACCGAGATCGAGGCGACTTTCGGCATCCCCGTCACCGTGCCCGCCACGCCGTTCCCGCGCATCCCGCTCGCCGAGGCGCACAGCATCCTGCAGTCGCGCGGCTACACCGTGCCGCGCACCGACGGCGACCTCGACCCCGAGGGCGAGCGCCGCCTCTCGGAGTACGTGAAGGAGCAGTACGGCCACGAGTTCGTGTTCGTCACCGACTACGCCTCGAACATCCGGCCGTTCTACCACATGCGCCACGAGGGCGACCCGGGCCTCACGAACAGCTACGACCTGCTGTTCAACGGCGTCGAGATCTCCACGGGCGCGCAGCGCGAGCACCGCGTCGATGTGCTCGTGGCACAGGCGAAGGAGAAGGGCCTCGACCCCGAGGAGCTCGGCTTCTACCTCGACTTCTTCCGCTACGGCGTGCCGCCGCACGGCGGATTCGGCATGGGGCTCAGCCGCGTCATCATGCTGCTGCTGCACCAGGCCTCGATCCGCGAGGTCACCTACCTCTTCCGCGGGCCGAACCGCCTGACGCCGTAGCTAGGCCGAGCGCTGGTAGCACGGCTCCTGCAGCACCGTGAGGTCTTCGAAGGTCGCGCGCGGGATCGAGCGCATGACGGCCTCGACCATCGCGACCGCTGAGGCCTTCGCGACGTAGTTGCCGCTCACCGCGACCGTCTGCCCGCTCTCGGACACGATCCGCCAGAAGTACGGCTGGGTCGGGTTCTTGCTTCGCAGCACCTGGAAGCGCATCGTCGGACTCCTCGGACTCTGGGGGCTGATCCCAGGAGACTAGACCGGATCGGTGACCCCCGCCAGGGGGTCATCCAGGTTGGGGACGATGGTTTCGAGACGCGTATCGCTGCGCGATGCGCTCCTCAACCGCCTGACAGCTCGTAGTCGACACAGCCGCGCGCCGCGACGACCGAGCGGATGAACGCGGCCGCCTCGAGGTGCTGCGGATGCGACTGGTACGCCGCGAGCTCGGCATCCGTCGCGAAGTCCGAGACGAGCACGACGTGCCAATTGCCCTCCGTCGCGCCGAGGTCGATGCCGACCTCGAGTCGCTCGGCGGGCACGACGCCCCGCAACGCCTCGAGGCGCTCCTGGATGCCGCGGGCGTCCGCGGCGCGCTGGGCGGCGTCCTCGGCCGCGAGCCGCCAGGTCACGATGTGACGGATCACGCCGTCGCCTCTCTCTCGTCGAGCGCGCGCCGCAGCCGTTCGGGGTCGACGCGCCAGATCGTGTGCACGCGGTCGTCGATGAGCAGCACGGGGATCTCCTCGGCGTACTGGGCGAGGAGCGCCTCATCGTCGAGGATGTTGCGCTCCTCGAGCTCGAGGCCCCGCTCACCCGCTACCTCGAGCACGATCGCGCGAGCGTCGTCGCACAAGTGGCATCCGGGCTTCCCGAGGAGGGTCAGACGCGGCACGGGCACGCACCTAGACTATGTGGGTCATGCCCGAGGCACTTCCTGCGACCCCGAGCGAGCGTCCCGTCATCGCCTTCTTCGACGTGGACAACACGCTCATGCACGGCACGAGCGTGTTCCACGTGGGGCGCGAGGCGTGGGCGCGCGGCATCATCGGCTGGCGCGACATCCTGCTCTTCGGGTGGCATCAGCGGCGATTCATCAAGGTCGGCGAGAACCATGAGCACATGGGCACGGCCAAGGAGCGAGCGCTCGGCCTCGTCGCCGGTCACACGCAGGATCAGATCGAGGAGCTCGCCGAGTCCATCTGGGAGCACCGCATCCGCCCGCGGCTCTGGCCCGAGACCGTCGCCCTCGCGCGCGAGCACCTCGCCAAGGGGCACCAGGTGTGGCTCGTCTCGGCGACGCCCGTCGAGGTGGGCGAGCTCATCGCGTCGAAGCTCGGGCTCACGGGAGCGCTCGGCACGCGCGTCGAGGCCGTCGACGGCGTCTACACGGGGCGCCTTGTGGGTTCGGTGCTGCACGCCGAGCAGAAGGCCGTCGCCGCGCGCGAGCTCGCCGAGAGCATGGACGCCGACCTCGACGCCTCGTGGGCGTACTCCGACAGCCGCAACGACATCCCCCTGCTCGAGCTCGTGGGCAATCGCGTCGCCGTCAACCCGGATGCCGGACTCGCACGGTACGCGGCCGAGAAGCGGTGGCCGACCATGCGACTCGACCCGGCGGCGATCAAGGCGCAGCAGCGCATCGTGCGGCGCGAGGCCAAGCAGGCGAGCGCGGCATCCGCCAAGAAGCGACCGAAGCCCGAGAAGCCCGCAAAGACGAAGCCCCGGGACTGATCCCGGGGCTGTCGAACGGAGTGCGGAGCACTCCTACTTCTTGTTACGGCGCTGGTGACGCGTCTTGCGAAGAAGCTTGCGGTGCTTCTTCTTCGCCATGCGCTTGCGACGCTTCTTGATGACGGAACCCATGTTCACCTCGCTCAGTTCATCGTGCGGACCACTCCGGGTCCGTGACGAACCGCGGGAAGCCTAACCGGGAGAGTCTAACGCAGCGCCACGGGAGGCGCGGAATCGCCTACGCGCCGAGGTGCTGGGCGTCGTGCTCGCCGAGGCCCACGACGCCCGCGACGGCGGACTCGGGGATGCGGTACGAGCGCCCGAAGCGCACGGCGGGCAACTCCCCCGCGTGCACGAGGCGGTAGACGGTCATCGTGGAGACGCGCATCATGTCGGCGACCTCCTGAACCGTCAGGAAGCGCACGTCGGAGAGATCGTGTGCCATCGCGCCGCCGTTCCGTGCCTCGTGTGGGTGCTGTGACTCCTGTGACTGGAGTTCACTGCCACAGAGTAGAGGGTGTGCGGATGCCGTGTCCAGGGAGGGCTCCCGGTCGCGTGCGGCGTGGGACGCTGGGAGCATGAGGCTTCTCGCGACGTTCCGGGCGTCGCGCCGTCAGCCGTGGCTGCAGGTCGCGAAATCGGCGGTCGCGACGATCGCCGCGTGGCTCGTCGCGGGGTGGCTCATCCCCGGGCCGTTGCCCGTGTTCGCGGCCATCGCGGCGCTCCTCGTCGTGCAGCCGAGTCTCAACCAGTCGGTCGCGAAGGCGATCGAACGCTCGGTCGGAGTCGTCGCGGGCGTCGTGATCGCATCCGCGCTCGCGCTCGTGTTCGGTCAGGCGACGTGGGTCGTGCTGCTCGCCGTCGTCGCGGCCCTCGCGGTCGCGTGGGCGCTGCGGATGACGACCGGCACCGCGAACCAGGTGGCCATCAGCGCGCTGCTCGTGCTCTCACTGGGAGCCGCGACGCCCGACTATGCGCTCGACCGCGTGATCGAGACCGTGATCGGCGCCATCATCGGCTTCGTCGTGAACCTCGTGTTCGTGCCGCCGGTCGCCCTCGCGCCCGCGCAGCGCGCGATCGAGTCGCTCGGGACGGAGGTCGCGGCATCCCTCGACCGGCTCGCGGGGAGCCTCTCGGTGCCCGAATCACCCACGCGGCTCGAAGAGCTCATGATCACGGCGCGCCTCCTGCGGCCCATGGTGGCGAGCGCGGAGGAGGCCATCGCGGCAGCGGCCGACTCGCTCACACTCAACCCGCGGGGTCGACGCCGCCGCGAGGAGCTCGAGCGGCTCGAGGCGACGCTCGAGCGGCTCCGGCCGATCGTGACGCAAGTCATCGGCATGACGCGCGCCGTGTACGACCGCTACGACGTGAGCCTCGTCGAGGAGCCGACCGTGCGGGCGATCGCGGAGCAGTTGCGCCGCGCGGCCCACGACGTGCGGCGCGTCGTGCGACGCACGAATCCCGACCCCGCGCATCCGCCGACCGAGAGCCTGCCGGCTCTCACGTCGCCGCTCGCGATCGGTGCCCCCTCGTCGGGGCACTGGATCCTCGTCGGCTCGCTCCTCGAAGACCTCCGCCGCATCCACGAGACCCTCGCCGAGGAGTGAGCTGGTTGAGGAGCCGCGAAGCGGCGTCTCGAAACCAGCGTCAGGACGAGGTCAGCTGTCGCCCTTGCGGAGCTTGGGGAGCTTCTCGCTCACGCGCTGACGCGCGCCCTCGATCTTCTCCTGCGCGGTCTCGAAGGCGACCCGCGCGGCGTTCGCGGTGTCGGCGGCCGTGCGGCCCAGGCGGTCACCGAACTCGGCACCCGCCCACGCGGCGTAGACGGTCGTGGCGCCGTTCTCATCCTTGCCGACCGTGAAGTCGGTGAAGGGCTCGAGCCACACCTCGACCTCCTCGAGCGGGCTCGCGTCGAGGTGGTAGTACCGGTGCTGGCCCTCCTCGCGCACGCCCACGAGACCGTGCTCGCGCAGCACCTTGAGGTGCTTCGAGACCGTCGGCTGCGCGATGCCGAGCTCGTTCACGAGGTCGCCCACGGCGAGCTCTCCGCGGCTCTCGAGCAGCTGCCGGAGGATCTCCCGGCGGGTTCCGTCGGCGAGGACGTCGAAGATGTCGGCCATTCCCACAGACTAGCCAGGGCGCCCCGGGAGTACCATGACCCGGGTTCGACGGACGAAAGCGGAGGGACCGGATGCGCACCAGGCCGGTGCAGCGCGACCCGCTCGCGACGCGTCTCATCGACCGCATCGGCGATTTCGCGACGCTCACGCCCGCCCGCTTCGCGATCGCGATCTTCGCGACGCTCGTCCTGCTTTTCACTCTCCTCTTCTCGTTGCCGATCGCGACGACCTCGGGCGAGCGCGCGCCGCTCGTCGACGCCCTCTTCACGGCCGTCTCGGTCATCTGCGTGACGGGCCTCTCGACCGTCGACATGGCGAGCTACTGGTCGCCGTTCGGGCACGTACTCGTCTTCGTCGGCGTCGAGATCGGCGGCATCGGCGTGCTGACCGTCGCCTCGATCCTCGGCCTCGTCATCAGCCGCAAGCTCGGGCTGCGGCAGAAGCTCATCGCGGCGGGCGACGCGAACCCCATGCGCATCCGCCGCGGGCCGATCTCCGAGGGGCAGGCCGTGCGGCTCGGCGAGACGGGCAACCTGCTCGCAACCGTCGCGGTGAGCGTCATCGTGATCGAGCTCGCCGTCGCGGCGCTCATCTTCCCGCGGCTCCTCATCGCGGGCACGCCCTGGTACACGGCCCTGTGGGAGTCGATCTACTTCTCGGCGATGGCGTTCACGAACACCGGCTTCTCGCCCGCCGCCGAGGGCATCGCCCCCTTCGCGAACGACTGGTGGTTCCTCAGCGCCCTCATGATCGGCGTCGTGTTCGGGGCGATCGGCTTCCCGGTCATCTACGTGCTGCGCAAGAACCTGCAGCATCCGCACCGCTGGTCGCTCCACGTGAAGCTCACCCTCGTGTGGTTCGCGCTGCTCATCGTGGGCGGCACCGTCGCGTACTTCGGGCTCGAGTGGGATAACCCCGCGACGATGGCCGACATGAGCGTGGGCGACCGCATCCTCAACAGCCTCTTCCTCTCGGTCATGTCGAGATCCGGCGGCTTCTCGACCCTCGACATCTCGCAGCTCGACGGCTCGAGCCTGCTCGTGACCGACATGCTCATGTTCGTCGGCGGCGGCTCGGCCTCGACGGCGGGTGGCATCAAGGTCACGACCCTGGCGATCCTGTTCCTCGCAGCGTTCGCGGAGGCGCGCGGCAACGACGACATGGAGGCCTACGGACGCCGGGTGCCGCCGGATGTGCTGCGCCTCGCCGTCTCGGTCGTGCTGTGGGGCGCGACAATCGTCGCGGGAGCCACCACGCTCATCCTCTTCATCAACGACGACGCGCCGCTCGACTACGTGCTCTTCGACGTCATCAGCGCCTTCGCGACGTGCGGCCTCAGCACGGGATTCACGCAGAGCGCGAGCGAGCCGACGCAATACATCCTCGCGGCCACCATGTTCTTCGGCCGCATCGGTACAGTGACTCTCGCCGCGGCGCTCGCGGCGTCGATCAGGCGGCAGCTCTTCCGCCGCCCCGAGGAGAGGCCCATCGTTGGTTGAGAAGATCGCCCACGACGCACCCGTACTCGTGATCGGCCTCGGCCGCTTCGGCGCAGCGACGGCCGGCCAGCTGCAGCGGCTCAACCGCGACGTGCTCGCGGTCGACGAGGACATGACGCTCGTGCAGAAGTGGTCCGAGCGCGTGACGCACGCCGTGCAGGCGGACGCGCGCTCGATCGACTCGCTGCGGCAGATCGGCGCGGAGGACTTCCAGATCGCGGTCGTGGCCGTCGGCTCGTCGATCGAGGCAAGCGTGCTCATCACGGCCAACCTCGTCGACCTCAAGGTGCCGCAGATCTGGGCGAAGGCCATCAGCCAGTCGCACGGCAAGATCCTCTCGCGCATCGGTGCGAACCACGTCATCTACCCGGAGGCGGAGGCCGGCGAGCGGGTCGCGCACCTCGTCTCCGGCCGCATGATCGACTTCATCGAGTTCGACGACGGCTTCGCGATCGTCAAGATGTACCCGCCGAAGCCCATCCGGGGTCTCTCGCTCGCCGAGTCGCACGTGCGGCAGAAGTACGGCATCACGGTCGTGGGCGTCAAGAGCCCCGGCAAGGACTTCACCTACGCGACGGCCGAGACCGTCATCTCGAACCACGACCTCATCATCGCCTCGGGCTCCACGCCGGACCTCGAGAAGTTCGCGGCGCTCGACTCGTAGCGTCGTCACCCGGAAGGAGAACCACCATGGCCGGTTTCGACCTCGGAGGCCTCGGCGACGCCGTCGGCGGACTGCTCGGCGGCAAGGGGCTCGACGCGAGCGCGCTTCAGGGCCTATGGGAGCAGGTGCAGCCGACCCTCAAGGGGCTCGACACGGACGAGATCCTCGACACGGTCGGCGAGTGGGCGAAGAACCTCGACCTGCCGCTCGTGAAGAACATCCCCGACGAGACGATCGAGAACATCAAGAACGGCGTGAAGGTCCCGCTCGGCAACCTCGTCAAGGGCCTGTAGGCGCCGCGAGCTCTTCCGCACGGGCGATCGCGGCATCCGCGGCGCGCCCGAACACGTCGGCGAGGCGCGCCTCGTCGAGCACGGCGATCAGCCGCTCTGTCGTGCCCTTGGGGCTCGTGACGCGGCGGCGCAGCTCGGCGGGC